>Ga0207976_100012_pt1 | contig 587671 bp, 560 predicted proteins | sample LakWasMe94_HOW11_2_FD_183916 | JGI IMG/M metagenome (GOLD analysis project Ga0207976, IMG submission 183916) | Freshwater sediment methanotrophic microbial communities from Lake Washington under simulated oxygen tension - Sediment Metagenome... | ecosystem: Environmental > Aquatic > Freshwater... | reverse complement strand
CCTTGCCCAGGTGAGCGATGGCGCCGGAGATCGGGCCAACGTGGCCAATCTTGACGACTTGTTCCTGTGCCGATGCAGCACCTGCAAAGGCAAATGCAATTGCGCCAGCCAACGGAATCATTTTTGTATTGAACTGCATGTTGTGTCTCCTAAGGATTAAACAAATGAAGGTACTTCAAAAAGTCGCCTATGCAGGCATCTGCATAGCCGAAAAACTGGCCTCACGGCCGGAAATGGCAAGATCGAACGCGTCGTCCAGGCAGGAATCACCAAGCGGACGCTGTGGCGTAGGGAACATTCCCGCTGCGCTGATTTTCAAGCGATCCAGTGAGAACCGGCGCAGATGCTTGAACACGCTTTGATTAATCGCAATCATCGCCTGCGTCACGAGCAGGTCGACATCATTCGGCGTGCGGTCCATTGCGCCGGACCGGACTACCGATTTTGCACGGCCTTGTTGCGCAGCGAGCACGCAGCGAAACACGTCTTCAAGCGTGACGAAACTGGGATCGCAGGTCAGCGCCCATTTGTCAGGGAAGTCCCCGTCCGGGCGCAGCACGCCGGCGCGCGACAACGCGACGCAAAGCTTAGTCAGTTCTTTCGCGGTACGTCCGGTGGCGTCTTCCAGTTGCGCTACGCTCACAGCACGCGGTGCGCTGGATACAAGCTTGGCGAGAATTTCTGTGGTGGCGAAAAAGCGGTCGTGTAACGCGCTGTTTCCAAGGATGCAGTCTTCAACGGTAACCATCAATGTCTCCTTTGTGAGGTCACGCTGCAGTGAAACGCATTCAGTTCGTGGCCGTTTGCGCGTCCCGCAGTCATTGCCAGCTTGGGGCGGTATCATTTTTATTATCCTCCCTGCCCGTTGCGCCGCTTCCCGGATATTGAAAAAGCGACTACAACTTGGATCGCAACTTTAGGGATAAAGCTGGTAGAACGCCATTTCGCTGATTGGCGCGACTAGATACTGGTTGATGCTAAAATAGCGCCAAATAGCATCAAATCTCCTCCGTGAAATAAAAGGACGTCCATGGTCTTGCTGGCGGAAAACAATAAAGTGGTCCATGCCGCGCAAAGGGAGTTTTGCGCCAATCTGCGCATGCTATGCAGCTACTATCGTTCTGTCGCCGATGTATGCCGCAAGCTCAACCTGAACCGTGCCCAGTTCAATCGCTACCTGAATGGGACCAGCAAGCCTTCCAGCCATACGCTGGAGCGCATCTGTGACTTCTTCGGCGTCGAACCGGCCGAGATCTATCTGCCGCGCGAACACTTCCACCAGATCGTCCAGGTGCGCCCGAAACAGCGCATTGAACGCGCTGTGTATGCAGACCATATCGCCCGCCTGCAGCACCAGACCACCGGCAAGTTCGACAAGTATCTTGGCTACTATTACGAGTACTACTATTCAATGAGCGCTCCGGGTAAGGTATTGCGTGGGTTGGTGCATATCTTCATGCACGACGGCGCGATCTACCATGAACGTCTCGAACGTTTTCCGCAGCACGCGAACCTCGACGAGACCTATAAATGCAAGTACGTAGGTGGCACGTTTTATCTCAACGATCGCATCTTCTTGATCGACTACGAATCGCTGACTGGCAATGAAATTGCGCAGACTGTGCTGTTTCCGACCTACAAAAACAAGGTGGCTCGCTTGTCCGGTCTCATGCTGGGCGTTTCGTCGAGTAACCAGCGCTCGATCGCCTGCGCGCGAGTGGTATTCGAATTCCTCGGCAAAAGCATCGACATCCGCAGGGCGATGCGTCTGTGCGGATTGTTCGATCCGGTGCAGGACGAGATCGATCCAACCATCCTGAAGGTGATCGACAATTCGCCGCACAAGGACCAGCATCACTTCTACACGATTCCTCTCTGATCGCCTGCTACACTTTGTCCATGCAGAATCCTGCCATCATCGACCGAGGCTTCGAGCCGTATGAAACCAGCTTTGCGGCCATGCGTGCGTTCACTGACGCGCGCGATGCCGACACGCGCGACGAATTGTGGATCGTCGAACATCCGCCAGTCTTTACACTCGGCCTCGGTGCCGACCCCTCGCATGTACTCGATGCGCATGGCACCCCGGTAATACAGACCGACCGTGGAGGCGAGGTGACCTTCCACGGACCGGGACAAGTCGTGATCTATTTACTAATGGATTTGCGCCGCCGGCCTGGCGCGCGCCTGTTCGCGCGCGAATTCGTGAATAAAATTGAACAGTCGGTCGTAAACACCTTGCGGGCGTATAATCTTGACGGTGAGCGAAAGCCCGGCGCCCCGGGGATTTACATGTGCGACGGCGCCTGGAAAGGCGCCAAGATCGCGGCACTCGGGCTGAAGGTGCGCGGCAACGGTTGCACCTATCACGGCGTATCGCTGAATGTCGCCATGGACCTGAATCCATTCGCATGGATCAATCCGTGCGGCTATGAAGGCCTGCGAACCGTGGACATGAAAACGGTCGGCGTCGAAGCGCCGCTGCGCGACGTGCAACTGGCGCTGGCTCACAATCTGATCGATTTATTAACGGCGTGATAGCGCCTGTCGCTCGGCTGAAACAGCCGGCGAGAAAACGACCTGCCCGATGACCACCGAAAAAGACCCCCTCGCCTCCACCGCCTACAATCCCAGCGACAAGCAGAAAGGGGCCGGCAAGACCGCACGCATTCCGATCAAGATCGTGCCTGCGGAGAAGCTGGCCAAGCCTGACTGGATTCGCGTGAAGGCAGCGTCGCCTTCGACGCGCTTCTACGAAATCAAGGACATCCTGCGCGAGAGCAAGCTGGTCACGGTGTGCGAAGAAGCAAGCTGCCCGAACATCGGTGAGTGCTTCGGCAAAGGCACTGCGACCTTCATGATCATGGGTGACAAGTGCACGCGTCGCTGCCCTTTCTGCGACGTTGGCCATGGCCGTCCGGATCCGCTCGATCCGAATGAACCGGAAACCCTGGCGAAAACTATCGCCGCGATGCGCCTGAGCTATGTCGTGATCACTTCGGTTGACCGCGACGACCTGCGCGACGGCGGCGCCGGCCATTTTGCCGACTGCATCCGCCACGTGCGCGCGCTGTCACCGAAGACGCGCATTGAGATTCTTACGCCCGACTTCCGCGGCCGCATGGAACGCGCTCTAGAAATCCTGAAGGAAGCGCCGCCGGATGTGATGAATCACAATCTGGAAACCGTGCCGCGCCTATACAAGGAAGCACGTCCCGGCTCCGATTATGAATACTCATTGAGCGTTCTCAAGCGCTTCAAGGAATTGCACCCGGAAGTGCCGACGAAATCGGGCCTGATGGTCGGGCTCGGCGAAACCGACGAAGAAATTTTGCAAGTGATGCGCGACTTGCGCGCGCACGGCGTCACGATGCTGACCATCGGGCAGTATCTGATGCCGTCCGGCGACCATCTTCCGGTGCGTCGCTATGTGCATCCGGATACCTTCAAGATGTTCGAGGACGAAGCCTACAAGATGGGCTTTGCCCATGCGGCAGTCGGTGCCATGGTGCGCAGTTCCTACCACGCAGACCAACAGGCGCATGGCGCTGGCGTGGTCTGATCCCGGCACTTAGTCTTATCTCCCCGCTCCTCTCCGCCAGCCTGAGGCGGTAGAGGGCGAACGCCGCAGCCATCCGCTCTGCGCTTTTGATAAAAGTAAAGGCGCAACGGCCCGGATCGATGACAATGATGGGCAAGCAGCGGCTCCCGATATGCCGCCTGCTGCTTTCGCCAAGAGCGCTTGGCCTGCATCTGATTATCGTTTTCAGCGATGTTCAATCGTCCAGCCCGATCACCTACTGCCTCGCGAGCCGCCCAGATGTTTTGATGCTTGCAAAGAATAAGTTACAAATCCCCATGAACTTCCTTGTGCAAGATTTGCCATATCATCACCTATGATTGACTGGACGGACATTACCAATTTCGGCGACATCACCGTTACGCTGCTTGCAGCAACGGTGATTGCTGCATGGCTTTTCATTGAAGATGAAAAGCGGCTCGCCTTGTGGTGGAGCGTGCTGTTCGGCGGCGCGATGGGCGTCGTCATCCTGACCAAGATGGCATTCATTGGTTGGGGAATAGGCATCCGTTCGCTAGACTTCACCGGATTCAGTGGCCATGCGATGCGCGTCGCAGCCGTGATGCCAGTCCTGTTCTACTTGATCCTGCAACGTGCGCGCTTTTCCGTGCGTGTAGCGGGCGCGATAATCGGCTTGTTGTTCGCCGCAATCATCGGCGCTTCGCGCATCGCCGTACACGTGCACTCGGTGTCGGAGGTGGTTGCTGGCTGGCTGCTCGGCGCGGCGGTCAGTTTTGCGTTCATCCGGATCGCCCATACCTCGCTGAGCAAGCATGTATTCAAGCCGTTGCGCGTTGTCCTGAGCGCGCTTGCCTTGCTGACAGCGCCTTACGTGCATCCGGCGCCGACGCAACAATGGCTGACCGACATCACGCTGTTCTTTACCGGTCACGATCAGCCATACCCGCGTACTGAATGGAAGCTGCGACGCCAGACTCGACTTCCACCGGCGTCCTGAAATCCTGATCGATGCCCCAAACAAAAAAGCGCCTTGATGGCGCTTTTTTCACATTCAGCGTCTGCTTAGACCGCGAGTTCCTTTTCCAGCAACTGATGCAAGGCCGCAAAGTCGGGCTCACCGACATAGCGCTTGATGATCTTGCCGCTCTTGTCGATCACATAGGTGGTCGGTGTCAGTTTCACATCGTCGAAGGACTTTGCAATATCGCCCTGCGTATCGAGCGCCACCTTGAAGGGCAGGCTGCGCGTCTGAGCATAGTTCAGTACATAGTTGGGCGGGTCGTAGCTCATCGCGACGGCAACGAACTCCAGGCCTTTGTCCTTGTACTTGTTATAGGTCTGCACCATTGCCGGCATTTCCTTGACGCAAGTCGTACAACTTGTCGCCCAAAAATTCACCATCACTACTTTGCCGCGCAAACTTTGCATGCTGAGCTTTTCGCCCGTCAAGCTGGAAAACGTCACATCGGGCGCCGCTTTCTTAGACACGATGGACGTATAGCCGAGGGCGCCTACACCAATGACGACAGCGGCGCCAATGACCTTGAGCAGCGTACGTTTGCCGCCAGAGGAAAGTGTTTCAGGCTGCATAAAAAACCTGCTAGATGGAATTGAGTGATTCAAACATTATAGTCGCTGACAAACACCGCCGCTGTCATGACGACACGGCGGCCAATCAGGGTCGTAGATAAACGAATCCCTCTTTCGCCTGCAGACGCGCTACCTCTACGACGCCGGACGGAACGATCTTTACACCCGGCAATACCATTGACACGGGTATTTCATGTGCAGTGAGCGTGTTACTGCACAGGCGAAACTCGACACCTTGCGCGGCAAGCGCGGCAACCGCCGCATCAAAGGGTTTTCCGCTGCGTTCCTTCGCGCCGGCGAGTAAAAACTTAATGCCGTCACCGTTCGCCACCACGATGATTCTTGTTTCAGGCTCAGCGCGCAAATGATTGCGGATGTTCGCCAGTGCGCGCGATGCCTGATCGAGGCCGTCCGCAAGGTGATATACGACTTTGATTGGCTCGGTCGCCGTGGCAGGTGCTGCCATGCCATGACTAGCAAGCAGCGCTGGTAGTGTGAAGCAAAGCAATTTCAGGAATGTTCTGCGCATGAGGATGTCCGTATAAGAATTACCAATGATAGCTGGTGTAGGTCGCTGCCACGCTCGGCGGTATCGGCGCTTCCAGTGCGGCGCAAATGGCGCGCAACAAGTCTGCGGTCGCCAGTGGCATCGGCTCTACCTCACCGGCAGCGCACAGCAGCGCCTTGATCAACGCGGGTTTTTCCAGCGGCGCGAGTTGCCGGGCGCGATCCAGAGTCGTCCTGATGTTCGCATAGTTCATCGCCGCAACAGGAACAAGAGCCGTTGATGACGGCCCCGCTTTTGCGAGGCGTGCAGCGCCCTCTGCGAACAGTTTACCCGCGCTCGCGTTCGCAGTTGGCGCTGCAACATGGGCGACCAGCGACAACAACAGCACGCAATCAGGATGCAAGGCGCTCAGGTCCGGATAGCGAACCGGCGTGGCGCGTCCGGCGTGTGCCTCGAGACGACGCGTCAAAACGGTTTGCAACACAAACTCGGCTAGCGAGAGCTTGTTGTCGGCGGCGATCAGGCGATCAGCATTTGCCAGAAGTGAAGCGCGTTCTGCATCGGACAATTGCTTCAGTGCGGGCATTGCCAGATCAAGCAAAGGCAAACGCGCGCTCTTTGGCAAGCGCCCGATTGCATCGGCAAGAAAAAGTACCAGGTTCGCCTGTTGTCCGGCATCGTTAGTTAGGACGGCCAGTTGCGCGTCGCGTGCCTCGCTATCGAGCAGCAGCGCATAGACAATGGCGCAGGCGGCGTATGGTTCCCGCACAGCCGTGTCCAACGACGGATCAAGGGCGGTTTGCTGTGTGCCGCCATTGCCGAAAGCAAGCCAGTTCGACGATGGCTGCTCGCCGCCGAATCCTGATCCGACGTAGGGGATGTCCGGCAGTGTTTCTGTTCCCGTTGCATAGCCGACTTCCATCTCCGGCGCATCGAGGAGATCGACGTCTCGTCCGTAAATACGGCGCAGCCTGTCGGTAATCGGCGGATGTGTTGCAAAGAACCCTTTGATCAGGCTTGCTTTAGGTGCGCTCAAAAACAGATGCGACAACTGTTCGGCATTCGGATGCTGGATGCGCGACCCAAGTTGCATCGTTTGCGACAAGCCGCCGATCTTGCGTAATGCGCCACCGATGCCGTCGGCATTGCGCGTGAACTGCACGGCGCTGGCATCGGCAAGATATTCCCGCTGGCGCGACACGGCCGCCTTGATGATGCGACCAAAAAACACGCCGATATAGCCGATTACCAACAGTGCGACGCCTGTCGCCAGCAACACCATTCGCGCCGATGGCCCCTTGTCATTGCGGTCACGAGCACTCCAGGTATGCGCACCGAAATCAATTAAATGCTGGCCAAAGCCGGCAATCATTTGGATGCCGAACAGCAGGCCGATCAGGCGAATGTTTAGGCGCATGTCGCCGTTCAGGATATGGCTGAACTCGTGCGCCACGACACCCTGCAGTTCATCGCGCGTCAGGTGCATGAGCGTGCCGCGCGTTACTGCTACGACTGCCTCGTTCTGGTTGTAGCCGGCCGCGAAGGCATTGATGGCATCTTCGCGATCAAGCAGGTAAACCTTTGGACATGCAATCCCGGATGCAAGCGCCATTTCCTCCACAACGTTCAACAAGCGACGCTCCTGCGCATCGGTCGTTGACGGCGATACCGACCTGCCTCCGGCCATCTTTGCAACGGCATCGCCGCCGTCGCGAAGATTGAACATTTCGATCAAGGTACCGACGCTAATCAGTGCCAACGTGATTACCGTGTTGGTGGCGAAGAAGCCGCGCGGATAATCGCGCATGCCGAGCACATAGCCGGTCGTGGTCCAACTCCACACTAGCGCCATGGCACCATTCACCGCAAGGACGATGGCCGTCACCGCGAGCGCAAACAGGAGAATCAATGTCCTCGTCTGGCGGCGTGCATGGTCTTGTTGCTGGAAGAAATTCATGGATGGCACGCATGTCGCCGGCAATCATCCCATTGCCATGGGTGCCCCGTCACTTCGGCCATTTCCTGATCGCAGGAGAAGGCATCCAACGGATGCGGATGCGCGACGCACATGTCGTTAGAACGATACCTTTACCGGTTTGCGCTCTTCTGGTGCTTCGGTCGACTGCAGCAATTCGGCCGGTTTGAATGCAAACATGCCAGCGATGATCGAGCCGGGAAACTGTTCACGCGACGTGTTGTACTGCATCACGCCGTCGTTGTAAGCCTGCCGTGCGAATGCAATACGGTTCTCGGTGCTGGTCAGCTCTTCGGTAAGCTGCATCATGTTCTGGTTCGCCTTGAGCTCGGGATACGCTTCCGATAACGCAAACATCTTGCCAAGTGTCGCGTTCAACATTCCCTCTGCCGCGGCCATCTGCTGCATCGCATTAGTATCGGTCGGGTCCGCGGACGCTTTCGCATTGGCATTGACCGCCTGATTGCGTGCGGCGATGACGGCTTCGAGCGTTTCGCGCTCATGTTTCATGTACGCCTTGGCGGTTTCCACCAGGTTGGGAATGAGATCGTAGCGCCGCTTCAATTGCACATCGATCTGTGCAAAGGCGTTCCGGAACTGGTTTTGCATGCTGACCAGCCGGTTATAGGCGCCTACTGCCCAAAACACGATTACCAGAACAGTCCCCAGCAGGACCATTAATCCGATCATTGTTTCCCCCGAATAAAAAGGCCGCAAATCGAAACGACTTGCGGCCTAATATAGCATCTCGAAATTACGGTTCTATCACTTTTTGGCTTGCTCGTCCGACGATCTGGTCAATTGGCGCAAGTCATCGTCGGAGATGTACTCGAACACCTTGACGACCTTGTTTACACCACCGACGCCGCGCGCCACTTCGGCCGCATGCTGGCCTTCACGCTGCGTGACGCGGCCCATCATGTAAACCGTGCCGCGCTCGGTGACGACCTTGATGGAATTGGCATAAAGGTCTTTAGCATCGACGAATGCCGCCTTGACCTTGCCGGTGATCAGCGAGTCGTTGGAGCGCGAAGTAAAGCTCGATGTCCCCGCGATTTCCAGGTCGTTGACAATCGATTGCACGCCTTCGATTGCGGCGACTTCCCGCTCGACCGCGGCCTTCATCGCGTCATCGCGGACTTCACCGGTGAGCAAGACTTTGCGGTTGAAGCTGGCGACATTGACATGCCCGGCATTGCCGACCAGGTTAGCCACACGCGTTTCGCCCTTAAATAAAATTGTCTTGTCCTCGGTCTGTGCGCCGAAGGTGCGGCGGTCCGTTGCGGCGAGCGTACCAACCACGGCCGAACCGACCGCCATTTCGACGCAGCCTTGCAAGCTCGTCACTGCAGCACCGCACAATACCGCGGCAACCAAAGGACGTTTCAAACGCGCCCAATTACTCATCCGTTTCTCCCCCAAACAAAGCGACGTCGATACCGTCGCATAAACAATGAATCGTTAAAAGATGTACTTCCTGAATCCGTGCAGTGCGGTCGTGCGGCACGCAAATATGCACGTCCGCATCGGTAATCCGCTTGCCAATTGCGCCGCCAGTCTTACCCGTCAGCGCAACGATGCGCATGTCCCGTTCCAGCGCTGCATCGACTGCCGCCAGCACATTGGCCGAGTTGCCTGACGTTGATAGGGCCAGCAGGATATCTCCCGACTGTCCGAACGCCTGCACTTGCTTGGCAAATATGTCCTGGAAGCTGTAATCGTTGCCCACTGCAGTCAGAATCGACGTGTCGGTGGTCAATGCCAGCGCCGGCAGTGGCAAGCGCTCACGCTCGAAGCGCCCGACCAGTTCCGCTGCAAAATGCTGGCAGTCAGCCGCCGATCCACCATTCCCACAGGCAAGGATCTTATTTCCGTTAGACAATGCCGTAAACATAAGTTCCACAGCTTGTGCAATTGGCTGTGCAAGAACGTTCGCGGCCCTGAGTTTCAGTTCGGCACTTTCCTGGAAATGTGCCTGGATGCGTTGGTTTGTCATAGTGTTCGCGATTATAGTGCAGCAGCGCTGGAGCCAGCGTCGCCGTGAAGAAAAACCGCAGCCTGGAATATTGCGAATAAGCAATTAAACAGGTTGTCACCTTCGGACTTCATGCCTCAATTGCATTCTTCAGCCAATCCAGGTTGCCAGCATCAATGGCGATAACATCAAAGCGACAGGCAGGCGGCATGGTGTAACGCTGTAGAAACGTCTGCGCGGCAATAATCAAGCGGCCCTGCTTACGCGTCGTGACACTCGCCGCGGCGCCGCCGTAGCCAGAATCCGCCCGTTTTCGCACTTCGACGAAGACAAGTGATTTCCCGTCCTGCATGATCAGATCGATTTCACCGCCCTTGCAGCGGAAATTGCGTTCTACCAAGCGCAATCCGTTTTGCAGCAGAAAATGCATTGCGCGTTCCTCTGCTGCGTCGCCTTCGATCTGCTTGGGAGTGCGAGGGCGGCTGATCACGTCCAGAAAGCTCATCAGCGCGCCTCGCCGATGGTCATAACAAGGCCGTCCCGATACACGGCCTGCTGCACGGCACGTTCGAAATGTGCACTTGTATTGTCAAAGTTGACTGTCAATTTCCCGGTGACGCCATCCATTTCAAAACGCGTATGTTGCATGGAGATCTCGCGCGCCACACGATAGGCATCAATGCCAAGCGCATACAACCTCTCGAGATCAGGATTACGCTTTTGGTCGGCATTAACGACCAGACGCGGATAGACCATGACCGCAGGATGGTCCGCCTGCAATTGCCATGGGATATCGAGCAGCCGCGTGCCGTCCATTTCTTCCGCGCGGTCGGCACCTGAACGGTCTGACAGCGCAAACGGGTTGAGCTGGGACGTGCCGTACAGCGCGACATTATTCTTGTTCATGACTGCTCGCACTTGACGCGCCTGACGCGCGTCGAGCGCCAGGAAAAGTAAAGATGGCTTGTCGGATTCGACCTGCTTCTTGAGTTGCAGCAGTACTTTGCCATTCAGGAATCCATCAATGGCGGGCAGTTCAACCGATTCCGTTTCGAAGCCCTGATGCCGCCACTGCGTGTCAAATGCCTTTGCAGCACGGCGTTGCCATGCGGTTGCCGTGAACAGCACGATTGCTTTGCCAGGAGCGGCGTCCTGACCGGCCCAGTCAGCCACTTGGCGCGCTTCATCTTCGATCGACAAACCCATGACCAGCATGTGCGGCGGCAGCCGTGCTTCGAGACCGTCGGGGTGATCGGGTGTCGTCAACGCGATGGTTGGTTTGGTCACGGCACCGTTTTGGGCGACTGCCGTCACGCCCGTGCGGGATAGCGGCCCGACGACGATATCGTTCAATGCACTGGCCGACTTGTAGCCGGACAGGATGTCTTGAGGCGTATCGCCAGTTTCGACGATGTTGACGGTCACACCGTCATGCTCACGTTCATACGCCGCCTGAAATCCGGCGCGCAGCACTTCGGATGCTTCGCGCAAAGTTTCGGAGCGCACAGGGAGCAATAGCGCAATACTGGTCAGTCGCTGTGTCGTGCCGAGGTCGACCGGAGACGTCACCACCGCGCTTTGCGCCAGGACAGCAGCCGGCACCGTGCTCTCTTTCGCTTCTGGCGCGGTTGTGTTTGCCTGCACAGGCAGGCACAATCCAGCGAGTAGACTGTACTGCAATACGCGTTTTACCCATTCACCCAACATCACGCTCTCCTCATGCCCCCGCAAACATTCAGCGCGCAATCCCTTGAACCTGTCATGCAGGAGATTGCGCAGCAGATTTATCCTTTGTCCACATTATATGTGGTGGCCACCCCCATCGGTAACGCGGGTGACATCACATTGCGTGCACTCAATGTGTTGACGATAGCGGATGCCATCGCCTGCGAAGACACGCGCAATACCGCGCATTTGCTGGCACGCTACGGTCTGAGCAAGGAATTGATCGCCGCGCATGAACACAACGAGCGCGAAGCGGCCGACAAGCTGGTCGCCCGCCTGCATGCGGGGCAACGCATTGCCTTGGTGTCGGATGCCGGCACGCCGGCAGTGTCCGATCCTGGGGCGCGCATTGTCGATGCGGTACGCGCGGCAGGATTGCGTGTCATGCCTTTACCGGGCGCCTCCGCCTCGGTCGCCGCCTTGTCGGCTAGCGGGCTGATGCATGACCGATTCTTTTTTGTCGGTTTTTTGCCCTCGAAAGGAAAGCAGCGCGACACCGCATTGCAAAGCGTTGCCAATGTGGCGGCGACGCTGGTGTTCTATGAAGCGCCACATCGGATCAGCGAAACCATTGATGCCATCACCGCGGCGTTCGAGCCGACGCGGCAGATCGTATTTGCGCGTGAACTGACCAAGCTGTTCGAGGAAATACATCGCTGTACTTTGGCAGACGCCACCGCATGGGTCGCCGCAGACCCCAATCATCAAAAGGGCGAATTCGTCATCCTGGTCGAAGGTGCGCAGACTGCTGGCGATGTAGACGACGCAGAAGCAGACCGCGTCCTGGCGATTCTGCTCGCGGAGTGCCCGGTCAAGCAGGCGGCCGCGCTGGCGGCGCAAATCACCGGTCGGAAAAAGAATGCGCTCTATGATCGTGCGCTTCAGCTGAAGGCGCAGACTTAGCGATGATTATCGCTGCACGATCATGGGCGTGACGTTGCCAATTTCTTTCATTTGACTTGCCGCCGCCGCCGCTTCGGCACGCGTGGCAAAGGGTCCACTGTACAAGCGATGGAACAAGCCGTACTCAACCACTTCAAGTGGCGGCAACGTACCGGCGGCAGGGTTTTGCATCAAGCGAGCGCGCACGGCTTCCGCATTGGCGGCCTGCGTGTACGCACCAAGCTGCAAATAGAAACCTTGCGGCGACGTTGCCGGTGCAGATGAAACGACTGCCGGCCTGACATCCGCCTGCGCGTTCGTTGAGATGAACTTGGCGCTGCCGAGAGGCGGTGCAGCCGCATCGGAATGCGATATCGCTTGCACCGCTCCCGCCGCGGACAAGACTTCTTGCGTCGGCACAGCCTGTTCGGCGCGCGCCTGCTGCTCTTTTCTGTTTTTCTCCATGAGTGCAATATCTTCGCGCAGCAGGCGTTCTACTTCGATACGTCCGCTTCCCTTGCCCAGATAACCTAGTTTCAGTGCTGCGGTGTACGACAGGTCGATAATGCGCGAGGAATGAAACGGCCCGCGATCATTGACGCGCACGATCACCTGTTTTCCATTGTCGAGGTTAGTCACGCGCGCGTAGGAGGGAATCGGCAAGGTTGGATGCGCAGCCGTCATCTTGTACATATCATACGGCTCGCCGGACGAGGTTTTCTGCCCGTGGAATTTTTTGCCGTACCAACTGGCGACGCCGCTCTGCTTGAACGGGCGCTCGTCGGTGATGGGCGTGTAGGTCTTGCCGAAGACGACATAAGGCTTGTTGCCGCGCGTGGCATACGGTTCAACACGGGGCTCGGCATCGGGCGTATCAAGCAAACCATCCGGAGGCGCTTCACCCGGACCGTCATCCATGTAATAAGCGCCTCGGCCTGACCCAGCCGGTGGCAATGCCGGTATACCGGGCGATGTCTTAGCCTGTGTCGTTGGGCGCGTTGAGGATGCGACCGGCGCAGTGGTAGCAGGCGGTGCGCTGCCACAGCCCGCAAGTTCCAGCAGCGGCAGCAGAATCAGCAGGGATTGTAAAAACCATCTGTACCGGCAGCATTGCATGCGCAGTGACATCGCGTTCTCCCTCATTTCTTTTGTTCCGAGATACGTGGTGGCCACAAACAACGGCGGCGATTTCGAAAAAACAAGCAAAAGGCAAGTAGCCGCGCGCCACAATGTGGCGCAGACTGGAAATGACGCCTGCATCCGGAAGCGACGTGGTTGCCGCTTCAGTTAGTAAACAGTGTGCACTGCAACGAAATTTGCAGCAAGGACAGAATATTATGGCTTTTTTAAAAACATGCTGCCGACCAAAGAAATCGCCAGCATGTATTCGAGCGTTTAATGCGCGTTCAGCTTGACGTCAGCTCTGCACCAGTTTCCGGTGTCTTTGTATGCTCATCAACATACCCATTCCGAGCCCCAGCGTCACGAAAGCGGTGCCGCCATAGCTCATGAACGGCAAAGGTACGCCCACCACCGGCAGGATGCCGCTGACCATGCCCATGTTCACGAACGCGTAGGTGAAAAAGATCATGGTGACAGCCCCGGCCAGCAAGCGACTGAACACCGTCGGCGCATTCGCTGCGATCAGTAGTCCACGCCCGATCAACAAGAGGTACAGGATCAGCAATATGGTATTGCCAATCAGTCCAAATTCCTCGGAATACACCGCGAAGATGAAGTCGGTGGTTCGCTCGGGAATGAATTCCAGATGTGCCTGTGTGCCGTTGAGCCAGCCTTTGCCAGTTGCGCCGCCAGAGCCGATTGCGATGGTGGACTGAATGATATGAAACCCTTTGCCGAGCGGATCAGTAGTCGGATCGATCAGCGTCATGACGCGCTGGCGCTGATAGTCGTGCAGCATTGACCACACAATCGGCAGGCTGGCCGCGCCGGAGACAAACAAGGCGAACAGCACTTTCCAGGAAAGGCCCGCGAGGAAAATCACCCAGCAACCTGCCGCCATGACCAGCACTGCCGTTCCGAGGTCAGGCTGCTTGGCGATCAGACCGACGGGCACGGCCAGCAGCAGGCCTGCGACGGCGAATTCCTGCCAGCGCAGCAGGCCCTCCCGCTTCTGGAAGAACCAGGCAAGCATCAAGGGCACCGCGATTTTCAGGATCTCGGAAGGCTGGATCACGACGCCGATATTGACCCAGCGCCGCGCACCCTTCTTGATGATGCCGAACATCGCAACGGCAACCAGCAAGGCGATACCGACGGTATAAATGGGCACAGCGAAGCGCATGAGCGTCTGTGGCGGCAGAACTGCGGCGATCCACATGACGACAAAGGCAATCAGAATGTTGCGAAGATGGTCTTCGATGCGTCCTCCGAAATCGAGACCGGCGGAATACATCGTGACGGTGCTAACCGACAGAATCAGGAAAAGAATCAAGGACAGCGGGCCGTCGAACACCGAGAAATAGGGCTTGATAAGCGGAAGAATCGGCCGCCGCCCGGATATGTGCATGGTTGCCATCAATCAGGCCTTCCTTTGGGTTCCGCCGCCGGCTTAGGCGCGACAGTTGGCGGCTGCGGCGCTTTGGCTTCGACAGCCGGTTTTGTCAACTTCGCTGCCACGGGAAGGGCTTTTGCTGGTGCCGCAGGAGCGGTTTTTGGCTTTGCCGCTGCCGGTTTTGCTGCCGTCGGCACGGCCGGTTCAGGCTTGTCTTCGGGCCGCTTCCCCAGCAAGTAATAGTCAAGCGCCTTGCGCACGATCGGTGCCGCACCTGTCGATCCGAAGCCGGCATTTTCTACAATGATCGCGATGGCGATGCGCGGCTTGTCCACGGGCGCAAATGCAGTGTAGAGCGCATGGTCACGATGCCTTTCGTCGACTTTGCTGGCATCGTACTTTTCATTCTTCTTGATAGCGATCACCTGCGCGGTACCGGTCTTGCCTGCCGAAATGTAACCGGCGTTGGCAAAGGCGCGTGCGGATGTTCCCTCCTTTGCAACACCAGCCATCGCATTCTTGATGAAGTCGATGTTCTCTTGCTTGAGATTGATGCGATAGCTTTCTTTCGGCACCGTCAGCGTACGCTCCTTGGTCGCACCGTTTTCGACGATTTTCACCAAATGGGGTTTCATGACGACCCCGTTGTTGGCGAGATTGGCAGTCGCGTGCGCCAGTTGCAACGGCGTGAAAGAGTTGTAGCCTTGGCCGATTCCGATGGAAATCGTTTCGCCGGCATACCATTTCTTTTGCTCTGGTTTACGGTAGGCATTGCGCTTCCAGGCAGTGGAAGGCAGGATGCCGGTGCGCTCATGCTCCAGGTCGATACCGGTCAACTGGCCAAAGCCAAACGGTTTCATGAAGTCATGAATGGCATCGACGCCAAGGTCGTTGGCAAGAATGTAGTAGTAGGTATCGCAGGAGTGCACAATCGATTTGTACATATCGACCATGCCATGCCCGCCTTCCTTGTCATCGCGGAACTTATGGTTGCCGAACCAGAAAAAGCCCGGGTCGGAAATCGCCTGGTTCGGCGTGCGCTTGCCCAACTCGAGAGCGCCCAGCGCCATGAAGGGCTTGTATGTTGAGCCCGGCGGATAGCTGCCGATTAGTGGACGGTTCAGCAAGGGTCGGTCGAGCGAGGTGTTGAGCTCCTCCCAGCTTTGCATGTCGATGCCTTCGACAAACAGGTTGGGGTCAAAGGTGGGTTTCGACACGTAGGCGAGGACGTCGCCGGTGGCCGGTTCGATTGCAACCAGTGCGCCGCGGCGGTCACCGAAGGCCTCTTCGATGATTTTTTGCAACTCGATATCGATCGAGAGAATGAGATTGTGCCCTGGCGTCGCAGGCGTGCGTGACAGAGTGCGCACCGCGCGGCCGCCGGCCGACACTTCCACCTCTTCATAACCGGTAGTCCCATGGAGCACTTCTTCGTACTTTTTCTCCAGCCCTTCCTTGCCAATGTAGTCCGTGCCAGCGTAATTGGCTGCGTCTTCCATGTCTTCGATCTTGGCGGCGTCGCGCTGGCTGATGCGGCCGATATAGCCAATCACGTGCGACGCCGTTTCACCCAGCGGATACTGGCGGAACAGGCGTGCCTGAATTTCTACACCCGGAAAGCGGTAACGCTGCGCGGTGAAGCGCGCCACTTCCTCGTCGGACAGACGGGTGCGAATCGGCACGCTTTCGAAATTCTTCGCTTCGTCCAGCAGACGACGGAAACGGCGACGGTCCTTGGGCTGAATCTCCACCAGCTCGGACAAGCCTTCGATTACCGTATCCAGCGGCTGCCGGATCTTCGACGGGGTGATTTCCAGCGTATAGGCGGAAAAATTGCGCGCAAGGACAACGCCGTTGCGGTCGACGATCAGACCGCGATTCGGCACGACCGGCACCACGGAAATACGATTATCCTCGGCCTGTCCAGCGTAATCATTGTGCTTGAAGACTTGCAGCCACAGGAAGCGGGCAAACAGCAAACCGAAGCAGACGAGCACAAACACGCCGGCGACTGACAGTCGCATGCGGAACAGGTGTAGTTCGCGCTCAGTGTTCTTGAATTCGGTCATTGCCAGTCTTTCAGGAATGGCGATCGGCCATTCCCGTCGTTACGCATGCATCTCTCCCATCGGGGAGATGCGTTACGTGTAAGAGAAACATCCACATCAACCGTTGGCTCGCAACAGGCGCTCAGATTGGACGCGTGTCGTCGCGATCGATCGCGCGGCGTTGCGGCGCAAGGAGCAGCAGTGTCACGACGGGCCACATGGCAGCAGAACTCACGCTCTCCAAGAAATACAACCAGCCCGGGAAGGTGCCGCTCACCATCATCCGCACCACAAGTTGCACGACCTGCATCATTAGCAGCAATGGAAATACGTGTGCTGCCTGTGTAGGTAACTTGAACCAGAGCACGCGTCGATGCATCATGATCGCGAAATACGAAAGCAAGGTATACGACAGTGCATTTTCACCGAGCAGCGTTGCGTCCTGCACGTCCATCAGCAAACCCATCATAAAAGCAATGCCGATGCCGACCTTGCGCGGCTGATGAATGCTCCAGAACACCAGCACAAGCGCCACGAAGTCAGGAATGCCAACCCAGTGGCCCCAAGGCAGCAGGTTCAGGATAAAAGCAGCGGCGAGGCTGGTAATGATGAACAGCGGATTCGCCGGCAGGAGAATGTAATGCGGACGATTGTTCATGGCGGCGTCACTTTCTGCGGTGCTGCGGCCGGCGCCTGTGCGGGCGCCGGTGTTGCCGTTGCCGGCACTGCCACTGGAGGCTTCGGAGCCGGAGCTGGTTGCACAGGAGTCGCCGGCACTGCAGTTTGCCCTGCCGCGTCTGTCGTTACCGCCGGCGCCTGTGGCTTCGTCGCTTCTTTCTGCGCTTCCTTTGCGCTCTCCAGCGCGCGCCTACGGCCGTACTTATCTTTCTTGTCGCGCAGTTCATCCGGATCCGGACGCGGCGGCAGATTCGCTTCCGTCAACAAAATCAGAAGCTGCCGATTGCGATCGATGCCCGCCAGCGGTTGACAGACAATGCGGGCAAACGCGTCCGATGACTTGCTTTCAACCTGAACCACTTTGGCGACCGCGAGGCCCGCCGGATAAACGCCGTCGATACCGGATGTGACCAGCAAATCACCGTTCTTGATATCGGCATTGGCCGGCATGAAGCGGAGATCGAGCGCTCCCGAGTGGCCCTGGCCGTAGGCAATGCTGCGCAGTCCGGTGCGCACTACTTGCACAGGAATGGCCTGATCCTTGTCGGTCAACAAGGTAACTTCAGAGGTGAAAGGAAATACGCGCGTGACCTGTCCAACCACGCCGGCATCGTCGATCACCGGCTGGCCAGGCGCTACCCCGTTACGCGAGCCGCGATCGAGCACGATCTTGCGCGTGAAGGCATCACGCGCGTCGTACAGAATTTCGCTCATGACCGATTTGACAGGTACGCGCTCGTTCGCCTCCAACAATTTGCGCAGCTGCACGTTCTCGGCGGTCAATTGCCCCACTTGCTGCATGACTTGGGCATTGGCGACCTGCTCTTGCTTGAGCTTCAGATTTTCCTTCTGCACTGCTGACAGAGAAGAAAAGTAATCACCCACCATATAGGCAGCATCACGCGGCAGCATTGCCACGACCTGCAGCGGATAGAGCGCCGCACCGACGACCTGCCGGATTGCGGTCAAGGAACGCAGACGCGAGTCAGCGACCAGCAGGATAAGTGCGATCAGGGAGAAGAACACCACTTTGGCGCGAGCGGAAGCGCCTTGCTTGAAGAGTGGCGGTGGACTGTATTCCATCAGGGTCTAACGATAATTCCGGAAGGTATGTGTCCGTCCGCGCGCGCCTTGCATGTTTGGGGCAAGGCGCGTCGCATCATGCATTTTACTCGTAGGAGAAGATCGAACCGAGCTTGTCCATGCGTTCCAGCGCCATGCCGGAGCCGCGCACCACGCAGGTCAGCGGATCTTCTGCGACGATGACTGGCAGGCCGGTTTCTTCCATCAGCAGACGGTCGAGGTCGCGCAGCAAGGCGCCACCGCCGGTCAGCATCATGCCCTTTTCGGCAATGTCGGCACCCAGTTCAGGCGGCGTCTGCTCCAGCGCGTTCTTCACGGCGGAAACGATGTTGTTGAGCGGATCGGTCAATGCTTCCAGGATTTCATTGCTGGAAATAGTGAACGAACGCGGAATGCCTTCGGACAGGTTGCGGCCTTTGACTTCCATTTCCTTCACTTCGGAACCCGGGAAGGCGGAACCGATTTCCTTCTTGATCGCTTCTGCGGTCTGCTCGCCGATCAACATGCCGTAGTTGCGGCGGATGTAGTTGACGATTGCCTCGTCGAACTTGTCGCCGCCGACGCGGACCGAACCCTTGTACACCATGCCGCCGAGCGAAATGATGCCGACTTCGGTGGTACCGCCGCCGATATCGACCACCATCGAGCCGGTCGCATCGGAAACCGGCAGGCCGGCGCCGATGGCTGCGGCCATTGGTTCTTCAATCAAATACACCTGCGAGGCGCCTGCACCGAGTGCAGATTCGCGAATCGCGCGGCGCTCCACCTGCGTGGAACCGCAGGGAACGCAAATGATGATGCGCGGGGACGGCTTGAACAGTTTGGAGTCATGCACCATGCGAATGAACTGCTTGAGCATCTGTTCGGTGACGGTAAAATCGGCAATCACGCCATCCTTCATCGGGCGAATCGCCTCGATGTTGCCCGGCACCTTGCCCAGCATCTGCTTGGCTTCCTTGCCGACGGCCTGAATGGTCTTCTTGCCGTTCGGGCCGCCCTGCTGGCGAATCGCCACCACCGACGGCTCGTCTAGCACGATACCCATATTGCGCACGTAGATCAGCGTGTTCGCCGTGCCGAGGTCGATCGCCAGATCGTTAGAAAAATAACTGCGTAAAAATCCAAACATGTAATGTCCTGATGCGCATCAGTGGCGCTCTTAATATTGGTGGTGAAGACCCCTGTCCCTGCACTGCCCCGGTATCATGGGCGCCAACAAGGTATTAACCCATCATTCTACCTTATAATTTAGGCGAAGTTAGTCGACGGAAACTCCAAAAATGCAGGCCTGTTACAGGGCAGATCGAGCGTTTTGGCAAGTTTTTGCCACAAGTAGAATACATTTTGTCCTTTTTTAAAACGACCGTTTCTGAAGACCGGTCCAAGCTACCCAATCATGTCACTCGACCTCTCCGATGTTAAGCGCCTGGCCCGCCTGGCGCAGCTCGATCTCAATGAAGATCAGGCAGCCCCCACTCTGGACAAGCTCAACGGCATTTTCTCGCTGGTCGAGCAAATGCGCGCTGTTGACACCACTGGCGTCGAACCGCTAAACCATCCGATCGCCGCCTATCAAAATGACGTAGCCCTGCGCCTGCGCGAAGACCAAATTACCGAACCGAATCGCCGTGACGACTATCAGCAAGTCGCGCCCGCCACGCAAGACGGGCTATACCTGGTTCCTAAAGTCATCGAATAACCTCCACCGGCGCGCGCCGCATGGCACAACATCTTATGCATACCAAGACACTCAAACAACTTTCAGCACTGCTGCAGGAAAAACAGGCTTCCGCAACTGAACTTGCCAAGCTGTACCTCGATCGCATCAAGCAAAGCGACCTGAACGCCTTCATCCATGTCGATGAAACCCTGACACTGCAACAGGCGTCTGAAGCCGATGCACGCATTGCCAAAAACGATACGACGCCGCTGACCGGCATTCCCATCGCACACAAGGACATTTTTGTCACACGCGGCTGGCGATCAACTGCCGGTTCAAAGATGCTTTCAAGCTACATCAGCCCCTTCGATGCAACTGTCGTCGAACAGTTCCGCACGGCAGGTATGGTTACGCTAGGAAAATTGAATTGTGATGAGTTTGCCATGGGTTCTTCCAATGAGAACTCGTTTTTCGGTCCGGTAAAGAACCCTTGGGACAAGACAGCGATCCCTGGCGGCTCCTCCGGCGGTTCGGCGGCGGCGATCGCCGCGCGTCTGGCACCGGCGGCCACCGCTACCGATACTGGCGGTTCGATCCGCCAACCGGCATCGTTATGTGGCGTGACTGGCATCAAACCGACTTACGGACGCGTTTCGCGTTTTGGCATGATTGCTTTTGCATCGTCGCTCGACCAGGGCGGCCCAATGGCGCAGACGGCGGAAGATTGCGGTCTGCTGCTGAACGCGATGGCAGGATTCGATGCGCGTGACTCGACCAGCCTTGAACGTCCGAAGGAAGACTTCACCCGCGACCTGAACAACAGCTTGCAAGGATTGAAGATCGGCATTCCGCGTGAATACTTCGGCCAGGGACTTGCCAGCGATGTAGAGCAAGCCGTACGCGGCGCGCTTCGCGAATATGAAAAGCTGGGCGCCACGCTGGTCGATATCTCGTTGCCAAAAACGGAATTATCGATCCCCGTGTACTACGTGATTGCCCCGGCGGAAGCTTCTTCCAACCTGTCGCGTTTTGACGGCGTGCGTTACGGTCATCGCGCGGCAGATTACAAAGATCTTGCCGACATGTATCGCAAGTCGCGCGCAGAAGGTTTCGGCGAAGAGGTCAAGCGTCGCATCCTGGTCGGCGCCTATGTGCTGTCGCATGGTTACTATGATGCCTACTATCTGCAGGCGCAGAAGATTCGTCGCCTGATTGCGCAAGACTTCCAGAACGCATTCACGCAATGCGACGTGATCATGGGACCGGTATCGCCGACCGTTGCTTGGGATCTGGGCGACAAGACCGATGATCCGGTTGCCAATTATCTTGCCGATATCTTCACGCTCTCCACCAGTCTTGCCGGTCTGCCGGGCATGTCGATTCCCTGCGGTTTCGGTCAAGGTGAAAAAAATGCGAAGCGCCCGGTCGGGTTGCAAATCATCGGCAACTACTTCAATGAGGCGAAGCTGCTCAACGTCGCGCATCAGTACCAGCTTGCGACAGACTGGCATCAGCGCCGACCGGAAGACGCATGAAAAACCGCATCCGAGCCACCTTGCTGCTATTCCTGTTTGCCGCCGACGGCACTGCCGTCGCACAGCAACTGGATGCACGCTTCTCATGCAGCGTGGCGCGCGATGACAATGGTGAAACTGTCACCTACGCGGATACCGGCGAGATCCATCTCAAGGGTAATCAGATCAAGGCATTTCGCTGGGAGTCCTCCCTGTTTCGCAGCACGCACGGCTTCGATTGCAGCATCGACGAGAGCGACGGCTTGCTGGCGGAAGTTCGTGACGGAACGCCGAACGTGCAATGGCGTGTCGCACTGGCCGACGCACGTGCGGCACGCGAACAGCGCGGCTTCAACTTCGATCGCCGCTTGAATTGCACGATCCGCCTGGAGCGCGAAGGCGACAACCTGAATGTAAAACCGAGCTGCCCGGCACTGTGCGGATCGCGCTCGAATTTTTCGGAACTGTCGGTGAACTTGAAAACCGGCCAGTGCCGCTATGAAGAATAAGTGAGGAAATTATGCAGTGGGAAGTCGTAATCGGTCTTGAGACACACGCACAACTCTCGACCCAATCGAAAATTTTCAGTGGCGCATCGACACAATTCGGCGCGGAGCCGAACACCCAAGCTTGCCCGGTTGACCTGGCGCTGCCCGGCGTGCTGCCGGTGATGAACAAGGGCGCAGTGGAACGCGCGATCCAGTTCGGCCTGGCGGTCGGGGCAAAGATTGCGCCGCAATCCATTTTCGCGCGTAAAAACTACTTCTATCCGGATCTGCCCAAGGGCTATCAGATCAGCCAGTATGAAATCCCGGTTGTGCAAGGCGGCACCGTTTCCTTCGTGATGGAAAAAGACGGCACGCCGGAAATGCGCACCGTGCAACTGACACGTGCCCACCTCGAAGAGGATGCCGGCAAGTCACTGCACGAAGACTATCACGGCATGAGCGGCATCGATCTGAATCGTGCCGGCACGCCGCTGCTCGAAATCGTCACCGAACCCGATATGCGCAGCGCCGGCGAAGCAGTCGCGTATGCGAAGGCATTGCATTCGCTGGTGGTCTGGCTCGGCATTTGCGACGGCAACATGCAGGAAGGCTCCTTCCGGTGCGACGCCAACGTCTCGGTCCGTCCGCTCGGCCAAAAGGAATACGGCACCCGCTGCGAGATTAAGAACCTCAACTCATTCCGCTTCCTGGAAGAAGCCATCAATTATGAAGTGCGTCGTCAAATCGAATTGATCGACGATGGTGGCAAGGTGGTGCAGGAAACCCGTCTGTACGATCCCGATCGCAAGGAAACGCGCTCCATGCGTAGCAAGGAAGACGCACAGGATTATCGCTACTTCCCCGATCCCGACCTGCCGCCGCTGGTGATTGCGCAGGAATGGATCGAGCGTGTAAAGGTGACGATGCCTGAGCTTCCCGGCGCGATGCGCGAGCGCTTCGTGAATGACTTTGCATTGCCTGAATACGATGCGGCTGTTTTGACGCAATCGAAAGCGATGGCGTCTTACTTTGAAGCAGTCGTCGCAAAGGCCGGCAAGGAACAAGCCAAGCCGGTCGCCAACTGGCTGATGGGCGACGTTTCCTCCACCCTGAACCGCGAAGGTGTCGATATTGCCGACGCACCGGTGAAAGCCGAACAACTTGCCTTGCTGATGCAACGCATCGCCGACGGCACCATCTCGAACAAGATCGCCAAGGAAGTCTTTGCGGCGATGTGGGAAGCGAAATCGGACAAGGCTACGCTGGCGGACGACATCATCGAATCAAAAGGTCTGAAGCAGATTTCCGACAGTGGCGCACTGGAGAAGATCGTCGACGAAGTGCTGGCTGCGAACGCAAAGTCGGTTGAAGAATATCGTTCGGGCAAGGAGAAGGCATTTAACGCGATCATTGGGCAGGCGATGAAAGCGACAAAGGGCAAAGCAAATCCTGCCCAACTGACGGAACTACTGAAGAAGAAGCTCGCTGGATAAGATCAGATAGCGCTGGGGGCGCTGTTTCCGCTGTGAGCTGCCAATAACTTGCGGGCTAACGCGGAAAGAGAAGCGCAAATGTTTGAGCCGAAGGCGAGTTTTTGCGCGTCCCGCGTTAGCCCGCAAGTTATTGGGAACCCCGAAGGGGCAGCTCGCCGCGGTCGCACCTCGGCGGCCCCCTTCTTTTGCTTACTTTTCTTGGCGAGACAAGAAAAGTGAGCGGCTGCCGGGCCGCCCCCGGCTAGTCTCTGCGAAGAGAAGGCAGTGTTGAATTAACTGAAAGAGATAGGTCCAACTCAGCATGGATTCCCGCCTGCGCCGGAATGACAGAGATAGTTGTACAAATGCCTGAGAATTCGCCCTCCGCGATTACTTTGCCGCAGTCGCCGAACCAAGCTCCCGATACCGATTCAACGCCGCATCATACTTCGCATTGATCTTCACGATTTCCGCCTCATACTCCTGAAGCGATTTCTTTGAATCGCTGACCGACTCCGCAGCCTCGTCCAGCCGATGCTGCATAGCCGCAGATAACACCGTATTTTTCTTGCGCAATGAATCGGCCTCAGCTTCAGCATATTGCTGCTGTTTTTCAGCCGTCGCCAGCATGGCTTTCTCGCGCCTGATCTGTTCCCCAACGGGTTCTAGCGAGCGCTTGCGCGCCGTGTCGATATCGCCTTCATTACGATAACGCGCACGCAGCAGTCGATCGATGCGTTGTTGATCGTCGGCCGCCGCCACTTCCGCCTTGCGCTTCTCTTGCTGCAATTGCAGTTCACGCTTCTGCTCGGCAGTCATCGGCGGCGGAATCTCGCGGCGCGCCTTGCCACTCTTGTCGAGTTCGCGCATCGCGCGGTCGGCACATTCGGGAATCGGTCGATCCGAGGTGATGGTGCGGCCGGATCCGTCCTTGCACAGGTAAAACTGTGCGTGCGCACTCCCGTACGCAAACGCCAACAGGAAGCACAACGCGACTTTCAGTGAACGTCTCATTGCACCTCCCAATGCGGCGTTTACATCACACCATAGCGGCTCCGGTAAGCGGCGACCGCGTCCTTGTACTTGGCCAGGTCAGGGTTGGCGCCTGCCGTGGAGATATATTCCAGCAAATCTGTCAGATTGCCAATGGAAATCACCGGCATGCCGTAGGCTTTAGTCACTTCCTGTACAGCGGAGTGCTCGGACAGCGCGCCGTCCTTGCCGGACCGCTCCATGCGGTCCAGCGCAATCAGCACGGCACATGGGGTCGCACCGGCGGCGCGGATCATTTCCACCGATTCGCGCACCGAAGTACCGGCGGAGATTACGTCGTCGATGATGACAACCTTGCCCTGCAACTTGGCGCCGACCATGGTGCCGCCTTCGCCATGATCCTTGGCTTCCTTGCGGTTGAAGGCAAACGGCACGTTGCGCCCCTTATTTGCGAGCGCGACAGCAGTGGCCGAGGCCAGCGTGATGCCTTTGTAGGCTGGTCCGAACAGCATGTCAAACTCAATGCCTGAGTCAATCAGCGTCTGCGCGTAAAACTCCGCCAGCTTGCCCAGATTGGCGCCGTCGCTGAACAGGCCTGCATTGAAGAAGTAAGGCGACGTGCGGCCAGCCTTGGTGACGAATTCGCCGAAACGCAATACACCTGCATTGACGGAGAACGCGATGAATTCCTGACGTAGCTTGCTCAAGATGCCCTCGATATGGATAGATTGATAACGCCCGTGATGCCGGGCCAAGCACGCATTGTAATGGCAGTTGCGGCTTCCATGGCCGGATCGGCCGACGCAACTTCCGGATGAATCGGTTATGCTAGCCGCTCATTTTTTTGCGTGACGACCTATGTTGAAAATCATCTCAGCCAATCTGAACGGCATCCGCTCCGCTGCCAAAAAGGGGTTCTTTGAATGGATGGCGAAGCAGGACGCGCACTTCGTCTGCGTGCAGGAACTGAAGGCGCAGGCCGCTGACATGACACCGGAGCTGCGTGCGCCGGCCGGCTACCACGGTCATTTTCATTACGCGGAGAAGAAAGGCTATTCGGGGGTCGGCATTTATTCGAAGTTCGAGCCGGACGCCATCCAGATCGGCTTCGGCTGCGAGGAATTCGACGCCGAAGGCCGTTACGTGCAATGCGACTTCGGCAAACTCAGCGTGATTTCGGTGTACTGCCCGTCTGGGTCATCGAGCGAGGAAAGACAGCAGGCGAAATTCCGCTTCATGGAAGTGTTCCTGCCGCATCTGGAAAAACTGAAGGCTTGCGGACGCGAGGTGGTCATTTGCGGCGACTGGAATATCGCACATAAGGAAATCGACTTGAAGAACTGGAAGTCGAATCAGAAAAATAGTGGATTCCTGCCGGAAGAACGGGCATGGATGACGCAGTTGTTCGACCGCGTAGGCTGGGTGGATGTCTACCGCCGGCTGCACCCGGAAACCACCGGTGATGCCTATACCTGGTGGAGCAATCGCGGACAGGCATGGGCGAAGAATGTCGGATGGCGCATCGACTATCACGTGTCAACGCCGGACGTTGCCGCAAAGGCGAGCGCGGTATCGATCTACAAGGATGAACGCTTCTCCGATCATGCGCCGCTGTTAGTGGAATATCAGGACGCGTCTGCCTATATCAACGAATAAGTCAACGGATAGACGCAACCCCTTTCACATTGCTCTGGTAAGGCGGCAATGCAGTCGGTTGAACGCCCTTGGCCTTGGCGTATAGCGGCACGACCGACGGCAGGTGCTTTTCAATCTCTGCGATGCGGTTCTTGCCGGCCGGGTGCGTAGAGAACCACTGCGGCGTGGTGCTCTTGCTGAGCATGCTCATTTTTTGCCACAGTGCGATACCGGCGCGCGGATCGAAGCCGGCGCGTGCGACGATGTCGAGCCCGACGAGGTCCGCTTCGGTCTCGTCGTCACGTGAAAACTTCAGCATCGTCAGATTGGCGACGCCGCCGGTTGCGGCAGTGGCCAGGTTGGGGTCGACGCCCAGCAAGGCAGACAGACCGATTCCCGCGATTTTTGCACCGGCGCTCGCCAGCCCCGACTTGGCAGCCCGTTCGCGCCCGTGTTCGCGCAAGGCGTGCGCGATTTCATGCCCCATGACGATCGCGACTTCATCATCGGTAAGTTTCAACGTGCTGAGGAGACCGCTGAAAAAAGCGATCTTCCCGCCCGGCATGCAGAATGCGTTGATTTCTTTCGACCCGATCAGATTCACTTCCCATTGCCATTGGGAGGCGCGCTCGTTCCAGCGTGTCGCCTGGGGGATCAGTCTGTTTGCAATTGTGCGCAGACGCTGCACTTGCGGATGGTCTTCCGATACCAGCGCGCCGTGCTGGGCTGCCTGACCTTTGATGCTGCTGTATTGCTGGAGCGCGATCGCTTCCAGTTTTTCTTCTGAGATCAGGTTGCGTAGCGGCGACATCTTGTCCACTGTCACGCCGTCTTCGGCGCCAGCGGCTTTATCTTTTGCTACGGCAACTGGCAACCCGACACAGAGCGCCATGCCAAGCAGGGATGCAATAAGGGTGTGCCTCATCATCGTCTCCAACAAGAAGCATGTCGTCCGGAAAGGCGGGCGACACTGGTCCTATTTCTGATTCCAGGGCGCGATTTTCGGCAATAACATCATGCCCGGCAAAGCGAGTATGAAACACAGAAGGAAGAAGGTAAACCACCCCGTTTGCGCCACGATATAGCCGGTGGCGGCATTGAAGAAGGTACGCGGCACGGCGGCGAGACTAGTGAATAGCGCATATTGCGTTGCCGTGTAGCGCGGATCCGTGGTCGTGGCGATATAGGCAGTGAAGGCGGCGGTGCCGAGACCGACAGCGAATGCTTCCAATCCGATGACCGCCCCGAGCATCAGGGTGGCGTTCCCATTCGTGCTGACGCCGAATTGCGCAAGCGCGGCAAAACCGAGAATAGCCACCGCTTGCAGCACCCCGAATATCCACAGGCCGCGATTGACGCCGGTTTTTTCCAACCACACCGCGCCGAGAATGCCACCGGCCAGGCTGGCCCACAAACCGGCATTTTTTGCGACCAGGCCGATCTGCGTGCGACTGAAGCCGAGGTCAAGATAAAACGGCGTCGCAAGTGCCGTCGCCATCGAATCGCCGAGCTTGTAGAGGAAGATAAATGCGAGTACCAGCAGCGCGTGCGACCATCCGCTGCGATGAATGAATTCACGGAACGGCAGCACGACGGCTTCGCGCAGATTTTTCGGCGGGTCGCCGTAGATCTTCGGCTCGCCGATCAGCAAGGTGGTTGCGATACCGGGCAACATGAACAACGAGGTGATAGCGAATACCGCCTGCCAGCTGATCAGGTCGGACAGAATCAGCGACAGCGATCCGGGCACCAGCGTGGATAACTTGTAGGCGTTAACAAACAAAGCGGTGCCGGAGCCTTGCTGTTCGTCGCTGAGCATTTCGCGTCGATACGCGTCGACCACAATGTCCTGGCTGGCCGACAGGAAGGCAACGATTCCGCACAGGATGACGATCGCGGTGAGATCGGTTTTCGGTGAAAAGAAACCCATCGAGCCGACCGCAAGCAGCAGCGCGAATTGCGTAATCAACATCCAGCCGCGTCGCCGTCCCAGCAAGGGAAAATGAAATCGGTCCATCAACGGCGACCAGACGAATTTCCAGGTGTACGGAAAGCCCACCAGCGCGAACAGGCCGATGGCCTTCAAGTCGACGCTTTCCGACTTCAGCCAGGCCGACAGCAGGTTATACAGAATGAACAGCGGCAGGCCCGACGAAAAACCGAGCGACACGCAGATCATCATCTGCCGATTGAAGTAATGGCGCCAGCCGGGTTTCGCCTTGACGGCGGGTTTGGTCGCAGACGGTGCTGCTAAAGTCATAAGCGTGCTCGCATTGGATTATCTTTTACTTGGAGCGCCTAACAAAATACCGCTGGCAGCGTCGCACCTCCTTGACGTACTACACCTGCTGAGTGCGTCGGTGCGTCTTGCCAATAGCATTTTGTTAGACGCTCTTATCTTTTACTTACCTTTTACGTAGGCGGAACACGGCCAGACTGCCACGCCAGTTAGGCAGGAAATCGACGGGCTTGCCGTCTTGCAACGCGACGCATTCGAGCACTTCGAGTCCGACCTGGTTCGCAAGTTCCTCAAAATCCTTGATGGTTGCGCAGCGCAGGTTAGGCGTGTCATACCATTCATACGGCAGCGTTTTCGAGACCGGCATGCGGCCGCGCAGTAGCGCGACACGATGCGGCCAATACGCGAAGTTAGGAAAAGATACGATGGCTTCGCGACCGACGCGGGCAATGTCACCCAACACGCCTTCCACGTTCTTGATCATCTGCAGTGCGGACAGGCAGAGCACGGTATCAAATGCATCATTGGTAAACATCGCCATGCCGGCTTCGAGATCTTGCTGGATGACGGAAACGCCACGACTTACGCACAACGGAATCTTGTTGTCGTCGATTTCGACACCGTAGCCGATGCAGCGCTTGTCGGATTGCAGATATTCCAACATGACGCCGTCGCCGCAGCCGAGGTCAAGCACTTGCGAGCCTTCGCGCACCCAGTGTGCGATGAAGGCAAGATCCGGACGCAGCACGATGAGTTCACGGAAGTTCATGCGCGCCCCCTGCTGCTGATGTCGCTCCACACACGGTCGTAATACGCTTTTACTACATTCATATAGCGGGCATCTTCCAGCAGGAATGCGTCATGGCCGTGCGGCGCATCAATTTCGGCATAGGTCACGCGGCTCTTGTTCTTGATCAGCGCCTGCACGATTTCGCGGCTGCGTTCTGGCGAAAAACGCCAGTCGGTCGTGAAGGAAGCCAGCAGGAACTCGGCCTTGGTATTGGCAAGCGCGACGCTTAAGTCGTCACCGTGCTCCCTGGCCGGATCGAAGTAATCGAGGGCCTTGGTGATCAGCAAATAGGTATTGGCATCGAAGTATTCGGAGAACTTGTCGCCCTGGTAGCGCAGATAGGATTCGATTTCGAAGTCGACGTCAAAGCTGAACTGGTAATCCCCATTACGCAACTCACGTCCGAATTTTTCGGCCATGCTGTCGTTGGACAGATAGGTGATATGCCCGACCATGCGCGCCACTCGCAAGCCGCGTTTGGGCACAACGCCGTGTGCATAGTAGTCGCCACCATGAAAATCGGGATCGGTCAGGATCGCCTGACGGGCGACGTCATTGAATGCAATGTTCTGCGCGCTGAGCTTGGGCGTGGACGCGATGACAACGCAATGCCGGATGCGTTCGGGATAAATCATGCTCCACGAAAGTGCTTGCATGCCGCCAAGCGAACCGCCCATGATCGCGGCGAACTGGTCGATGCCGAGCCTGTCTGCGAGCCGCGCCTGAGCATGCACCCAGTCTTCCACTGTGACGACAGGGAAGTCGGCGCCGTAGGGTTTTCCGGTTTTCGGATTGACATGCATTGGTCCGGTTGAGCCGAAACAGGACCCGGGATTGTTGACACCGATGACGAAGAAACGATCGGTGTCGACCGGCTTGCCCGATCCGACCATATTGTCCCACCAGCCGACGTTCTTGCTGCCGTCCACGCGCTCATGGATGCCGGCGACGTGATGTGATGCATTCAAGGCATGGCAGATCAGCACGGCGTTGGAACGATCGGCATTGAGCGTGCCATAGGTTTCATACATGAGCGTGTAATCGGAGAGCGACGCGCCGCTGCGCAGCGGCAGGGGCTCTGCAAAATGCATCGTTTGCGGCGTAACGATTCCAATGGATGACATATCAGTCCGGAAAAAAGCACCCCGTCCAGATGTAACCGGGTGCCAGAAACAAAAAAGCCCGAAAGCGCTCAGCTTATCGGGCTAAATTCAAGGCTTGCATGCAAGCGCCGCTTTAGCCGTATTTATTACGCGCCCGCAAGCTGATTATCAAATCGGCGCATTGCATAAGAATAACCAAGTCGGTTCCCCCAGTCAAACCAGCCAAGAGCATTCGGCCGCGTAAGGGATATGCACATATTGTCTTGACACAGCGGCTTTGGATGCTAAGCTCCTCCTTATGAAAACAGAACGTCGTTCTATCTGGCAGAACGACCAGGGTTGAGCGATGACGCCATGATGATCAATTCCACAACAGAGGCCGCGGCACCTTCAGACAAGGGGGGCGTCGCCGCGCTCGACCGTGCCTTCGCGATTCTGGGCGCCTTCTCCCCCGCAGCGCCCGCATTAACGCTGGCAGAACTCGCGGCGCGCACGGGTCTCTACAAAAGTACCATTTTGCGTATCGCCCAGTCACTCTTGCAGCATCGATTCCTGCAACGCCTGGAAGACGGCCGATATCAGATTGGTCCGGCACCACTCATGCTTGGCGCGCTGTATCAGCGCAGCCTCAAGCTGGGCGACATTCTGCTGCCGCTGATGCGCGAACTCGGCACAACGAGCGGCGAAAGCGTGTCGTTCTATGTACGTGACAACGCGGTGCGCGTCTGTCTGCATCGAGTCGATTCGCAACACACGGTGCGCGACCATGTCGCCGAAGGCGATGTACTGCCGCTGGAACATGGTTCAGGCGGCCGCGTGCTGGGTGCCTTCTCCGGATTGCAGGGCGATGCATATGAGCGTATCCGGAAGGATTATTACTCGGCGTCTTTTGGCGAACGCGATCCCGATACTGCCGGTATCTCCGCACCAGTGTTCGGTGCCGGCCAACGCCTGCTCGGCGCATTGACAGTTGCCGGTCCGCGCTCGCGCATCGATCAGGCATGCATCGACAGACTGCGTGGGCCGCTACTCGATATTGCGATGCGGGCCACGGTCGCCTTGGGCGGCAACGCCCAGCCCCTGCAAGCGGCGCACGCGGCTGCCAAGGGCACGGCAAAGCATAAGGTGCGCAATACATGACCAGCATGACACTCCCCCTTTCCGGAATCCGCGTGCTGGACCTGTCCAACGTGCTGGCCGGGCCATTTTGCGGCTATCAATTGGCATTGCTCGGCGCGGAAGTCATCAAAATCGAACAGCCCGGGAGCGGTGACCTCGCACGCCAGCTCGGCGCCAGCGCCGACGCGGCAAAACGGAAAATGGGCATTTCCTTTATTGCCGTAAACGCCGGCAAACAATCCGTCACGCTCAATCTCAAACATGAAGCGGGCAAGAAAATTTTCTGTCGCATGGTCGCTGAGGCGCACGTCGTGATCGAGAATTTCCGTCCCGGTGTCATGGCGCGGCTCGGCCTCGATTACGAGGTGATCGCCGACATCAATCCGGCGCTGGTGTATTGCGCGATTTCCGGCTTCGGGCAGAACGGACCGCTGGCGATGCGCCCTGCCTACGACCAGATCATTCAGGGTTTCGCCGGTGTGATGAGCATTACCGGCGATGCCGACAGCGCGCCCTTGCGCGTCGGCTATCCCATTTGCGACACCATCGGCGGCATGACGGCGGCCTTTGCGGTGTGCGCGGCGCTGGTCGATGCGCGCAGCAGCGGCAAGGGCCGCATGATCGACGTGTCGATGCTGGAATCGACGCTGGCGACGATGGGTTGGCCGGTATCGAATTATCTGAATGCTGACATCGAACCGCAAGCGATGGGCAACCAGAACTTTACCGCCGCGCCGTCCGGCACCTTTCGCACCGGCGACGGCTTGCTCAACATCGCTGCCAATGAAAACAAGCAATACGAAGCCCTGTGCGATCTGATCGGGCGGCCACAGTTGAAAACGGATTTGCGCTTTGCAGAACGACAATCGCGCAAGCGCCATCGCGCAGAACTCAATATCGAAATCGAACAGGCGCTGGCTGCGCGCAGTGCCGCGGAATGGGAATCGCTGATGATTGCCGCCGGTGTGCCGGCCGGACAGGTGCTGAGCATCCCGCAGATTCTTTCCCATCCGCATATCGACGCGCGCGACTTCGTGCGCCACTTCGATACACCCGACGGCGCGCAGCAAGTGACGAGCAGCGGCTTCAAGATGAGCGGCGGCAATCCCGGCCCGGCCACACCCGCGCCTACATTGTCGGCGCATACAGACACTTGGCTTGCGCGCATCGGCTACAGCGCAGAAGAGATCGCCGTCTTGCGGACCGAAGGAGTGATATGAGCAATGCCACGGAAGACCTCGCCGCGGATTACTGGCGTACTGAGATTGTCGACATTTCGCCGGGCGTGATCCGCATGCGTGGCTATCCGATCGAGCAATTGATCGGGAAGGTCAGCTTTCCTGAAATGATCTGGTTGATGCTGCGCGGCGAACTTCCATCGGAGAAACAAGCCGCATTATTGGAAGCCGCATTGGTGGCATCGGTGGATCATGGCCCGCACGCACCTTCAATCGCCATCGCCCGCATGGCGGTCAGTTGTGGTCTGCCGCTCAATGGTGCCATGGCTTCGGCAGTGAACACGCTGGATGACGTGCACGGCGGCGCAGGGCAACAAGCAGTCGAATTGTTCCATGTGATTGACGCGCGGGTGGCGCAAGGCGAAATATTGCCTGTAGCAACTGCCGCGGCGCTGGATGCATTCACTGCTGCACATGGCAAATTCATTCCTGGGTTTGGTCACCGCTTCCATCCGATCGACCCGCGCGCACCTCGGCTGCTGGCGCTGGTGGACGATGCAACGGTCGCTGGGACAGTCGACGGACGCTACGCACGGATCGCGCGCGCGATTGAAATCGAACTGCATACACGCAAAGGCAAGTCGATCCCGATGAACATCGACGGTGCGACGGCGGTGATCTATGCCGAACTCGGTTTCGCCCCGGCGCTGGCGCGCGGCATTTTTTGCCTGTCGCGTTCGGTCGGCATCCTGGCGCATGCTTGGGAACAAAGTGGGCGCGGTGAACGCAATAAGGGACCAATGCCTCGCCAGATGGCATACCGCTACGCGGGGCAAGAGCCGCGCGATGTCGAGGAAAGATAACCGATAGACAACATCATTTGCATCTCGCCCTAGAGATTTATCAAACCGACGGGAAAAGCTGGTCATCGAAAGCTAAATGCAAGCTTGCGTGAATTAAAGTAAGACAGACAGCGCATAAAACCCGGGCGCTTACAAAATACTCGGGGTTACTTCACAAAGGAGATTCAACATGTTTATCGGAAAACGTACATCCATCGCCCGCTGGCTGGCCGTCTCGGCAACCGCGCTCGGCTTGCTCGCCGCCGGCCCCGCCCTCGCCATCGACAACCTGAAAATGCTGGTCCCGGCGAATCCGGGCGGTGGCTGGGACCAAACCGGCCGCGGCTTCGCACAGGCGCTGCAACAGAATGACATCGTCAAGAAAATCCAGATCGATAATAAGGGCGGCGCCGCCGGCACCATCGGCTTGGCGCAGTTCGTCAATTCGGCCAAGGGTGATCCGAACGCCGTGATGATCGGCGGCAGTGTGATGGTGGGCGGCATCGCCCTCAACAAGTCACCGGTCAGCGTCACGCAGGTCACGCCGATCGCGCGCCTGACTGGCGAATATGATGTGCTGGTAGTGCCCGCCAACTCGCCCATCAAGTCGCTCAAGGAATTGATTGCGCAGTTCAAATCCAATCCGGGCAGCGTGTCCTGGGGCGGTGGCTCGGCCGGCGGCACCGACCACATCATTGTTGCCATGATTGCGCAGGCATCCAGTGTGGACCCGAGCAAGATCAACTACATCCCGTTTGCCGGCGGCGGTGAAGCGCAAGCGGCAATCATGGGTGGACACGTGACGGTCGGCTTGTCCGGTTGGAATGAATTTGCCGGCCAGATCGAAGCGAAAAAACTGCGCCCGATCGCGGTGACTTCCGGCAAGCGCCTGCCCGGCATTGATGTGCCAACATTGAAGGAACAAGGCGTCGACGTCGAATTGTCGAACTGGCGCGGCATCTTTGCCGCTCCCGGCATTACTGACGACCAGCGCAAAGCACTGACGGCTGTGGTCGACAAGGCAGTGCACACCAAGACCTGGCAAGACTTGCTCGCCAAGAACGGCTGGGCTGACGCCTATCTGGTTGGGGACGCATTCAAGACCTACCTGGACAGCGAGATCAAGCAGACCGAAAAGATCATCAGCAGCCTTGGCCTGATCAAGAAATAAGCAACTCTTCCGGGCGGTGCCTCACCGCCCGCCCGGACCGCGACATGCGTTCCGCCCGCCTTGCGGGCCAAGTATAAAAATAAAGCGTCAACCTTCCATCTCTAGGTGAAAACATGAAATCTCAATCTCCGATCAATCCCGGGGAGATGCTGGTTTCCATCGCGCTGGCAACGCTTGGAATCGTCGTCATTGCGGGTACGCAGGACATCGGTGGCAGCAGCGGCTACTCGTTCATCGGCCCCCGTGCATTCCCTTACGTCATCGGCGCCGGGCTCTTGATTCTCGGCGGCATCCTGTGCTGGGAAGCGGTATCCGGCGGCTGGCGCAACGTGCCGATGGATGAAGCGCACGAAGAACCGGACTGGATCGCGTTCGCCATCCTGAGCGCCGGCGTGATCCTGCACATGGCGTCGATTGGCTGGGCAGGCTTCGTGCTCGCCTCCACCTTCCTGTTCACGCTCATCGCACGCGCCTTTGGCAGTCGCCGGCTGTTCCGCGATATCGTGGTCGGGCTGGTGCTGTCGACGATCGCCTTTTTCATCTTCACGCGTGGCCTCGGGTTGAATTTGCCGAGCGGCCTGCTGGGAGGGCTGTAACATGGAAACCTTCAATGCCTTGATGTCCGGCTTCGCGGTGGCGATGACCGGACAAAACCTGCTACTCGGATTTATCGGCGTTACCCTCGGCACCTTGGTCGGGGTGCTGCCTGGCGTTGGCCCCGCGCTAACCGTGGCACTGCTCTTGCCGGCCACCGCCAGCTTCGATCCGACTGGCGCACTGATCATGTTTGCCGGCATTTATTACGGCGCGATGTACGGCGGCTCGACGACCTCGATCCTGCTCAATACGCCAGGCGAGTCAGCCACCATCGTCACCGCGCTGGAGGGCAACATGATGGCCAAGCGTGGCCGTGCCGGTCCGGCGCTGTCGACCTCGGCGATCGGGTCCTTTGTTGCCGGCACACTGTCGGTGGTGATGCTGACGGCGATCGCACCGCTGGTAGTCAATCTTGCGCTGAAGTTTGGTCCGGCCGAATACTTCTCGGTCATGGTGTTAGCCTTTGTCACGGTGTCCACGCTGCTCGGCTCATCGATGGCACGCGGCCTTGCCAGCCTGCTCTTCGGCTTGTGGATCGGCCTGATTGGTATCGACGGCCAGACCGGCCAGCCGCGCTTCACCATGGGTATTCCCGAGCTGCTTGACGGCATCGATGTTGTGGTGGCGGCCGTCGGCCTGTTCGCCGTCGGTGAAACGCTGTACCTGGCCACTTACCTCAATAAGAGCGAGGACAAACTGGAACAGGTCAAAGGCTCCATCTGGATGTCCAAGTCCGATTGGGCCCGCTCATGGAAACCATGGTTGCGCGGCACGGTGCTTGGTTTCCCAATTGGCGCAATGCCGGCTGGCGGCGCGGAGATTCCGACCTTCCTGTCGTATGCGATCGAGAAGAAGTTGTCGAAGAATCCGGAAGAATTCGGCAGCGGCGCTATCGAAGGCGTCGCTGGCCCGGAAGCGGCAAACAATGCGTCAAGTACCGGCACGCTCGCCATGCTGCTGACCATCGGATTACCAACGTCGGCAACCGCGGCAATCGTGCTGGCGGCGTTCCAGCAGTATGGCCTGCAGCCAGGGCCGCTGCTGTTCGAGACACAGCCGCTACTGGTATGGGGCCTGATTGCAAGTATGTACATCGGCAACGTGCTGCTGCTGGTGCTTAATCTGCCGCTGGTTGGTCTGTGGATCAAGCTGCTCAGCATTCCACGCCCCCTGCTGTACGGTGGCATCTTGATTTTTGCGACACTCGGTGCCTACGGACTGCGCAACTCCTGGTTCGATCTCTTGCTGCTCTACCTGATCGGTTTGATCGGCTTTGTGATGCGCCGCTACGATATCCCGGTTGCGCCGACCATCGTCGGCATGATCCTCGGCCCGGTCGCGGAACAGCAACTGCGTCGCGCACTGGCCATTAGCCAGGGAGATGCGACAATTTTCCTCTCCAAGCCGATCTCGGCAACGGTGCTCGCCATTACCGTGCTGCTGCTGATCGGACCACCGCTATGGAAGCGGATTGCAGCAAAACGCGCCGAGACAGTGCCGGAAGCCAGCACTGCGCCCTAAGCAATCGATAGCGTAATAAAAGAGGGGACTCAAGTGATTGAGTCCCCTCTTTGTTTTTCCTTGCTGCTTCTGTGCGGGTTAGGGAAATGCGCTAATGCCGTTCAGATCTCGCGCAACTGCTCGACCGCCGTAATAATCGCCGCCGGTTCGATGGTCCGGAGTATTTTTTTTGTCAGCGCGGAAATCGCATTCAGATCGGTGTTCAGGATCTCGTGCTTTACCGACAAAATTTGCGTTGGATGCATCGAGAATTCGCGCAGCCCCATGCCCAGCAGCAAGCGCGTGAGCTTCGTGTCGCCCGCCATTTCGCCGCATACGGAAACCGGAATGCCCGCTTTCGAACCAATCGAAATCGTGGTCGACAAGAGGTACAGCACGGCCGGATGCAAAGGGTTGTAAAGATGCGCCACTTCATGGTCGGCGCGATCGATGGCGAGCGTGTATTGGATCAGGTCGTTGGTCCCGACCGACAGAAAATCCATGCGTTTGACAAACATCGGCAAGGCTAGTGCGGCGGCCGGAATTTCGATCATCGCACCGACCGGGATCAGCGGATCGAACTTCTTGTTTGCGTCGCGCAACTGTGATTTCGCCTGCTCGATCATTGCCAGCGTCTGATCGATTTCGAACGCATGCGCGAGCATTGGAATCAGCAACTTGATCGGTCCGAACGCCGAGGCCCGCAGGATTGCTCGCAACTGCTGCATGAACATCTGCGGTTCGGCGAGGCAGAAGCGGATCGCGCGCAGGCCGAGCGCCGGATTAAGTGCCGTCTGTTCGGCGGCATCAAGCGGCTTGTCGGCGCCGATGTCGAGTGTACGGATCGTGACCGGCCGCCCTTTCATCGCAACCACCGCCTGACGATAGGACTCGAACTGCTCATCCTCGGAGGGCAGCTTGTTGACGAATCCGGCACGGCCCATGAACAGGTATTCGGAACGGAACAGGCCGACACCCATTGCGCCTGCCTCCATCGCCCCGGGGCAATCTTCCGGCAGTTCGATATTGGCGAGCAGTGTGATTTCAGTGCCATCGCGTGTGATCGCGGGCGTTTTCTTGAGCTTGCTGAGTTTCTTGCGCTCGCGCATCAGGCGCTGCTGGCGATCGCGATACTGCTCCAGCACGTTCGGCGTCGGATCGACGATCACCACGCCGGCATCGCCGTCGATGATGACCCAGTCGTCCTGGCGGATCAGGGCGGACGCGTTGTACATGCCGACTGCCGCCGGGATGTCTAGGCTGCGCGCGACAATGGCGGTATGCGAATTCTGGCCGCCGAGATCGGTCACGAAACCGCCAAAGGCGCGGTCCTTGAACTGAAGCATGTCTGCCGGCGAAATATCGTGCGCGACGACGATCATGCGTCCGGCGCCTTCTTCATCGCCATCGGTTGCCGGCAGGCTGATGGCCGTGCCGGTGAGTACTTTCAGCACACGCTCGCCAACCTGCTGGATGTCGCTTTTGCGCTCACGCAGGTAAGCGTCTTCGATCTCGTCAAACTGTGCGGACAATTCATCGATCTGAGTGACCAGCGCCCATTCGGCGTTGTAGTAGCGGGTACGGATGATTTCCAGCGGCACTTCGGCAATCATCGGGTCTGAGAGGATCAGCGCATGCACGTCGATGAACGCCCCGAGCTCGGCCGGCGAATCCTTCGGCAAATCATTCCAGATGGTTTGCAGTTCCTTGTGGACCGTGGCAATCGCCTTTTGCAAGCGTTGCACTTCGGCCTCCACCTGCTCCTGCTGGATCAGGTAATGCTTGACGTCGAGTGCTGCAGGCGTGAGCAGGTGCGCGCGGCCGATCGCGATGCCGCGCGAAACAGGAATCCCATGGAGCGTGAAAGAAGCCATTGTGTGTACGGAGCCCGTCCGGTTCGATGCGGCTTATTCGCCTTCGCCGAACTTATTCTGAATCAGCTCGAGCAGCGCGTCAAAGCACTCTTTCTCGTCAGCGCCCTCGGTCTCCAGCGTAACCTTGGCACCCTTGCCTGCCGCCAGCATCATGACGCCCATGATGGATTTGGCGTTGACGCGCCGTGCATTACGCGTCATCCAGACTTCGCTCTTGTATTTTGCCGCCAGCTGCGTCAGCTTGGCCGATGCGCGCGCATGCAGGCCGAGCTTGTTGATGATTTCGATTTCCTGTTGAATCATTTTTCTTTTACGTTATTTTCGTTCTCAGTTCGGATTCAGTTTGGCGAGAGCCGCACGCGGTTATCCACCCGCACTGCGCCGCTCTGCCCTCCCGCGAGCGCCATTTCCACCACCACGTCAATCGTGTCGTTGCGATACGTCAGCGCACGCAACAGCATGGGCAAGCTGATGCCTGCGATCACTTCAATCTGGCCGGGAGTGCACAAGCGCAGCGTGCAATTGGAGGGCGTGCCACCCATCACATCGGTAATCACCAGAACACCGGAGCCGTCATCGAGGCGCCGTATGGCTTCCTGCGCGATGCGATTGACTTCTGCCGTATCCTGATCGGCACGCACATCGATCGCCTCCATTCTTTCCGGGCGCGCACGAAACACGTGCGTGGCCGCCTCAATGAAGGCATTGCCAAGCGGCGCGTGCGTTAAGAGAAGAATCCCGATCATGATTTCCAGCCAGGAACCGATTGTCCAGGAACGCGTAGCTACGCGCGTTCCCGACGTGCAATTCGTTGTTTATTGCCCGTGCGCCAAGGCGCGACCGGGCGGTCTAGGTGCATTGCTTTTCCAGCGCATCAATGAACAAGCCAGCGACATTGAAGCCAGTCTGTTGTGATATCTCTTGAAAACAGGTTGGGCTGGTGACGTTTATTTCCGTCAAATAATTTCCGATAACATCCAATCCTACCAGCAATAAGCCGCGCGTCAAAAGAAGCGGTGCAAGGGCTTCGCCGATCTCACGGTCTCGCTTGGAGATTTCCTGCGCCACCCCAAGGCCGCCGACAGCCAGATTACCGCGCACTTCGCCGCCCTGCGGGATGCGCGCCAGGCAATACGGCACCACTTCGCCGCCGATCAGCAGCACGCGCTTGTCGCCCTGCGCAATTTCAGGAATGAATCGTTGCACCATGATGGTATGCGCGCCGTTGGCGGTCAGCGTTTCGATAATCGAACCAAGATTCAGCCCGTCTTCCTTCACGCGAAAAATGCCTGTGCCGCCCATGCCGTCCAGCGGCTTGAGAATGATGTCCTTGTGCTCGCGGTGAAAAGCGCGGATGCGCTCGGCATCGCTCGCCACCAGTGTCGGCGCGGTGAACTGGGGGAATTGCGCGATCGCCAGTTTCTCATTGTGGCTGCGAATCGCTTCGGGCCGATTGAACACCCGCGCACCCTGCGATTCGGCCAGCTCAAGCAGATAAGTAAGGTAGATGTACTCCATGTTGAACGGCGGATCCTTGCGCACGACGATCGCATCGAATTCGCTCATTTGCACCGAAACCGCAGGCGCGGCGCGATACCAGTTGCCGGCATCTCCGGTGAGCGTAATGCGCGCGACATTGGCCATGACCTTACCGCCGTGAATGGCCATATCCTGCTGCTGGAATGCATGGATCTCATGGCCGCGCCGCGCGGCCTCCACCATCATTGCGTAGGTGGTGTCCTTGTACGTCTTGAAATGGTCCAGCGGATCGGCGAGAAAGGCGAATTTCATGCGCGTTCCGTCAGTAGACTTCGGGATTCGGATCGGTCTTTTCCAGCTCCAGCGATGCCGCCAGCAAAGCCATGCGCGCCACCACGCCATACATGTAGAAGCGATTCGGCGGGGCCGTTCCTGGCTTGGCCTGCAAGTCAGGCAAGGCATGCTGCTGCGCGAACGCGAGCGGCACAAAATGCGCGCCCGGAGAGTTCAAATTTTCATCGATGCCGCGCTCGGCATGCACGCGATAGAAGCCGCCGACCACATAACGGTCGATCATGTACACCACCGGCTCGGCCACCGCGTCGTTGATGTGCTCGAAGGTATGGACGCCTTCCTGGATGATCACGTCGGATACTTCCAGGCCTTCTTTGACCACCGACATCTTGTTGCGCTGCTTGCGGTTAAGGTCCTTGACCTCGCTCGCATCCTTCACTGTCATGATGCCCATGCCATAGGTGCCGGCGTCGGCCTTGACGATGACGAAAGGGGTTTCCTTGATGCCGTATTCCTTGTATTTCTTGCGGATCTTCGCGAGCAGCGTATCGACATTGTGCGCAAGGCATTCTTCACCCGTGCGCTCCTGGAAATTGATTTCACCGCACTTGCCGAAATACGGGTTCAGCATCCACGGATCGACATCGACCAGCTTTGCGAATTTTTTCACTACTTCGTCATACGCGGCAAAGTGATTGGTCTTACGGCGCACCGCCCAGCCTGCGTGCAAAGGCGGCAACAGGTTCTGTTCATGCAGCCCTTCCAGAATCTTGGGGATGCCGGAAGACAGGTCGTTGTTGAGCAGGATGGTGCAAGGATCGAAATTCTTCAGCCCGAGGCGACGGCCGTTGGCGGAACGCTCCAGCGGCTCCAGCGTCAGCGTGGTGCCGTCGGGCAGGTCGATGTTGGTCGGTTCCTTGACATCATCCGAGAGCGAACCGAGGCGCACATTGAGGCCCGTCTGGCGGAAGATCTGAATCAGGCGCGACACGTTCTGCAGGTAGAAGGTGTTGCGGGTATGGCGTTCCGGGATCAGCAGCAGATTCTTGGCATCAGGACAATATTTTTCAATCGCTGCCATCGCCGCCTGGACGGCCAATGGCAGCATTTCAGGCGACAGGTTGTTGAACCCGCCCGGGAAAAGATTGGTATCGACCGGTGCGAGCTTGAAACCGGCGTTGCGCAAGTCAACGGAGCAATAAAACGGCGGCGTGTGTTCTTGCCATTCGAGCCGGAACCAGCGCTCGATGGCTGGCGTCGCCGCCAGGATTTTCTTTTCAAGGTCGAGAAGCGGGCCGTTCAGGGCTGTAACGAGATGCGGAACCATATAAACCTTCGGCGTATAAGCATATTTGCAATGGGATTGAGGGAGATTCTAACGGTTATCCCTCCATTGCGCCTGCCGGCTGTTGTTTGGGGAGAGGCGCTCCCGGCGCATTTTTAAAATGGCAACAAGAAGGCGCCAGCTGCTTGCTTCGAGGATCTATAAATCTGGGCGCTTTGTGTGTTTTAAAGACAGGGACGAAAAAAAAGCGCCTCGGGCGAGGCGCTTTGCAAAACCCGGAATCGGGCGGAAAAACGGTTTATTTATGCCATTAACGGATCAGGAATGGTAAGCCGACTCGCCGTGGCTGGAGATGTCCAGGCCTTCGCGCTCTTCTTCTTCCGGCACACGCAGTCCGACAATCAGATCGACCAGCTTATAGGCGACGAATGCCACCACGCCAGACCAGATCACCGTCGTGAGCACGCCCTGGAACTGGATCCAGACCTGACCTGCGATCGAATAATCGTCCGCAACCTTATTGGCAACGTAGTCATAGATGCCGGTGCCGCCGAGCGATGGCGCCGCAAACACGCCGGTCAATAGCGCGCCGAGGATACCGCCCACACCATGCACACCGAACACGTCAAGCGAATCGTCCGCTCCCAGCAGGCGTTTCAGGCCGTTGACACCCCACAGGCAGATAATGCCGGCCAGCAGGCCAATCACCAGCGCACCCATGACACCGACGAAGCCTGCGGCCGGTGTAATGGCCACTAGACCTGCCACAGCGCCCGAAGCAGCGCCCAGCATGGACGGTTTGCCCTTGCCCATCCACTCGCCAAAGCTCCAGGAGAGGGTTGCGGCAGCAGTTGCCAGCAGCGTGTTGATGAAGGCCAGTGCAGCGCCGCCGCTCGCTTCGAGTGCGGAGCCGGCATTGAAACCAAACCAGCCGACCCACAACAGCGATGCGCCCACCATGGTCAGCGTCAGCGAATGCGGCGCCATCGATTCCCTGCCGTAGCCGATGCGCTTGCCAATGACATAGGCGCCGACCAGGCCTGCAACCGCCGCATTGATATGCACCACAGTGCCGCCGGCAAAGTCCAGCGCGCCTTTCGCAAACAGCCAGCCGGAAACCGCTGTTGCCTTCTCTGCCGCAGCTGCGTCGGTGAACGCATCCGGACCAGGCCAGAACCAGACCATGTGCGCGATCGGCAGGTAGGAGAAGGTGAACCACAGCGTCACGAACAGCAGCACCGCAGAGAACTTGATGCGCTCGGCGAATGCACCGACGATCAGGCCGCAGGTGATCGCAGCAAAGGTTGCCTGGAACGCGACGAAGGTAAATTCAGGAATGACCACGCCCTTGCTAAAGGTTGCGGCGACGGATTCCGGCGTTATGCCCTTCAGGAACAGTCGATCGAAGGAGCCGATGAAGCTGCCGCCTTCGGTGAACGCCAGCGAATAGCCATAGATGCACCACAACACGATGATCAGTGCAAAGACCATGAACACCTGCATGAGAATCGACAGCATGTTCTTGGAACGGACGAGGCCGCCATAAAACAGTGCCAATCCCGGAATCGTCATCATGATCACGAGAATGGTGGCAACCATCATCCAGGCCGTGTCGCCCTTGTTCGGAACCGGTGCCGCTGCGGCCGGCGTTGCACCGTCAGCCGGGACCGGAGCTGCGTTCGCTGCGGCGGGTGCCGGCGTTGCCGGCGCGACAGCAGCAGGTGCGGAAGCAGCTTCGGCAGCCGCAGGTGCCGGAGCCGCAACCTGTGCCACAACGATATCGGTCTTGACTGCCGGTTCATCAGCAGCCAATGCCGGCTGCGTGAAGCCGACTGCGAACAGCAAAGTGCTGGCCGCAAGGACGCTTGCAAATAGCTTTTTCATCTCACCCTCCTTTAGAGTGCTTCTTTGCCGGTCTCGCCGGTACGGATACGCACGACTTGCTGCAAGTCGTAGACGAAGATCTTGCCGTCGCCGATCTTGCCTGTACGTGCGGCGCTCTCGATTGCTTCGATGGCCTGGTCGACGATGGCATCGTCCACCGCTGCCTCGATCTTGGTCTTGGGCAGGAAATCGACCACATATTCCGCGCCGCGATACAGCTCGGTGTGTCCCTTCTGGCGGCCGAAACCCTTCACTTCGGTGACGGTGATGCCTTGCACACCGATCGTCGAAAGCGCTTCGCGTACTTCATCCAGCTTGAAAGGTTTGATGATCGCAGTGATCAGTTTCATGATGACCTCGATTAGAAAGTTTTGGCGACGGACAGAACCAGAGCGTTTTTGCCAAGATTTTTACCATTCGGACCGACGTAGTTGTCGGTGTCTGTGCCGATCAGTGCCAGCGCGCCGGTGACAATGCCAAAATCCTTGGTCACGCCGACTTTCCAGTCGGTGTAGCTGAATGCTGAGTTGTTCTTCACCTTCTGGTGACCAGCATGCAGGTTCAGCGTGAATCCTTCGCTTAATTCGATATTGGCGCCGACGTCGAGATAGCCGCTACGCTTGCTGTCGGCGAAGCCGAACAGATTGGTCAGCGAATGCGAGTACTTCACATAAGCCGGGCCAAAGCCGACCTGGCCATAGATCTCGGAAGTATTGGCGCTCGGATTCAGGTTGTTCGATGGGTACTGGTAGCGCAGGAAGCCGACGTCATAGGCCACGCCCTCAACAATCTCGCCGCGCTTGCCGCCGTAGATATCCCATTCGAGACTGGAATCGCCGCCGGGGACATCCTTAATCCATTTGATGGTCGACAACCAGGTACCGGCGTAAAATCCCGTAGGGTTGTTAACGTAGTCGGCACCGCCTTGCAAAGCCGGCTTCAGACGCGTCTGCGAAATACCGCGATAGCGGTAGTCCGTGACGACGGATGCATTGAAGCTGACTTCGTGATCCGGCTTCTTGTCTTCAGCTTGAGCGAAGCTACCGGAAAAGGCGGCGGCGACGGCAGCGGCAAGAATCAGTTTTTTCATGGCGTTTCCCTTTTTGTGGTGTTGGAACAAAAAAATGGGTCGAATTGCATTTTTCCAACTACTTAGCAGGACTCATGCCATCCTTTTACCGACCGGATGCGTTATCATTTTTTCCATTTAGCGGCATGCCAGCGGTATATACACACCGTTTTAAGGCAATGCACCATCAAATTCGCACCAAGCTGAAGCACACTACGGAAGTGCGCACCGCCGAAGTGCAAAAAATTGACTTCAGGATTGATTATGGACAAGACAAATTTCTTTAATGACCTTCAAGCAAAGATCAACCAAGCCATCGAAAACTCGCCGGCGAAGGACATCGAAAAGAACGTGAAGGCCATGCTGACGCAAGGTTTCTCCAAGCTGGATCTGGTGACGCGTGAGGAATTTGATATTCAGAGCCAAGTGCTTGCCAAGACGCGCGCCAAGCTCGATGTACTGGAAGCGCGTGTCGCAGAACTCGAAACCTTGCTGCGCAAACCGTAAGCAATGAGCCTAGCGGTTCTAAAGAGCCGTGCGCTGGCCGGCATGCATGCGCCGGAAGTCACGGTGGAAGTTCATCTGGCCAACGGCTTGCCTTCCTTCACCATCGTCGGATTACCCGAGACCGAGGTAAAGGAATCGAAAGACCGCGTGCGCGCGGCACTGCAGAATGCGCGCTTCGAATTTCCTGCCAGAAGGATCACCGTCAATCTGGCACCAGCCGACCTGCCAAAGGAATCGGGCCGTTTTGATTTGCCGATTGCCCTCGGCATTCTTGCTGCATCCGGACAAATGCCGGCGGACGACCTGCATAAATATGAATTTGCCGGCGAGCTGTCATTGTCTGGTGAGCTGCGCCCGATTCGCGGCGCATTGGCGATGACGTATGCCATGCATAGCGCTAGCGACGTATCGGGCAAGCAACGCGCCTTCATCTTGCCGCGCGCCAATGCGGATGAAGCGGCACTGGTGCGCGATGCCAGCATCTTTCCCGCTGATTCGCTGTTGCAGGTTTGCGCCCACTTTGCCGCAAGTGACAATGATGCGCGACTGGCGCGCCACAAGGCGCAAGCTGATCCGACACGTCCAGCGTATCCCGATTTCTCCGAAGTCAAAGGCCAGGCGCAGGCCAAGCGCGCATTGGAAGTTGCTGCTGCAGGCGGTCATAGCATCCTGATGGTCGGCCCGCCCGGCACCGGAAAATCCATGCTTGCCGCTCGCTTCCCCGGCATCCTGCCACCGATGACCGATGAAGAAGCGCTGGAATCCGCAGCCGTGCAATCGCTGACGAGCGGGTTTTCGATCGCGCGCTGGAAGGCACGTCCTTATCGTACGCCGCATCACACTGCCTCTGGTGTCGCACTGGTTGGTGGCGGCTGTTAATTCCACTATAAAAGGCGACGCTACACTTAATTAGGCGACTAGGTTAAATTATGGATATCTTTTCCAAAATGAAACCGTATGTCCTCTGGCCCAGTAGCGATCCGCGAATTCCCGAAAGATGATGCACTTTGGTTTATTAAGTGGATCGATGAATTCAGAATCCCGCATCTCGGGACTCGCTCTGCCTCGGTATCCGTAATTCTTCAAAAGCTCCCTTTTTCCGATATTTCGCACGTCGGCAAGCTAAAGCAAGAAGAACTATTTCAAATCCTCGGTCAAAGGAACAAAGATCCAAATGTAGAAATCCTGCCAGCAAATCCATTGGTCATGCCTGGCACACTTCCAATGTTATATATCGGCGCCATTTTTAAGAATAAGGTCCGTGTCGGAGAACTACCTGTTAAGCGCAAGCAGCTCACGCTACAGCGCGGCGGGCAAGAAGGCACTGAAATTGCGCTAGGCGAAGAACTTGATGCACCGTTAGGTTGGACGAAAGGTGCTCCTTATCGAATCTTGAACAAATACGAATACTCAGTCGCGCTTCACAAGATGCCGCGATCAAGATGTCTAGTAATAAAACGGCGCGGCATCACCTACGTCATTCCGCGCATGTCGATATTTAAGACGTTCTATGCATGCCATACTGAGCTTGCAAAAGCCTTCTGCAACGGTCCCTGGCCCGAGCGGTTAGAAGACGTCATATACCTGCCTAGGCTTGAGTCTGGCTTAAAGACTGAAATCACCTCAGACGGTCAATGGAATATGATCGTCCAAACACGTGTTCCAGATAGCTTCGCCTTTATTCTCGCGCTGTTCCATTTTGACCCGTTTGCACGGGCTTGCGCCGAGTCGATTTATTCGAAAAGTCTTCAAGACAGGAATGGGATTACACACGAACCGTGGTACGCGAGCGCTCAAATTCCCTTTCGCGAAACCTATGAACCATTTCATATGGACGTGCGCGGCTTTGAATTGCGAGGCTGGAAATTCACTGATGAAGAAGGCGTAGACGCCGTACAAAAAAAGTTTCTGGTGACTGAAATTGTTAGCACAACTTGGCCCGATTGGATTCCGACCATTGGACGTGAACGGTACAACAGTGGCAGGGCGGGCGGAGAACAAATCAGAGTTGATGGCCCGAGACCATATCCAAAAAAGCCGGAACCTGACTCAGACAATCCGGAGATTGAGATAGATGGCGAAGATGACGCAGATGCCGCGTCGTCACCAGTGCATATGAGCGCAATTGAATTCTCGTGGCTGAACCAACCAAAAAGCATCAAACTCGACAAAAAATCGAGTAAGCGCTATACGGAACCCGACGGCCCGCGCCCTCCGCCTTCTGAAGGAAACAGAGTGTCAACCGGCGAAGACACACATCAACTAGGAAATCCGTCAAAAGGCGAAGCGGAGATCCGCATCAGACTGCCTGAGAAACGATTCCAACATATTTTGGAAGCGCTTCAACAACTGGTCGACAACAATATTATCGAATCAATTGCTGAGGTCCCATGTCCCATCCCCGGCAAACAAATCCGTCGTGGCAGCCTCCAATGCTGGAGCTTTATTGACGAAGAAACTTTAAAGAATAATTATCGGCCGCGTCGTGGCTGGCGAATTGCCGAATATGATGCTGACAATCCGAAAAAGTCGTTATATCGAAGCGCTCTGGTAGTGAAATTAATCATCAATGGCGGAATGCATTATTGGATTGAAATCGAATGCAGAAAGAGCGACCGCGGATTCCGTTCGCCGTTGCTTTCCAACGTCAACTCCAATGAAACCGAAATCATAAACGCAACCCTGGAAGTCATTGTAGAGTGCGATGGGCATAGCATGGAAGATCCGCTGAATGCACTTCTGCGCAGCCACGGTATCGCCGTCGACTGTTACAAGCATTTTTACGAATCAAAAGAAAGCTCGAAATTTGACATCGAATCGGTCAGGCGCTTTCTGATGGGGCGATAGGTGAAGCTATTCAAGAATCGCTAGGATTTGATCGAGCGAACTTAAGCTTTCAGGCACGGCACTTTCTTTACTACGACTCAGATGAAATCCGTGCATACCGATGCGGCGTGGCCCGGCGTAATCGGCTTCAAGGGTGTCGCCAATCATGACGACTTCGTTTGGCTCGCATGCCAATGCTGTGCAAATTTTTTCATAAATGGCGGGGTCGGGCTTGACGGCCCCAGCCTCAAAGCTCCACGCGTAAGCATCTAGCTCAAAAGGCAGTAACAGCTTGATCGGCACTGCATATGGCGCAGCGAGATTGGAACATAGGCCGATTTTGTAGCCAGCTTTTCGTAGCGCGTTGAGCGTTGAAATCGTCTCTGGGAACAGCTGAATGGTTGGCAATTCAGCGTATAGGTCCAGTTCAAGCTCTGCAATGGATTCGACAGGCAATTCGACTCCGAATAAACTTGGAACACCGGCTAGCCCAACGTTGGACGACATGAGGCGCGCTGCGTCATCGGGCCTAGGTTCGCGGCCTGATGCGCGAAGAATCTGCATTAGCTGTGCATACGGGCGACGCTTTTCCCCGATTTCAGCAAGCGTGCCGAAAACATCAAAAACAACGGCCCGAATTCCCGTCAACCGCACTTGATTGTTCATGAACCACTCCCAATCGCAGACAAACTGCTGTCAAGAACAAGAGTAGTTATGAAATCCGCCAATAGCAAGACCAACGCAGACGGTAAAAATACTCGCGAAACGCATCCGAATCAACGAGTTCGCCTGAAATCCCAAGGCGGCACAGGGGCGGCGTCTGACCACAGTCCGCGCTTGTCCGCCCTTGCTTTTTCTTCGCTCGCCGGCAGACTCGGATCTTTGTTATATCGGGGGTAGACCCACGCCATACCCCGCTCAACTTGCGCTCGGTTCACTTCCACCCCGCTGCACCAGACAACGGCGACAGTTCGGCCATAACGATCAATGTTTTGAGCCTGATAATGAGCGTCTTGACCGAAACACATCTCTGCCAAAGACTGCCTCGATCGCTCGCCAAATGCCTGCTTCTTTTCAGGGGCATCGATATTGGCAAGACGGATTTTTAGCTGCACATGCCCTTCCAAAACGGTCAGAGTATCGCCATCGGCAATGCCTACAACATGAGCCGCCTGTGCTGCCAGGCCAAAGACGGCGAATAGAAAGCCACACCCCGCGCTTAATAAGCGAATGCCCATCTTCAAAGCCCTTTAAAAATTAACTCACCCAAGCTTTTCCAGGGCGCGGAGAATATCCTCAGCAGCGTCACGATGAGTCGGAGATAAGGCAGCAAACCGCTCAAAACGAAGTCCGACCGATTCTGAGAGTGGGATTTCTGCCGGCTCTGCACCCGGGAGCGAAATTTGAAAGTATTTGCAAATTTTTTGCAAGTTTTCAGACGCGGTTTTAAAATCTGCACGCTCGAACCTAGACAGCTGGCCGCAATCAATACCGGTTATTTTCTCCAGATTCTTCAGAGTCAAAGATTGCGCAATCCGTCGCTGCTTCAGCTGCGCAGCGACGGAACGAATCACATTTTTTGACTTGAATTTCCATCCCATTTTGCATAATATAAAGTAATTTTGCAAATTTTGGAATTCATGCCTGTTTACGTCGATAATGTGCGCATACCTAGCCGGGGGGCCATTTGGTGTCACTTGGTCGCTGATTCGCTGGATGAACTTCACTCGTTTGCAAAACGCCTCGGGCTTAAACGCCAATGGTTTCAACACGCAGCGTCTTATCCTCACTACGACGTAACCTTGCCAATGCGTGAAAAAGCACTGAGGCTGGGAGCAGCGGAAGGCAGTCGAGTGACAATTATTGAATGTGCGCATCGACTAAAAGCAGATCTGATCAAAGAGCGGCGCATCCAAGCTCCTTGTCAAATGCGACTATTCGAATAAAACCTAAGGAAAATATGCACGCTGGCGAACAAAATCAAGAATCGCTTACGCTTGCTGAATATGAACAGCGCGCAAGCGCGTCAAATCAGTTTGGCGATGATGCGGCGTCACTAAATCAACTTCGATATGGATTTTTCGGTGAAGTCGGCGGGCTTCTCTCAGCAGTAAAAAAAGCAAAGCGGGACCGGTTGGAGTCCACTGAAAAAGCAGCCGCCGAAGAAGAGTTAGGTGACGCGCTTTGGTATTTTGCTGCCATCACTCGTCATCACCAGCTGAAATTGGAAACCGTCGGCGAGGCAGCAATAAAAGATTTGGAACGGCGTCTGAGTGTCACCGATACCAGTAACGGCCCGTCTCACGGCCTCACCTTTCACCAAATAGATGGGCTATTAGCCTACGGCAGCAACAAACTCTCCGAATCGAAGGATCAACTCCTGTGCGAGCTCGCACGTCATACAGGAGAGGCGCTGGCAACGTCCGCTGAGGAAACTGCAGATTTGGCATCAAAGCCGTCCATCGAATTGCTATCAACGCTTTTAAGCAATCTTGCTTTGGTCAGTGCCAGATTTGGTTTAAATTTTTCGTTGGTTGCCGCCCAAAATCTTCGCAAAATAGAATCGCGCTGGCCACCTACAGGAACCGCGGCAATCCCATTGTTTGATGAGGCCTGTAAACCGCATGAGCAGTTACCAAGAAAGCTCGATATGCATTTTATCGAGCGCGAGGAAAATGGAAAAAAGTTTGTAGTCCAACAATGGAAAGGCGTGAATATTGGGGACAGGCTGACCGATAACAGATCGGATGGCGACGGATACCGGTTTCATGATGTCTTCCATATGGCTTACATGGCACATCTTGGATGGTCGCCGGTAATTCGAGCGCTCTTAAAAGTAAAACGCAAAAGCGATCCGGAGACCGATGAAAATCAAGACGGCGCCCGCGCAATCATTATAGAAGAAGGTATCGCGACTTGGATCTTCAACCATGCACGTTCACGCAACAGCTACGAAGGGGTGAAGCAAGGAAAACTTGAGTACGGCCTTCTTAAACAAGTTCGTGACATGGTTTCGGGTTACGAAGTAGACGAATGCCCATTATGGCAATGGGAAAAGGCCATTCTCGATGGTTTCGCAATATTCAGGGAGTTGCGTACCCACTCCGGAGGTGTTGTGAAAGTCGATATGGAAAAGCACACGATTTCATTCGAGCCTCCAGCTTCAAAGGGACAATAATGAACGCTAAGCAGTTCGTAACCGAACTCTCAAAAATTCGCCTCGATGGCGTTTTTAACCCGTATGCCGATCGTTGTGATTTCCATGATCTAGCAGATGCCCCTAAGGTCCGCCGTGCTAATTTACGTAGCTATTTGCTTGCCATTGAAGAGCTTCAAACTGACACCATTTGGATGGGTCGCGATTTAGGGTATCGCGGCGGGCGTCGAACTGGCTTGGCTCTGACGGATGAACGGCACTTGTCTGTGATGCCGACGAGCTACCCAGGTAGCCAACCCTCACGGGCTACTCGGGGCCCAGCCGTTGCTGAACGTACGGCAGCCGAGATATGGCAAGTTATCCTTACGTTGACTCGACCTCCGCTGTTATGGAATGTATTCCCCTTCCATCCACATGAGCCCGACCAACCACTTTCAAACCGACGTTTTACAAGTGCTGAGTTGAAGGAAGTCGACGAACTGAATCGAGAATTGATTTCCTGGCTCGGAATCCGCAGGATCATTTCGATTGGCCAGGATGCCGCAAAATATGCGGCCAGTTTTGGTGTCGAGGTTGAATGTGTCCGACATCCAAGTTATGGCGGCGTCAAAGACTTCAGAGCAGGCATTAAAAAACTTTATGGCCCGATGATGAAGAACATATCGACTACTCAAAACTCGTTATTCTAATGGCCAACGTCAAGCGAGAATCTGTTTCGTTTTATCTACTCCGCCCCATGACGATGTATCCAATTTGGCATGTGTCGATAAGCATGTAAGCGTGCCGACATTTACACCCGCCTCTTTTGCGACAAACATTAGGAGCTGGGCGAGTCCAAGTAGATTGCCTAAGGCACGTTCGCAGTAATAATGTGAGCGATAAATGGCGGTCATGTTCAACGTAGTACGACCCACGAGTTTAAAGCTGACATGACTCAAGCAGGGGTAGCCCAAATTTCGTTTTGCATCTCGTGCGGCGTCATACGTAGGAAGCTCCGCACCGCATTCAGCCTCTTGCAGGCAAGCGGGCCTAAGGTCATCCTCAACGTCTGTAACGCCAAGTTCGAAAGTTGATACAAATGACTGCTTAGCCTCCGCGCTGGCGTTTAATTTCAGCTTTTCAATCAGCATATCCAATGGATTGATTTCGCCTTTACCATTTTTACTTTGTCGCCGCATCATGCGCCCCGCATAAGTACCCCAGCCGTAGCCAGCGCGATTGATCGCTTTGCGGTGTGCTTCGTACAGACCCGGCCGACCGTGTTTGTTATACAAATGCTGCGGAAATATTGTGGCCTGAATGGTAGCAAGGCTAAGGGTTGGCTTATGCGCACGGATCGCGCTGTCGACTGCCGCCATAAGAATCCGCTCGTCTGCTTTGACGATGGCTGGATTGGCAATCTCTAACACTAAGTTTTGCGCCTCGCGCTCGGGGCAATCGAGCAAATATCGCGATACGGCAAGCCAGGTTGGCACGACACGTTCATATTGATCAAAGATTTTTGCCATACGTTATAGCGCGAAGCTTCCTCGTAAATGAGCATCAAGATATTGTTTGGGCAACCAGGCGTGTCCGTTTACTCCCCACCCAGCCCCCCAGCTATTTCTAATGAAAATATGCGTTTGCTTTGTGTCCTTGTGCTCGCCCACGCCAACGGCGACTAGCGCATGCAACGCATTGGGAATGAATGAGGGACTGAAATCGATAACACCCGCGATCGGCTTATAAAAAGTTTGAGTAATTCGCACTATGACCGCGACAGCAGCACCGGCTCTGACGCTTGAAATCACGTCGTCGCTTGTGAGATTACGCTTTGTAGTTTTGCAGGTGTATAAGGGCGATAACCCAGAAGGTGTCGCCGCAAGCGGCGTCGCCACAGTCGCAGAAAGATAGGGGTAAAGCGTTTCTTCCGGCTGTCCCGGCGACTGTAGCGCTGCGATTGCTGACCCCATGCTAAAGCCTTGGTCAGGCTTCCAGCCTGGGCAACCTTTTGCCAGTGTATGGCACAGGTATTCAACACTAAGTGGCGCGCCCACATCATTTGCAAATCGGTTTAAATCCGAGGACGCGAACGCCAAACATGTTGGCCGATTACCCTGGTTTCGCGCGGCGCCTAACGCTGCAGAGAAGTTGATTGCTTCGTTAATCATTTATACCGAAGCCTCCTGCACCCTTCGGCTTTTTTCGAGTGGGGACAGTCCCTGTGTCAAGGATTCGTATTCGGCTTTAATTTCAAATTGATCAATGGCGGAAGACTTATCCAGCCATGGCTGCATCTCTAAAAGCGACACTCGCTCTTGTTTGTTATTTTCTGAATTTTCACAGTCGTCCTTGAATAAGCGGTACTGCGTGTAGCCGATAGAGCCTACGATCAAATCGTCACCGTTTTGCCGAGCGACCTGATCGTCGTGATCAGTAGTGAGCTGCGGATCTAAGTGGAAACCTTCGGCGTTTGCCTCATCGATCGACCATAAGTATCCCGCAGCTGCATGATTGGGCAGGGCAACCACGATACCGTCAGCCGGGGATGGTTCGAGTATGAAATCTTGGTCCGCTTTATCAAGCAACCATACATCCCGGTTCCAATCCTCCACGTCGATCGTTCCGAGAAGGTTCTTCTTGATTTCCCGTAACGACATTTTCGCCATTTTGTTCGCATCGGCCTCTCCGAGGAATTTTTGACGGCTCAGGGTCCACACTGTTGCGGTAAAACTGATACCAAGTCGCAGGGAAAGCTGATAAACGATTGCAGGATTTCGGAATGAGGTAGCTGACCAACCTTTTGCTTTGGCTAACCGCACAATCAGCCATTTTGGTGCCATCAGCGAATACGCAAATTGATCAGCCTGGCGCTCTACTAAATTGGCCTTGTCGCCATAATCAATTTCTGAATCGGTCGTTGTTTCATGGCCTAAAAAATAATGCCCTAACTCATGCGCGCATGTCATGTGCACGAGACCTCGCGGCCGGGCGACATTAACAAGAATGCCCGGTTGCTCGTCTGCGATAAACGCGCCAAGAAGTTTTTCCAGCGGACGAAAGAATACTGTTACATCGCTTTCATATGCGATTTTTACGGGGTCTACGCGCGTGTATCCCGAATCAATTCGGGCACGAATTTTTAGGTCGTCAAGAATTTGCGCTGCGCGGTGGCCCGCCTCCAATAGACTCGTCCGGTATGACATTATTTTTCCTTCTTAGACGATTTAGGCGAATTGCGTAGAAAATCTGCGAAGCGGCCCAACTCCTCCATATCTCTACCAGATAGACCCTTGGTTGCTCTGGCGAGAAATGCCACTTTTTCGTCTTCGTTTTCGCTGGCTTCTTTACCGGTCAAGAGAAACTCAACGCTGCGTGCGTAAAGGCGCGCAAGTTTATCCAGTTCAAGCGCCTCGACTTTTCTGGTACCGGATTCGATGTTTGTGACGGCCGGCCTTGATAGCCTTAACGCTGACGCAACCTCGTCTTGGGACAGGCCTACGTATTCGCGCGCCTCTCGTAAACGTGCCGCGAGTTCTAGGCGCTGCCGTTCCTCATTTGCGGCAGGTGATTCATTGCTCATTTTGATCTCCACAAGCTTGCATAACCTTTTCGGTTAGGTGGGCAATAAATTCTTCCTGGCTTTCATATCCACCAGGCTTAATAACTGATTCGGGAAGTTTTTTCCCCAATAGCTTGTCAAGCGCAACCAATACTTCGACTGCGGCTAAAGAATCCAGTGGCGGCGCAAGACTATCAATAGAAATATCTCCCTCAGGTGTCATTTCCAAGGCCTGCTCACCCCAAAATTCATTGAGTAATTGCCGAATTTGTTCTTCTAATGCCATTGGAATCCCCGATCAATTTTCTAACAACGATGGTACGAATATCGTACATTTGCACACGCAAGTCAAGTTTTTCTTAACCATCGGCCAATCTCGAAACATTGCATTTTGGAACTAATTGCGCCTTTAGCGCGCGTTCTTCCTACCCAATAAAAATTGGCTTGCTCGCGAAAAAACAGGAATTTTGCTAGCGGCGCCTAGCTGTAACGGCCAATCAATACACGCTAAAGCCGTGATTGCTGAACCATTTCTTGATATTCATTTAAACACCTAGACGACGCCGCCTGTGGCGATGGCATTAAGCACGAGGCGTACAGAATGCGCACCCTGCTCATCAGCGAGTAGTTCAGTTGGGGCGACATTGCCGAGTGAAGCATTAGGTTCGCGCAGCCACTGTGTCGCCTTGTCGTGATCATTAAAAACATCAATCGCCATACGCAAGGTGTCGCGCAACCACTCCTTGCCGGACATAACTTCACCTCCGTGCTTTAACGGATCGAATTGTGAAAGCATGTTTTCAAGTGAGTTAGCCTTTTTCTCCATTGCATGGTCCTCGATAAAATTAATGACAGCGGCCTTTGTGGGTGCCGAGATTTTTAGGTGAAGCATCATCTCCGTTTGCAAGACTCTGAAGTATCTTGCAATCCTTTACCGCCTGCGTACTCTGGCAAAGACTTCGCAGTGCCTTAAGTTGTTTCTGCAGTGCCTGCAGCTCAGAAATACGAGCTACGACGTGGCCAATATGCTTATCCAGCAATGCATTCACTTCACCACAATTTTCTTCGGGCGCGTCCCGAAACATCAAGAGGCTGCGGATCTCATCGAGAGTCATGTCCAACGACCGGCAATGGCGAATGAATTGCAACCGCTCAATATGAGTGGGGCCATATAGTCGGTAATTCGCTTCGGACCTGGCCGGTGCCGGCAACAATCCTTCTTGTTCGTAGTACCGAATAGTTTCAACTTGCGAACCGGTCCGCTTCGCGAGCTCACCAATTTTCAATATTTCCTGTTTCATAAGCATTATCTCGTCAAAGCTGCTTGACCCTCTAGTAACTACAGGGTCTGTAATGTGGACTATACATGAAAGGAATATACCCATGTCCGATTGCTGCAGTGGATCATGCGCCCCAGAAAACTCGCCTGTCGACCCGCGCTATCGTCGCATACTTTGGATCGCACTCGTTATTAATGCCACGATGTTCGGCATCGAAATAATTGGCGGCTGGAAGGCTGGCTCGGTCTCGCTATTGGCTGATGCCGTTGATTTCTTTGGTGACGCGGCCAACTACGGTTTATCGCTTTTTGTTCTAGCGTTAGCGCCGGTCTGGCGCTCTCGTACGGCCTGGCTCAAAGGAGTAACAATGGGCGGTTACGGCGTCTTCGTGCTTGGACAAGCGGCCTGGCACCTCGCATCTGGGCGGGTACCGGAAGCCTCAACCATGGGTGCCATCGGCCTGCTTGCGCTTCTGGCGAACGTAACTGTTGCCGTCCTCTTGTATGCCTATCGTAGCGGCGATGCCAACATGCGCTCCGTTTGGTTATGTTCTCGCAATGACGCAATCGGGAATCTCGCTGTGATGCTTGCTGCTGCGGGCGTCGCCACATTTGGGAATGGGTGGCCTGACATTGCCGTTGCAGCGGTAATGGGTTGCCTAGGTCTGACCGCCGCGAGATCCGTGATCATGCAGGCACATCGCGAACTAGCAACAATTCGGCAGATCGAGGAGCACGCATGATTTCGGAAACAGAAAGCAAATTGCTGGCTTGCTTATTCTTGCTATATTTTGCAGCAACATTTGTTTGGCCAACCATACGCATTTGGCGACAGACTGGGGTTAGCCCCTATGTTATGTCATCCACTGATGATGTATATGGTTTCGTGACGAGCGGCTTTCGCATGGTGATGATCAGTCTGGCAGCGTTTGTGATTTTGCAGGCACTCTATAGAGATTCGAACCAGTTTTTGGGCGCCATGCAATGGATCATGTTGCCAATTGTTCGATCTCTTGCTTGGTCGGGCTTAGTCGCAAGCCTCGTGTGGACCATCGTCGCCCAATTCCAAATGGATAGATCATGGCGCATCGGCATAGACCGGGAACGCCGAACGGATTTAGTCACCACCGGTTTGTTCGCGTACTCACGCAACCCGATTTTTCTGGCCATGCGGCTAAGTCTACTCAGTCTATTTTTATTGGCACCCAATGCCGTGACCCTTGCGATCTGGCTCGTCGGCGACGTGTTAATTCAATTTCAGGTGCGCCTTGAAGAAGCGTTCCTCTCGAAACACCATGGTTCTCGCTACAAGGCTTATTACGCGAAGACGCGCCGCTGGATTTGACCAAACCGTTTGCACATCCCTTTAATAGTCGATACAATTTTTGCCATGCGACGCATCTTGCTGATCTTTCTAATGTTGATTTTCCCGCTCCAGGCTTCTTGGGCAGCGGTCAGCAGCTATTGCCAGCATGAATCAGGACTGAAGGCCAAACATTTTGGTCATCATGAGCATCAGCACCAATCTAAGGCAAGCGATCCAGTGAAGGAGAAATCCAAACTGGTAGTCGACAATGACTGTGCTGCTTGCCACCTGTATAGCGCGGGCACGATTTCAAACTCTATATCTACGACATTCTTAAGTCGTGCCGAAGCAGAACCTGTTTCATCCCACATTGAATTTTCAAGCGTTTTACGACCTGAACGGCCCGAACGGCCGAAATGGGTGCGTGCCGTCTGATCCGGCACGTTGCTGACTCCTATTCTTTTCCCGTAGTAGCGACTCGCGCGTTTTGCCGGATTCCTTTGTTCGTTCCACAAGGAGAATTCGATGCAGAAGCTGTTATTTCCGCTCGGTTTGGCGGTCGTGTTACACATTCCGGCGTTCGCCCAAATTCCGCAGTCCAAACCTGCCGGGCAGGCGCCCGCGGTTAGCATTTCATTTGATGAACCGACTGGCCCGCTGACGCTTTCAGCGGCACTTGGATTAGCCTTGCGCGCTAATGCAGACCTGACCATTGCGCGCCGAGAAGTCGAAGCCACGGCCGGCGCAATAAGGCAGGCAGGTATTATTCCCAACCCTTCGATTGCCGCAAGCATCGAAGATACCCGCCAGGCGACAAGAACGACAACCGTGCAGCTGAACCAGCCAATTGAACTCGGTGGCAAGCGTCTTGCACGCCTTTCACTGGCCGAACGCAGTCGAGACATCGCGGCCATTGATCTGATTGGTAAGGAGAGCGAAGTTCGCTCCAACGTAATCACCGCCTATTACGAGGTCTTGTCTGCGCAGGAGCGGCATCGACTGGCACAAGCATCAGTCGACCTCGCCAAGCGTGCGACCAGCGCTGCGTCCCGCCGCGTACTTGCCGGCAAAGTGTCGCCGGTTGAAGAAAACAGAGCGCGTGTTGCACAGTCGGGTGTGCAAATCGAATTGGCGCAAGCAGCTAGCGAATTAAATGCGACTCGCCGGCGCCTAGCTGCTACCTGGGGAAGTAGCACGCCCCGGTTCGAGCGCGTTGATGAGCGCATTGACCTCTTGCCCCCACTGCCGGATCTGACTGAGCTGGCAAAGCGACTGCAAAGCGCTCCCACACTCATGCGTGCGCGCAGCGAAGTGGACCGCCGACAGGCAATGACCCAAGTAGAGCGTGCTCGCCAGATACCAGATATCACGGTCAGTCTTGGGGCCAAGCGCGAAGAGCAACTCGGCCGTAACCAAGTCATTGTTGGCGTATCCGTTCCGTTGCCGCTGTTCGACCGCAATCAAGGAAATCTACAAGAAGCGCTGAGCCGCGCCGATAAAGCGCGGGACGAGCTGGCGGCAACACAAGTGCGCGCAACCAGTGAGCTTGGGCAGGCGCATGCACGATTAAACGCAGCGCTTCAGGAAGCCCAATTGCTGCAACGAGAAATTCTGCCTGGCGCAGAGAGCGTCTATGAAGCAACAACTAAGGGCTTCGAACTGGGCAAATTCAACTTTCTCGATGTGCTTGACGCACAACGTACATATTTCCAAGCCAAATCCCAATATTTGCGCGCCCTAACCGAGACGCACCGTGCAGCTGCAGAGCTGGACCGGATCGTCGGTACACCATGGGCCACAGCTCCGCAAATTCGCTCGCATCAGGAGTAACAATGAACAAAAACCAAATCACCACAATAGCCGCAATCATTATTGTCGGCATCCTCTTTGGAGCGTTCGTTCTCTTCAAGGGCAACAATAAAGCGGCTGACGAGGCTTCCGTCGGGCATGTCGATAGTGAACATCATGCTGGCAAGGATGGGGAACACAAAGACGAAAAAGGCGATGCTGATGCTACGCACCACAAAAATGGGCCAACCAAAGGGCCGCATGGCGGGCAGCTTTATGCAAAGGGTGACATAGGACTGGAAATTCTCTTAGCGGAGGAAGGTGGCGATCCGCGCTTCGTGGTTTATTTAAGTCGGCACGGGAAAGCTGTGCCGCCTACGTCGGGCAAAGTAACAGTTGCACTGACACGTCCTGATGGTCAAATACAAGACATTGCGTTTTCCCCTGAAAAAGATGCGATGAAAAGTACGACAGCGATCGCCGAACCTCATGTATTTGAGGCGACGATTCACCTGCAAACCGGGAAAGAATCCTTGCAGTTCCCCTTTTCCAAGGAAGAAGGAAAGATCGAGCTTACCGATGCCCAGATCAAGTCGACTGGCGTAACCCTTCAGTCTGCCGGCGCCGCCCAAATTAAGAGCGCGCTGCAGATGCCAGGCGAGATCCGATTTAACGAAGACCGTACCGCCCATGTCGTGCCGCGTGTGACAGGAATCGTGGAATCGGTACACGCTGATCTTGGCCAGTCGGTAAAAAAAGGGGCCGTTCTCGCAGTCATCACCAGCACTGCGTTATCCGAACATCGCAGTGAGCTTCTCGCCGCACGTAAGCGCCTGGACTTTGCGCGTACCACTTATGAACGCGAAAAGAAGCTGTGGGAAGAGAAAATATCAGCACAGCAGGACTATTTGCAGGCGCAACAAGCATTGCGTGAAGCTGAAATTGCTATGCAAAATGCGCAACAAAAATTGATCGCGCTTGGCGCGGGTACGGCTACTGCCGGACCATTAAATCGATTTGAAGTCCGCGCCCCCTTTGACGGCATGATCGTCGAAAAGCATATCGCTCTAGGTGAAACCGTCAAGGAAGACTCTAGCATTTTCACGCTGTCTGATCTGTCTACCGTATGGGCCGAGATTACTGTGCCGCCTAAGGACATCGATCATGTGCGGATAGGCGCCACCGCAGTGGTTCGGGCAACCGCCTCCGACTCCAAGGCAGCCGGAAAAGTGTCCTATGTCGGCTCACTGATTGGCGAGCAAACGCGCTCCGCCAAAGCACGCGTTGTTCTTTCCAACCCAAAGATGGCATGGCGCCCTGGTCTCTACGTCAATGTCGAATTGATTGCCGATGAAGTGCAGGTAGCGGTTGCCGTCGCTACCGATGCCATCCAGTCGGTCAATGAAAAACCTGTCGTCTTCATGCGAATACCAGGCGGCTTTGTCGCGCAGCCAGTTGTCACGGGCCGTACCGACGGAAAGCAGATAGAAATTGTGCGAGGCCTGAGGCCGGGCGTCCAATACGCCGCTGCCGGTAGTTTCGTCATTAAGGCGGAACTCGGCAAGGGTAGCGCCGAACACGAACATTGATGCGGGAGATAAAAAATCATGTTTGAACGCATCATACGTTTTGCCATCGAACACCGATGGTTGGTTATTCTTGCCGTCTTGGGCATGGCAGGCTACGGCGTCTACAGCTACCAGCAACTGCCCATCGACGCTGTTCCCGATATCACCAATGTACAAGTACAAATCAACACGGCGGCGCCTGGCTACTCGCCGCTAGAAACGGAACAACGGATCACATTTCCGATTGAGACAGTGATGTCAGGGCTGCCTAACCTGGAGCAGACTCGTTCATTGTCGCGCTACGGCTTATCGCAGATAACCGTCATTTTCAAGGATGGCACCGATATCTACTTCGCGCGCCAGCTAGTCAATCAACGGATTCAAGAAGCGAGAAACAGGCTCCCGGCTGGCATCGACCCTGCTATGGGACCGATTTCTACTGGGCTGGGAGAAATTTATCTGTGGACGGTTGAAGCTAAGGATGGGGCTAAGAAGCCAGATGGCACCCCATACACGCCAACTGACTTGCGTGAAATCCAGGATTGGGTCATCAAGCCGCAATTGCGCAACGTCACAGGCGTTACCGAAATCAATTCTATTGGCGGGTACGCCAAGGAATATCTAGTGGCGCCATCACCACAAAAACTCGCGTCATACCACCTGACCTTGCAACAAGTCGTCGTGGCACTCGAACGAAATAACGGCAATGTCGGTGCTGGCTACATTGAAAAACGCGGCGAGCAATATCTGGTGCGGGCACCAGGACAGGTACGCACCATTGAGGATATACGCAATATTGTCCTCAACAATGTTGACGGCATCCCGATCCGCATTCGTGACGTGGCGGAGGTTGATATTGGCCGAGAGCTTCGGACTGGTGCTGCCACGGAAAACGGCCGTGAAGTCGTGCTTGGAACGGTATTCATGCTGATTGGGCAAAACAGCCGTGCCGTGTCGCAGGCCGTCGACAAAAAAATGGCAGAGATCAACCGTACCCTCCCAGAAGGAATTCACGCGGTAACCGTCTACGATCGTACGGTGTTGGTCGATAAAGCCATCCATACGGTGAAAAAGAATCTGCTTGAAGGCGCGATTCTCGTCATTGCCATCCTGTTCCTATTTCTCGGCAACCTGCGTGCGGCAATCATTACTGCAACAGTGATTCCGTTGGCTATGCTCTTCACGTTCACTGGTATGGTATCGAACCATGTGAGCGCCAATCTGTTAAGTCTTGGCGCACTCGACTTTGGCATCATCATCGACGGCGCAGTCGTCATCGTCGAAAACTGTGTACGACGCTTGGCGCATGCCCAGTCGCATCACGGCAGGCCACTTGATCGCAACGAGCGCTTTCACGAAGTCTATGCGGCGTCCCGTGAGGCGCGTCGGCCGCTACTGTTCGGCCAGCTCATCATTATGATTGTCTATCTGCCGATTTTTGCGCTCACTGGCGTGGAAGGCAAGATGTTCCATCCAATGGCCTTTACGGTGGTGGTTGCGCTCCTCGGAGCGATGATCCTGTCAGTGACATTCATTCCAGCAGCTATCGCCCTCTTTATCGGGGATAAGGTTGGCGAAAAAGAAAATGTACTGATGCGTCATGCCAAGCGCCGCTACGAGCCCATGTTCACTTACGCCATGAGTAACAAGCCCGTGGTCCTGACATTTGCCGGCGTAATGATCGCCCTGTCGATCTTGATCGGCACAAAGCTGGGCAGCGAATTTATCCCTAGCTTGAATGAAGGAGATTTTGCCATTCAAGCCCTTCGCATACCGGGCACCAGCCTAAGCCAGTCCGTCGTCATGCAAAGGCAGCTTGAACGCACATTGAAGGAGAAGTTTCCGGAGATTGATCGCGTCTTTGCCAGAACAGGTACCGCAGAAGTAGCGTCCGATCCGATGCCGCCGAATATATCAGACGGCTACATCATGCTTAAGCCGCAGGACCAGTGGCCAGCACCAAAAAAGACTCGCGACGAGTTGCTAGCGGCAGTTCAGGAAGCAGTCAACAAACTGCCTGGCAATAGCTATGAATTTTCACAGCCGATCCAGCTACGGTTTAACGAACTTATTTCGGGCGTACGGAGCGATGTGGCAGTCAAAGTGTTTGGCGACGATATGGGAGTGCTGAACGAGACGGCCGCAAAAATCGCTGCGGTTCTCGAAAAGGTACCAGGCGCAACCGAAGTCAAGACGGAGCAAACCACTGGCCTGCCTATGTTGACGGTGAATATCGACCGTGAGAAAACGGCGCGCTATGGATTGAACGTCAATGATGTGCAAGAGACGATTGCAACGGCAACCGGTGGACGTGAGGCCGGCACGTTGTTTGAAGGCGATCGGCGCTTTGATATTGTCGTGCGTCTGCCCGAATACCAGCGAAGCGACCTCGAAGCATTGAATCGTCTGCCTATTCCACTGCCGCAGTCCCAGCCGGCCGCCAAGATTGTGAATTACGTGCCACTAGGCGAGGTGGCAACCCTCGAAATGGCCCCTGGGCCCAACCAAATCAGCCGAGAACAAGGCAAGCGCCGTATCGTCGTCAGCGCTAATGTCCGCGGTCGCGATCTTGGATCGTTTGTTGCGGAGGCCGAGCAGAATATCCAGAAACAAGTAAAGGTACCGGCGGGTTACTGGACAACATGGGGAGGTCAGTTCGAGAACTTACAGTCAGCGGCAAATCGCCTGCAAATTGTAGTGCCCGTTTCGCTGCTGCTGGTCTTTATCCTTTTATTCGTCATGTTCAACAACATCAAGGACGGCCTTCTCGTTTTTACCGGCATTCCCTTTGCTTTGACAGGTGGCATCGTAGCTCTCTGGCTGCGCGGCATTCCTCTATCGATATCGGCCGGCGTCGGCTTCATCGCCTTGTCGGGCGTCGCAGTTCTCAATGGATTGGTGATGATTGCTTTCATTCGCACGCTCCGCGAGGAGGGACGGTCTCTGGATGACGCCATTCATGAGGGCGCAATGACTCGGCTGCGACCGGTGTTGATGACGGCTTTGGTCGCGTCATTAGGTTTCGTACCGATGGCACTTGCGACCGGCACCGGAGCAGAAGTGCAACGTCCGCTGGCAACCGTCGTTATTGGCGGAATCTTGTCGTCCACTGCATTGACGTTATTAGTATTGCCGCTGCTGTATCAGCTGATGCACCGTCGCGATGCCGATGAAAAAATTGAGAAGTCAAAATCCACTTCGTAAGACGATGAGAGAGCGCATTCAGGACAACCAACGTTAACGGGGGGTATGACATGAAATATGTATTACCGATCGCTTTGATATTGCTCCTCAGTGCATGCGCGCCGTTGCCTGTGCATGAAGGTTATGAGTACTGCAGCCATCAGGGCCGGCTGCGAGAGTGTATTGCGGTACCACTTGCCAGTTCAACTCAGGACGCCCAAGCCAAGCAATTTTTGCCGCCTGAGCCGGGCAAGGGGAGGATTTATCTCGTTCGGCCATACACTCACCAGCCCAAAGTTAAGTCCACGGTATTCCTCAACGATAAAGCCGTGGCAGAGCTTGGGCCTCGAACTTATGTTGCCATAGATGTTGAACCGGGCAGGCAAAAATTAAAAGTACATACGGAAGCCGATGTATCGACAGCAATCGATGTCAGTCCAGGCCAAACCTATTATTTTCAATACCAGCAAGACCTTCTATTTTTTACCGTAACGGAAAAGCTGACGATGCTTGATGCATTGAAGGCTCAGGCCCGAGTCCGGCAGTCGCGGCGCGCAGTTGCCATAAGCATGTAAATTTACTTTAAAGGAGTTGCGATGGGTGCGGGACATTCTCATGCAGTACCAGGGGCCGGCCATGAAAAAGCATTATGGTTGGCGCTAGGCCTAACAACCGCCTTTCTTGTGGCAGAAATTGTTGGCGGCATCCTTACGAAAAGCCTTGCGTTGATTTCTGACGCTGCCCATATGTTTACCGACACAGCGGCATTGGCGATCGCTCTTGCGGCCATTCGAATCGGCAAAAGGCCTGCGGATCAACAGCGTACATTTGGCTACTATCGATTTGAAATTCTGGCCGCCGCCTTCAATGCCATTCTACTGTTTATGGTTGCGCTCTATATCATCTACGAGGCATATCAACGGCTGAAAAATCCACCCGAAATACAATCGACTGCAATGTTGATCATCGCAGTCATTGGCTTAGGCATTAACTTGATTAGCATGCGGCTGCTAAGTAGTGGCAAAGATACCAGCATGAACGTCAAGGGCGCCTATCTTGAGGTTTGGAGTGACATGCTCGGGTCAGTCGGCGTTATGGCCGGCGCGTTGGTGATTCGGTGGACCGGATGGAGCTGGGTGGATTCAGTTATTGCCGTAGGCATCGGCCTCTGGGTACTACCTCGCACTTGGACACTTCTGAAAGAGAGTCTCAATATCTTGCTTGAGGGAGTACCCGAAGGTGTCGGGCTGGACCAAGTTGAACAAGCCATACTTTCGCAAAGCGGTGTTGCAAGTGTCCACGATTTGCACGTCTGGTCAATATCCAGCGGAAAAATCAGCTTGACGGTGCACGTTGTCTGCAGCGCGAACGAAGTGCAGCGAGGGGTCTTACTCAACACTATTCGAGCCTTACTTGCTGAACGCTTTGATATTCACCATACGACAGTTCAACTGGAGGCGACTCCCTGCGAGCAAGCAGCTGACTCGCATGCATTTGAACCGGCATCACATAGCCACGCTAGTGAGAAGAATCATTCTGAACATTCGTAGCATCGAGCCGACGGAAGTAGGCGCGGGCGATCTCGTCCAGCTCTTTTGGGATCGCGATATCTTCGCTACCGACTTTCAAAAAAATAGCATGGGCCTGAGCGCGGTAATCGTGGTGCGAAATCGATAGAATCGTTTTAAGCGGGAATCCCAACGATTTGGCAATAATTTGAGCAAGTGTTTTCTGATCGGCTTTGTCGACGCCCTGGCTGAATACAGCGTGTAACAATTTCTGTAGCTGAGTGACAGTTGCCGGTACGGCATGCCGACGGTGCTGGGCTGCAGTACGCGGCGGCATTTTGACATCCCATCCATATGCGCGACTGCAATGGCCAACAAATTTAAAAAGATTCGCTCTTAACCCAGGCTTTTTTCTGAGGAACTGCGCAATGGCGTCTTCTCGCCAGGGTGCGTTAGATAATTTCACAAACTGGCAAAACGATTCTGCAGTTGCTAGATATTGCCGCCGCGTCCGCGTGGGAATTCCGGATTCCAGAAGCCAGGTTGCATAGCGTTCGAGTGTCGGACCCCAAGTGCTTTTTTTGTTATCGAGTAGCTTACTGCGTATCCTTTCTAGATCCGCATTTTCTGCCTTGAGTTCAGGAGTCATCTCCAAATTTAAGTTCTCTGACAGAAATTGGGAGGCTAATAGGTGCTTGCGCAGTCCTGCTGTTCCAAAGGCCTCAAGCAATGTTTGCGCTGTCACGTGCTCGATTTGCGCGAAATGGGCATCGACTCGCTCAAAAAAAATGTGATGAGAGCGGACGGTTTGAATCAAGTTTGGAGCGGACGGATGGCGCTGATATAACCAGCCAGCAAATTGGCGGCAAAGGACTCGGTTCCATTCGCGTGTAAGCGTTAGCACGGCCAAATCGGTTTCATGCGCAATTTGCGCCAAATTCAGGCACGATCGGCACTTCGAGGCACCCTTACCTGGCACCTGCGTATGGCATAACGGGCATGGGTGCGTGATGGCTTCGCCGGGTTGACATGCTTCGCAAAACGGATTGCCGTCCTCCGTAGTACCAGCCACCTTGCGATGCTTGCGGCATATCGAGCAGGTCTTATGCGTTACCTTGTTGCGGCAGGTGTCGCAGATCTTTTCATGAATGCCTGCGGACGGCATTGCCGAAAGTCGTGATGTGAGCTTACCGCATGCGGTACATGGCGCTTTCTCCCGAAAATGCGGCGCGCAGGATGGACAGACAGGCTTGCCGGCGCTGAGCATTCCAGCTTTGACAATCGGCTTTTCGCATCGGACACATACACGACCAGCCTTAGAACACGGACGGCAAACGGCGGGCTCTTTCGACAATCGATGCACACGTGCGGAGGCACCACATTGGACGCACGGCATGGATACGAAAACGCGCGGATAGCAAATGGCGCAATAATCGTTGCTCTCAAAAATCCGATGTGCCTTGACGATGGTTCTTCCGCATTCGTCGCAGTAGCGGCCGTATTTCAAATTAATGCTCACTGGCGAACCTTTGCTGCCTTGAGCAATAACCTCGCTCTTTGCACGCGCCAATCTTGCTTCTTGTAGCGATGAATTCCGCGTAATGTGTTTCGGATGGGGGTAGCCGCCAAAGTGTGACGATGACGTTGCGTACCTTCTGGAAGAGCTTCCAGCGTTTTCGCCAACCAGGTCGGCACCTTCGGTTCATCACGAAATGCAGCTTGCGTGATTCTATGAGATCGTGCGATTTCCAAAAAGTGATTGGGCCAGTCATCGAGCACCGCGGCAATTAAAAGACAGTAGCGGCTGCGGCCATCGATACGGAGTAGCTCAATTCGCTTACTCGGAAGATCTGCGTAGGGTAACGAAATTACGGGGAAATTACGGCGATTGGTTCGAAACTTCGTTTTCAGTCCTTTTAGTAGAATCGATAAGCCGGTAAAAAACTCAAATGATGCAATACCGCGCCCTAACGGATGAGCATCTCCATTTCGAATTACATTCAGCAGCCTTGCCTGCAGCGCCAACCGTGTATCCAAAGCTTTATCGTCTGGAGGACCTAGCATGAATTGGGTCAACAAGCGACCGCACGCATGACAGCTATCGGAAAACGAATCATTGCGATGAAAGATCACAGGCGAATCGCACTGCGGGCAGCAATCCAAAAGGGCGCAATGGTGGATGGCGCACACCGTAACAAACGACAGCCGCCATATAGTTCGATATGCACCGTCTTGTTTTAAACAATGGGGACAGTACTGCATACCATAACCCTTGCGGGTCCGATGAAAAATGCCTGCCGCATTAACCCAAGGGGAGACTCCTGAACGCGTACCTTGTCCAGCTGCCTTGGCGCCTGTAATTGCCCCTTCAAAAGGTCGCAATGTCATGGAAAAGATGTCGTCATAACTGCTGTTAAGGTGCTGCGCAATTCCACGAATGAAGGTATCTGAGGCGCTTCGATCGATATCCCGATTCCAGACGGCCAAGCCAGGAAAATAAAATGAAAAGAAGCGGTAGGGACTTAAACCGTGGGTACTGGCGATGCGCGCTAGATAGGAACTGAAAATTTCACCATCAACAGCAACTGGCTGGAAGGGCCAAGGCGATGCGGTCTTCATACGCGTCGAGCAATGTCGTCCCACTCGCCGGGCTTCGTCCAGCCGAGATTCTTCAATACTTTTTCGTCGATGCGTTCCTGCCCCATTTCGATAGCACAGCAAGCAGCATTTTTTAGTAGTTTGACGGTTGCACCGATAGTGTCGCCGGCCATGCCGTAGATCGCGGGCGCAAGCTGCCGCGACGTCAATCCGGATGGCTCGGCCAAAGGCAGAAGCCTTTCGTAACTTGCAAGGAATCGTAAATATTCGTTGTCGAGCTTCCAGCGATCGAGCGCTGCGGGCTCGAAGCGGGATTTCATTTGTGGATCGGAATTCAGAGCGTTTATAGCTGCCTGGGTGCCCGCCGCCACGATCGAAATTTTCAGGTCATTGCTCAAGCCTTTAATAGCGGCCAACAGATCGGCAGCCTTTTTGCCAGCATTGGTGAGATTATTGAATTCATCAATGAGAAGTAGTCGGACTTGAGCATATTGGAGGGAAGATTTGACCTGACGCTTCTTTAGATGCGCTGGGTCTTTTTCTCGATGCGAGACCCCAAGCGCCCAAAGCATGGTGGACCATAGTTCCGTTTCATCAGGTGTGTCTGGCATCTGGATTTGGAGCAGTGGTGCAATGGGGCTGCCGGTCGGTGTGATCTGCACGGGATGGCGATGAGCAAAACGCTCAAGAATTGAGCTTTTCCCATTGCCGCTTCTGCCCACAATCAGCAGATTCGGCATACGCAGCGTTTTCGGATAAATCAGCAATTGATCTAGCTGTTTCAATACCTGCGCCGCCCGCGTGTAAGCGACCCACCGATCAGACTTGCAAAATGCAAGTCGCTCGGGCGTTGGCAACATCAACGCTTCCGAAACCTCTGGCTCCAAATGGTCGTATGGTTTCATCGAGAAATTGAAATCTCGTCAAATGGACGAATCGGCTGAGCAAATGGATCGTCGTCAACCGCTGAAGCCGGCGGATTTTCAGATGTTGGCACTTGTTCCTGTGCTGGTTCAGTCTTTTGCACTACCTTTGGAACGGGCGCTATAGGGATGCGCGTAGCTTGGCGCCGCGCTGCTTTCGTTTTTTGCTTGGCTTCTTCAATACGTACACGCATGCGATCCAGTGCTTCAAAGATCATATGCTCGTTCACGTGACGCATTCCTTGCGCTTTTAATTTCTGCTGCACTTCTCGCAATTCCCATGCACTCATCGCGGGATAGCCAATATTGCGGTATGGCAGCGCAACGTACCGATTGTCGACCGGATCAAAAAAGTAGACCTTGCTGATGTCGCGAGGATCGCGCCGGACGAGGAAGGTTCTCTTGGCCTTTGGATTGTCGGGGTCCGGTGCGTTTATGTATGGGTCAAGTACTTTGTCATAATAGGAAATGCCATCGATCTGAATACCGTATTGCTGTACCGACCGCTCAAAATACGGCATGAAATCTAAACGGATACGTAACGGATCTTCTGGAATCGGCATGACACCAGTACCCATTGAGTCGGCATCCCCGAGTACGCCGAGCTCCCACTTGCGGCGAGGCGGCATGCCGATTTGGGAATGAACACGCTGATGGTAGACATTGACGATGAACTCTACGAGATGTCGCTCAAATTCCTTGATTGTGAGAGCCGCATGACCTTCAGAGTTATATCCCTTGCGCTGTACCGGATTTGAAAACGTTGTACCTGGCAACTTACGAATTTCATTAGCCATGGTGCCCATCAATCGCTCGATGTGACCGCCAAAATGTGGCAGCATGACTGGGCGCCATTGCAAGTTGATGGAATACTCGTCACATGCGCGATCAAGCACGCCGCCTCGAAATTCCTTGGCATTATCCGTATGCACGGTACTCATTACGCCCCACATACTCCATTCGCCGCTGACTTCTAATTCGGCCAAGTATTCGCGTTTGGGGCAGATAGCTTGTGCCAAGCACATCCCTACTGATGTAGCGCTTGGCTTTTCAAATGTGAGATAGATACCTGCGATCATCCGGCTAAAAACGTCGATTGCCAACGTCAACCACGGGCGTCCAATCGGCTTGCGATGCACCTCATCGACAAGGATGATATCGGCCTCAGTATGATCGACTTGCACAACCGCATAGGGAAAATCGGCGTCGGGAAACTGGCCAAGGATGGGTGCGTATTTATTCCGAGCCGCTTCCTTAAAACCGCGCCGCCGCAATGTCTCGGCTGGACGCAACATCGCCAGTCGGTTTCTTACGGTATTTGGATGTGGCGCCTCGATTTTTGCAAGCCGGCATCGGCGCAGAACTTCTTCAATTACATCTTGTGGCTTGTGACGCTGCTTGCTCAAGTAAATATCTTCGATCGCAGATTCGACGACCTTTTCCTGCTCAACGGCTAAGAGCTTCGTCCCGTTTTTGCGTCCCCGCTTGGTCGGCACCAAGGCCGAAACATGACCTGAAGCCTGATACAGCTTAAGCCACTTGTATAACGTGGCTGCATGAATGCCATTTTTTTGTGCGATGGCTTCAGCATCCTCCCGTGTGCGAATCGGATTTTCTAACAACGGCTTAATTGCCTGAAAACGCCGTTGTGCCTCTGCCCATTCTTCATCGCTGTATAGAGCAAGGTCACGATGTTTGCTTTCTTTACTGTCTTCGTGCGGAATGTCATCGGCTGTGGTTGGCTTGATCGTATCGACATGCAGCCGCTGACTTTCGTTCGTTTCGATGTCCACCGCTAACACACTGTCGATCGACATCAAGTGCGTAATTTTATAAACGCGGTCGCCGGAGCGAACAACCTGACCGGGTTCGGCTTTGAAAAAGGATTTGGATATGCCGGCCAAGTCAATCTCCGGGATGCCAGATCGGCGATTGCATGGTTAAAGACTCATCCAAAAGTGCGACAATCTCGCGCCTGGCTATTAGCCTCCATAACTCAGGAACAGCGGCCATTTGTTTTTCTTCTGGGAGATAGGCAGCAGCCAGCAGCGCTTGCGGTGTCGTTTCGCCAAGTGCCCGCAAGGTGTAAAGCAGCTGTTGCGCAACTAATGGTTGAGCATGAACGGCACGGTAACGCCGCAAGAATTTGGCATTAGCAACGAAAGGAGTTCGGATTTCCCTTTCGGTCACAATTTTGAACCGCCACCCTTGGGCACGGCAATAATGGACTGCGGCACGAAAACGCGGCTTATATCGCTGCCATTCCTCGTGCAATTCATCCCAAGGCTTTACTTCGTAGACCGTGGTCACAATTTGGCCGTGGGATGTAATAGATTCGGCCAAAACATCGGGCGTATAGCGCCGGTTCTCGCCTTCGAAATCGTAATGGATCGAAAACGGCTGTTCACGAATCAAACGTACGGCGGGGTCGAAATCTAAGGCAATTAGCCAATCTCGTTCTAGCGATGATTCGAAGGAAGCCGTTCCACCGGAGGAAAGGGATACACGACCGGTCAAGCAACGCCGGCTTGTTCTCAGCTCTCGCACAGGGCGATTTAAAACCAGTCGCGTCATTAAGTGTTTTTATAAACCAGTCGCATTAATAGGTATAATTGAGTCGCGTTATTTAATGTACATGTTGCTACTCTTTAAGAGGGAAGTCAAATTTTTTCAGTAGCGAAATTAAATGGAATTCACAGCGGCGGCACGCCACGTCCGGGCGAAATTTCGCTGGCGCACCGGGGCGTGCTTTTTCTCGATGAGCTCCCCGAATTTGATCGGAAAGTATTGGAAGTGCTGCGCGAACCGCTGGAGTCAGGCCGCATCACCATCTCGCGCGCAGCACGACAGGCCGATTTTCCGGCACGCTTTCAGTTGATCGCGGCAATGAATCCCTGTCCCTGCGGTTATCTCGGTCATAGCGCCAACAAATGCCGCTGCTCGCCGGATGTTGTGGCGCGCTATCAGGACAAAATTTCTGGCCCGCTGCTCGATCGCATCGACATGCAGATTCAGGTTGGCGCGCTGCCGCATGACGCGTTGCTGAAGCAGGCAGACGGCGAATCGTCCGAGTGCATCGCCGGCCGCGTGGAGCGCGCGTTCGACGTGCAAATCGGACGCCAGGGCAAAGGCAACAACGGCCTATCCACTACGGAGATCGACGCGCACTGCAAACCAGACGATTCAGGCGAGCAGTTGCTGCGTGCCGCCATGACTCGACTCAACTGGTCGGCACGGGCCTATCATCGCGTGTTGAAGGTGGCACGTACCATTGCCGATCTCGCCGGGGATGCCATCGTCGGGCAGCCGCATGTGGCGGAAGCTATTCAATATCGCCGCGCGCTGCGCGAACATTAGGCAGCCAGGCGCAATAGTGCACCAACGATGTGCCCGAGGTGACGAATCGCATCGTCCACTTCAGGGGTATGGCGCATGCCGCAACTGATGCGCAAAAAATGATCGAAGCGGTTCGAGTTGGAAAACATCGAGCCGGGGGCAACCAATATTCCCTCCTGCACTGCGGCGTCAAACACGTCCTTCGAAGACAGCCGCTGTGGCAGCTCGGTCCAGAGCGTGACGCCGCCATGCGGCATCGTCAGCCGCGTCCCGGCCGGGAAGTAGGCCGCAATTGCTTCCGCCATGCATTCGCGCTGCGTATGCAAAGCGGCACGCAGTCGGCGCAAATGCCGCTCATAGACCCCTGCAGCCATAAACTCTGCCGCGGCAATCTGCGACCACTCCTCATTGTCGCGCGTCTGCGCATACTTCAGCATTGCGACACGCGCCTGCCAGCGCCCTGCCACCATCCAGCCTAGCCGCATGCCGGGCGCCAGTATCTTGTGCAGCGATGCGCAATAGATCACGTTGCCGCTGCGATCCCAGGATTTCAATGCCTTGAGCGGGCTTTCATGCTCCACCAATTCGCTGTAGGTGTCGTCCTCAATGAGGGCAACGCCATGGTTTTCGCATAGCTGAACGAGTCGCTGCTTGTTCGCGTCGGGCATGATGCTGCCGAGCGGATTCTGCAGATGCGGAACGACGACCACCGCCTTGATATTGTCGTAGCTGCGCATCGCCAGTTCCAGCGCATCGACCGACAGACCGGTATCCGCACTGGTCGGGATTTCGAGTGCGCGCAGGCCGAGGCTCTCCAGTATTTGCAGCAACCCGTAGAAGGTCGGCGATTCGACCGCAACAGTATCGCCGGGTTGTGCGACTGCCCGCAATGCCAGATTGAGCGCTTCGATGCACCCGTGTGTCACGGTAATATCCTCGGGCTTGAGCACCAGGCCATTAGCGATTGCCTGTCTGGCTAGCACGGTCCGGAATTGCAGGTTGCCATCCGGCGGCGTCGCCCGCACCAGCAAGTCCGGATGGCGCCGCAACGCGCGGATTGCGGCGTTCTTGAGCTGCTCGGCCGGATACAAGTCCGGCGCACCACGCGCCCCGGACAAATTGATTTTCGGGGGAAGACGACGCCCTTGCGCGATGAAGTGCGACACGCGTGCATGGATACCGACATATTGCGCCGGGTCCGGTGGCAGCGCCATGTCCGGTTCTTCCACTCGCAGGATAGCAATGCGCCTGGGCTGGCGCACGAAATAGCCGGAGCGCGGGCGCGCCTCTATCCAGCCTTCGCTTTCGAGCTGACGGCAGGCTTGCAGGGCCGTCGACAGGCTGACGCCATGCTGCCGCATCAAGGCCCGCACCGACGGCATGCGTTCACCTTGCGCCAGCGCGCCGGCCCTGATTGCACCGAGATAGTGGTCGGCTAGCTGCCGATAAAGAGGTTGCGAGTCCATATCGCATGATCGCCTATTCGCCTGGCACCGAACAGATATAGATAGCGAAAAATTGAACGATAACAGATGCACTGTTCGCCACCTGTTGCGATTCAGATTGTCAGGTTCTGTGCCTGTTTTCGAGCAAGTCGAATGCCTATCATGGAACCCTACCGATCACACCAAGACAGGAGCGCCATATGAAGCAGCGGCTTCCGGTAAAAAAGCGACTGCGTGCAGGGCAGTCCATGCATTTGCATGCCTCCCATGGCATGACAATTGTTGCCACGCAAGGATCGTTGCGGATCAGTGGGGCAGCGGACTGGCGTGGAGAGCATCTGGTGAAGGAAACAGTTTTGCTGCAGGAAGGCGAAGCGCATCTGATCCAGGAGGCTGGATGGATCGTCATGTCAGCGCAGCGCGATGCGGAGATGGTTTGTACCGAGTCACCGGCGGAAATCGGGGCAACGCGTGAGTTGCTGTCAGGATTGCTCTCCCTCATGCGGCGTCGCATTTCGTAAATACGCCACGCCGATGGCTGGAAAGATTTATGATTGCTGCTGGCCTTGCTGCATCAATTGCAGGCGCGCAAGCCAACACCAAGGCAATCATTCATGTTCCACCATCCATCCGAATTCGTCACCTTCAAGGCCAGCCCCCATCTGCCGGGGGTGGAGTTGTATTCGGCGCGGTTGGTCGACCATGCATTTGCGCCGCATGTCCATGATGGTTACTCGCTCGGCGCAATTGAAGTCGGTGTCGAGCGTTTTCGATATCAAGGCGCGGAACACCTTGCCCCGGCGGGCACGTTGGTACTGCTCAATCCGGATGAATTGCATACCGGCGAGGCGGAGATCGATGCAGGCTGGACCTATCAAAATCTGTACATCGAACCGGACACCTTGCGTGCAATGACCGGTAGCGAAGCCTTTTTCCCCGATGCGGCTGTGCACGACCCCGTTTTGGCCACAGCCTATCAACAGGGCTTTCGTGAGCTCTGGAATGCATCAGACGATATCGCGTTCACGTCTGTATTCACGCAACTGGTCGATGCGATCGTTGCGCGTTACGGCAAGAACGCGCGCACCGCCCGTGCTTTGTCCGAAGGCGAGATACGCCGCATGGCATCCATGCGGCGCGTACTCGACTGCATCGAATCGCAGCTCGATGAACCGCTCAGCATCGAGACGCTCGCAGCAGAAGCTGGCCTGTCAGTCTTTCATTTCGTGCGCACCTTTTCCGCCATATTTCACGCGACACCGCACCAATACCTGCAAGCGCGTCGTGCGGCACGTGCGAAGTCGTTGCTGGCAAAGCGCGCAACCCCTTCCGACGCGGCCGCGGCGGCCGGTCTGACCGATCAGAGCCACCTGAACCGCTGGTTCAAACGTACCTACGGTGTCACTCCGGCACAGTATCAACAGCAAATCGGTACAAGACCGGACCTGCACCGACGCGCATAATCGACCTCCTGAATGCACATTCCGTGCATTCCTTCAGTGATTTCATTATGTTCATCGGTTTACTCTGTGCACTTGGCGCCGGCCTGATGTGGGGTCTGGTATTCGTGGCGCCACTCATGCTCGGCGACTATCCCGGCCTCATGCTGTCCTTCGGGCGCTATCTCGGCTTTGGCCTGATTGCCATGGTGCCTGCTTTCTTCGACCGTCGCCGCATTGCCACGCTGTCGAAGGCTGACTGGATCGTCGCACTCAAGCTCTCGCTAGTCGGCAATATTCTCTATTACGCTGCGCTCGCCACCGCGATCCAGCTGGCCGATGCCCCGCTACCGGCAATGTTGATCGGCACATTGCCGGTGATTATTTCTATTTTCTCTAACTGGTCGCCGGGCCACCCCTCTGAAGCTGTTGCGTGGAAGCGTCTGGCGCCTTCGCTGCTCATTATCTTGGCAGGACTAATGCTGGTGAACGCGAGTGAACTGGCACATCTCGATAGCAAGCGGTCGACGGCCGATTACGCGCTTGGATGTTTTATCGCACTCGGCGCACTCGCGGCATGGACCTGGTATCCCATCATGAACGCGCGCCACCTGAAGCAGAATCCGCAAATCCGCTCTTCCACCTGGGCCACTGCACAGGGCCTGGCCACGCTGCCGCTGGCATTGATCGGCTTTACCGGCTATGGTCTCTACGCTGGTTTGGGTGCAAGCACTTACGATTTCCCGCTGGGTGCGCGGCCATGGCAATTCATTGGCCTGATGCTGACACTGGGCCTGTGCGCATCCTGGATAGGCACCATGCTATGGAACAAGGCGAGCCAGCGACTACCCACTTCACTGGCCGGCCAGTTGATCGTCTTCGAAACCCTATCCGCATTGCTGTACGCATTCATCTGGCGCGGCGCGGCGCCGTCCGCCGCAGTGACCGCAGGCATTGCGCTGCTGTGCGCTGGCGTTACGCTGGGCATGCGCGCTTTTCAGCACGCACGGACGAAGGCCGGATTGACGCCCGCCGCAAAGGTCGCTGCAGAATGATGCAAGAAATCGACCTGATCGCAGCGGCCCGTGACCTGCCGGAAGTCTGGCGGTCGCATCTCGTCGGCCGCACTGGCAACGCGCGCATCAAGCTGCTGCGCATGGATGCATCGTCCCAAACAGAAGAGGTGCATCACTACAACGAAGGACTGTTGGTGCTGCAAGGACGACTTGAACTTTCTATCGCAGGGCAGCGCCGTACGATTGATGCCGGAGAATTTCTGATGATTGATGCACAACAGCCGCATGCTGTATGTGCTGGCAGTAGCGGCATTCTGCTGATTATCGATTCCGCGTAGCGTCTGGCGCATTTCGCGCGGCAACGGAATGAAAGCGCGCTTCCTGCTACCATTCCGCCCATGCGAAACATTACCTCACCTTTCCTGCTGATTCTGGCATGCATTGCATGCGCAGTATTGCTTTCCGCCTGTAGTCCCAAATACGACTGGCGTGAAGTGCGCGGGAGCGACGCGCCTTACGTTGTTTTGCTTCCTACCAAGCCTGCTACACACACCCGCAGTATCGATCTCGATGGCATACCGGTGACGATGACGATGACCGCGTCGGATGTCGACGGCGTTACGTTTGCCGTGGGTTCTGCCGTGCTGCCTGATGCCGCGCAAGCAACGCAGGCGTTGAATGCCATGAAAACAGGACTGCTCAGAAATATCCGCGGCACGATCAGGCAGGAAAAAGCCTCAGCGACAGGCGCCGTGCCGACTTTCATTGAAATTGAAGCAGGCGGCGCCGAATCCCGGTTGCTGCTGGCGCGTTTTCTTGCGAAAGAAAACCGGATCTACCAAGCCGTGGTGATCGGCAAGGAAAAGGCCGTGTCGCGTGAGGCTGCCGAGACCTTTCTCGGCTCATTCAAGCTCAACTGATCCCACCCATCATTGCGCAAGCTTGTTGTGGCCCTCTCCGTGCGTTACAGTAGACGCATGGTTGCGAATGATGTTCGATGCATTTCCAAAACGCATCGGCAGTGAGCATTTGCATGGCGTTTACTGTTGCCCATGGCGGCCGACTTATTGACTTTGCGAAGCCAGCAACTTCCTGATTTGGCTTATAGCAAATTCTAAAACACATGCTATGGTTTAATCATAGAGTTCTCATCGGAGGCCCCATGTTGGTCACATTCAAATCAAAATCCGCGGCGGAAGTGATGATGTATGAAGAGCACGCCAAACGCATTCTTGATTTGCTGAACAAGGACGTAAAGCGCGGTGTGATTACCGCGGAAGAAATGCCGACAGCAGTAGCGAAACTGGAGGCGGAAATCGCGGAAAGCCGCCTGCATCCCACTTCCGAGGAGGTGCGACGGGACGTCATGGCGCATCATGGCGAAGAAGGCGACGACAATGAACATGAACCCGTCGAGTTTGTCAGCTTCGCGACCCGCGTCTACCCGCTGCTCGAAATGCTGCGCGCGGCGCGACATGACCGACACGACGTGATGTGGGGCGTGTAGTGGGCGCTGCGCGTGATTGGAAACTCGTTGCAGCGGATAACACGCGCCTGTTTGTCGCGGACTGGGCTGACGATGCGCACAACGGCAATGGCATCGTGCTCATGCACGGCTTGGGTGAACATTGCGGACGCTACGCGCATGTTGCCCGCTTCTTTAACGACCGTGGATGGTCGGTGCGCGCCTACGACCATCGCGGGCATGGACGTTCCAGCGGCAAACGCGGCGACGTGCCTGATGCCGAAACCGTGTTGCGTGATGCAAAACTTGTTATTGACGATTTCGCGCAGCAGCTCGGAAAGCCGCCGCTCTTGCTTGGTCATAGCATGGGCGGCCTGTTTGCGGCGCGCTTTGCCACTGCCGCTTTGTCGCCTTTGCGCGGCCTCATCCTTTCATCGCCGGCGCTCAGGCTTCCTTTGTCGGGTATACAGAAACTGCTGTTGAAATCGCTTGGCGCAATCGCGCCCGGCCTTGGTGTGCCGAACGGTCTGCAGACGCGCTACCTGTCCCATGATCCTGCTGTCGAAGCAGCCTACAAGCAAGATCCGTTGGTGCACCCAAAGATTACGCCGCGCCTGTTGAACAGCATGCTCGCGTATGTGGACTATTCGCAATCGCATGCCTCAGCACTCGCCATTCCGACCTTACTGGTGGTGGCGGGAGACGACCATCTCGTCGATGCGTCCGGCAGCGAAGCATTTTTCTCGCGTATCAAGGCAGGCGTGGGGACAATGCACCGGTATGACGGCTACTATCACGAAATCTTCAATGAAGTCGGCAAGGCCCGTGTATTTGACGACGTGCATGACTGGCTCAAGTCACATGACCTTGATTTTTCTGGAAGCAAGGAAATGGCAAGCGCCTCGTTCTAGCGCAGGCGATTGCTGTTTCGGTCGGAAACAGTCATCAAAGGCTACAATTGCGCCTTTAGCCTTCCTGCGCCACGCCGGCGCGCATCGTACATGAGCGCCACATGAATCCCTTGGGTATATCCGATTTTGGCTTGTTTTTTGCCGCCGTGTTGCTATTGAATGCAACACCGGGGCCCGATACTGCCTACATTGTTGGCAGAAGCATTGCGCAAGGGCGCTCGGCCGGATTAATGTCGGCACTTGGCATTTCTGCCGGATGCTGCGTGCATGCGCTGGCGTCCGCGGTGGGGCTGAGTGCGATCCTGGCTGCGTCGGCGACCGCCTTCATGCTCATTAAGCTAGCCGGTGGCGCCTACCTGATCTATCTCGGCATCCGCATGGTCATTACAAAACCGGGCGCTATTGGCATCGTGGCCGCCGCTGAGGCGCGCTCTTTGAATAAAATATTTTGGCAGGCCACGATGACTAATGTGCTGAATCCCAAAGTTATCTTGTTTTTCCTGGCGTTCATTCCGCAGTTCGTGCGTGCGGATGCGCCGCAAAAGACATTGGCCTTCCTGATGCTTGGCTTGGCATTTGCCGCGATTAGCATGTGCTGGAACAGCGGAACGGCATTTCTTGCCGGCACACTTGCCCGTGGGGCCGGCCGTAATCCGCACATCAAGCTGTGGCTGGAGCGCGTGGTTGGCGCAAGTTTTGTTGTGCTCGGTGTGAAACTTGCACTTACCCGCAATTAAATCCCTCTACAGAATAAATCGTGCGCAAGCTCTTAGATTCTACTTTGGAGATAGCGCGCTTTATGCGCGCACGCTGACGTGTCAAAAACTCAATTGAAAACCGATTCGCTCGCGTTCGCCTTAACGGGAGCGGCATATGCCGTTGCGAAGGTCAGTACCGGCACCGCATTGCCTCAGGCGCTTGCCGGCGTCTTTTCCAGCACCAATGCGCCACCACAGGCACGTGGTGCGATGCAAGACATCGCCTACCGCACCATGCGCGGGCTGGGCAGGGCCAACGCACTGCTCGGCCTGCTGGCGACCAAGCCACCGGCTTCTGCCGAATTGCGCGCGCTGCTGTGCTGCGCACTTGCCTTGATTTCCAAAGCCGACGACGCGCCATACGAGGAATTTACCGTGGTCGACCAGGCGGTAACCGCCGCCGCAGCCGACGCGGATATCGCGCATGCGAAAGGGATGGTGAACGCCGTGCTTCGCCGCTTCTTGCGCGAACGCGACTCGCTGCTCGGGCAAGTACTAACGCAGCCAGCTGCACGCTGGAATTATCCCGATTGGTGGATAACGACAATGAAAGCCGCTTACCCGCGCGATTGGGAAGCGATTCTGCACGCGGGAAACAGTGCGCCGCCATTGACCCTGCGAGTCAACCGACGCAATACAAAGCCCGACCTTTTCTTGCAGACCCTAGCCGACAAAGGCGTCGCCGCCACATGCGTCGGCCCGGATGCCGTCCGTCTTGAGCGGCCGATTCCTGTCAACCAGATACCGGGTTTTGCCGAAGGCATGGTGTCGGTGCAGGACGCCGCTGCGCAGCTGGCCGCCCCGCTGCTCGATGTCCACGACGGTATGCGGGTACTGGATGCATGTGCGGCGCCAGGCGGGAAGACAGGACATATTCTGGAGTGCGCCAACGTCGACCTGCTGGCCATCGACAGCGACGCCGCCCGGTTGATGCGCATAGAGGAAAACCTGCAGCGGCTGCAACTGCATGCCACGTTGAAGACCGGCGACGCCGCCGCCCGCGACTGGTGGGACGGCCGCCCTTTCGACCGCATTTTGGCGGACGTGCCGTGCACGGCGTCTGGCATCGTACGGCGCCATCCCGATATCCGTTGGCTGCGGCGCAAAGGAGACGCCGCGCAACTGGCAACACTTTCTGCGCGAATTCTGGACAATCTTTGGCAAATGCTCAAACCCGATGGCAAATTGGCATTTGTTACCTGCTCCTTGTGGCCCCAGGAGTCTGAAATGCAGGCCGCTGCTTTTGCCGCGCGCAATAACGCCATCCGCTTGCCCGCGCCGGGGCAGCTATTGCCCACCGCGCATGGGGATCAAGACCATGATGGCTTGTTCTATGCGCTATTCCAAAAGACCGGGGTCTGATAGTATCGTCGGCTCTGGAACTTGTCACTGGAAGGGCGCATGAATACAACCAATGCAAGCGTAAATACCTCCTCCGGATGCTCCACGGCATCAAACGGCCAGACATGTTTTTCCCCGGACGGCGGGCATCGCGCGTTTCAGGTTGTATTTTCTTGATCGGATAGAGTGCAATTCGTAATTAATCCGCGCCAACCCAAGTGACACGTCAAATACTTCACCTGCTGCGACGCTGGATGTTGACAGTCTTGCTGCTGACTGCGGGCGTCATGCCGTCGGTCGCACATGCAGAGGGCGTCGAAATCACGCGCGCCGGACTGGAAAGCAGCGAGGATGGCTACCGATTATCATTGGCCCTGTCGTTTGAGCTGACGCGCGGCCTGGAAGACGCCGTGACGCGCGGCGTGCCGCTTTACTTTACAACTGAAGTGCAGTTAACCCGACCACGCTGGTACTGGTTTGATGAAAAGGCGGTCACCGCCTCGCAGACCATCCGTATTTCGTACAACGTGCTGACGCATCAATATCACGCTTCGATCAGCGGCCGCCTGCAGCAGAGCTTTAGCACGCTGGATGACGCGCTCTCGCTGGTGCGGCGACCGAGCCGCTGGCTGGTTGCGGAAAAGGGTGCGCTCAAGCTTGGCGACACGTATAACGTGGCGGTTCGCATGGGGCTAGACATTGCGCGCCTGCCAAAGCCATTCCAGGTACATGCAATGAACAGTTCCGACTGGCGCTTCTCGTCCGACTGGAAACAGTTCACCTTCAGGCCCGAATAGTCGTGCAACGCTTACTCCGTTATTTTTTAGTGGTCGGCGGCGCAGTCGTCAGTATTCTGCTTTTCCTGCTGGCGTCGGCATCCGAAAATTCCGCCTTCTTTGACCGCCATTACCCCGAACTGCTGCTGCTTAACGCCTTGATCGCTGTGGCGCTGCTGGCGCTGGTGGTGTTGCTGCTGGCACGTCTGTACCGTGGCTACAAGCGGCGCGAATTCGGTTCGCGCCTGATGGCACGGCTGGTGTTACTGTTTGCGGTCATCGGCATTCTGCCGGGAACCGTCATTTATATTGTGTCGGTGCAGTTCGTTTCGCGTTCGATCGAATCCTGGTTTGATGTGCGTGTGGAAGCCGCGCTGGAGTCCGGACTGACGCTAGGACGCTCAGCATTGGACGCCTCGCTGGCCGACCTGACTGCGAAAGCGCGCGGTATTGCCCTGGAGTTGTCCGAGATGTCGGACTCGGCACAGGTCACGCAACTGTCGCGTTTGCGTGATCAAAGTCAAATGCAGGAAGCAACCATCATCACTTCCAACGGTCAAATAGTTGCCACGGCAGGAGGTCGCATTGGCACGTTGATGCCTGACTTGCCGAGCGCCGCGATGCTGCGCCAGGCGCGCATGACGCGCGGCTATTCCGCGATCGAGGGAGGCTTCGATTTCCATGACACTCTGTCCAAGGACAGCAACGACACCAGCACGGATGAACGACAGGCCGCATCAACCGGCCAGTCTACGAATGCGGCAAGCGACTTGCGGTTACGTGCCTTGGTCGCGATCCCGTCGTCCAGCAACGGATTGTCATTGCAAAACGAATCGCGATTCCTCCAGTTGCTGCAACCCGTTCCTGCGCACCTTGCAGCCAATGCGGAAGCGCTGCGCGCCGCCTACAGCGAATACCAGGAGCGCTCGCTGGCGCGTATCGGCCTGCGCAAGATTTATCTCGTGACACTCACGCTGACCCTGTTGCTCGCGATTTTCGGCGCCATTGCAGCCGCTTTCCTCATTGCGGGTGACTTGGCGCAGCCGCTGCTGGTGCTGGCTGAGGGCACCAAGGCGGTGGCCGAGGGCAATCTGTCGCCGCGCCCGATTGTTGCCACGTCGGATGAACTCGGCACACTGACGCAATCGTTCAATACGATGACGCGCCAACTGTCGGAGGCCCGTGCATCGGTCGAGCGCAATCGCGCAGCGCTGGAGAACGCGAAAGCCTATCTCGAGTCCGTACTGGCCAACATGTCGGCAGGCGTGATGGTGCTGGACGGGCAATTCCGCCTGGTGACCTGCAACGAATCGGTCGAACGCATCTTGCTGAATGATTTCGACGTCCATATCGGCAAACCGGTTGCCGCCATCGACGGATTGGAACCACTGGCCGCTGCAATCACCAAGGCATTCTCGGAACAGCGCGCACAGTCCGCCGGCGGCGCCACTGCCGACCTGCACTGGCAAAAGCAAATCCAGGTGCCGCGCCGCGATGCCGAAGCTGACGGCGAAAGCGACATCACGCTTCTGGCGCGCGGCTCCTATTTGCCGGTGGCCGGCGGCACTGGTTATATCGTAGTGTTCGATGACATTACTGACGTGATTTCAGCGCAACGTTCGATTGCCTGGGGTGAAGTCGCGCGACGTCTGGCACATGAAATCAAGAATCCGCTGACCCCGATCCAATTGTCGGCCGAACGCCTGCAAATGAAACTGGGCGACAAGCTGGCCGAGCAGGATGCGGCGATGCTGAGCAAAGGCACGGCCACCATTGTCAATCAGGTGGCCGCAATGAAACGCATGGTGGACGACTTCCGCGATTACGCGAAAACACCACCGGCGGTGCTGTCGCCGCTCGACCTGAACGCATTAGTGGAAGAAATTCTCCATCTTTACGTGGCCGGCGACGAACGCGACTTCATTCATGTTGCTCTTGGCAGCGGCCTGCCGCCGGTCATGGGTGACGCCACGCAGTTGCGGCAGGTAATTCATAATTTATTGCAGAACGCGCAAGATGCGGTCGCGGACCGCAGCGCGGAGCAAGACGCGCCGCGCATCGATGTCAAGACGGAAGCGGTTCATTACGACGATTCCGATGGCGGACGGCTTACCGCAGTTCGCCTGACGGTCAGCGACAACGGCCCCGGTTTCTCACCGAAAATCCTGTCGCGCGCCTTCGAACCTTATGTCACCTCCAAGTCGCGCGGCACCGGCCTCGGTCTTGCAATGGTGAAAAAGATCATTGATGAACACGGCGGCCGGATCGATATCAAAAACCGGTCGAATGGAAGTGGTGCAAAAGTGGCAATTTTGCTGTTAAAGTTAGCGCCGGACGAAGAACAAGCGGCGGCCTGAAACAATTCGTGACAATTCTTTTTCTCCGTGCATGGCGCGTAGAGAATAATCGGCGGCACATGGAAGCGATCAAGGTAAGCATATGGCAAACATTCTGGTAGTCGACGACGAGATGGGAATCCGAGAATTGCTCTCGGAAATTCTGGGTGATGAGGGGCACGCTGTCACCACGGCGGAGAATGCACACCAGGCGCGCGAATTTCGTGCGCTTGGCGCACCCGACCTTGTGCTGCTCGATATCTGGATGCCCGATACCGACGGCGTCACACTGCTCAAGGAGTGGCAACGCGACGGCTTGCTGACGATGCCGGTGATCATGATGTCGGGCCATGCGACGATCGACACGGCGGTGGAAGCAACGCGCATCGGTGCGCTCAACTTCCTCGAAAAACCGATTGCGCTGCAAAAATTGCTGAAGGCAGTCCAGCAGGGGCTGACCCGCACACCGGAAATTGTCCGACCGGCACCGATGTATCACGCGCGTCCCGCCGCCCCTCCTGCCGAAGAAGCCCACACATCGACAGCAGCGTATGCGCATTCCACACCGGCAGGCATGACCAATCCGTCCGTCATGCCCCCGGCAGTGGCGGCACCGGAGCCGCATATGTTCAGCCTGTCGTTCGATCTGCCGCTGCGCGAAGCGCGGGATGCATTCGAGCGTGCTTACTTTGAACATCATTTGGTACGGGAAGGCGGCAGCATGACGCGTGTTGCCGAAAAAACCGGATTGGAGCGCACGCACCTGTATCGCAAGCTCAAGCAGTTGGGTGTCGAACCCGGTAAATTATCCCGCAAAGGGTGATTCTTACCACTCTGGTGACCGGCGCCAGTGCTGCAACACGCGAAGCAGCGATTGCTGCCGCCTTGGACCACAGTATCGCAACAGCAATAATCCTCGAAGGTTTGCCGGACGGCAGCCCTTCTCTTGACGACCAAGCTGCGCACTTGCATGTCGTTCGCATTGCGCCTGGCTGCGTCTGCTGCGCGGGTAACCTCACCATGCGCGTCACACTGAATCGCATGGTGCGGCGCCGCCCCGAGCGCTTGTTTATCGCATTGGCAAATTCGCAGCATCTCATGCAAATCCGCACTTTCCTCACACAAGCGCCTTACGATAATCTGCTCGAGCTTACTCAAGACTTGCAATGCTGAAGCCGTAGAATGATGTATATGCGCAATGCATCGCGTTGAAAATACCGCAGTTCGTGCGTCCGACTTGAAAAGCAGCAGGCTGGCCCCATTTTTGCATTAAAGGTAATGGGTTACCTGCAATCATTCGCAGCATAAGGAGCGCAACATGAACTTAATCTACAACAGCGAGCAGTACAGCGTGGTGGAGTTCGGAGCAGACGACGACCGCGATGCTTTGCGCTTTGGCGGATACGAAATCATGGACAAGTCCGGCAAACGTGAAATCTTCATCGGGGGCACACTTGCCCGTTCATTCCGCGAAGAGGTGGAAAACCTCATCGCGACCGAGCCAAGCGTCGAAGAGATCGACGATTTTCTCGGCAAGTACGACGCCTTGATGCGTCAACCGGTAACACTGCACTAATTACAAACGACCGCCACAGAATACATATGCTTCTGTGGTGTCCGGGGACCTCGGATTGCTGCACCTATGCTATGCCTGATTGCCGCCTGTGGCATGATGGCGGGCATTTCAATCGATTCCCTTTCTGAACGCAATTGCACAAGTCTGACATTGGCGGATTGAGGCCAGGGACGCTTGTGACCGCGCGGCGGAAAGCAATCACCGAGGTTACCGATGGATCAACTGAGCGCGTTGAAGGCGTTCTGCCGCGTTGTGGAAGCAGGCAGCTTTTCCGGCGCCGCGGCTGAACTGAATGTGTCGCATACCGTCATGTCGAAGCAGGTGCGTCAGCTAGAGAACCTGCTCGGCGCTCAATTGCTCAATCGCACCACCCGCCGGCTCGCACTAACAGAAGCCGGGCAGAGCTACTACGCGAACGCCCGCCGCATCATTGAAGACTTACAGCAAGCCGATCTCGCGGTCACGCACCACCAGGCTACGCCGCGCGGTACGCTGCGCATTAATGCGCCCATGGCCTTCGGCACGCTCGACATGGCGCAGTGGCTGCCGCGTTTCATGGCGCGGTATCCCGAATTGAACATCGACCTGGTCTGCAACGACCGTTTCGTTGACCTGATCGACGAAGGATTCGATGTCGCACTGCGATTGGCCCGCGAGATGCCCGATTCGACGCTGATGGCCAAACGGCTTGCCACTGCCACTACCATGCTGGTGGCGTCACCAACGTATCTGGCGCAGCATGGCACGCCACAAACGCCGCAGGACTTGCGACAGCATAATTGCCTTACCTATGCTCTCGTGCCGAAACCGAATGAATGGACGTTCACGACAAAGGACGACGTTCGCAGCTCGGTGATCGTCAACGGCAGCTTGCAGTCCAATACCGGTATTGTTCTGCGAGCGGCGGCTTTGGCCGGTGCGGGCATTGCGACTACCGCCTCGTTCATCGTGTATAAAGACCTCGCATCCGGAACCCTGGTGCCGGTGTTGCCCAGCTACTCGATGCGCGCGCGCGAACTGTACGCGGTCTATCCACAAAACAGGCACTTGTCGCCGAAGGTACGCGCCTTCATTGACTTTGCCGCTGATATTTACTGCACACCCGACTGGACGTAGAAATGCACGCCAATTCCAGCCCGGTCACCAGCGCGCAAACCGGCATCCACCATCAACTGTCTGCCATCGTTGCCAAACACGCCCGGTCGTCATTCAAAAAACCGATCATGGCGTATAACCGCACCGCATTTGATACTGCCATGGCCGCATGGCGGGACGCCGGCAGCAAGCCGCTCATTCTCGATTCGGGCTGCGGCGTCGGCCTTTCGACGATGCACCTTGCTGCGCAGTTTCCCGATCACTTTGTCATAGGGGTCGACCAGTCTGCCGATCGCCTGACGCGCAAGACCGCATGGCGTGGCACACCGCCGTCCAATTTCATTCTCGCTCGCGCCGATCTGATTGATTTCTGGCGTCTAATGCAGGTTGCCGAAATCTACCCCGCTCGGCACTATCTTTTTTATCCCAATCCCTGGCCCAAAATCGGCCAGCTTGCACGGCGCTGGCATGGGCACCCGGTGTTTCCGACGATCGTCGCCCTTGGCGGCGTACTGGAATGCCGCAGCAACTGGCAAATTTACATCGATGAATTGGCTGCTGCACTGACGCAATTGACAGCCACTGACGTTAAATGCGAACGCTATATCGCCGACCATGCGATCACGCCCTTTGAACAAAAATATACGGCGTCGGGGCATCAACTATGGCGTTGTCAAATCCATCTCGACAGAAACACATGACACACAAAAACGCTTGCCGCATGGAAATTTATTTTTTTATGATACAAATTTGGACATCCAATATCCATGCGGGTTTTACGAGCAAATGCCTCTAAAAGCCTTATCCCCCCTTAGTTTCAGTCAAGAAACCCAGATTTGACAAAGCACAAACGGGATTTCTGTTGTTGTCAACTACCGCATTTATGGCATTGTTCCAGTGACTAAAAGACGGTAATCTCGGCCCTTAATCATGTTTTGACAGGCCCCCGACCGTCACACGCCGAGGCCATTCCGCGAGCGACCGGCAGAGTATGTAAAGAAAGCGACAAGCCCCACTGCTTCGGTGCCCGAGCCTCTCCGTGCCCAAAACGGGATCCTCGATACGCAACAAACACAATAAGGGTATTGCGACATGCTTTACGTCTCCAACTCCGCATCGACAACCCAGCCTGTTCTCGTTCTTCGTCTGACCAGCCGCAACGGCCAAACCTGCAGCTATACCGAAACACTCAAGGAGCATGGACTCAATCTGGTTGAATGCTTCACGCTGGAAGCTGCGTACGACGCCATGGAAAACGGCTGCCGCGTCGGGCTGCTGATCGTGACGCAAGAGGCGGAGCTGGCGCATCTCGACAGATGCGAGCCTTTCGTCAGCAACAACCGCATTTCCTGGGTGGGACTGGTCGCGCAAGAACTGATTTCGATGCCGCGCATGCGCGAATTCATCGGTGAGCACTTGTTCAACTTCATCACGCTGCCGGCGGAACTCGACCATATCGTGTTGACCTTGCGTCATGCATGGGGCATGGCATTCATGCGCGACGTGCAACGCGGCGTTTCTCCGCAACCAGCACCGGACGATGCCGATTTCGTCATGGTGGGCAAAACACCTCAGATGCAACAGTTGTTCAGCCAGCTTAACAAGGTGGCGCGCACGGATGCGTCCGTGTTGATCACCGGCCCTTCGGGCACCGGCAAGGAACTCGCTGCGCTCTCGATTCACCGTCAGTCTGCACGCCGGAACGCGCCCTTCGTCGCGGTCAACTGCGGCGCAATCGCCCCGCAGCTTTTTCAGTCGGAATTGTTCGGCTATGAGAAAGGCGCGTTCACCGGCGCCGGCCAGCGCAAGATCGGTCGTATTGAAGCGGCCCAAGGTGGCACCTTGTTTCTCGACGAGATCGGCGACATGCCTTTCGACATGCAGGTCAATCTGCTGCGCTTCCTGCAAGAGAAAACAATTGAGCGTGTGGGTGGCAACGACACGCTGGAAATCGACGTGCGCGTGATTGCCGCGACCCACATCGATCTTGCCGAAGCCGTCAGGCTAGGACGCTTCCGCGAGGACTTGTACTACCGCATCAACGTCGTATGCATCGGCATGCCACACCTGGCCGATCGGGGCCAGGACATCGAGGACATTGCCAAGTACTACTTTGCAAAATTCGCCAGCATGCATAACCGCAGCCTGCGCGGCTTCTCGAAAGCAGCGATGAACGCCATGCTGAGCCACGGCTGGCCAGGCAACGTGCGTGAGCTTGTCAATCGCGTACAGCGCGCAACTGTGATGGCCGAGGGACGCTTCATCCAGCCGGAAGACCTTGGCTTCGAGCGCAATAGCGAACATGCGCAACTGATGTCACTCGAGGATGCGCGCGCCGAGGCGGAGCGCATGATGATACGGCGCGCGCTTTCGCAATCGCGCAACCAGATTTCACGCGCAGCGTCGTTGCTGGGTGTGTCGCGTGTGACCTTGTATCGCCTGATCGAAAAATACAACATCCGGCCGGACGCGAGCGGCGCTGGAACATCCCGGCCAAACGGCGTGCATGCGGATGTCGTTCCCGCCTCGATCGCGCCATTCATGAGCAGCAAGCCGGATCTCGAAGTGCATAAGTAATCACCAGCGTTTCTGGCCAGTGGCCAAGGTTTTCCTCGCAGGTACATTGGCTCGGCAATGCAATAGGCACCACCTTTGGTGCGATATGACTTGCGAACGCGCGCTTTTCACTGAGCGCTCGTCTTCGGAAATCTGCACACGCCCTTGAGGAAGTCTTCAAAGGCATATCGCAGCGTGCACATCAATGACTGCGGCCCGCCGCGAGACGGACCGTATCGTCAGCGTATTGGCAAGCTAACGTGCGCGTCATCGGCGGCAAGGACGCGCAGCACTTCAGCAAGCCGACTGGCGGCCGGCGTGGTACACCATGGCCGGCCATGAATCAGATACAAAACTGCTTTGCAGCTGCGCTTGTCGCCGAGCGGCAGACGCTCAAGCATTCCCTGGTCCAGCCATTTCTGTACACGATGCTGCGGCAGCCAGGCATAGCCAAGTCCTTCGCATAAGGCGGCAACAACTGTATCGAAGCTGTTCATCATCCAGCGTCGCATGTGTTTAGGATTTCCGGCAAAGGCTTTCTCAACTGCATTGGCCTGCCCGATATCGATCTGGACGTGCTGCGCCAAGTCGACGGCAGCCACCTCCCGGCCCAGTTTCATCAATGGATGCTCGGGATGCGCGACTGCCACATACTCGACTTCCGTCAGCGGCTCCCCGAGATAACCGAGCGGTACCCGCTCGCTGATTGCAAGATCGACGTTAGGATCACGCAGCACGTCTTCGGCCTGCAATGACGGCACCTCGCGCAGGCGCACATGGGTTGCTCCTTTTCCCATCACCGCAAACTTGCTCAACGCCTGTGTTAATAAATGCGTGGGGAAATTGTGGTCAACCACTAGCCGCACTTCTTCGCCCCAACCCTGGCCAAGATTTTTCGCAAAAGTTTCCAGTTCAATCGCCTCCTTGAGCACATTGCGCGACCGCTCAAGCAAAGCGCGCCCTTCGGGCGTCAGGATAGCCTTGCGCCCTTCGATCTTCAACAGTGGCGTGCCAAGCTGGTCCTGCAGTTTGGAGACGGTGTAGCTGATCGTGGACTGGCTCAGATGCAGCGACTTCGCGGCTTCGGCAAATCCGCCGCAATCAATAACAGCATGGAAGATGCGCCATTGCTTGAGGCTCACGTAAAGGTTGTAAATATCATGCGGACGCGAACGATATGTGCCGCGCGCGCCGTCATGCCGCGATGCGTTTTCCAAAGCCTGTTTTCTTGATTGCGTCATGTTGCTTCCTTTTGCGTCCAACGTCATCCAGGGGAAAGACAAGCCACGGTTGCTCGTACGGCCGCATCGATACCGTGTGCCTTACTTGTGCGGATCTCAAGCAAATCCTGCGCCTATCTCGCCAAGATGCTGATTTTTTTCGACTTTCACTCGCACGGACAAACACTGCTGTCCGCAGGTGTAACGCCAGCCGAGAATGCGCTCCTTACCTTCTGCAAAGCGTACGACGCGCAGCACAGCGACAAAGAAGCTTTCGTCGGAAGACCATGAAATCCGGCGTTTGCACAGAGCGATATTTGATTCAAGAGCACCCTTCTCCTCCGAGTCAGCATGGTAGTCAATGAAAGTAAAACAGCGGCACGTACACCCCACACCACAATCACAAGGCCTGGAATCGCGGCCCCGGTCGAATAGTTGAGGGTCCGTAATCTCTCGTTCGCATTGGCGCAAAAAAACCCGCCACGCCTGCGTATGCAGACAATGGCGGGAACCGGAGAGGGTACGTCAACAGTATGGGTTGCCGTGATGCGAATGCAGTCAATGTGCTCGTTGATGCACGCTTCGCAAGCCGCGTGCCAGCGGTGTAAATCCTTGATTCATTTGGGCTAAGACGCAGAGGTCGCATTGGACGCCGCCGCCGCTGTCCGCAAGTGTCTCATCAGCGTTCAGATGAAATTGCGGCCGAAATGACATGCGGATACTCTTTGCATCATGGCAGCGAATTTGTATGAAGTTAGCCCGCATACGGTATCGCCAGGCAACTTAAAGCAAGCTAAACGCAGCAGTAAAATGCAATGCGACACAATTTGACATCGACCTACCGCGAGATGCTGTTTGCACCGCGCATCTCGCAGCCGCATGGCAATTGTCGACATCTGTTCGGAAAACGAAAAAGGGCGTGCACATTGCACGCCCCTTCTTCCGGATCTTGAACAGTGCTTGTGTATCAGCCCCCGAAATACAGCGATCCGTTCATATTGCCACGTGTTGCTTGCAGGGCTTCCGTACGCACAACGTCACGGCTCTTACTCGACGCAATGCGGATATGTTCGACAAACTCGCTGCGATGACCAAGCTGGCCGTCGGCATACGCGTTTTCCAGTTCGGCGCGTACTTCTGCGCGGGTTTTAGTCGACGCGGCATTGCTATGGTCGACATAGGCCCCGTTGTCTGCAGCAAACGCGCTGCCAGTAGCAAGTACGGCAACAGCGGCGATGAGTTGTTTGGCATTCATTTTAATTTTCCCAAAAAAGTTAATTGATTGATGTCGGGCTCGGATCGGGCGTTGCCCTCTAGGTCCTCGGTGGCGGCACCATGTCGCTCATCGATGAAGCACAGTGTACTGATTGCGCATTCCACAAAAAAGCCCAATAATTGCAAAGAACTATTTCTAATTTCGAAACAATAAAGGTATGAACCATGGACCGACTGCAATCCATGCGGGTATTTGCAAAAGTCGTTGAACAAGGAAGTTTTGCCCGTGCCGCGCAGGCACTCGACATCTCGAATGCGGTAGTGACACGCCATGTCGCTGATCTTGAAGAGCACTTGGGCACGCGCCTGCTCAATCGCACAACGCGCCGCTTATCCCTTACTGAAACCGGGCACGCTTACCTTGAACGGGTGCTGCAGATTCTGCAGGAAATCGATGACGCGGAAGCAATTGCTTCATCACAGTCAAAGAAACCAGGCGGCACGCTACGCATCTATTCGCACTTGGGTTTCGGACAGCAACAACTTGCGGCATTGCTTCCCACCTACGCCAGCCAATATCCGGATGTGTTGCTCGACGTGACCTTGTCCGATCGCACCGTCGATCTGGTGGAAGACAGTTTTGACGTCGGTATCTTCATCAATTTCCAAAAGTTCGACAGCGGCATGATTGCACGGCAGCTCGGCATGTCGGAGGCACTGCTGTGCGCCTCGCCGCAGTATGTGAAACAACATGGCGCTCCTCGTAATCTGAGCGATATTACGCGCCATGCCTGCCTTAACTTCTCCTACGAGCAATTGCGCCATCACTGGCCAGTAAGAGGCACGAACGGCGAAACCATCAACATCCCGATCACCGGCAAGGTCACCTCGAACAACGGCGACCTGCTGCGCCACTGTGCGCTGGCCGGCATGGGCATCATGATCCGACCGTCGTTTGCGCTGGGCGACGACTTGGCGGCGGGACGCCTGGTGCGCTTGCTGCCCGAACATCAGCTTGGTCAGTTGTCGGTAGTACTGGTCTACCCGAGTCGACGCCTGCTATCGGCGAAAGTACGCAGCTTCGTCGATTTCATGGCCAAACACTATCCGCGTCCAGAAAGCGACCCTTGGCTAACGGCGTGACAGGCGCCAACACGCGCTGCTACGGACGTGCTATGTTTTCGTATCGCAGTCGTCTTCGGTAAAGATCATGTGTCAGCTCCTCGGCATGAATTGCAATGTCCCAACGGACATCGTGTTCAGTTTTACCGGCTTCGCCACACGTGGCGGACGTACTGACGTGCATAACGACGGCTGGGGCATCGCGTTTTTTGAAGGCGCCGGCGTGCGCCACTTTGTTGATTACGAAGCGGCAACTGCCTCGCCCATCGCAGAGCTGATCAAGCGCTGTCCGATCAAATCCAAGAATGTGATTGCGCACATCCGCAAGGCAACCCAAGGCCGCATTTCGCTCGAAAACTGCCATCCCTTCGTGCGCGAGTTGTGGGGCCGCTACTGGGTGTTCGCGCATAACGGGGACCTGAAGGATTTCGCACCGACGCTCAATGGTGCGTTTCGACCGGTCGGGACCACCGACAGCGAACTGGCGTTCTGCTACCTGCTCCAGGAACTGCGCCGGCGCTTCGGCGACACCCCGCCCGCGCTGCCAGAACTGAGCGCAGCCCTGCGTGCGCTGACCAGCGAGATTGCAGCATACGGGGCATTCAACTTGATGCTGTCCGATGGTTCGGCACTGTTCGCGCACTGCTCGACCAACCTGCATTACATCGTGCGCCAGTATCCCTTCCACATCGCCAAACTGTCCGATGAAGACATGAGCGTGGATTTTTCGCAAGTCACGACGCCCAACGACCGCGTCGCCATCATTGTCACTGCACCGCTCACTACAAATGAAACCTGGACGCAGTTTGTGCCGGGCGAACTGAAGGTGTTCATCGAAGGCACCCCGGTAAGCTTCTGACCCGGCACGGCATCATTCCCACGTTTCAATATTCAACCCTGATAGCGGATTTTGCTAGAGCAATAATGGCCGTCACGTAGGTAAGTGCTCGCTTCACCACCTGTCATCTCTCTGCCTCTCTGCACTGCACCATTGAAAGTTGCACTTAGGAAATAAAAATAGGCTAGAGTGCAAACTAGTTGATCGTCGGCATCCGTCCGCGTACCGCTGAAGTGCGAACAGGCCGTATGCGTTGCAGCACCAGAGGCGACAAGCGCCGTGCAAGCAGCAGTGCACCGCGACATCGCACCAATCTGCGACCCATACGACCTGTGCGCACTTCCATTTATGCGCAGACGCATGTACGGAAATACAGGCTCAATCACGATGAGAAAAATAAAAACCTGATGGTCGCTGCCCCCACCTCGGACGCAGGCACTGGTCGCCCGCTACGCGTACGGGAATTTTTCCTTGCGCGGCAGCCAATCCTCGATCGCAACCAGGCACTGGTCGCCTACGAACTCCTGTTCCGCAATGCGGCCGTCGGACCGGCCAATGTAACGAGCGACTTGTCGGCAACTGCCTCCGTCATTGCCCATGCCTCGCAGCTTGGCATGGAAAAGGTCATCGGCGATTCGCTTGGTTATGTGAACGTTGACGCCGCTGTTTTGATGAGCGACATCTTCCAATTCCTGCCACGTGAAAAGGTCGTCCTCGAAATCGTCGAAACGATGAAAGTCACACCGGAAATCCTGGTACGCATTGAACAATTGGTGAAGGAAGGCTTCCGGTTCGCGCTGGACGATGTGATCACCGACAGCGACGACGTGCAGATGCTGCTGCCTCTCGTCGATACCATCAAGTTCGACTTGCGCGACATGCCGCTGTCGGCGTTACTGAAGTTGACACCGCAATTCAAGCTGTCAAAAAAGAAGCTGCTGGCGGAGAAGGTGGAAACCCGAGAGCAGTTCGAGACATGCATGGAACTCGGCTTCGATTACTTTCAGGGCTACTATTTCGCCAAGCCGGTGATCTTGAGCGGCAAGAAGCTGTCGCCGTCACAACTGGCGATCATGCAGCTCATGACGCAGCTTAATTCGGACGCAGATACCGTCGACATCGAACGCAGCATCAAGAAGGACATCTCGCTGTGCTTCAACCTGCTCAGACTGGTGAATACGCCTGCGGTCGGCGCGCGGCGTCGCATCGATTCGGTGACGCAAGCGCTGATGGTCCTCGGCCGCAACCAACTGCAACGCTGGCTGCAAATCATGTTGTATGCCGAACCTTGCAAGAAGGGTCAGAGCATGACGCCACTGCTGACGCTGGCAGCCACGCGCGGCAAACTGCTTGAACTGATTGCAGAGCAAGTGGAGCCGCGTAACCGCGGCATGGCCGACACTGCATTTACGGTCGGCATCATGTCACTGATGGACACGTTGTTCAGCATCCCGATGCGGGAAATCCTTGAACAGATTGCGGTGGTCGATGCCGTCGGCGATGCGCTCATGCATCGCGGCGGTATCTATGGTGAATTGCTCAAGCTGGCTGAGCACATGGAGCGCATCGAAGAGGCAGGCCCGATGCTGGACAATCTAGTACACAAGTTCAATCTCTCGGGCGAAGATCTTTACGGTCTGCAGTTGACCGCATTTGAATGGAGCGACAGCGTCGCGCGCAACGCCTAAGCATTGTCCAGCCTCTGAAAAAATGCCACCGATTTGAACTGACCCCGATTAGTTGGACAGTTTGTTAGCTAGGCTGCCAAGGGCTGAGTCCTGTCTTGCACGGGACTCAGCCCTTTCAATTTGAGCTTGATGCGGTGGTGGTTATAGTAATGGATGTAGTGTTTCAAACCCACCTGTAGCTCGTCGACGGAGCTGAATTTCTTCAGATGGAAGAACTCTGACTTTAATACGGCAAAGAAGCTTTCCATAGCCGCATTGTCCAGGCAATTCCCCCTGCGTGACATGCTCTGCACGATCGCTCGTCCCTGAAGCAATCGTTGGCAGGCTGGCATATGGTACTGCCAGCCTTGATCGGAATGCAGCAAGGGGGCCTCATGCGGGGCCAGCCTTGCCAGCGCCTTCTTGAGCATGGAGCTGACCAGGTCAAAGAGAGGCCGTTTTGCCGTTTCGAATGCGATGATTTCGCCGTTATACAGGTCAAGCACGGGCGACAGGTATCACTTCTCCCCGCCAACGTTAAATTCAGTCACGTCGGTAACCCATTTCTGGTTGGGCCCGCACGCCTGAAATTGGCGTTGCAGGACGTTGGGAGCCACGCGCCCGATCTCGCCCTTGTACGAACGATATCGCTTTGGTCGCACCAGCGATGTGAGGCCGAGCACTCCCATCAAACGCTGTATTTTCTTGTGATTGACCGGCTCCCCGAGCTGGCCGATTGCGGCTGCTACCCGGCGATAGCCATAGCGCCCCTGGTGGCGAGTGCAAATGTCTTGAATGCGTTGTTTCAATTCGATGTGCTTGTCGCCTGCCAATGCCGCTTTCTGTTGATAGTAGAACGTGCTGCGTGCCAGCCCGGCTTTTTTGAGAAGGCCTGCGAGTGGATATTGCTGCCTTAATTCCTGCATTATTTGCGCTTTTTGCGCGACGCTGAATTCCGCTGTGCTTGAATTAAGGCACGTAACTTTTTTAAATAGGCATTCTCCATGCGCAAGTCGTTCAACCCGACCATAAGTTCTTCCCGGGTCCGCTTGTCCTCCTCTGCAGCAGGCGCAGGCTTGCTCTTTGGTGTTGTCATTGCTTTTGGTCTTCCTCGGGGGCGGGGCTGCAGGCCATCAATGCCGCCGCGCTCATAAGGCTCCCATGCGCCAATAATGCCAGGGCTGCGGATGTTGAACTGCGTGTACGCCTGGAGATGGGAGAGTTCATTGTTCCGTATCGCTTGTAGTACAGCGAGCTTGACTGCTGCCGTGTAGCGCGCCGACTTCTTCTTCAAACCGTCCGTCCCGTGGGATTGAAACCACTTGACCCACCTGCGCACCATCGCAAAGTCCAGATTGTATTCTCGGGCGATTGCTTTGTAACCGGCCTCGCCGGACATGTATTTCTGAACAACCGCGAGCTTGAATTGCTCACTGTATTGAGTCATAAAAAACCCCAAAAGTTGGCGTCCAACTTTTGGGGTTCAGTTCAATTCGGTGGCATTTCTGTTTGCGCAACAGAATTCCATCAGGACAGGTTTGGTGCCAGCCAGCGTTCCAGATCATCCTTGCTGACGCCGCGCCGTGCTGCCATGTCGTCGACCTGGTCTTCACCGATTTTGCCAACTACGAAGTATTTTGACTCCGGATGTGCGAAGTAAAAGCCGGACACCGATGCGCCTGGAATCATCGCGAACGATTCTGTCACCTGCATGCCGATTTCTTCACACTGCATCGCCTTGAACATGTCCGCCTTCACGGTATGCTCCGGACAGGCCGGATAACCTGGCGCTGGGCGGATGCCACGGTAGGCTTCCTTGATCAGCTCCTCGCTGCTGAGCGTTTCGTCCGCAGCATAGCCCCACAAGTCCTTGCGCACGCGCTCGTGCAGATGCTCGGCGAAGGCTTCAGCAAGACGATCGGCCAGCGATTTCAGCATGATGCTGCTGTAATCGTCGTGCGCATCTTCGAAACGCTTCTCGTGCTTCTCGATACCGATACCGGCCGTAACCGCAAACAAGCCAATGTAGTCGGCAATGCCCGATGACTTCGGCGCGATGAAATCGGCCAGACACTGGTTCGGCCTTGCGACGCCATCAATCACCGGCTTCGCGGTTTGCTGGCGCAGGCCGTAATAGGTGAACGCTACTTGCGTGCGTGTTTCGTCGGTATAGATCTCGATATCGTCGTCGTTGACCACGTTGGCCGGCAACAGTGCGATCACGCCGTTCGCGGTCAGCCAGCGGCCTTCGATCAGCTTCTTCAGCATCGCCTGGCCTTCTTCGTAAACCTTGCTTGCCTGCTCACCGACCACCGCATCCTTCAGGATTGCGGGGAAGGGCCCGGCCAGGTCCCAAGTCTGGAAGAACGGCCCCCAGTCGATGTACTGCGCGACTGCCGCCAGATCGTAATTCTTGAATACACGACGACCGATGAACTTCGGCTTGACCGGGGCAAATTGCAACTTTGTTTTGTTGGCACGCGCCTCGGCCAGCGTTACCAACGGGACCGTCTTCTTGTTTGCATGCTGTTCGCGGATGCGTTCGTAATCGCCCTTGATGTCCTCGATATATTGATTGCGCTGTTCTTCGGTCAGCAATGACTGCGCGACCGACACCGAGCGCGACGCGTCCGGCACGTACACCACCGGGCCTTCGTAGTTCGGCGCGATCTTCACCGCGGTATGCGCGCGGCTGGTGGTCGCGCCACCGATCAACAACGGAATCTTGAGCATGCGGAAATGCGGATCGCGCTGCATTTCTTTCGCGACGTGCGCCATTTCTTCGAGCGAAGGTGTAATCAGGCCGGACAGGCCGATGATGTCGGCATTCTCTGCCTTCGCCTTCGCCAGGATTTCAGAACACGGCACCATCACGCCCATGTTCACCACCTCGAAATTGTTGCACTGAAGGACAACCGACACGATGTTCTTGCCGATGTCATGCACGTCACCCTTCACTGTCGCGACGACAATCTTGCCCTTCGCTTTCGCCGCAATGCCGGTCTTTTGTTCTTCAAGACGCTTTTCTTCTTCGATGAATGGAATCAGGTGCGCGACCGCCTGCTTCATGACACGTGCCGACTTCACGACCTGTGGCAGAAACATTTTGCCCTGACCGAACAGGTCACCGACGATGTTCATGCCATCCATCAGCGGACCTTCGATCACATTGATCGGCCGTCCGCCGGCGTTAAACACCTTCATGCGCGCTTCTTCAGTGTCTTCGACGATCCATTGCGTAATCCCGTGCACCATTGCATGCGCAAGGCGTTTCTCGACCGGTTCTTGACGCCATTCGAGGTTCTGTTCTTCTTTCTTGCCGCCGGCCTTCAGCGTTGCGGCAAAATCGATCATACGCTCGGTAGCATCGGTGCGGCGGTTCAGCACCACGTCTTCGACACGCTCGCGCAGTTCAGGGGCAAGGTCGTCGTACACACCGACCATGCCGGCATTGACGATGCCCATGGTCATGCCCGCCTTGATGGCGTGGTACAGGAAGACCGTATGGATCGCTTCGCGCGCCGGGTCGTTGCCGCGAAAACTGAAGCTCACATTGGACACGCCACCACTAATCTTCGCGCAGGGCAGATTCTGCTTGATCCAGCGCGTCGCATTGATGAAGTCGACCGCGTAGTTGTTATGCTCTTCAATGCCGGTCGCGATTGCGAAAATGTTCGGATCGAAAATGATGTCTTCAGGCGGGAAACCGACCTTTTCCGTCAACAGCTTGTACGCGCGTTCGCAGATCTCGATCTTGCGTTCGTAAGTGTCTGCCTGGCCTGTTTCATCAAAGGCCATCACGATCACGGCGGCTCCGTAGCGGCGGCACAACGTGGCTTGGCGCAAGAATTCTTCCTCGCCTTCTTTCATCGAGATCGAATTGACCACAGCCTTGCCCTGCACGCATTTCAGACCGGCTTCGATGACTGTCCACTTGGACGAGTCAATCATGATCGGTACGCGCGCGATGTCCGGCTCGGATGCAATCAAATTCAGGAAGCGCGTCATCGCTGCCACCGAATCCAGCATTGCCTCATCCATGTTGATGTCGATGATCTGCGCGCCGTTCTCGACTTGCTGACGGGCGACTGAAAGCGCCTCGTCGTATTGCTCGTTGAGAATCATGCGAGCGAAGGCCTTGGAGCCCGTTACGTTCGTGCGTTCACCAACGTTCACGAAGAGCGATGCGTCATCGACGATGAAAGGCTCTAATCCGGACAGTTTCATCGCATGATTCGATGCCGGCATCTTGCGTGGCGGCACTGTGCGCAGCGCGTCGGCGATTGCTTTGATGTGGTCTGGCGTCGTGCCGCAGCAGCCGCCAGCGATATTGACGAATCCGCTCTCGGCGAAATCTTTCAGCAGTGACGAGGTGACATCGGGCGTTTCATCGAAGCCGGTATCAGCCATCGGATTGGGCAGACCGGCATTCGGATAAATGCAGACGAACGTGTCGGCGATCTTCGAAAGCTCTTCCGCGTACGGCCGCATTACTGCCGCGCCCAGTGCGCAGTTCAGACCGACAGTTAACGGCTTCGCATGGCGGACAGAATGCCAGAATGCAGGCACTGTCTGCCCTGACAAAATACGCCCCGAGGCATCGGTCACTGTGCCGGAAATCATGATCGGCAGCCGCTTGCCCGACTGCTCGAAGAAGGTGTCGACTGCGAACAGCGCCGCCTTGCAGTTGAGGGTATCGAAAATAGTTTCGACCAGCAGCACATCGGCGCCACCCTCGACCAGTCCGCGCGTCTGCTCCAGATACGAAGCAACCAGTTGATCGAAGGTGATGTTGCGCGCCGCCGGGTCATTCACATCCGGGGAAATCGATGCGGTCTTCGGCGTCGGTCCGAGTGCACCGGCAACAAAGCGCGGCTTGTCCGGCGTCGAATACTTGTCGCACGCCGCGCGCGCCAGTTTGGCCGCCTGCACGTTCATCTCGTACGCGAGATGTCCCATGTGGTAATCCTCCTGCGCGACACTGGTCGCGCCGAAGGTATTGGTCTCGATCAGGTCGGCGCCGGCGGCAAGATATTTCTCATGGATCTCGCTGATGATCTGCGGCTGCGTCAGCACCAGCAGGTCGTTGTTGCCCTTGACGAACAGCTCCTTGCCCGGCGGAGTGAAATCGGCGAAACGCGGTCCGCGATAATCCTCTTCCGTCAGCTTGTATTGCTGGATCATAGTGCCCATCGCGCCATCCAGGATCAGGATGCGTTGGGACAGCAGATCGCGCAGAAGCGCTTCGGTGGAGGATATGGCGTCACGTTTCATTTTTATCTCGCAAATAAAAAAACCCGGTCAGCAAAGCGGGACCGGGTTCTGATGTCCGCTTTAGCTGAATTTGATAGTGGGACTTGACCCTGGCGCCCGCAAGCTGGTTTTGACTTATCCAATCAAATCGGCGCAAGAAAATTATACGGGAAATCAAGGGCTTGAGTAAGATACCTCCAAAAAAGCGGGGTTACTCGCGTTTTGCACCGATTTTAGGGCGGAAATTGGGGAAAACCCTTGAGCTGCAGCATCGATTCGTGTCGTTATGGCACATATCCTGTGCGTTTCACCTAGTGTTTCTCCAGACGCGATTTGCTTAAGCTGTGCTGATGTTAATCACAGGAGTCCCCATGTCACACCCTACCTTGCGCGCCATCAGCGGCGCTCCCGCGACGACCGCCTTGACTGCGCGATCCACTGCACTACTCGTCATTGATTTTCAGCTCGAGTATTTCGAAACTGGCAGGCTGCCAATTCCCGACGGGCCTGCTGCAATGGCCAGGGCAAAGCGATTGATCGCCTTCGCGGATGAACATGGCATGCCGGTCTACCATATTCAACACCTCGGTGCGGCAGGCGGGCCGCTGTTTGCAAAGGATGGCGCAACAGTTGCGTTCCATCCTGACATTCTGCCAGCGCCGCATCACACCGTCGTGCAGAAAACTACCGCAAGCAGCTTCGCAAGCACTGACCTGCACCGGCAGTTGCAGGCAAAGGACATCAAGACATTGATCATCAGCGGTTTGATGACGCACATGTGCGTATCGACTGCTGCACGCGATGCCCGCCCTCTTGGCTACCAAGTCCTGGTGGCCGGCGATGCCAGCGCGACACGGGCCATCGACAGCTGGGACAACGGCGTGCTTGGCCACGCCGAATTGCACCGGGCAGCATTGACGGAACTATCAGACAGTTTTGGCGAAGTGCTGCGGACTGAACAGATCACCGCAATTGCAGTGCAGTAATCCGATCATTCATCGAGGAGAAGCGCCATGCCGCTCGTTACCCTTACCGTCCGCGAAGGAAAGTCCGTCGAATTCAAATCGGCGGTGCTGCAGGCGGTGCATCGTGCATTGATCGCGTCCGGCGTACCCGAGTCCGACCGGTTTCATCGGGTGCTGGAACTCACTGCGGACGATTTCCGCTTTGATCCGCAATACCCCGATTTAGCTACGCCGAGAACGGACGACTTCGTACTGATCGAAATCCTGCTATCCGTCGGCCGCAGCGTGAAGGTAAAAAAGAAAATTCTGACCGACCTCGTCGAAGGCGTCGCTCACGCACCGGGACTCAATCCGGAACAGGTTATGGTGGTTTTCAAGGAAACTGCGTGGGAAAACTGGTCCTTCGGCGGTGGACGCCAGATTCACGTGTAAATCGATTGCAGATCAGTTGAAGCGCCCGCCTTCGAGCGGAAAACCTTTCAGGAACTCGGCAGCGAGCAGACGCTTGCCACCGGGTTTCTGCAGTTCAAGTACGCGCAAAACCCCTTCGCCACAATCAATCAGCACGCCATCCTGCGCAGATGCCGCCAACACTTGCCCCGGCGCGACACCACCTGTCGGTGATGCGACTTCTGCCCGCCATAGTTTCACGGGCACGCCATCAAAGCTCGCAACTGCTCCGGGAAAGGGGTTAAAGGCGCGAATCTTGCGGTCAAGCACCTGCACCGACTGCGCAAAATCGAGCGCTGCTTCTTCTTTTGCAATCTTTGCGGCATAGGTTACGCCCTCTTCCGGTTGCGGCGTTGCAGCCAAATCACCTGCCTCCAACTTGCGCATTGCATCCACAATCATCCTGCCGCCGAGTTCAGCCAGCTTGTCATGCAGACTGCCAGTGGAATCGCTTGCGGAAATGGGTACTCGCTCCATCTGCAACATCGGCCCCGTGTCCAATCCTTCTTCCATCTGCATGATGGTTACGCCGGATTCTGCGTCGCCTGCTTCGATGGCGCGATGAATTGGGGCAGCGCCGCGCCAGCGCGGAAGCAAGGAAGCATGGATGTTAATGCAGCCGTATTTTGGAATATCAAGAATCGTGCGGGGCAGAATGAGGCCGTAAGCCGCGACAACCATTACGTCGTGCGGCGTGGCATGCAGAAGCGCATGCGCCTCTTCCGCGATATCGTGATATTTGCCATTGAGGCGCAGCGAGATCGGCTGAGCGACCGGAATGCCGTGGGCGAGTGCGAATTGCTTGACCGGCGACGCCTGCAATTGCATGCCGCGTCCGGCAGGGCGATCAGGCTGGGTCAATACAAGAGGAATGTCGAAGCCGGCCTCATGCAGGGAATGCAATGCGATCGCGGCAAATTCGGGTGTACCGGCAAATATTATTTTCATGGACTGGGATTGTAGTGCAAGCAGATGCCGGCACCATCAAGCCGAAGGTGCGAATGCGCACTCCGCCCGCGGACAGTTATCGCACCGCGACCTTCTTCTTTTCCCGTTCCAGCTCGCGTTCTTCCTTGATCAGCTTGGTTTTGATCCGGTTGCGCTTCAGCGGCGACAGGTATTCGACAAACACCTTGCCCTTAAGGTGATCTATTTCATGCTGGATGCAAACCGCCAGCAAGCCCTCGCAATCCAGTTCGAACGGCTTGCCATTCACATCCAATGCACGTACCTTGACGCGCGCCGGACGTTCGACGCCGTCGTAAATACCGGGTACAGAAAGGCAACCTTCGTCGTACACGTGCCTCTCCTCGCTCGCCCAAATAATTTCAGGATTGACGAACACGAGCAGATCGTCGTGTGTCTCCGAAGTATCAATGACGACCAGCTGCTCGTGCACGTCCACCTGGGTCGCGGCCAAGCCAACACCAGGCGCGTCGTACATGGTTTCGGCCATGTCGGCAGCCAGCTTCTTCAGGCGCTCGTCAAACGCAGTCACCGGCTTGGCGATCTTGTGCAGACGAGGATCGGGATAACGCAGAATATTCAATAATGACATACGGCTTTTGTGCAACAACTCCATGGACTGGGAGTGTCGTTTCTCTTGCTAGTTCAAGGATTTATGTGCAGAATTTGATTCAATTTGACAAGTTTCGTCGGGCAACTCTTTGCATGCTGACAACATGGTGTGGCGATAGCGATTTTCTCGATTTCGTGCCACTTTTACCGGACAGATTATGAAAAAGTTTAGCACAGCCGCCCTTCTCCTCGCTTTCGTCTCGGCGTCGGCGGGCGCAGCGGCCGCGAACGAGGAAGCGACAAATAATCCGCGCTGTGCCTTCCTGCCGAATTCTCCGGATCAGCATACCGTTGTCCGCGGCGACACATTATGGGGCATTTCCGGCAAATTCCTTCAACATGCCTGGTGCTGGCCACAGGTCTGGGGAATGAACAAGGAAGACATCCGCAATCCGCACTGGATTTATCCCGGCCAAGTGGTGTACCTCGACCGGACAACCGGCCGGCTGCGCCTCGGTAGCCCGGTTGGCGGCGCATCCGCGGCAGCCGGCGGCCCCGGTTCTACCGTGAAACTCTCGCCGCAACTGCGCACCGAGGGATTGGGACAGCAGGCGGTGCCCGCCATTCCGTCGAATATTATCGAACCCTTCCTCTCGCAGCCGATCGTTATCGGCGAAGACGATCTAACGGACGCACCGCATATTGTGGCCACCCAGGAAGGCCGCGTCATGCTTGGCAAGGACGACAAGGCATATGTGCGCGGCGAAATTAACGCAGGCACGTCGTTTCAGGTTTTCCGGCCGGGGACGCCTCTTAAGGATCCGGATACCAACGCAGTAATCGGTTATGAAGCCGCTTACCTCGGCACCATCAAGCTTGAACGCGCAGCGCGTGCAGCCGACGAAGCGCATATGTTCAAGGTGGTCAACGTCAAACAGGAAATGGCCGTCGGTGACCGGCTGTTGCCGGTGCCCCCGACACCCATTCTGAATTATGTGCCGCACCCGCCGGAAAAGCAGGTCGGCGCGCGCATAATTTCGGTATATGGGGGGGTATCGCAGGCAGGCCAGAACCAAATCGTCGCAATCAATCGTGGCCGCAAGGATGGGCTTGATCTTGGTACGGTACTCGAACTGTATCGCTACGGCCAAATTGTTACTGACCGCAGCGACAAGGGCTCGTTCTGGTCGTTTGGCAACTTCGGCAAGAAGCAGGTAAAACTGCCTGACACCCAATACGGCAGTCTCTTCGTCTTCCGCATATTCGAATCGATTTCCTATGGACTGGTAATGCAAGTAACTGATTCAGTGCAAATTGGAGACGTTGCCAAGTCGCCGGAATAAGCACGTAGTCATGACGCAAACCGACTGGGCGCAAGAGCTCACGCACTGGCTTCGGCTGGAACAGACTCCCGGGGTCGGGCACGAGACCGCACGCAAGTTGCTGTCTGCGTTCGGTCTGCCAGAAAATGTCTTTTCAGCAGGTTTCTCCGCGCTTCAAAAAATCGTTCCCGAGCGCATTGCCCATGCGCTTGTTGCCGCCCCCACGGATGACATCCGAGCACAGATCGACAAAACCCTCGAATGGGCGGCGCAGCCGGGAAACCGCGTGCTGACACTGGCCGACGCGGACTATCCAAAGTTGCTTCTCGACACGGCAGATCCTCCCCTGCTGCTTTATGCGAAGGGCCGCATCGAGCTGCTGTCTAGCGCGTCTTTTGCCATCGTCGGCAGTCGCAACGCGACGACGCAGGGGGTCGTCAATGCCGAAAAGTTTTCCGAGGTATTGAGTCAGGCCGGGCTCACCATTGTTTCCGGGCTAGCCTTAGGCATCGACACGGCCGCCCATCAAGGCGGCTTGCGCGGCCTAGGTTCGACCATTGCCGTTATCGGTACTGGCGCGGATATCGTCTATCCGGCGCGCAACCGATCGCTTGCACATCAGATCGCGGCAGGCGGCTGCATTGTCAGTGAATATTCCCTCGGCACGCCGGCAATCGCCGCCAATTTCCCGCGCCGCAACCGCATTATTTCCGGTTTGGCGCAAGGCGTGCTGGTGATTGAAGCGGCGGCACAGTCAGGCTCGCTGATCACAGCACGCATGGCAGCGGAGCAGGGGCGGGACGTGTTCGCCATTCCAGGCTCGATCCATTCGCCCCTCTCCAAGGGTTGCCATCTACTGATCAAGCAGGGAGCGAAGTTGGTTGAGTCGGCGCATGACATACTTGACGAAATCCGCCACCAGCAACCTCAGTCCCAACCAGTTGCCACGCAGTTTTCCTTAAATAAATCCGCAGGATCGTCTGTCATCCTGACAGAGATGGGCTTCGACCCGGTCGCACCGGACACGCTCGCCGAACGCTGCAAAATAGGCATCGCCGCCTTGAACGCGCAACTCCTGACCCTTGAAATGGATGGTTTGGTGGAAATGCTTCCTGGAGGAATGGTTCGGCAACTCGCAACATCCTGATACCTTTTATGCTGTGCGCATTTGTTTTTTTGGGATATGCTGTATCTGGTAAGGCTCCGAAAACCTTGTACTGTCGCTGGCATGACACCGTTTTTCTTGCGTAAAGTGGTGTCCCAAGCAAGAAAAAACTGAAGCACGAGAGTGTCATTTTCGCAACCTGGTCGCGACGCCGCTTGCGGCAAAACGGCCTTAACGCTACAAGTGAATCATGTTTGACGTTCTCGTTTACCTCTACGAAACCTACTACCGCCCAGATGCCTGCCCGGATTCCGAGGCATTGGTCAAGAAATTGTCCGCTATCGGCTTTGAGGAAGAAGAAATTTCCAAGGCGCTAGGCTGGCTGACCGATCTCGCCGAAGCCACGAACGAGCTTTCCGACCGCTATCCGCAGCAAACCGCCTTTTCCTTCGGCATCCGCATTTATGCGCCGCAGGAAATGGATGTGCTTGGCACGGAAGCTGTCGGCTTCCTCCAGTTTTTGGAATCGGCCAAGGTAATTGATTCAATCCAGCGCGAAATCATTATCGAGCGCGCGCTGGCCGCCAGCGACTCGCAAGTGTCGCTCGACAAAATCAAGGTGATTGTCCTGATGGTATTGTGGAGCCAGGGCAAGGAACCAGACGGTTTGATTTTTGATGAACTGTTTTCCGACGACGAAGACGCCGAGCCGCGCTTGCTGCACTAATAAGAAAGACACCTCGACATACTTGTTGTCGAATAGCCAATCCGACGCACGATAAAGGCTGGCACCTCTCCTCGCTTGCGGTTTTCGCCGCAACCCGCTTATCATTGGCCGCTAAATCACCGGATCGTTGTTATATTCACGGGGTTTCCAATAAGCAACTTACTCCGGCAGCCGTTCCATTGCGTTATCTATTGCGCGTCTATCCGACGCCACTATCGAGACCATTTTTATGACTAAGACCCTCATCATCGCAGAGAAGCCCTCGGTCGCGAACGACATCGCGAAGGCACTCGGCGGCTTCACCAAGCACGATGAGTACTTTGAATCCGACGAGTACCTGCTGTCTTCCGCCGTCGGCCATCTGGTCGAGATCACAGTGCCGGAAGAATATGACGTCAAGCGCGGCAAATGGACGTTCACGCATTTGCCGATGATTCCGCCGCACTTTGCGCTCAATCCGATTGCCAAGACCGAATCGCGGCTGAAAGTCTTGAATAAGCTGCTCAAGCGCAAGGATGTCGGCGCTCTCATCAACGCATGCGACGCGGGCCGCGAGGGTGAACTGATTTTCCGCCTGATCGTGCAATACGCGAAAGCCAAGCAGCCGATCCAGCGCCTGTGGCTGCAGTCGATGACGCAAGGTGCAATTCGCGACGGTTTCAAAAAGCTGCGGGAAGACAAGGAAATGCTGCCGCTGGCCGATGCCGCCCGTTGCCGAAGCGAAGCGGACTGGCTGATTGGCATCAATGGCACGCGCGCCATGACTGCGTTCAACTCGAAGGAAGGCGGCTTTTACCTGACCACCGTCGGCCGGGTGCAGACGCCGACGCTGTCGATCGTGGTCGAGCGCGAAGAGAAGATCAAGAAGTTCGTGCCGCGTGACTACTGGGAAGTGCGCGCCGAGTTCGTGTGCGCCGCCGGTATTTATGAAGGCCGCTGGCTCGACACCAAGCACAAAAAAGACGAGACCGACCCGGAGAAAAAAGCCGAGCGCCTCTGGAGCAAGGCTGCGGCCGAGTCCATCGTCGCTGCCTGCCGCGGCAAGCAGGGCGCGGTCACCGAGGAATCGAAGCCGGCCACGCAAATGGCGCCCGCCCTGTTCGACTTGACCAGCCTGCAACGCGAGGCCAATGCGCGTTTTGGTTTTTCCGCAAAGAACACGCTCGGCCTGGCGCAGGCGCTGTATGAAAAGCACAAGGTGCTGACCTACCCGCGTACCGATTCACGCCATCTGCCGGAAGACTATCTGGCCACTGTCAAGGAAACGCTGGACGTCGTTGCCGAAAACAATAATTACCACCAGTTTGCCAAGCAGATTCTGAAGAACCAATGGGTCAAGCCGAACAAGCGCATCTTCGACAACAGCAAGATCAGCGACCACTTTGCGATCATCCCGACCACGCAGGCACCAAAGAACCTGTCGGAACCGGAACAGAAGCTGTACGACCTGGTGACGCGCCGCTTCATGGCGGTGTTCTTCCCAGCAGCGGAATTCCAGGTCACCACCCGCTACACCGAAGTGTCCGGTCATCAGTTCAAAACGGAAGGCAAGGTCATGACCAACCCTGGTTGGCTCGCGATCTACGGCAAGGAAGCGGCCAACGACGACGACAAGGAAAACGCCGGCACGCTCGTGCCTGTGGCCAAGGGCGAGAAGGTCCAGACCGACAAGATTACCGCCAACGGCCTGGTTACCAAGCCGCCTGCGCGCTATACGGAAGCGACGCTGCTGTCGGCCATGGAAGGCGCCGGCAAGCTGGTCGACGATGAGGACTTGCGCGAAGCGATGGCGGGCAAAGGCCTCGGCACGCCGGCCACGCGTGCGGCGATTATTGAAGGCTTGCTGAACGAAAAATACCTGCTGCGCGAAGGCCGCGAAATCATCCCGACCGCAAAGGCATTCCAGTTGATGACCCTGTTGCGCGGCCTCGGCGTGAGTGAACTGACCGCGCCGGAACTGACCGGCGAATGGGAATACAAACTGGCGCAAATGGAACGCGGCAAAATCAGCCGCGAGGAATTCATGCGCGAGATCGCGCAGATGACCCAGATCATCGTCAAGCGCGCGAAGGAATACAACAACGACACGATTCCCGGCGACTATGCGACGCTGACGACGCCGTGTCCGAATTGCGGTGGCGTGGTGAAGGAAAACTATCGCCGCTTTGCCTGCACCAAGTGCGAATTCTCGATGAGCAAGACGCCGGGCAGCCGCCAGTTTGAAGTCGCGGAAGTCGAGGAATTGCTGCAGAAGCGCGAGATCGGTCCGCTGCAAGGCTTCCGCTCGAAGATGGGCCGCCCGTTCGCCGCAATCCTGAAGATTGTGCGCGACGCCGACATCAACAACTTCAAGCTGGAATTTGACTTCGGCCAGAACCAGGACGACGACGAAAACGGCGAAGGTGTCGACTTCACGGACCAGACGCCGCTGGGCGCCTGTCCGAAATGCGGCAGCGGCGTGTATGAGATGGGCCTCGCGTATGTATGCGAAAAAACGGTCGCCAAGCCCAAAGCCTGCGACTTCCGCAGCGGGCGCATCATTCTGCAGCAGGAAATCCTGCCGGAGCAGATGGCCAAGCTGCTCAACGATGGCAAGACCGACCTGCTGCCGGGTTTCATATCGCAGCGCACGCGCCGTCCGTTCAAGGCCTTCCTGGTGAAGGACAAGAACGGCAAGGTAAGCTTCGAGTTCGAGGAACGCAAGGCGAAGGCACCGGCGAAAGGCAAGGCCGCAGCGAAGGAAGAAGCCACTGAAGAAGCACCAGCGAAGGCGGTGCCGAAGAAGACGGCAGCAAAAACGGTGGCCAAGCCGGCGGTCAAGAAAGCCGTCGCGAAAAAGGCGACTGCCAAGAAAGCCGCATAGCAGCCATCAATTTGTTTTGCCTTCACGGCCCTGGACACCATCCGTGGCCGTTTTGTTTTTAGCGATCAGGTTCCAATTTTTCGTAGCGCGGCAGGTCATCGTCCATTGCTGCCCACACCGGCAGATTCGTCGCGAAGATATGCGCCACTGGCCTGGCGTCGGTCGGCGTATCGATTGTCCCCATGCGCAAGCGCAGTACATCCGGCAGGGAGTCCTTGCGCGAATACAGCGGCGCGCCGCAATGCCGGCAGAACGCGCGCATCTTCCCCAGCGAGGATTCGTATTCGGCAATCAGGTCCCGTCCCTGCGTCCATCGCAAGGCGTTGGCATCGACGGGCGCGGCAACCACATTGCTGCTGCCCTGCGCCTTGCGGCAATCGGTGCAATGGCAGATCGTGATGGTACCGAAGCCTCCCGTGTATTCGTACTGCACGCCCCCGCACAAGCAACTCCCGTAGATCATGATTGGTCTTTCAGATAGGTCTTGATGACTGCGGCATCGTCGAGTGCCGCCCAACCGCTGTCGACGGTTTCCCTGAAGATGTTCAGTGCCGCGTCGCCTAGCGGTGTTTCAAATTTGGCTGCGTCGGCCATCGCAGTTGCCAGCCCCACATCCTTCGTGAGGATATGGGCGAATGCGCGCGGTGCAAAATCGTCGTTCAGAACACGGGCCATCCGATCCGCGAATATCCACGACGCGCCGCTGGATGCAGAAATCACGTCGAACAGCTTGCGCGGATCGAGGCCAATCTGCATGCCGAGTGCCAGTGCCTCCGCGCCGGCGACGAGATTGATGCCGGCCAGCAGATTGTTGACGAGCTTGGCTTTGGCGCCATCGCCGATCGCATCGCTGATACGGAATTGCTTGTCGCTCAGTGCAGCAAGAACGGCTTCATGCCGCTGCAGCAGTGCGCTATCGGCAGCGAGCATGATGCTCATGGTCCCGGCTTCGGCGCGCGCCGGACCGCCGGATATCGGCGCATCAATGACCGAGATGCCATGCACTGCGAGTCGCTGCGCAATGCGCACGGTGTCTTCTGGCGCGATGGTTGAACACAGCATCACCGTTTTTCCACGCGCGTTTTCCTGTGCGATACCCGCCGTGCCGAACAGCACGTCATCGATCTGCTGCGCATTGACTACCACGATAATGATGAGGTCTGTGTGCGCCGCCACACTTGCAGGCGTCACATGCGCATGCATGCCGAGCGCCTGTGCCTCCTGTTCTGCTTCCGCACGTACATCGCGCACGAAGACCGCGAAGCCCTTGCGATGCAGATTCTTTGCCATCGCCATCCCCATCGCGCCGATGCCGATGATGCCGACGCTGCTGCCTGTTTTCATGTCGATCCCTGCGAAATGCGTTGTGGTGTTGTGGTGTTGTGGTGGAAATATCTGACTGGAACTCTCATCGTGACGCAAGGGTCGAATAGATGCAACTACCATGCGCAACCCGTCTCTCATGGGCGCAATGTCATCCCATTCTTCCGGAGAATAATCATGAATACACGGTCCCTGGTATCGATCATTGGCACTCTCACGCTAGCGTCTGCACTCTCCGCTTGCGGCACACCCAGCCGACAGCAAGTCGGTGTTGGGGCTGGCGCCGTGTTGGGCGGCGTTGCGGGCAATGTGCTGACCAATGGCAGCACACTCGGCACAGTGGGCGGCGCGGCCGTCGGCGGCGTCGTTGGCAATGAAGTCGTGAAGACGAAAAAGTAAGAAGTTGTAACGCCCGCTACGCATCGCACTGCCGCGGGCGCTCACAAATTTTTTGCCTGTCGCATGCCGCCGGACGACGGTCTGGGCGCAAGGCCTTGATGGACGCGGCTGTTGCTTCCAGGCTGCCACGCGGTCTTGTTCATGCTAGGCAATTTAATGCGCCATCGCTTGCTGCGCATGGGTGCGGCTGCACCTTGGCAATACCGGTCTCGCTCGGAACTTTCGGATATTGAAAGATTCTACACACTCGCATACATGCCATTTTGGCATGAATGGGTTTTTACGCTTTACGGATTATTTTCAAGGAGAATTTGTATGATGAAATGGACCATTCCTCTGGCATGCGCGCTGGTATTGACTGCATGTGGCACTGCAGGCACCGGCAGGACATCAGGCTCGTCGTCCGGCATGGGCGCTACGTCGGGCTCCTCATCGGGTTCGATGTCGTCGCCAAGCAGCTCCGGTGCATCGGGCGGCTCCAGCGGCGCCTCGAGTACCAGCCCGAGCGGATCCAGCAGCTCGTCGACCATGCCGAGCTCCGGCTCAGGCACCAGCTCGAGTGATACTTCCGGCTCCGGCGCATCGACCGGCACCTCAAGTACTGGCGGCACCTCCGGCACGGGCGCTGCAACCGGTAGCGGCACGACCTCGAAGTAATCCGCGAAGTAATCCGGTTTACCGTGGTGTGCTTCGCTTGAAGCGAACACACCACGCGCCTTCACTGGTTTTCACTACAACCATCAAATGGTTTTCTCCAGCGCCAGCAGGTAACGTTTGCGCTCGATCCCGCCTGCATAGCCTGACAACGCGCCGCTTGCTCCAACGACGCGATGGCACGGAACAATAATCGACACCGGATTGCGCCCGATCGCCGTGCCCGCCGCGCGTATCGCACGCGGATTGGCGACACGTTGAGCAATCTGCTGATAGGTCGTGGTTGCGCCATAAGGCAGCGTCTGCAATGCCGTCCATACGGCCTGCTGAAACGGCGTGCCGCGCAAGTCCAGCGTGATGTCGAAGCTGTTGCGCCTTCCATCGAAATACGCATCGAGCTGACGCATGGCATTCTGCAAATGCACCTGTTGTGCATCCCGCTGCCAGCCGGTGGGTCCGTCGAAGTATTTATGCTCTTCAAAATACACGCCGCACAGACCGCGTTCGCTTGCTGCCAACAGCAATGTGCCGAGCGGGCTCGGGTGATCGATATAGGTAATCATGTCGATTCCATCCATAAAGCGAGTGCCGCATAGCCGCGCCAAGGCGACCAGTCGGCGGCGCGTGCTGCGAGTTGTTTTTCTGTGAGGCGCTGCCCTGCCCCCGCCGCTTTTTGCAGGCCGAGATCACCTGCCGGAAATGCGTCTGGAAAACGCAACCCGCGCAATGCAATGTAGTGCGCTGTCCAGTCGCCGATGCCACTCACCGTCTTCAGATGGGCGACGGCGGCGTCCATCGATATGCCGGGCGGGATATTCAGCCCACCTTGTACCGCAAATTGCGCGAGGTTGCGGATGGTCTGCGCACGTTTTTGCGGCAAACCGATCTGTGCGATGTCGGCCGCTTCTGCGGCGACCAGCACGTCCGCACGCGGGAAATGATGGCTGACGTTTGCAAACGGCGTCTCGGCCGGATTCCCAAAGCGCTGTACTAAACGTCCCGACAAGGTTGTCGCACCCGCGACGCTGACCTGCTGGCCGAGCACCGCACGCACCGCAAGTTCAAATGTGTCAAAAGCGCCCGGCACGCGCAATCCGGGCATCGCATCGATGTGCATCGCGAGCAAGGGATCATTGCGCAGGTGTGCTTCGATCACGGCCGGGTTCGCATCGAGATCGAACTGGCTGCGCACGCGCGCAAGCAAGGGCATCAAGGTCGTTGCCAGGGATGGGGATACTTCCAGCTCGATCTGCTGGCGCATCGGCAGATGCACGGCGCGCAGCCAGCCTTCGGCGCCTTCAATGCGCACGGTGCGAAAATAGGCGCCGCCATCATCCGCCTGCACGGCTTCGACGCCGGCTATCGCACGCCCTGCCAGATAGCGCAGCATGCGTTCCCACTGAAACGGCGGCCGGTACGCGAGCCGCAATGTCAACGCATCGGGCCGAGTGCGATCGGTGTGTACGGCTGCGCGGCGGATTTCGCCAGGCGCTATCCGGTAGCGCTGCGCAAACAAGGCATTGAAGCGGCGCACGCTGCCGAAGCCCGCCGCATAGGCGACATCGACCATTGGCAATCCGGTTTCCTGCAGCAGCTTCTTGGCGAACAGCAAGCGCTGCGTCTGCGCCAGTTCAACCGGCGTGACACCGAAATGCTGCAGCAACACGCGCCGCAACGGACGCGACGACAGGCCAACTTCGTCCGCTAATCGTTCGGTGTCGCCGTCATTCAAGGCACCGGCCGCGATGCGTTGCCATACCGCATGCGCGAGATTCTGCTGCAATGCGTACGGCGCAAGTTCCGGTCGGCAGCGCAGACAGGGACGGAATCCGGCCGCTTCAGCCGCCGCTGCGCTACTGAAAAACTGGCAGGACGTTTCGCGCGGCGTCTTCACGGTGCAAACTGGACGGCAATAGATGCCGGTAGTGGTCACCCCGGTGAAAAACAAGCCGTCGAAGCGCGTGTCCTTGGCAGCGAGTGCACGATAGCAGCTGGCCCGATCAAGAGCGGAGGGCGACGCATGCGGCGTTTGTTTAATGGGGTCCATGGCGTCTTTATACGCGTCGCTCCCCTGTCGTGTCTAGCCGTTTTCGGACATGAATTTTCGCGCTTTTTTTCTGGAGAGTGCGAACAAGCCCATTGGTCCGCGCCTATTCTTTCGACGCATTCTGCGCGTCCCGCGCACGAAAACTCGCAAAGGATTCCCATGCGCCCAGTTGATGCCGGCACGGAAAATCAGCGGCATCAATGCGTACCGTTAAGCGATCGATACGGTCCGCAACGTTCATCGCCAGCCTCCTCGGCAAGGACAAAACCATCTGCAAATATCCGGGGAAAATCTGTGTGCGCATGATGAAGCTCCTTTGAACTGTGACTGGCATGCAAGAAGTGTAGGTGTTAATCTACGCACAGAAAATCTCCGAATTCGCAATTCAACTTTGCAAAAACGCACAATATGCCATCGCCCCGCAATGCTGTGAATCCTCAACCAGCCGCCGCGTCGCGCCTGGATTGGGATGACCTGCGCTACGTGCTTGCGGTGGCCCGTGCCGGCTCCCTGTCTGGTGCAGCGCGCGCGCTATCGGTAATGCACTCGACCATGTTACGGCGCATCGATGCAGTCGAGGAAAAGCTGCAGGTGCGTGTGTTCGAACGCCTGCGCAGCGGCTATGTCGCCACCGAAGCCGGTGAGGCGCTATGTCGGGTCGCGGAACAATGCGAACCGCTGGTGGCCGAAGCCGAACGACGCATCGTCGGCGGCGACACGCGGCTCACCGGGAACTTGCATGTGACCACCGGATTCGTAGTGGCGCAGTATCTGTTGCCGCGTCCGTTAGTCGCGTTCTGCACCGCACATCCCGACATCGATGTTGAAGTGCAAGGCGCGCGTGAGCGTCTTGATCTGTCGCGGCGCGAAGCTGACGTCGCGATTCGCATGTCGGTAGAAGTGCCGGACTACCTTGTGGGGCGGCGGCTGGGCGATGTGGACTTTCGCGTCTACGCGTGGCACAACGCGCCTTTTGTGCAAAGCAGCAAGCCGAAGCCCCGGCCGGTCGATAAACTTGTACGCGACCTACCATGGATTTGCTTTCAGCGCGGCGCACAGGACCGTGTATACGATCGCTGGCTACATGCCAACGTGCCGGCATCCTCGGTTGCGGTGCGCGTAGATCACTTTCCTACGGCGCTGTCGATGGTGCGCACAGGCATAGGCGTGGCCCTTCTGCCGGAATTCATGACAAGGGAAGTCGACGGCCTGGTGCCGCTATCTTCGCCAATTGAAGCACTGCGGTCGCCGCTATGGATACTGACGCATCCTGACCTGCGCCATACCGCGCGAGTGCGGGCCTTCATGCAAGTCGTTGGCGATGCAATGCAGCAATTGCTGTAAGCGAGAATTTAGTTATTCCAACAAACCGGCATGAGCATCGTCAACCGGCCCCCATCCTCGTATTTTTACTACTTTCCCGACAACACTCGTTAGAGTAATCTGGTCGGAGCCTGATTTCATATGTGTCGTAAACAGAGACAGGGCGCAATGCGCCATGCCGCTGACGTCCTCTTTTTTCAGTTGGGCGTTGTTCGCGATTCCTGTGCAATGAGGTTCCAGAACAATCCGAAAGAGGAAGAGACACAATGAGACACCACCTGATGGCGGCGCTCGCCGCGCTTTGCTGCACCACAGCAGTCCACGCAAAAGACATCAAGATCGCGCACGTCTACGACAAGACCGGCGCGCTCGAAGCCTACGCCAAGCAAACGCACATTGGCCTGATGATGGGCCTGGAGTACGCAACCAAAGGCAGCATGACGATCAACGGCAACAAGCTGGTGGTCATCGAGAAGGATAGTCAGGGCAAACCCGACGTGGGCAAGTCGCAACTCGCTTCCGCATATGCTGACGACCGCGTCGATATCGCGGTCGGCCCGACCAGTTCCGGCGTCGCGCTGGCGATGTTGCCGGTGGCCGAAGAGTACAAGAAGATCCTGCTGGTGGAACCTGCCGTGGCAGACGCCATCACGGGCGAGAAATGGAATCGCTACATCTTCCGTACCGGCCGCAATTCATCGCAGGACGCAATCTCCAACGCCGTCGCGCTCGACAAGGCCGGCGTATCGATTGCCACCATGGCGCAGGACACCGCATTCGGCCGCGACGGCGTGAAGGCATTCAAGGAAGCACTGAAGACTGCCAAGCTGGTGCATGAAGAATACCTGCCGGGCAATACCACCGACTTCACTGCCGGCGCACAACGCATGTTCGATGCGCTCAAAGGCCAGTCCGGTCGCAAGGTGATTTTCGTGATCTGGGCGGGACCTTCGCCGATCGGCAAACTCGCCGATCTCGATCCGAAACGCTACGGCGTGGAAGTCGCCAGCGGCGGCAATATCCTGCCGGCGATGGCTGCGTACAAGAGTTTCCCCGGCATGGAAGGCGCCGCGTATTACTACTACGGCATTCCGAAAAATCCGGCCAACGACTGGCTGGTAGCCGAGCATCAGAAGCGCCACAACGGCCCGCCGGATTTCTTCACTGCGGGTGGCATGTCGGCAGCGATGGCATTGGTGGAAGCCTTAAGCAAAACCAAGGGCGACACTAACACCGAGAAGCTGATTACGACTATGGAAGGCATGAGCTTCGACACGCCAAAGGGCAAGATGACATTCCGAAAGGAAGACCATCAGGCAATGCAGTCGATGTACCACTTCAAGATCAAGGTCGACCCGGCCGTGGCATGGGGCATCCCGGAACTGATCCGCGAGATCAAGCCGGAAGAGATGAAAGTGCCGATCACCAACAAGCGCTAGGTCCGCCAATCTCGGCACATGCTCCTCTTGCGAGAGGAGCATTTTTTTCTTATTGCTGCTGACGAGCGCGACTGCATGTTCCTGCCCCATTCAAGGGCGGGAATCGTCGTTGCGTCTCGAACGACAGCGGAGAACCACCATGTCATTGCAAGCAAACAATGCCGCGCACGGCAAAAAGACCTCGCTTGAGACGCGCGACCTAAGCATCCGCTTCGGCGGACATGTCGCCGTCAATGCAGTGTCATGCGCCTTCCAGTCAGGAACGCTGACCGCCATCGTCGGCCCCAACGGTGCCGGCAAGACTACCTATTTCAATCTGATCTCCGGCCAGCTCAGGCCGACTTCGGGCAAGGTATTGCTGAATGGCAGCGATGTGTCATCGATGTCGGTATCGGCGCGCAGCCATGCCGGACTTGGTCGTGCGTTTCAGCTCACCAGCCTGTTTCCGAATCTGAGCGTCATGGAAAATGTGCGTCTCGCCTTGCAGTCGCGCGCGCATCTCGGCCTGGACTTGTGGAATGTCTGGAATCACCACAAATCGTTGATTGAACGCGCAGAGCAAGTGCTGGAGGACGTCGCCCTGACCGCGAAGCGCGACGTACACGCTGCTGCGCTGCCACACGGCGATCAGCGCAAGCTGGAAGTCGGGCTGCTGATGGCGCTCGATCCTGACATTTTCATGTTTGACGAACCGACTGCCGGCATGAGCGTGGATGAAGTACCGGTAATCCTGGACCTGATTCGCGCACTGAAAAGACAAACCCACAAGACGATCTTGTTGGTCGAGCACAAGATGGATGTGGTGCGCGAACTGGCGGACCGCATTATCGTCCTGCATAACGGCACGCTGATGGCTGACGGCGATCCGGAAACCGTGATTGCTTCGCCCGTCGTACAGCAGGCGTATCTTGGACTGGCTCCCGTGGAAGAGGCTGCAGCATGACCCAGGCAATGTTGAAACTCGAAGGCGTGCATACCCATATCGGCGCGTATCACATCCTGCACGGCGTCGACCTCGACGTGCCGCGCGGACAACTGACCATGCTGCTCGGGCGCAACGGCGCAGGCAAGACCACGACGCTGCGCACCATCATGGGCCTATGGCAGGCATCGAAGGGAAGCATCCATTTTGACGGACAGGACATCACAAAAAAGAGCACGCCTGAGATCGCGCAAAGCGGCATTGCCTACGTGCCGGAAAACATGGGCATATTCGGTGACCTGAGCGTCAAGGAAAACATGCTGCTCGCCGCGCGCAGCGCCGGCCGCGTTGAACAGATCGACGAGAAACGACTGGACTGGATCTTCAGCCTGTTCCCGGCGATGAAAAAATTCTGGCTGCATCCGGCCGGCAAACTTTCCGGCGGACAGAAACAGATGCTCGCGGTGTCGCGCGCGATTGTCGAGCCGCGCAAGCTGCTGCTGATCGATGAACCGAGCAAGGGTCTTGCGCCGGCCATCATAGCCAACATGATTTCTGCGTTCCGCGAACTCAAGCAAACCGACACCACCATTTTGCTGGTGGAACAGAATTTCAATTTCGCCAAACAGTTGGGCGATACGGTAGCGGTGATGGACGACGGGCGCATCGTGCATCGCGGCCCGATGCAGGAACTGGCGGAAGACGAAGCCTTGCAGACGCGCCTGCTCGGCTTGTCGCTGGCGGCGCATCACTGACAGCGGAGTCCAAGCGCAATAGGGAGCAAGAATGGAACAGACAAGCACACTACCGGCAACGCAGAGCGGCGCGCCGCGCCTGATCACGCAGATCGACTGGGCACCGTTGGCACTGGTGCCGGCACTCGCGCTCGCCGCGCTGCCGCTGATCGGCTCATCATCCACCTGGGTCACGCTGACTGCGGCCGGGCTGGCGATGGGCATGATCATCTTCATCATCGCCTCCGGCCTCACGCTGATTTTCGGCTTGATGGATGTCCTCAATTTCGGCCATGGGGTGTTCATCGCACTGGGCGCCTTCATGGCAGTCAGTACGCTTGGCATGATGCCGGGCTGGATGGGCGCCGACAACCTGGCACTCAATCTGGCGGCAATTGCAGTAGCAATGGTCGTTGCGATGGTGGTGGCCGGCGCAGTCGGCTTGTTCTTCGAGCGCGTGATTGTGCGCCGCGTGTATGGCCAGCATCTGAAGCAGATCTTGATCACGATGGGCGGCATGGTGGTCGGCGAAGAGTTGATCAAGGTGTTCTGGGGTCCGCAGCAAATCGCATTGGGCCTGCCGGCAAGTCTGCGCGGCGCGATCCTGATCGGTGATTCCGCGATTGAAAAATACCGCCTGCTGGCAGTCGCGGTCGGGCTTGCGGTATTCGTGTCGATGCTGATCGTGCTGAACCGTACCAAGCTCGGCCTGCTGATTCGCGCCGGGGTGCAGGACCGCGAAATGGTCGAGAGCCTCGGCTATCGCATCAAGCGCCTGTTCGTCGGCGTGTTCGTCGCCGGCTCGGCGCTGGCTGGACTGGGCGGTGTGATGTGGGGACTGTATCAGCAGAGCGTGATTCCGCAGATGGGCGCGCATGTGAACGTGCTGATCTTCATTGTGATCATCATCGGCGGACTGGGCTCCACCGGCGGCTGTTTTCTCGGCGCGCTGCTAGTCGGACTGGTGGCCAACTACACCGGTTTCCTGGTGCCGAAAGTGGCGCTGTTTTCCAATATCCTGCTGATGGTTGCCATCCTGCTTTGGCGCCCGCAAGGGATTTATCAGGTCACGAACAGGTAAATGCAATGATCACGAAACTTCTCTCCCATGACCTGCCGCGCAATAAGTTTCTGACAGCAGTGCTGCTGCTGATCCTGTTCGGCCTCGCGTTTGCACCTTTCCTGTTTCCCGGTGCGAAAGCGCTGAATGTTGCTGCGAAAATCCTGATCTTCATCGTGCTGGTTGCCAGCTACGACCTGCTGCTCGGCTACACCGGCATCGTGTCGTTTGCGCATACGATGTTCTTCGGCATCGGCGCGTATGGCATTGCGATCGCGAGCACGCGCATGGGCGCGGGCTGGAGCAGTCTGCTGGTCGGCGCATTGTGCGCAGTGGTCCTGTCGCTGGTGCTGTCGCTGATCATCGGCTTGTTCTCCTTGCGGGTGCGGGCGATTTTCTACGCGATGATCACGCTTGCAGTGGCGTCGGCCTTCCAGACGCTCGCATCGCAACTGTCGCAATTTACCGGCGGCGAAGACGGGCTGAACTTCAAGTTGCCGGAGATGCTTTCACCGGCATTCCAGCTGAGCGAAGACCAGTTCCTCGGCGCCTGGCTCGACGGCAAATTCATCACCTATTACATCGTGTTCTTCGCGACCGTGCTGCTGTTTCTCGCCATGCTGCGCATCGTGAATTCACCGTTTGGGCGGGTGCTGCAGGCGATCCGCGAAAATGATTTTCGCGCTGAAGCGATCGGCTACCGGATCGTGATCTTCCGCACGCTGTCAAATGTGCTGGCGGCCGTATTCGCGACTCTGGCGGGCTGCATGCTCGCGATCTGGCTGCGCTACAACGGACCGGACACCTCCTTGTCGTTCGAGATCATGGTGGACATCCTGCTGATCGTGGTGATCGGTGGCATGGGCACAATGTACGGCGCCATCTGCGGTGCAGCGATTTTCCTGCTGGCGCAGAATTATCTGCAGGACCTGATGCGCATCGCGTCCGACGCAACGCAGGGCATCCCTATGCTGCCAGCCTTGCTGTCGCCAGATCGCTGGCTGTTGTGGCTGGGCATCCTGTTCATCCTGTCGGTGTATTTCTTCCCGACCGGCATCGTCGGCAAACTGCGTACCTGGAGCACACGATGACACCTTCCTCGCATTATCTGCGTTGCTGCGAACGCGAAATCCATTACGTCGAGTGGGGCAGCAAGGATGCGCCGCCGCTGATCATGTGGCATGGGCTGGCGCGTACCGCGCGCGACTTCGATGACCTGGCGAGTGCCTTGTCAGACACCTATCGCATCATCTGCCCCGATACGCTGGGGCGCGGCTTGTCCCAATGGAGCCCCGATCCGGACAAGGAGTACTGCCTCGCGTTTTATGCAGAACTGGCGCGCGCGCTGGTCGATCAACTGGGATTGCAACAGGTGCGCTGGGTCGGCACTTCAATGGGTGGTGCAATCGGGACGCTGGCCGGCGCATCTACACTGAAGGACCGCATCAGTCATCTGGTTCTCAATGACAATGGACCATCGCTGGCGTCTGCGGCGATCGAGCGTATCAAGTCGTATGCGGGCAATCCACCGCAATTCGACACCGTGTCCGAACTGGAAATGTTTTTCCGCACCGTGTACAAGCCTTACGGCTGGCAGAGCGACGCACAATGGCGGCGCATGACGGAAACCTCGACGCGTCGCATGCCGAACGGAAAGGTAACGCCGCATTACGACCCGGCGATGGTGCGCCAGTTCATCGCGCATCCGAACGACTATGATTTGTGGGATGCCTACGATGCGTTGCGCATGCCAACGCTGGTGATGCGCGGCATCGATTCGGATTTGCTTCTGCAGGAAACGGCAGACGAAATGACACGGCGCGGGCCGCTCGCCCAACTGGCCGTCATACCCGGCTGCGGCCATGCGCCGGCGCTGAATGTGCCGGAGCACATCGAGCTGGTACGTCGTTTTCTCGCAAGCTGAAGCGCGGCGTTTATTTGGCGAGGTAAAGTGCAATCAGGGAGAGGATGGCGGGAACGGTCTGCACGAACAGGATGCGCTTTTGCACCGTAAGCGCCCCCCAGATACCGGCCACTGCCACGCAGGCCAGTCCAAACACGGCAAAGGCTTTTGCGGTGCCAGGATCGGGATGCAGGAAACTTACCGCCAGCGCAGCGGCGAGGAACCCGTTGTAGCAACCCTGGTTCGACATTGCCGGCCCCATCATCTCTACCTGCTCGTTATTCAGTCCAAACACCCTGCGGCCGCGTGTCCGGAACATGACCGTTTCCAGCAGGAAGATATAGACGTGAATCACCAGAACGGCGCCGATCAGGATATTGGCGACTAGCAGCATGGTTTTCCTCCTCAAAAAGTTGTTCTAATGTACAGGATATCATTGCGATACGTAATCAAAAAAAGTGGCACCTGCGGCTGATGAATACCTCGCAAACCGTGTCGTCGAACCGTCACCCGTTCTCTGCTTCCACCCTCGCCCGTTTTGTGCAGGACGCGCTGCGTGAGCGCGCTGATCCATCCAGGGCGCCGCCAATGGCCGCCTACATGAAAACCGACATGCCGTTCTACGGCGTGCCGAAATCCGCGCGACTTCCGATCCTCAAGGCGATGCATAAACAGTTCATCCCGCCTTCGCCGGACGCCTACATCGACGGGGTGCAAGCGCTATGGCAGCTGCGTCACCGGGAAGAAAAATATACGGCGATTGACTTCGCGATCCGGCATAGTAAATACATTACACCGGCGGCGATGCCGATGTATGAACAACTGATTCGCGAAGGCGCCTGGTGGGATCTGGTCGATGCCGTCGCCACGCTGCTCGTCGGCCGCGTACTGCTCAACCATCGCACCGAGACCGCAACGACGATGGAAAAATGGATAGATGACAAAGACATGTGGATCCGTCGCGCCGCCTTGCTGGCTCACCTGAAGCACAAGACCAGCACGGATCAGGCACAACTATTCGCACACTGCCTGCGCCTGGCCGGGGAAAAAGAATTCTTTATCCGCAAGGCGCTTGGATGGGTATTGCGCGAGTATGCCAAGACCTCGCCGGATGCGGTTAATGCCTTCCTGCGGGCGCATCAGGCGCTACTGTCGCCGCTCAGCATGCGCGAGGCATCGAAACATCTGGTACGCGCGTCCTGTCGCTAAATGAAGCAGCACGCGTAGCGTTTACCTATACTGTTGGTGGCACCGGTCCCATGCGTACCGAATCCCTGCCGGGTCGCCGGGCCGCCGTCCAAACGACCATCTGGAACTGACTGTGCTGGACATCCGAATGACAAGGTCGGCATCGCGCCGCATTCACTGAAGGGAGTACACATGGCGTACAAAGGTAGCTGCCACTGCGGGCAGATCAGGTTTGAGGTTGAGGGAGACCTCACAGAAGTCATCGAATGCAATTGTTCGCATTGCAGCCGCAAGGGCTATCTGCTGTGGTTCGTCGCGCGCGACAAGCTGCAACTGACGGCAGGCGAAGACAAGCTCTCGACCTATACCTTCAACAAACATGTAATCAAGCATCATTTCTGCCCCACCTGCGGCTGTGCCCCGTTTGGCTTTGGCAAGGATCCGAAGGGCGCCGACACGGCCGCCGTCAATGTGCGCTGCCTTGAAGAGGTCGAGCTGGCAGACCTGAAACGCATGAAATTTGACGGGCGAAATTTTTAGAGCGGCTGACACCATGCTGCTTGTCGTCTTGCTGCACTACACGTACTTTTGCGTCGGCGCGCCCTGCCATTGACAGGTCCTTACCCGCTCGCTTCCGGTACGGCTCTGGCCCGGCAAAACGTGCGGTCCACATGCTTTTTCGCTTTGCGCTACACTCGATCGCCTTATCGTACCAATCGGGAACTGCCATGTTTACTGCCACCCGCACACCGCAACTGAAGAATGTGCTCATTGCCAGCGGCATGGTACTTACGCTCGCGATGGGTGTGCGGCATGGGTTCGGTTTCTGGCTGCAACCGATTTCGCAAGCGCACGGCTGGACGCGCGAGACCTATTCGCTTGCACTGGCATTGCAGAACCTGATGTGGGGCGCGTTCGGCCCATTTGCGGGCATGGCTGCCGACCGTTTCGGTACCGCGCGCGTGGTCATTGCCGGCGCGCTGTTCTACGTCGGCGGCTTGCTGTGGATGGCGATAGTCGCGCAGCCGACTGCCTTTGTTATCGGCTCCGGTGTCTTGATCGGTGCCGCCCTCGCTTGTACCGCGTTCGGCGCTGTCAGCGGCATTATCGGACGCACGGCGCCCGAGGCAAAGCGCTCATTGGCGTTTGGCATTTCTGGCGCTGCCAGTTCATTCGGTCAGTTTGTCATGATGCCAGTCGAGCAGCAACTGATCTCCTCGACTGGATGGCAGACGGCATTCTACGTTCTGGCCGGCATGGTGGCAGTGGTGATGTTACCGATGGCTTTTGGCCTGCGCGAACTGCCGCATGAAAAAGCATCCGGACCGCAGCAAAGCATCGGCGAGGCCGTCAAGGAAGCCTTTTCCTACCGACCTTTCCTGTTACTGGTGGCCGGCTATTTCGTGTGCGGCTTCCAGCTCGTATTCATTGGCGTGCATATGCCCGCCTACCTGAAGGACAAAGGCATTCTTGATCCTGGCGTCGCCGTGATGGCGTTGGCGCTGATCGGCTTGTTCAATATTTTCGGCTCGTACTACGCCGGCAAATTGGGGGGGATTCTGCCGAAACGCTACCTGCTGTCCTCGATCTACATTACGCGCGCCATCGTAATCACCCTGTTTCTGCTGGCGCCGCTCACGTCATGGTCGGTGTATGTGTTTGCGTCCGCCATGGGATTGCTATGGCTGTCTACCGTGCCGCTGACCAACGGCGTGATTGCGGGAATTTTCGGCGTGAAATACCTGTCGATGCTGTCGGGCTTCGTGTTCTTCTCGCACCAGGTGGGCAGCTTCCTCGGCGTGTGGCTGGGCGGCTATCTGTTTACCCGCGACGGCAACTACAACACCGTGTGGGGCATCACGGTAGGGCTCGGTGTATTTGCAGCACTGGTGAATCTGCCGATCAATGAAAAAGCCATCGTGCGGCAACGCCCGGCGATGGCCTGATGCGTACAAACATCATGCGCACGCAACTCAAACGCCTCCTGCTAGGCACCGCGCTGATCGCGATGCTGGCGCTGGCGTTCTTCGCGTACTTGCGCCCCGAATTTGTCGTCGATCTCGCTAACCGTTTTATCTTATGCTTCTGAATTCCACACCATCCCCACTCGCCCGTCCGGCCGTACAAGCGCTCGGCGCCTCGCGCATCCGTGAAGTCGCCAATGCCGGCATTGGCCTCAACGGCGTTCTCCCCTTCTGGTTCGGCGAACCCGATCAGGAAACGCCCGTGTTCATCCGCGATGCTGCCAAGCGGTCGCTCGATGCGGGGGATACGTTTTACACGCATAACTTCGGCATCCCGCCGTTGCGCGAAGCGATTGCCACTTACCTGTCCGCCTTGCATCGTCCTGTCGATGTGAACCGCATCGCCGTGACCTCATCGGGCGTGTCGGCATTGATGCTGTTGTCGCAACTGATCATCAACCCGGGCGACCGCGTGGTCGCGGTAACGCCGCTGTGGCCGAACCTGCTGGAGATTCCGAAAATTCTGAGCGCGGAAGTGGTGAAGGTGCCGCTCAGCTTCGGCAAGACATGGGAACTCGATGTGCAGCGATTGCTGGATGCACTCACGCCCGGAACCAAGGCGGTATTCCTCAATTCGCCTAACAATCCGACGGGCTGGGTGATCACCAAAGAGCAGCAGGAGATTATCCTTGCGCATTGCCGAAAGCACGGCATCTGGATACTGGCCGACGATGTGTACGAGCGGCTGGTGTACGACGGTAATGCATCGGGCAAAGTGTGTGCGCCATCCTTTCTCGATCTCGCCCATGCGGATGACCGCCTTGTTTCCGCCAACAGTTTTTCCAAATCCTGGCTGATGACCGGCTGGCGTCTCGGCTGGGTCGTGGCGCCGGAACCAATGATGGCCGACCTCGGCAAGCTGATTGAGTACAACACCTCTTGCGCACCCGGTTTCGTGCAGCGCGCCGGTGTGGTGGCGATCGAGCGCGGCGAAGACATCATCACGCACACCATCAAACGTTATCAGGCTGCGCGCGACTTCCTGTACGAGCGTCTGAATGCGATACCCGGCATTGCAACGCCGAAACCGAAAGGCGCAATGTATCTGTTCTTCCGCGTCGACGGCGCAACGGACACGCTGGCGCTATGCAAGCAGCTGGTGGTGGAGGCGAAGCTCGGCCTTGCGCCTGGCAGTGCGTTCGGACCGGAAGGTGAAGGTTACGTGCGTTGGTGCTTTGCGAGTTCGCTGGAGCGGCTGGACGATGGCGTGACGCGGCTCGCGCGTTTTTTGGAGACGCGCTGAGTCGCGATCTTATACGGAGCGCGTGATCCCGCCATCCACGCGCAAGTTCTGCCCGGTGATGTAACCAGCGTCGGTCGACAACAGGAAGGCAACCGTCTTCGCGATTTCCTCCTTGGTCGCCTGCCGTCCCATCGGAATCTGCGCAATCGTCGCCTCGTTCTGAGCGATCGAATCCACATAGCCGGGCAACACATTATTGATGCGGATGTTCGACTTCGCGACCTCGTCCGCATAAATCTTCGTGAAGCCGGCCAGCGCTGCACGCAGGGTGGCCGAGATCGGGAAGCGCGCCGAGGGTTCGAACGCGGCGAAGGTCGAAATATTAACGATCGCCCCACCACCCTGTGCTTGCATGATCGGCGTCACCAGCCGCGCCATCCGCACCACATTCAACAGCAGCAGGTCCAGTCCGGCATGCCAGTCGGCATCGCTCAGTTCCAGCAGCGGACCTTTCTTCGGATGACCGGTGTTGTTGACCACGGCATCGATGCGACCATGCGCATTCATCGCCAGCGCGACCAGTTTTTGCAAGTCGTCCGCATTGTCGCTGGAGCCCTGCATCGCGACGCCACCGAGCTCCTTCGCCAATGCATGGATTTCGTCCGAGCGCGACATCAGTACGACGCGGTAATCGCGGCCCGCAAGTTCGCGCGCACAGGCCGCGCCCATGCCGCGCGAGGCGGCGGTAATCAATGCAACTTTATTCATGGCGGAATTCCGTTCAATGCTTGATGGATGCATAATCGAGCGTTCATGATAGCAAGCACTGGCGACGCCGGCTTGCCGTACAATCAATCCATGGAACTGACCCTGCCCGAACTGGAAGACGCGATCAATTACTGGCGCGCGCTTCGCCCATCCACCGGCGAGGAACGCGCGCTATCGCCCGAGGTCGACACGCTCGCCAATATCTACGCGATGATGATCTTCAATCGCGCCACGACGCTTCCGCTATCCGCGATCGATCAGGCTGCGCTGCAATTGCTCGACGCGTGGCGCAAGCAACACGTTTAGCAATCAGGCCGCCAGATGCCGGGCCTGCCGCTGGGGTGCGGCACCGTCCGCTTTGTCTTGCTTGGACACTTTCGGTTTCAGGTGCAGCTTGTGCGCCTGCCCTGCGTAGTCGCTATCGATCAGTGCAGCAACTTCATCAGCGTCATCGCCCCGACTGCGCAACCATTCGCCCACCAGCGCAGCAAGACGGTCGAGCGCGATGCGATGCGTCGCATCGGTCTTTGCATATAGCCAGTCGGACAATGCCATGAAATTGGCAAACGGAGCGTCCGCGAGAATGCACGGCAGCGTATTGGCGAAGCGTCCCGAGTTGGCAATCATGTCCCAGTAACGGGCAAAACGGACCAGCCGCTGCATTGTCATGAAATCGACATGATTGCTGGACAAGATAGTGTACGGCGGATAGGGGTCGAAGACAAGGCCGTAGTCCTTGGTGTGTCGAATTACCGGTGTACCACGCAGCCGTTTCAAAATGCCAAACTGGATCTCATGCGGATCGAGCGCGATCAGCCGGTCGAAGCCGCGCGCAAAACTATCGATGTCTTCTCCGGGCAGACCGGCGATCAGGTCAACGTGCAGATGTGCATGAGACTTCTCGCGCAGCCAGCGAATATTGGCAGCGGATTTTTCGTCATTCTGCTTGCGGCTGATGACCGCCTGCACTTCCGGATTGAAGGTTTGAATGCCAATTTCGAACTGCAAGGTTCCAGCCGGAAATTTGACAATCGCCTCTTTCAACGCATCGGGCAAATGGTCTGGCACTACCTCGAAATGCGCGAATACCGGGTCATCCGGAGCGGCGGCCAGCTTGTCGAGGAAGAACTGCATGATGCGCAGACTGGCCTTGATGTTCAGGTTGAAAGTACGGTCGACAAACTTGAACAGCCGCGCGCCGCGCGCATGAAGCGATTCCAGCTCTTTCAAAAAAACGTCAAGATCAAACGGCCATGACGTCTTGTCGAGGGAAGACAGACAGAATTCGCACTTGAACGGGCAGCCGCGCGAAGCCTCGACGTACAGCGTGCGGTGCGCGATGTCCTTGTCGTTATAGAACGCATACGGCAGCTTGATGTCAGCCATGGCGGGCTGCACACCAGCGTGAATTTTCATCAAGGGTTGCGGACCATTAAGAATCTGTCGGCACAGTTGCGGAAACGTCACGTCACCCCAACCGGTGACCACGTAATCCGCCAGTTGGGTGATCGCTTGTTCCTGCGTCTCGTGCGACACTTCCGGCCCGCCGATCACGACCTTGATATCCGGCGCGACACGCTTGAGCATCGCCACCACCCGCGTGGTTTCCTCGACATTCCAGATATACACGCCCAAGCCAATGATGCGCGGCTGATTAGCGAGCAGGCGCTCGACCACTTCCGTGGTCTTGGCGCCGATGACGAATTCCTGCAGGCGGGTTGATTCTTGCAGGTCGCCCATGTTGGCAAGCAGATAACGCAGGCCAAGCGATGCGTGCGTAAAGCGGGCGTTGAGCGTGGCGAGCAGGATGGTCATTTCGAAAACAAGCAATTCATTAAACCGCCATTTTACGCTTGACGTCACGCACCGCCATCTGCTTCCACTATACTTGCGGCATTGCGGCATCCGCCCGTCATTCTGCCTTGCAATAAGTCTTCACATTTTTTTCACATGTCGTTCGGTATCGTGGCGGCCTGAAGAATCCAACCTCGAGTCATTCGCCTTGAACTCCTTTCAGTCCTTCGGCGCAAGCCGGAAGCAGCTCTTTCCGACCATCAGCACCGAATTGCTGATCCTGATCACCAGCCTGTTTTTTTCGCTGTTCTGCAACCAGTTGTTCTGGTCTGCGATTTTCAGCGGGCGTGATATGGCGCAGGCACGCACCTGGGTGTTCGGCGGCGCGGTGTTTGTGATCGTGACTGCGGTGCACAGCGCATTGCTCAGCTTGGTGGTGACACGTCATACAGCCAAGCCCTTGCTCGCCGTATTGTTTCTCGTCACCGCGTCGGCAGCGTATTACATGAACCGCTACACCATCTTCTTCGACACCGGCATGCTGCGTAATGTCCTGCATACCGACGTCAAGGAAGCCAGTGAATTGCTGTCATTCGGGCTGCTCGGTTCACTGCTTTTGTATGGCGCGATTCCGGCGCTGATCGTGTGGCGCATTCCGCTGCAGGTGCGAACATGGCGGCGCGCGATGCTGAAGCGATTGATCTTCCTCATCGCGGTCATCGTCGCATCCGTGGGTAGCACAATGCTGGTGTTTCAGGAATTTTCGGCACTGATGCGCAATCACAAGGAAGTGCGCCACCTCATCACGCCGGGCAACTACCTGCTCTCGCTGGCGCGGGTGCTGGCCAGCGACACCGCCCATGCGCAGGCAGCAAGGATCCCGGTCGGCACCGATGCCAAACTGGCTGCTGGTTGGAGCGCGCGCACGAAGCCGACTCTGCTTGTGCTTGTGGTGGGTGAGACGGCGCGCGCCGCCAACTGGGGGCTGAATGGCTACACGCGCCAGACCACGCCGAAACTGGCGGCGATCCCGGACCTGCTGAACTTTCCCCATGCGCGCTCATGCGGCACGAATACGGAAACGTCCGTCCCTTGCATGTTCTCGCCGTATGGCCGCACGCACTATGACGAATCCAAAATCCGCGGACATGAATCGGTGCTGCACGTCCTGGAGCATGCCGGCATCAAGACGCTCTGGCGCGACAATCAAGCCGGCTGCAAGGGAGTGTGCGATGGACTCGAAGAGCAGCGGCTCGACGACAGCAAGCAGTCGGCGCTGTGCGACGGTGAACGCTGTCTGGATGAAATCCTGCTGGAAAATCTCGATGCCGAACTTGCTAAAAATAAAGGCAATCTCGTAATCGTGCTGCACCAGCTCGGCAATCACGGACCGGCATATTCGCGCCGCTATCCGCCTGCGTTCAAGCAATTCCTGCCGACGTGCGACACGCCGGACCTGGGCAAATGCGCGCAGGAGACGATCGTGAACAGTTATGACAATGCACTGTTATATACCGATCACTTCCTCGACCAGGCCATTCGCAAGCTGCAGGCGCAAACCTCGCATGACGCTGCGATGCTCTATGTGTCGGATCACGGCGAATCGCTGGGCGAAAAAGGCATTTACCTGCACGGCTTGCCGTACGCCATTGCGCCGAAAGAACAGACCGAGGTGCCTATGGTGATGTGGATCTCACCAGGATTTGCCTCCAGCTTCGGCTTGAATCGCGATTGCCTGAAGACGGCAGCCGCCAAACCGGTCAGCCATGACAACCTGTTTCATACGCTCCTGGGCATGTTGCAGGTCACCACTGCGGTGTACGACAAGTCGTTCGACTTCACTGCGAATTGCCATTGAAGATTACTTAGGCAGGGCAAGCCATCAGTGCTGATCTCGCATCGTTTTTCCAAACTTCAGGAAAAAAGTCTTCCTTTTTTTGAGAGAGGAACGAGGTAAGCGACCTCGTAAGCAACCTCGTCATTCCTCGTAAGTAAATCTAGTAAGTAAAAGCTCACCCTGGACGAGTCCGAACGCGGTGTTTACCCCGCCTTTCAGCTCGCCATTGACGCGATTTCCTCCTCCCATTGCCCATTCGTCCACCAACGGTAAGACGATCGCCTCAGAACGAGCTTATTGGCATATCTATTGCTCCACTGCAAGGCTGGGAACGCATTCACGAAGACCGATCCCGACCAATCTGGGGTACGGTCATCAACACGTGATAACAACGGGATGCTTGCTGTGCCTGTACAGGTCCGTCCGTTCTTAAGCTATTCAACAACCAGAACGGAATACGGATCATGGACATCCTGCTGCAAGTCGCTATCATTCTCGCCTGTCTTTTTTATGGCGCGCGCAAGGGCGGTGTCGCCCTGGGTCTCCTCGGGGGCGTCGGCCTCGTCGCCATGGCCTTTGTCTTCAAGCTTCCACCAGGCAAGCCGCCGGTGGACGTCATGCTCACCATCATCGCCGTCGTGGCTGCATCCGCCACCTTGCAAGCCTCTGGCGGTCTTGAGGTCCTGTTGCAGCTGGCGGAGCGCATGCTGCGCCGCAATCCGAAGTACATATCCATCCTGGCACCCTTCGTCACCTGCATGTTGACGATGTTGTGCGGCACCGGACACGTCGTGTACACCATGCTGCCGATCATCTATGACGTGGCAATCAAGAACAACATCCGGCCCGAGCGGCCCATGGCGGGCTCATCGATCGCAAGCCAGATGGGCATCATGGCTAGCCCGGTATCGGTTGCAGTCGTGTCGCTGGTCGCCTTCCTCGCCAAGGCGCCGGTCGACGGCCAGACCATCGACTTCGTCAAGCTGCTATCGATCACCATACCGTCGACACTAGTAGGCGTGCTCGCGATTGGCGCATTCAGCTGGTTTCGCGGCAAGGATCTCGACAAGGACACCGCGTTCCAGCAGCGAATCGCCGATCCTGAAATCCGCAAGTCGGTCTATGGCGAGTCCGTCTCTCTGCTCGGAAAGACCCTGACAAAGAGTCAGTGGACGGCGATGTGGATCTTCCTCGGCGCTATCGCTGTGGTGGCGCTGCTCGGCGCATTCCCGTCTGTACGTCCACTTGTCAGCGGCAAACCCATATCGATGGTGCTGACCATCCAGATGTTCATGCTGCTGGCTGGCGCGCTGATCATCGTGTTCACCGACACCGATCCGATGGCGATCGGCAAAAACGAAGTGTTCCGTGCCGGCATGATCGCTGTCGTCGCCGTATTCGGTATCGCCTGGATGGCCGACACAGTGTTCGAGGCGCATCTGCCGGAATTGAAGGCCGCGCTCACCGACCTGGTCAAGACCCAGCCGTGGACCTATGCGATCGCGCTGCTGCTGGTATCGAAACTAGTCAACTCACAAGCGGCCGCGATCAGTGCGATGGTCCCAGTTGCCCTGGCGATTGGCGTGCCACCCGGCTATGTCGTCGCATTTGCCGCTGCTTCCTATGGCTACTACATCCTGCCAACCTACCCAAGCGACCTGGCGGCGATTCAATTCGACCGTTCTGGCACCACGCATATCGGCAAGTTTGTGATTAACCACAGCTTCATCCTGCCGGGGCTGATTGGCGTGTCGACCTCATGCCTGATCGGTTTTCTGCTGACCTCCAGCCGCGGGCTGATTTGAACTGACCTACAGGACCGTCACCACGCACCATGGCGTTGTGACGGTTGCTCGACCTTGTCCGCGCCTGCGATGCGTACCGTAGCTCCGTACGGTGGTGTTTCTCAACCCAAGCCTGGTTCCAGAGCAGTCAGGGTGAAAACGCTCTGGCAGGCTGTTAAGACCCGCTGCGTCAAAAACCACCTTAGTCATTCCGAACACCGTGAGGACTAAAGGCCACCGACTCTCTCGGTATCCGGTGGCTGACAAGGCCGCCGGACATGGCTACATGCTTACTTGCCAAACTCCTGTTCCTGCAAGGCACGCCACATCACCTTGCCGGTCGCTGACTTGGGCAAGGCCTGCACGAATTCCACCTGTTTGGGCACCTTGTAGGCTGCCATCTTTTCCTGCGCCCACCGCATGATATCGTCGACAGTCGCCTCGACACCGGGGCGCTTGACGATGACTGCTTTCACCGTTTCGCCGCGATACGGATCGCGTGCGGCGATGATGCAACATTCCTGCACCGCCGGATGCTGGTACATCATCGATTCCACTTCCGCCGGCCATACCTTGAAACCGCTGGCATTGATCATGCGCTTGAGGCGGTCAGTAAAGAAAAAGAAGCCTTCTTCATCCATGTAGCCGAGATCGCCGGAACGGAAGAAACGCTTGCCGTCGAGTTCGGCGAAGGATTCCTCGGTTTTCCGCGGATCGTTCCAATATCCTTTGAACACTTGCGGGCCGTGTATCCAGATTTCGCCGATCTCGCCTTGCGGCATTTCCTTGAAAGTGACCGGATCGACGATACGCGAATCGACATTGAGATAGGGCACGCCGAGGCATTGCTGCTTCATACGGCCAGGCGGATTCACATGCGAGGCCGCCATCGTCTCCGACAGCCCATAGCCTTCCATGTATTGCTGTCCGGTGAGGTCAAGCAGCTTCTGCGCAATCGCTGCCGGCATCGCCGCGCCGCCGCCCGATACGCGTTTAAGCCCTGAGATATCGTATTCAGTCAGACGCGGATTGGACAGGAAATCGATCATCATGGTCGGGATCAATGTCCAGGTCGTGACCTTGTAGCGCGTAATCAGCAAGCCGGCGGCATCCCGGTCCCAGCGCGGCAGGACCACGATCGCACCACCGCAATAAATCATCGCGTTCATCACCGACTGCATGCCAGTGACATGGAAAAAAGGCAGCACCGCCAGCGTGACATGATCTGGTGCCATCGGCCCCGACCAGGTCGGGCTGGCGACCGCATTGAACATCACCGAGCGATGCGTGTGAATGCAGCCCTTGGGTTTGCCGGTGGTGCCGGAGGTGTACGGCATGCAGGCGAGGTCCTCGGGACCGGCTTCATGCGCGCGCGGCACACGCTTTTCGGCAAGCGCATCCTGCCAGGCAATGACACCCTGCATTGACGGAACGTCGCGCGGCGCACGCACGAAATCCGGCACGGTCAAATCGGTTGATGCCGGCACGTAATCGGAATAGCTGGCCACGATGGCACGTTGCAGGCCGCCCTCACTGCCAACCAGCGGCGCCATGCGCGAAAAAATTTCCTGCGACACGATCGCGGTCTTCGCGCCGCTGTCCGCTACGTAATGTTGCAGCTCGTCCGTCATCAGCATCGGGTTGACCGGCACCACCATCGCATCGGCGCGCATGATCGCGTAATAGGCAATGATGAACTGGGGACTGTTCTGCATGTTGAGCAACACGCGGTCACCGCGCTGCACGCCGCATTCTTGTTGCAGGTAACCGGCCAAGGCAAGCACTTGCTCATGCATCTGCGCATAGCTCAGGATCGTGTCATAGAAGATGATGGCCGGCTTGTTCGGATAGCGGCGCGCGCTGACTTCGAGATTGACGTAGACACTGGTGTCCGGCGTGGTGATGGCGTGCGGCAAACCTGCCGGCCAATGGGCATAGTGAGTAGTGTTCATTGTCTCCAACTTTGATTTTTATAGTAGAAGTTCATTATAGGTGGGCCCGAAAAAAGTTGCTGTGCGCGGCAAGTCTGCGGCCGCACAGCACCATTTTGCCCGCTGCGCTACCATCAGGAATGTAAAGGTATTCACATTCAGCCGCATTGCGGTGTGTTTACCTTTCTTTGTGTCCTCCCTCCCCTGCATGAAAGAGATATTCAATGAAACTCTATTATTCTCGCGGCGCATGTTCGCTTTCGCCGCATATCGTCTTGCACGAAGCTGGTCTGACGTTCGACACTGAAAGCGTCAACCTTGCGGACAAGAAAACGGCGAGTGGCGGCGACTATCGCGAAATCAATCCGAAGGGCTATGTTCCTGCGCTACGCCTGGACAATGGTGATGTGTTGACCGAAGGCCCGGCCATCGTGCAATACCTCGCTGACCAGGTGCCGGAGAAGCAATTGATACCGGCCGCTGGAAGCATGGAGCGCTATCACCTGATCGAATGGCTCAACTTCATTTCGAGCGAAGTGCACAAGACGTTCAGTCCGCTGTTCAAGCCGAATACCCCGGAAGAAACGAAGCAAGCATCGCGCGACACACTCGCCGTGCGGCTCGACATAGTCGAGAAGCAATTGCAGGGCCGTGATTACCTCACCGGGAACCATTTCAGCGTCGCGGATGCCTACCTCTTCACTGTACTGAACTGGGCGCGTCCGATGAAGATCGAGTTGGACCGCTGGCCGGCAGTACAGGCATTCATGCAACGCGTGGCGGCACGCCCAGCGGTGCGTGCGGCAATGTTGGCGGAGGGTTTGATCAAGGAATGATCGACCTGCGCCGGCCGCCGCCGTGCACGAAAAGGGGGCCGTTTTCATTCGCTCTCTTTCGCATCAAGGCAAATGGATTCGAAAATCAAACCCATTGGCACCCGCCCGCGTGTGGCGCTGGTGCTGCAAGGCGGCGGCGCGCTCGGCGCATACCAGGCGGGCGTCTACCAGGCGCTGCATGAACACGGCTTGACGCCGGACTGGGTGGTCGGCACCTCGATCGGCGCGATCAATGCGGCCCTGATCGCGGGCAACGATCGCGCAACGCGCCTCGATCGGCTCCGGACATTCTGGGACGAAGTCGCGCACAAGGACTTGTTCGATATGCGCAAGGTGCCCGACGAAGCACGCCGCATGAACACCATGCTGACCACGATGGACTCGGTCACCAGAGGCGTGCCCGGACTCTATTCGCTGCGACTGTTCAATCCCTTTTTTGCCGGATGGCCGGTGGCGGCGGAAGCGGCCAGTTTTTATGATACCGGCCCGCTGGAAGAAACATTGACGCGACTGGTGGACTTGAACTGCCTGAACGCATCCAGCGGCATCCGGCTCACCGTCAGCGCAATCAAGGTCACGTGCGGCCAGCTCAGAAATTTCGATACGGCGCATCATCCGGTCAGCATCAAGCATGTGATGGCAAGCGGTGCGTTGCCACCCAGCTTTCCGCCGGTGCGTATCGACGGCGATCTGTATTGGGATGGCGGCCTGTATTCGAACACGCCGCTGGAAATGGTCCTGGCCGACGAGCCGCGCGTCGACACCATCTGTTTCATGGTCGATCTGTGGAGTGCGGAAGGGCCGGAACCGAACACGCTGGAGCAGGTATACACGCGGCAGAAGGATGTGCTTTATGCGTCACGTTCTCGGCGCCATATCGACGCCTATCTGCGTGGACATCGGCTGCGTCGTCTGGTACGCATGCTCAAGGCAAAAGTTCCCGACGACCTGCTGAGCGCGGAAGAATTACGCGAACTCGAAACCGTCGGCACCGACACGACCATGCACATCATACGCCTGGCCTACGCCGGCCGAGACTGGCAGATGGCGTCCAAGGATCTGAACTTTTCCAAGGGCTCCATCGAGTGGCGCTGGGAACAAGGCTATCAGGACGCCTTGCGGGCCATCGAACACGGCGCATGGCGCACGGCGGTGCCAGAAGGGGCTGGCGTGCTGGTGCACGAGTTTGGTGAGACCGACAAGGACATCGAACTGCGCAGGCCGGCGGGGCGCGGCTAAGGTTCGGCTAAATTTACCGTCGGTTGTCGGCGAGGCGCAACTCCACCAACGCAAGCTTGTCGCGTCCTGCATTCGATACGAGTAGCGCCGTTCCGGCATCACGCTCGATGCGCACCGGCCGCACGGTATCGGCCTGCTGCCACTTGTACACCGACTTCCAGGTATGGGTGGACTTGTTCATTACCTGCAGGATGGAATGATCGTCCTGTCGGCGCACGCGCGCACCGACCGTGCCGTCTTCGTCCATCACCCACTGCACCACGTCGCCATTGTTTTGCAACACCATTTCGACCTTGCCGCTGTCGAGATCGGCGGTATAAACATCGAAGGCCGCGGCATCGCGCTGGTTGCTGATGAAGGTCAGCTTATTGGAGCGCGCAGTGCCAATGTGAATGATATTGGAACGGCTGCCACTCCATGGGGTGAGATTGACCGGCCTCGCCTCAGGCTGTCGCGTGTCGACCAGGATGATCTGCGTCTGGCCGATGCCGCGCTCCTGTTCGAGGATCAGATGCCGGCTGTCGTACGCCCAATACGGAAAGTTGCGGCCAAGCCGAAATACGCTGGTGATGCCGCCATCGGCGTCGCGCACCATGGTGGTCACCGCATCGCCCGCAACCACATGCCACAAGAGCTTCTTGCCATCCGGTGAAAGCACATGCCCGCCCGAATGATCGACACCGGCAACCAGACGGTTCAGCGCATTCGCTGGCGGCACGTCCGGCGCGACTGTTTGTGGCGACGTTGCCGCCGGACGGAACAGGGAGCAACCGCTACCCAGCAGGCAAAGGCAGGCGGCGCCAACGAGACCGAGGCGCGATGCAATTTGAACCATCATTTTCCTTCCATACACGGACCGCGTGAGACCTGCTCTTGCAGGTATGCGATAAACCTTCAAGTATACGGCATGGCGGGCGAAAATCCGTCGTGAAGGCATGCCGAAAGACGCCTCAACGCTTGCGCGCCAGTGTCAATCCGTCGCCGATCGGCAGCAGCGACAGGTCGATCCGATCATCTTGGTGCAACTTGCGGTTGAATGCCTGGATTGCCGCCGTGTCGGCATCCGCTGCCGCCGCCGCAACGCGCCCGCCCCACAGCACATTGTCGACCGCGATCAGTCCGTCCTGACGCAGCAGCACCAGGCAGCGCTCGTAGTACGCGTCGTAGCTGGTCTTGTCGGCATCGATGAACGCGAAGTCAAAACTTCCCGCCAACCCTTTCGCGATCAGCGCATCGAGCGTCTCTAGCGCGGGTGCAATGCGCAGGTCGATCTTGTGGGCGACGCCGGCCTTTTCCCAATGCGCACGTCCGATATCGGTGTATTCGGTGCTGATGTCGCAGCCGATCACGCAGCCGTCGGCAGGCAAGGCGAGTGCGACTGCCAAGGCACTGTAGCCGGTGAAGACCCCGATCTCGATGGTACGGCGCGCGCCCGTCAGCTTGACCAGCATTTGCATGAACTGGCCCTGCTCCGGCGCGATCTGCATGCGCACAAGCGGATGGTCACGCGTCGCCGCGCGCAGTTGCGCCAGCACCGGGTGTTCGCGCAGCGAGTGTTCGATCACGTACTGATACAGCGTGTCGTCCAGCGTCAAAGTGCGGTTGCTCATGGTTTCACCTTTCAGGAATTGATGTTCTTGTCCCACGCCGGATTTTCACCAAATCGCTCTACCAGATAATCGACAAACGTCCGGACCTTGGCCGACAGATGCTGCCGGCTCGGATAGACGGCGTAGATTAACGACTCCTGCGGCTGGTAGTCGGGCAGGATTGTTGTCAGTTTCTGATTGCGTATCGCATCACCGACAATAAACGACGGCTGCGCGATGATGCCCATCCCGGCAATCGCGGCTTCGCGCAAGAGGTCACCGTTATTTGCGTGCAGCATGCCCTTCACTTTCACCGAATGCACTTTGCCCTCCCGAATAAATTGCCATTCACCGCGCGTAGCCTGGTACATGTAGCTCAGGCAAACATGTCTGGCGAGTTCTTTCGGTTCGCGCGGCGTGCCATGTTGCATCAGATAGGACGGCGCTGCGCACACGAACTGACGCGCCTTGCCGATCTGCCTTGCCACCAGACTGGAATCCTGGATGCGGCTAATGCGGATCGCGAGGTCATAGCCCTCGTCCACCAAGTCCACCACCCGGTCCGACAGGGTGATATCCAGCGTCACGTCCGGATAGCGTTGCGCATAGTCGGCCAGCGCACCGCCAAGGTAATTGACCGCAAAGGATACCGGCGCCGTAATGCGCAGCGTGCCGGTTGGCCGAGCGGCGCTCATGCTGGCGACCAGCGCGGCCTCATCCAGATCGGACAGCAATTGCCGGCAGCGTTCGAGGTAGGCTGCGCCAGTTTCGGTCAGGCTGAGGCGGCGCGTGCTGCGGTTGAACAGACGGGCATGCAGATGGGCTTCGAGGTCAGCGATATGACGTGTCACGGAAGGATTCGACATGTCGAGCGCACGCGCTGCGCCGGACAGACTGCCGGCCTCCGCCACCTTGGAAAACACCTTCATCGCCTGAAACAGGTCCATGTCGCTATATTTCCATATTTCGAAATAATGATTTTTCTATTTTCATATTTTTCTTTTAAATGGAAAAGCATAAAGTGAGGTCATCGATGCGTGATTTCCGGGAATCGGCCCAAATCGGTGCGAATTGACGCCCTTCTTTGTACCTTCTGTATCGTAGTGGGCGTCACTCTGTTCGCCCACGGTTTGCGCAAGATCTACGTCTTCGTCATGACAGGCACGGCGTTTTTTGCCAGTCACGGATTTTCGGTCCGAAAGACGCCCGGAACAGGCAGCGTACCGTCTGATCACAACAGGAACAGCAGGAGAACCATCATGGAAAACGCCTCGTCCATTCGCATGCCAGCCATCTTCTTCGGTCACGGCAGCCCAATGAATGCCCTCGAAAATAATGTCTATACGCAAGCGTGGCAGCGGTTAGGCGCGTCGCTGCCAAAACCGAAGGCCATCGTCGCCATTTCTGCGCACTGGACCACGCGCGGCACGGCAGTCACCGTCACGCCCATGCCAAAGACCATCCACGATTTCGGCGGTTTCCCACAGGCACTGTTCGATGTCCGTTACCCGGCGCCGGGCGATCCGGCACTGGCAGCCCGCGTACGCGACCTGCTCGCGCCAATCGATGTGCAAGCAGATCGCGAATGGGGCCTGGACCACGGCACGTGGTCAGTATTGATCAAGATGTATCCGGCCGCCAACGTGCCTGTCATACAGCTCAGCGTCGACCTTACGCAAGCGCCGTCGTTTCATGTGGAGCTCGGACGCAAACTGTCCGTACTGCGCGATGAAGGAATCCTGATTATTGCCAGCGGCGATGTCGTCCACAATCTCCGGACCGTACGCTGGGGCAGTAGCGCACCCTACGATTGGGCAACACGCTTCAATGACGAGGTGCGCGATTGCCTGCTGCGCGGCGACATCGAGCGCCTGACTGACTTCATGCAATGGGGTGCACATGCGCAACTATCGGTGCCAACGCCGGAGCATTTCCTGCCGCTCCTGTATATCGCCGGCACCAAGCGCGAAGACGAAGCGATTTCCATTGCGGTCGACGGCATCGAACTCGCCTCAGTGAGCATGTTGACCGCTGTGGTTGGCGATACCGCGACCTCACCGACCTGAACTTGCAGCGACCAGACGCATCTAACTGCGTGGCATGACGCATACTCTGCGCCGTGCCGCGCATCCGTACCCGGATCATTGATCACGCCAGGCAACCACTCACGCTATAGCAAAATTTTCTCACTGCCTACCCATGCCGGACGACACATGCAGGACATGTCCGCGAATCAAATCTGCAATCCGTAATCAGAGGCGAACTGCATGAATTCCAAAGTCATCCGGCCGCCGCCCGGTTACACCATATTGATGGTGGACGACACGCCGGCCAATCTTGCCCTGCTCGCAGAAGCGCTGGAACACCATGGCTTGTCGGTCCTAGTTGCCGAGGACGGCGAGGAAGCATTGCGCCGCGCGAAGTACGCGCATCCCGACCTGATCCTGCTGGATATCATGATGCCCGGCATTGATGGTTTTGAGACTTGCCGCCGCCTGAAAGCCGACGATACGCTGAACGACATCCCCGTCATTTTCATGAGCGCGCTATCCGATCACAGCGACAAATTGCGCGGCTTCGAGGCAGGTTGCGTTGATTATGTGACCAAACCCTTTCAGATCACCGAAGTGTTGGCACGCATCAACACTCACCTTAGTCTGCGCACGATGCAGCGCGAAATGGCGGAGCAGAACCAACACCTGCAAAACGAAATCCGGTTACGCGAGCGGATTGAAATGGATCTGCAGCAAGCGCACGATGCGCAGGAAGAACGGGTTGCGCAGAGGACCGAAGAACTGGCGCGCACGAACAGCATGCTCACTGCGGAAATCCATGAGCGACGACATGCCGAAGATGCTCTTCGCCGCAACGAATCGCGTCTGCGCAGACTCATCGAATCCAACATCATTGGCGTCTATTTCTGGAAAATCGATGGCACCATCACCGAGGCCAATGACGCGTTTCTTTGCCTGCTTGGTTATGAAGAGAGCGACTTGAAAGAAGGCAGGATTCGACTGGCGAATATTGCGCCACCGGAGTTTCAGGAGCTGAACCGCCGCGCGCTGGAGGAGATTAATTGCACCGGTCGCGTCACGCCTTTCGAGAAAGAATACATTCGCAAGGATGGCAGCCGGGTACCGGTACTGATCGGCGGCGCATTCATCGATAGCCTGCAACAGGAGGGCGTCGCCTTCGTGCTCGACCTGTCCGAGCGCAAACAGGCAGAAGAAAGAATCCGCTATCTGGCCGATCACGACGCGCTGACCAACCTGCCCAATCGCGCACTACTGCAAGACCGCTTGCAACAGGCACTGGCGCAGGCGCATCGCAACGGCACGCAGGTCGCGGTGTTGTTCATCGATCTTGATTACTTCAAGCACATCAACGACTCGCTTGGCCACCCGGTCGGCGACAGCCTGTTGCAGATGGTGGCCGAGCGGTTGAAAGCGTGCGTGCGCGAAGGTGATAGCGTCGCGCGTCTGGGCGGTGATGAATTTGTGTTGATTCTGCCGCTGGTCTCCGCAAGCGCCGATGTCGCGCTGGTCGCACGCAAGGCGCTCGATGCACTGGACGCCTCCTTTCAATGTGGCGACCATGAACTGCATGTCAGCGGCAGTATTGGCATCAGCCTGTATCCGGACGATGGCAAGGATGTCGACACGTTGATGCGCACAGCCGACACAGCGATGTACTATGCCAAAGACAAGGGACGTGGCAATTACCAGTTTTTCACGCAATCGCTGAACAAGGCGGCACAACGGCGACATACGATCACCAACGCCTTGCGTCACGCCTTGCTGCGCGATGAATTCATCCTGCACTACCAGCCGCAGGTGAATCTAGCGAACGGCACGATCTTTTCGGCGGAAGCCTTGTTGCGCTGGCAGCGTGCCGGCGAACCACCGATTGCCTGCCATGAGTTCATCACCATCGCGGAAGAGACCGGCCTGATCCTGCCGATAGGCGAATGGGTATTGCGAGAAGCCTGCCAGCAGTTGCGCCGCTGGCACAAGCAGGGATATAACGATATGGCGATTGCCGTCAATCTGTCGCCGCGCCAGTTTTTTCAACCCAATTTTCAAAACGTGGTGCGCGACATCCTTGACGAATATGGCGTGCCCGCCGCCTGTCTTGATCTCGAAATCACCGAGACAACGCTGATGCAGCGCACCGAGGACAATGTCGCCACGCTGAACCATCTCAGCGACATGGGGATCAAGCTGTCGATCGACGATTTCGGCACCGGCTATTCCAGCCTCGCCTATCTGCAGCGCTTTCCGGTCGACTCCCTCAAGATCGACCGCTCCTTTGTCAGCGGCATCGGACACGATTCCAACGATACCGCTTTGGTCAGCGCGATCATCTCGATGGCGCACAGCCTGCATCTGAACGTGCTCGCGGAAGGCGTGGAAACGCCCGAGCAGATTCGCTTCCTGCAAGCGCATGGCTGCCCATCCGCACAAGGATATTTTTATAGCGAAGCCATCGCAGCGGGCTCATTCACCAAGTTGCTGCTACAGCAATCGCATCGCACGATGAATGCGTAACACGCGCTGCACGGTAAGTGCGGCGCGCGCCCCGCCACTCCCGCCGTCGACTCTAGAAGAAATACCGCAGCACGGCTTGCATAGTGCGACGCTGCGACGCGGCTCCGAATTCACTGACCGCATCGCCGCCATTCAATTGCCATTGCAATGCGAGCTCGGCACGTTCCCAGTGATAGCGCGCTTCCACCCACGACAAGCGGCTGTGGTCGCTCAGATTGATGCGCAACATGGCGTTGAGGTCAAAATGGTTGATCAGGACATCCTGCCAGCTACTGTAGAAAAACAGTGCCTGCCGTGTCGGCATGTCCTGCACGGTTTGCGCATAGCCGCGATAGCGGCCATAGGCGAGCGGCGCAGTGCGCGGCAATGCGCTCCATTCCGCGTCGCGCAACCCGGCGCCGTTGTACTGGTACTCGACGGTGAGCGACAACTTGTCCGCCGTGGTGTAGGTCAGCCCGGTCGCGACACGGTTGCGGAAAGCGATGTCATCGTCTCTGCCGAAGGACTGCGCCAGCAGCGACGGACTGCGCCCCCCGGACCATTCGGCATAGGCAACGGTCGCGTCATTGAGCAGCGTCGAAAAATTGATGCCCAATTGCGGCGAACGGCGCTCTTCGCCGAACAGCAGGAATTGCGGATTGATGCCTTCCGAAAACTGATGGCTGGCAGCGAGCAGCCAACGGTCGCGATTGTTGGTGGCGCCAAAATCGGGACTCAGTGCTGCCGGATTCGGCTGCGACATCAGCTTGGGCGAATAGGCCGCGCTGAGCGAGCCGCCGTTCCATAGTGTCTGGCTGCGCAGCATCACGCTGCCGAGGCGATTCTTTTTCAAGCTGGCGGGGTCGGCGGAGACAATGGAACGATTGGCGCCCGCGCGAAAATAATCGGTCGGGTTGTAGCCGGTGGCGACGCCGAACCGCGCATTGATGCGACCAAGATCGAACAGTTGATCGTCTTTGACCTGCCAGCTCAGGTACGCTTCTTTCAGCGTGTTGATGCCGTTCTGGCGCACTGGATCATTGCGCCAGTTCATGTCCAGACGGTCGGCAAACACTGCGCGCCAGCCGCGAGCGAAACTCTTGTCGAATTGCACATCGAGCGACAGGCGTTGCAAGTCGATCGTGCTTCCGTTGCGCAGTCTGGCCGGGCCGGCCGCAGCTTCCACGAAGACCTGCCAGTCGCTCGCGCGTTGCACTTCCGGCGCCGCTTCGTCGGCCAGCATCAATGCGGCGTCATCCGCACTTTGCGCGAGTGCGCTGCCGGCAATCAATGCACAACCGAAAACAAAAGCGCGCATCATTCCGGTTTGAAGCGCGGCAGGTAATCGCGCTGCAGCCAGGCTTCCGGCACCTCGCGCTTGGCATAATCCGAGAAGCGCATAACGGTCACCCAATTTGGATCGAGGCCGTCAATAATCACGGTTTCGGTCGGACGTTCCTGCCCGAGATTGTTCTGGTAGCGGCGATAGTATGCAGTCTTCAGCAGATGCCCGCTTTCGGTATAGAAGCGAGCCTTGAGCGGCCGGTTATTGGCCGTATCGATCCACATGTCGATATGGTGGTACGTCACCTCCGGCGTCGTTGCCGCCAGCGCCAGCTTGTAGCAGTGCCGCGTCTGCCGATCGCCATCCTGAATGTCCTCCTCGCCGGCCAGCGTGGCGCGATAATCCTTGGCGAGATTGACCGTGACGATATCGCCATTGGCCGCCTGACCAAGCAGCCGCTGTTGCGGCGAAATACGAATGCTGGCCTTATTGGACGGATCATAGAACCACAGGTCGTTACCGCTTTTGAGCATCAGCTTATTGGCATCGCGCGCCGGCGCGACGAAGCGTATGAGGCTGCGGAACTGCCCGCCCGTCTTGTCCGCCTTCGAATAGACTGCCAGCGTGCTGCCATCCGTCTGCTTTCCGCTGCGGTATTCGACCAGCGTCGTAGTCAGCCCGAATGGAAAGTCCGGGTTGCGCACCGCGTCGCTGGCGGCAAGGATGTCCTGCGCGCTGGGCGCGGCGTGCGCCTGCACCAGACACAGGCTGCTTGCCAGCAGCGCCGCGAAGGTCACTGTTGCCGCTGTTGCGGCGTTTCTCAGTTGTAGCATGTTCATTTTTCTTATCCCGTTATACGTGGCGCAAAGCATCGACAATCATCATTTTTGACGCGCGATTGGCGGGCCACCATGCCGAGATGACCGCCACGGCGAACAGGCCACTCATGCTGCCGACCAACAGGCGCGTGTCCTGCCAGACGCTCACCAGGATTAGGTAAGCATACGAGTAGCCGGGCGGCGTCCAGGTCAGGCCACTGTTATTGATCAGGTAGGCGATGATCAGCGCGCACAATACACCGACTGCCGCACCGATCAGTCCCAGCAGCATACCCTCGCACAGAAACAGGCGCCGGATGCCCGCGCGCCGCAATCCCATTGCACGCAAGGTGCCGATTTCAACCGTGCGCTCGACCACGGCGGTGCTCATGGTGTTACCAATCGTGAACAACACGATGACAGCGATCAATATGGAGATGAATCCGAACATCGAATTCATGAATTGCTCCGTTTGGCCAAACATCGGATTGAGCGTACGGAAATCCAGAATTTCCAGCGGCTGGGTTTTGAATTCCGCCGCCAGCAGTTGCGCCAGACGTTCGCGGGCCATCGGTATCTGGGCCGTGTGCCGAAGCTGGACGCGGATGGCCGTCACTTGCGGCGTCCCATTTCCGTAAATAAGCTTTTGCGCCTGCGCCAGATGCATCGCCAGATAAACGTCATCCAATGCCTTGATGCCCATGTTTTCGGCCTTGACCACGGACAGGCTGGCAACATTGGGCGCTCCATGCGACGTCGCGGCGAGCATTTCGATGCGGGTTTCGTCGTTCTGCGGGAGGCTGGATTTTTCGAGCCCGGACAGTGCGACGATATCGTCCGGCGCTTGTGTGCCTTCGCGTGGCGATACGGTCGATGTTGGGCTGCAATCAGGGACTTTCAGCACGGCGCAAAGCTTCAGTTTGCGCGCCACGCCGGTACCGACGACCACGGCGTCCGGGTTGGAGTCGGTCAGGGGAAGCGGATGCGCGTAGCTTTTCAGGCCGTAATCGTTCCACGACAGCATTTGGTTGAATTCATCCACGACCACGCCGGATGCCATCACGGAACGCGACACGCCTTCTGAAAAGTTACCCGCGATCCCGCCCAGTTGCAGGCTTGGCGTGACCACGGCCAGCATGGGTGCCAGAACCGGGTCGCGCTTGACCGCATCGATAACGCGCTGATAGTCGGCGATGCCGTAGGCGGTCGGGTTATCGCTGCCTTCCAGAAAATAATCCTTGTACTGGATCTGCAAATGGCCGGAGTGTTGTACAAATCCCGTTTCCGATCCATACATGATGTTGGACTTGTAGCCGCCAAAAATAAGGATCGCCACCAGTCCAATGATCATCGCGAGCAGCGTGGTAAGAGAACGTCGGCGGTTGCGCAACAGGTTGCGTAGGGCGAGCGAAAAGGTATTCATGCGCGTGCCTCCGTGCGGCGTTCAACCTGCGTGATCTGACCGTCGCGAATGAATACCGCATCGTCGGCCTCCGCAAGCACCTGCGGATCGTGCGAGGAGAAGACGAACGAGACCTGGTGCTCGCGCTGCATCTTGCGCATCAGCGCGATGATGGCGGCGCCGGTCTGGCTATCCAGATTAGCGGTCGGCTCATCGGCCAACACCAGCTTCGGTGCCGGTGCCAGCGCGCGGGCAATGGCTACACGCTGGCGCTGGCCGCCGGACAACTGGCCGGGACGGTTTTTCGCGCGATCGGCCAGGCCGACGGCGTCCAGCAAAGTCATCACACGCTCCTTGCGCTGCGCGGCAGGCATTTTGGTCAGCAGAAGCGGATATTCGACGTTCTCGTAGGCGCTCAGCACCGGCAGCAAGTTGAAGTTCTGGAAGATGAAACCGAGATGACGCGCACGAAAATCCGACAAGGCGTCATCTTTCATGCTCTGCACCGCCTGCCCTGCCACGGTGATCTCGCCATGGTCGGGGCGGTCGATGCACCCGATCAAGTTGAGCAGCGTGGTCTTGCCGCTGCCGGACGCGCCCGAAATGACCGTAAAGCAGTCGGGACGAATTTCAAGGTTGATATCGCTTAATGCCGGCACATCGACCGCGTCGAGGTGATAAGTCTTGCTGACTTGCTTCAGGATGACTGGATGCATGACGCTTTCTCCGAAAGAAACCGTTGCAAATATAACCATTTGCAAGAAATTAGACGAGAAGTTTGCGACGAAATGCTGCCGAAAGCGATGAAATGCCGCAATCGCGATACAAGCACGCGATACAAGCACCCGACGGTCAGATCGACTGGTCCATCTCGAAGGAGGGGCAGCTGCTGTCGTGGTGATGCCGCACGATGCGCGCCGGCACCCCGGCAACCGTCACATGGGGCGGCACCGGCCTGAGCACCACGCTGCCCGCCGCGATCTTGCTCATGGTGCCGATTTCGATATTGCCGAGGATTTTCGCGCCCGCACCAATCATCACGCCGCTGCGGATCTTGGGATGGCGGTCGCCATGTTCCTTGCCGGTACCGCCCAAGGTCACATTCTGCAGAATCGACACGTTATCCTCGACCACCGAGGTTTCACCGATCACGATGCCGGTACCGTGATCGAGCATGACACTGGCGCCAATGCGCGCGGCAGGATGAATATCGACCGCAAATGCCACCGACGCCTGGTTGGACAGCGCAAACGCCAGCTCCCGACGTCCTGCCTGCCACAGGGCATGGGTAACACGATAGGTTTGCAGCGCCTGGAAACCCTTCAGGTTCAATAGCACATGCAGGTAATTCGGACAGGCCGGATCACGATCCTTGACGGCGATGAGGTCGGCAAGCGAACGTGCCAGCGTGAGCGTGTCTTCGTCGAGCACCGCGCGCATCAAGACCTGAAGATCTTCCGCTGGCAGTCCGTCACCGGCCAGCCGGCGCGCCAGGATCGCCGCGATGGCGGCTGACAGCGACGGCTGGTCCAGAACCAGCCGATGGAGATGCGCGCGCAACACGGGTTCACGTCGCGCCACATCGGACGCATCGCATTGCACTTGCTGCCAGACGAGCGCAGCATCGACGGACATGGCAACATTGGTCTGTTGCGTATGCAGGACGGCAATATCTTTTTCAGCAATATTCATGATGTTCCTTGCTACACAACTGCAGCATGGCAAAAAAAAATGGCCGCAGGTCTTTCAACACTGCGGCCATCGGAATCTGACGAAAAACGCGTACGCTAGTCGGCAAGCCCCTCTGGCGGCCGGCAGCAACATGCAAAAACAAATTTGGCGGAAACAAGGGCGTGTTTCATTGGTCCAAGCGAAAAAATCATATGCAAAGAAGAATTCCGGATAATTAAAACACATTTCCCAGTAAGTGGCATGGCTACGCACAAGTCGCGGCTGGCCGCCTCCATGATGACAACCCAGCATTCCCTGTAAACGACATGAATTCTCTCCGTATCGGTCTGATCTCTGACACGCACAATCTGCTGCGCCCGGAAGCGCGCATCGCGCTCGCCGGGGTGGACCACATCGTGCATGCCGGCGACATTTGCGACGGCCAGGTGCTGGAACAGCTGCGCCAGATCGCGCCGGTGCTCGCCGTGCGCGGCAATAATGATCGCGGCGCATGGGCCAGCGACCTGCGCGAACAGGAAACGATAGACCTCGGCGGTGTCCGGCTGCACGTCGTGCACGACCTCAACGATCTGGGTGTCGAAACACATACTCTGCGTGCCGCAGGCATTCAAGCCGTCATTTCCGGCCATTCGCACCGCCCAGAAATCATCCGAGACAACGGCGTGTTATTCGTCAATCCCGGCAGTGCGGGTCCCCGCCGCTTCAGGCTGCCGATTTCGCTTGCCTTTCTCGACATTGCCGACGGCAAGCTTAGAGCCAGCCTGCAAACCCTCGAAGTAGACTGACTGCGTTTGTTGCCGCGCCCGAAATGGGCCGGTATCGCCATGGCCGATTTTGTCCGCTTCTTGGCTTCCCTGCGTATTTCCGTTGTCATCGGCGCGCCTTAACATGGTTGTCGACGGCGCACTGCCATTCCGGCTGCGTCCACTTCCATGCAAAGAGGCGCATCATGTTGAGCATAGGCATACTGGTTTTCGACGATGTGGAAATACTGGATTTTTCCGGCCCGTACGAAGTGTTTTCGACTGCGGCACGCGTGCACCGGCGCACCATGCCGTCGGCCATGCTGTTCGCCTGTTCCTTGATTGCCGAGGAAAGTCGCCCTGTCCGCACCCGCGGCGGCATGCTGGTGCTGCCAGATCATGTGCTTGCCGCGGCACCGGACATCGATGTGCTGATCGTCCCCGGCGGGGATGTATCGGCAGTACGCGACAAGGCCAGCGTAATCGACTGGATTCGCACACGACACACGCGTAGCACGATCACCGCATCGGTCTGCACCGGCGCTTTCCTGCTGGCCAAAGCCGATGTGCTGGCTGGACTGGAAGCGACCACCCATTGGGAAGATCAGGCCGAACTGCAGGCCGCCTTCCCGACGCTAAAAGTGGTGAAGGATGCCCCTTGGGTGGACTGCGGTAAAGTGATGAGTTCCGGCGGAATTTCGGCGGGTATCGACATGAGCCTGCATCTGGTCGAGCGGCTCGCGGGACGGGAACTCGCGCTCGCCACGGCGAGGCAAATGGAATATCGATGGAATGAACATGGAAGCGATCGCCGTGCGGACACAACCCATACCGACGTACTTTCTACTGCGTGAAAACACGCTGGCGCTGGACTTGATCGGTCCGGCGGAAGTCCTGCGCTATGCCAATCGACTGGCGATGCAGGATGGCGGGTCGGCATTGTTTGCGCTGCGCTACATCAGCGCAGCGCCACGCGTCAGCACGTCGATCGGACTCGATCTGGCCGGCTTTTCCGAACTGCCAGAAAGCCTGCCCGACAAGGCGATGCTGATCCTGATCGGCTGCGAAGGCAGCGATACCGATTTCAGCAGCCCCACCGCGCGCACGACCGTTGCCTGGCTGCGCCAGCATGTGACGCCTGCACATCGACTGCTGTGCATCTGCACCGGCGCGCTGCTTGCCGGTCATGCCGGTCTGCTGGATGGACGGCGGTGCACGACGCACCACGGTCACTATGACGATCTGCGCCGACTGGCGCCGTGCGCGCTGGTGCAGGAAAACCGTATCTTCGTCGAAGATGGCCTCGTATACACGAGCGCCGGCGTCACCACCGGCATTGATCTCGCACTGCACCTGGTGGCCCAGATTGCCGGCTATCAGACTAGCGCGACGACTGCACGCGCCATGGTGATCTACATGCGTCGCGCCGGCACCGATCCGCAGCTATCGCCGTGGCTGGCGTATCGCAACCATATGCATCCGGCGATTCACCGGGTGCAGGACGCCATTCTCGGTGATCCTGCCAGGGAATGGAGCAATACGGAACTGTCGCACGTTGCCTGCGTCAGTGAACGTCACCTGACCCGCCTGTTCCGCGAACATACCGGCACCGGCATAGTGGATTACCTGCAGCGCATCCGTGTCGCGCTCGCACGCGAAATGCTGATGCAATCGGAATTCGATATGGAACGCGTCGCGGAAAAAGCCGGCTTCAGTTCAAGCCGACAACTGCGACGCGTCTGGAGCAAGTTCGAAGACGGCCCGCCGAGCCAGTTGCGCGGTGTTAGCGGCAATGACTATTAAAGAGATTCAGTCATCCCGCTGACGGGGACTCAATAGTCGGTCGAACCCGCCGTCGCGCCACCCTTCGCATCCGCTGCGCCGGACATCGACAAGGCCACGGCTTCGGCCACCTTGATGCCATCCACGCCGGCCGACAGGATGCCGCCGGCGTAACCGGCACCCTCGCCCGCCGGGAACAAGCCCTTTACGTTCACACTCTGGAAGTTGTCGCCGCGCTTGATGCGGATCGGCGACGACGTGCGCGTTTCCACGCCGGTCAGCAGCGCATCGGGCATCGCGTAGCCCTTGATCTGGCGATCGAACGCCGGGATCGCTTCGCGCATCGCTTCGATGGCATAAGCGGGCAAGGAAGGCGCCAGGTCGGTGAGGTGCACGCCGGGCTTGTAGGACGGCTGGACCGAACCGGAATCCTGCGACGCCTTACCGGCAAGGAAATCGCCGACGAGCTGGGCCGGCGCGTCGTAGTTGCCGCCCCCCATGACGAAGGCACGCGACTCGAGTTCGCGCTGGAACTCGATGCCGGCCAGCGGGTGTTTGTCGCCGTCGAAATCCTCGGGGTTGATACCGACTACGAAACCACTGTTGGCATTGCGCTCATTGCGCGAATACTGGCTCATGCCGTTGGTGACCACGCGCCCCGGCTCCGAGGTCGCCGCCACCACTGTGCCGCCGGGGCACATGCAGAAACTATAGACGGTGCGGCCGTTGCTGGCGTGATGCACCAGCTTGTAGTCCGCAGCGCCGAGCAGCGGATGACCGGCGAACTTGCCAAAGCGCGCGCGGTCGATCATCGACTGTGGATGTTCGATGCGAAAGCCGATCGAAAATGGCTTGGCTTCGATGTACACGCCGCGCTCGTAGAGCATCTGGAAGGTATCGCGCGCACTGTGGCCGACGGCGAGCACAACATGGTCACTGGCGATAATGTCTCCGTTCTCCAGCTTTACGCCGCGCACCTGCTTGCCATCCGTGCCGTCGTCGATGTCGATATCGACCACCTTGCTCTCAAAGCGGAACTCGCCGCCGAGCGATGTGATGGTTGCGCGCATGGCTTCCACCATCTTCACCAGGCGGAAGGTGCCGATGTGCGGCTTGCTGACGTACAGGATCTCTTCCGGCGCATCCGCCTTCACGAATTCGGTCAACACCTTGCGGCCGTAATGCTTCGGGTCCTTGATACCGCTATGCAGCTTGCCGTCGGAGAACGTGCCTGCGCCGCCTTCGCCGAACTGCACGTTCGATTCCGGATTCAACTCGCGCTTGCGCCACAGGTCCCAGGTATCTTTCGTGCGTTCGCGCACCACCTTGCCGCGTTCGAGGATGATGGGCCGGAATCCGCTCTGCGCGAGGATCAGGGCCGCGAAAATGCCGCAGGGACCGAAGCCGATCACCACCGGGCGCGTTGTCACATCGCCCGGCGCCTGCGCGACAAACTTGTAGCTGGTGTCGGGCGTAATGCCGACATGCGGCACGCCCTGCATGCGCGCCAGCAGTGCTTCCTCGTCGTTGACTTCGACGTCGAGCGTATAGACCAGCGTGATCGCGCTGCGCCGGCGCGCGTCGTAACCGCGACGGAAAATCGTATAACCGAGCAGGTCGTCGGCGGCAATCTGCAGGCGCGCCAGAATGGCAGCCGGCAGATCGGCTTCGGAATGATCGAGCGGGAGAATGAGGTTGGTAAGTCGCAGCATGCAGAGGCCTTTAAAGCAGGCCGCTATTTTACTCTAGCGGGTGGAATGAACCGGTTTGCATTTTGCGCGCTCCCGACGCTTCGCGGATGCGGGCTCGTGCAGCGTGCGACGGCAAGAGGCTGCAACGCCGCAGGCGGCCCGTTTGAGCCAGGCGCTTGTCGATGTTGAGCATGCGCTTGTACGCATCGTTACAGGCGCTCGGCGGCAGGATTTGCGTCAATCAGGATACCGTCATCGCGCCGCGCGAATGTGATTGCATCAGACGACGCGAGGAATCGAGCACGATGGTACGCCAGATCGCCGGGTGCCGTTGCGCACAGCGTCCGGCGATGGTCCGGCCATGTGTTCGCCCTTGTTGTTGTATCTGCATATCCGTATCCGCTGCCGCTTTTCCGCTGACGTATTTTGGCATCGGCACGTTAGCAACGCATGGGCCGTAAAGTATGCAGTCTCATGCTAAAGAGGCAAATCTTATTAAAAAGATTCAATGTGTCCGGTACAGCAGTCATTATCCATCAGGACGCGCTGCATGCAGCGCCGTCCGGCCGCGCGAGGCACGACCGGACGGTTTTACCGAAGAAGCAGAGATTCAGCTTCGGCGCGTCAGGCACTGCGATACTGATCGCGCAGACTCTTTACCTGATCATGGTTCTGCAACACGCCTTGGAAATGCCGCTCCACCACGCTACGCACTTCGACAGGCAGGTTTTTCTCCAGCGCGCGTCGATAGCTGGCAACCGCGACGTCCTCGCCGCGCTCGCATTCCTTCAGCACCGCCTTGTCATCCTTGCCAGTCACCAGCGCCTTGATATCCACCCAGCGCCGATGCAGCGCACCGCCCAGCCCGCCGCTCTGTTCCGGATCGCCGCCGTAGCTGCGCACCATGGCTTGCAACTCCTGCGCTGCAGCCGCACATGCCTGCGCGCGATTGGAGAAAAAAGTTTTGAGCCGTGCATCGCTGACATCGTCGGCGCAGGTGCGAAAACCTTCCGCGCCGTCCTTGCTGGTTTCAATCAGGTCGTTCAGCGTGGAGATTACTTCGTCGTTGTCCATGACCGCTCCGCCTTATTGTTTGCCAGGACCGGTGCTGTTCGACGATCCCGAGGTGCCGGAAGCGCCTGACTTGCCGGCGCCGCTTGACGACCCTGAGGAGCCCGAACTGCTTGACGTGCCGGCCGGCCCCATCGAGCCTGACGTGCTGGTTTTGGCGGCGTTTACATCCTGCGCCATCGTCAGGTGCTGATCGACGATTGGCGTCATCTTTGTTGCGAGTGCCTTCAGGTCAGGATCGCTTGCGCGGTTCTGCGCGCGCTGCAGAAGACGATGGGTATTTCGGTGATCACTCATGCCACCCTGCGAGATGTACCGCTTGTCGAATTTGTCGGCCTGCAGCGCACTCAGTTTTTTTGCCGCTGCCTGGTGCTTGCGGTCGGGCTCGGTGGGCAACGTCACGCCCTTGGCTTGCGCCAACTGTTCGAGCTCCTTTTGCGCCTGCGTATGGTCATCGATCATCTTTTGCGCAAAGCTGCGTACCTGGTCGTTCTTGGACTGGCTCAATGCAATCTTGCCCGTTTCGATTTCAGCGAGATTAGACTGGGCCAGCTCGCGCATGATGGTCTGGTCCGTCTTACTTACAGACTTGCCACCGGCGCTCTTGCCGGCGCTGGCGTCGCTGCTGCCAGAACTGGGTTGTGCGCTGCTGGTGGCGCCTTGTCCGGCAGCACTTGAACTACTGCTTTGTGCGTTCGTCGCAGGGGCGCTGAACAATAGGGCCAGCGCGGCGATTCCCAGCACGCGATTGAGGTGTTTAGCTTGTTGCATTTGGCATCTCCTTTGGAAATGGTGTGGCCTAAAGGGAAGGCATCGATTGATGCATCCGACGATTGAGGCAATGTGCGTGCCATGGCCGATAGGCGATGCGCGCTCTTGTTTGAGCAAAGCCGCCGGCAATAGATACACGGTGTCGTCGGAAGAGACTACAGAAGAGAGGAAAAAATTACAGTGTAAGGTCGGGTGTTGTGGGTCATGCCGCCCCGCAAAAAAAATGCCAAAGCTTTCGCTTTGGCATCAAGACTTGCCGGATTGCTCCAGCAAGCGCCCATGAATGGAGGCTCGGACATACGCATTGCAACGACGAGAACATCGCGCATGCAACCGGCTGCGAAGGACACCGCAGCGCCTTGCGGCGCTCCCCTTTCCGTGCGGCGTCCCCCGCAAACCTTTTATGCGCTCCGATGCCTCTTTTCGCATTTGCACTCGATGGTATCGAGCACATTTCCGTCCGGGTCGACGGTCTCCAGAAGTACGTCAAATCCCCACAGCCGGGTCACGTGTTTCAGCACCTCTCCGGCCTGCTGGTTCAGCGGCCTGCGCAGGTACTGATTGTGACGCAGCGTCAACGAACGTTGCCCGTGCGTATCGACCGACCACACCTGGATATTCGGTTCGCGATTGCCGAGGTTGTACTGTCCGGCAAGCTGTTCACGGATATAGCGGTAGCCGGCATCGTCGTGAATGGCGGAAATGCTGAGCTTGTCCTTCTTGTCGTCATCGAGCACGGCAAAGAAATGAAAATCGCGGATCAGCTTCGGCGACAGGTATTGCGAAATGAAGCTTTCGTCCTTGAAGTTGCGCATCGCAAAGTCGAGTGTCTTCTTCCAGTCGCTGCCGGCAATATCGGGAAACCACTGCCTGTCCTCGTCCGTCGGTTCTTCGCAAATGCGGCGGATGTCGCGCATCATGGCGAAACCAAGCGCATACGGATTGATGCCATTGAAGTACTTGCTGGTGACCGGCGGCTGGTACACCACGTTGGTATGGCTTTGCAGGAACTCCATCATGAAGCCATTGCCGACCACGCCTTCGTCATACAACTGGTTGAGGATGGTGTAATGCCAGAACGTCGCCCAACCTTCGTTCATTACCTGGGTCTGGCGTTGCGGATAGAAGTACTGCGAAATCTTGCGCACGATGCGAACGATTTCGCGTTCCCAAGGTTTCAGCAGCGGCGCATATTTCTCGATGAAGTACAGCAGGTTTTCCTGCGGCTCCGATGGGAAGCGATTGACTGCCTGTTCGGTCACAACTTCGGCCTTGCGCGGCAGCGTGCGCCACAGGTCGTTCACCTGCGATTGCAGATAGCGTTCGCGTTCTTCCTGGCGCTCGCGCTCTTCCGCCATCGACAGCTTCGCTGGACGCTTGTAGCGGTCCACACCATAGTTCTGCAAGGCGTGGCAGGAATCGAGCAGCAATTCGACTGCTTCGATGCCGTAGCGCTGTTCGCAATCGGCGATGTAATTCTTCGCGAACACCATGTAGTCGATGATCGCATCGGCATCGGTCCAGGTGCGGAACAGATAATTGCCCTTGAAGAAAGAGTTGTGACCGTAGGATGCATGCGCGATCACCAGCGCCTGCATGGTCAGGCTGTTCTCTTCCATCAGATAAGCAATACACGGATCGGAATTGATCACGATCTCGTACGCCAGCCCCATGTGGCCGCGCCGGTAGCTCTTCTCCGTTGCCAGGAAATGCTTGCCGAAGGACCAGTGTGCATACGACACCGGCATGCCGACCGATGCATACGCATCCATCATCTGCTCGGCGCTGATGATCTCAAGCTGGTTCGGATACGTGTCGAGCCCGAAGTTTTCAGCAACGCGGCGAATCTCCGCGTGCACCTGTTCGATCAGGTCGAAGGTCCATTCCGACTGTTCCGGCAAGCGCGTTGGCTTGGCGGCTTTGCGCTTGCCGGACTTTTTCGTTGCTGGTTTGTTGAGGACTTTAATCATTTCGGTTGTTTCTTGAATAGTTCACGGAACACCGGATAGATATCAGAGGGCGACTCTATTTTTTGCAACGCAAAGTGCGGATGATGATCCGGAATCTGCGTGTACTCGTGCCACAGGTTCTGCGGCTCGCCATCGGTAATCTCGACATAGGCGTAGTACTGCACCAGCGGCATGATCTTGTTGATCAGCAGCTCGCGGCAGGTTACCGAATCGTTGTCCCAGTTATCACCGTCGGACGCCTGCGCAACATAGATATTCCAGTCGCTGGTGGCATAACGCTCGTTGATCACCTTGTCGAGCAGGTACAGTGCCGACGACACCACGGTGCCGCCCGATTCCCGCGAGTTGAAAAATTCATCCTCGCTGACTTCGGTTGCCTGCGTGTGGTGACGGATGAAAACGACTTCGATCTTTTCATAAGCGCGCTCCAGGAACAGGTAGAGCAAGATAAAGAAGCGCTTGGCGGCGTCCTTCTTCGCCTGGTCCATCGAACCGGACACGTCCATCACGCAGAACATCACCGCCTGGCTGGACGGCTTGGGCACCTTGATGCGGTTGCTGTAACGCAGATCGATCGGATCGAGGAAGGCGATGCCGTCGAGCTTGGCGCGCAGGTGATGGATTTCCTTGCGCAGTGCGACCACGCGGTAATCGTCTTCAAATTCCGTCTTGAGCAGATCATTCATCTCCTGCTCGGCTTCGCGCAGACGCTTGCGTGACTTGCCGCCAACCGCAATGCGGCGGCCGATCGCGCCGCGCATCGAGCGCAGCACATGAATGTTCGTCGGTGTACCCGAAATGGTATAGCCGGCGCGCTGCTGCTTGAACTCGGTGATGGAAGTGAGTTGCGTCTTGACCAGATTGGGCAGCTCGAGGTCTTCAAAGAAGTAGTTCATGAATTCTTCGCGCGTCAGCTCGAAGGTGAAATCGTCTTCGGTAATCTCGTCACTGTTGCCCGCCTTGCCCTTGCCGGCGCCATTGCCGCCTTTTGGCCGCTGAACCTGGTCACCCTTCTGGTATTCCTTGTTGCCGGGTCGGACCACTTCCCAGACGCCACCTTGCGCGTGGCCGAAATTAGGTTCGTTGATGTCCTTGACCGGGATAGATACTTTTTCACCTTTCTCGATATCGGTGATCGAGCGGCCCTTGATTGCACGTGTAACGGCGTCCTTGATCTGGCCTTTGTAACGCCTGAGAAAGCGTTCGCGGTTGCCAGCGGACTTGTTCTTGCCCTGCAGACGCCGGTCGATGAGGTGAGCCAAAATGCCTCCTGAAACTGGTTGGGCGTTTGTTTTACTCCCCTCTCCCGCAGGCGGGTGAGGGGGCGGAGGTGAGGATGACCGCGCACGAGAAGTTTCTGGCGGCCACCCTCACCCCGACCCATCTCCCATTTGCAGGAGAGGGGTCTTTGCTGCTTTGTTACATCACGACGACTTGCGAACCCGCAGGTACCATTCGCACAGCAGGCGTACCTGCTTGGCGGTGTAACCTTTCGCCACCATGCGCGAGACGAACTCCTGATGCTTGTTCGCATCGTCGGCGCTAGCCTTGGCATTGAACGAAATCACCGGCAGCAGTTCCTCGGTATTCGAGAACATTTTCTTCTCGATGACGGTGCGCAGCTTTTCATAGCTGGTCCACGCAGGGTTCTTGCCGTTGTTCTGCGCACGCGCGCGCAACACGAAGTTGACGATCTCGTTACGGAAGTCCTTCGGATTCGAAATTCCTGCGGGCTTCTCGATTTTTTCGAGTTCGCTGTTCAGGGAATCGCGGTCGAAGCTCTCGCCGGTATCCGGATCGCGGAATTCCTGGTCCTGGATCCAGAAGTCAGCGAAGGTCACATAACGATCGAAGATGTTCTGGCCATATTCGGAATAGCTTTCCAGATAAGCAGTCTGAATTTCCTTGCCGATGAATTCAACGTAACGCTGCGCGAGAAACTCCTTGATGAAGGACATGTACTTCTGCTCGGTCTCCGGCGGGAACTGCTCGCGTTCGACCTGCTGTTCCAGCACGTACAGCAAGTGCACCGGATTGGCAGCGACTTCGGTATTGTCGAAGTTGAAGACCTTGGACAGGATCTTGAACGCGAAGCGCGTCGACAAGCCGTTCATGCCTTCATCCACGCCGGCATAGTCCGCGTATTCCTGACGCGACTTCGCCTTCGGATCAGTGTCCTTCAGGTTCTCGCCGTCATATACCTGCATCTTCGAAAAGATGCTGGAATTTTCCGGCTCCTTCAGGCGCGACAGCATCGCGAACTGCGACATCATCTTCAGCGTGCCAGGCGCGCAAGGCGCCTGCGACAGCGAAGAGGTACGTACCAGCTTTTCGTAAATCTTGATTTCGTCCGACACGCGCAGGCAGTACGGCACCTTCACAATATAGATACGATCAAGAAACGCTTCGTTGTTCTTGTTGTTGCGGAATGCCTTCCACTCGGATTCATTCGAGTGCGCCAGGACGACGCCATCAAACGGAATCGCGCCGAAACCTTCCGTCCCCTTGTAGTTACCTTCCTGTGTTGCGGTCAGCAGCGGATGCAGCACCTTGATCGGCGCTTTGAACATCTCGACGAATTCCATCAAGCCCTGATTGGACAGGCACAGGCCGCCGGAATAGCTGTACGCATCCGGATCATCCTGCGAATAGTCTTCCAGCTTGCGGATATCGACCTTGCCGACCAGGGAAGAAATGTCCTGGTTGTTTTCATCGCCCGGTTCGGTCTTGGAAATCGCAACCTGCTTCAACACCGATGGATAACGGCGTACCACGCGGAACTGATTGATGTCGCCATTGAATTCGTGAAGGCGCTTGACTGCCCACGGACTCGGGATGGTTTTCAGATAGCGGCGCGGGATGCCGTAGTCTTCTTCGAGAATTGCGCCATCTTCTTCTGCATTGAAGAGGCCGAGCGGTGATTCGTTGACGGGTGAGCCCTTGATGCAATAGAAGGGCACATGCTCCATCAGGGATTTGAGTTTTTCGGCGATCGACGATTTACCGCCGCCGACGGGGCCGAGCAGGTAAAGCACCTGCTTGCGTTCTTCGAGGCCTTGAGCGGCATGACGAAAATAGGAGACAACCTGCTCGATGACTTCCTCCATGCCGTAGAACTCACGGAATGCAGGATAAATCTTGATAACCTTGTTGGCGAAGATGCGCGAGAGCCGCGGATCGTGGCGCGTGTCGATCAGTTCAGGCTCGCCGATTGCCTCGAGCATGCGCTCGGCGGCAGTGGCGTAAGCGATGCGATCGCGCTTGCACAATTCCAGATATTCTTGCAGGGAGTATTCCTCTTCCCGTGTCCGCTCATACCGTGCTGTGTAGTTGTCAAAGATTTTCATGGGGTTCCTTTGTAAAGCTACCGGTCGTTTTGTGTGTCGGATACAGATTTGAATTTCCACTCCGCAATTTAATAATACGCGGTGTTTTACGTTGTCCATAGAAAATTTTCGGCTTTTTTTGTGACGAGAATTTAGTTAAGAAAAAGGCTTTCAACTTCCTATTTTCAAAGCGATATTTTTCGCAAAAATAGTTCGTAATTCAGTTCGATTGCGTAAAACTTTTTTGCGCGTAAGTTGTCGCGAACATCCTTTTCTGAACGATGTGATGCAGAAGAGGTGTGCGCAAAAGAGACAGTACGCAATGCACAACGCGCGACACTGTGCGCAAAAAAACCATACGGCGAACATGTGTCAACCGGAGGCTTTGCGTAATCGTTGAATTGAGATGGAAAGCAGGCGCTGTTCATGCGATGGCCTGCTCGCGCGAGAATGCGCAGTGATGCGCATGGTGATCATGCGCACAATTTTCTTGCAGTGGGAAATTGTTTGTCTATAGTGATGTTGTAGTAAGTGCTGTTGCGTTGAGCACGGTATTCACTATCGCCCCAACAAACCTTTCAGCTGTTCCTTCAGCTGATCGCGGACTTTGTCTTTTTGTTCTTCCAGCGACTTCTGCGCTTTCGCCTTCACTTCATCTTTTCTTTCGTCGAACTTTTGTCGTGCCATTTCGCTTGCCATGCCGGCCAGATCGACACGCCAGCTGATTGCATCGAACGGCCCCGACAAGCGGACCGGCACCGTCAATCCCTTGAGTGCCTGCAGCTCGGGGCCGCCCTGCCCTTGCAGCGTGGACACCACCGTTGTGCGTGCCAGATAATCAAGTCGATCGTCGCCGAGGTTGATGTCGCCTGCGCCAGCCACGCGGATCAGTGGTGACTTGATAAGTAGATCATCATTGCGCGCCACACCGTTGGTAATGCGGAAGCTGCCGCTCAGTTCGCTGAAGTCGGTTTTCTCGTTACGCGATCCGGTGCCGGTCTGCGCAGGCGCGTCGCCACGCAATTGCCCGAGCGCGGCCTTGGCGCTGCGCATGGTTTGTGCGATGTTGACGCCACGGATGGCGCCATCGCGCAATTCCAGACGTGCACTGCCATTGAGTCCCTTTTTGAGCAGGCCGACACTGGTCCCCGCAGTGGTGACATCGAGCTGCACATTACCCTTTCCCTCAACCGGGTCTTTGCCGATGGCGTCCTTCAGCAAAGGACCGACCTGGACGCCGGTCAGCGTCTGTTTCAATGTGTAGCGCGCCGGCTTGCCCGCAATGACGGACAAGGCTCCGCCGGTATTGCCGCCATACAGGTTAGCGGCAAGAGGATTGATATCCAGCTTGCCGCTGTTCGCGCGCAGCACCGCGTGCACATTTGCGGCCTGGATGTTCGCGACTTTCAGCGAGCCGATGCGCACACTGCCGGTCGCGTGCAGATTCTGCAATACCGATAATTCGATTGCCTGCCCGCTTGGTGATTTACCTGCCGGTGTACTTGCTGCAGCGGGCGTCGGCACGGTTGCTGCCTTGCTTTTGTAACGATCAAAATCGAGCCGGTCAATGCCGATATCAAATGTATAGCTGAGCGGCGAGAAATCGCTCATGCCGAGCTTTGCATTGAATACGCTTTGATCAAGATTGCCGGTCAGCGCCGCCGATGCCGTCTCCTTGCCGAGGTTAAGGATGGCGTTGCCGTTCGCTTTCAGGTTCAGGATTCCGCCGGCAGGATTGGGCAGCTTGACATCGGCGGCCAGTTTCGGCAATTCGATCACACGAGTTTTGAGGTTGGCCGAAAGCGGCGTGTTTAACACACCGCTGATTGCCGTGCCATCGTGCTTTCCGGACAGAGTCAATGCGAGCTGTGGCGAGGCGAACAACAGCTTGTCGATATCGCCAGTCATTGCACCCGAAAGCTGCAGCTTGGCGTCGAGCTTGGTATTCTTGATTGCAGCATCCACTGTCATCGCCGGCAATCGGAATGCCTGCGGCGTACCGTCGAAGTTCGGCACGCTGAAGTTGGCGTGCACATTGCGCGCACCTTGGAGCAGCTTTAATTCACCGTTCAGCTTGCCGCCGCGCACGTGCGCATCCGTGACGGCCAGCGCCGGAAGCTCGACGCGCAGGTCAATCGACTCGTGCGCACGCTTGCCCTTCATGCTCGCCTTGACACCATCCAGCGTGAAGCGGCGGGTCGTCGGGGTCATATCGGCGTTGCCGGCGAGTTTGAGCACGAGGTCGGTGACACCAGCAAGACTGCCTTTCAATTCCGCATCGAGCGCTTTCAACACATAGTGCTTGTTGTCGAAATCCAGCATGAACCCGCTGCTGCCCGACACGCGTGCATCGATATCGGGCTTGCCGCCTTTGATTCTGGTATCGAATTTCAGTTTGCTTGCAACACCGCTGGCAATCTTGCCAGCATCCAGGTTCAGTTCTGTAACGTCAAAATTGCGTGCCTGCTGCCGGTCATCGAACACGACATGCGCATTCGTGAGCTGGATGCCGTCGATGGAAAAGGCTTCCGGCTTTCCAGCGGACTGCGCAGCACCAGCGTTCGACGACTCTGCCTTGTCGGTGGAAAACAGGTCGTCGATATTTGTGCTGCCGTCCTTGTTGCGCTGGATCGTCGCGCGCAATCCGTCGACGCGCACACGATCGACCACGAACTGCTTCGACAACAAGGGAAACAGCGCCAGAGACAGTTCTGCATGGTCGACTACGGCAAACTCGCTATTGTCATTGCGCTCGGAAAGGCTGATGCGGCCAAGATCGACACCGAGTTTCGGAAAGACGCTGAGTTTGATGACGCCGGGAATGGTCAGCGTACGCTGCGTCTTTTCCTTCACCAGACGGATCACCGTCGGCTTGTAATCGTTCGGATCGAAAGTCGCCGTCACAATACCCGCCACGACCAGCAGCAGCGCGAACAGGCCGGTGAAAGCAATCAAAAAAATCTTAAGCGTCTTCCGCATGTTGATCCCGCATGGCGGCCTGCGCAGCGGCCCGCTCGCGTCGCCAGCCTTTCAAGGCGAAGCGCGCAGGGTCGAGCGCATCGACCAATTCCTGTTCAATCGGCAGCGCCTCGCCTTCGATGGACGATGCCAGCAATTCAGCAGCGAACGACGCCCAAATCAGGCCGCGCGAGCCATAAGCCAGCAGGCCATAGAGGCCGGGCAGGCGCGGCACATCGCGCAAGCGGCTGCCGGTAATCGCCAGCGCAGTATCCGGAAGCGCGCCGACCAGCGGCAAACGATCCGGCGATGCACAACGAAAGGCGACGCGACCGGCGTAGGGTTCACTTTCATGTCCGTCACCGGTCATCGCTTGCGGCAACATCTGCGCAAGGCGCCTCAGGTTTTCCTCATGGCTCGATTGCCGCAGCGATGGATCACTGTCGACATCGTAGGACGCCCCGACGCAGCAAATGCCGTGTGCCGGACGGGTCACATAACCATCGCCGCACAGCACATGCGGCAGCTGCGGCAACGACGCCCCCGGCACATGCGTGACCTGCCCGCGTATCGACGCCAAAGGCAACTCTTGTGTTTGAGGAAACGAAATTGCATTAGTTCCATTGGCCAGTATGAGCACCGGTGCTTGGGCAAGCATGTTGCCGGCCGCGTCATGCACATGCCATTCGCCATCCTGGCCTCCGTCACGGTCGAGCGATACCGCGCCACGGGCAAAATGTCGTTCCACCCGGTCTCCGCATGCGGCCAGCATCGCCTCGCACAAACTCGATGGTGTCACCCAGCCGCCGCGCGGAAACAGCCAGGCGCCGTGCGCGTCCGGATTGGCGGTCAGCTTTGCAACCGCCGGCGCATCCAGCCAATGCACAAAATCAGGGGGATAGTTGAATGCGGCCACCATATCCCGCTGCGCGCGCGCATGTGCGGCGTCCGGCGCCAATTGCAGCACGCCACAGGCTTCGCCGGCAAACGCCTTGCCGATGCCGCCGAGTTGCGCCCAGTGCCGCACGGTAAACAAATAGGCACTGCGCATCAGCCGCGACGCCAGGTTGTCGTCTTTCGACAGCAGGGGCATCGCAATCCCGGCAAGGTTGCCGGAAGCTTCCTGCGCGGGCTGTGCATGCCGCTCAATCAGCGTAACTTGCCAACCGCGCGCTGCCAGTCGTTCGCAGACGGCGCTGCCGGCCACGCCGGCGCCGATCACGATTGCGCGTCGATCGGAGATGCTGCGACGCGGCGTGACTTGCCAGCGCGGCGCGAACCGGGCGCAGAGCATCTCTCGCTTGCGTCCGAAGCCGGGTCGCTTCTCGCACGCGAACCCGGCCTGCGCCAGCACCGACCGAACGCCGGACGCGACGGTGTAGGTGGCCAGAGTGGCTGCCGGCGCGGCAAGCCGATTCAGTCGGGTCAGCACCTTGGGCGACCACATACCGGGATTCTTGCTGGGCGCAAATCCATCCAGATAGAACGCATTGGCTTTGGCATCGATTTGCGGCAAGACCTCGGCGATATCGCCGAATGCGAGCGTCAGCACGACACGGCCTTCATCGAGCAGCAGGCGATGAAAGCCGGAGATCAGCGGCGGCCATACGGCACGCAGATGGGTCGACATTTCAGCCAGCGCCGGCCACAAGGCGTGCAGCCGCACCAGGTCGTCCGCGCAAAACGGATGCTTTTCGATCGCCACATAATGCAGCCGTACTGACCGATCGGCATCCTGGCGCCAAGCCGCCCACGTCGCAAGGAAGTTCAGGCCCAGTCCGAATCCTGTTTCCAGTACGGTGAAACACCCCTGCCCGCGCCAGCGTTCCGGCAGCCCGTTCCCGCCCAGAAAAACGTGGCGCGCCTGGTCGAGTCCGCCGTCGGCCGAGTGATAAACGTCGCCGAACGCTTGCGCATAGGGGACGCCATCGGCAAAGGAAAGAACGGCAGCGACGAGTCGGGAATCAGACATGGTGTGACGCGATATGGCGCGAAAAAATGAGGCATTGTAGCGGCGAGAACACCAACAATCGGCGCCAGGATTGTTTAAAGTTCAACGCTACGGAGCAAACGCACGGTATAAGGGATAATACGCAATTTAGCGCCCGCATTTTTCACCCAATTTGAACCTCAGATGACTAGCATCAGCACCATGGAATCCGCCGTCCGCCCCGCCTACATCGTCAAGAATTCCCGTATCCACGGCCGCGGCGTATTCGCCGCCCGCAAGATCGCCGAAGGAAGTTGCATCGTTGAATACGAGGGGGAACGCATCACCTGGAAGGAAGCGATCAGGCGCGAAAACCGGAAGGCACCGGACGATTTCCACACGTTCTTTTTTAGTCTGGAAAACGGCAAGATCATCGATGGCGGCAGCAATGGCAACGATGCGCGCTGGATCAACCACGCGTGCGAACCCAATTGCGAGGCGCGCGAAGAAGACGGCCACGTCTTCATTTATGCATTGCGCGACATCAAGCGGGGCGAGGAGCTGAATTACGACTACGGCCTCATCATGGACCAGCGCCACACCCCCGCGCTTAAACGCGCATACGCCTGCCTGTGCGGTGCGGCGACCTGCCGCCACACCATGCTGGCGCCGAAGCGAAAAAAGAAGGGCTAAGGGCTCGCCCAGGCATCAGTTGCCTGATTTTTCTGGTCGCAGCGGGCGCACTGCGACGCGCCAAGCGCCGTGCATCGCATCTCGCTACGACCGCCGAATGCGCAGTCTATTCCTGCACAAGCCCTATCCGAGTATCTTCAAACCGATAATCCCGGCGAGAATCAATCCTACGCATAGCAATTGGCCGACGGACATTGGTTCACCGAGCAGTACGGCGCCGCCAATCGCCGTACCGATGATCCCAATGCCGGTCCAAACTGCGTAGGCGACGCCCAGCGGCAGGGACTTCACGGCGATTCCAAGCAGAGCGACGCTGATTGCCATGGAGGCCACGGTGCCCAGCGATGGCCACAACCGCGTAAAACCTTCCGTGTATTTCATGCCAAGAGCCCAGCCGATTTCAGCCAGCCCGGCAAGAACAAGAATGAACCAGGACATACACACCTCTTCGCCGCGGGCGTCCGCGGCACAATATCAAAGAGCCGGAGTCGTCTCCGGCGACGGGGGATACGCCCCCTTGGTCAGCGCAGTTTGATGCTCAGCGTTGAGGAGCGAGGTCCAGGTTCAGGCGCGGACGCCTAGTCCGGGATCGCACGCGTACTAGTTGCACGTCGAGCATGGCAGGCCGGCGTTTGGCCGTCTACGCGGATAAGCAAATGACGCTATACGCACACTGTTGTCATGGCGCAAGCGCGTAGCAGTTACGTCCTGCTCGCTTGGCTTCGAACAATGCCGTATCGGCACGATTGATTGTATCGGAAATGCTTTCACCGGCCCGGCGCTCGGCGATGCCAAAACTGGCGGACATGTTCAGCGACGCCTCGCCCGCTGTCATGTCGATATCACTGATCGCACTGCGTATGCGCTCGATTACCACTGCGCCATCGGCAGCGCTGCTCTCGGGCATGATGATCATGAATTCCTCGCCGCCCCAGCGACCGCACAGGTCGTAGTCGCGCACACCGGACTGAATCGCGTGGGCGATCTGGATCAGCACCTTGTCGCCGGCTTCGTGGCCGTGCGCATCATTGACTGCCTTGAAACGATCGACGTCGGCCAGTGCCACTGTCAACGGCCGGCTCAATCGCTCCGCGCGCGCTGTCTCGGCCTTCAGGCTTTCCATCAGCATGCGACGGTTGCCGATACCGGTCAGCGCGTCCTTGGTCGATGCCTCTTTCAGTGCTTCGTTCAGGTCACGCATCATTGACTGGTAGCGGTCGGAAATGCGAGCGATCTTCTCCAGCTGGCGCAATTGCTTTTGGTAGCGGTCTGCAAGCGATAATTTTTCATCGCGAGTGACGTTCTGATAGTGATCGGAAATCCGGGTGATACGGTCGATCTGGTGCAGCAGGTCACGAAATTCCGTGTACAGCTCGTCCAGTGCGTAACGCAATGGATTGCCCTCATACTCAGGATCGGCCAGCAAGGCCTCGATCATCAGTTCCAGATGCTTGTCGTCACGCACGGTCACTCTACCTGGCTGGTGATCAGGAACGGAAAGCTGCAGTCTTCCTTGAATTCTTCCGCGAGTTCCGCAACGCGCTCGTTCTGTTCGTCGTAATACCAGTTGACCGCCACCTTGCGCGCACCGCGATGGGCCTCTTCGAGGATGTCGAAGATGTCCATCATCGCTTTGACGCTGCTGGTATTCAGGTACAGCAGGTACAGGTTGAGCGTGAGCGCCCGGTCGTCATTGCGCAGAAAGTCTTCGATCCAGCCCATTACCGGTGAAAACAGCTCAAACGAATTTTCCGGATACGAGTCGCCGCGCATTTCGATGGTGCCCGCCTTGGCATCGGCATGAATTGCCGGTGTCGACTGGGTACTTTCTATATTGAGGTTTTGCATTTATCGTTCCTTACGAAGCTGCTTTATTCAGTGATTACATGACCACGCGCATGCTGAAAAATGCGCGCCCGTCGTCCAGCGTGCGCAGCGAACAGGCGAGCGGCGCCGAGGCTTTGCGCGCCAGGTCGATCAGGCCCAGGCCAGCGCCTGTGGCGGCGCCATCGTCGCGCGGCTTGCGCAGTTGTTCCTTGTACAGCGCCTTCAGCTGCATCTTGTCCAACGCTGCCAGACTGCTGACGCGCGCCTCCAGTTCCGGACCATCGACTGCCTCGACGACATTACCGGCCGAAACCACATAGCGGCCTTCCGCATCGCGCGCAATGGTTACGGTGGCAATCGCTGCAGCCGGTTCCCAGCCCTTGCGCGCCGCGTAGTGCCGGATGTTCTGCGTCATTTCGATATAGGCGCCGAACACATCCATCGCCGATGAGGGCGTGGCTTGCTCGCGTTCCATGTAATTGCGCAGCGCGTTGCCGATTTCCTCGATCAGGCTCTTGGTCAACGGGCCGTTGAAACAGAGCATGATGCGCTGCTGGTTATAAGTCTGCTGCAATGAAAACAGGTCGATCAGGCCCATGAATTCCCCAAGGTGTTAAGCAAACCGGAAACAAACCATTGTGATGTCGTCCCGCTGCGGATGACTGCCTTGATACGCAGCCAGTGTAGTGGCAAAAGCACCGCTTTGCTCGGTCAGCGGCAGGTGTGCGTGCTGGCGCAGCATGTCGATAAAGCGGGCATTGCCGAAACCGAAGCCTTTGTCACCGCCGGCCTGGTCGAGAAAACCATCAGTGGTCAGATAGAAAGTGCGTTCTGGCAGCAGCTCGGCGCTTTGATTATTGTAGCTACCCGCATGACGGTCACCAATCGAGCGGCGGGCACCGCTGATGTTGCCGACATCCTGTCCGTCGCTCCAGTACAAGGCGATGCGCGCACCGGAAAACGTCACGCGGCGCTTCGCAAAGTCGATGTGCGCCATGCCTGCATCCATCATGGTTGCGATATCGCGCTGCCGCATATCGGTATGCAGCATCGCGCGTATCGCCTGGTCCGTGCGGCTCAGGATGGCGGCCGGATCGGTAGCGCCCGCTTCATCAATGGCCTGATCGATGGCGGCACGCGCCAGCATGGTCATGAACGCACCCGGCACGCCGTGGCCGGCGCAATCGACCACGCCTAGCAGGCAGCCGCCGTCGACCTCACGGTAGACATAGAAATCGCCGCCGACCACATCGCGCGGTCGCCACAGCACGAAATGATTTTCGCCCAGTGCGGTGTTCAGTTGCCGGTCTGGCAAAATCGCGCGCTGGATCAGGCTGGCATAGGAAATCGAGTCGCTGATCTTCTTGTGCGCGGCGGTCATTTCGCGGTTGGCGCTGATCAGTTCCTGGGTACGCTCGCGCACCGTTTCTTCCAGTTCTTCCGTATGGCGGCGCACCTTCTGCGCCATCGCACCGAAAGCGGTCGTCAGTTCGCCGATCTCGTCATTGCGACCGGCTGGCAGCGCCACCGCATAATTACCGGCCGCCATTTCCTGCGCCGACTGTTTCAGCTTCATCAAGGGGGCCAGCACCAGGCGATTGACTGCGTAGACAAACCCGACCATCGCCACGCCCAGCAAGGCCAGTGCCGCCAGCACAACCCATTTCAGCAGGCTGGCATCGATCAGTTCCGCCGCATCGAGATCGACGGCGGTCAGCACATGCCATTTCAATTCAGGAATGTAGGATGCAGCCAGCAATTGGCGCTTGCCTCCCAACATGGCCGAAAACACTTCCGCCTTGCCGGGATTGGCGACGGCAGTCGCCAGCATGGTGCGTGCCGCTGTTATGTCTTTTTCTCCCTGCAGCAAGCCAAACAGCGACTGCTCGCGACCGGCGGCAGTGGTACCGGAATTGAAGGCAATGCGCTTGTTGTCCGGATGCGCCTGGATCGCGCCATCGGCATCGACGATCATCGGCGTCACGCCAGGCTCGGTGGTGTTAATGAAGCTGCGCAGAAAAGCGGACAGATCCAGGCCGGTGCCGGCCAGGCCGATCTTCCCCGCGCCGTCCTTGACCAGTACGTTGAACCAGACCTTGGTGAGGCCGAGTTTGACATCGGGATCGACATTGATATTGAACGGCTTGTCGCCCTTCATGGTGCTGAAAAACCAGGCGTCGTTGGGATCATCGGGCTTCAGGACATAACGTGAGGCGTCGCTGAATGCCGACTTGGTATCGTTGAAATAATAACGATTGCTGCGCGCGGAAATCAAGAAGTAAGACTTGTCGGTGAAATCGGCACGGAAGCTTTCTGCTTCCTGCAAGGCGAGAGCCTTTTTTTGGGGATTGTCATCATCCAGCAACCACGCCCTGATCGTCTGCGAACTGGCAAGACGCAATGACAAAGCGAGTTCGCGCGCAACCGGCGCCAGAATCCGTTCGCGGTTAAGCAAAGTGAAGTTGCGGGTAAAGGCCGTGCCGAGATGCGAACGGATGGATTCAACCGCCTGCACGCTGATGACACTTGCCAGCAGTAACACGAGGACACAGGTGCCGAACAAGGCAAGTACCGACTTGCCACGTAACCCGAGTGCGCGCCCCATGTACTCTCCAGCAGAATCATTCACCGGCCCGCTGCACGGGCCCCGATTGGCGACCTGTCTTAATGACGGTCAAGAAATTTCGCCAATCATTGTAACTGCGAGGAATGCCATTTGGGGAACAAGCTTACGCCGCGTCGCGCCGACATTAATCAATTGATAACACCAAGTGAATGCGTCTTTTTAATGAATAGCGCTTACGGGTGCAAAATCCCGAACTGCCAGCCAAAAAACACTGCCAGAGCAATGGCGATCGTCAGCAACTGACGTCCTGTTGCCGCGCATACCAGCACGGCGACAATCGACGCCACCAGTTGCGGATTGTGCCAGCTGAACTCCATGCCGCCGCCATGCGGCGCGAGGATCATCGGGACGATGATTGCAGTCAGCACGGTGACCGGCACAAACCCCAGCGCCTGCTGCAGCAGCGGCGGAAATACGACGCGTCCGCCGAGGACGAAGATAGTGGCTTTGATAAATACCGTGATGACGGCCATGCCGATGATGATCCAGGTGATGCTCATGCTGCGCTCCTCCCCTGCACCTGCGCGCGCGCCTGCCAGCGTGCCAGCGCCAGCCCGGTTGCCACGCCAATCAGCACCGCCGACATCAACCCGAGCTTGTACGGCAGGTCTTTCAGCAGATAGGCGAATATACCGGCCGCAAGGGCCGCCGAAAAATGCGGCAAACGCGTCAGTTGGGGCACCACGATCGCAATGAAGGTGGCGACCATCGCGTAGTCAAGACCGAGCGATTGCAGTTGCGGAAAAACGGCGCCAAACAGTAAACCGACCAAGGTCCAGGCCTGCCAGTTGGCATACATCGCCAACCCGGAGCCCAGAAAATACCAGTGTCCCAGCGGCGCCGCCGGGTGCTTGCCATAGTAAGCATTCATGACCGCAAAGGTTTCATCGGTCATCAGGAAACCAAGCGTCCAGCGCCAGCGGGCAGGCAGGCGCGCGACATGCGGCAGCAGCGTTGCCGCGTACAGCATGTGACGCAGGTTGACGATGAAGGTGGTGAGCCAGATCAGCAATGCGCCAGCATGGCCGGCCATCAGGCCGATGGCAATGAACTGGCTGGAGCCGGCGAACACGCTGAGCGACATCAACTGGCCCTGCCATGCGGCGACCGGTCCGGCGGAAACCAGCGTTCCGAAAATCATACCGAACGGCGCGGCACCGACCAGCATGGGCAGGGTATCGCGCGCGCCGGCGGCAAAACTGGAAAATCTTGTGGGATGCGGCATGACTCTTCCTTTCGGAACAGATGGTAATGCCGTGATCCGCATTGCGCTTGTATGTTCTTGCGGCGACGGAATGCCTGCCGAAAAAAATTCAGGCAGGCACTTTTGCCGCTTGCCAGCGGCCGGGTGCAGCGCCGTAGGCGCGCTTGAAATGGCGCGTGAAATGACTCTGATCGGCGAAGCCGGTGGCGGCGGCGACGTCCGCGACCGTTTGTCCCTGGCGCAACATGCCGAGCGCGCGGCTCAAGCGCAACTGCTTGCGCCATGCATGTGGAGGCATGCCGACGCTAGCGGAAAACAGGCGAGCCGCATGAAAGGATGATAGCCCGACCGCGCCAGCCAGTTGTGCCAGCGTCAGGGGCTCGCCAATATCCTCGGACAGCCTGGCCTGCATCGCTTCGACGCGCGCACGGTCGGCATGCAAGGCATGTGTCTGCGGCCTGGTGCGCGCATGACGGGTAATCAGCAGCGCAAATGCTGCGGTCAGCGCAGTGTCCGCAGCCAGCATGTCGATACCGGCCTCCAGCAGGCGATGCGCGCTTGCGAGGCGCGCTGCAACTTGTGCATCCTTGATCGAATCATCGGGCAGCCAGGGCATTTCTACCGGCCTGCCGGCAATATCGCTGGCAAGCTGCCGCATCCAATCCGCCGATGGATAGAAGGCGCGATAGGCCCATCCATGGTCGGTGGCGCGTTCGCCGGTGTGCACTTCGCCGGGATTGATCGCCGCGATACTGCCGGCGCCGGCCAGTCTTAGCGCGCCGCGATAGCGATAGGTTTGCGCCCCATCCTGAATCACCGGAATCGAATAGCTCTCATGCCAGTGCGGCGCGAATTCCTGCTCATAATATTCTGCAGTCAACAATTCGGCATCCGGCAACAGCGGGCTGCGCCAATAATGGGCGGCATCACGAAAAGTCTGGTTCATGGCACGTGCTCCGGCGTTGCAGATGGCAGCGGGTTACGCGGATTATTCGTGCGAGCAACGCATCGTCACGACAAATCGGAAGCGGTAGTATGCACGCATTCAACCGGACCATCATCCATTTATCGTTGTGAATTTTTCTAACATCACATGCCAATAAATGTCGTTTTGCCAGCCGCGCCCCGCCCCCTACAATCTACCATCCTAGCTCAACGCGCCCAATTCGCATGTCTACCTCCAACCTGTTGCGACTTCTGCTGCTTGGCGCGATCTGGGGCACCAGTTTTATGCTCATGCGCATCGCTGCGCCAGTGCTCGGTCCGCTGCTGACGACCTTCATCCGCGCGCTGCTTGGCGGCGGCGCACTGTATCTCTTTGCGCGTTCGCGCGGCATCGATTTCAACTGGCGCAAGAATGCGCGCACCTATCTCGTAATCGGCTTGTTCAATACGGCGATTCCGTTTGCCTTGTTCGCTTGGTCGGCGCTGCATATTCCATCCGCCTACATGGCGACCATGAATTCGCTCGCGCCAATTTTCACTGGCCTATTCGGTTTCCTGTTGCTGGCAGAACGCCTCACGCCGGCCCGCATCGGCGCATGCGTGCTCGGCTTGCTGGGTGTTGCCGTGCTGGTGCGGGTCGGACCAACCGCAGTGACCGTGAACACCGTGCTTGGGGTATTGGCAGGCATGGGCGCGGCCGTGTGCTACGGCTTTGCGGCGACGTACACCCGCATGAAAGCCGCCGCGATTCCGTCGCTAGCAACCGCCACGGGCAGCCAGCTCGCCGCGTCACTGGCCTTGCTGCCGCTCGCCTTGCCTGACATGCCGCATGCCGTGGCGGCCGCAACGTTACCGGCGCTAGTTGCCGTTGCCATTCTCGGTGTGCTCTGTACCGGTCTTGCGTATGCGCTGTTTTTCCATTTGATCTCTACCGAAGGGTCGAGCAAGGCGATCACTGTTACCTTCCTGGTCCCGGCGACGGCATCGGTCTGGGCCTGGCTGTTCCTTGATGAACCGGTGACTCTTGGCACGGTAGCCGGGATTGCCGTGGTGCTATGCGCGACCGCGCTGTCACTCGGACTGCTCGGCAAGTGGAAAGATCTGTTCCTGAAAAGAGCTGGCGCCGGATAAATCCGTCGGATGTCTGGGCGGGCTTGTGGAAACCGGCCATCGGCTGTTATCGTAGTTGGCATCCCGTCGACCGCCCCACACCATGCAGCGCATCCTTATCCGAATTCCGGACCAGACGCTCGACCTGTTCGACGACCAGGACAGGCTGCTCCACCGCTATTCCGTTTCCACGGCCAGCAAGGGTCCTGGCGAACAACGCGGCAGTAACTGCACGCCGCGCGGACACCATGTGATTCGCGCCAGGATAGGCGGCGGCCTGCCGTCGGGGACGGTGTTCGTCGGCCGGCGTCCGACCGGAGAAATCCATACGCCAGAACTGGCAGCCGCCAATCCCGGACGCGACTGGATACTCAGCCGCATCCTTTGGCTGTCCGGCCGCGAACCCGGCGTGAACCGCCTCGGCGACGTCGATACCATGCGCCGTTATATCTATATCCACGGTTGCCCGGATAGCGCACCGATGGGCGTGCCGGGTTCCATCGGCTGCGTGCGCATGCGCAATGCCGACATCATTGCGTTGTACGATCTGGTGCAGGCGGGAACGCCCGTGGAGATCTGCGACTAGCTTTTCTCGTTTTGACAGACTTCCCAATGTCGCCTATAACGTCACATAACTACATGACGTCAATAACAAAAATCAGGGAGCGATTTCATGGTGAAGTTCGATTTCTCGATTCAGACACGCAGCGGCCAAAAGATTGACAGCATTGTCATCGCCGGCCGTGACCAGGCCGATGCGGAACGCAAGCTTGTTCAGATGTACCGCGATTGCGCGGTCGTGAATTGCAGCGTCAAACAGCCCGAAGAAAAGACGTGGCAAGCGACGTCGATGGAAGACATTCTGACGCTGATCTCCAAGTAAGCTAACTAAAGAATCCCGCTTCAAGCAGCTCATCCAGCAAGGCATCGTAATCCTGCGCGCCGCGGCTGCTGGGTGCATGTTCATACACCGTCTTGTTATACGCAGGGCTCTCCGCCAAACTGACGTTTTCTGCGATATGCGTGCGGCAAACATCCTCACCGAATTTTTCTTCCAGCATGTGTTGCACGTCGCGCGCCATCCGTCGGCGCGTATCAAAACGCGTTAACAGATAACGCCGCTTGACGCGGCGCTTGAGCACCGGCTCCAAGGCCTTGAGCGCCTTGTCGACTTGCAGTGCGCTCTTATACGACAAGTGGTCGGCCGAGACGGGCACAATCAGGCAATCGCTGGCGAAGATTGCGTTCAGTGACAGCACCCCCATGAGCGGGCAGCAATCAATCATGACCGGGCTTTTGTCGTCAGTAAGGGATTCGGCGCGCAGGCTGGTATTGAGCCGGTTGACGATGTTGTAACCCTTGCCGAACAGCGTGTCGACTTTGGAGAGTTCCATGTGCGATGGAACGAGACGGATTCCACATGCCGTCTCGCGCACCAGTTCAAGCAGCGGCCGGTTGCGCTGAAACAGGCTCAGTAAGGTATCGTCGCCGGAGGCGGCTGTGATTCCCGCGATGGCGCTGAAATGGGCTTGCGGATCGAGATCGATGCCGTAGGGAGTGCGGCCGCGGCGCACCAGCGCTGCGGCAAGATTAAGGGTCGTCGTGGTTTTACCCACGCCACCTTTCTGATTGAAGACAGCGATGATGGTCATGTCTGGCGACCATATTACTGTAGATTTGACGCCTGCGGCTGCCCTGCTTCAGTGCGGCTTGAACATCGGCGCCGAGGACATGATCACCAGCCCGATCGCCAGCGGGATGGTCGCCGAAAAGCCGATATGCTTGAAGCCGAGCGCACCAAGGACGCCCCCGATAAAAAAGGCTGCCACCAGCATCAGGTGCACGCGCAGCTTGTTGCGGTTTGCGAGGACATGAAAGTCATGCGTGTGGCTCGCTTGACGATTCCAGTAGAACAGCTTGCCGAGCTCGATGCCGATATCGGTCACCAGCCCGGTGACGTGCGTGGTGCGGATTTCTGCATTCGAAATCTTGGTGACCAGCGCATTTTGCAAGCCCATCACATAGCACAGCAGCACAGCCGTCAGCGACAGGCTGATGAATTCATGCATTTGCAAATTGGCGCCGATCAGGCCGAACACCAGCAGCAGAAATGCCTCGATCAGCAACGGCGGCATGTAAATGTTGCGGTCGGTATTGCGCCGCGCGTAATTCACCATGATCGCAGTCGATGCCGCGCCTAGTGCAAACGACAGGATGGATAACAGTGCGGTGACAACCATTTCGAAATTCCCCAGCACGAGATTGTCGGCTGCCGATGAAACCATGCCGGTCATGTGCGAGGTGTACTGCCCGATAGCCAGAAAACCTCCGGCATTGAGGGCGCCTGCATTAAAGGCGAGCGAAACGCCGAGATGGAGATTGGCGCGGGCGGTGCGTTCCGGCGCGGTGAGCGAAGCCAGGTAATTGATCGGCATGAGTGACTTGTGTTGTCTCGACACGGGCCTGCGGACGCAATCATGTCCAAGGCGAAGCCTTTGTTATACCTCATGTCGCTCGCTAGACCAAGGCCGGCGCCACCCAATTGTCGATCATAGTTGTCACATCAAGGACGCATCCGCTTCATTCTCTGAAAAGTATCTCGCAGCGTGCTGTAGCACGTTAGCCTTACCGCCCGCGTGTGCCGCGACGCACGTCGCACCATGCCAACAATGACAAATACACAATTTTTAGTGTTTCCGGAAAATGAAGCAGTAGACACTCGACCTCGATGTCGAAGCATGGCAGTTGTCGGGTTCACTAAGCGAATTTCGAGCGTGGCCGGGCAGGCATCATCGGCGCTCTTTATGCGCTGTCCAACGTACACCCAGGAAATCGGGCGCGAAAAAAAGGAGTGGAGACTGCGTTATCTCCACTCCAAACCTCAGGAGACACTGAGGAGAGACTGCACGAAACACCCGCTTCATACGAAAGGTGTTCATGCCGATTAAAGCGCGCGTGCAGTGGACCGAGATTGCCCACGCAAGGAATGTATCAGTCAACAAACGAGAGAAAATCTGGAAAGATGCGCAGTCTCGCTAAGAAGATTCAGCGGGCGCGCAGATGCGCTTGAGTGCACGCAGCGTGCGCAGCGCACGATGTGTCAAGCATGAAACAGATGAGGACGCTTTGGCCGGCGCATCTTGATAACGGTCAAGCGCGCCTTGGAGAAAAACGCCCGCTCAGGCTTCCAGCACGCTTTTCAAGGTCGTCAAATCTTGCTGCACGAAGCCGGCGTCTTCCTCGAATGCCTGTTCGGATACCCCCTCCAGGCGGAACAGGGTAAACAGCACTTCACTGCCTTGGGCATTGGGCACCACACGCATCGGCACGTAGACTTCCACGTCGGGGGCGGGACTGACGTAATGATCCAGCACGCCGAGCGCATTGCGCGGAGCAAAGCGCAGTCCGATCGGTCCCTGGGGTGTTTCGACAGTCCAGTTGTCGCCCGCCGGGCGCACGGATTTGCAAAAGGCGGGCGCCCATTGCGGGAGATTGCGCGGATCACGGACGAATTCGTAGACCTTGGTTGGCGTGCAGGCGATCGACACGCTTAAGGTTCTCGTTGAATACATGGTCCTTTCCTTTTACAGAGGGGCGACGCTGGAAGGATACTGCCGACTACGGCTTGTCAGGCGAAGCCTGCGTCTCCGCTTGCGCACCGCCGCTTGCCTGCGCAGCCTCCTGCGCAGGCGCCGGCTTTGGCGTGGCCGCTTGCGCAGCGTTTTGTGCTTCCATGGTGAATGCCGATGAACACGCCGCCTTGAGTTCCTGCTCGAACAGGGGCGCAAATAAGGTTTTGCTCTTGGACCGCGTGAGCCTGGTGGCTTGGGGCAACAGATAATCGCCCGCCGGATTTTCCAGCCGCAGCCATACCAAGCCGCTATTGTTTCTTTTCACTTCGACACGCACACGGACCGGTTTCGACGACCGGGTGCTGATGGCGACGACGGTCGCGGTGTCATCGACGATATCGCCGGTCACTGAAGGCGCCATGCCTTCATCGACACGTTCCGCGCCGGCGGTCGAAAAGAAATGCGCGCCGCACAGCTTGTCGCCCTTCTGGTGCAACTCGAGCACGAAGTTGGAACATCGCCCCGATTCGCGCTGCACGCCGTCCGGACACAGCCAGGCGACCCACGCGCCGCTGAAATCGCTGTGATCTGCAGCCGCCTGCGCAAGTGGTGACAGCAGCAGCAAGGCAAGGAATAGGATGCGTAACATGATGTGGGCAGTCTCCGGTGGAAATTCTTGTATCTGGCATGGGCCTGGCCGCCACCTGTTTGGGATGGCGCCGAGCATGGCAAGCGATTTCAAGACATTTACCAGAGGCGAAACACCGCTCTTTGCGTTCACGCAAGGAAGCTCACAAGGATAAATTTTCACGCAGAAATTCGAACAGAAGCTTGACCCGGTGCAGATGTCGCACGTCGGGATGCGCCAGCATCCACAGGTCGGTCTGCAATTCATCCAGCGGCCCGTCCACGATCCGTACCTGCGGATGGTCTTTCAGCAGGAACATCGGCGCGACACCGACGCCCAGTCCCCACACCACTGAACCGGATACCGACAGAACGCTGTTGCAACGGTAATGCGGCACGACTTTCGGATAGCGCTGCCGGCGCCACCGCACTGATGGATGATCGGCCAGCGACTCGTCGAGCGCAATCCAATCCGCGTCTTCCAGCTTCAAGGGTTGCGGATGCCGATCGAGATATGTCTGCGCCGCAAACACTGCTGAAGGTAGCGTGCCCAGCCGGCTGCCGACCAGATGTTCCGGCGGTTTGCGCGTGGCGCGGATGGCCACGTCGGCATCGCGCTGGCTCAGGTTGGCCAGCGCATTCGTGGCAACCAGTTCCAGATCGATCTTCGGATAGGCAATCGTAAACCGGCTCAGCAGCGGCAGCAGCAAGCCATGCAGGATCGTGTCGGTGGTCGTGATGCGCAGCACGCCGGCGGGTTCGCCGCCGCTTTTGAATGCGGTTTCGCGTGCCTGCTGCAATTGCGATTCGATGTGCTCCGCGTGCACCGCCAGCTCGCGTCCCAGTTCTGTCGGCAGATAGCCCTGCCGGCTGCGCTCGAACAGCAACTCGCCGAGTTCTTTTTCGATGCGCTTGATCGAGCGGAACACCGTCGACGCATCCACCTTCAGCCGCTCAGCCGCGCCGCCCAGCGAACGTCCACGCACCAGCGCCAGAATCAGTTCGAGATCGGCAAGGCTGAACGACGATTGCATTTTTGCATAGGATGGTTTCATACGCGCCTATTTTCATTGGATGAATGCCCACCTACATTAGCACCACACCAACCCGTTTTGAAAGGATTTTCATCATGATCGATCCCCGCTATGCTCCCTATGCCGCAACGCTGCTACGCGCCAGCCTCGGCGCGATGTGGCTTTCGCACGCGCTGTTGAAGCTGCTGGTATTTACGATTCCCGGTTTCGAAGGATTCCTTGCCAGCCACGGCATGCCGACCTTTGTCGCGTGGCCGGTGGTATTGCTGGAAATCGCTGGCGGCACCTTGATCCTGATCGGATGGCACGGCCGCATCGTTTCGCTCGCGCTGCTCCCGGTACTCGCCGGCGCCATGGCCGCGCATATCGGCAACGGCTGGGTATTCAGCAATGCCAACGGCGGCTGGGAATATCCGCTGTTCCTGATTGCGATGTCAATCGTGCACGGTTTGCTGGGTGACGGTGCGCTGGCGCTGAAGGCGAACAGCGACGTCCCGGTCGGCCGCCTGAAAACCGCCTGACCGCGCGCATACCGCGCGATTTGTGCCGCCCTTGCTATGCCGCCCGTTCTTTTGCAACCGACCAGCTCGCTACGGGCGGAGCTTCCTGCGCAGGGGGCGCTCTGGCAAGTGTCCCCGCGACGCTACCCGATCGCATCACCGAGAAACACGCTCACGATATGAGAGAGAAAATGAAACTCACCCTAATCAGCCATCCCCTCTGCCCTTACGTCCAACGCGCAGTCATCGCTCTGAAGGAAAAGCAGGCAAGCTACGAACGCATCGACATTGACCTGAACGCCAAACCCGCCTGGTTTATGGAACGCTCTCCAACCGGCAAAACGCCGCTCCTGCTTGCCGACAACACAGCGATCTTTGAATCCGCCGTCATCTGCGAATATCTTGAAGACATCATCGCTCCCGCCCTGCACCCGCAGGATGCCTTGGAGCGTGCGAAGCACCGCGCGTGGATCGAATTCAGCTCGGCGACGCTGAATGCAATCTGGCTGTTCTACACGGCGAAGGATGCGCCCGCCTATGAGGTCGCAACAAAAGCATTGCGCGAGCGATTCGCACAAGTTGAAACCGTCTTTGGCGAGGGGCCTTTTTTCGATGGTACGCGGTTCAGTCTGGTGGATGCGGCATTCGCACCGGTGTTCCGCTACTTCGACGTGTTCGACGGCAGCGACGGTGTTGGCCTGTTCGATGACCTGCCAAAGACCCGCGCATGGCGTCATGCCCTTGCGCAGCGGCTGTCGGTACGGGATGCCGTGTCGCCCACTTATCCGGCACTGTTGCGCGCGTTCGTCATTCGGCAGGATGGGATGCTGGGACGAAGGCTAAGCGGCTGAGCGACTGAACGATTGAGTTTCAGGCGAGGATCAGCATAGTCGGCGCAGCGATGCACGGTTCTGGCGCATCCATGTCATGGCCTGGTTGAAATCGATGATGTGGCCCACGGCGTCCGGCATCGCACACAGTGCGGCACCAGCGTCAATGCGCATGTCGATGGCCAGCTCCTGTACACGACCGTGGCTGCCGACTGCGCGTTGCGCCTCGTGGAAGTTGCCGTACACGGCTTCAACATTGTCGGTATCGGGTGTCCGGTCTTGCCAGCGAATCGTGTAGGCGACATGCGACAGCGCCAGCTCGCCGATCACCGGTACTTCGAGAATGTCGACGTGTGCATCCTCGTCAAGCGCTGCAGCGTATAAACGAGCGGCGCGATTGAGAGAAAATGCGCGCTCGTCCTTGACTCCATTTGCATGCAAGGCAACGACGATGAATATCAGCATTCCGATTCCCCTATCGCATCACGTGTTTCCCGACACGGTGATTGTCCGTGCGCCAGCCGATTGCATTCGGCCGGCCGCATGATTACGCTGCATTGCGACGCTTACCGCCCATGAAGTTGGAATTTTGGTCAGAAACAGGGAATGAGCGTATGAGAATAATCAAATGCTGGATGTCCTGACAGCAACACTAACGGGCATTATTGGCTCTCCAGCGGCTGATGCCGGAAACAATTGACCGGGTGGTCGTTGACCATGCCGATTGCCTGCATGTAGGCGTAGATGATCGTCGAGCCGACAAATTTGAAACCGCGTTTGGCGAGGTCCTTGGAGATGCGGTCGGACAGCGGCGTCTTGGCCGGACAATCGCCCGCATGCTGCCACGCGTTACGGATCGGCTTGCCGTCGACAAAGGCCCACAGGTAAGGGGCCAGGCCGCCGGTTTCTTCGCGCAAGCGCAGGTAGGCTTGCGCGTTCGAAATGGTGGCGGCAACCTTGAGGCGGTTGCGGATAATGCCGGGATTGGCCAGCAGCTCGGCGACCTTGACGGCGTCGTAGCGGGCGATTTTTTCGGCATCCCAGTGATCGAATGCCGCACGGTAGTGTTCGCGCTTGTTGAGCACGGTTTCCCAGCTCAGGCCGGCTTGCGCCCCTTCGAGGTTGAGCATTTCGAACAAGCGCGTCTCATCATGGCAGGGCACGCCCCACTCTTCGTCGTGATAGGCGAGATAGCGCGGATTGGCGGGATTGGCCCAGGAGCAGCGGATGATAGACATGGGTTTGCACGAGAATGGAGGCGGGACGATTTTACGTCACTCGGCGCCGAGCGCATGCATCAGTGCCGGCACTTCGGCCGCCAGTTCGCTCGCCATGTAGCCGAGCGGACCGAAGCGCTGCGCCAGCCGGTCGCCGGCACGCGCATGCAGTGCCACGCCCCAGGCACACGCCTGCTCCAATGAGGCCCCGCGGGCAGCCAGGCCGACGATGATACCCGATAGCGTATCACCGGAACCGGAGGTGGCCAGGCCGACGTTACCGCCATCATGCCGCCACGTCTGCCCGTCCGGCGCCGCGATGTAGGTGCTGGCACCTTTCAATGCGACCAATGCATTCCAGCGGCGCGCCGCGTGCCGTGCCGCGTCGCCAGGGTTGCTCAGCACCGATTTCTTGTCGATCGCAGCAAGGTGCGCCATTTCGCCGGCGTGCGGCGTAAGCAGTACCGGCGATTGAAAGCTGGCGATGTATTTCTGTTGCGCGTGATGGCTGGCATCGACCGCCTGCAACTGGCGCCGCACCACGCTCATTGCGCAAGCATCGAGCACCAGCTGCACATCGGCGAGGCGCGGCAGCAGTGCCATGATGAAGGCGCAGGTGGCTTGCTCATCCTGCATGCCAGGGCCGATCAGCACCGCATCGAAACGCGAAGCCAACGTGCCGAGCGCTTCTGCCGCGACCGGGGCAATGCCACCGCCCGGCGTCTCGGGCAATTCGATTACGCGCGATTCGGGAATCGCTAGTGCGACCAGCTGCGCGACGCTGGCGCCGGTGGCGATGGTGAGCTTGCCGGCACCGGCGCGCAAGGCTGCGGTGGCGGCGAGGATCACTGCACCCGGCATTTCGCGCGAACCGGCAACCACCAGGACGCGGCCGCGTTCCTCCTTGTCGCCCTCCTGCGAAGGCATTGGGAGCGGCCAGTCGCGCAGCATCGCGTCGTCGACAGTGCGGTTGAATTCGTTCATGAGTTGGGCGCTCCGTGCACGTCCGGTTCGGTGGTGACTGCCGCACCGGCTTCACGCAGCGGCGCAACAAAATTGCTCAGGCGCGGCACCAGCTTGCCGTGCTTGCCGCGCGCCGGATCGAATTCATACGAGGTGACCGAACAGTTGGGCACATCGGCGACGCGGTCGATGTCGAGGATTTGGCGCTCGTCCAGCCGCTCCAGCAGATAGCGAAAGCAGTTGACGATGACTTGGTGACCGACGATCAGCACGCGCTCGCGCCGGTATTCACGGCAGATAGTGTCGAGCACGCTGCGCAAGCGCAGAATCACATCGCACCAGCTTTCGCCGCCGGGCGGACGGAAATAAAACTTGCCAACATGGCTGCGCTGCTCATGCAGCTCCGGATATTTTTGGACGATGCCGAGCCGGGTCAGGCGGTCGAGGATGCCGAATTCCTTTTCGCGCAGGCGCTCGTCGGCGATAAAGGTCAAGTCGTCGCGATCAATACCAGCGGCGCGCATGGCGATCTCGGCGGTGGCGCGGGCGCGCACGTAGGATGAACAGAGAACGACATTCGGCTGCTCCGCGCGCGGCAGTTGGCCGAACCAGTGACCGAGCGCCTCGGCTTGCTGCATGCCGAGCGGAGACAAAGGCGTGTCGATGTCGCGCGTGGCGATGTCAATCAGCGGCAGGCCGGCCGCTTCAGCAGCGTCGCGCGCGACATTGCCTGCGCTTTGCCCATGCCGGACAATCCAGATTTGTTGCGGCCATTTCTGTTCGTGCATTGTTGCCATCCTTTCCGTGAAAGGAATGACAGCTCAGGCAGATTGAAGTTCGTGACGCAATGCCCCGAAGAAATTGACGTGCTGGATTGACTACTTGATCTTGTAGCGAAACCGGATCCAGCGCGCAACGCCGATGAGAATCGCAATGCCAAACAGATCGGCCAACGCAGACTGTTGGCTTACTTCGAAGCCGGCCAAACCTTTCAGCCCAGTAACGATCATCCACGCGCTGAGTGCCGACAAAGCGACTCCAGTGATCTGACTCGAGTAATTTTTGGCAAACATGGTCAGCAGGTTTTGCCTGTCGCGCTTCGCCGGTGTTTCTGTCTGATGCGGATCCATACGGACTCCCTGCTATGTCGCTTCGATGAAGAAATACTTCATTGCATTACGTACATCACGGACCGGTCAGTGCCGATGTATTCGGGCTGGCCGGTGCAGCGGCCGTTGCAGTGCCATTCTGGTCATCGGTCCACACCACATGGTTGTCGACCGCATACAGGCGGCAAGGCTGGCTGCTGTTCTTCTGGCAATCGGCGAGCGCCTGCTCGACCGGATCGTCGCCGTCTTCCGCCCAGCTCCATGCGCCGGAGGGCGACACGGCGAATGCGCGCGGGTAGGACTTGCCGAGGAAAGCGCGATACTGCTCGCGCGCGCTGCCCTTCAGGTACGGAATCGCGTTGACATTGTCGATCGGCGCGTACTCAGCCAGCGGTACCTTGACTTCATTGCTCAGTGCCAGCACCGGCTCGGTCGGCATGCCGAGATCCTTCAGGAATTTTTCAGTCTCCGGCCACCAGATTTTCACGCCGTCACGGCTGCCGCTCATACCGTGCGCATCTTTCTTGAACGCGCCATAGGCGACCAGCTTGGCGTTGCCGCCGGCTTGCACGTAGGCGTTGTGCAGACGCACCGCAAGGTCGGGGCCAAAGTGATTGTCGTTCTCGCCATAGAACCAGATGCTGGGAAGCGTATTTTTTGCGCCATAGGTGGCAAACGCTTGCACCAGCGATTGTTGCCAGCGACAGTCGCCGCCATGCATTTTCAGTCCGCCGGCAAAATTGATCAGGCCTTTGACGCCGGGGAAGTGACGTGTGCCAAAGGCCATGGCGGTGAGGCCGCCATAGGATTGACCGGCTACCAATACGTGCTCGCTATCGGCCCAACGTTGCGTGCGCAGGTATTCCAGCGTGCTTTGCAGATCGTCTGCCTGTGACTGGCCGTGCGCAGTCATGTCGCAACCACGGTCAATATATTCGCCGCTCGATTTGGAAAAACCCTTGCGCATCGGAATTACGACCGCATAGCCGCGCTTGACGAACTCGCGGCTCAACACAATGAAGCGATCGCGGTTCTGGTTGCGCGGATTGCCGAGTGCCTTGCCGTGATTCATGATGACCAGCGGAAAAGGGCCTTCGCCGGGCGGCTTGAAGATGGTGGTTTCCAGTTCCACGGTTTGCGAGCCAAAGGCCGCAGGAACCATGACAACCTGTTCATTCATTGCGGCATCGAGCACTACGGCTCGCGCCGGCGTGGGACTCGCGAACAAGCTGGATGCAAAAGCGATCACACCGAACACTGCCGAGATGGTCCAGCTTTTCTTCGCGTCACACTTCTGTAGAGATAGATCTTTCATACATCCGATACACGTCGAACTGCAAACACATCGGCCCGCTTGCGGACCGCCGCATTGCGTTCCGTCAATTCTCTTGACGCAGCACAACGTTGCCCATTCTAAAGATCGGATTTCTGCGATTCAATACGCGTTTATGCAACTTGGAATGTTTTTTTTCGGAAGTTTTATGTGAAGAACAAGAATCAAGTGCTTTTGCTTGCGCTTGCGACAACTTGCTGCGCTGCAGAAGAAGAATCGGAGGTTTGTGTGAAGCTTGCAGTTTTGTTTTTCAGAAGCCGCAACCTTTACAAGGAGGCAGGGTCAATAGCAGACATCGTTTTTTAAAGGATGGAATCATGAAAGTTGACGTTTATAAACGCCCGGAACAGGAAGGCACATTTTCTTATCTGGCGGTGCCGGAGGGACGTCCGATCCCCCATGAGGCGACCAATATCGACTGGCAGACCGCAGAAAGTAATGTGGATCTCGATGAAGATCATGAGCCGGTGCACGGCCTGGCTGCCGAAGACGCGTTCGAGCAGATCAGCGAAAAGGGATACGCGATCTCGCGTATTCAGGACAACAAGATAAGAATCGGGCCGAGTATCTGACCTGACGCGACTTCTTTCTTTATGACTGGCTGGCTGCGTGGATGCAGTCAGCCGCCGCAAGAGCAGCTTTCTGCTTTCTCCGCTAATTCTCCCTCAATGAATTTCACGCCTGGTGCGCTGCGCCGGCGGTCCATCCCTCCACCGGATCCATTTCCAGCGGCATGCCGTAATTCGGCTGATGCGTCGCCCACGCTGCGGCGACTGCGCACAATACGGCATCGAGCCAGTCAGCAGTGCCATCTACGATGAGGCGTTGTCGCAATAGCTTTTTCATCTGCACCGTAATCCCAAGCGGATGGGTGCCTCTTTCCAGAGCGCGCACAATCAATTCGCGCGCAGCGCGCCGCTCTGGCGTCTGCTTGCTCCGTTCATCGCTTTTGTAGGATGCGCGCGTGACAGCGCGAGCCAACAGCCCCGGATAGCCTTCGAGCGCAATGCGCTGTGGATCGCCGGCATGCAGGCCGAACACAGTGACGCCAGCATCCAGCAGGCGCCTGGTGCCTTCATGAAACATATACGCAACCGGAGGATTCACCCACTTCATCGATGGACTTGAGCCGGCCGGGCCGTCGGTGACCCGATGCGCGAATTTGTTGCCTACAGGACGCGCATCGCAGAACGCCTTGAAGATTGCGCGAAGTTCTGCGCGTGGCAGCGTTGCGCAATGCCGCACCAGCGCTGCCCAGGTTTGGGGCCAGCCGAGATGTTCCACCAGTTCGCGCGAAAGGCCGAACGGAAAATCGAAAGCGCCTACCCACGACCCCGACTGCGCAAGCCATGTTTCATATGACACCCAGTCGGCGTAGCTGACGATGCCGTCAAGCTGCAGCAGATGGCCTTCGAGCCGGCCATGCGCGACGGTGATCGGCTTGGCGCGACGCGGTGCAGAAGTGAAATCGACACCAACAATTTTCATGACGCAGCTTGCATTCTGTTTCGATAATTTTTCCGGAACATGGAATTATCCAGCAGAAAAATGATTCCAAGCAGTGAGCTGCTTCTCCAAAAACAAAAAAGAGAAAGTGACGCGATGAAAGCTTTGTCAGTGTATTCCGCCTGCATGATGTGCATCGCGCGTTGCCGCGTCCTGCTGCTGGCAGCGACGCTTTCCGCATGCGCCAGCCTGCCCAACGTCCATTATCTACACCAGCGCGACCTGCAGCCACGGCAGGAGCCGACCATTGTCACTGCGCGCGGCGAATTGCCGGACACCAAGAAACAGGCGCTGCTCGACAATATGACCGCACGGATCGGTCCAACCAATATTCTGACCAAGCATGCGGCAGCCGAGGAAGCCATCAGCGGTCGACCGCTCATCGCTGGCAACAAGGTAACCCTGCTTGATGATGGCCCCGCCACGATGCGCGCGATGATGTCGGCGATTCGCAGCGCGCGCAATCACATCAATCTGGAAACCTATATCTTCGAAGCCGATGAAGTGGGTCGCACACTGGCAGACCTGCTGATCGAAAAACGCGCGGCCGGGGTAGTGGTCAACCTGATCTATGACAGCGTCGGCGCGCTCGATACGCCGCGCGAATTCTTCGACCGCCTGCGCAGCGCCGGCGTGAATGTGCTGGAATACAACCCGATCAATCCGCTCAGCGCGCAAGGGAACTGGGATATCAACCAGCGCGATCATCGCAAGATCTTACTGGTCGATGGCCGCGTGGCGTTTACTGGCGGCGTCAACATCAGCAAGGTGTATGGCAAGAGTTCTTTCCTGCAAAGCAAGCGTCGCCAGCCGCCGCCGAAGGATGCGAAGGAAGCAGCATGGCGCGATACCCACATGCAGATCGAAGGGCCGGCGGTGGCGGAATTCCAGAAACTGTTTCTCGATCTCTGGCAACGTCGCAGCGGTGGGCCGGCCACCGACGCGCGTTATTTTCCACCGCTGAAGGCAGAAGGCAATGCGCTCGTGCGCGCAATCGGCAGCGCGCCGGACAACATGGATTATTCGGTCTACAAGACCTACATTTCAGCATTCGCGCATGCGGATAAGACAATCCATATCACGACCGCCTACTTCGTTCCCGACCGGCATGTGGTGCAGGCCATGATCGATGCCGCGCAGCGCGGCGTCGACGTGCGCATTGTCTTTCCCAGTTTTACCGACGTCGGCATGATTCTGCATGCAGGCCGCTCCTATTACGACGAACTGCTGGCTGGCGGCATCAAGGTCTACGAACGCAGGTCGGCCATGCTGCATGCCAAGACAGCCGTCATCGATGGCGTCTGGTCCACCATCGGCTCCACCAATCTCGACATGCGCAGCTTCCTGCATAACGAAGAAGTCAACGCCGTCGTCCTCGATGTCGACTTCGCGCAACGCATGGATGCCCTGTTCCAGCGCGACCTGCAGGAATCCACCGAAATCACTGCCGATGCCTGGCGCCGGCGCGGATGGTACAGCCGCTTGCGCGAGTGGACCGTGCGCATGTTTGAATACTGGCTGTAAAACATCCGTCCTGCTTTTATGCTGTAATGAAGCGCCTGCCATTCGGCAAGGCGCGAGGAGATTTTTTACAAGAAAGGATAAGCATGAAGAAGAACATTCTTGCAGCATGCATTTGCGCAGTCGGCCTGGCTGCCACATCCGCCGCATTTGCGCAGACCAGCGGACTCAAGCGCACGCTGGTTCTCAAGTCCGACGTGTCGGTGCCCAACCACGAAGCAGTGGTGGCGCGTGTCGACGTCGAGCCCGGCATTCTCGCAGGGCGCCATACGCATCCGGGCGATGAAATCAGCTACGTGCTGGAAGGCGAAGGCGAGCTGCTGATTGATGGGGAACCGGCGCGCGCCATCAAGGCTGGCGACGCTTTTGTTATCCCGGCAGGCAAAATCCACGACGCAAAGAACACCGGCACCGGACCGTTCAAGCTCGTTGGCGTGTACGTCGTTGAAAAAGGCAAGCCACTCGCAACACCGGTACAAGCCGCGAAGTAAATTTCTCTCGTCGCGCAGCATTGTCTGCGCGACCGTCCTCCTCCCCTCCGCCATGACAATCGCTGATCGACTATTTCGATCAGCGCAATCTCGACTGCGATGCTGCGCGCGACAAAAATTTTCTCACCAAGGGCTTGCATGGAGAAAACCGAAGCGTCGCATTGCAGAGGTCTGCACATTCTCAAGGGTTGAACCAAATTGCCTTTCTCGCATCACATTCTGCATACGCATTAACATTAAGAAAATACAAATTGCAATGAATATTTCGATGAGAGAGACGGCGCGCATTGCCTCGCGCAGCCGGTGCTGGCGCATGGTTGCGCTCGCCGCGATGATGACGGGAATGGTTGCCTGTGGCGGCGGTGGCGGCGGTACCAGCAGCGACGCAAGCACCGCGCCTGCTGCGGCACCGGCGGCCCCCGCACCCGTGCAAGCGGCCGGTGCAACGGCAGTACAGGCATTGGAAGTGCCGAAGGCGCTCGCCGATGGACCGTTCGATAGCGAGCGCCGACTCGCGGTGCCGCCGGGCTTCGGGATTCGACTGTGGGCACGCGTGCCGAAGGCGCGCTTCATGGCGGCTGCCCCTAATGGCGACATCCTGGTATCGGTGCCGAGCGCGGGCAAGATCGTACTGGTGCGCGAACGGGCCAACGATGTGCCGCAGGTCATTGATTACGCGACCGGCTTGCATAATCCGCACGACATGGTGTTTCATCGCATCGGCGAAACGACCTATCTGTATGTCGCGGAGTCGAATCGCATCACGCGCAGCACCTATCAAGGCGGCGAATCCGGGCGCGGCAGCAGCGAGGTCATTGTCGACAATCTGCCGGACGATTCGACGCCGGAATTGCGAGGCAGCTACGGCCATGAACTGAAGAACATTGCATTGTCGCCAGACCATCGGCTGTATGTATCGATCGCATCAACCTGCAACGCCTGCACGGAAGACACGGTGAGCGATCCGGTACGCAGCGCGATCTACCAGTACAGCGCGGACGGCAAGGAACGCCGCCTATTCGCACGCGGTTTACGCAATGCCGAAGGACTGGACTTCATTCCCGGCACCGGCAATCTGTGGGTGGCCGTCAACAATCGCGACGAGATTCGCGTGCCGGTCGATATCGATGTCAACGGCGATGGCCGCAGCGATCTGGGCGACATCGTGCCGTCCTATGTCGACGAAAATCCGCCGGAACCTTTCACGGCGGTGCGCGATGGCGGGAATTACGGCTGGCCGTTCTGCAACTCCACGCCAAATGCGACGATGAGCAATCTCGACGTGCTGCCCGACTATGAGCTCAACCGCAATGGCGAAGCCTTCAATTGCACAACGGTGGATCGCGCATCCAAGGGCATCCGCGCGCATTCGGCGCCCTTGGGCTTCAGCTTCCTGCAAGCGAGCAATCTTCCCGTGGCGTATCGCAAGGGCGCTGCAATTGCATTGCACGGCTGCTGGAACTGCACGAAATTGAACTCCGGCTACAAGGTGGTGTATTTCCCGTTCGACGACGCAGGCAACGCCGGTGCTGAAATGGATCTCGTTAGCGGCTTTGTTACCGATGCGGACGAGCGGGACCTGTGGGGACGTCCCGTCGATGTGATTCCTGACGGACGCGGCAACCTGTTGATCTCGGATGATTACGCCGGCGCCATCTATCAACTCTATCCACGCAGCTAGCCACGACGCGGCAGCTTTTACATCAACGCAGTAAGGCTTACATCACGAAAGCCGTTCCGGATGTCGTCCTCGCCCTAGGTCGACTCTGGCATACATACTGCATCGCACTCGGCACGCGCGCAGCGACTTGCGCAAGGCATATCGCACCGATCCTTCATTGGCCTTCGCGTCTCCAGCGTCTCGTCGCGGAATCCTCATGCATACCGTCATTGCTGCTCATGCCGTTCATGCCGTTCATGCCGATGTTCAAGATCATCTGCATGGCTGGCAGCGCTGCTTGTTTGCCCCCCATCACAAGGATATCGGCGCGTCCTACCTGTGGGTTGCGTTTATTATCTTGCAGGGTGACCGTCCTCTTGCAATGCTGATCCGTGCAGGATGCTCCCGTCTATCCTGCAACTGTTGCAACCCGAACTGCCTAAGCGGCTGATAAGGAGGCCGGAGTCGCATGGATAATCGCATCACGTTTCTGCCGCCGCATCCAAAACGACTGAACTGGGCCGGTTACCTGCTCGGTTTTTCCTTCGGCGGTTTCTTCGATGGCATTCTGCTGCATCAGATATTGCAATGGCATCATCTGCTGAGCGGCATCACGCGTGCGCCCTTCGCGGACATGCGCGTGCAAATCCTTGCCGACGGCCTGTTTCATGCCGCCATGTATGTCATCGCGGCGCTTGGCATCTGGAAGCTGCTGCAGGCGCGCTACATACTGGTGGACCGCTCATCCGACCGCTTGCTTGCGGCTGATTTTCTGATCGGCTTCGGATGTTGGCATGTGCTTGATGCGGTGGTGTCGCATTGGTTGCTCGGCATTCATCGCATCCGCATGGATGTCCCCGACCCTCTGTTTTGGGACTTACTGTGGTTCGGCGCTTTCGGCGTGAGCTTCCTTGCAATCGGTATCGCATTGCGACGGCGTGAGCCTCCGTCGTCGGGCGAACGACGCAAGCGCGGCAAGACGACGCGTTCAACACTGGCACCGGTACTCGCCATCGCCGTTGCGGCGGCGGCGCTGGCATCGGCGTTCGCGCCACTGGGCGGCAACGTGAGGACAGTCACGGTGTTGTTGCGCCCTGGTGCGACATCGGCGCAGTTGCTCGCCGGCTTGCCGGATGTCGACGGGCGCATGGTATGGAGCAGCACCGGCGGTGAAGTATGGGTGTTTGCGGTGGATCCGTCGTCCAATCCCATGCGTCTGTACCGGCACGGCGCGTTGTTGGTGAGCGGTACGCTGTTACCGGCAGGTTGTTCGGCATGGGTCAGAAGCTAGTGTCCCGACATCTTGGCCGAATGCGCGGTGCGGTGTTTTTGCCATTGTTGGGTGTCGTTGCCATGGTCAGCAGCGGCATCGGTTATATGACGGCAATGCCGGGCGAATCCTGGCACGGTCCGCTGCCAGCCTTGAGCAATGCGCAGCAGGACTTGGTGCTGCGCTTGCGCCAGCATGTGCGCCAGATCGCCGCCAAGGAACACAATACCGCTCATCCCGGCGCGCTGGAGGACGCGGCCACTTATATCGAAAGCACGCTGGCTGGTTTCGGCTACACCGTCAGGCAACAACTGTTCAGCGTCGACGGCAATCGCGTGCGCAATCTCGAAGTCACGATCGGCCGTGGCGCCAATGGTCGACCTGGTCCGCGCGATAACAAGCCGCGCATCGTCGTCGTCGGGGCGCACTATGATTCCGCAGCCGGCGCGCCCGGCGCCAATGACAATGCGACCGGCAGCGCGGCCGTGATCGAATTGGCGCGCACGCTGATAAACATGGATATCCCGCAGGACCGGGAGATCCGGCTGGTGCTGTTTGTCAATGAAGAGCAGCCCTACTTCAAGACGGCGCAAATGGGCAGCCTCGTACATGCGCGCAGTCTGCAGAAGCACGGCGAAAACGTGACGGCGATGCTGTCGCTGGAGACGATTGGCTGGTATTCGGATGAAAAAGATAGCCAGCGCTATCCGCCGCCCTTGCATGCGCTGTATCCGGACACCGGCAATTTCATCGGTTTTGTGGGTGATCTGGGCACGCGCCCGCTGGTGCATCAAGCGATCGAATCATTTCGCCGGCATGCGCAGTTTCCGTCGGAAGGTATCGCCGCCCCGGCATCGATCCCCGGCGTCGACTGGTCAGACCATTGGGCGTATCGCGCGCTGGGCTACCCGGCACTCATGATCACCGATACCGCGCTCTACCGCTATCCGCACTATCACACGACGCAAGATACGCCAGACAAGATCGATTACGAACGGCTTGCGCGCGTCGTGAGCGGCATCGAGATGGTGGTGCGCGATCTCGCCCGGTCCTAATGCAAGGCCAGTGCGCCGGAGGCCTGCAGGCGCGAGATTGCCGGCTCGCTGCGCGCGAGGTGAAACACCGAAATTGCCTGCGACAGCCGGTGCGCCTGCTCCGCAAGCGATGCCGCTGCAGCCGCCGCCTGCTCGACCAGCGCCGCATTTTGCTGCGTCGCTTCATCCATCTGCACGATCGCCTGGTTGATCTGTTCGATGCCTGAATCCTGCTCCACCGATGCCGATGAAATCTCGCCCATGATGCTGCTGACATGCTGCACCGACTGCACGATCTCCGTCATTGTCATGCCGGCCTGATGCACGAGCACGGTGCCGGTGTCGACCTTTTGCGCGGCGACGTCGATCAATTGCTTGATCTCTTTTGCGGCCACTGCGCAGCGCTGTGCGAGATTACGCACTTCAGTCGCCACCACCGCGAAGCCGCGCCCCTGCTCGCCGGCACGCGCCGCCTCTACTGCTGCGTTCAATGCCAGCAGATTGGTCTGGAACGCGATGTCGTTGATCAAGCCGACGATGTCGACGACCTTCTTTGACGATGCGCTGATTTCCGTCATGGTATTGACGACCTGTTCAACCACATTGCCGCCGCGTGCGGCTACGTCAGAGGCCGATATGCCGAGACGGTTCGCCTGCGTGGCGTGCGCGGTAGTCTGGCGTACTGCGGAAGCAAGCTGCTCCATGCTCGATGCGGTTTCTTCAAGGCTCGCCGCCTGCGCTTCGGTACGGTTCGACAGACCGAGATTTCCCGATGCAATTTCTCGCGTTCCGACGGTAATCGTATCGACATTGGCGCGTACGTCGCCGATGATGGCCTGCAAATTGACATTCATTTGCTGCAATGCGCCGAGAAGCTGTCCAATGTCGTCGCGTCGCGTAATCTCAAAACTGCTGGATAAATCGCCACCGGCAATCGCACGCGCTGTCCTGATCGCATTGCGTACCGGTCGCACCACCGCTGCGTGTAGCGAGTACCACGAAGCGAGGCAAGCCAGCACCCCGGCGCCGGCCAGTGCAACAATGCCGTAGGCGAGGCTGCTCTGTTGCGCGGCACTGAAACCCACGCCGCCGAGCGTTGCGATCAGCGCGCACAGCGCGCTCATCTTGATGGCCAGCGAACGTGAAAATGGCATGTGGCGCATCGATGCGATGCTGCCGCGCAGGCCTGTTCGCACGACCGCGCCACGCTTGATCGCGATACCGTGCGCCTGGCCGCTCGCCATGCGTCGGTACAGGTCGGCAGCCGCCGCGACCTGCTCGCGCGAGGGTTTGGTGCGCACCGACATATAGCCGACCACGCGCTCGCCTTCGCGCACCGGGGTCACGTTGGCGAGCACCCAGTAGTAGTCACCATTCTTGCGCCGGTTTTTCACCAGCCCGTTCCACGGTATGCCTGCCTTGAGCGTCTCCCACAGGTCGCCAAATGCCCCTGGCGGCATGTCCGGATGCCGCACAAGGTTGTGCGGCGCGCCAAGCAGTTCGTCTTCGGTAAATCCGCTTACTTCGACGAAGTAGGGATTAACGTAGGTGATCTTTCCTTTGAGATCGGTCTTCGACACGATTGCCAAGCCGTCGCGAAGCAAATACTCCGTCTCTGTCACCGGCAGGTTTTTTCGCATGATTCTGTCTCCTCAGGTCCGCTGTTGATTGCAGCCACAACGTCCTAATTGGTTTATGCCGGTTAGATTTACCAGCTTTATATTTCCGTACGGAAATATTTATAGCGGAAAAATGCTACCTGTTTATTTGATTCAGATCAATTTTTGCAAATAAGAAGAGGAGCGCTGCGATGCAACGACTGTCCCGGACCAGCGACTGTTTAATACAACTAACACAGTCCCTCAGAATCCGAACCCGAGGCCGATGCCGACACCGGTGAACCGGTGGTCGCGCGCATCATCGATATCCAGTAATTGCTGGAATTGCAGCTCCAGCGTGGCCGATTGCTGGCGTGCCGGTTGCAGCCGTTCGATCTGTTCCGGCGTGGGCATGGCCCACGCGATCTGGCCGCGAATTTCGCCATTCGGGAAGGAAGGACTGTGTACGTTGAAGTAATAATTACCGGCCTTGAGGGCAGCGAGCTGCGCGTCGCTCAGTGGCATCCGGGTGGTCCAGACGGTCGTACCGCTGGCTTTGGCCAGCGGGAAGATAATCGAACCGGCTAGACCGGGAGGCGCTTCATGGATATGCGCGGCGCTGTCGACCATGCCGCTGACGACGATGCTGGCAGTAAGCGTCCTGCGATCCGGGTCGACGGTGAGCAACCCGGTTCCCGTGGCCGCGCTGGCATTGGGCGGTGTTTCTTCCGCGCCGGTCAGGGTGGCGGAAAATGCCAAGGGCACATCCTCGTCGCTGCTGCCGCCGCAAGCAACGAGAACCAGGGCCACAATGAGCGTGGACAGCCGCGCGGCTGTCGATGCAAGAAACCGGGATGGCATGACACGACTCCTGTATCACGATTGTCTCCCTGAACCCTTTTTAGCACGCGCGCATGCAGCCTTCGTGCCTGCTATCCGGCTTTCGCTTTGGCAGCATCGGCCATGACTTCCTGGGCGACACGAAAAGCGTCGACGGCGAGCGGCGCGCCGCAATACACCGCCGCATGCAGCAAGACTTCGCGGATTTCTTCCGGTGTTGCACCGTTATTCAACGCGCCACGCAAGTGCCCTTTCAGTTCCTGCGCACGACCCAGTGCGGTCAGCATCGATACGGTAATCAGGCTGCGCGTCTTCAGCTCCAGGCCATCGCGGCACCATACCGTTCCCCATGCATTGCGCGTGATGAATTCCTGCAAGGGCATCGTGAATTCGTCTGCGTTGGCAAATGCCTTCTCGACGAAATCCTCGCCCATTACCTGCCTGCGCATTTGCAAGCCATCCTTGAATTGCTGGTCCATGTCGGTTCTCTCCAGTGGATAAGGGAAACCGACGATTATAAAAGCCTGTACGGGCTGGCGCAGACAAGATGTCTTATTCGGTATTGCTGGGCGCGCAAATATTTTCCTCGCGGGGACGACGCGCTTGCGCACGCTGGCGCTGCGCCCATTCCCGATCCGTCTCGCTGGGCATCACCACTGGCACTTGCAGGCAGACACTTTGTGTTGGCAACACTTGCCGCCATTCACGGATCAGCCTGCAATACGCCTCCCCGACAGGCCGTATCTTGCGGTCGAGATCGAACAAGCCCAGCGCGTTGATATTCCCATTGTTTTCGCGCAAGGCGCTGTCCCAGTCGACTTGGTCGGTGAGCGAATACCAGGTGAAGCCGACGATTGGCACACCATCGTTGCGCACCCGCAGCACATTCGCCCATTGCTTGCGCAGCCAGCACACCGCTTCGTCTCCCTTCGGCCCTTGGCACAGATTGGTTTCGGTATGCATCACCGGCAAGCGGTAACGATCGTAATACTGCCGGGTAATCACCGCGTAGCCAAAAATTTCGCCGGACGCGCGCATGCTGCAATCTTCGGACATCAGATGTTCATTGGTCACGTAGTAGTCGTTGCCCATGATGCTGTGGTGCTTCAGATTGTTCTTCATGAAGAAACGATACTCGTCGCGCGTCATGCCGTTATCCATCAAGTACTCATACATTTCCGAATCAACGCGGCGGCCGTAGTTCAGGTCGAGCGACAGAAAGCGACGTGCATTGGCGAGTTCGGCCGGACGGATTGCGCGTGGACTCTCTGCATGAAAGTATTCGGTCGATTCGCTCTGAATGAACAAGGCATCGGGCCGCACCTTCAAGATCGCCTGCATCGCATACACATTGGCCTTTACCAGGTGCTTGAGCGCAGTAACGAAGGCGCGGTCGTCGCGCAGCTGTTCATTCCACCATCCGTACAAGGCGGAGAACACCGCGCAGATAAACATTTCATTGACCGGTGTGTAAAGCTGCACCCAAGGAAAGCGCTGCGCGAATGCCGTGGCGTAAGTGGCGAACAATTGCGGGAACTCGGGATTCTGGAAATCGCCAATCCAGTCAGGCACGCCGAAATGACAGAGATCGACGATCGGCACGATGTCGCGTAGGCGGATCTCGTTAAACGTTTCATCGGCGAAAGACCAGTCGTAGCGTTCCGCGCCCCGCATGCAATGGTGCAAGGGTGGCCCGTAGCGCAGGAAATCAATCCCCAGTCGCTGCACCAGATCGAAGTCGGTGCGCCAATGGGTGTAATGCCCGCACTTCTCCATTTCATCCATACGCACCCGCCCACCCTGGATGGTCGGATTGCTGTTTTCAATGCCGGTCGCGAAAATGAAGCCGGGAGACATGGGCTTTCCTTTTACCGTCGCAGTAGAAGGTGGACCGTAGGTCGCCTGCAAAGTTTCGCATCAGGAAGGACAAGCCGCTATACGCTCAGGTAATCAGCGGCCCTTCGGCACGCCGTACGTTCACCGCCGCCAGGAAGCTGACCAGCGACAGGAGTGACACGACGAGCAGGATGCCGAGCAACCATGCCGGCGTTGGATCGGCTTCCACGATGGCGGCCGCCGCCAGCGGGCCGGCGGCTTTTGCCAGCAACGACGGGCCAGCGAGCGCGCCGGAAATCGCGCCGTAATTTTCGCGGCCAAAAAGTGTCTGCGGCACCGTCCCTTTAACAATCGTCAGGATGCCGTTGCTCAGGCCGTACAGCATGCAGAAGGCTGCCACCGCAAATTGATGCTCGCCGAGAAACAGCAGGGCCAGCAATGCGGCAGGCAGCAGCGCAAACGTCAGCTTGCCGACCGCTTGCGGCTGCACGTGCCGAGCAAACGCCAGTTCTCCGATGCGTCCAAGGACCTGCATCGGACCGATCAGCGATGCGACCAGCACCGCCATCGCCGCCGAATGACCAAAGCGTTGCAGCAAGGGGATCAGATGCACCGACAGCGCGGAGAACACGAACAGGTTTGCAGAAAACGCGACCGCCAGCCGCCAGAATGCTGGATCGCGTACCGCCTCGTGCAAGGTGTAATTGCGCACTGTCTGGGCCACATGCGCATGGACGCGACGGGCGCCCGCGCGCAGCATCGCATGCACGGGCGCGCATAGCGCGAGATGCACCGCCCCGTAGAGCAGGAAGGTATCGCGCCATCCCAGCAAGCCGTTGAGTTTAAGCGTGAGCGGCCAGAAAACCGTGCTGGCCAGTCCGCCGAACAGGGTCAGCACCGAAATGCCCTTGCGCGGACTGTGGAGGAATTCGCGGTTGATGGTGGCAAATGCTGCTTCATACAGCACCATCGCCATACCGATGCCGACCGCAGTCCACGCCGCGAAGTACAACGCGATCGAGTGGGCGCTGCCGATGCCGATCATGCCGATGCCGGACAGGATCGAACCGATGGACATCACGCTGCGTCCGCCGAAGCGGTCAATCAGCACGCCGGCTGGCGTCGAGGCAAGACCAGCGACCAGCAGGCTCCAGGAAAACGCGCCGAACACGATTTCGGTGCGCCAGCCGAGTTCATGCTGGATGTCATGGGCGACGATGGCGAACGCATAATACAGCGATCCCCACGACACCACCTGCGTAAAGGCGAGCAGGTAAACGATCTTCCACGGGTCTTTGCTGTTCATCGCGCGCTATTGAAATCAGGTCCCGCAAGTGTACCGCGTCACCTCAGAACCTGCCGCGCCGTCTGCACCAGCGTCTTCGACAGTCGTTCCATGCGCGGTGACTGCACCTTCCAGCTGTGCCAGTAAAGGGCAACATCGGTCGGCCGCTGCGGTGCGATATCAACCAACGCGCCCTGCTTTTGCAGTTTCTCCATCTGCAGTTCCGGCAGCATGCCCCAACCCAATCCGAGCGCGATTGCCTGCATGTACGGGTCGGCGGCCGGAATGAAGTGGCGCGGCCAGGCATCTTCAGTCAAGCCGTAATGCCGCAGCAGGAAGTCGGTCTGTAAGCGATCCTTGCGGTCGAACACCACCACCGGCGCACGCTGCACCGCCGCGCGCGTCATACCCTTGGCAAACCAGTGCTCGCGAAACGCCGGCGACGCCATGCAGCGATAGCGCATCGCGCCGAGCAACTCGACCATGCAGCCGCGCATCGGTTGCGCCTCGGTCGAGATGCAGCCGAGCGCGTGGCCGGCTTCGAGTAGCGTGTACGTATGGTCCTGGTTGTCGAGGATCAGGTCGATCAATACCTGTTCGTGCATTAGAAACGGCGCGAGCGCCGGCAGGAACCAGCTCGCCAGGGTGTCGTTGTTCAGCGCAATCGAAATGCTCGGTGGTGCCGCCTGTTCGCCGGCGAATTCGGCTTGCAGGTCTTCCTCCAGCGATTGCACCCGCCGCAGGGTTTGCAGCAGACGCTGGCCGGCCGGGGTCGCCCTGCACGGCCGCGTGCGCAGAACGAGCGGTGTGCCGAGAAACAGTTCCAGCGCGCGCACCCGCTGCGACACTGCGGAAGGCGTCAGATGCAGCAGCATCGCCGCCTGCTCGAAGCTGCCACTGTCAATGACGGTCAATACCGCCTCGCATTGTCTTGAATCCAGTTTCATCGTCTGCGTCGTATATGAAGAAATTTTAATGGTGAGCGAATTATATTAAGTTATGTTCATTATTTTTGGAAAGCGCCACAGAATGCATTCCTGACTGAATCAAAGGAGAGGCAAGTGTCATTACCGTTCTACCTGAAGGGACTGGGGCTCGGCGCCGGTCTGATCGTCGCCATCGGATCGCAGAACGCACATGTCCTGCGCATGGGGCTGCGCCGTCAGCATGTGGGGCTGACGGTATTGGTATGCGTCCTGTGCGAGTCGCTGCTGATTTCCGCTGGCGTGGCCGGAGTCGGCACGCTGATTCAACGCAGTCCTGGGCTGCTTGCCGTGGCGCGCTGGGGCGGTGCCCTCTTCCTCTTTTGGTACGGTTTGCGGGCGTGGCGTTCAGCGTACGCAAGCCATGCATTGAACGCGGCGCCTCACACAGTCGAGTTGAACGTGCGCCAGGCGCTGGCGACAGCCCTTGCCGTCACGCTGCTCAATCCGCACGTCTACCTCGACACCGTCGTGCTGCTTGGTGCAGTGGGTGGTCAGCAAGGATCGGAAGGCAAATGGTGGTTCGCCCTCGGTGCAATGAATGCCGCGTTCGCCTGGTTCGTCTTGCTTGGTTTTGGTGCGCGCCTGTTATCGCCCTGGTTTGCGCGACCGGCAGCATGGCGCATGCTCGACGTCCTGATCGGTGCGGTGATGATGATGCTTGCCGCCACACTGGCAGCAGGCTAACGCTTGGCCGGATGAAACGTATATGTTTCGCCGTGCTTCAGGTAGGTGACCGTTCCTTGCAGGCCGGCTGCGCGCACTTCCCTTTCAAAATCGCTCAAGGGCGATTTGAACACGTCGTAGTCGTTGAAATGAATCGGGATTACATGCGTCGGCGCAATCAGCTCAAGCATTTTCACGCCATCCCTGCCGTCCATGGTGACCTTCATCACGCCGAGAATACGCGTGCCGCCGAGATGCAGTAGCGCGAGGTCAATGCCGGGATAGCGACGTGGAATTTCTTCAAGGTCACCATAGATGAGGGTGTCACCACTGACGTACATGCGGTAGCCGACCTTGCCTGCCGTCGAAAATTCCAGCATCGAGCCCATGGTTTGCGGGAGCAGGGCCCCCATCACCGGCGGTCCATGACGCGCTGGCATCGCCGAAATACGCAACGTCGCTGCGCCTTTTCTGACTTCAAGCGTATCCCAGGTGTTGAGCGCATGGCGCGACTTGAAACCAAGATCTGCCAGTGCTCCAGCGGCTTCGGGTGTGGTGACGATGGGCATGTTTCGATCCAGTTTCTCCTGCACCAGTTGATCGAAATGATCGCCGTGCATATGCGACAGCACCACGAGGTCAATCGGCGGCAGCTTGTCGAATGCCATTGCCGGTTCGGTCAGCCTTTCGGACTGCAGGCCGTAGCCCAGATGCACGTGCTCACCCTTGTGCAGGAAGTTGGGATCGGTCAGGATGGTGAAGCCAGCGTAGCGGATAAGGACGGTCGCGGTGCCGATGAACTGGATGCTGCCGCTATCGCTCTTTAGCGGCGCTGTGGTTGGTGGCAAGGTCAGCGTCGATTCCTGCGCGGCCGGTGATTGCACCGACGACTGTGCATGCGCTGGCAGGGCAACGCTGCACATCAAAAATAGTGCAACGAGAATCGTGCAGCAGCTACCAATCTTGATAGGCAGATTCACTGACAGGCTCCCCAGCAGGCTCACTGCGGTTCACCTTATGCGGCGTCAGGTCGTAGCACAAGCACAAACCTGTGCGGCGTTTGAAACAAGTCAATGGGCAAACACGCTGCCATGACTTGCCGTAAGAATTGCCTCGACAGCAGGATGCTTGATCTTGCGCTCGTTCGAGATGGCGTACACCTGCTCGCGCACCTCGGTCAGTTCACCGACCGGCATCGCGCCTAGCTGCTCCTTCACGTCATTGGCGAGCGCCGCAGGTCCAGGAAACATGCCCATGCCACTACGTCCGAAGGTATTGAGCAGTGCGCTGTCGTCGAATTCGCCGACGATATCCGGACGTACATCGTGCACTTCAAACCAGTGGTCGAGGCGGCCGCGTATTGCGTGGTTGCGCGTGGGCAGCAACAGCGGAGCGCCATTGAGATTGGCGGGAAAGTCCTTGCCGTAACGTTGCGCCAGATCTGGCAAGCCGTACAGCATGGTTTCACTTTCCCCGAGCAAATGGCTGAACACGCGCAGAGTCGTGCCGGAGGGCACCGCGCGGTCGGTGAGAACGACATCAAGCTTGTGCACCGACAAGGCTCCGAGCAAAGACTCGAAATCATCCTCATGGCACACCAGCTTGACCTTTTGCGGCAGCTTCAGCGCGGCTTCCAGCAGGCGCGACGCGGTCAGTTTCGGGAGGGAATCCGACAGACCAACGGTCAGGCGCATGGTCTGACCGATATCGTTTTCACTGAGCACCTCCTGTAATTGCTCGCCCAACAGGAAGATCTGATCGGCGTAGCTGAGCGCAACGCGCCCCGCCTCGGTCAGCACCAGTCGCCGCCCCTGCGGTGCCAAGAGTGCCTTGCCAATGGCCTGTTCCAGCAGCCCAAGCTGCGCACTGATGGTTTGCACGGCAACATCAAGCCGCTCGGCCGCGCGCGTGACGCTGCCCTCCTTGGCAACAACCCAGAAGTAGTACAAATGGCGATAGTTGATGGATGCGGTTTTCATTGTTCCATTTTTTCCGAAGCAACCGTTCTATTATCTTCGCTTTTTAAGATATGGCAAGCCTTATAAGATGGCGACGTTCAGTAAACAGGAGTTACCCATGTAACCGGACATCGTGCAGCCCTCTGCAACACGAAGTTTTGACTGTTTGATATGTTTTCAGAAAGGACTCACCATGAACGACCGCTACAACTCCCTGCGCGACCACGCATTCGGCGCGCATGGCACTACCGTCATCGACGCTTCGGCGCACAAGGTGTTGCGCAATACATATATGCTGCTGGCACTGACGCTGGCCTTCAGCGCCATCACGGCAGGCACAGCAGCCGCATTGCGTCTACCGCACCCGGGCATCCTGATCACCTTGGTCGGTTATTTTGGCCTGCTGTTCCTGGTCAATAAATACCGTGACCGCGGACTAGGCATCGCCCTCGTGTTCGCCCTGACCGGCTTTATGGGCTACACCCTCGGTCCGGTCATCAGCCGTTACCTCAACATGCCGAACGGCACGGAGACGGTGATGATGGCAATGGGCGGCACGGCAGCGATCTTCGTCGGCCTGTCCGCGTATGCGCTGGTCACCAAGCGTGACTTGTCATTCATGGGCGGCTTCCTGACGGTTGGCGTGCTGGTGGCCTTCCTGGCCGGCCTGGCGGCGATTTTCCTGAAGATCCCGGCGCTGTCGCTGACGGTGTCTGCTGTGTTCGTGCTGCTGATGTCCGGCATGATCCTGTACGAAACCAACCAGATCGTACGTGGCGGTGAAACCAACTATGTGATGGCGACATTGAGCCTGTTCGTGTCGATCTTCAACTTGTTCACCAGCCTGTTGCATTTGCTTGGCTTCACCAGCAATGAATAAGCACTGACGGGAGCAGGCGCAAGCCTGTCGCCTTTAGAGGGCGTCGATTCGGCGCCCTCGTTTTTTCAGTCGCCGAATCCTGCTGGCTTGTCACGGTCCTACTCTAATGCCATCAGGCGGAATAGGTCTCTGAGAAACCAGCAATCGTAAATAAGGAAAACCCATGATCGAACTTCTTTCCGACCCGCAGGTCTGGATCGCGTTTTTTACGCTTACCGCGCTCGAGCTGGTGCTGGGCATCGACAACATCATTTTCATTTCCATTCTGGTAGACAAGCTGCCAAAAGAACGGCGCGAATTCACGCGACGCCTCGGCCTTTTTCTCGCCATGTTCATGCGTATCGGCCTGCTGGTGACCTTGTCATGGATCGTGGGCATGACGCAGCCACTGCTCACCGTCTTCGGGCAGGGATTTTCGGGACGCGATCTGGTGTTGCTTGCAGGCGGTCTGTTCCTCTTGTGGAAGAGCGTCGGTGAAATTCATGAAACCTTCGAAGGTGCGGAAGGCGGCGGCACCGGCGCCAAAGTCAAGGCTACCTTCTTCGGCATCGTGCTGCAGATCATGCTGATCGACCTCGTGTTCTCGCTCGATTCGATCATCACTGCAGTCGGCATGGTCGATGAGATCGCGGTAATGATCGCCGCCGTGATCGCCTCGGTCGCACTGATGATGTTCTTCGCCGGTCCGATCGGGCGCTTCGTGTCCGAGCATCCGACCATCAAGATGCTGGCCCTGTCTTTCCTCGTCGTGGTCGCCGTGGTGTTGATTGCGGAAAGCTTCGGTAATCATGTGCCCAAGGGTTACATCTACAGCGCGATGGCCTTCTCGGTTGTCGTTGAAATGCTCAATATACGGCTGCGCAAGCGTTCGACCCGCTCCGAACTGGCGGACACTACCTATGTAGCGGAGCACGCTGTAAAGAAATAAAAATATAGTTTCTTTTGCAGCCGATGCCGGGAAGAGAATCTGTTTTCTTCCCGGCATTTTCTTTTGATGAAACGCCAAGCCGGGAACGCATTGTCCGTGCCGCCGGTCGATCAATGACCCATCCAACCACGGATCGCGCCCATGAAAATATCGATCATCGGGACCGGCTATGTAGGACTCGTGACCTCAGCCTGTTTTGCCGAAGTCGGCAACGCTGTGTGCAGCGTGGATGTGGATGAGCAGAAAATCGAGCGGCTAAATGCAGGCGAGATCACTATCCACGAACCTGGTTTGCGGCAGCTCGTAACCACCAATCACGCCGCAGGGCGGCTCATCTTTACCAACAGCTACGATGAGGCAGTTGCGCATGCGGAGCTGATTTTCCTGGCTGTCGGCACGCCGCCCGGCGAAGACGGCAGCGCCGATCTGTCGCATATCTTGTCGGCTGCGTGTAGTATCGGGAAGCGCATGACGAAGTCCGTCATCGTCGTCAATAAATCCACCGTGCCGGTTGGTACCGCCGATCAAGTCCGCCAGGTAATCGAGCAGCAGCTCGCCGAGCGCGGATTGCAACTCCGCTTCTCGATCGTCAGCAATCCGGAGTTCCTGAAAGAAGGGGCAGCGGTCGAAGACTTCATGCGGCCGGACCGCATCCTTGTAGGCAGCGACGATCCCGATGCGCTGAAGACCATGCGCGCGCTGTATGCGCCTTTCAACCGCAATCGCGACCGAATGATCGAGACCGATGTGCGCAGCGCCGAGCTGACCAAATACGCTGCCAATGCGATGCTGGCGACACGCATCAGCTTCATGAATGAACTGGCGAACCTGGCCGACGCGGTCGGTGCCGACATCGAAGCCGTGCGCCATGGCATCGGCGCCGACCCGCGCATCGGCCCGCACTTTCTGTACGCGGGAATGGGTTACGGCGGATCCTGCTTTCCGAAAGATGTGAAGGCGCTGATCAAGACGGCGGTGCAGCACGGTCGCACACCGCATTTGCTGAAGGCGACCGAGATCGTCAACGAGCGGCAGAAGTCAGTACTGTTCACGAAAATCTGCGATCACTTCGGCGGCGAGCGCCGGCTCGAAGGAAAGACGATGGCGCTGTGGGGCATGTCCTTCAAGCCGAATACCGGCGACATGCGCGAGGCGCCGAGCCTCGTTCTGATCGACCAGTTGCTGCATGCACATTGCCGCATCCGCGCCTATGACCCGGTTGCGCGCGAGGAAGCATCGCGCGTGCTGATCGCCGTTCATGGGCAAGCGAAGACCGATGAAGCGGTTACCCTCACCCGCAATGCATGGGATGCAGTTGACGGCGCGGATGCGTTGGTGCTGGTCACCGAATGGCAGGAATTCCGTTCACCGGATTTTGATCAACTGGCCAGCGTACTGCGCGACAAGGTCTTGTTCGATGGCCGCAATCTTTACGACCCGACTGCGGTGGAAGACGCCGGCCTCCATTATTACGGTATAGGCAGGCATGGCGATGCGGCGCAGTAAGCACCAATGATGAAATCATGCCGGTTCATCGGCAGTGCCATCACCGTGCGGCTTGCCGTATTTCATCCAATGGTTCCTGAATTTGCCGAAACCGTTTAACGCCGATAAGGATTGTCCCAGCCATTGCGCTCGTGCCGTCCATGATTCCGATGCTCGTGCCGCGGCCCATATTGCCTCGAATACGGATCGTAATACATTACCGGCGGCGGCATGTAGACCGGTTGCGGCTGCACATAAATCACAGGGGGCGGAGCGAACGCGGCGGGCGGCGCGCCATAGATGTATTCCGACTGCGGCACCATCACAACGCCGGGCGGCGGATAGTACGTTGGTGAGCCGACCGTAACCGACCACTGCACTCGACCGTGCGCCTGTGCTGGCGCGGCAACCGCAAGCAATGCAGCGGCGGCCAGGGCTGTTACAACGGCGAATTGCTTGCTGATGCGCGTGTTCATGATTCACTCCTGATGCTACCTATATTAAAGGACAAAATGGCGGGCCCTGCGCGCAATCTTTGTAACAAGTGCGCGTTTGCCACACCGGTCTCCAGACTTGCAGAATAGACATGGCGCCAGTTCCTCCGTAGACTGCACGCCTTTGCCCTGTCCGCGCCACGATGCGCCTTTCCGTCCATGCAAGCCATTGTCGCTGTCATCTTTATTACCGCCCTGTTCGTGACCGCACTGGGTGGCGCGTTACCGATCATCGTTCTTGCGCTGTATGCCTTCGCCAGCACGGCTACATTCATTCTCTATGCGCACGATAAGCGTGCCGCCGAACGCAATCAGTGGCGAACCAGGGAACGCACACTGCATGCGTTCAGCCTCGCGGGCGGATGGCCAGGAGCATTGCTTGCACAATCACTACTGCGCCACAAATCCCAAAAGCAATCGTTTCGCGCCGTTTTCTGGCTGACGGTGATCTTGAATTGCCTCGTATTGGGATGGGGTTTTTTCCCCGTGGAACTCATGGGTTTGCGCTAGGCGCGCCAAGGGCAAGGACGATGCAGATCAAAGGCGGATGCTGACCACTTGTTAACATGACTTTTCGGACGGCGTTCGTCTGCCGCACATCCTGATAGCCAGAGAAGCGAGGCTGCGATGCATGAAATCCGCACGGTGTTTCCGGGGTGTACTGCCGCTGCCTTTCTACTCGCGACGGGTTGGCATAGCGTGGCGACAGCCGAAAACATCGTGTCTATCTACACCGGTACATCATTCACCCGTGACAGCGATTTACGTATCCGCCAGCCCGGCGCCGGCACCGGAATAAACATATCGAACGTCCGCTGGAAAGCCTGTCCCTTCAAACCGGCGCTCTACTACGGATTACGTTTTACCCGCTTCAATGAACGTGGGCCGAATTGGGGCGTGGCGCTCGATTACACGCATTACAAGATGTATGCGCGTACCGAGGACATCAAATCGGTTAGTGAAACTGGAAGGGCGCGCCGGTTGCGGGCGCAGTGCCCGTCAATCAATTCGTGCAGCATTTCGAGCTATCACACGGCGTGAATGTCGGGAGCATCAATGGCATTTACCGCTGGGCCGATGCCGGCGGCCGCCTGCGGCCTTATGCGGGCGTCGGGCTGGCGTATTACTGGCCGCATTCGGAAAATACGGTGGACAACGTTCAAAATGAATCCGGTTACAAGTCCTCCGGTTTCGGCTATCAGTTGCTAGGGGGGTTCCACTACCGGCTGTCCGAGCGCATTGGCGCATTTTTCGAGGCGAAGGTCAACAGCGGAACGGCAAAGGTCGATATTGCGGGCGGCCAGGCAGAGACTCCGCTACGCACCTTCCACGCCTTGGCAGGTGTCGATTACCGCTTCTGATTGAACGACAGAAGCGCCGTTTGATTTGCATCATAAGCACACGTTGTTTTCCTGTCAGCCAACCAACAATCTGCCGCTCTCCTGATGCAGCGCGAAAAGGCCGCTGCACTGGCGCATTATTGTTGCCCTTTGCACTGACCGGGCTTTCCAATGCGCGCCTTCGTAACCCTGCTCATTCCCGATGAAAAATACGAACGCTTCATGTTCCGCAGCGCATGGCTGATCTATGCGGCAGTGATCGTGCTGGGATCAATTCCCGGCGCTCGCACGGAGATTGCCGAAGTGGCATCGGGGCTGGCACTCCATTTCTTCACTTACGCATGCATCGCACTCCTGCTTGCCTGCGGCATGCGCGGCAGTCCGGCGGAAAGGGCCATCAAGGCATTCGCAATCGTCGCCGCTATGGGCGCCTTCGATGAAATCGTACAAAGCTTCTTCCCGTACCGAACCGCCGCCTTTACCGACTGGTATGTCGACATGAGCGCGGGCTTTCTGGTTGCTGTGCTGTTCTGGACCACATCAGTCAGGCGAACATCACCGAACAAGCAGCGCCCTTGAATGCAGGATTTCTCCGGAGTAAATTTGAGGGCAGCATCAATCGATGGACGTTTATTCCAGTGTCTTTTTCGGAGGACAGGATGCATGCAACAGACTGGGGTGACATCATCCGCTGGGCGGTGATGTTCGGCGCTCCGCTGCTCGGCGGAATGATCTGGTTGCTTGCCTGCGGCGGCCCCCATGGCGAGAAACGCAACAAGATGTGGACCCAAGGCCCTTTCGTGCCGAGCGCGGACGACCAGTCGACCAGCGATCGGAATGAATGACGGGAAGTATTTCGAGCCGGTTCAGCGCGTCGCCACTTCTCAGAAGTCGGCCATGCAGATGAATTATTTTTTCCCAGCTTTTGCGACCGGCTTCTTTTTGGGGAGGGCCGGTTTTTCCAGTTCGCCTTGATCGAGACATAACAAGGTGTCTGCGTAGGACATGAACCGGTTAAGATAATCGGGCGAGATATCGCGCATCAATTCCAGTGAGCGCAGCACCAGCATGTGGGAATTGATGGGTCCGGCATTGGTCGGTGCTTGCTCAAGCGCCTGTGTCACCTGCTTGTCAGCGCTCAGTTTCGACCAGGTGTTTCTGAAATTCCGTATGGTCTTCAGTTCGGGACGCGATCCGGCATGGTCCGCCCCACGCGCATCGGTATGTTCCGGAGCAAGTTGCTCAAGCTGGCGCACCAGCGCACCCAGAGAGGCGCCTTGCTCTTTACTTTCCAGGCTAGCGGCAAATCGTTGCACGCCCTTGAAATCGCCGGCGGTGAAGAGCCGCTGCAGATCCTTGGCTGCATGCGGATATTGCTGCACGCTGTGGGCGACGATCTTCTCGGCATCGCTTTGCGCTTGGGCGAATCGTTCCTTGAATACCGCTAAGGCTTGCGTCAGCTTGGCGTCGAGCCTGTGCCTGATGCCTCCCTGATGCGCATCGGCACGCTTGGCCAGAACGTCAAGGTAGTGCAGGCGCATGGGGTCGAACTGGCCCGCGCCTGCCGCGCGCAAGGTGGCGATCAGTGCGTTGAAATCAGGGGACGCATCCAGTGGCGCGTCCGCAACTTCCGTGTGATCCGGCTCATCCATTCGGCAGTGTTTTGGCATTGGGCGTTTTCGGTACGGGCGCCATTTCCACGCGCCGGTTTTGCGCCCGCGCGGCGGCGTCGGTATTGGGTCTGACCGGCTGCTCGGAACCGAAGGCTGCCGCAAAAACCATGGAAGACGGCATGCCTTCCTCAATTAGGGTACGGGTAACCGTCAAAGCGCGCTGCGCCGACAATTCCCAATTGTCAGCGAAGGGACCACCCCGTATAGCCTTGTCATCGGTAAAGCCGCTCACCATCAGAAGTTCCTCGCGCGCTGTCAGATACGCACGCAGCGGCGTGACCAAACTATTCAACAATTGCCGGCCTTCGGGTTGCAGCTGATCCGAATTGAGCGCGAACAGTACCTGGCCGCTAATGCCGATACGTCCGTTGTTCAAGGTAATGCGTCCTGTCGCCAGTGGAATCGCAAGGGCTTTTTCCAGGCTCATGCGGCGCTGCTCTTCGGCCTGGCGCTTTTTCACCTCGCTCTGCAGGTGCGATGTCAATTCCATCTGCACGGCCACCACGCCCACCAGCATCAGCACAAACGCCCCCAGCAAGCTTGACATCAAGTCGCCAAACACGGCCCAGACCGGCGCGGTGTCTTCAACACCTGCGTCTTTGTCTACCATTAGCTACCCTCTTCGACTAACGCTGCGTGCTTTGACGGTAGCTGGCGCAGCTCTCCAAGGATTTCCTTGTGCGACATCATGGAGAGGTCAATGATCTCGCGCGCCTGTGCCACGTAATAGGCAAGTTGCTCGTCGCTCCTCGACATGGATTTGTCCATCGCGCCTTCGATGCGCTGCAGGTTGGCGATCAGCTTTTCATTGGCATCATTGAACGACTGCACGGCAAAGCCGAAGGCTTCCGAGAGGCTCGCTACGTCGACCGCGCTACTGGTGACGTGTACGGCAATGTCAGACAGTTTGGCGGCTTCGACGGCGACATTGTCTGAAAACGCGCTGGCGGACGCATCCAGTGCCGTTGCCGACGAAGCCACAAGTGAATCGATCACGGCACGCTGTTCCTGGGACGCATGATTAATCGCATCGAGCAGTGCATTGAGCGTTTCCATGATGCGGCTGCGCTCCTCAAGCAGCGTATTGTCGCGCGCAACGCTGTTGGAAATTTCCTGGCGTAGCTGCCCGATCACTTCCGCTGCAGCACGCGGCGCTTCCGACGCCGTTTCGATAAGCCGCGTGATCGGCTCTTCCAGCGCGGTGCCCAAGGTAACAAGATGGCTTGTGAGCGCAGTCTGCAAAGTATCCTGCAGTTGAGCCAGCCGTTCGACCGCGGCTTTGCCGCGCGCGGCTTCTTCATCCTTAAGCGCACCGAGCTCGGTGCGCAACAGGTTGGCCAGTTGATCCATGCGTTCGCGATGCTGCTCGATCCACTGTGCTTCAGAAGCAATGCGCGAGCGCATCAATTCTTCGGCGGAAGTGATCAGGCGCGTTGTTTCGAGCAGCGAATGATTAGCGCTGGTCTGCGCACGTTCGGTGATGTCCTGCACGCTGCTGGTCAGGGTGTCGCAAATCTTCTGCTGTTGGGAAAGCGTTTGCGCTCCTGTCTGTTGCAATTGCTGCGCGAGCGTCGCCGCCATGCTTTCCAGCGACTGCGTCCATGCCTGCTGCCGCTGCTGATCGCGTTCGGCCTGGTCAGTCTGCAGGGAAGCGTAAGCGTCGCCGACTTTGGCCACGAGAGCGCCGGAACGCTGTTCGAAGGTCTCGCTGAACGTGTCCAGTGTGCGACCCACACCCGTGATGATGCCGGCGCTTGCCTGTTCGTTGCTCTTCAGCGCAGCCGTGATTGCTTCCAGTGACTGCGTCCATGCCTGCTCGCGCTGTTTGTCGCGCTCGGCCTGAGCGGCCTGCAGACTGGCGTACGACTCACCAACTTTGCTTACGAGGTCGCCTGAACGCTGTTCGAAGGTCTCGCTGAAGCCATCCAGCGAACGATCCACGTTTGCCACAATGCCGGCGCTGGCCTGTTCGTGACTCCTTAGCGCAGCCGTCCAGGTTTCCGTCACGGCCTTGGTGGCGTCGCTGAAGCGCGCAGAGAGGCCATCCAGTTGCACCTGCACGGTGTCGGCCACGCGTTCATGCATCCGGTTCGCTTCATGCGCGATCCCGCTCATGGCAGCTTCGACGACGGGCTTGATGCTTTCGCCGGCAGCATGGGCGCTTTGGTTCAGGCTCTCGCGCAGGGATTGATCGACTGTGCGAGCAAGATCGGTATAGACGCCCTTGATATTGCCGTGAAATTCTTCCTGATTGCTCAGAAGACGCTGGTTCAATTGCTGGCTCATGCCTTCCATCTGCACCATCATTGCCTGCAATTGACCAACGACTTGCGGCAAGGCCTGCGATTGCAACTGCAGCGCCTTGAAGGTTTCCTGGCGCTGATGCGTAAGTGAAAAGCGGCGCAATACGGTGGCAATTCTGGTGTCCAGCAGTTGCGCTGCCAGCATGCGCTCGCGCCGACTGAGCGCGGACATCAAGCCCAACATGGCGGATGCAGCAACGCCTGCCACCGAGGTGCCAAATGCCAGCCCCAGGCCCTTTACGGGCACGGCAAGCGCAGAGCGGATCGCCTCAAGATCGGTGGTTTTTTCCAATGCAAAGACGGCACCTTTGAGCGTAACAACCATGCCCAGAAAGGTACCCAGCATGCCCAGCATCACCAGCAATCCAACCAGATACGGTGTAAGAGCGGGCCCGGGCAAGCCGACACGTTCGCCCTCGACGCGCAAGCGCACCGGATTTTGCAGTGACGAATGCACACTGCCCAACCAGTCACTCAGGTCTGACAGGTTTTCAGGTATCTTCTCCAGCGCGGTTGCCAATGTGGCTGTCGCCTGACGAAACTGACGCAGTTCGAGCGCGCCAAATCCATAGACGGCGCCAATGAGCGCCGTCATCAGCAGCGCCAGAAAACTCGAGTCAATAAACCCGAAGCCGACCCAGATGATTCCGAGTGCGCCAAGGAAGAAGGCGACTGCAAATAAATGCTTGTTTAACTTTTTAATCATTACTTGTCTTGTTTGAATGCTTCAATGAGCCCCATCGTCGGTTGCAGGCGAAGTTCGACTTCAGCCAGCAGGAGCATTTGCATGTCATTGTAAAAGCGCGTCAGCCACGATCCCGCTTGCGTCCAGGCGGCCGCGTTGTCTGTCTGCTGTGTTTCGGCAAGCTTCTGCTGATGTGCCTTGAACAATTGCTCAAAACGTCTCTTGAGAAGTCCGGGCACTTTGGAGAGCAATTGTCGCTCGCGATCGCGCAGAATTTTCTCTAGCACCGCGTCCAGTTCGGCAAGTTTCCTGTGCCTTGGCGATGCCTTTGCCAGCGCTTCCCTGACATTGACCCGCAAGGGCTGCAGGCTCGTTTCCATGTCACGTTGATGCGCTTCGTAAAACCGTCGATACGGCGGGTAAGCGGTCGCGAGGTTCATCGGTAACTCAAGTTGCGGCTCGGGCAACTTGATGTGCGTCTTTCCTGGCTTGGGCGAACAACTCTTCGTGATCGAATTCACCAGGGCAGCCTGTATCCGGTCGAATTCAGTCGTGATCGCGGCAGGCGCTCCGATTTCCGCGCCAAGGGCAGTTCTTGGCAGGCTCGCAATGCTGTCATTGTGCACAGCAGACAGGGCGATTGCGTTGGCAAAGTGAATCCACAGCCCCAGTTTTTCTGCAAACGCATTCCCCGGCTCGACCGCATCAACGACGTTCAGGTCAGCGAGACAACGAATGAATTTCGAACTGTGGAAATTTGTACGCGGCGAGACTCGCGTCATATGCAGGCGCAATCAAAATCGAAAAAAGCAGGGGGAGTAGTCGTTCACGCCGCTATTCGCATGAGCGCATGAACACTTGTTTAGCCAAGCTCTGGAAAATCCGAGCCATTTTCGGCAACTATTTCATTGCAGACATGCGAGCGCGATTATATCGCGGTGGGGGTGGAAACTCAAACGAGCCGCAAGGCCAACACCTGCCCGCACGACACTGGCGATCCGATCTTGCCCATCCGGCAAGACCCTCTAGAGCAACGTATACGCCTCGATTTCCGGCCTTGCTGATACGCGGATTGCCAGACTCCGATCGCTCAGGCGGCCGCCATCCACGCCGCTGTACAAATCAGCAACACTGCCATGCAGCGATTGAATACCAGCAGGCGGTTTCCGCTTGCCAGCCAGCGGCGCAACAGCGACCCCGTCAATGCATAGCTGAAGTTACTCGCGAGGCCGAAGCACAGCAATACCGGCAGCACCAGCGCGAAACGTTGCGCCGCATTGCTGGCGCCGGCAATCCATCCGGCCACCACGGTCAACGCCAGCATCCATGCCTTGATATTGACGAACTGAAGCGCAACGCCTTGCCAGAATGTGAGGTTCATCCGGGATGCGTCGGCTTGCGCCAGCTGCGCGGAGCGGCTCAGCCGCCATGCGAGCCACAGCAGATAGCCGATGCCGACGGCCTTGATCGCCAGACGCAGCAGCGGCAAGGCGACAATCAGGGAGCCGAGGCCAGCGGCGCAGGCACTGAGCAGTAAACCCCAGCCGACCGGCACCGCAAGCACGAAGCGCATTGCCCGCCGCAGGCCGAAATTGGCGGCGAGCGCCGTCGACAGCGTGGTATTGGGGCCGGGTGTAAAGCTGGTGGCGGTGGCGAGCGTGAGCAGCGCAGCGAATTCTTGCCAGGTCATGACGGTGCGGAAATAGTTGAATTCCGCACCTTACCATCCTATGCGCCGGAAATTACTCCTCCGGCGTGACCTTGTGCTGGCTGACCATGCGTTGCTGCGTTGCCGGCGGCACCAGGTCGTAATGGCTGAACTCGACGGTATAGTTGCCGCGCCCGCCCGTTGTCGAATGCAGGCGCGACTGGTAGCCATTCAGTTCGGATAGCGGCACCTGCCCCGCCACGACCACGGTTGATGCCTGCACCGTCTGCATGCCGGTGATCTGGCCGCGCCGCGAGGACAGATCGCCGGTGATGTCGCCCATGCATTCTTCCGGCGTCACGATTTCGATGTTGACGATCGGCTCGAGCACAATCGGATGCGCTTTCATCACGGCGTCGATGAAGGCCTTGCGGCCCGCGGTGGCGAATGCGATTTCCTTGGAGTCGACTGGATGGCTCTTGCCGTCGACCACGGTGACACGCACATCCTGCATCGGGAAGCCGGCCAGCGGTCCGGCGTCGAGCACCTGGCGCACGCCTTTTTCGACAGCAGGAATGAACTGCCCCGGTATCGCGCCGCCCTTCACTGCATCGACGAATTCAAAGCCGGTGCCGCGCGGCAGAGCTTCCACGCGCAGGAAGACTTCACCGAATTGACCCGCGCCTCCGCTCTGCTTCTTGTGCCGGAAATGCCCGTCAGATTTGCTGACGATCGTTTCGCGATACGCGATCTTCGGCGGGTGCGTGGCGACTTCAATCTTGTACACCTCCATCATGCGCTCGAGCGCTGCGCGCAGATGCAATTCACCAAGGCCGAGCAGCACGGTCTCATTGGTGCTGACCTGATGTTCAACCTTGAGGCAGGGATCTTCGGCAGTGACCTTCTGCAGGATTTCCCACATGCGTTGCTCATCGCCGCGCTTTTTTGGTTCGATCGCGAGGCCGAAGATAGGGAGCGGAAAAGACAAGGGGCGCAGGTGGATATGATCGTCTTCGGCGGCGTCATGCAGCACTGCGTCGAAACCGATGTCCTCGATTTTCGCCACCGCACAGATATCGCCCGGCACCGCCTGCGACACCTCGACCTGCTCCTTCCCCTGCAAGAGGTACAGGTGCGTGACCTTGAATGGCTTTCTTGCGTCGCCTATGTAAAGCATGCTGTCGCGCCGCACCGTACCTTGATGAATACGGAACACGGCGATCCTGCCGACATAAGGATCGACAGCGATCTTGAACACATGCGCGAGCACATGCAGTGCCGGATCGGGCACCGCGCGGATTTCCTTCTGCTTGTTAACGGCATTGACATCGTCGCGGTAGAACAGTGGCGGGTTGCCTTCGGTCGGGTTCGGCATCAGCTTGACGAACACGTCCAGCAGTTCGCGAATGCCCGCGCCATTGCGCGCCGACACGAAACAGATCGGCACCAGATGGCCTTCGCGCAAGGCTTGCTCGAAAGGCGCGTGCAATTGTTCCGGCTCGACTTCGCCTTGTTCGAGATAGAGCGCCATCAGTTCGGCATCGACTTCGACTACCTGGTCGACCAAGGCGCGATGCGCGGTCTCTACAGAGGAGAAATCCGACCGGCCGGCGTCCCGGGGGCCAGTCGGATTAAAGAAGCAATCGACTACCTTGTTGCCGCCCTCAGCGGGCAGGTTGATCGGCAGGCATTCCTTGCCGAATGCTTCCTGGATGCGTGTCACCAGCGCAGGCAGGTCGACGTGTTCGGCATCGATCCGGTTGATGATGATCATGCGGCACATGTTGCGCTGTCTGGCCATCTCCATCATGCGCGTGGTGATCATTTCGATGCCGGTCTGCGCATTGATGACCACGGCGGCGGTCTCGACAGCCGGCAAGGCGCTGATGGCCTGACCCATGAAGTCGGGAAAGCCGGGAGTGTCGATCAGATGGATGCGGGTATCGCGGTGGTCGAGGTGCACGATGGCGGACGACAGCGAGTGCTGGTATTTCCGCTCCAGCGGGTCGTAATCGCAGACCGTGCTGCCACGTTCAAGGTTGCCGGGACTGCCGATCATGCCTGCGCCATGCAACAGCGCTTCCGCCAAGCTCGTTTTGCCGCTGGCCGTGTGCCCGAGCAGGGCAATGGTACGAATGGCTTCGGTACTGTAGGGCATCGGTGATTCCTTTCCGAAAGCAACTGAACAGCATTAAACCGCGTCGGATCATTATCGCGCTAGCCGGCAGTTCAGGCAAACATCGCGCGGAAACGTTTCACGCACCGGTGTAGTTTGCGCTCGGCTGATTGCCGAAAAGCAAGGACAAGAGCGAGAGCAAGCGCGTCGCTTGCCCAAGCCGAACATCAGCTGGACAAGCGTTCCAGTCCCTCTTGCGCGCTGGCGGGTACATGGATGCGCGCCGCCGGACGACTGATGTGATAACCCTGCGCATAGTCGATGCCGAGGGCGCTCACTGCTTGCAGGATTTCTGCGTCCTCGACGAACTCGGCGATCGTCTTGATCTTGAGTTCCTTGGCCAGTGTCACGATACTCTTGATGAAAGCGAGATAGACCTCGTCATGCAACATGTTGCGAATGAACTCGCCCTCGATCTTGATGTAATCGACCGGGAAGCACTTGATGTATTGGAATGACGAATAGCCGGAGCCGAAGTCGTCAATCGCGAAACTGAAGCCCTGCACCTTGGCGTCGAGCACGAACTTTTCCAGCAGGGTCAGGTTGCGTACCGTTTCGCGTTCAGTGATTTCGAAAACAACCCGTGACGGCGCGATGCCATATTGCGCGGCCATGCGGCTCACATGGGTGGCGAACTCACCGACGATTAGCGCCTTGGGCGACAGGTTGACGAAGAGCATGCCCCGATAGTCCTGCTGTTGCACCTGAATGAACGCCTTCTCGATCAGCTGGTAATCCATCTTGTGGGCGATGCCCATACTTTCCGCTTCTTCGATGAAGTCGTTGGCGACCACGACGCGGTCGTCGAGCTGGATGCGCATGAGCAGTTCGTGAATCACGATCTCGCCGGTCGCTGCGTCGCAGATCGGCTGGAAGTACGGCACGATCTTTTGCTCGTCGAGCGCGTTCTGGATCATGATGGCTTTTTCGCCGGCCTTGCGGAACACTTCGGCCATCTCGTCTTCGCTCGGCATCGCAATCGCGTTCTTGCCCGCGTTCTTTGCCTTGTACATCATGTTGTCAGCAACCAGGAACAAGTCCTTCGGATTGTCGCCGTGGTTCGGGCTGATCGCGATACCGATCGAGGTGGTGGTCCGAATGCGGTTGCCGTTCGGCGCCTCCATCGAGAACTGTTCGAGCATGTCATTGATGCGCTGCGCAACCATGTGCGCCTGCATTTCGGTCGCCTCGGGCAGGATGACACAGAATTCGTCGCCGCCATAGCGCGCGATCATGTCGCCGCCACGCACTGCCTGATGCAGTATCTTCGCGAATTCCTGCAGGAAGGAATCGCCAAAGTGATGGCCGAAGCGGTCGTTGATGGTCTTGAAGTTATCCATGTCCAGCATCATTACTGCGAACTGCTGGTTATGCCGTTTCGCGCGGCCGACTTCATATCCCAGCAGCTCCCAGAACATGCGCTGGTTGTACAGGTCCGTGAGCGGATCGCGCGTGGCGTAATGCTCCAGATCCTTGGTGTACTTGTAGATTGCCTTGACCGAGCCGACCAGATTGAGCAGCGTCGTCAGAATACTGCCGATCACCATGTTGCGGATATTGTCCTGGGACATCATCGATTGCACACCAATACCGACGATGCCGCCAATCTTCGGCGTTTCCAGCAACAGGGTCTTGGTCTGCACTTCGATGTCACGCATGCTGAGGTCGGGCAGCGTGCCCTCTTCGTCGGCGATGTTATGCATGATCGGCAGCAGCGTCGCGCCCTGGAAGAAGGCATTGTCTTCGAGCTGGCGGCGCAGGATTTTTTCAAACAGGCGCACGGTTTTTTCCGGCGGCGGATTGCGCCAGAAAACTTCGCATTCGTACGCTTCTTCCTCGACCCGGAAAATGGTCACCAGCGCGTAGGCATCGATAATCGGATTAATCTCGATCAGCAGATTCTTGATGAACTCGCGCCAGTCGCGCACCACGTTCGACGTGATAATGAATTTTTCCAGCAAGCGGATTTCGAATTCCAGCACGCCCTTGTCGACCGCCACGCGCCGTATCTTTTCGACCAACAGCGAAACGTTGTCGAAAGCCTGGTTGAATTCTTCAAAGCCGAAGTCGACCTTGTGCATGTCGAAGCGGTCGAAATCCTTGATGGTATTGAAGGATTCCACCTTGCCGCGGAACAGTTCCATTGAACGGTTCAGGCGGCGCGCGGCGAACGAGGTCAACGCGGCAGCGATCAGCAGCACCACCAGACCGATCGCGAGGAACAGGCCGACATAATAAACACGCACGGTGGACGCTACGGTGCGCAGGTTGTGCCGGATTTCCACAACACCGAGAACGTCACCGGCCTTCGCGTTGTCATGACAGCGCAGGCATTCCGAACTCGCAAGCACCGGGTAGGCATAGCGCACCTGGGTGTCGGTATTGGAAATCACTTCCTTGCCGGACGACAGCGCGAGCCGCACCTGGTCCGGTGTATCCGTTTCCGCGGTACGGCCGTAGTGCCGGTCCACGCTGTCGGCGCGGTGCATGACAATCTGGTCCACCGTGGTTGCAAACGCAGCCTTGCCTGTGGCCGCGGCCTCTGCGACTTGTGCGCGCGAACCGCCCTTGAGCAAAACCTGCTGGAGCGCGTTGAAATTTTCCCGTGATATTTCGGCCGAGGTTTCGAGGTTGCGTTCCTCCAGCAGCTTTTCATACAGCAGCGATGACGCGAGCGTCGTGCCAAGGAAGACGACGGCAGCCACGCCGACCATGGAGCCGAACACGAAGCCTTTCAGCGTGTTGAAAAAACGAAGCGCGGTCTGGTAGACGCCGGGCATGTAGATCATGGCGCTTATCCGTTGGCGACCATCAGGCCGGGCGCATCGTTGTCACAACCGATGCAGCGGTCCTTGCCGGCCAGCTTCGCGCGATACATGCGCTGGTCGGCGATCTCGACCAGATTGCGCCAGCCGGTCACCTGGTCGGTGATGCGTTCGGCGATACCGAAACTAGCGGTCACCTTGCCGCCGCCGGGACGCATGCCGAGTCCGACTTCCTGCAGGCGCGCGACAGCGGTTGCCGCCGTGGCGCCGCTGGCGTCCGGCAGTACGATGATGAATTCCTCGCCGCCCCAGCGCAGCAGAATGTCGCCGGATCGCAGATTGGCGCGCAATTTGGCGGCGGCAGTGTGCAGCACGCGGTCGCCGGCGTCATGGCCAAAACTGTCATTGATCTGCTTGAAATTGTCGAGATCGACGAAGACGATCGACAGCGACGCGCCGCTGCGCGCGGCAATATTGAATTGAATTTCGAGCAGTTCCTCGCCGCTGGTGCGCGCGAAGCAGCCGGTCAGCCCGTCGTGGCTGGCCTGGCGCACCAGCGAAATCATGAAGCTAAGCTGGCTCATGCCAGCCAGCGCCGCGACCGTGGTGATCAGGAACAGCAGCCAGAATGCGCCCAAATGCGAGCTCCAGCTCAACATGTCTAGTTGCATTAGCGCCACTAGCGCCTCGGCCGACAAGACGGGCAACGCAAAAAGAGCACTTTCGACCGCCGTTAGCGGAAACACGCTCAGGCCGGCGATCATCACAAACGGCAGAAACGCATAACCGGCGGCAATTGCCGCCGCCGGCCCGGCCATATCGAAATGCGACAGCATCGGATGCGAATACACGAAGAACAGCGTCGGGATGCTGAACATGAGCGCCAGCGCGCCGTAGGCATCCTTGATCCGGACCGATTTACGGTAGGACACTGCCAGCATGCCGAAAGCGATGGTCGTCGCGACGCGACCGAGCACCAGCATGATGGTCAACGGCCATTCGAATACCAGCACGTCGATGACGATCCACATGGGCGTGAGCACCGCGAACAGACAGGCCACCATGCGCACGCGCGAGATTATGAGATCAGCGCGGCGGCGCGCCAGCAAGGCAGCGTGGCCGCGTGGCAGAAAAAGCTGGCGCAGCACTTCGCGCGGCAAGGCGCCGAAGACGGTTCCAGTCACAAACTGGAAGAAGCTTGCTATTTTTCGCACGCTGGCTGATCCTTCGCGCCCCGCAGACAGGGGGCAACTGATTAGTAGGGTGTGGCCGTTGATACAGGACGCGTCGCGCTTGACTGGCAACAGCATGCGTCCGACCTGCGCTCGCAGGACAGCCACTATCTTGTCGGGCGCCCAAAAGGCGGTAAGACCGGCAACGCTGCTGCGGGAGAGCTGCGGAGAAATGTACGCTCGCCCACATCGAAATTCATTGCTCTGCATCAAAATTTCCATAAGTAAATTGTTGCATTGCAGAATTTTTTGTGCTTGGCGCAAGTTTGTGGCCCTTGCGCCGCTCACCGTTGCAATGCTGATCGTCGCGGCGTTCGCCTGTACGGACCGGAACCGTACCGCTGCATGTCAGTCATATAGGAACCGGCCGGCACAGCTTGTGCGTCCGTACCGAAACAGAATGGAGAATGGGCATGCGCAAGATGATCATCATGGCACTGGCTGGTTTTATTTGGCGCAAGTTACGACCGCGGCTCTTCGCGCGAGGCTACGCAGCGCAGGCGGCAAGACGGTCACGTTTCTGAACCTGATCGAGCGGCGTTTGGCAAATCCGCCGATCTTCATCGCATGATGTGTGCACAGCGCACACACGTCGCGTATTAGTGATACCGCCCTTTCTTGGACAGGATCTGTTCGAGCTTTTGTTTCAGGGTAGTCGCATTGAAGGGCTTGACGATATAGCCGTCGGCGCCGGCCTTGGCCGCTGCCAGGATCATTTCGCGCGTCGCTTCGGCGGTCACCAGCAACACCGGCAAATGCTGCATCGGCGCAGCTTCGCGAATCGCGCGCAGCAACGAGATGCCATCCATGTGAGGCATGTTCCAGTCGGTGACAACAAAATCGATCGGTGCGCCGCCTTCTTCGGCGGCCTTGATCATTTGCAGCGCGTTCGCGCCGTCAGTAGCCTCGGAAACTTTCACATTGCGCAATTGGTCCTTGAGCAGGCTGCCGATCACACGGCGCATGCTGGAGATGTCGTCAACGACGAGGAAATGTGCGTGTGCGGCGTAGGGCGACGATGCGGTATTGTCCAGCAAGGCCGAACGCCCAAGGGCGGCGAGGTGGTTGGTCGGGCACATGATGTCGGTAACTTTCTATTATTGCTTTCAAGCGTCCATCGGACGCTTCCGGTCTCTGTGCAGGGCCTTGTCTCCCCCTGATTATTATTTTGCCCTGCCCACATCACCCTTCTGTCTCGAAGGGCATGGTCAAATCTTATGCCTGTTGTTTCTATAAAGAAATGATTTCCGTCAAGTAATTAGAGGGCGGTACTATCAGGCGATCCGCCCTGTCCAGTATTACGCACTTGCCGGCGCTGCTGCGCGGCGCAGACCAAAGTATTCCAGCTCAGCGAACAGCGCGACCGCTGCGGCCTGTGCCACGATAAAGATTTGGCCGAGCAGCGTCGGCGCCACCCACCCCGACATCAGCAGTACCGCGCTGTCAATCACCCACAGAACATTGACCGCGATCACCGTCCACACCATGCGTCGCGAGAGTGGCTTGCGCAGGCCGACGTAGCCGACGAACGCGGCGAGTGGCAGCAGGATGAGGCCGGCTTCGCGCAGCAGCGCCATCGGCAATCCAAGCAAGGGTTCCAGAAAAGCGGCGTCGAACAGCATCAGCAAGCCGGTTGCCATGCCGGCAGCGGCATCGGCGAGCAAGACACGGCGCAGAAACGAAGGTGATTGAGTATTGAACATGGCAGGCTCCTTGATAGTGAAGTACGGTCAGATGCAGCGTCATCATTCCGGCTGCAGCAATGATGCAAGCGCAGCGGTGACTTCATCTTCTACGTGGCGTGCCGCCAAGTCGATTACGTCAGAGGTAATGGGAAGGCGCGCGGCAGTTGGGCTATGATCGACGCCATGATGCATACCGCCCGCCCTGTCGGAGATTTCCTGCGCGAATGGCGCCAGCGCCGTCGCATGAGCCAGCTCGACCTCGCGCTCGACGCCGAGATTTCGACGCGCCATCTGAGCTTCATGGAAACCGGCCGCGCCTCACCCAGCCGCGAGATGGTGCTGCGCCTGGCGGAACGGCTCGACATCCCGCTGCGCGATCGCAATGCGCTGCTGGTCGCCGCAGGCTTTGCGCCGCTTTTCCCGGAACGCAGCCTCGATGATCCGCAACTCGCACCGGCGCGCAAGGCAATGGAGCTGGTGTTGGCCGGACATGAGCCCTATCCGGCGCTGGCAATCGACCGCCACTGGAACATGATTGCGCACAACAAGACGGTGCCCCTCCTGCTGGCCGGCGTTGACCCGGCGCTATTGGCGCCGCCGGTCAATGTGTTGCGGCTCAGCCTGCATTTGCAGGGACTAGCGCCGCGCATCGTCAATTACTGGGAATGGCGCAATCACCTGTTCGATCGGCTGCGTCACCAGATCGGCATTTCCGCCGATCCGGTGCTGGTGGATCTCATGCACGAGCTGAGTGCGTATGCGCCGCCGCATGATGCTGCCCCACATGCCCAGTCGGGTAGTCATGCCTATGCGGGAGTGGTGATTCCCTTGCAGTTTGCGACGGCAGCGGGCGTGTTGTCGTTTATCGGGACGACGACCGTGTTCGGTACGCCGGTGGATGTGACCTTGTCGGAGTTGGCGTTAGAGACGTTCTTTCCTGCGGATGCAGCGACAGGGGAAATTTTGCGACGGATGGCAGGAGGCTGAAGTCATGCCGCCAACATCGCCTCGATCTGCTCCCCCGGCAAGGGCACACTACAGTAATACCCCTGCAGCTGATCGCATCGCAACAGCTTCAGCAACTTGGCCTGCTCCCCATCCTCCACCCCCTCCGCAATCACCCCCAACTGTAATGAATGCGCCAGCGAAATCACCGAGTTGACAATCGCCAGCCCGGAAGGACTGCGATTCATATCAAGCACAAACGAACGGTCGATCTTGAGCAGGTCGATCGGTAGCCTGGTCAGGTAATTCAGTGAGGAATAACCGGTGCCGAAGTCATCGATCGCGATTTTCATGCCCATGTCCTTCGCCGCGCGCAGCTTGGCGATGTTCTGGTCGATGTCTTCCATCAGAATGCTTTCCGTGATCTCCAGGTCCAGGATGTGTGCGTTGTCCGGAATCTGGTCGCCAATGCGCCTGAGCGCGTCGACGAAGTTGCGATGCCTGAGCTGGACGACGGAGACATTGACCGCGATCGGCGGCGCGTCGAGTCCCTTATCCTGCCAGTCCTTGTAATCCGCCAGCGCCTTTTCCATGATCCAGGTACCCACCGGCAGGATCATGCCAGTCTCTTCAAGAATGGGAATGAAGGCGGCTGGCATCATCAGGCCGGCACCCGGCCTCTCCCAGCGCAGCAATGACTCGAGCCCGACAATGTTGCCGCTGACCGTACTGATCTTCGGTTGATAGTACAGGCGAAATTCTTCGCGTTCGAGCGCTCGGTACAACTGGTTTTCGAGCGACAGCCGGCGGGCGACGCTGGCATTCATTTCGCGCCGGTAGAACAGATAGCCGTCACTGCTTTTCTGCGCCTTTTTCAAGGCGATCTCGGCATTCTTGTACAGGGTATCGTGCTCCGCGCCGTCGCCAGGAAACAGCGCAATCCCCGCCTTGGCGCCGAGGTAAATCTCATGTTCATCGACCCGGAAGGCGGGCGTAAAACAGGCGGACATCACGCGTTCGCAGGCATGCGCGGCGCCGGCCGCGCCACTGATGTCGACCAGCATGATGGCAAATACATCGCCGCCGATATGTGCGATGCTGTCCTGGGATGAAATATTGGCCTGCAGGCGCTCGCCCACCTGCCGCAACAGCTTGTCGCCGTTATGCCGGCCGAAGCTATCATTGAGACTGGAAAACCGCTCAATGTCGAAGATCACCACCGCCATCATCTGTCCCTCATGGCGCGCAATTTCGAGATGCCGCTGCAGACGGTCGAAGAACAGCGCGCGGTTGGGTAGCCCGGTCAGTGCATCGTAATAGGCGAGGTAATTGATCTGCTCATCCTTGATGATATGGTTGAGCGCAAAGGAAATATCGTCCGCCAGTTCGTTCAGCAGCGTCATTTCGTCGTGACTGAAGAAGCCGGTTTCGCCTGAATACAAACATAGCACGCCGACCGGCTTTCCCGATTCGCACAAGGGCAGCACGGCAAACGAGCGATAGCCCGCATGGATGAATTCTTCCCGGTAGTTCAGGCGTCGCGCGCCATTGATGTCATTGCACACTTCCGCCTTGCCGCACTTGATGCAGCGCGCAATGATGGCACGCTCTTCCAGGACGGCATGGGCAGGGACGATATCGGCGCCTGCGTCCTCCCTGCTCTGCGTGGCTGATGACGACACCGACACTGTGCCGCGTTCGGCAAAGCCGACCCATGCCAGCTTGAATCCGCCATGTTCGACGGCGACCCGGCAGACTTCCTGCACGAGCTCTGCGCGATCGTTGATGCGCACGATGGCGGCGTTGATGGCGCTCATGATGACCTGAATCCGGCTCAGGCGGGCGATCTTCTGCTCCTGGTTCTTGCGCTCGGTAATCACCTCGGTAAACATGATGATGCCGCCGATGTCGCCGACGTCGGTATACCACGGATGGATTTCCCAGCGAACCCAGTCGATTGATCCGTCGGCGCGTTCGAACGGCGCCTCGTCGCGTTTGTCGATCGCGCCTTCCAGGCATCGCTGGTAAATCACGCGCCACTGCATCGGCGTTTCGGGAAATATCTCGTAATGTTTCAGGCCAATGATGTCCCGGTCGCCTAAACGGTAGTCGTCATGCCAGCGCGGACTGACCAGCACATAGCGCATGTCGCGGTCGAGCATGGCGACCGCCGCCGGATTATGCTTGATGAACAGACGCATGCGCTCTTCGCTCAGGTGCAGGGCGTGTGCCTGTTGCTTAAGCGTTTCATTGAGCGACCGCAGCTGCGAAATCGTTTCGACGTAGCCACGATGCATCATCTCGAACGGCGCAAGCGCTTGGCCAAGAAATTCCGCGCCTTTAGCGAGCAAGGCGGCCGCCTCATTGCCGAGCGGCACATCATCGCGAAACTCCGGCAGGAGCAATGCGCCCTGATGGATTTCGCTCAGGTCAAGAATGCTCAGATGACTGGTTGCACCGCGGCGTCCCAGCTCATAGGCATGCAGCAGTGCGTCCTCGCCCGACTTGCCACGCAGGTAGTTCATCAGGGAAAGCTGATATTCATGACGAAACTCGTCATACTCGCTGTTCAGTTCCACCTGACGTTCCAGGTTTGACAGAGGGCCAGCCGCAACTTTGGGTATCAGTCTTCCTTGCTCTGCGACACCATGCTTCCGGCCTTCCATCGTGCCCCCAAGATCAATGCATCGTCCGTCGTTTTGGCGTACTGCGTGAAGATATGAGTGACCAATTCCGGTCCTTGTTCCGCGTGCCGCAAATCCCGGCTGAAGCTGCTGCCAATACCGTCCGTTGCAAACAGCAGCAGATCACCGTCGTTGACATGCAAGCTTGCCGACGACAGCGACGGCAAGCGATCGCCGACTATGCCTCCGCGGGACAGCAGGAAATGCGGTTTGTCTGTTCGCTGCGCCCCTGCGCGCACCAGCAGGCCTTCCACATTGCCGACGCCGCACCAAGTCAGCGTCTTGTCGGCCGCTTTGTAGGACGCGATGCTCATCACCGCCCCGCGTGTCTTCTTCAATTCCTCATGACAACGCTGCATCAATACGGTGACCGGATCATGGGCATGCGCTTCGAGCGTAGCGACTGCCATCCTGGCTGCGTGTGCCGCATCGTCGCCATGCCCCAGTCCGTCCACCACCGCAAGCAATACGCCGCCGTCGAAGCAGGCAACCACATACTGATCCCCCGACTGGCTGTGTCCCATTAGTGGCCGCACCGCGACCCAGTAATGCAAATACGGCGTGGCGCCGGATGCGGTCATTGATTAGCGTTCCCATTTTTTCATCGTGATGGTGGTGCCCTTGCCGACCTCGGAAATGATGTCGAATTCATCCATCAGGCGCTTGGCGCCAGGCAATCCAATGCCCATGCCTTGCGATGTTGTGTAGCCATCCTGCATTGCCAGCCCAAGGTCCGGAATCCCCGGCCCCTGATCCTGGGCGACGATCTGGATGCCGCGCTTTCTTCCGTACTCAATCAGCTTCAGGACAATGTGACCGCCCTTTGCATATAACACGGTATTACGCGCGATTTCCGAGATCGCGGTGGCGATGATGGTGCGTTCGCTGCTGGAGAAGCGCAAATTTGCCGCCATGTCCTTGCCGGTTTGGCGTGCTTTCAGTACATCAAGGTCCGACCGAATCGGCATTGCGGTTTCATGATTGAGCGCCAAAACCATGACCTTTGTCTCCATGTTTCTGCAAGACGGCAAGTCCGTCTTCCAGATCCAACGCAATGATCGTGCCTTCGAGTGTCAACCCAAGCTGCACCATCGACAAGGCGACATCCGGCTGGATCCCGACAACAATCGTTTTGGCGCCGAGCAGCTTCGTCATGCTTGAGATACTCCGCAACGTGCGCGCGGCGAATGAATCCATGATGTCGAGCACCGTGACATCGATCAGGACCGCACTTGAACGGAATTGCCTGACCTTGCCAACCAGCTGATCGCGCAAGGCAAGCAGTTCGGCATCACTGAGCGCGCCTTGAATTGACGCGATCAGGAACTCGCCCTGCTTCATGATAGGAACCAGCATGTGCGCTCCTTTCAGTCAGAATCGGACTGATCCGGCTCCGGCTGCACCCGGACCATCTTGTAGCCACTCAGTTGCTCGGCGCGCTCGATGCCGCTTTGCATGTCGCCGACGGTTTCAATGCGTCCGAGATCGATGCCCAGCGTCACCATGGTCAGTGCGATCTCTGGCGACACGCCCGAGACGATGACTTTCGAACCCATCAGGCGCGCTGCCTCCACCGTTTGTACCAGATGGCTGGCCACGCGCGAATCGACATAGGGAACGCCGGTGATGTCGACCACCACCACGCGCGAACGCGTGTCGCGGATCGAACGAAGCAATTGCTCGGTCAGCTGGCCGGCACGATAGGAATCGATCATGCCAACCACGGGCAGGATCAATATGCCTTCGCGGAACGGAAGCACTGGCGTGGACAACTCGCGGATAGCTTCCTGCTGTTCGCCGATGGTGCGTTCGCGCGAATCAATATAGGTGTCGATTGCCAGACCGATATCCAGGAACGTCAGCTTCATCAAGGAGAGGAAGGCATCCATGGCACGCGCAGGGTCGTCCTTGTAGGTTTCCTGCAGCCTCACTGCGACTGTGCGCAGGTAAAAATTATACATACCGAGGTAAGTCTTGATCGGCAGCGAGATGCGCTCATGCACCGTGCCGACCCGTAGGCGATTCTCGATGTATTCGGAATCGTAGTGACCTTGCGTTAGCCGCAGGAAATAGTCCTTTTGCGCATTCTTGACGCGGGCGAGGACATTGGGGTCGTGGAAGAAAGCGCGTGTTTCTTCGAAGGAAAGAATATGGCGATAAAAATTTTCAATCACTTCCGTCGCATAACTGTCGGCAACTTCATTGATGCCTACAAGACGGTCAACGTCTTCTTGGCCAAACTGCAAAAATTCCTTTCTGCTGCGAATTTCCTGCTCGTTAATGTTCAGGCTTTTTAAAAGCGTGGACCGTTCTTTTTTGTGGGTTGGCGCGTCCATCGTTTGTCTCCATGCCGCGGGGTTTTAGGTCGTTTCTGTGATTGGGAGTGGACGATGCCCCGGTGCGCATGGTCCATTCTCCCTGTCCAACCGAGGCAATGCGTTATTGAAAAGGTCGACATCAATGCAGGATCGATTGGCGGCGGGCATTCCACTTGGCCGGACGACTTGCACGCCGGCCGATGGATCGCTTTCTTCGATCTTACGGGGATATTTGACCGCATTCCGCCATGCATAGTTTCCGTGCTGATCAGTCGCTAATGAAATTCGACCAGCAGTGTTGAACAGGTACGAGTTTTGCGGGTCGTAAAGCGGAGCGCAATAAAAAACCATCGCATGAATTCTGTCGTCTGCCAAGCCGTTGAAGAGAGACGCGTACTCGAACTACGCTATCACGGCTACTCGCGCATCGTCGAACCGCATGTCTATGGTGAAGATAAAAATGGTCATGAAGTCTTGCGTTGTTTCCAGTTGGCAGGCGGAAGCGAAAGCGGTGAACGTGCCGGTTGGAAATTGCTGAAAATCAAGGACGCGCTGCTCGTCTACCTTGCTGAAACGCATTTCGAGCCGCGCCCGGAATATCAGCGCAATGACAAGGTGGTCAAGACGGTGTATTGCGAGGTGTGATTCCTGAAAAGCGCAGCCATGGTTTGTGCAATGCTCTCTTCCCGCCTTAAGCATGGCGCGCTGTTCGCCGCCATCGCGTCCTTTTTTCTGTTCGTGGCGAGCGCCTTTTCCGCGGAAGCGCGTGCCCCGATTGTGTGGCAGGGGAACACCGATATTGCGACCGGCCGCGGCGAACGTGGACCATGGCAACAAAACGCGTCGCGCTATGATTACGTCGATGATCCGACGGTAGCACTCGATGGCAAGGATGGCGTCGCTGTCGCCTGGGTCGATCAGGCACGCAAGGATATCTTCTTCCAACGCCTGGCAGCGGATGGGAGCAAACAACTGGCGCAAGCGGTGAACGTTTCACGCAGTCCCGCGACCTTTTCCTGGCTACCGCGCATTGCGTTTGCCCCGCAGGCACCGCATCAGGTGTTCCTGCTTTGGCAAGAAATCATCTTTTCCGGCGGTTCGCACGGCGGCGACATCCTGTTCGCACGCTCCGACGATGGCGGCGCGCATTTTTCCGAACCGGCCAACCTTTCACGTTCGATTGGTGGCGACGGAAAGGGTCGCATCAACCGTGATGTCTGGCACAACGGCAGCTTCGATCTGGCCGCAGGCCCAGACGGCGCACTCTATGCTGCCTGGACCGACTATGACGGACCGTTGTGGTTCAGCCGATCGGTGGACGGCGGCAAGAATTTCTCCCGTCCGCAACGCATTGCCGGAGACAAAACCCGCCCTGCACGCGCGCCCTCACTCGCGCTTGCCCCGGACCGTAGCATCTTTCTCGCCTGGACGACCGGCGAAGACGCCGCAGCCGACATCCATGTGGCCAAATCGATTGATCGCGGCAGCAGTTTCAGCGCGCCGCTGATCGTGGCGCCCAGCAAGACCTACTCGGATGCACCCAAGCTCGCCGTCGGGCCGGACGGCGTGCTACACCTGGTGTATGCAGAAAGCGTTGGCGGTCCGTTCGAGCGTTGTCGTATTCGCTACACGCGCTCGGTCGATGGCGCTCGCAGCTTCGCGGCGCCGCGCGACATCTCCAACCCGCTGCCGGTGTCGGCAACGAGCGCCGCGTATCCGGCGCTGGCGATGGATGGCGAGGGCAATCCGATCGTGCTGTGGGAAATATTGTCGCCCCCGCGCGCGGATTCGGAGGGGCTCGCGCACGGACTCGGATTGACTGTCTCGCGTGACGGCGGCAACAGCTTCGCGCCGCCGATGCTGGTCCCTGAAAGCAGCGATCCTTCGGGCGGCTCCAATGGCAGTCATCAGGGGCTGCTGATGAAAAAGCTCGCGGTGAACGGCAACGGCGCCTTGGCCATCGTTAACAGCAGTCTTAAGCAGGACAGCGGTAGTCGCGTATGGCTGACGCGTGCAATGAATCCATTCAGCGCGAGCAGTAGCGGCACGCGTTAGGAAGCTCTTATTCAGCGCCGACAGGCGACGACAAGGACCGGAACTCGGAAAACGTATCAAGCAACTGGCGAGCGCGGAAGGGCTTCAGGATCACGCGGGTAACACCTCGCTGCCTTAATTCCTGCAATAGCTGGACCGTGCAATGCTCCACCAGCACGGCGACAGGCATGTCGCGACATCCGACAATGTCGCTGGAACGTATTTCGTCAACCACCGAAAAGTCATATTGCGCGTACTTTCGCTCACCAAAATCCAGCGCAATCACCGCGCCGCGAAATACGTGCTCTTTCAACAGGCGTCGCGCAATCGCCACGCTGCCGGTCTCATGGATGTCGCCAAAGCCCAGTGTGCGTGCGGTGAGCACCACGGTGCGCCTGAGCAGCGCATCACGCTCGAGCAGCAGCATCGGCAAGCGTCCCGTGCCTGCGGCGGCCGGGCTATTCATCGCCGTCCTCGTCGGCAGCACTGTGTGGTGCAATCAGTTCCTGAACGATCAGGTCGCGTAGCGTGGACATGATCGACAGCTCGACCTTGTCGAGTGAACGCGAGCGGCGGTCGATCAGGCACAGCGTGCCAATCGCATGGCCGGAAGGAATGACCAGCGGCGCGCCTGCGTAGAAGCGGATGAAAGGGTCGCCGAGGACCAACGGGTTATCGATGAAGCGTTCATCGACGCGCGCATCAGGAATGACCAAAATGTCATGACCGCAAATCGCATGGCCGCAAAAGGAAATGTCTCGCGAGGTTTCACAAACCGCCAGCCCGAATCGCGATTTAAACCATTGACGGTCGCGGTCCAGCAGGGAGATGAGGGCAATTGGCACATCGAATTCCTGCGCGGCGAACTCGACGATGCGATCAAAGCGCTGTTCCGGCGGTGTATCGAGAATCAGCAATTCGCGCAATGCGGAAAGCCGGTCCTCATCGTTGTCCGGTATTGGGGCTGGAAGCATGATGATCCTCTATGCAAGGAAAAACGATGGTGCGTTGTCCGGCGCGCGCAAACCCTGTCAGACCACGCGCTGGCAGGCCTGGAATAAACGATACACGTTTTTAATCCGACAAGCGAAACGTGGCATTTCTTCATCAACGCAGGCATTCGTGCCCCTGACACGATTCATACGGCGCAAAAACCATTAATATGTCCGCCATTGTCAAAATTCGGGAATTCTATGCAAGATCAACACGCCAACAATCCGCTCTGGAACGAAGACCTCGCACCTAGCACGGCTGCCCAGCGCACCTGGACAAGCACCCATTACGCTGCGCTGTGGGTATCGATGGCGATTTCTGTGCCGGCCTACATGCTGGCATCGGGATTGATGAGCGAAGGCATGAACTGGTGGCAGGCAGTACTGACCGTCTTCCTTGGCAATTTGATCGTGCTGGTACCGATGGTGCTGGTCGGCCATGCCGGCGCCAAGCACGGCATCCCTTATCCGGTGCTGGCGCGTACCTCGTTCGGTGTGCGCGGCGCGCAATTGCCGGCGATCCTGCGCGCGATCGTGGCCTGCGGCTGGTTCGGCATACAGACCTGGCTGGGCGGGCAGGCGATCTACACCATCCTTAATCTGATTACGGACAACGCGCTGCAAGGTAACCCGCTGCCCGGACTCGGCATCAACGCAGGACAACTGTTCTGCTTTCTGCTGTTCTGGGCGCTGCATATCTATTTCATCGCCAAAGGCACCGATTCGATCCGCTGGATGGAAACCGCCGCCGCGCCGCTTTTGCTGCTGTCCGCGCTGGCATTGGTATGGTGGGCATGGTCGCAAGCGGGTGGCTTTGGACCGATGCTGTCGGCGCCTTCGCAGTTCGTTGAAGGCGGCAAGAAGGCAGGCCAGTTCTGGAGCGTATTCTGGCCGTCGCTGACCGCGATGGTCGGCTACTGGGCCACGCTGGCCTTGAATATTCCCGACTTCACCCGCTTTGCGCGCAGCCAGCGCGACCAGATGCTCGGCCAGGCAATCGGCTTGCCGCTGCCAATGGGCTTTCTGGCGTTGGTCGCGGTGGTGGTCACTTCGGCAACGGTGACGATCTATGGCCAGGCAATCTGGGATCCGGTAGCGCTGACCGGCAAGATGGGCGGCTTCTCGGTGGTCATCGCCTTGATCGCGCTGATCGTTGCCACGATCACCACCAACCTCGCTGCCAACGTGGTGTCGCCTGCTTATGATTTTTCCAATCTCGCACCGCGCAAGATCTCATTCAAGATGGGCGGCTACATCACTGCGGCCATCGGCCTCGCGATGTTCCCGTGGAAAATACTGGAAACAACGCAAGGCTACATCTTTACGTGGCTGATCGGTTACGGCGGCTTGCTCGGCCCGATCGCCGGCATCATGCTGGTCGATTATTTCGTGATTCGCAAAACCGAAGTGAACCACGAAGCGCTGTTTATGGCGGACGGTGAGTACAGCTACAACAATGGCTGGAATGTGCGTGCGGTGATCGCGCTGGTCATCGGCGTTCTCCCCAACCTGCCGGGCTTCCTGAAAGCGGCCGGCTTTATCGCGACTACCGCGCCGGTATTCGACACCTTGTATACCTACGCATGGTTCGTCGGGCTGGCGATTTCCGCCGTGGTCTATTACGTGCTAATGCCGCGCAAGGCGGCTTGATCGCTTCAGCCTGTCGATTCATTCGAAGCTGCGCGCCTTTGCTCCCAGGCGCGCAGTTCTTCGCGATAGCGCGCCAGCGCTTCCGTATAAGTATCGAAAACGCAGGGATCGCACCCGCTGCAGCAGCAATCCTCCGGCTCGGGTGAAACCGGGGGAACGGGTTGTGGATCTTCGATGGGGATGTCAGGCATGGCAGAACCGGGTGGAATCAAAACAATCCCTCGAAATCTTCGGCCGGCACCGGCCTTGAGAACAGATAGCCTTGCGCAAAATCGCATTTGCTGTCGGCAAGCAATTGCCGCTGCACTTCGGTCTCGACTCCTTCGGCGATAACCTTGATGCCGAGCTTGTGCGCCATCACGATGATCGCCTCGCATAGTGCCAGGTCGTCGGAACCGGGCATCAGGTTGCGCACGAAAGCCTGATCGATCTTGATGTAATCGATGTCAAATTTCTTCAGGTAGGACAGCGACGAATAGCCGGTGCCGAAATCGTCGAGCGCCACCTGCACGCCATTGTCACGAAACTTCAGCAACTGGTCGGTGACTGCCGGACAGGCGTCCATCAGCAAGCCTTCGGTGATTTCCACCGCGACACTCTGACCCGGCAACTGCAGCGCTTCCAGCCAGCGCAGCCATGCCGCAAGGTCGACGCCCTCGTTCTGGAACTGTACCGGCGAGACGTTCACGCTGATCTGGAAGGCCGGGTGATGCTTGATACGCCATGCCGAAGCCTGCCGCGCCGCTTCGCGGAACATCCAGTCACCGAGCTCGACGATCATGCCGGTTTCTTCCGCAATCGGAATGAATTCGGCGGGACTGATCAAGCCGCGCTCCGGATGCTGCCAGCGGATCAGTGCTTCGGCCTTCCGGATTTCACCGCTGGCCAGATCGATAATCGGCTGGTAATACACGCGGAATTGCTTCTCGCTCACCGCGGTGCGCAAATCGCTGACCAGCTTCTTGCGCGACTGTGCTGCCGACTGCATCGATGCGGTGAAATAGCTGTAGCGGTTGCGCCCTAAACTTTTGGCGGCGTACATCGCCTGATCGGCGTTTTTCAGCAGCGTGTCGATCTCCACGCCGTCGTCCGGATAGAAGGTAATGCCGATGCTGGCGGAGATATACACCTGCTCTGTGCCGAGCTGGAACGGCTCGGCCAGCATGCGCAGGATCTCCGGCACCACGCGCTCCACGCTGCGCGAATCGCTCAATTCGCCGAGGATCACGGTGAACTCGTCACCCCCCAGACGCGCCACCGTATCGGATTCACGCACGCAGCCGCGAAGGCGTTTTGCCGCTTCCTGCAACAACTTGTCGCCCATGCCATGGCCGAGCGTGTCGTTGACTTCCTTGAAATAATCGAGGTCGAGAAACAGCAGCGCGACCTGTTCGTCATTGCGGTAGGCCTTCTTGATCGCCTGCTCCAGACGGTCGTGGAACATGCTGCGATTAGGCAGGCCGGTCAGACTGTCGAAGTTGGCCTGCCGCCAGATCAGTTCGTCGGTTTCGCGTTTCTTGGTGATGTCCGAGAACAGCCCGACCCGGCTGTGTACCGTGCCGTCCGGATTGTAAATCGTGCTGACCGACAGCCAGCGCAGGAAATGCCCGCCGTCCTTGCGTAGGGCCCACAACTCACCCTGCCAGCGCCCGTTCTTGTCCAGAGAGCTCCACAGGTCGGCATACGCATCCGGATTTTCGCGCTCGGAATTAAGCATGCGGATGCTCTTGCCGATTGCTTCCTCCATGGTATAGCCGGTAATCTCGGTAAATGCGGGATTAACGGTAACGATGATGCCGTTGACGTCGACCACCGACATGGCTTCGCTGCTGTTCTGATATACCAGCGATGCCAGTTGCAGCGAATCTTCCGCGCGCTTTCGCTCGGTGATATCGAACACAATGGAAAACAGCAGCGTTTTTCCCTTGAATTCAATGGCCGAAGAATGCACTTCGACGGTACGGATTTCGCCGTTGGCAAGACGATGAAAAAAGATGAAGTAATTGCGCTGCTCATGCAAGGCGCGCTGTATTTCTTCGTGAATTGCCTGCTCGGGTTGGGTGTTGATCTGACTGAGCTTCATCCCGCGCAACTGGTCTTCCGAATAGCCGTAAAACGCGGCTGCGGCAAGATTGGCGCCGGCGATGACGCCGTCTACGGGATCGATCAGCAGCATGATCGAACTGTGCTTGTGGAACAAGCGCCGGAACAGGTCGTCGCTTGCCTGATACCCGGTCAATTTTGTGAGTAGATTATCGAGCATGTCTTTCTTGCCACATTCGATCGTGCCGCCGTGTCAATCCTGTCAGTAGAGCATAGATTATCGCCTTCTTGTAATAGTTTTGCCGAGAGGGTGCGCAGAGATGCAACACCCGCCGTGCGGATGTTGCAGGAGTCATCATCGAACCTTGGCGTCAGTCCGACGCAAGGCGGCTGTCGGCAATGAAGCGCATGCCGGAGCCAAGCAGTGCAATCGCCACAATGGCAACCAGCAGCGCGCCACTGGCGAGGAACAACTGTTGCAGCGTGATCGAACGCAACAGGAAGCCCGTGATTGCAGCGGAGATTGGCGCGATGCCCATGAAGATGAACATGAACAATGCCATGGTACGACCGAGCAGTGCCGGCGCGGCGAAGCGCTGCAGCCAGGTGTAGATATTGATCTGCAGGAAGCCACTGAGCGTGCCGATCACCAGCAACAGCAGGCCGCCCTGCCACGGTGCGTGCACGAAGCCGAGCGGCATGAACAGCAGCCCGATCACGCCGTCGAATGCGAGGATGGTCAGGCCGAAACTGCCGAGGCGAAGCTTGGGGCGAATACCCGTCACAATCATGCCTAGCAGCGTACCGGCACCATGTGCGCCGGCCAGCAAGCCAAGCGCCGCCGCGCTGCTGCCGATCTGATTGGCGAGCACGGGAATACCCACGTGGATCGGTCCTATGATGAAGAACGCAATCGCCGCCCAATACAGAAAGCAGGTGCGCAGGCTGCGCTCGCCCCAGCAATAGCGCAAACCTTCACCGACGGACTTCAAGACCGAGTGTGCATGGACTTGCGCGGCGTGCTGCGGCGTATGCAGGCGCACTTTCGCCAGCGTCCATGCCGACAAGGCAAAGCTGAACGCATCGAATAAAAACGCCAGGCCCAGCCCCTTTGCATCATTCACCGCGCCAGAGGCTTCGCCGCCGAACAGCGCGATCAGCAGACCGGCAAGCAGCGGACCGGCAAAAAAAGACAATTGGCGGATTCCCATCATCGCACTGTTGGCGCGTTGCAGATGTTCACGCGCAACCGCATGCGGCATGATCGAGGTACCTGCCGGGATGCTGAAGGCCGTGGACAGGCCGATTGCCAGCGCCAGTCCGTACACCAGCCACAGGTTCAGATGATTCGTGAGCACGAGCGCGGCGAGCGTGCCGAGCAGGACGGTGTTGATGTACTTGGTGAGCATCAGCACATCTTTCGGCGAATGGCGGTCAACCAGCGCGCCGCCGACCAGAATGAACAGCGCGCGCGGAATGCTCATTAGCGCCAGCACCGTTCCCAACACCAGCGTGTCGCCGGTCATTTTCAAGACAAGCCAAGGCAGCGCGATCAAGGTGAACTGGTCGCCGATCATGGAGGTCAGCGCACCAGCCGCTAGCCAAAAGAAATTGCGGTCGCGAAAAATCGATGCGCGCGTATTGCCGGAAAGTTGTTCGGCCATAAAAAATATTCCTTATTAATTGTTTGATGCAGTCCGCGCTTGCGCCATCAAATGCGTCATGCCCTGCTCCAGAAAGGCGAGCATTTCCTGGCTAACGCCGGTGCCGACCAGCAAGTCGGGTTCATTCTGGTGCGCCAGCTTCACCTTCTTGTGTATTTCGGGGTGTGGCCCCCACACTGCGACGTTCACGCGCAACCAGCGCGCGCACAGATCCAGCGCTTCCGGGCTGCATGGATTGTCGCCCTGCTCGACCCGCGTTGCCAATTCGGCGGCGAGTTCCAGCCATTGCGGCCGGTATTGGTTGTATTTTTCTTGCATCGGCTGCATTTCGTCCGTGCCGAAATACCTGGCGAAGATCTTCATGCGCGAGGCGACCGATGCCTCCGCCATGTAATCAATCATTTCGCCGTCGACCCCGGTCAGTGCCTGCGCCACCGGCTCGTTACGGTGCATCGCGTCGAGCTTGCGGATCAGGCGAGCATCGCCACCCATGCGCTTGTGCGCCAGTGTCATCCAGGGAATTGCCAATGCTTGCACTTCGTCGCTTTCGGACGGAACCTTGCGGTCCATCAGGTCACGGATACGCGCGATCAGCGCGACCGATTCCGAAACCATGGTGCTGTGCTCACGTTCCTTGATCTTGCGTAGCGTCAGCACTTCTTCGCTGGTGAAATACTTGTCGTACACCGCCATCATTTCCAGAGTGACCAGCCAGTCCGGCAAATCCGGTTCAACGTTCTGCGTCAGCCTTGCCAGCAAGTGCTGCAAGCGGTCGCGTAATTCCAGCGCGCGGCTGGCCTGGCGGTCGAGCTGCGCGATCTGCTGTTCGATCACCGCCTGTAGATTGGCACTATCGTTTTCCAGCATCGCGCCGATTTCCGCCAGCGACAGGTTCATGCGCCGCAGCGCCTGGATGCGATGCAGCCGTTCAATATCGGTCCGGTTATACAAGCGGTAACCGGCGTCCGAACGCGCCGACGGACACAAAAGCTTGATGTCGTCGTAATGATGCAGCGTGCGCACGGTCAGTCCGGTGCGTTTGGCTAGTTCGCCTATTTTGAGCAGCATTGCGGTATTACCTCCATTAGCCGCCACGATAAAGTCTTACGTAACGTGAGGGTCAAGAATTATTTTCGATGCATTGAAGCACTTCTCTCCCCGTCCGCACGGAAAAACCAAAGATACAACACCAATGCCGCTCGTCACCATGAGCTTGCGTGTTATCAAATATGCGCGATACCCGGTCATGGAAGATGACTCAAACACACAAGACTTCAGGGAGTTACATCATGGTTGAGGTGACACGTGTCAAAGGCTTCTTTTAGCAGCAGGATCACGGCAGGTTTTCTTTGTATTTTTCTGGTTGCATGCGGCGGCGGCGGCAGTGATGGCAGCAGCGCGCCGCCACAGGCAGAAACCACCGGCGCAACAGGGACATCACCACCCAGCAGCAGTCAGCAGCAGTCGAGCCAGCCCCCAGCATCATCGGCAAGCGTAGAACCGTCAAATTCCGCTTCCCCGCCAGCTTCCGGCGCGACACCGCCGGCCAGCGCCCCATCCGACGCCACGCAGGCACGCTTTAACCAGCCGCTCGGGATTGCGATGGATGCCAGCGGTAATCTGTATGTGGCGGATTCCGGCAACAATACCATTCGCAAGATTGCCGCGTCGGGAACGGTCTCCACCTTGGCCGGGGTGGCAGGCGCCAGCGGCAGCAACGATGGTGCCGGACCGGCGGCACGATTCTCCTTCCTCAAGGGCATTGCGGTGGATGCGTCTGGGAATATCTATGCAATCGACAACAGCACTGTGCGCAAGATCACGCCGTCGGGTGTAGTCACGACGCTGGCTGGTGCGCCCGGCGTGCTAGGCGACACGGATGGCCCCGGCGCGACTGCGCGTTTCCGCAGGCCGTGGGGCATCGCGGCCGATGCAGGCGGCAACGTGTATGTTGCAGATACCGAAAACGCGCTGATCCGCAAAGTCACGCCGGCGGGCACGGTCAGCACCATCGCCGGCACGCGCGGCATGCGCCGCACCGCCAGCGATGCGGCGACGAGCGCATCGTTCTTCGGTCCAATGGGTATTGCGATCAATGCTGCCGGTACCTTGTACGTGACCGACTGGTATGGACCGCCGGCACCGAACATTCCGGAGGGCAGCACCTTTATCCGGCGCATCGATACGGATGGCACAGTGAGCACAGTGGCCGGATCGTTTAACGGTGAAACAGGCCCGGCGGCGTTCATGGACAGTTTCGCTATTGCGGCCGATGCCGGCGGCAACGTCTACGTCGCGGCACTGAATGTTGTGCGCAAGCTCAGTCCGACCGGTGCAATCAGTCCGCTGGCAGGGCCGAGTTCACAATTCCAATCGCTGGAAGGGATAAGCATCGACGCCGCCGGCAACCTGTACGTGACCGACGTGTCCAACCATACAGTCAGTCGGATCATGCAAAACGGCGGCATCACGCTGCTCGCCGGCAAGTCGGATGAAGCCGGCAGCACTGACGTGCCATAGAGCCGGACCGGAAGCGTGCCAGAGACCTCGACATGCTTCCGGTTTTACGAAGAAAACACCATGTTTTATTCGCTTTTTAATCGCATCCGGGTCGCTTATTATTGAAACCTTCACGAGGCAATTTGCCGGAGATACGGACATGATTGAAAAGACGGAATGGGAAATTGTCGATGCGCCCGAAGCGACGACACGACAATCAGCCCGCCACACAATGGAAGCAATGCTGGGCCGCCGATGGAAATGGAAGCTCACCGGCGCCACGGTGTTTGGCTTGATTACCGTGGCATTGATTGCCACGCTGACCGGGCTGATGGTGCTGGCCGTGACGCTGGGTACGCTGCTGTCTTTCGGTGTGCGAAAGCTCAAGCAATTGCTGCGGCGCGAGGGCAATCCTGCAAGCGTGATGAAGTTGTAGGACATCTGCTATGGCCGCCGGGCCCTCACCGGCGGCCTTCATACCGGCCAGTGTCTTTCCAAACGCCTCGGTGCGTGTCCTTGACGTAATGCATTGCCGCAACGCACCTGGTCTCCGCATCGTTACCGTCCTCCAGACCCAAGCCATTTCGCATGCCTGACGTGCGCTTTTCTTCTTCCTTTGATCAAGTACATCTTGGCTGACTCAGTTCGCGTGCCTTACGCAGTCTTGCCGATTGCGATGCTCGGCGGCAACTATTGCAGGAGCTCACTAAAGCGTGTCCAGCACGGCTCGTTTTGCTTGACTCACGTCAATGCGTTTACAGGATGAATCCTTCTACACTGCGCCTCGCGGTCAGTTACCTGTAACCGACCACCTTCCGTTGTGCTGCTGATCCGTTTTTTCTACGGAGGATCATCAACATACCCACATAGTTCATATGGTTAAAAATCCACACCATAAACATGGGATATGCAGATTTTTCTCTCACCTGTAACTTCTGTACTGCAACCTACTCAATGGCTCAGCGAAGCCCCTGCGACAATGAAAGCGCACAGTATGCATACGAAGCTTCACCAAAAACATCCTTGATAAGCTCTCCTGTACCGCCGTAGCGCGGCGCCATCGCAGGTTACTTTCCGCAATTTTTTACCCTCATCTACACTCAGGAGCAGTGCAGTGAAACCCCTTTTGTCGCCCGGTTTTTGTGGATTCTCGTCACCAGCACTCGGCTTGGCTGGTGCCAGCGCCGTTCTGCTTGCCGGCGGATGGACGTGGATGGGCGGCGCACTGGCGGCATCTCTGATCGTAGCGGGCCTGGTGCTCGGTCGCGCGTCGGCGAAGGCCAAAGCGGCCGTCCGCGCCGAAATCAACACCTACCTCGCCGACCGACAGGAATTCGGCGCGCAGATTGTCCCGGTGTGGGCAGGTCATATCGAAACCTCGCGCGAACAAATGGAAACCGCCGTGTCTGCATTGTCCGTGCGTTTTTGCACGATCGTCGACCGGCTCGATGAAGCAGTGCAGACCTCCAGCGCTGCGACGGAATCTATCGAAGATCACCATCACGGGCTGGTCGCCGTTTTCGAGCAGAGCAAGGATCGCTTGTCCGCCGTGGTGGAATCCCAGAAAACTGCAATGAGCAGCATGACCGCCATGCTCGCCAAGGTGCAAGGCCTGGATCGCTTCATTGCAGAGTTGCAGGACATGGCGGCCGAGGTCGCCAAAATCGCCGCCCAGTCAAACCTGCTTGCGCTGAATGCGGCAATCGAAGCTGCGCGTGCCGGCGAGCTGGGCAAAGGCTTTTCCGTCGTCGCCAAAGAATTCCGCATGCTTTCAAACCAGTCCGGCGAGACCGGCAGGCATATCGCCGAGAAAGTCGGCGTGATCAGCACCGCCATCATCGAGACCTGCCGTGCGGCGGAAGAATCAGTGCGGCAGGAAGATGTTTCCCTGAATGAATCGGATGCAACGATTCATGCAGTTCTGGATGAATTCCGTGGGGTGACCGATGTCCTGCTGCGCTCAAGCAGCCTGCTGAAAGACGAAAGCATTGCCATCAAGGGCGATATCAGCGACGCACTGGTGCAATTGCAATTCCAGGACCGCGTCAACCAGATCCTCACGCATGTCAAAACCAACATCGAGCATCTGCCGCAAACCCTCGCCGACAACCGCGATACCTGCCTGCAGCAAGGCGGACTAAAAGCACCTGATCCGACAGCGTTCCTGACCGAGCTGAAGAACAGCTACGTCATGTCGGACCAGCACGCAGTACACCAGGGCGGCAAGGCTGAAAAGCAGCAAGAAACCGAAATTACGTTTTTCTAAGAGGACGCTATGACAAAGACCATCATGGTAGTAGACGACTCCGCGTCAATGCGCCAAGTCGTGGGTATCGCCCTCAAGAGCCAGGGCTATACGGTCATCGAGGGCAAGGATGGGAAGGATGCCCTGTCCAAGCTGACGGGGCAGAAAGTGCACCTGATCATCAGTGACGTCAACATGCCTGTCATGGATGGCATCACCTTCGTCAAGGAAGTAAAACAGCTTCCCAACTACCGCTTCACGCCAATCATCATGCTGACCACCGAATCGGAAGAAGCAAAAAAGCGCGAGGGACAAGCGGCAGGCGCGAAAGCGTGGGTCGTCAAGCCCTTCAAGTCGGAGCAATTGCTGACTGCAGTCCAGAAGTTGTGCCTGGCCTGATACGGTAGCCCAACCCCATTTACAGGAGGTCGAAATGAACTCTGCAGATACGCAGAATGCCGCGTTGCGCCTTGAAGGCGACGTGAGCATCTATCGCGCAGCCGAATTGAAGCAGACGCTGCTCGCGGCGCTCGACAATTCGAGCACGCTTGCATTGGACCTGTCCGGTGTGACCGAGATCGACAGCGCCGGCTTGCAGCTACTGATGCTGGCAAAGAAAACGGCACAAGCACGTGGCGGCGACCTGCATCTTGCAGCGCAGAGCGATGCGGTGGCCGAGGTGCTCGAACTGCTCAATATGGCCGCTCAATTCGGCGACCAGCTCATCATCCCGCCCCGCAAGGATGGATCGGGCGACCGCGCAACTTTCACCTCTTCAGCGAGAAACGCACATGGATCTTGATCAGGCACTGCAGACCTTCATCGTCGAAAGCCGCGAGCTTCTTAGTGACATGGAAAATGCGCTGCTCTCCATCGAGCAGGCGGACGACAAGACGGAACTAGTCAACGCAATCTTCCGCGCCGCGCACACCATCAAGGGATCATCCGGCCTGTTCGGCCTCGATCACATCGTTGCCTTCACCCACGTGGTGGAAAGCGTGCTCGACCAGGTACGCGGCGGCAAGCTGCGCATCGCTGATGAAATGGTGTCGCTACTGCTTGCCTGCGGCGACCATATCGGCGCGCTGATCGATGCCGTCGCGTCGGGGCAACTGGAAGCCGACAATGACATGAACGCAAAAGGCGCACCGCTGACAGAAAGACTGCGCGCGCATCTTGCCCCCGCACAAGTACAAAAAGCCCTGCCTGCCACCGTCGAAGAGAACGGTGCGGATGTCGAGCGCATGACCGGCGACGACGCCGACGCCGACCATTGGCACATTTCGCTGCGCTTCGGGCGAGAGGTGCTCAAGAACGGCATGGACCCGCTGTCCTTCATCCGCTACCTCGGCACGCTCGGCACGATTGCGGGCATTGCGACGATCACGGATGCCATACCGGAAGCCGACGACATGGACCCGGAGGCATGCTATCTCGGGTTTGAAATTGCATTCATCAGCACTGCGGACAAGGCCACGATCGAAAGCGTATTCGAATTTGTCCAGGATGACTGCCGTATTCGCATCCTGCCGCCGAAGAGCCTGATCTCCGACTACGTGCGCTTGCTCCGCGAACTCCCCGAAGAGTCGGGACGCATCGGCGAATTGCTGGTACGTTGCGGAACCCTTACCGCAAGCGAACTCGACAAAGCGCTGCACGAGCAAGCTGAAAATTCGCCGGCCCAACAACTCGGCTCGATGTTGATCGAACAGAGAAGCGTGCATCCGGAAGTGGTAGAAGCCGCACTCACCAAGCAGAAACAAGTCAAGGAGCTGCATGGACAGGAAAGCCGTTCCATCCGCGTCGATGCGGACAAGCTCGATCAGTTGATCAACCTGGTGGGCGAGCTCATCATTGCCGGTGCTGGCGCCAGCCTGATTGCGCGCCGTTCAAACATCACCGAACTGCATGAAAGCATGTCCAAGGTGTCCGGACTCGTCGAAGACGTGCGCGATAGCGCATTGCAATTGCGGATGGTGAAAATCGGCGCCACCTTCAACCGATTTCAGCGCGTGGTGCATGACGTGGCCCGTGAAATCGGCAAGGACATCGGCTTGCTGGTCGCCGGCGAAGACACCGAACTCGACAAGACCGTCGTGGAAAAAATCGGCGATCCGCTCACTCATCTGGTGCGTAATGCGATGGACCACGGCATCGAGGCGTCGGATGTGCGCCTTGCGCGCGGCAAGCCGGCAAAGGGCACCGTCAAGCTGGACGCATATCACGATTCCGGCAGCATCGTCATCGCGGTCAGCGATGACGGCGGCGGACTGAAGCGCGACAAGATTCTTGCCAAGGCCGTCGAGCGCGGCCTGGTAGAACCGGGTCGCAGCCTCTCTGACGACGAAGTCTACAAGCTGATCTTCGAACCCGGCTTTTCCACTGCCGAGCAAATCAGCAACTTGTCCGGTCGGGGCGTGGGGCTGGATGTCGTCAAGCGCAATATCACCGCATTGCGCGGCACGGTCGCTGTCCGCAGCCAGGAAGGCATTGGCACCACGGTCACGGTGCGCCTGCCTCTCACGCTGGCAATTATCGACGGGTTTCTGGTTGAAGTCGGCAAGTCAGTCTTTGCCATACCGCTCGACATGATTGAAGAATGCGTCGCGTATTCCGCCGAGCCAGGACACGACTACACCAATTTGCGCGGCCAGGTACTGCCGTTCGTTCGTCTGCGCGAATTGTTTGACGTCGAGGGAGCGCCACCGCGCCGCGAGAATATTGTCGTGCTCAAGCACGCCGGCCAGAAAGCCGGACTCGTGGTCGACCGCCTCCTTGGGGAATTCCAGACCGTGATCAAACCGCTCAACAAGATGTTCAGCCAGGTCAAATGCATCAGTGGCTCCACCATTCTTGGCAGCGGCGACGTTGCATTGATTCTCGATGTGCCGGCACTGGTGCAACAGGCCAGCCACATGCCGGCGACCGCCACTGCCGTACTGGCCGCATAACTTATACCAATACTACTCAACCCGGGAGAAAGAACCATGTTAGGAAACATCAGAATATCGGTACGGCTGATTGCCAGCTTCGTACTTGTCGCGGCCATGAGCGTCGTGGTCGGCCTGATTGGCATTGATAGCGGAAGCAAGATTCAGGATAAAGCCGAACAAATGTACGATCAGGATTTGCTGGGCCTGTCGTACATCAAGGAAGCGAATATCAATCTGATCTACATCGGACGTGCTCGTTCCAACTACCTGCTTGCCGCCAGCCAGGAAGAACGGCAGAAGCACCTTGCATCGATCAGCAAGAGCACTGCGGCAGTCAAAGAATACATAGAAAAAGCAAAGCCGTTGTTTATAAGTACCAAGGCGAAAGAATTATTTGCCGCCTTTGCCAAAGATTGGGAAAGCTATCAGAAAGAAATGCAGAGTGCGATGGCGCTGGCAAGCAATGAAAAACTGCAACAGCAAAGTGAAGGACTGGTCAAAGCGCTGCAATCCGTGCGAGAGAAGGCCGAAGTGATTGACGATCTCCTGAGTGAACTGACCAAGCTGAAGGAAGAGCGCGCCAAGGCCGCGTCAGACGAAACAACCGCGTTGTACCACAGCAGCCGCACCATGATGATTACTGCCATCGGCATTGCAGTCGTACTTGGCATTGCACTCGGTTTCCTGATCAGCCGCAGCGTCACCGTGCCGCTCAATAAGGCACGTGAAGCCGCCGAGCGATTGGCCGCAGGCGATTTGACGGTGCGCATCGACAGCACCTCAAAGGATGAAACCGGCCAGATGCTGCAATCGATGCAAAACATGATTGCCAAGCTGTCGCAGGTAGTCGCGGACGTCAACAGCGGCGCCCAGTCGCTGGCGAGCGCCGCACAGGAAGTCAGCGCGACCTCACAATCGCTGTCGCAGGCATCGAGCGAGCAGGCCGCCAGCGTCGAGCAGACCAGCGCATCGATTGAACAGATGACCTCGTCGATTGCACAGAACACCGAAAACGCCAAGGTTACCGACGGCATGGCCAGCAAGGCAGCGCAGGAAGCAGCCGAAGGCGGTGAATCGGTCAATGCGACGGTGGCGGCAATGCAGCAGATCGCGAAAAAGATCGGCATCATCGATGACATCGCCTACCAGACCAACCTGTTGGCACTAAATGCCGCCATCGAGGCAGCGCGTGCCGGCGAGCACGGCAAGGGCTTTGCCGTTGTTGCAGCCGAGGTGCGCAAGCTGGCCGAACGCAGCCAGGTAGCTGCGCAGGAAATCGGCGAAGTTGCCAGCAGCAGCGTGGAACTGGCAGAGAAGGCAGGAAAGCTGCTGCAAGAAATGGTGCCGAGCATTCGCAAGACTTCCGACCTGGTGCAGGAAATTGCCGCAGCATCGTCCGAACAGTCTTCCGGCGTCGGACAGATCAATTCCGCTGTCAGCCAATTGAGCCAGACCACGCAGCAGAACGCATCCAGCTCCGAGGAACTTGCCGCGACTGCTGAAGAAATGAGCAGCCAGGCCGAGCAGTTGCAACACACGATGTCGTTCTTCAAGCTGGCCGACAACGGCAGCGCCAGGACGGTATCGATTGGCAAGCCGCGCAGCCCGTCTTCCAGCAAATCATCGTCGAGTCAGCACGCCGGCTTCAAGGCCGCGGGCAATCTGGCGCTTGCCTCGGCAGGCGACATTGACGAAGCGCAGTTCACCAAGTTTTGATGGGGGCAGCGATGAATGCGATCGTCCCGGCCAGTAACATGAGCGTAGCGGCGCAGGCCGCTGCGGATCAAAAGCAATACCTGACCTTCATGCTCGGCGGCGAGATGTTTGCCATCGGCATTCTCGGCATCAAGGAAATCATCGAGTATTCCGGATTGACCGAAGTGCCGATGATGCCGGAGTGCATACGCGGTGTCATCAACCTGCGCGGCGCAGTGGTGCCAGTGATGGATCTGTCGGTACGCTTCGGCAAGCCGTCGACCGCCATCACCAAGCGCACCTGCATCGTGATTGTCGAAGTCGAGAGCGGTGAAGATCGGCAGGACATGGGTGTCGTCGTCGATGCGGTCAATGCCGTACTTGAAATTCCCGCGTCCGAGATCGAACCGCCGCCGGCCTTCGGCGCGCGGATCCGCACCGATTTCATCGAAGGCATGGGCAAGGTCAACGGCAAGTTCGTAATCCTGCTGAACGTCAACGATGTGCTATCGATCGAAGAAATCGGCGCACTTGTGCAAGCGGCTGACACTGCGACTCTGCAACCTGTCGCATAGCCGATGCGCGGAGAGGTCTGCGCCGGCTGAGGTCGGCGCAGACGCTCATGCCGCCAGACACGGAGGCATATAGCCATGGCAAACTTGATCGCCCTCACCGACCAGGAATTCCTGCATTTCCAGCGCTTTATCTACGATGCCGCTGGCATCACTCTGTCGTCCGCAAAAAAAACCCTGGTGAGCGGGCGTCTTGCCAAGCGTCTGCAAGAGACGCAGGTGGACAGCTTTGCCAACTATTTCAAACTGCTCTCCAGCGGTCAGGCGCCGGATGAAGTGCAGATCGCGGTCGATTTACTGACTACCAACGAAACCTATTTCTTTCGCGAGCCAAGCCACTTTGAGCGCTTGCAAGCGCTGGCTACGGCGGCGCGCAAGCGGCCCGGCACGTTTCGCGTGTGGAGCGCAGCCAGCTCCAGTGGCGAGGAGGCATACAGCATTGCGATGGTGCTCGCCGATTGCCTCGACGGCGCACCTTGGGAGGTGATAGGCACGGACATCAGCACACGGGTATTGCGTGCGGCATCCGCGGGACACTACACGATGGAGCGCGCGCGCAACGTGCCGCCGGCCTACCTGAAGCGTTACTGTCTCAAGGGTATCGATCAGCAGCAAGGTTCGCTGCTGATTGCACGCAGCCTGCGAGAGCGTGTGCACTTCATGCATGCCAACTTGAACCAGCCGCTGCCCAAGCTCGGGCAGTTCGATGTCATCTTCCTGCGCAACGTGATGATTTACTTTAGCGATGATACGAAGCGGCAAGTGGTCTCGCGCGTACTGTCGCTGCTCAAGCCGGGAGGCCATTTCTATATTGGCCACTCTGAAAGCCTGAATGACATCACCGACGCTGTCGTGCCTCTGGCGCCGTCCACCTATCTGAAGCCATAGCGCGATGCCCGACTCAAAGCCCATCGATATTTTTTTGCAACCCGGCGAATTCTTCGTCGGCGATGCGGGCTATACGATCCGCACGCTGCTCGGATCTTGCGTATCGATCACGCTTTGGCATCCCGGAAAAAAAGTGGGCGCAATGTCGCATTTCCTGTTGCCCAGCCGCGGCGCAGCCGATCTGAAAGAGCCGGACGGCCGCTATGGCGAAGAAGCGCTCTGGCTGATGCTGCGCGAACTGGAACGCCAGGATATTCGCGCAACGCAATGCCAAGCGAAGATTTTCGGCGGCGGCAACATGTTCCCGCATCGCACTCGCACAAGCGCCATGCATGTCGGCAAGAAGAACGGCGAAGCGGCACGCGCCCTTTTGCATGCGCATCACATCGATATTGTGTCGGAAAGTCTGTACGGCGCCGGCCACCGGCAGATCCTGTTTGACGTGCGCAGCGGCGATGTATGGGCACGGCAGGTACAGCCCGCGAATAAATTTCCAGAGGAAGATTGATGGGTCGCATCAAGGTAATGGTTGTGGACGATTCGGCGGTGGTGCGACAGGTGGTAACTGGGTTGCTGCAAGCCGATCCGGGTATCGAAGTGCTCGGCGCCGCGTCCGACCCGCTGCAGGCGATGGTTCGCATGAAGGACCATTGGCCGGATGTGATCGTGCTCGATATCGAAATGCCGCGCATGGATGGCATTACCTTCCTCAAGAAGATCATGCGCGAGCGTCCGACGCCAGTGATCATTTGTTCGACTCTCGCCGAAAAAGGCGCGAAGACATCAATGGAAGCGCTGGCTGCCGGCGCGGTGGCGATCATCACCAAGCCGCAGCTTGGCATCAAGCAGTTTCTGCATGACTCCACCGACGACCTTCTCGGTGCCGTAAAAGCGGCGGCGCGTGCCAATGTGCGACAACTGGTCGCAACAATCAAACATTCCGCAGATGCGATTCTGCCGCCGGTTGAAGGCCAGGCAATGATCCAGACCACCGAACGCGTGGTGGCGATCGGCACATCGACCGGCGGCACGCAAGCACTCGAACAGGTATTGACTGCCTTGCCGCGCGTCTGCCCCGGTATGCTGATTGTGCAGCACATGCCGGAAAAATTCACCGCTGAGTTTGCCGCCCGCCTCGACAGCATTTCGCAAATCAATGTCAAGGAAGCGCGCCATGGAGATCGTGTCGTGCCCGGCCAGGCGCTGATCGCACCGGGGGGGAAGCATATGCTGCTGCGTCGCACCGGCGCACAGTATTTTGCCGATGTGATCGACGGCCCGCTGGTCAATCGCCACCGGCCATCGGTGGACGTGCTGTTTCGCTCGGTCGCGAAATGCGCGGGAGCCAATGCATTGGGGGTCATCATGACTGGCATGGGTGACGACGGCGCAGCCGGCCTCCTTGAAATGCGCAAGGTCGGCGCCCGCACGCTTGCGCAGGATGAGCAGAGCTGTGTCGTCTATGGCATGCCCAAAGAAGCAGTGCAGCGTGGCGCGGTAGAAAAGAGTGTGCCGTTGCATGCCATCGCACGGGAGATCCTGGCGCAGCTCACGGTTGCGTGACGACTTGACGCTGGCGACTGCTCGCCTGAACAGCCTCTGCAAAGTGAAAGAAAAAGGCCGGCATTTGCATGCCGGCCTGAAGTTGCGGACGGAGGATGAGTCGGTCGCGCTATGGTGTTGTTATTCGAATTTTCCGCGCGTAAAAAAATTCATCAGCTTGTCCACTTCGCTGCGCTCCTGATCAACCTGATAGCTGTTGATGAATTTCTGGTAGGCGTTGGGATCGGTCTTGCTGATCTTGGCAAACTCGTCGGCTGTCATCGGTTGTGGTTGCAATTTTGCTGGCGTCGCATGCAGCGATTTGAGGGAGATCCCGGCCGGGTCCTGCGCGGCGCTCGCCATGCCGATTGCCTGCATGATCTCGGGGCTGCGCCAACCGATGGCGCAAATGCCGACGATGAACATGATCAACATGGTTTTCAAGATAAGCCTCTTGTGCGTGCAGAACTGCGTTCCGCGCTAAATTTTTAAAGAGCATGCAAGTTACCATATGGCAGCGCAGCGACCCATACCATGAATATGTGAACATGCAGCAAATCGGCGTGCGAGACGCTACACTGCCGCTCTGCCCGTAACAAATAATCTGGAGAGAACATGAAAATTGCTGTGGTCGGTTTCGGTGCCGTCGGCGGACTGATTGGCGCCCGCCTCGCTGCCGCCGGATGCGAAGTCAGCGCTATCGCGCGGGGCAAGACGTTGGCAGCGCTTCAGGCGCACGGCGCTCGCGTGCTGAGCGGCGACCAGAGCAGCAACGTTCCGCTGCGCGCAGAGCAAGAACCGTCCGCGCTTGGCACGCAAGACGTCGTCATCATTGCAGTCAAGGCCACCGCGCTATCGGATGTCGCGGCACGCATCGCCCCGCTGATCGGTCCGGAGACCGTCGTGGTGACGGCGATGAACGGCGTCCCGTGGTGGTTCTTCGCGGATGGCCATCTGCCGCATGCCGGCGCCCGCCTGCCCTCGCTCGATGCAGACGGTTGCCTGGCGCGCGCGATTCCTGCGCCGCAGGTGATCGGCTGCGTGGTGCACCTGTCTGCCTCCTGTCCGCAACCGGGTGTGGTGCGCGTCGGTTTCGGCAACCGGCTGATTCTCGGTGAACCAGCGGGCGGCCGTTCCGAACGGCTCGATACATTACTTGCCTTGTTCAAGCAAGCCGGTTTCGATGCCGAGGCAAGCGAGGATATCCGCACCGACATCTGGTACAAACTGTGGGGCAATATGACCATGAACCCGGTATCGGCCCTCACCGGCGCCACGGCCGATAAGGTGCTCGATGATCCGCTGGTACGCGCGTTTTGCCTGGGCGCAATGCAAGAAGCAGCGGACATTGGCGGGCGGATTGGCTGCCCGATTGCGCAAAGCGGCGAGGATCGGATGAATGTGACGCGCAAGCTGGGCGTGTTCAAGACGTCGATGCTGCAAGATGCGGAAGCCGGCAAGCCGCTCGAAATCGATGCGCTGGTGACGTCGGTGCATGAAATTGGCAAACTGGTCGGTGTGCCGACACCCAACATCGATGCCTTGCTCGGCTTAGTGCGCCTGTATGGGCGCGTGCATGGCCTTTATCCCGATTGAGATTCAGTAGCACTGCATCCAGCCGCCGTTGCCTTGGCACATCCTGCCGCTGCGATCGAGATAGGTGCCGCCGGCACCACCGTTGTACCGGGTGCCGTTGCTCCAGCATCCGCCCGGATCGCACGCGGTCACGGGGACCGGCGTGGACGGCGCCGGGGCGACGATGGCCGGCGGAACAATCCGGGGTGATGGTGCTGGCGCAGTCTGCGCAGCGGGATGCTCCGTCAGCAGCGGCACGGCACGCCGGGGAACGACCGGCTTCTGCTTTGACGTGTGCGTAGCACGCAACTCCCGGTCACCGACATCGGCGGACGCGCAGGCCGACAGAGCGACGAACAACCCCAGTGCGCATGCAATCCGTTTCGAATCCATAGTGCTGTCGTGCTGTCCAAAGAAAGTTCAGACAGCGGTGAGCAGGATAACTATCCCGGTTGGCCGAATTCCTGCTGCAGGAAAGCCGGCACTTTGGCCGCGCTCAGCGCGCCGATGCGCGCAAGCAGTTGCGGGTCGATAGCCGAGATGCCATAGGTGCGGCCGAGGTGGGCGCCGATATGGATCAATACATTGGCGCTCACTTCCGCGTCGGCTTCCGCCCGGTGGGCCGTGCCCTTGAACCGGATGCCAAGCGAGGAGGAGAGCGTCGACAACTTGTAGCTTGGCAAGCCGGGAAACAGGCGGCGCGAAAGCTTCAGCGAGCACACCATGCGCGCATGGTTTGGTACCAGACCAAGTTCACGCGCTTCTGCATTCAGGAATTTTTCGTCGAAGCTGGCGTTGTGCGCCGACAAGGTATCCGTCCCGATGAAGCGCAGCAATTCCGGCACGACTTGTGACACGCATGGCGCGCTGTCGACCATCTGCTGCGTAATACCGGTCAGGCTGGTGATGAAGGCCGGCACGTGCACGTTGCAATTGACCAAGGACACGAAACGATCGACGACCTTGCCGCCTTCGATGCGCAATGCCGCGACTTCCGTGATGCGTGCGCCGGCGGCCGGACTCAGCCCCGTAGTTTCGAAGTCGAGCATGACAATGGGTTGTTGGTACATAAGCGAGCGCAGGAAAGGAGTGCAGACGGCGATTCTACGGCAAGCGCTGGATAGATGCGTGGTTTGAAGGACAACAATTGCCGGGCATTCAGGGACGGGCCTTCTTCTTTCTTGTTTTCTTTCCCGTGTCCGCCGACGGCATTTGCAAGCGCCCCTGCAGCAGCGCCAAAACCGCTCCCTCTTCCGCGCTAAGCGCATGAAGATCGTTGACCAGTTCGTCGCGCGCGCGCTCGCGCAGGGCATTGAGCATCGTGCCATCGAGATAGGCTTCGATCACCCCGGGATGCACATAACACTTGCGGCAGATACTCGGCGTATTGCCCAACTTTTCCGCAACGGCCTCGATCGCGCGCACCACGTTTTTCTTCGCTTGCGCTTCGGAATCGAATTTCTCATATTCCCGCAGGGCCAGCGCCGCCAGTACAGTGCCTGACCAGGTGCGAAAATCCTTGGCCGTGTAATCTTCGCCGGTGATACTGCGCAGGTAATCATTGACATCGGCAGAGCCGACGGTGCGCTGTGCGCCATCGTCATCGATGTACTGGAATAATTCCTGTCCGGGCAATTCGCGCGTGCGGCGAATGATGCGTGCCAGGCGCGGATCGTCAACCCTGATTGTGTGCTGCACGCCGCTCTTGCCGCGAAAACGGAACTCGACTTCGCTGCCGTCGATGCGCACATGGCGATTGCGCAGGGTGGTCAGTCCGAAGGATTTGTTGTGCCGCGCGTATTCCTCGTTTCCAATACGCATCATGGTTGCCTGGAGCAGATACACAATGGTGGCCAGCACTTTTTCACGCGGCAGGCCAGGCAGTTTCAGCGCTTCATCGACCTTGCGGCGAATCATCGGCAGCGCCTTGCCAAAGTTGAGCATGCGCTCGTACTTTGCCTCGTCGCGCACGCTGCGCCAGCGCGGATGATAGCGATACTGCTTGCGTCCTTTTGCGTCGCGTCCGGTTGCTTGTATATGTCCGTTGTGCCACGGGCAGATCCAGACATCTGACCATGCCGGCGGAATCACGAGCGACTTGATGCGTGACAGCGTCTCTTTGTCGCGCACGGCCTTGCCATCGACATCGAGGTAGTGAAATCCGTTCTTGTCCGGCGTCCGTGCAATGCCCGGCATATGATCGCCGACATAACGCAATCCGACCTGTTTTGCGGTAACCGGTGCAGTGTTCTCAGGGGCGATGGATGTTGTCATGCAAGCGATCTTCCTTTACTGCGGCCGCTTTTTTTCAGGAATAGGAATAATTTTAGATAGTCGGATCCGTACAGTAATGAGAGAGCGCAAGCGTGACTCCTCTTTCCTATTGAAAAGACAGGTGCTGCCTAATTTGAATCTGCGCGAATGGAAAGGGACGGGTGAACCAAGGGCGTGAGCTTGCGGGCAGACGGTGCGCCCATTCAGCATGTGTAAGCGGATCCCCAGTGCGGCGTTCCCCGCCTCGCAACGGGGCTGGAGGAATGCCGGGCGCGACCAATCGCCGGCCAGCCAAAATCGTTTATCGATGGTGCTCTGTCACCAGCTTCTCCGCCACCAGCGCGCTCGCTACCAGAACCAGTAATACGATGCCGTACAGCGTCAGCCTGACCGCCTGCGGCATGGGCAGCTGCGCCCAGATCCGCAGACTGTCATTCACCAGGAAGACGCCGAACAGGACAATGATCAGGGTCGCCTTGTAGTAGCACTTTCCCTTTTCTTTGATTGAGAACAGCGACAATAGCAAGGCCAGCAAGGCCAAACCTACGCCGAACAGCGCCATCGCACCGGGCACGATTCCGGGAGCCATTGCGCCTACTGCCAGCAGTATCGCAAGCCATCCGGACAAGGCGCTCATAGTCCGGCCGGCACCATCTCGTCCACGGCCTCCAGGATTGGGATGTGCATGGTCAGCACCGTCCCCCTTCCCGGCGTGCTATCGATCGCCAGATCGCCGCCCAGCATGGTGATGCGCTCCTGAATACCGATCAGGCCGAAGCGGCGAACCTTGCGGCGGTCGCCCGGATACATGCCAACGCCGTTGTCCTTGATGACCATCGTCAGTTGCCGCTCGTCGATGCGCAGTTCTATCCGCACATGGGTGGCGCGTGCATGGCGGCCAATGTTGTTGAGGGATTCCTGCAGGATGCGGAACGCCGCGGTGGCCTGCTGCTCCGGCACTATCTTTCCCTCATCACTCAATACCAGTTCGCATGGGACGCCGTTGCGCAGTTCGAATTGCCGTACCTGCCATTCGATTGCCGCTTCCAGGCCAAGATCAAGCACCGACGGCCGCAGATTGTTCATGATGGCGCGGATCGATTTGAGCGTGGTATCGATATGGTCGAGCGCGGTGGCAGTGCGCGCCTGCAGATGCGGGTGCCGTTCGCCGGCGCGCGCGTGCAGGCCGGAGACGTCGAGCCGCAAGGCCAACAGATTCTGTCCGAGATCATCATGGATTTCGCGTGCGATGCGCTTGCGCTCATCTTCGCGGATGCGTTCCTGGTAGGCCGCCAGTTCGCGCAGCGTCGCTTGCGACTGCCGTAACGCATCCTCGGCATTTTTGCGCTCGTCGACTTCGTGTTCGAGCTGGTTGATCACCTTGCGCAGCCGGATCGTGGTTGGCATCTGCAATGCACGTGGAATCATCGGCCAAAGCACCACCGCAGTGATGAGCGACGCCAGCGCGGTAAATGCCTTGAGGATTGCGTCCAGCCAGTAGTCCGGGTGCCAGATCGTCCAGATCGCGACGAAATGCGTAATGCCGCAGGCGACGATGAAGACGGAAAATAGTACGAAGACCCAGTTGAACTGGAGATCATTGCGCTTGCGTATGAAGTACATCAGCGCGATCGGAATCGATAGATAGGCGAGCCCGATGGTCGCGTCCGAGATAAGGTAGGTCCACAGTAATTCCGGCGTCCACAGATAGCAATGCCCGTGAGGCATAAAATCTTTGCCGGAAAACCATTGAGTCAATGCGTCTGACACGCCGCCTCCCATCTTTGCCGTGCGGTGCGTACATGGTCTGAAGCCATGTACTGTTTATCATGATGATGCCCTGAAAACGCTGGTTGCTTTACTTTTTAACAACGAACTTCGCACGACGACGCATCAACCGACTCGGGCCACTGCAAGTAGTGCCATGAGGAGGCCGGGACGGATTCTGCTCAACCACGGCAGTCATGCGTCGCATGCGAAAATGAAGCGTCAGTATAGCCACAGCCATTGCCAACTTGGCACGCAAACCCGTTAAACCTGATGTAGACACAGGTCTACGGCGCTGAAGTCACGACTTTGTTGCAAGATCGGACCGCGATAACGCATACTTGCCTCAAATGCATGCCTTGCCGCAGCCATTGCGCTGCGACGTCAACTACAGGAGTTCCATGCGGATATTCCCTGAAAAATATCGCATCCTCGTCTGCATCGGCGCCCTGCTGCTCGCCGGTTTCCTCGCTACAGGCACTGCTGCGTATCGGGTATCGCGCGATGCGGTACAACGCGGCATTACCGAGCAGGCGTTGCCGCTTGCGAGCGACAGCCTTTACGCCGAAATCCGCGCCGAGCTGCTGCGCCCGACCGTGATTGCCGCAATGATGGCCAATGATAGTTTCGTGCGCGACTGGCTGCTCGGCGGCGAAGTCGACAGCGATGCCATGACGCGCTACCTCGCAGAGATCCGGCAGAAGCATGACGCGGTAGCCGCCTTCCTGATCTCGGACCGCACACGCAAGTACTATCAGGCGGAAGGCATCCTGAAATCCGTGCAGGAAAGCGATGCGCAGGACAGCTGGTTCTTCCGCCTGAAGGAGAATGCCGCACCCGTCGTCAGTGAGGTCGACATCGATCGCGCGAACCGGCATGCGATGACCGTATTCGTCCATCGCCGCCTGCTCGACCGGGAGGGCGCCTTCCTCGGTGTGGCCGGCGTCAGCATGCGGACCGACAGGCTAGCCGGCTTGATCAGTGACTACGAAAAGCAGGCGGGCCGACGCATTTACGTGATCGACGCACAACGCAAGCTGGTGTTGGCCGGCACAGCGGCGACACCACTGGAAGCAACGATCGATACGCTACCTGGCCTGCGTGACCACGCACGCGAACTGCTGCACGGTGGCGTTCGTCCGGTGCTGCTGCAATACCGTCAGGATACGTCCAGTGTCTTCGTCAGTTCGCGCTACATTCCGGAACCAGGATGGCATCTGCTGGTGGTGCAGAACGCGGAAAGCGGCGTGCAACCCTTTCAGAACGCGTTCATGCTGGTGCTCGCGATTGGCGCCGGCGTCACTCTGCTGGTGCTGGTATTGGCGCTGCGCACGGTCAACCGCTACGAGAGCCGCCTGGAACGGATGGCCGGCACGGATATGCTGACCGGCCTGCTGAACCGACAGGCGTTCGAGATCGTTTTCAGGCAGGCGATGCTTGATGGCGACCGCAGTGGCCGACCGATGGCCGGCATCCTGTTTGACGTGGATTTCTTCAAGCAGGTCAATGATGCGCATGGCCATCTTGCCGGCGACGAAGTGTTGCGAAGAATCGCCCGTATCGCCAAGGGCCTGCTCCGCGAGAGCGACATCATTACCCGCTGGGGTGGTGAAGAGTTCGTGGTACTGCTCAAGGAATGCCCGCTGGAGCAAGCCGTTGGCGTTGCGGAAAAATTGCGCTACGAAATCGATCATCACGACTTCTCGACCTTGGTCTTGGACCGGCATGTCACCATCAGTCTCGGCGTGGCGCAACACGAGATGGGAGAAACCGCGACGGTATTTTTCGACCGCGTCGACGAAGCACTATTCAAGGCGAAGGCAAACGGGCGCAACCGGCTGCATGTGGCGCGCGCCGGCGGCCTCGGCGGGAACACGGAAACGGCGGCGTCTCAAGCTTCTTCCGCATAAAAAAACGGCATGCAAAAGCATGCCGTTTTCATCGCGGCCAGATGCACGTGACATCCGGCGAAGTGCTGATCAATAACTGGTCAATGCCGTCGGCTGACCTGCCTTGAAAGTGAACACCGTCACGGGCGACGACTTCATGTTGCCCTTGTCGTCAAATGCATAGGTTCCTGCCACGCCCTTGTACGAACCCTTTGCGATTTCCGCACCGACCTTGGCCGCGTCGATCGAATTGGCTTTCTTCATCGCGTCTGCAAACATCAGCATGCCGTCATAGAACGAAGCGGCATACACGTCCGGATCCTGATTGAAACGCTTCTTGTACTTGTCCTTGAAAGCCGGACCGGAAGCCGCCTTGTCGAGGATTGCACCGCCTTGCGCACACAGTACATTTTCGCCGACGGCGTCGCCGCCGAGCTTGCCCATTTCCGCTGCGCAGATGGTGTCACCGCCAAGCAGGCGCGCGTTGATACCGAGTTGCTTCATCTGGCGTGCCATCGGGCCGCCCTGCGGTGCATAGCCACCGAGGAAGATTGCTTCGACCTTCTTGGCTTTCAGGTTGGTCAGGATGGCAGTGAAATCGGAAGCCTTGTCGTTGGTAAACTCGTGGCCGACCAGATTCATGCCGGACAGCTTCGCCTGCTTCTTGAATTCCTCGGCGACGCCTTGGCCGTAGGCTGTACGGTCATCGATCACGGCAACGTTCTTTACCTTCAGTTCCTTGGCGGCGTACAGCGCCATCTTGGAACCAAGCTGCGTGTCGCTGGCATTGACGCGGAACAGGTTCTTGTAGCCCTGCTCGGTGATCTTCGGGTTGGACGCCACGGTGGCAACCAGCACGCCGCCTTCGCTATAGACACGCGACGCCGGGATGGTGACGCCAGAGTTGTACGGGCCGACCACGAATTTCACGCCGCCGTCGACGAATTTCTGCGCGACGTTGACACCGGCCTTAGGATCGGCCTGGTCGTCTTCTGTAAGCAGTTCAAACTTGATCTTCTTGCCGCCAACGGTGATCGGCTTGGCATTCAATTCTTCCACGGCGAGACGCACGCCGTTTTCGTTGTCCTTGCCGGCGAAGGATTGTGCGCCGGACAGAGGGCCGCTATGGCCGACTTTGACAATGGTCTCTTGGGCAGACACGGTGCCGACCAAGCCCAATAGGGCGAGACCGCTGATAATCTTATTTATTTGCATAGTTGTTCCTCGATGATTGTCTCTCCATGGCGTGTCCGATTGTGTCGAACAACGCCGCTGGGTGTGAACTGGATAGGTCACGGGAGGGGATTATGGGGAAGAACTTGCAAAATTATCTTGCGTTCTTTTCTCGGATTTGGCGGATTTGCAGCAATTTATTTCTTGGTGATGCGCATTTTCAAATTAAATTCGGTATCTTTCTGAAATGGTCGAACTAGCAAGATGTACGGAGCACACATGCAGAGCGGCAATTTATTCGGAGAGATCCCGGCATCGCTGAGCGAGGAGTTCTTTCAGACAGTCACTTCCGGCGGCAAGGTGCGCATCGAACGCATCATTTCGAAAGGCCAATGCTCGCCGCCCGGTTTTTGGTACGACCAGGCCGAGAATGAATGGGTGGCCGTGCTGAAGGGCGAAGCAAAACTGCGTTTCGAACAGGGCGATCGGGTCGTGCATCTGGTCGAGGGCAGCTTTGTCAATATTGCCGCACACGAGAGGCATCGCGTCGAATGGACCACGCAGGACACCGAAACCATCTGGCTTGCCGTATTTTATTAACCGCTTCAATTGCGCCGCCACACTGCTTGCAGTAAGGTTTGCTGAAACCTCACACTGACATCGATTCCATCATGAACCAATCGCCCAACGCCAGCGCGCAGGCCGCGGCACAATCGCAATTCGGCAAGCCTGACGGCGGCCTGCGACTGCGTCTGTACACCATTATTTTTGAGGCCGACACGGTCGCCGGACGGCGCTTCGACCTCGCGCTGATTGCCGCCATCCTGTTCAGCATTTTCGTCGTGATACTCGACAGCGTGCATTCGATCAGCGAGCGGCAAGGCCATCTGATCGATGCATTCGAATGGGGATTCACGCTACTGTTTACGGCGGAATATCTCACCCGCCTCGCTTGCGTACAACGCCCCTTGCGTTACGCGACCAGTTTCTACGGCGTCATCGACTTGCTGTCGGTGCTACCGACCTATCTCGCCTTCTTCGTGCCGGAAGTGCATGCCTTGCTTGACGTGCGCATCCTGCGCCTGATCCGCATTTTCCGCATTCTCAAGCTGACCATGTACGTACAGGAATACCAGATGCTCACGAGCGCGGTCAGCGCGAGCCGCCGCAAGATCATGGTGTTCCTGTCGATCGTGATGATGGTGGTGCTGGTGATGGGTACCATCATGTATGTGGTCGAAGGTCCGGCCAACGGCTTCAGCAGCATTCCCAAAGCGATGTACTGGGCGATCGTGACAATGACCACGGTCGGCTATGGCGACATCACGCCGCGCACCGACATCGGCAAGGCGATTGCGTCGGTCATGATGCTGCTCGGCTGGGGCGTGCTTGCGGTGCCAACCGGCATCGTTACGGCAGAGATGACGACGCAGCGCCTGACGCGCGTGGTCACCACGCGCACCTGCCACAACTGCCTTAGCGAAGGCCACGAACCGAGGGCAAAGTATTGCAAGGATTGCGGCGCACATTTGCCGCCCTATCAACACACCTGAAAGCGTAAGCAGATGGATCTGATCATACGCAGAGCGACGCTGCCGGATGGCACGTGCAACGTCGACATTGCAGTCGAGAACGGGCGTATTGCCGCCATCGGCACAGCACTACCCATGCGCAGCAAACAGGAAATCGATGCCAACGGGGATCTGGTAACGCCGCCTTTTGTCGATGCGCATTTTCATATGGATGCGACCCTCAGTTACGGCCTGCCGCGCGTCAACCAGTCTGGCACGCTTCTGGAAGGCATCGCTCTATGGGGAGAGCTGAAACCGCAACTGACGCAGGAAGCGCTAATCGAACGCGCGCTGCATTATTGCGACTGGGCGGTCGCGCGTGGCCTGTTGGCGATACGCACGCATGTTGACGTCTGCGATGACCGTCTGCTGGCAGTCGAAGCGTTGCTGCAGGTGAAACGGCAGGTCGCGCCCTATCTCGATATGCAGCTCGTCGCTTTTCCGCAGGACGGTTTGCTGCGCAGTCCGCGCGCCTTCGACAACCTGAAGCGCGCGATTGCCATGGGCGTGGATGTCGTCGGTGGCATTCCGCATTTCGAACGCACCATGGCGGACGGTACGGAATCGGTCAGGCTGCTGTGCGAATTTGCGGCGGACAAGGGCTTGCGCGTGGATATGCATTGCGACGAATCGGATGACCCGCTGTCACGCCATATCGAAACGCTGTCATTCCACGCGAACCGGCTCGGCCTGCACGGACGCGTGACCGGTTCGCACCTGACATCGATGCATTCGATGGACAATTATTACGTCAGCAAATTGCTGCCGCTGATGCGCGAATCGGGCGTCGCGGCAATTGCCAATCCGCTGATCAACATCACACTGCAAGGCCGGCATGATACGTATCCGAAACGGCGCGGCATGACCCGCGTGCCCGAAATGCTGGCGGCCGGCATCGATGTCGCGTTCGGCCACGATTGCGTAATGGACCCATGGTACGGCCTCGGGTCCGGCGACATGCTGGAAGTCGCGCACATGGGACTGCATGTCGCGCAGATGACCGGGCAGGAAGCGATGCATGCCTGCTTCATGGCGGTGACCGAGACGCCAGCACGTATTCTCGGACTGGAAGGCTACGGGTTGCATGCGGGCTGCCATGCCGATATGGTGATCCTCGATGCCGGCAGCACGATTGAAGCAATCCGTCTGCGCGCCGCACGGCGTTGCGTGATCCGACGCGGACGCGTAATTAGTCAGTCGCCTGCGCAGCGTGCAGTGCTAGACCTGCCGGGACGGCCTGCGCAGATCGACTTCCGGCTCAAGCGCTAAGCGGTGCGCGCTGTTGGAGCAGATACAGGGCGATGGCAGCCAACAGACAGCCGACGGCGATCCTATCTGCGACCACTACCCGCCCTATTGCCTCGCTGTAACCACCAACCGACCACGCCAACCCAATAAAAGACAGGGTGCTGATCAGCCCAGCGACAAATGCCATCGCGTGCAGCGCCGGCTTGAACGCGGCGACCAGAAGGAAACCACCCAGCAGCCCGAACAATACCGCCCGATGGCGCATCATGATCAACAGGTTGGGATCGTCAAACGACATGCCGTACAAGCTCGCGAGGCGCTCGGCGCCAAGCACGCCTGACAGCGGCAGCAGGTGAACGACAGCAACGACTGCCAATAACGCGGATACCACTTTATTCATCATCTTCCTTCGTTTTAAGAGAACGCGATTAAAAGTATGCGGATGGCAATTACCCAGCACACCGTCAACCCCGAGAAGAATGCCACTGCGCGCCACGGCTGCAGGCCGCGCAGATACATCACCGTATGCGTGTATCGAATCAGCACGTAGGCGGCAAATAGCCATTGCGCCGATGCCAGCGGCGCACCGAGCAACACGTAGGTCAATGCCAGCACCATGAACAGCGGCAGGTTTTCGACATCATTGCGCCAGACATTGGCGCATCGCTGCACGAAGGGCGATTCCGCAGTCTTTGGCCGGAATCCGAACATCCTTGCATCTTCCGGAACGATGACCGCACGCGAACGTATGCGGCTGGCAACCTGCAGAACGCTGGTCAGCGTCGTTTTCAGAAACAATGCGGCGAGCGCAAGTGAAAATGCAGGCAAGGCGGGATAAGCATCCATGGCCGCCCTCACTTCGGATGACAGTGTTCATCGCGCATCTGCACCATGCGTTCGATGAATTGGGTCGTTGGGCGCAGTTCGCCGAGCTGCCAGTGTTGCGGCTGCTCTTCCTCGATGCGTATCCAACTATTTTTTCTGAAGTCGGGATTGTTGCCGCCTTCAACCTCAATCAGCACTGCCGAAAACTTGTCCATGAGAGTACGTTTCTGTTCGGGCGACAACAGGCCTTTGACGGTTTGCAAATGCAGATAGGGCATTGGACCTCCTTGTTTGAAGTGAATCGAACCCCGATTATGCGAATGAACGGTCTGGCCGGCCATTGGCTAAACCGACATTTTCATGGTTTAATCCGCCACATGGCAAAATCAGTCAAAACCATCCGCATCGGTGTCCTGGTCTATCCCGGCTGTCTGCGTAGCGGCGCTGTCATGCCGCTCGACGTGCTGCGCATCGCCAATACGCTGAGCGCTTACAGACCGGCTGCGCAGCGTGTGCATTTTGAGGCGCGCTGGTTCAGCGCTCGCGGCGAAGAAACGGTGCGTGTCGATGGCCTTGATTTCCACACGCAGCCGGTCGAGTTGAGCAAACTGGATGCGCTGATGCTGCCCGGCATTGACCATCAAGGGCCATTCGACCTGACACCCATGCTCGAACAACTCGAACCGGAACAGGACGTCTTGCGCCGTTTCGCACGTACGAAAAAACCGATCGTTTCGAGTTGTTCCAGCACCTGCCTGGTGGCGCAGGCCGGCCTGCTTGATGGTCGAAGGGCAACGACCAGCTGGTGGCTGAGCGCTTATTTCCGCAAGCGCTTTCCCAAGGTGATGCTCGACGCCGAACAACTGGTGGTGCACGATGGCCACCATGTATCTTCCGGCGGCGTGACTTCCTATCTGGACCTGGCGCTGTGGGTGGTTGGTCATTTTGGTGGAGAGGAACTGCGGCAGACGACATCGAAGGTGCTTGTGATGGACGGCAACCGCTCCAGCCAGGCGCCCTACATTGCAAGCGCAATGATCCAGGATGAAGGTCACGCCGTGATCGAACGTGCACGGCGCTGGCTCAACCAGCGGCTGGAGCAGGCATGGTCGATGGCCGAACTGGCGGCGTACTGCAACACCAGTCCGCGCACGTTGCTGCGGCGCTTCCAGGAAGGCGTAGGCCTGAGCCCGGTCCAGTATGCGCAGCAATTGCGGGTGGAGCGCGCAAAAGCATTGCTGGAATCGACACGGCTGTCGCTAGAGGACATCACCGGCCGTTGCGGTTATGAAGATGTGTCGACTTTCAGCAAGGTATTCAAGCGCTGGGCGCAAATCACGCCGCGCGAATATCGCACCAGATTTGGATTGCGGCATTAGGATCAAGATGAAAAGCAGATACAGAAACGCGATCGTGATTGGCATCGCCATCGTAGGAGCAGTAATTATCGCGAGCGTCCTCGGCCTGCACTTCGCGGCTGAAGCGCTCAAGAGCAAGGTGGAACAGGCGCTCGGTCCGGAAAGCACCGTACGGGAGATTGCAGTCAGCCTGTCCGCCATCGAAATTCGCGGCATCCGCATCGCGGCTCCGCAAGGCTGGCCGACAGCGGATGCGCTGCGCGCGGAACGCATCGTGATCCGGCCCGACCTGCTGGGCCTGTTCTCGGCACGCATCCACGTCCCACGCATTACCGTTGAACATGCGTATGTTTCGGCATTGCGCGCACGCGACGGAAAATTCAGGCTTCTGCCCAGCCTGCTGGAGAAACAGGCAAAAGTCGATTCTGGCAGCCCAGGCACGACACCGGAAGTCAGCATCGGCACCATCGAACTACACGATGGCGTGCTTGAATTCTTTGATGCCACAGTACGCCAACCGGCGCACAAGACGCGTTTGGAACATCTTCATGCGCGGGTGGAAGACCTGCGTGTCCCTAGCCTGGCCGGCCGCACTACCATCCAACTCGATGGCACGGTCAAAGGTGTGCAGCGCAACGGCCAGTTGCTGATCGACGGCTGGGCGGAGCTGAGCACGAAGAACTCGGATATCGCCACCAAGCTACAAGGCGTCGACTTGCTCGCGCTGCAGCCCTATCTGATCAAAGCGTCGGAAACTGGCGTCAAGCGCGGCACACTCGACCTGCGTCTGAAGTCGACGGTGCACAATAACCGTCTGCATGCACCCGGCACAATCACACTGAGCGGACTGGAACTGGCCCCTGGCGACGGCGCGTTCGGCACCTTCATGGGCGTGCCGCGCCGGGCTGTCGTCGCCGCTATGAAGAACCACAAAGATCAGATCACCATCGACTTCACACTCGACGGCAATTTAAATGATCCGAAGTTCTCACTGAATGAAAACCTTGCTCTGCGCGTTAGCGCGGCCGTCGCAAATACACTAGGCATCAGCATTGAAGGCATCGCCAAAGGGGTCGGCGGCGCGGCGGAAGGTTTGGGTGGCGTGGTTAAGAAACTGTTCGGGAAGTAAGCCATCACAGGCCATGCGGCGGGCGGCGCTACGCTTGCACGTCCTGCCGTGTTATCTCGGTGCGCATCAGTACATATCGTCATTCTTCCCGTAGAACGGCGGCACCCTGCCCACCAGTTCTTCGAGCATGATCAATTCGGCATCTACATGATTGGCCACACTGGCGCGACTGTAGACATCCGCATCCGAACCGCCGCCGATATACAGCGGCGACTCGTGATGCCGGGTCCGCAGGGACTTGCGCAAGCGCGGACTGCGCTTCGGCCGCACTACCGCGTCGCCATAGCACAGGCAAAAATAGGTGCGCTCGGGTTCCGCCTCAATATAGCAAGCAGTGCCACGGATGCCGATCGTCGCGGTCGGCGTGTCAAGCGTCTTGCGGCCCTTGCCGAACACACTGAGCACCTTGCCGGTGATATAGCGCAGCACCACCACCCCGGCATTGGCATCGAAGGCGAATTCACTGCTTTCGCGCTGCAGGAAGGCATCGTTGCCGATCACGAAAATCGCTTCGCTGCCGGCGTCGGTCACGACCTTCTGCCCGGGCCGGATCTGCTGACCGACTGCCGCCGGCTTTCCGTCGACCGTCACCATGCCTTTCATGCTGCGAATGCCGGGTTCCGGGTTGGCCGCGAGCGCCGCACGCAACAGGCCAAGCATGCCGCCGCCTCCCACCGCAGCCGCTGCGGCCAGCCGACGCAATGCGGTGCGCCGCAGCGGCGATATCGGTGATGCATTCTTCATTTTTTCCTCCGGTTGATGCCTTGCGGTATACGCGCGTACTGCGCAATCATTCTAGCGATTCACCGGGGATTTAAACAGCGGCGCCGTGCACCCGACGATGCCACTAAAACAAGCATATGCCGCAGGAATACGATAAGGTAACGACCTACGGAGCATAATCACTGCAATGCAAACACCCCTGTCTCCCATACAGATCGAACAATTCCGGCACGACGGTTACCTCGTCTTCCGGACGCTGGTTTCTCCCGCCGCGTGCGATACCATGCTGGCCGTCACTCGGCAGCATCTGCAGCGCGCCATCGCGCCGGTCGAATACGAAGCCGATGTCGGCTACGCCGGTGCGCCGCAGTCGCTCGACGCGCCGGGAGGTCGGACGATACGCCGCCTGCGCGCCGCGTACCAGCGTGATGCCTGCTTCCAAGCGTGGGCAGCAGATCCGCGTATCGTCAACTGGCTACGGCAATTATTCAATGAACGCGTGTGCCTGACGCTCGCCCATCACAACTGCGTGATGACCAAGCATCCGAACTTCGGCACGGCGACCGGCTGGCACCGCGACATTCGCTATTGGTCCTTCGCGCGCAACGATCTGATCGCCGTCTGGCTCGCACTCGGCACCGAGAACGCGGATAACGGTGGACTGCATGTCATACCTGGTTCACATCGAATCAACATCGTGCGCGAGCAACTGGACGAACTGGATTTCCTGCGACCCGACGTGCCGGAAAATCGTGCGCTGTTTGCGCATGGCCGCACGCTCGATTTAGCGCAAGGGGATGTGGTATTTTTCCACAGCGGCCTGTTTCATGCTGCGGGACGAAACAACAGTGATACGGTGAAGACTTCGGTGGTGTTTGCGTATCGGGGGGAGAGCAATTTTCCGGTTGTGGGATCAAAGTCGGCGGCGGTGGAGGATGTCGTATTGAAGTAAAACCATTGAAACCGGCTGCTGTCGATTGATCCGGTCGCTGAAAAGCGATGCAACAACCTCATTGCATCGCCATGCAACAATCGCTCTACTGAGCGCAATCCATTGTTTTTTCTTTACCGCAAGCACATCCATGAAATCCCACGTCGACGCTAACTACCGCTTCATCGCTGCCTATCAGGAAGTCAATGCACGCATCAACCAGCGCCAGCAGGTACTTGCTCTGTATGTCACCCTCGTTGTAAGCCTGCTCGCCGCACTGGTCGCGCTGAAGCAGGGTGAACGCAATGCACCGGTACCGGTCGAGTGGTTGATTCCTGGCTTTCCCGTGGCGTCGGTATGTCTCGCCTTCCTCAACTACAAGGCTGAACGGGCGATCACGAATCTTCGTCACTTTCTCTCGACGCTGGAGCGGCTCGACAATGCGCACGAATCGCTGCCGAGCTACAACACCGATCCAAAGTGGGCGATGGGTGCCAACAAGGCGCGGCGCTTTCATGACTTCGCGGCGGCCGTGCTGGTTGCCGGTGGCAATGGCATCGGACTCGGTGCGGCGGTGGCGATTTATCCGCAGCGGATAGCGGAAGCACCGGCGGTGCTGTGGGCGTCCATCATCGTGGCTGTCCTGTCGCTGCTTGTGCTGCTGGTCACGCCGAAGTGGAGCTATACGCCAAGTGACATCGCTGGCTGACGTTTTTCGGAAGTAAAGCCGGCTATCGATTGCGGTGGCTAGCGGTCCACTGCGCGACCCAATCCTCGGCGCGCTGCAGCTGTTCCGTCGACAATTCACCGGCCACCGTGTCGATGTTGTAGGTGCCGCCCGGATAAAACGCCAGCTTCACGAGGCGAAACCATTGATAGGCGGCGACCGGATCGCGTTCCTGCCCCTGCCCCAGGGCCATCACACCAAGGTTGTATTGTGCCGCCGCAGTGTTACGTTCAGCCGCCTGCAGGAACCAGCGGCGCGCCTGCGTGTAATCCTGCGCGACGCCTTTGCCGAGATAGTACAAATTTCCCGTGTTGTACATGCCGATGACATCCGTACGTGCGGCTTTGGCGTACCAGCGTCGCGCGCAATCGAAATCGGGCGCGCCGTTCGTTGCGCCTTGTCCGTACTCGCACATCCAGCCCAGATTGACTTGAGCGGGCGTTGCCATGCGCTTAGCCGCTTTGCCGAACCAGCGGCGCGCCATCGCGAAATCCTGCACCACGCCCTTGCCCTGGTAGTACATCAGGCCGAGCAGAAATTGCGCGTCGGCCGAGACGCGGGCGGCCTTTTCATACCATTCCTTCGCCACGCGATAGTCCTGCGGCACACTTTTGCCCTGCTCGCTCATGATGCCGAGCCGGATTTGTGCGGTGGCGTCGCCGCGCGCGGCACGTGCCGAAAGACGATCCGTATCCGCGGGATCCGTCTTCACGTCATATTGCGGCAAGCTGTAATAAAACATGCTGCCGCGCTGGAAACGCAGCTTTTCTTCTTCATAGTCCGGTTCGGACGGCGGCGTATAGCCAGCAGGGATGTCGTCCGCTGCAGCATACGATGCAAGCATGAGCAGCGCAGCGAAATAGATCATCCGGCGCATGGCATCACCCTTGGAAACTGCGCAAACCGTCAAGATCAAGAATGGTAATGCCGCCGTATTCGGCCGTTACCAGCCCCGCCTCTTCCAGCACTTTTAAGGAGCCGTTCACGCGCTGCCGCGAGGCGCCGCAGAGGTAACCGATTTCTTCCTGCGAAATTTTCAATTTCGGGCTGATGCCGGGATTGAGATGCGGGTTGTACAGCGCAGCGAGGCAACGCGCCAGCCGCGCGGTAGTATCGAGCATGCGGTCGAATTCAACCAGCGAGATGAACATGCCGAGCCGTTCATTCAACAAGCTCATCACAAAGCGATTGAAGCCGATACTGCTGTCGAGCAGCCAGTGGAAGGTGGCGCGCGGCATAAATGCCAATCGCGTATCGCGCAACGCAATGACGTCGTACTGGCGCGGGCCGGTCTTGAGCAGCGATCCCTCGCCGAACCAGGCGCCGCCGAGCACGCCGGTAAAGGTGATGATCTTGCCTTCCGGTGAGACGCTGCTCATCTTCAGCAAGCCGTCGATCGCGCCGATCCAGTGCTCGACCGCTTCGCCCTTCCGGCAGACGTAGCCGCCCGCAGGGACGAAGCGCTCGCTCACATCCGATTCGACACGCGCCATCTGTTCGGCCGTGAGCGACTCCGCCCAGACCGTTTGGCGAAGCATGTTGATAAGCGTGTTCGAAGCGGGGGGCAATGTCATTGTGGCGATCGAAGTGTTTAGCTGCAGCGCACCGATCATATACGCTGCACGTCTTCATGCCAAGAATACCCGCAACGCCAGCGAACGTAAAAGCTTGCGCGTATGATTGCTGCTTTAATACGCGGACGTAACCGGTAGAAGAAGACCGCTGCGTTTGCGCCCGCGCTTTGTCCGAATGTTTTCCCCTGACTGACCGCCATGAATATTGGAGTTCTGTACGCCGCCGCCGCTTACGCGTTGTGGGGTGTGTTCCCGCTGTATTTCAAATCGCTGCAGACGATTCCGCCGATGGAGATCCTGCTGCACCGCATGGTGTGGTCGCTGGTCTTCGTCGTTATTGTGCTCGCATGGCGCAAGCAATGGGCGTGGCTGGGTGACGTGATGCGCAAGCCGAAGGTGCTGGCAGGATTTGCGGCAAGTGCGGTCCTGTTGTCGAGCAACTGGTTCATTTACATATGGGCGGTGAACAACGGTCATGTGGTCGAGTCGAGTCTCGGCTACTTCATCAATCCGCTGTTCAATGTGCTGCTCGGTTCAATGATTCTGCGCGAACGCTTGCGTGCTTGGCAATGGGCGGCGGTGGCGCTGGCGGCCTGTGGGGTCGCATGGCTGACTTGGCAAGGCGGAAGCTTGCCGTGGATCGCGCTGATGCTGGCGACGACCTTTGCGCTGTACGGCCTGTTGCGCAAGACGGCTTCGCTCGGTGCTCTGGAAGGACTGGCACTGGAAACGCTGCTGCTGTTTCCGCTGGCCTTTGGTTACCTCCTCATGCTGACGGTTGAGGGGCAGAATAGTTTCATCACCGCGTCGACCAGTTCGCAACTGTTGCTGGCCGCGGCCGGGCCGATCACGGCAATTCCGCTGCTGCTCTTTGCGTCCGGGGCGCGCCGTATTCCGCTGTCGCTGCTCGGCTTGTTGCAATACATCGGTCCGACGCTGCAATTACTACTGGGCGTGTGGCTATACCACGAACCATTCGGCAGTGCGCGCCTGCTTGGCTTTGCGCTGATCTGGGGTGCGCTTGCCGTGTATTCGGTGGAGGGGCTATGGCAGAACTGGAAGGCGAAGCGAACAGGAACATAGGATTGTGTCAGCCGATAAAAAAGCCGGTCATTCGACCGGCTTTTTTATTTAAAGCGGTGAGACCGTATCAGAAGCGGTAACCAACGCCGAGACCGATCAGGACCGGATCAACCTTGACCGCGCTGATCTTAGCGCCGCCAACCATCACGTCGCTGCGGATCTGCACTTTCTTTACATCGAGGTTGATCGACCAGTTCTTGTCGATCTTGAAGTCGACGCCCGCTTGCAGCGCGAAGCCGAAGCTGCTGTTTTCGAGATCGCCTGCGCCGCCGAGCAGTTTAACGTTGCTGATGCGGGTGTAGTTCACGCCGGCACCGACATATGGGCTGATCTGCGCAGCCGGAGTGAAGTGGTATTGCAAGGTCAGTGTCGGCGGCAAGTGCTTGAAGGTGCCGATCTTGGTGCCGCTCAGCGCGACGTCGTGCTTTTGCGGATAGGTCAGGATCAGTTCAGCTGCCAGATTCGGCGAGAAGAAATAGGAAATATCGACTTCCGGAATGGTCTTGTTGCTGACCGTGATCTGATTAGCGGCGCCGACACCACCGACCGGGTCCGACTTGTCGGCCGTATCGATATTGACTACACGGGCGCGGACTTGCCACGGGCTTTGCTGTGCCATTGCCTGGCCGGCGAGTCCGAGTGCTGCGAGGGCGAGAATTGCTGCTGATTTTTTCATTATTTTCCCTTTAAGGTTGGCTTGTGTAAGTACCGCGGGGAACTTTATGCCTGCAGCGCAGCATAAACGTTGATTCAGATCAATAAATAACCACTTCAACGTTGTGGGATTATTTTGCATCAATGGAGAATCGTCCGCTTTGTGGTACCGCCTTTCCCAATAAACCTTTCCACGCAGGAACATCGATGTGTTACAGGTCGGCCCTACCGAAATGGAGGTTAAAGACGTCTCTCCTCCCGTTGCCGAGCCCGATCGGGTATCCTTGCACTCTTCTTTTCATTCGCATTTTTCACCCGGTATTCCTATGGCTCAATACGTCTACACCATGAACCGCGTGGGCAAAATCGTTCCGCCCAAGCGCCAGATCCTCAAAGACATTTCCCTGTCCTTCTTCCCCGGCGCCAAGATCGGCGTGCTCGGCCTGAATGGCTCGGGCAAATCGACGCTGCTCAAGATCATGGCCGGCATCGACAAGGAAATCGAAGGTGAAGCCGTGCCGATGCCCGGCCTGAACATCGGCTATCTGCCACAGGAACCTCAGCTCGATCCGGAGCAGACGGTGCGCCAGGCAGTCGAGTCGGCGCTGGGCGAAGTATTCGAAGCGCAAGCCAAGCTGGATGCCGTGTACGCAGCCTATGCGGAAGAGGATGCGGACTTCGACGCGCTCGCCGCTGAACAGGCTCGCCTGGAAGCGATCATTGCCGCGTCCGACGGCAACACGCTCAACCAGCAATTGGAGATGGCCGCTGACGCTTTGCGTCTGCCGCCATGGGACGCAAAGATCGGCGTGCTATCCGGCGGCGAGAAACGCCGCGTTGCGCTGTGCAAACTGCTGCTGTCCAAGCCCGACATGTTATTGCTCGACGAACCGACCAACCACCTCGACGCGGAATCGGTCGAATGGCTGGAGCAGTTCCTGCAACGCTTCCCTGGCACCGTGGTCGGCATCACTCACGATCGCTACTTCCTCGACAATGCTGCCGAATGGATTCTGGAACTCGACCGCGGCCACGGCATTCCGTGGAAGGGCAACTACAGTTCCTGGCTGGAACAGAAGGAAGCGCGCCTGAAGCAGGAAGAATCCAGCGAGTCCGCGCGCCAGAAAACCATTGCCAAGGAATTGGAATGGGTGCGTCAGAATCCGAAGGGCCGCCAGGCAAAGAGCAAGGCGCGTCTGGCCCGCTTCAATGAATTGAGCGAGCACGAATACCAGAAGCGCAACGAGACGCAGGAGATCTTCATTCCGGTCGCCGAGCGCCTCGGCAATGAGGTCATCGAGTTCAAGAACGTGAGCAAGGCCTTTGGCGACCGCCTGCTGATCGACAACCTCAGCTTCAAGATTCCAGCCGGCGCAATCGTCGGCATCATCGGTCCGAACGGCGCCGGTAAATCGACGCTGTTCAAGATGATCACCGGCAAAGAGCAGCCGGACAGCGGCGAAGTGGTCATGGGACCGACCGTGAAAGTCTCGTTGGTCGACCAGTCACGCGACGAGCTGGAAAACAAGAAGACGGTCTTCGAAGACGTCTCCAACGGTTCCGACATCCTGACGGTCGGCCGTTTCGAAATGCCGTCGCGCGCGTACCTCGGCCGCTTCAACTTCAAGGGTGGCGACCAGCAAAAGATCGTCGGCAACCTGTCGGGCGGCGAACGCGGTCGTCTGCATCTGGCGAAGACGCTGCTCATGGGCGGCAATGTGTTGCTGCTGGACGAACCCTCCAACGACCTCGACGTGGAGACCCTGCGCGCGCTGGAAGATGCGTTGCTCGAATTTGCCGGCAGCGTGATGGTAATCTCGCACGATCGCTGGTTCCTCGATCGTATTGCGACGCACATCCTGTCGTTTGAAGGCGATTCGCAGGTGGTGTTCTTTGACGGGAATTACCAGGAATACGAAGCGGACAAGAAAAAGCGCCTCGGCGAGGAAGGTGCAAAGCCGAAGCGCATTCGCTACAAGCCCATCGCGCGTTAAGCAGGGCACAGCGCAAATCCGGACGGACCATGCCTGCGGCCTGGTCCGTTTTTTTAAATTTTGCGGCATCATTGCCCGCGCCACCCCCTTCTCTGCTGATACTGAATGACTAGCCATAGCGATCTGCGGCACAACAACTTCGACTTTCTGCGCATCGTGGCCGCGACGCTGGTTCTTTTCAGCCATCAATACGCGCTCAGCGGACGGCCCGAGCCAAGCATTTTGGGGATGAGCTTCGGCACCTTCGGCGTGCTCGTTTTCTTCTCCATCAGTGGCTTTCTGGTGTCGCAGAGCTGGCGGCAGGATCCGCATGCGTTGCGCTTCCTGGCAAAGCGATTTTTACGCATCTGGCCAGGTCTTGCCGTCGTCACGCTGGTCGCCGCATTGCTGTTGGGACCGCTGGTGTCGACGCTGGCGCCATCTGCGTATTTTTCGCATCCCGGCTTCAGCGATTTTCTCCGCACACTCAAGGTGGTAACGGTCCGCTACGAGTTGCCCGGCGTATTCGAAGAGAACATGTATCCCAAGGCGGTCAATGGATCGCTTTGGACTATCCCGCTTGAAGTGCGCTGCTATTTTGCGTTGCTGGTAATCGCTTTTGTAGGTTTGCTGAAACAGCCACTGCTGGTCCTGACCGCCACGCTGACGTCTGCGATCTATTATTTTTATTTCGCGCACGCTGAGAATTTCCAGAATTACTTTGGGCTGTTCTTCTTTGCAGGCGTATGCATGGACCTGTATCGCGCGCAATGGGAACCGCGTCCGGTCTACCTGCTTGCTGGCGCGGTATGCCTCGCGCTAGTACTTTACCTGCTGCAATGGCGCGGACCGGCGTTGCTGACACTGATTCCTGCCGCCGTGATCTTGTGCGGCACCCGCAGCACTCCCGTGCTGCGGCGATTCGGGCGATACGGCGACATTTCCTACGGCATCTACATTTATGCGTTCGTGGTGCAGCAAACGCTATTCTGGATGGTCGGCAAGGATTTCCCGTTCATTGCCGGCATGCTTTCTTCGATGTTTGTTACGGCGCTATGCGCATTTCTGTCATGGCACGCCGTCGAGAAACCAGCACTGAGTCTCAAGCGTTATCTGCGTAGCAGACCAGTGTCGCAGCAAAAAAGCGAGCAGCCAGCCTGATACTGTGGGAGCGTGCCGGTAAAGCGCCGACATGCAAAGCAAATCCGACGTGTAAGTCAGCGGTACCCTGATCGCGCACGCGCCCTGACCAAGCATCCCGCACTGGCCGGAAGGGACATCGCCGATATCGTCATGCGGTCGATTCGACACTGATTGCGTGCACGCGGACGCGAATCGCGGCCATCTTTCGGAAGCAAACAGCTCCTTACATGCGGTTTTGCCGGATGCACGCCTGCACCATGGATTACATCTGCTGCAGACCATGGGCAAGCTACTGATATTCGTCAGGTTTGCGTGCGCTTACCCATCAACAGCCCGCTTCGCGCATCAATGGTCGTCCCGTTTTGGCATCGCCCGATCGCTCGGCATCATTGTTGGCGACCATCATTACCGAGCGTACGGCAGATATCCATCGACGAGCCGCTTGTCGGTCTGCCCGGAGCCAGGCAGATATGCATGGATCCTTTGTCATGCAGAACGACGCGCCCCGTTGTGCCGGCGCATCGGCTCGCGATGTATTTATTGACATAGAGCAACATTACGTTAGGATGAGACAACGCATCCGACGAGATGCGCGATGGGATGATGCCGCATGTTTTGCCTCATCCGTCAATGACCCGAACGACCAAGGAGACAGCGATGAAAGTACTGAAATATCTAGTGATGGGGACCGCAGCGTTTGCGTTTACTGCAATGGCGTCGGCGGCAGAGCAAGGAACCGCAGCGGAAGCAGAGGCCATGGTGAAAAAGGGTGTCGCCTACGCAAAGGCCAATGGCAGAGACAAGTTCCTGGCCGAAGTTGGCAATGGCAAAGGCCAGTTCATCGATCGCGATCTCTATATCAGCGTATGGAGTACCAAAGCCGTGGTGCTCGCGCATGGCGCGAATGCGAAGCTGGTTGGCAAGGACATCATCGATTTGAAGGATGCGGACGGCAAGCCGTTCATGAGGGAAGTCGTGGCGAAGGCAGCCAGCGCGAACAACGGCTGGATCGAGTACAAATGGGTCAATCCGGTGAGCAAGGAAATCCAGTTGAAGTCCGCCTATTTCGAAAAGGTGGACGACATGCTTATTTCGACCGGCCATTACAAGAAGTAATTTTCCTCGGCAACAAATTTCACACCAACCTGGAGGCACGGCGCACGTCCGTGCCGGGTTGCCTGTCTAAGCAATATGTCGCTTATCCTGCTTGACCCGCCCGGCCCGCTTCACGCGCATTACCGCAGCATTGAGGATGCGCTCAATTTTGCGCAGTCGCTGCACGAGGGCCAGCTTGCACTGAAATCGGCGCATCCGCACTTTTACGATCCGGACGTACATGCCACAGTGCTGGCATTCAACCTGCGCATCATCGGCCGCAAGCTCGATGCATTGGCGACGTCTTTCCGTACGCACATCGGATCCGGACCAGGCAGCGTCATTTCGGCGCGCACGTCTGAACTGCAAACCGCGCTACAACACTACAACGTTGCCGTTGCCGCGCGTGACGCATGGGAAAACTCGGTTGATGCGTCGCGCAATGTGCTGGACTTGGCCTTCGACTACCTTGCGTCGCTGGAAGGCGATATCCGCGCGTTCGAACTGCAGCATTGAACCGGAAAACGCGCTGCCCGACCGGCGCATGTGCCGCTTCAGCTCAGTCGACGATTCCCTGATCACGCAACCATTCGACCAGTTGTTGCAAACCGCTCTGATTGATCGAAATCGTGCTCGACACGAGCAAACCATCACCGGGCACTTCATCCCTGATCTGGATGTCGACCATGGAATCGTTACCGGGATGCAGGTTGACGACGAGTTTTTCCTTGCCTGCTGCGGTGGTGTTCTGAATCACCGCCTGCCCTGAATCGGATGCCTGAAACGTCGATTGCATACCTTCCCCCGAAGTCATTTGCGAACACGGCATTCCCTGGCTTGCGGAACACGCCTTTTACACACTAGGTGAAAAACGCTGAAATTACGAGGTGAAGCCGATAACATCCACTATCCCGCGCCGCGCTGCGCCAACACTGGCGATGCGCCAGCGCACCCGCTATGCTGATCTTGTGATTGCGGAGGCGGTACTCCCGCTCGCTAGAACGCATGAGTGCTGTTGTTGCCTACGGAGACTGCGATGCGAATGGAAACAATCGGTTCGTATGAGATCGAGTATTGCGGCATCCTGCTTCCAAACGATGAAGGATGGGGTGCGCAAGTGGCGATCTATGGTCCATCGACCAATCCAATGCATAGGAATAGCATTTTCCCGGAGCAACGCGTGTCTGTCGAAGCAACCTTCGATAGCGAAGCGGCCGCCGAAGAGGAAGCACGCAAGGTCGCGCTGTCGATGATTCATTAAACCAGAGAATCCCGTTCAGGCTTTCTGCTTTTGTATCATCAGAAAGAGATGTGCCTTGATGCCGAACACGCGCTTGTGTCCGACGTCATGCTCTGGCTTGCCCGGCAGCAGGCTGGCGAAGCGATAAAGCGCTGGCGCGTCGAGCGGATTGAGCGTCGAGACAGACGCCCACTTGCCTTTGCCCGTCCATTTGAGCAGGCGCCGCCACCACGCTTCCGGCAGCAAGTGAATCAGAGGCATACCGGTCTTGAATTCCAGCGGATGACGTCGATTGGCGGTCGTCAGAAACACGCCCTTGCGCGCCACCCGGTACAACTCCTGCACCAGTGCATATTGCCGCTCGGGGGCGCCGGCGTGTTCCAGCACTTCATTGCAGAAGACCCAATCGAATGCGCCATCGCCATACGGCAGTCTCGTGTCCTGCATTTTCTTTCCTGATGCAGGCGGCTCCATTTCGCAAGACGTGATGCGCCCCCTATCTTGCTGGTCGCTCCAGGCGAGCAGGTAATCGCTGTTTTCGAACAACGAGGTCGGCTTCATGTAAAGATTGAGCACCGTATCAGTGACCTCATCTTGCCTGAACATCACAAAGGCATCAAACAGCTTGCGACGTTGCGATGACAAGATCTTTTCCGTCATTCCACGGGCAGGAAGGCTACTGTATTCCGCATTGACCGCGTGCTTCAATTCTCTCTCCCTTGTGTTTGATCTTATGGCCCGAGCGTGACGATTATTCCGTCGTCCGTTCGCTTTTCACTGCTTATTATTCAACGTGGATTTGCGACGACGATTGTGAAAACACAAGAAAAATGACGCGCTGCACTGAATCAATTTACTGACGGGAACATTGCCAGATGGAACGTGTCTATCCGCATGTCAAGTTTCTGGAGTGAATCATGAGCAGAATCCGCGTAGGCGATACCGTCGCTTTCCGTCGCGATGTGGCAATGCGTTGTGCGTCAGCCGAAGTCGCCGATTACCGTGGCGTGGTAACGGGCATCGCCGGTGAATGGCTTTTCATGGAAGAGCCGTCCGGCCGCACCAGGGTCATGCCGATTCAGAACATGAGCCGTGTTGCACATAACGGCGTAATTCTCGAACTGGTGGCAGCCTAGCCATTGTGTGTGGACTGCGATGTCAGTCCGCCATGCGTTGAAATGCAAATGCAATCGACGTTTTGCACTGAGTTGAGTTCGCTCAAGCTCTCCTGCACTGCACCATCCGCTTCTGGCGATTCCTCAAGACGCGCCCTATAGTGAAATCCGCCATTGATCTTCAGGGAGGATACACACTGTAGTTGACTGGAGGTTTACGATGAAGAAGTTAGCAATTGTTTTCATCATCACGATGATGGCCGGCTGCGCCGGCATGGGCGGCCATGGCGGATACGGGTCGAGTGGAGCAAGTTCAAGCGGTTCGGGCGGCATGAGCCAGTTCGCACCGGGACAAGGGCCTTCGAGTTTTGATCGTTTCGACGGTTCGTTCAGGCCGTATTTCGGCGGCTGAATAACCAATGCGCGAGCCCCTTATTGGCGAGATCGTGCGCAAATGGATTCGCTGCATGACGACTATGTCTCTGCATACCGTTCATGCATGGATTTGGCAGTGCGGGAAGCCCCCTGGTTTCCCGCACTGCGATGCCAGTTCAGACCATCAGATCGATTTGTTGCAGCGTGCCGGCACTGCCTTTTTCCGTCAGGTACACGCCGCTGCTGCGAACTCCACCAAGTTCCTGATTGTTGTCACCCTTGATCGCGAACGGCGTCTCGGTACGCCCTAGATAAAGCGCGCCGACGCCATGTGCCTTTGCTAGTGCAAGCGTGCCCTCGCCTTTGCCGTCCTGCATCCACACACGCAGCTCACTGAAAATCGGATCATTGTCGTCAATCCAGCCATTGTCGTCGCTGTCGTATTGTGCGAGTTCGGCAAAGCCGTCGCCACTGAGTGCGCCAAACAATTCCATGCCCGAATCGACCTTGCCGTTGTGATTGAGATCCAGCGCGAGATAACCGCGATTGCCGGAAAGGAGCGGCACCGCTTCCTTCGAACCATCCCCGTCGATGTCAAATTGGAAGCGTATGTTTTGTAATTGTGCGGCGCTGCCATCGAAATTGATGACTAATGGATCCTTGCGGACGCCGTCGCCGGCGCGCACCGATACATTGGATTCCTCGCGATAAGTGCGCTGCATGGACAGCGCGACATCAAGGTGAATTTCCTTCCCATCCGTGGTACGGATGACGCCGTCGGCACGGAAGCGGGTAATTTCGCTTTCCTCATGCACTTCATGACGGTCGTACTCGATCCCAAAGCCGGCACGTGGCGGTACTGGCGCGGCATCGGGCAATTTGGGCGGCGCATCGGTGCCGCGCATGTCATCCATCGACACTGTCTTTACCTTAACGCCCGTCAGTATCTCCACAACCAGTTTGATGAAAACCAGTACCGGGTCGTGTTCCGTGCGATGGGCGATGTCGTCAATGGCCTGTGCTGTGTCGGGTGCCGCCGGTAGCGGGTCGGGAACGGCAAGCTGCGCAGCAAGGCGGGCAGCATCCGAAATGGCAACGAGTGGCCGCGGTGTTGCCTCGTCGCCGAAATCGGGACGCTGGTCGCCCGTCCAAGCACGTAGCGTCTCCGTCATCTCGGTACGCATTGTTTCGCGATGCGATGCAGAAAAAGTGAGACTTGAGGCTTCTATCTTCATGGCGGCCCTCCGCAGGTCCATACCGTAGTAACGGTCGCTCGCCCCATAACTTGACGTTTTAGCTTCACGGCATCGCCGACGAACAAGCGATAGACCCCATGTCTATGGGATGGCGCTTGCCTACGCGGAAGAGTGTAATAGGCTTGACAAGAGGCAACGCCTGGAACGGATAGACAGCATGACAACAGGAAACGCCCCACAGGCCCCCGCGAGATCTGAGCCAAGCTTCGAGGACATAAAGCTACAGGTTGGCGCAAGACTGCAATTGATTCTGGCGAGAAGCCAAAAAACGGTCTATTACTCGTCGTTAATCGGTTATGTGGCTGGCGAGTACCTGTTGGTGAAAGTACCGATCGATCACGGCCTGTCGGTGCCCATCCAGGAAGGCGAGCCCCTGACGGTGCGCGTATTTTCCGGCGTGGCGGTCTATACCTTCAAGTGCGTAATTGAATCGATCCTGTTGGCGCCGCGTTATTACATGCACCTGAGTTTTCCGAAGACCGTCCAGGCGACGCCTCTGCGCGATGCGGCCCGTGTCAAGGTCAACATGCCGGTAGAAATCAAGCGCGCCACCGCTGCACAGTCGCCACCGACAACCGCAACACTGTCCGACCTGAGCGTGTCCGGTGCTTTCATTACTGCCGAGGGCGAACTTGGCGAACCTGGTGACCATATTTCTGTGGCATTTGCCTTCCGCCTGCAACCGACCAATCAGGAAGTGCGCATCCAGACAAGCGCGACGATCCGCAGTTGCCGGGTTATCAATGGCAACGACAAGACAAACGTCAAAACACCGCCGCTCTACGGCGCAGGCATACGCTTTAACGACATCAGCGCAAACGAGCTAGTGATGTTGCAGCACTTTCTATACGAAGTGCACGGCAATCCGCTGCATTCCTGACAAGTGCAGTGCACTGTTACGATCACTCACAAAATATTCCTCTAGAAAACGTTTTCCTGCGGCAATAGTGCGCTTAGAATCGTCGCGCGGCCCCATACGTATCTTTGAGAAACGGTGCCGCCCGCAGGAAATCATGGAACAATTTTTAAGCGTCTTGTACGGCGCCTCCGGCATCGTCGCCTCCGCGTTGTACGTACCGCAAATTCTGAAATACCATCGCGACCGCGATGCCCGCCTGTCGATTTCGCTGGTATCGTGGGCGGGCTGGATTGCGATTGCTGCGATCACGATTGCGTACGCCCTGTGCGTGGTAAAGAGCTACCTCATCGCGATGGTGGCCGGTCTCAATGTTCTGGCGCAGATCACTGTGCTTTCTTATGGCGTGCGCGCCCGTTTTTGCGCTCCGCCCCTTGCAACAGCCGGAAAAAGAATGTCGTGACAGCACGCAGGGCAGATGCGCATGTACCAGACTGGCGCATGCTGCAAACCGCCATCACTGACTGCTGCGGCAGGCGTTTCAGCCGACCGATTGGCGTCTATAATCGTGCCATTCTCTCTTTCATCGGTGCACCAGCACCACTCCGATCATCGTGCGCGCATTCCTGGTTATCCGATCGAGTAGCCTACGCAGCATGACGGCGCGCCGTGCAGCCGCGCTTGTAACCGCGCTCATGCTGAATTGGATTGCCCTCGTTCCGCATGCCGATGCGGCGCCGCTGGCCGATGTCCAGATCGGCATCAGTCTGAGCAAGCCGCCATATATCATGGAGAATGGCCGCAGCGGGATGGAGTACGACATCGCCGACAAGGCATTGGAAGCGGGCGGCTACCGGATGGTGGCGCAGCAATTGCCACCGGCACGCGCGCTTGCGCTAATGCGAGTTGGCAAACTGGATGGCATGCTGACGGTAGATGAAGGCATTGGCGGCAATGCGTATTTTTCCGACACCTACCTGACCTATCAAAACGTGGCGACCACGCTCGCCAGCCGACATATCCAGCTCAACAACATCGACGAGCTGCGCGGGTATTCGATTGCCGCGTTTCAGAATGCGAGCCTGATTCTTGGCCCGCACTTCAAGGAAGTGATTGCCGGTCATCCGGACTACCGTGAGCATTCTCAGCAAATTACGCAGAACCGGCTGCTGTATACCGGGCGGGTCGATGTGGTCGTGGGCGACCGCCTGATTTTCCGTTACCTGAACCGGCAAGTCGAAGCGACGATCGATACCAGGCAGGCTCTTGTCCATCATGCGATTTTTCCGCCGAGCTCGCGCAAGGCAGTATTCCGTGACGCATCGCTGCGCGACGCGTTCAACCACGGCTTACGCAAGATACGCCAGAACGGCACCTACGCGGCAATCCTGAAGAAGTACCAGGAATAAGGCATCGCGTCGAAATCTCCCGGTATCATCCACCGATGCTGGTGTGACCGATTTGGCAATAGCATCATGCAGCCCAATCCGTCACTTGATCCAAGCGTCGTCCATTCGATAGGGAGATCCGCTCATGAATAAACGTGAATTCCTCGGCACCACTGCCTTGGGCCTGGTATGCGCGTCATCACTTGCGCAGGCAAAACCAGCCACAGCGGGCGGCGCGCCGGTACTGCTCACGGTAAGCGGTGCCATCGGCCGTGGCAACCGCGGCCCGCTCGATCCAGCGCTCGACCAGATGATGAAAAAACAAGGCGTCAAATTCGACCGCGCCCATGCGTTTGACTTCGCGTCGCTCACCGCATTGCCTTCGGTGAGTATCAAGCCGACCCTGGAGTACGACGCAAAGCAGCATAGTTTGCGCGGCCCCTTGCTGACCGACGTACTCGAGGCCACTGGTGCGCCTCTGCGTGGCGACAGCCGGGTGATCCTGCGCGCAATTGATGGCTATGCGCCGGCGATCGGCATCGCGGATGCGCGCAAATACCGCTTCATTCTTGCCACCCATATCGACGGTCGTGCCATTCCGCTTGGTGGTCTCGGGCCTTTATGGGCCGTCTTCGATGCCGATCGCTTTGGTGATATGGCAGCGAAAGCGCTCAACGAGCGCTTCGCGAGCTGCCCGTGGGGGCTGTATCACATCGAAGTGCAGTAAGAACTTGTCCAGCAGGACAAGTCGTCGCGTCGCGATGCTTTCAGAGCGCACGCGCCTTGCCCCGGCCGGCAAAACAGTGCACTCAAGACACTGTTTTTGCTGATATAGTTGGCCGATCCCTCGCCAACAACCACGCTCGCCCGGCGCATGCATAGCAAACAACAACAAACCGGAAAGCAGGGCTTTCGCACGCCAAGCGGCATTGTGTTGTTGTACACACTTTTTTCCGCCGCATGGATTGTGAGCTCGGATCGCATGCTGGGATTTATCTTTCGCGATCCGGACCAGCTCGAACGTGCCGGCACGCTCAAAGGCTTCCTTTTCATTGCGGTGACCGCCACCCTGCTTTACCTGCTGATCAGGAGCGGGCAACGCTCGCTCAACATAGCGATCACGGAATCAACCCGCAACCGCGAGCGCCTGGAACGCGTGCTCTGGGGAACCAACGACGGCTGGTGGGATTGGGATCTGGAAAACAAGTCCGTCTATTACTCGCCGCGCTGCTGGGAAATGCTGGGCTACGAGCCGGGCGAACTGCCATCCGACCCCACGCTGTGGAGGCGCCTGATGCATCCGGACGACGTTGCGATCGCGGGACGCAGCTTCGATGAAGCGACCCGGCATGAGGTCCAGAGCTTTTCAGTCGAGGTACGGTTGCGTCACAAAGCCGGGCATTACATCCCGGTGTTGTCGCGCTACATGGTGCAGCGCGACGCCAATAAGTCGGCGGTACGTTTGTCCGGCACCAACATGGATCTATCGGAACGCAAACGCACGGAAGAACGCTTGCACCAGGCCGCTGCGGTCTTTGAGACCACGCGCGAAGGCGTCATCGTCACCGATGCAAACCGGTTGATTATCATGGTCAACAATGCGTTCTGCGACATCACCGGCTATGCGGAAGCCGAAGTCGTCGGCAAGGGACCCGGCATTCTGCGCTCCGGCCGTCATTCGCCGGAGTTCTATGAAACGATGTGGACCAGTATCGCCATCGCAGGACACTGGCAAGGTGAAATCTGGAACCGGCGCAAGAATGGTGAAATTTATCCGCAATTGCTAAGCATCAGCGAAGTGCGCAACGGCGCCGGGGCGGTGATCAATTACGTCGGGGTTTTCGCTGACGTATCGCAGATCAAGGCGTCCGAGACCAAGCTGGAGTTTCTTGCGCATCACGATCCGCTGACGCAATTGCCCAACCGCCTGCTGCTGCGATCGCATCTTGAACACGGGATGCGCGCCGCTCAGCGCGAGAATTCCCGCTTGGCTCTCCTGATGCTGGACCTCGATCGATTCAAGGACGTCAATGACAGTTTTGGGCATGGCGCCGGCGATGAACTGCTGCAACAGGTGGCGGAGCGCCTTACTTCGCGCCTGCGCGGCATGGACACAGTAGCGCGTCTGGGCGGTGACGAGTTCACCGTGATGCTGCAAAAGATTGCGCACCCGGACGATGCGGCACTGGTCGCAAACGAGATCATGACCAGCCTGAACAAGCCCTGGCTGCTGTCGAACGGTGCTGAGGTACGCATCGGCGTCAGCATCGGCATCAGCCTCTTTCCGGACCACGGCAGCAGCACGCAGGAGCTGCTGCAGCATGCAGATGCGGCGCTGTACCAGGCCAAGCACGATGGCCGCGGCTGCTATCGCTATTTCTCGCAAAGCCTGACCTATGCGGCGCGCGAGCGGCTCGATCTGGAGGCGCGCCTGCATCGTGCGATCGAGAACAATGAATTGCGCGTGCACTTCCAGCCACTGGTCGACGTCAACAGCGGCCATATTGTCGGTGCCGAAGCGCTGGTGCGCTGGCAGGATCCGCAAGAAGGACTGATCCCGCCCAACCGTTTCATTCCGATTGCGGAAAGCACGGGCCTGATCGACGCAATCAGCCAGTGGGTACTGACGCAGACCTGCATGCAGGGAAAGAAATGGATCGATGCCGGACTTGCGCCGCTGACCCTGGCGGTCAACATTTCGGCGCGCCAGTTCCAGCACGGCGACCTGGGTGAAACGGTGGCGCGCATTCTTGACGCCACAGGGTTTCCTGCGACCCGGCTGGAACTGGAACTGACCGAGAGCGCGCTGATGGAACGCGACCGGGACGTGACCGAACTGCTGAACCGTCTGCACCTGATCGGCGTAAAGCTGGCGATCGACGATTTCGGCACCGGTTACTCGTCGCTTGCCTATCTCAAGCGATTCCCGCTGGACGTCCTGAAGATCGACAAGGGATTCATCGACAATATCCCGCATCGCGCGGACGACGGCGCCATTGCCGCAGCAATCGTCGCGATGGGACATACGCTCGGCTTCAAGGTCTTGGCCGAGGGTGTGGAAACCGAAGGCCAGCTGCACTTCCTGCAGTCACTCGGCTGCGATCTTTACCAAGGCTACCTGATGAGCAAGCCGGTGCCGGCGGCGGAGTTTGAACGCTTGCTCGCGCCGCCGGTTGTCGTCACTTGATGCTCAGGGAGCATCAAGACATCACGGCTTCAACACAATCTTGATGCATTCATCCTGCTTGTTGCAGAAAATATCGTAGCCGTACGGCGCATCGTCGAGTGCCATGCGATGCGTGATCACCACCGTCGGATCGATCTCTCCATTCTGGATGCGCGCCAGCAAGGGCTGCATGTAGCGTTGCACATGGGTCTGCCCGGTCTTGATGGTCAGCGACCGATTCATGATCGAGCCGAACGGCACCTTGTCAAGGAAGCCGCCATACACGCCGGGAATCGATACCACGCCGCCATTGCGACACGCCATCAATGCCTGGCGCAGTGCGATCGGACGATCGGTCTCCACCGCCAGCGCCTGCTTCACGCGGTCATACGCGCCCAGAATGCCCATGCCGTGCGCTTCCATGCCGACTGCATCGATGCAGGCGTCGGGCCCGCGTCCGCCGGTCAACTCCTTCAGCGCGGATGCGACATCGACTTCTTCATAGTCGAGCGTGATTGCCTTCGACTTCTCGCGCGCCATGCGCAGGCGTTCCGGAAAGCGGTCAATGCCGATCACACGTTCCGCCCCGAGCAGGTAAGCGCTCTGGATGGCAAACTGGCCGACCGGACCGCAACCCCAGACGGCGACCACGCTCCCTGGCTTGATTTCGCACGCTTCGGCGGCCATGTAACCAGTGGGAAGAATATCGGACAAAAACAGCACTTGCTCATCGGTCATGCCGTCGGGGATCTTGATCGGCCCCACATCGGCGTACGGCACGCGTGCATACTCGGCCTGACCGCCAGCATAACCGCCGGTCAGGTGGGAATAGCCGAAAATGCCTGCCGGCGAATGGCCCCACATTTTTTCCGCCATCGCCGCATTCGGATTGGAGTTCTCGCAGACCGAGTAGAGTTTTTCCTGGCAGAAGAAACAGTTACCGCAGGCGATCGGGAACGGCACAACGACGCGGTCGCCGATTTTCAGGTTTTTCACCTCGGCGCCGAGCTCGACGATTTCGCCCATGAATTCATGGCCGATGATGTCGCCCTTTTCCATGGTCGGAACGAAGCCGTTGTACAGATGCAGGTCGGACCCGCAAATCGCGGTCGACGTGATTTTGACAATAGCGTCGCGCGGGTTGAGGATTTCCGGATCGGGCACGTTATCGATCCGCACGTCTTTTTTTCCGTGCCACACATTTGCTCTCATCCCGGAGCTCCTTTCCTGAACAGCAGGCGATTCATTGCACCGCGCGGCCCGGACGGCTGGCCCACCGTGGTCGGAATTTCGCCGGTTTCAATCAGCCATTTGAAGCGTCGCAGGTCTTCATCAATCTGCTGCGACGGTTCTTCACCGAACATCTTCGCCACCAATGCTCCGGCCACGCCGGCCGGCGGGCTGTAGCTCATCATCACGCGCACGATGGTGCCGCGTCCGCCCGGCGCCGGCTCAAAGCGTACCGTGCCGGCATTGTCGACTTGCGCCCCCTCCAGCGAACGCCAGGCGACGTAGCGGCCCGGTTCGTCGGCGATCAATTCGGCGTCCCACTCAACGGTGGTGCCTGCCGGGCCACTCACCTTCCAGTGCATGCGGTTATCTCCAGTGAGCTGTACCGATTCCACATGCCGCATAAATCGCGGGAAGCTTTCGAAGTCATGCCAGAAGCGATAACACTCTTCCGGCGTCCGATTAATGGTGACGCTTTTTTCGAGGCGCACCTCGCCGGTGATGCTGACGCCCTGTCCCATTTGCTTGCGTTGCGTGTTGTCCATGCTGGAGATCAAATCGAGCAAGGCCACGCCCGCGACGGCGGCGGTGGCCAGCGTCACGCGACGCTGCTGGTGGCGTGGAGAGCGCGCTGCGATACCGAGCAGCGCCAGGTCAATGACATCGCCCGCCACACGCGCCCACAGCCAGTTTGCCGGCCGGCGCTGGCTCAGTATCCCGACACCGGCCGCAATCTCGCGGGCGCCGATGGCACGCATGACCCGCGGCCGCTCTGGCACGCCAACTGCACGCGACATGCCACGCGGCGCGAATAATTGCGCGAGGCCGAGACCGATGCTGAACCAGCCGAGCGCTTTGGCAAGCTGTTCGGCACGGTCTGCTTTAGGGGATCGGTAGAAGGTATCGTAAGAAGGGCTGACTTGCTGGTACTGCTCGATGGGGGAGTCGTTGATGGTCGGTAAGGGAGTTCGCACCTGCCCCGCCTGACCCGTACGCATTGTTTCGTCTTGCATCATTTTTTCTCCGTTGCGCTAGTTGCTGGCTGTGATGCTTCCGGTGCTGCTGCGTCAGCCGGACTAACGGATAACAATAATTTGACGGATCCGGCACGCCTGCCGGCCGCTAAACCATGGGGTCATGTTAGTCAAACGATAAGCTGGACTAGTTCCCGCAGCGGTGGCCATGCCAAGCCGCGCGGCCGACATTGCTGCGAGGAAGAATGCGGGAGAGGAAGGTTTTGCCGGCGAGAAGCAAGGAGAAACGTCTGCCGGAGATGCTGCTAAGGGCGCAGCAATGGAGCAACATGCCGCACGCGGCGGCAATGCTTGCTGCTTACTGTTTGGACTGGGTGTTGGCTTGGGTATCGGACGGCGGGTCGGTCTTGTCGCGGCTAATCGTCGCCATCTGCTCGAAGGTTTCCCAAGATAATTCGGTCACTTCCGGTTTCGGGATGTGACGGTAGTTCTCCAGGCCTTCGTTGATGTATTCGTCCGATGTTTCGTCCGGCTTCTTATCGTCGTTGGCGCTTTCCTGCGCCTTGCCGTCGGCTTCGCGCGGCATGTTTACCGCCTGCGTTGCTTCCTTGATCGGGAAACGCCAGTAGATTTTTTCCAGTTCCAGCCCGCAGGATTTACGAACATGTTCGCGCAGCGTCATTTCGATGATATGAGACAGGCGGAAGCGCTTCATCGGTTCGGATTCGACGACGGCGGTGTAGCGCTTGCCGTCGAAGCTCGTGGCATCGGCCGAAACCGCCACGCCGCTACGGCGAAAATACTCGATGATCGTGGCGCGGATCGCTCTGGCGTCATGTTTGGCGCGGCGTGCCTTGATCTTGACGGAGCTGGCGTACGCAAGAATGCCGATGATGAGCGCGGCAAGGACGGCGACCAGCGTCAGTGTGACTGCGTCAACATTGAAAGACATTCTTGTTCGACCTCACGGGCAGTGTCGGTTGATGACTTGGGACTTGATCCAAGATCATATCACTCCGGAATGCGGAATGACCCTAATTCACGAAAACGGGGCCATTACGGCGATTTTCATTGGAAAAACCGGTGCAAAAGCGCCCACTTCCCATCATCGGGAATGGCGCGCCGTCCGGCCAGAGGTACCTGTCTCTAACGGATACAAGAAGACCGCTGCGGCCGTAGGAGAAATTCCGACCCGCATCGGTAAGCTCGCCCCGACAGATGGTCAGCAAACTATTCAATCCGACTTGGCCAGCAGCGTGAAATGCTCGACGGTCGGCGGACCGGCAAAGAAGGAGCCGACGATACTGCGCCATTCGGTAAAAGCAGGCGACTGGCGGAAATCCACGGTATGGTTTTCCAGCGTTTCCCAGAAAATCGTCAAGACGTAACGCTCCGGCGTTTCGATGCCCTTGTTGATCTTGTAGCCACAAAATCCCTTGGCCTTGGAAATGACGTCATTGAGGCCGCGCTGGATCGCGAGGTCGAATTCGGCTTGCTTGCCGGGCTGGATGCGAATGTCGGCGAGTTCGAGAATCATGTGGGTTTCCGGTTGAGTGAATGAACAGCAGAATTATCACATCTTCGGGGCTTGCCAGTCACATGGCATCGCGGCCTCAACCTTCCCATACCTGATGGCAGTTGCGCCCCCTCTTCTTCGCCCGGTACATTGCCGCATCGGCATTGTTGAGCAGCTCTTCCGCCCGCGAGCCGTGCTGTGGATAAATGCTGATACCGATACTGCAGGTGAGCTCCATTGCGTGCGCACCCACCCTGATTGGCTGAGCGAACAGCGCGACCAGTTTCTCGGCGACGATCGTGTACTGGTCCGACTGCTGCAAATGCTCGACGATGATGGCAAATTCATCGCCACCCAGGCGCGAGATCGTATCTTCCTGGCGAATGATGCTTTGCATGCGGCTTGCCGCCTGCTTGAGCACATCGTCGCCGACATGGTGCCCGAGGCTGTCGTTGATTTCCTTGAAACGATCGAGGTCGATAAACATCACCGCAAACTGTTCGCCGTTGCGGTGCGCCTTGTTGATCGCCTGGACTAACCGGTCCAGGAACAAGATACGGTTGGGCAGTCCGGTCAGGTAATCGTGATGCGCCATGTAATCAAGCTGCAGTTGCTTGCTTTGCAGGTCACCCACCTGCAGGTTCAGGCGCACCGCCATCGACTGGAAGCTTTTTGCGAGATAACCAATCTCATCATTGCGATCAACCGGTAGCGCAGGCATCGGCTTTCCCGCGTCAAATTTGGCGAGCGCGCGTGCCATCGCATGGAGCGGCTGCGTCAGCACACGTGACAGCACCAGCGAGATAATGAGCGCCAGCAGGCTGAACAGAACAGTGATCTGCATGATGCTGACGCCTAGCATGCGACTGTCCTGCAATGCCTTTTCCAGTGGGGCCACCAGCCCGAGCAGCATGAAGCGATGGTCGGCGGCGGCGCCGAAGGCGACGCGCAGGAAGGCGCCCACGGCCCGGCCGTCGCCTTCGGGTTCGGCCACGGTTAACACCAGATTGTTTTTCTTGCGCTCCAATACCGGCCGGATTTCCTTGATGTCGTCCTGGATTAGGATGCGCCTGCCCTGGTCGAAACCAAAGGTTTTGGCTGCATCCGGATGGATCAGATAATCGCCCTCGTCGTTCGCCAGCAGCACTGAAATATCGTCAGGAATGTCAGTACGCAGACGATTGAACATGCCGTCGAGGTCCACGTTGATGATCAGGATGCCGAACACGTCGCCGTTTGCAGCGCGGATAGCGGTCGCAATGCGCAAGGTCGGTTTGTTCAGCCCCTGGTGCGCGCCTTGTTCGCGATTGAGGTTGATACGGGAAAAATACAGCTCGCCGTCGGGCATTGCCAGCGAATCGTAAACGTAGGGGAAATGGCCCTTTTCCTGCAGTTCGCTGGCGCGCACCGCCTGGATGCCCGCATCGTCACGATCCACGCGCACCAGTTCGCGGCCATTGTTCGCCGCGCCAATGAAGCGGATCTGGAAGTATTCGACGTGTGACGCCAGCAGGCTGAAAAAAATTTCTTCCAGCTTGATTTCCTCGGCGCGCCGGCGCGCAGCGGGCAGGTGCGGATCGGCAAGCTGCCGCACACCGGGCAAGGCGGCAATGAATTTCACATCGTTGACCGTTTGTTCCAGCGAGTAGTTGATGCGTCGCGCAAGCACTTGGGTCGCGGTGAGCAGTTTCTGCTCCGCCGAGCGAGTGAGCAGTTTGCGGCTTTCCGTGTACACGTAATAGCCGGTCAGCGCGGTCGACAGGATGCCAAACAGCGCCAGCCAGAAACCGAGCTTGAGAGCGACGTTAAGGCGCATCAGAATTTCTCCGGACCGTCGCCCGATAGTATCCGGTTCCACAGCGCGTTGCGCTTGGCGAAATCCTCCAGCGGTTCGAGCCAGATGATCTTGTCTTTCTGACTGCTGTCCGCAGGTGGCGTGATTGTGTTGGCCAAGCCTTGGCGGGTGGTCAGCGCGGCGCTGACGCTCTTCTCCAGCGTGTAGTTGATCCAGCGCTCGGCCGTTGCCCGGTTCCGCGCACCGCGCGTGACAGCCCAGCAATCGAGCCAAGCTAGTGCGCCTTCGCGCGGGATTACGTAGCCGACGTCCGCACCGGCCTGCTGCAATGCCTTCAATTGTTGCGTGCCGTAATTGGCGTACACCAGCGCAATTTCGTTTTCCCTATACAGCTTCACGACCTCTTCCGGCGACCCGTAAAAGGTACGTACATTGCGACGCAATTCAACCAGTTTTTTAGCGGTGACGCGGAATTCCGCCGGCGTCAGGCGAAACGGGTTTTGCACGCCAAGCATCAGTCCCGCGAGCGAAAAATTGTGATTGCTGGTGTTATGCGCCAGCACGCGGCCGCGATACGCCGGGTCCCACAACGCCCCTATCGACTGCGGCGGCTGCTTGACCAGCTTGCGGTTGTAGATCAGTCCCATTTCCGAATAGGTATAGGGAATCGCATACACAAGATTGTTACGCACGATACCGGGAATCGCTTCGAACTTGCGAAAGCGCGGAGACTGATTTTCGAGATTGGGAATGCTACGCAGATCGATCGGCGCGACGAGGCTGCCGTCGATGTAGCGCTGCAGCTCCGCGGTATTGACCGCGAACAGATCGTAGTCCGCACCGTTGTTGTTGCGGATCTTGTCCCATAACTCGTCGTCGGAATGGACATAGCTGACTTGCACGCTGATGCCGGCCAGGCGCTCAAAATCGGCAACCAGGTCCGGATCGGCGTAGCCCGGCCACGCAAGGATACGCAGATGCTCCGCAGCGAAGGCGCAGGGCGCCATCAGCAGTGCCGCGCCCATCGTAAGGCTGGCAAGCACCCGCCTGCGGGTCCGCGCAGGCGATTTTGCAAGAGTGGCGAAGCTGTTCATCAAGAGCCGTTCCCTTACTATGATTCTTGCCATCGCCACAGGGCACATAGCAGTATCCTCTGCAGCGCCCGCTGCAGTAAGCGCCCTGACGACTTCTGACTCTTGGTATACAAGTCAAGTAGAGCCGAACAGCGTGTTTCCGTCAAGTACGATTTGATCCGGTACGCATTTAACGCCTTGTGAACCGGGTTTGCGCGGTTCAATTTACCGGTACAGGGTAAACTGTCGGTTTTTTGCTGCGTGCTTTCCAGAAACGGAAAGAGCCCGAACTTTCGCTTACCTTCCCCCACCATGACCACTTTCCACATTGAGAACGTCAACGTCACATCCTTTGACCAAATGCCAACGCCAGAGGAACTGCATGCGCGGCTGCCGCTGTCGGATGCAGCGGCCAATGTGGTGATGCAGGGCCGCGAGGCGATGCGCAACATCCTTGATCGCAAGGACCCGCGCCTGTTTGTGGTGGTCGGTCCGTGCTCGATCCATGACCCGGCTGCCGGCCTCGACTACGCACGCCGCCTGAAGAAGCTGCAGGAAGAAGTGAAAGACACGCTGCTGCTGGTGATGCGCGTCTATTTCGAAAAACCGCGCACTACCACGGGCTGGAAAGGCTACATCAATGATCCGGACATGGACGATTCCTTCCACATCGAACGCGGCATGGCCAGCGCGCGCCAGTTCCTGCTCGACGTTGCCGAACTCGGCGTGCCGACCGCGACTGAAGCGCTTGATCCGATTTCGCCGCAATTCCTCGGCGACCTGATCGCGTGGACGGCGATCGGCGCGCGCACCACCGAATCGCAGACGCACCGCGAAATGTCGTCGGGCCTGTCGACCCCGGTCGGATTCAAGAACGGCACCGACGGCGACATCGGCATCGCCATCAATGCGATCCTGTCAGCATCGCATCCGCATTCATTCCTTGGGATCAACGGCCAAGGCCGCGTTTCCATCGTACGCACCAGCGGCAATCGTTACGGGCACGTCGTACTGCGCGGCGGCGATGGCCGCCCCAACTATGACACCGTGTCGGTGGCAATGGCGGAACAGGCATTAGCGAAAGCAAAGTTACCGGCTAACATCGTGGTCGACTGCTCCCATGCAAACAGCTTCAAGAACCCAGACCTGCAGCCGCTGGTGATGGCCGACGTCGTGAACCAGGTCCGCCTCGGCAACAAGTCGCTGGTCGGCGTGATGATTGAATCCAACATCGTCAGCGGCAAACAGGCGATTCCGGAAGACTTGTCCAAGCTGGTGTATGGCTGCTCGGTCACCGACGGCTGTGTCGGTTGGGATACCACGGAAAAGATGCTGCGCGAAGCCGATACGCTGCTACGCGAAGTGCTGCCCCTACGCTTGAAGTAATCCGGCATGCGGCGCGGAACTGCCTTTTCGCGCCGCTGTCCAGCCGAATAGGTCCTGCGCTTTCAAAACACCATGACGAAGAAAAAGCCTGCTGCGCTGCTGCGACGTGTGACTGCATACGCAACACTCGGCATCGGCCTCGCTATCACCGTCATGAACGCCGAGGCGCAGGATGCGATTGGCAAGCGCGTCGCCCCCTGCATGACCTGCCACGGCAAGGAAGGCCGCGCGACCAGCGATGGCTACTATCCGCGCATCGCCGGCAAACCAGCGGGTTACCTCTATAACCAGCTGCGCAATTTCCGCGACGGCAGGCGTGAGCAATATCCCCTGATGACCTACCTGGTGCAGCATCTGTCCGACGACTATCTGCAGGAGATGGCGACTTACTTTGCCGGTCAGCACCTGCCCTATCCACCACCGCAAGTAGCCACCGTCTCTGCTGCTGTACTGGAACGCGGTCGTGCACTGGCCGCCAACGGCGATGCATCACGCAATATTCCTGCCTGCATGGCCTGCCATGGCAAGACATTGACTGGCGTCGCACCCGCGTTGCCGGGTTTGCTCGGTTTGCCGCGCGATTACATCAATGCGCAATTCGGTGCATGGCGCGAAGGTTCGCGCAGAGCCGCCGCGCCCGATTGCATGGGAGAAATCACCAAGCGCCTGACGGTAGAGGACATCAGCGCGGTGTCGGCCTGGCTCGCTGCGCAAGCGATGCCGGCCAATGCGACGCCGGCCGCAGCGCTGGACGGCAAGCTCCCGATTGCCTGCGGCAGCATGCCGCAATGAGGGGCCATCCATGACCCGCAAACGCATTGCAGTCGCGCTCACTCTCGCCATCCTGCTGGCAATTGCTGTCGCCTTCATCCTCTATGTCGGCCTGCGCGAAGATGCGGGCGCGGCAATATCGACGCCGGCGAACAAGGAAGAAATGATTGCACGCGGAGCCTATCTTGCACGGGCTGGTGACTGCCTTGCCTGTCACACCATGCGCGGGGGCGCGCCGTATGCAGGCGGGCGTGCGATCCAGACACCCTTCGGCGTGATCCACTCCCCCAACATTACTTCGGACCGCGACACCGGCATCGGCGCATGGAGTGCGGATGACTTCTGGCGCGCGCTGCATAACGGCAAAGCGAAGGATGGCAAGCTGCTGTATCCCGCCTTCCCGTTCCCGAATTACACGCGGGTCACGCGCGCCGATTCGGATGCGCTCCATGCGTACTTCATGACCGTCACGCCGGTGCGACAGGCCAGCAAGGAACCTGAACTGCGCTTTCCGCTCAACCAGCGCGCATTGCTCGTCGCATGGCGCGCACTGTATTTCCGTCCCGGCGAATTCCGCGCCGACGCCCAGCAGAATCCCGAGTGGAACCGCGGTGCTTACCTGGTGCAAGGACTCGGTCACTGCAACGCCTGCCACACACCGCGCAATTTCCTCGGGGCGACACACGACAAGAGCGACCTGAGCGGCGCAAGAATTCCAATGCTCGACTGGTATGCGGCCTCACTGACCGGCGAAAGCGAGGCCGGCCTCGGACAATGGACCGTGCAGGAACTGGCCGATTTGCTGGAGACCGGCGTATCGGCACGCGGTGCGGCATCTGGCCCAATGGCAGAGGTGGTTCGCCAGAGCTTGCAGCATCTGTCCGACAACGATATCCGCGCGATGGCGGTGTATCTGAAATCCTTGCCGCAAGCAGTTGCCGCGAAGACGGAAGCCGCGCCGAAGACATGGCCAGAGGAAGAAAAAGTGTTGAAGCTAGGCGCTGCGCTGTACGAAAAACATTGCGTCGACTGCCACAAGGCAAACGGTACAGGGGCACCACCGGATTACCCTGCGCTTGCCGGCAATCATGCGGTGATGCTGACGTCGCCGGTGAATCCAATCCGCGCATTGCTGCATGGGGGCTATCCGCCCAGCACCCAGGGCAATCCGCGTCCGTATGGCATGCCGCCCTTCGGCGCAATATTGAGCGACGACGAGGCAGCCGCGCTGCTGTCGTTCATCCGCAACGCGTGGGGCAATCACGGGTCGATGATCACCGCCGAACAAGTAAACCGGTATCGCGCCGTGCCGCTGGACTAGCAAGAAAAGTTTCCTCGCATCCGCTGTATGCGCAGGAAAGCGGAATACAACTTGCTTCGATTTCTGCATCGCCATCAGACCATCGGGAGCGAAGCATGGAAAAATTATCCCGACACGCATTCTTCCGTGCGGCCGGCGCTGCCGTCGCCGCCAATGCAGCCGAAGCGCATGCGCTCAAGACCGGGACACCGCCGGCACCCGTTACGCAACTGCCTGCGTATATTTTTTTCAATCCGGATGAAGCAAAGTTCATCGAAGCCGCTATCGAGCGCCTGTATCGCAGCGGCCGCTGGCATGATAGTGCGCCGACGCAAGTCTATCGGTTGCGGTGTACACCGGCCAAGCTGTTCTGCAATGCATTACGCGGCATTCGCGACGACTTTAAAAAACGCAGCGGCCCGGTATCTGGCGGGGGAGCATATGAAGCCCAAACGGAGAAGCGCAGTAGGAGATGATTGAACCCGATTTATATTGATCAAGGAGCCATCCATGTACCAGTACAAAAGGCGCATTATTCTGCGCGCCATTTCAACTGCGGCGGTCATTCCGGTGACCGGCATGCCATTGCACGCAATTGGCGCTGTGCAAAAGGTCGACCCCAAGGACCCGCAGGCAATCAGTCTCGGCTATACCGACGATTCCTCCACCGTCGACAGCAAGAAATTCCCGAAACACGATCGTTCCCAGCTGTGCAGCAACTGTCAGTTTTATCAAACTGCGCAGGAAGCCGCCGGCATTGCGCCATGCACCATCTTCGCCGGCAAGGGCGTCGCCGCGAAGGGCTGGTGCAGCGCGTGGGCGAAGAAGGCTGGTGGAACATCCGGCGCATCCGGCTCGTCGGGTTCCGGCGCATCGGGGTCGGGGTCATCCAGCTCTCGTTCATCCGGATCAACGGGAACCGGCGGATCCAAGTCGTCGGGCTATTAAGCCGCGCTAGCGAGACCCGCTACGGCAGTAGCGCTTGCTGTGATCCTGAACGCTGCGGGAGGACGGCGCTCGTGATGCGCCTGTATCTCGTATAGTAGAGGGCCAAACAGGCACACAACTCAGCTCATGCGCATCCTCAATTCCATCGAAACTGCACGCGCCCTTCCCTTTGCAAAACTGGTCGATGCCGTTTCACTGGCAGCCACGCAGCTGGCGGACGGCCATATCAATGCACCGGAGCGGCTGGTGGTACCGATCGACGCAGCAAGCGTATTGCTCTGCATGCCGGCGGTTGCCGCAGATATCGGCGTCACCAAACTGATCACAGTGCACGCCGACAATGCACGGCATCGTTTGCCGGTGATACAGGGCGAAGTGACGGTATTCGACAGCGCCACCGGACGACGGCTGGCATTACTGGATGGTCCAACCGTCACGGCACGCCGCACGGCTGCGGTGACGCTGCTCGGCATCCAACATCTGTCACCGGCCAAGCCTTCATCGGCAATGCTGATCGGTACCGGTGTGCAGTCAGCCGCCCATGCGGATGCGCTGATCGAATTTTTCGGCATTGAACGTTTTGCGGTTGCTAGCCGCGATATCGCGAATGCGCAGAAATTTTGCGAAGCCTTGCAAGGGCGATACCCGCATGTCAATGCAACAGCGATCGCCATGCCCGATCTGACCGCGCACTGCGTCGAGATGGACCTCGTGATTGCACTCACCACGTCGAAGACGCCGGTCATTCCGCCGCAATTGCCGCCCACGACGCTGGCAATCGGTGTCGGCGCGTTCAAGCCGGAGATGGCGGAATTCCCGCCGCAGCTGCTTCAGGCACGCAGCATCGTGGTGGATCATCTTGCCGGTGCGCAGCATGAAGCCGGCGACCTGCTGCAGGCAGGCATCGACTGGACTGGAGTCCGCGAACTCTCCCAGGTGGTGAAACAGGGATGGCTCCATGCTGATGTCGTTCCGGTATTGAAAACCGTGGGCCATGCCGCGTGGGATCTTGCTGCTGCGCGCGTAGTCATCGGGGGCTGAACGTACATCCGTGTGGCGCGCATTTTGCGTGACTTCCTCCTCCAATGTGCGGAGGATGCATCATGGCAAAGACCGTTGGCGACTTTATCCTGCAGCGCCTGAATCAATGGCATGTCCGCCGTATCTATGGCTATCCCGGCGACGGCATCAATGGCGTGATGGGGGCGCTCGGCAGGCAGGATGCCATCGAATTCGTCCAGACACGGCATGAAGAACTTGCCGCCTTCATGGCCAGTGCCCATGCAAAATTTACCGGCGAGGTGGGTGTTTGTCTTGCCACTTCCGGCCCCGGCGCGATCCATCTGCTGAACGGCTTGTATGATGCAAAACTGGATCACCAGCCAGTCGTCGCCATCATCGGCCAGCAAAAGCGTGCAGCGATGGGCGGCGACTATCAGCAGGAAGTCGACTTGTTGTCCCTGTTCAAGGATGTCGCGCATGACTATGTGCATATGGCAACAACAGCGGAGCAAATACGGCACCTGATCGACCGTGCTGTGCGCATTGCACGCGAGCAGCGCACCGTCACGTGCGTGATCGTGCCGAACGACTTGCAGGAACTCGAAGCCGTCGAGATACCGCCGCATGAACACGGCACCGTGCATTCCGGCATCGGCAGCACAGCGCGTAGCGTGGTGCCGGCGATGGATGGCTTGCAACAAGCAGCCGAAATACTCAATCGCGGCAAGAAGGTGGCGATTCTCGCCGGCGCTGGCGCGTTGCAGGCAACCGATGAACTGATTGAAACCGCCGAGGCGTTGGGCGCAGGTATTGCGAAGGCGCTGCTCGGCAAGGCATCGGTGCCGGATGATTTGCCCTTTGTCACCGGTGCGATCGGCATGATCGGCACGCGTCCCAGCTTCGACATGATGAATGAATGCGACACGCTGCTGATGGTCGGATCGAGCTTTCCGTATTCCGAATTCCTGCCGCAGGAAGGCAAGGCGCGCGGCGTGCAGATCGACCTCGATGGCAGGATGCTGAGCCTGCGCTACCCCATGGAATGCAACCTGATCGGCGACGCCCGCGCATCATTGCGCGCGCTCTTGCCGCTGCTTGACCGCAAGAGTGACCGGAGTTGGCGCGTGCAAATCGAGAGCAACGTGCAGCACTGGCGACAGGTGCTCGAGCGCCGGGCGATGGATGCGGCAAAGCCGATCAATCCGCAGCGCGCATTTCACGAACTGTCGCCTCGCCTGCCGGACGATTGCATCCTGACCTGCGACTCGGGTTCGGCGACTGCCTGGTATGCACTACACCTCCAACTTCGGCGCGGCATGATGGCGTCGCTCTCCGGCGGACTGGCTACCATGGGCTGCGCTGTGCCGTACGCGATCGCTGCGAAGTTCGCGCATCCGCAACGCCACGTGATTGCGCTGGCCGGCGACGGGGCGATGCAGATGAACGGCATCAACGGCCTGATCACGATCGCAAAATGCTGGCGCGACTGGGGCAATCCGAAGCTCGTGGTTGCCGTGCTCAATAACCGCGATCTGAACTTCGTCACCTGGGAGCAGCGCGGCCAGGAAGGCGATCCAAAGTATGCGCCCTCGCAGGAGTTACCGGACTTTGCGTACGCGGACTTTGCACGCATGCTCGGACTGCACGGCATCCGTGTCGAACGCGCGGAGGATATCGGCGCAGCGTGGGACAAGGCATTTGCAGCGGACCGCCCCTGCCTGGTGGAGTTGATGGTCGATGCCGACGTGCCGCCACTACCGCCGCAGATCACACGCAAGCAACTGTCTTCCTACTATCGCGCCATCGACAAGGGCGATCCCGATGCGGCTGCCATCCGGGATGCCATGGAAAAACAGGCGTCGGAACAGTGAGTGGCAAGCGTGATTGGTTTGAAAAGGATGTTGCAAATGACGACTTCACGATCCCGCCCAGTGGCGGGGACACGCAATCCCGGTGACGAAGCCGAACCCGGATCGCAACAGACCGGTGAAACGTCCTGCCCGGTCTGTCATGGCAGCGGCAAGACACCAGAGCATCACATGTGCATGCACTGCGGCGGGACCGGCCTGGTGGTGGTGATCGTAGGCGACGCCTAGAGCGGTTTGACAGCGCATGCAAGGGCGGCGGGATCGTCCCCTTGCATGCGCTGGCAAATCGTTCTAACGCCCGTTCTGCTGATTGAGGCGCCGCTTTTCAAGTTCGCGATCGGGTGTCGGTATGGCGATCGGATCGCTGGCGGGGAACGTCATTTCGACGGCATCGTCGAGCTGTTCCTGCTCTTTCTCGTCGGGGTCGTCCGACGCGACCTTGCGCTCGGTGACGTCGCGATGCGATGCATCGTGCGAGGACACATCCTTCGGCGTTACGGACTTCGAGTCATTGCCATGCGAAGAAGCCTGTTCGTGCAACTTTTTCTTCTTGTCATCTTCGTCGGAAGGTCTCTTGAGATTCGACATGTGTTTTCTCCAGTAAATTACATGAGCAGGCCATTGCGGCACCTGCCTTCATGCGATCCCCGGAAACACGAAAAAGTTTCCTGTTTGTTCTCAAATGCGTATCAAACGAGGTCTTGGTCGGACAATTCCTTTTTGAGATACGCGTAGAACACCGGTGCCGCGATGACTCCCGGCAAGCCGAAAATTGCTTCCATCGCGAGCATGGCCGCCAGCAGTTCCCAAGCGCGCGCATTGATATGCGAACCGATAATCTTTGCATTCAGGAAGTATTCCAGCTTGTGTATGACGATCAGGAACAGCAGCGACGCGAGCGCAATCGCCAGCGAATGCGACAAGCCGACGATCACGATGACCGTGTTTGAAATCAGGTTGCCGATCACCGGCAGCAGGCCGGCGACGAAGGTGATCGCAATCATGCTCTTGGTGAGTGGCAGATGAATGCCCGCCAGCGGCAGGATGATCAACAGATAGATCGCCGTGAAGGCAGCATTGATGGCCGCAATGCGCACTTGGGCAAACACGATGCTGCGAAAAGCCTTGTGCAGGTTGACAACGCGCGCGTGCAATGCGGCGGCGAGCGGCCTGTAAACCGGTCGGGTGGTCGTGTCGTACAGCGCAGCCATTGCACCGATCACCATGCCTACCAGCAGATGCGCGATCACGCGGCCTGCCTGCTGGCCGATCGTTTGCGCGTGCGCCGCATGGGCACGCAGCCATTCGGTGATTGCCGCGCGGACCGCCTCGGCATTGGCCGGCACATAGTCCTTCAACCATGGCGGCATCTGGCTGCGCGAGGACTCGACGATGTCCGCCATTCTTTTCATCAACGTCTCGATGCTGCCGGCGTCGCTCTGGAAAAAGCCCATCGTGCTCCAGACCGCAAGCGACAATAACAGCACAATCAGCGTGCCGAGAATAGCCACCGCGATGACGCGTGCGCGCTGGTCGCTGATGTTCTTGCCGAGCACCGGCGCCAGCACATGCACCAGCGAATACACCAGCAGCCCGGAAAACAGAGCGGCCAGCAAGCCCTTGTACAGCACCAGGAACAGCGCGCCGGCGGCAAGCAGATAGGAAGCAATGGTGGTTAAATGGATCTTTTGCTGTTCGGGCATGATGTCGTTTTGTTTCGCGGAATGCTGAAGCTTACGACATATCGGCGCATTCTGGCCATGGATCATGTTGTGACAAGCAAACCGGAATTCAACTCTAATCGCCTTCATACCTATGAGCCATCTCTTTTCTCCCATCAGCCTTGGAAAACTGACCCTGAACAACCGCATCGCGATCGCGCCTATGTGTCAGTATTCCGCCGACAACGGCTCGGCAAGCGCCTGGCACATGATCCACCTTGGTCATCTCGCGCTGTCGGGCGCCGGCCTGCTGATCATTGAAGCGACGGCGGTCGAGCCGGAGGGACGCATTTCCCCGGCCGATCTCGGCTTGTGGTCAGATGCAAATGAAAGCGCGCTGGCCACGGTGCTGCAGGGGATCCGCAAACACTCGCCCATGCCTGTCGCGATCCAGCTCGCGCATGCGGGTCGCAAGGCGTCCACCCATGTGCCGTGGGAGGGCGGCAAGTCGATTCCATCGAACGCCGGCGGCTGGAAAACCGTTGCGCCGTCGGCGATGCCGTTTGCCGAACACGATGAGACGCCAATCGCACTCGACGCCGCAGGCTTGCAGCGCATCCGGGATGCGTTTGCCGCTGCGGCATGGCGCGCCGATCGTCTTGGCATTGATGCAATCGAGGTACATGCCGCGCACGGCTACCTGCTGCATGAATTCCTGTCCCCGCTGTTGAACCGGCGGGAGGATGCATATGGCGGCTCACTGGAAAACCGCATGCGTTTTCCGCTGGAGATTTTCGATACTGTTCGTTCCAACTTCAATGCGGACAAGCCGGTCGGCATACGCGTGTCGGCCACCGACTGGGTGGAAGGCGGCTGGGATATCGAACAGACCGTCGCGCTTGCACAAGAACTGAAGAAGCGCGATTGCGCTTTCATCGACGTGTCGAGTGGCGGCCTGTCCGCCTTGCAGCAGATCCCGCTCAGGCCGGGTTACCAGGTGCCGTTTGCCGAGCGCATCAAGCGCGACAGCGGCATGCCAACGATTGCTGTCGGCCTCATCACCGAAGCAAGGCAGGCGGAAGAGATCATCGCCATCGGACAAGCCGACATGATTGCGCTGGCGCGTGGCATGTTGTACGACCCGCGCTGGCCGTGGCATGCGGCAGCAGAACTGGTCGCGCAGGTGGATGTGCCGCCGCAGTACTGGCGTTCGCAGCCGCGCGAATTAAAGAATTTGTTCAAGGACCGGAATTTGGGATAAGCCGGAAATGCCGCACGCCAGGGTCTGTCATCCCTTCGTTTGCGAGATGCGTTTGCATTCTTCAACCAATCGATGACACGCCCTAGTCCTCGACCCGTCGCGCCAGCCATTCGGCGACGATGCCCTGCGCCAGGCATTGGGCGCCATCAACGATGTGCAGTCCGGTATTCGCATGGCGCACGACACTGCTAAGGTCGAGACAGGCGACGATCAGTGTATCGACGCCGGCATCGCCCGCACGCGTGGTGAGTTTGCTCCAGTGGTGTGCAAACACCTGCGGATCCGTCGACATGCGGGTCGCAGCGAGCAGGCGATCGACCTCATTCTGCCATTCCAGATCGATCAGCTTGTAACCGCTGCGATGAATCGCCTTCTGGAAGATTCGCGATTCGGCAGTCGGCCGCGCAGCGATCAACGCCAGTTTTTGCGTGGACAGTGGAATGGCCTCTAGCGTCAAATCAACCATGTTCAGCAAGCGCACAGCGACGGATTCGGCCAGGCGCGGATAAGAGATGTGCGCGGTATTGCAGGCGATCGCGAGAAAGTCAACGCCCGCTTTTTCCAGATACTGCAATCCGTCGCAAATCGCCGCTTCCAGCGCCGTATGGTCGACCGGACGATCGTCGTAGAACGGCGTCGGCTGTGAACAGATCAGCATCTTGGGAAAATCGATGTCGTGGCGCGCACCGTATTGCGCCTGGCATTCATTGACGATGAGGTCGATGAAGGGCGCGGTGGAACGCGGCCCCATGCCGGCAAGGATGCCGATGGTCGGTGATGGCATGCGCGCCTCCCTGTTCATATACCCTCCAACGCCGCGAAACGGCATTGAACAGGCGCAGCAAACGGCATGCCATGCAATTTGCATGGCTTTCAAACGAATCAGTGCCAATTAATGGTCGACACCGGATCAACACTGACAAATATGGTCAGTCGCGGCGATCAATATACGTCGCAGGCGAACGGCCGGCTCAAAGATCAAACTGCAGCGGCATGCAGGCCAGGCGTCCCGTTTTAGCGGCGGCGTCCGCCTGTTCTCTCGTCTCGTGTTGCGTGATCACGTAGCGGTCGCTGCTGCGCACATCCTGATTGCGGTAGATGTTCACCCATAACTGCTGCCGCTGCGGCACGTTTTCCAGAAAGCGCGGACCGTTTTCCGACAGTTGGCCATCGAGCGTGAACACGGTTACGACCTCGTCGTCGCCGATGTAACCGTGCACCTTATAGATCGGATGCCGGGCTCGCGTGGTGATAATCTCGACCGACTGCTTGGAAGTGATCAGGCGCACCGGTTTGCTGAAGTCGAGCGGCGGCAGTTCTGCCTGGGTGTTCGCCGGCGGCTGCTCCTTCTGCGCCGAGCGCGTGGTGGTGTAGCGCGGTGCATCGAAGGTTTTCTCCTGCGGCGCTTCACCGTTCGCGCGCGTGGTATGCGGCGCTTGCGCAGCCTGGGATTCTCGCATCGGCTCCTGCGTCACCGGCGGCTCCTTTCTCAAAGGGGCTTTTTTGGTTGTGGTGTTGCCGTTCGCCGGTCGAGCCGAGCGCGGCGGTTTATCGAAAGTTCGGCGTGGAACGTTGAAAGTCACCTCATAGTTGTACAACTGCTCATCCGTCATGTCGGGGTACGGCGCCGGATGGCCACCGTCGACGGTGCGATATTCGATCACAGGCTCACGCTTGCCCAGAAGGGTGCCAAGTATGCCCACGTCCTTCTCCTTCAATCAATTTCCGAAACACAAATCGTGGACCGGTCCGCAGCGTAAGCCTCGCGCGATCCATACTGGCGCGAGGCCTGATTGCTGCCATGGCGTATCGTTCTTTCGACTGTCGGCAGGCGGGCTGGTTCGGGTGGCGAAGGCGTTTCGCGAGGTCATTTTGTTTCCGTTTGTAGCAAACGAAACGGGAATTGTTGCCTCGCATTACGAATACATGCGCTTGCCGTTGTGGGTCATGCTTTGACCAGCCTGACACGCGTAATTTCCGACGGCGCGCCGAACCGTTTCGGCGGCCCCCAATAGCCGGTACCACGGCTGGTGTACACCCACAGCGAGTGCAGCCGGTTGAGTCCGGCGACATAGGGCTGCTGCATCGGCACGAAAAAATTCCACGGAAAGAACTGGCCGCCGTGCGTGTGACCGGACAATTGCAGGTCGAATCCGGCATCTGCCGCCGCTGTCGCAGTGCGCGGCTGATGCGCCAAAAGCACCTTGAGCGCGACATGCGACGGTGCACCGCGCAGCGCAGCATGGGGATCGCTGCGATGTGACGCATCGAAATGATGGGCGCTGTAGTCGGTCACGCCGGCCAGTAGCAGCGCGGCGCCATCATGTTCCAGCACCACATGCTGGTTCAGCAGCACGGTCAGGCCGAGCCGGCGCACTTCGACAATCCAGTCATGGGCGTTCGAGTAATACTCATGATTGCCGGTAACGAAGTACGCGCCGTGCCGGCCTTTGAGCCGCGCCAGCGGCGCGGTATGCGGCGCCAGATGGTGCACGCTGCCATCCACCAGGTCGCCGGTAACGGCGATGAGATCGGCATCGAGTGCGTTGACCGCGTCGACGATGCGATCGAGATAGCCGCGCTTGATGGTTGGCCCGACATGGATGTCGCTGATCTGCGCGATGGTGAAGCCGTGCAGCGCGTCGGGCAAACCGGCGATCGGCACATCGACGTCAACGATCGCGGCCACCCGCCGCGCATTGAGCAAGCCGACCAGCGTGGCAATTGCCGCAAGCGCCGCAACCGCGACCGCGCTCCACGTCACCAGCGTCATGTTGTACCAGCCAAACAGGCCAAGGACGCCGAACATCAAATCGCGCAGCAGCGTGAACACGAACAGCGAAGAAAACATGCCGAGCGCGAGCAGCCCCGCCCAGGCCACCCGGTCCGCCAGCGGCTGACGCCGGATGACGTGCGACAGCAGGCCGGCAGGCACCAGCAGAAAGGAAGCCAGCAGCCAGAGTCCGCCCAAGATGCGAAAAACTGGCGCGACCGGCAGATCCGGCAGCACGCGTGCACCAATATAGACGTGCAGCAGTGCAAGCACGCCGAGAATGATGAAGGGTGAAGCGCGTAATCGCATCGAAGATTCCGATTGAAATAAGAAACCATGCAGCCAGAAGCTTGCTACATGCGATTAGTTGTATCTTGGGATCAAAGACACGCATTCAATAGCCGCTTGTGCGGGAACCCTGTGTGCGAATGCACAATCTATTTCTAAAAATTCCAGAGCAGAGTCATTTGTTGCGCTCTACTTTGAGGGGCCGGTCGCAGATCAGCGAGTGAGCAGGCTGCGGACGTTCTGAACAACATGTTGCCCGTCAACCATGGGAGTAAGCGATGCCGCAGGTGCCGGATTACGCAGCCGCGATCAACGCGTCGCCGTATCACTATGTTTTTCTGGCACCTGACCTCACCATCATCGGCGCCAATGATACCTATTTGCGCACGACGCAGCGCTCACTCGACCAACTGATCGGCCGTAACGTATTCGAGGCGTTTCCACCGGCGCCGGGCGATGAAGCCGGCGCGACGCAATTCCGCCAATCGTTTGCACGTGTTCTGGCCACCGGCAAGCCCGATACGATTTCCCTGGTGCGTTATGCCGTTCCGGACCCTTCCGGAACAGGCAGCATGATCGAAAAATACTGGAGCGTGGTCCACACGCCGGTACTTGATGAGCATGGCAAGGTCCGCTTCCTGGTCCAGAATCCGATTGACGTCACCGATCTGTATCTGCTGAAGAAAGCACTGCGTGCTGCGGAAAAAGAACGCGAGTCGACTTTTCAAACCGAAGGCCGGGTCTTCACGCACGCACAGATGCTGGAAGCCGCCAACCGCATGCTCGATGCGGAACTGAGCAACCTGCGCCGCCTGTTCGAGCAGGCGCCCGGCTTCGTTGCCGTGGTGCGAGGCACGGAATTCGTATTCGAACTTGCCAACGAAGCGTACTACCAACTGGTCGGACATCGCGACTTGATTGGCAAGCCATTCCGTGATGTGCTCCCTGACCTGGAAGGACAGGGTTTTGTCGAAGCGATGGAATCGGTATTCACCTCTGGCAAAGCATTTGTCGGTCGCGAGCTGAAAGCCGTCCTGAAACGCGAACCGGACAAGCAAGCCGAAGAGATTTATCTCGATCTGGTGGTGCAGCCCATCATGGGCCCGAGCGGTGCGGTGTCCAGCCTGTTCATTCAAGGGCATGACATCACAGCGCAGAAACGCGCGCAGGATGAATTACGCGTCAGCAACGAGCGCTGGAAGCTGGCGATCGAAGGTGCCGGTGACGGCGTATGGGACTGGAATATGGAAACCGATGAGGTGAACTACTCCAGGCGCTGGAAGGAAATTATCGGGTATGGCGAACATGAGATTGGCTCGTCCATCGAAGAGTGGCGCAACCGGCTGCACCCAGATGATCTGCCGATTGCCATGGAGGCGATCCGCGACTGCATCGAAGGCCGCACCCCATCCTTCATCAAAGAATTGCGGCTCCGCTGCAAGGATGGTGGCTGGAAATGGACACTTGCGCGCGCGATCGTGGTGACACGCGATGCGCAGCAGCGTCCGCTGCGCATGACCGGCACCATGACCGATATCTCCGAAAAGAAAGAGTCCGACGAGCGTATCTGGCACCATGCCAATTTCGATGCGTTGACGGGTTTGCCGAACCGACGCCTCTTTCGCGACCGGCTCGACCATGAAGTGCGAAAGGCGCGCCGTAACCGTCTGCAGGTGGGGCTGCTGTTCATTGACCTCGACCGTTTCAAGGAAGTCAACGACCTGCTAGGGCACGACGCCGGCGACACACTGCTTGCCGAAGCGGCGCGGCGGCTGTGCCAGTGCGTGCGCGCCTCGGACACGGTCGCGCGATTGGGCGGCGACGAATTCACCGTGATCCTGGGGGAACTCGATAATGTCGCGCACGTGGAATATATTGCGCAAAAAATTCTCGCCGCGCTGGCCGAACCATTTCAGCTCGGCAATGAGATTGCCTACGTTTCCGGCAGTGTCGGCATTACGCTGTACCCCGGGGATGCCAGGACCCCGGAGGACCTGATTCGCAACGCTGACCAAGCAATGTATGCGGCCAAAAGCGCCGGCCGCAATCAGTTCAGCTATTTCACACGCTCGATGCAGGAACAGGCGCACCAGCGGCTACGCCTCGGCGGCGATCTGCGCAATGCGCTGCACGCCGGCCAGCTGCAGGTGCACTATCAGCCGGTGGTGGACCTGCAGAGCGGACGCATCGTCAAGGCCGAGGCGCTGCTGCGTTGGCACCATCCCGGCTTGGGGGAAGTGGCGCCGGCAAATTTCATTCCGCTGGCAGAGGAGTCGGGTCTGATCAATGAAATGGGCGACTGGGTGTTCGAGCAGGCCCTCACTTGTTCGCAACGCTGGAGCGCGTTGCTTGGCATGCGGTTCCAGGTCTGCATCAACACTTCACCGGTGCAGTTCCTCACACGGACCAAGGCACCAAGCTGGGCTATGCATCTGCGGGAACGCGGCCTGCCCGGCGACAGCATCTCGGTCGATATTACTGAAAATACCTTGCTCAATGTATCGGCCAGCGTTTCGGACCAGCTGATGGAATATCGCCATGCTGGCATCCAGATCGGGATTGATGACTTCGGTACGGGCTATTCGTCCATGGCGTACCTCAAAAAATTTGGCATTGACTATCTGAAGATCGCGCAACCATTCGTTCAGGAAATGGCCAATAGCGATACCGACCGCGCCATCGCGGAATCGGTCATCGTGATGGCGCACCGGCTTGGCCTGACGGTCATTGCGGAGGGTATCGAGACGGCAGAACAGCGGGACCTTCTGCGCGCGGCAGGATGCGATTTCGGCCAAGGATTTCTGTACGCTGCCGCCGCGCCGCCAGAGGAGTTCGAGCGCATGCTGACGCGCGGGGCATCCGGCAGCATCTTGCATTGATGCGCCTTACGAATTGCCCGCCTTGGGTAGCACATCCAAACAAAAAGGGACTGGTTTCCCAGTCCCTTCTCTTTATCGCGCGTCTTCCGTATCAGCGCAAGACGCTGATGGGGCGACGCGCGCAACGCTCGCGATTCAGGCCACTTGCTGGATCCCTGCCAGTACCCAGCCACCCGCGCCGGCGACCGGTTTGGACAGATTCCACACTTCGGTGAACGGTTCGGCCGCTGCGTTCTCCGTTTCGCGGATGGTGCCGGTGAACTTCACGCTGGCGAGATAGTCGCCATCGATGGTTTCCATGCCCAGCATCTGTGCGTCCAGCGTTACCACATCGGTATGATTCGCCGATGCGCCGCGCTCCAGTAGTTGCTGCTTCATTTCGGCGTACATTTCCGGCGTCGTGAATTCACGCAGGTCATTAACGTCGGCCTTGTCCCATGCCGCTTGCAGGCGGATGAAATACGTCTTCGCATGACGCAGGAAACCTGCGGTGTCGAAGTTCGCCGGAATCCCAAAGGGCGCGTCTTCTACCGTAGCGCCACCGGAGGCCGGCGACGACGACTGCAATGCAGCCGGCTCGATGCGCGAACCGATTTCCGGCGTGCGGAATCCAGTGTCGCTGCCGCCTGCATAGGCTGGCTCGAAGCCGCTCTTGGCCTGCGCATTGCCATCACGCTTGCGGGTCAGCATGCGATAGATGAAGAATGCCGCTGCGGCGAGCAGGCCGACCATCAGCAATGTGCTGATCATGCTGGCCATCGCGCCGCCAAGACCAAAGTGCGACAACAATGCGCCTAGTCCAAGACCGAGCAGCGCGCCGCCCAGGATGCCTTTCCACGGGCTGGCCGGCTTGGCCGCGGGAGCAGCTGCCGCAGCCGGTGCCGCGGGTTTGGCCGCGGTCGGTGCGGCGCTTTGCGCCGGCGCTGCCGACTGACGGCTGACGCTCTGCGACTGCTTGCCGAACGATCCGCCGCCGCCCATGCGCTTAGCCTGCGCTTCGGAGACGACGACCGACAGCGCACTGACGGCCACCATCAGGGTGATCAAGAACTTTTTCATGTTTCCTCCAGGATTGGTTAATGTGTGCGCGCCTTGAAATCCGATAACCGACGCGATCACAACAGAACGCATCATACGGTGCCTTGCGAATTATAAAAAGCGAATAAACAATGACATTTTGTTCGAAAAAACAGGATACATCGCCAAAACGAACTCCGACCGGCTTGCCATGTCGAATCAATAACATTGCCTGCAAGGAGAAGCCCTTTATGTCCCGAGTCATGTGGAAAGGCGCGATCAGCTTTGGATTGTTGCACGCACCCGTGGGGCTTTACCCCGCTTCGCAACAGGATGAAATCGATTTTGACTGGCTGCAACGTGAAACGCTCAAGCCAGTCGGCTACAAGCGGGTCGTGAAGGATACCGGCGAGGAAGTTGACAAAGATGACATCATCAAGGCGGTCAAGTACGAAGATCGTTACGTTGTGTTGTCGGACGAGGAAATCAAGGCTGCCAACGTCAAGGCGACGCATACCATCGACATGGTCGGTTTCACCGATGCCGAGGACGTCAACTTCCTGTTTTTCGAAACGCCCTACTACCTCGCTCCGACCAAGGGCGGTGAAAAGGTGTATGCGCTATTACGCGAAGCCTTGCTCAAGACAAAAAAAATTGGCGTTGCCCTGGTGGTACTGCACAACAAGCAGCACCTCGCGGCGCTGATTGCCACGCCGCAGGCCCTAGTGCTCAATACCTTGCGCTGGGCCGCAGAAGTGCGCGGCATCGACGAACTCGACTTGCCGGAGGAAGGTTTGAAGGCCGCCGCGCTCAAGCCGAAGGAATTGCAGATGGCCACCCAACTGATCGAAAGCATGACAGAAGAATGGGACCCGGTGCAATACAAAGACAGTTTCCGCGACGACATCATGGCGATGGTGAAAAAGAAATTTGACGAAGGTCTCGCGGACAAGATTTCCGATGTCAAGGTGGAAGCGCCCGAAGAAACCAGCGACGATACCGACCTTACGGAACTGCTGCGTCAAAGCCTGCAGGGCACTGCGAACCGAACCGCGCGCAAGAGCACGGCGCCGAAGAAAACACCGCCACCGGCTGCACGAAAGAGTGCGCCGCGCGCACGGCCTTCGAAGACCGCGCACTAACAAGCATCGCTGGACGGCCTGATGCCCGGCAAACTATCCACCTACCATGCCAAGCGCAACTTCGGCGTGACGCCCGAGCCGCGCGGTGAAGTCGCCGAACCCGCCGAACGTCTGCGTTTCGTGGTGCAGAAACATGATGCGCGAAAGCTGCACTATGACTTCCGCCTTGAACTCGACGGCACGCTGAAAAGCTGGGCGGTCCCGAAGGGCCCCAGCCTCGATCCGTCGGAAAAACGCCTCGCGGTGCATGTCGAAGACCATCCGCTCGACTACATCGACTTTGAAGGCGACATTCCGGAACACCAATATGGCGCCGGCCATGTCGATGTGTGGGACATCGGGCATTGGGAACCGCTGGGCGACCCGCTCGCCGGCTACCGTGCCGGCAAGCTGAAATTCCGGCTCGACGGCGAAAAACTGCAAGGCGGCTGGACGCTGGTGCGCACGAATCTGCCCGGAGGCAGCAAGGAGCAATGGCTGCTCATCAAGGAAAAGGATGAGACCGCGCGCACCGCGAAGGATTACGACATTACCGCAGCGCTTCCGGACAGCGTACTGAACCCTGCGCCTGACGCACGCAAGCCGCGCCGCGCGACAGACGATGCGGAGATCCGCAGCGGCAAGCCTGCGCCCAAAGGCAAAGGCGGCAAGAAGCCGTTGCCAGAGATGCTCGCACCGCAGCTCGCCACTCTCGTGGACGACATACCGCAGACCGGCGACTGGCTGTATGAACTGAAGTTCGATGGCTACCGTCTGCTAGCGCGCGTTGACGCGGGTGACGTAAAGCTGTTCACGCGCGACGCCAAGGACTGGACCGCGAAGTTGCCGAAACAGGTAGAGGCCATCAAGGCGCTCGGCCTCGACAGCGCATGGCTCGATGGCGAGATCGTGGTGCTCGACAAACAGGGCGTTCCCTCGTTCCAGTCGCTTCAAAACGCCTTCGATCAAAAGAGCACCGCGCAGATCGTCTATTTTCTGTTTGATCTTCCGTACCTCAACGGACGGGACTTGCGCGACACACCGTTGCGCGAGCGCCACGCGCTCTTGCAGAAGCTGCTCTCCAATGTGCCGCCCGACATCCTGCGCTACAGCGCGCCGCTTCAAGAGCCGCCGCAAAAACTGCTCGATAGCGCCTGCGCGCTGAACATGGAGGGCATCATCGGCAAGCAGGCTAACGCGCCCTATACCGGCAAGCGCAGCAGCAGCTGGATCAAGCTCAAGTGCCAACGCCGGCAGGAATTTGTCATTGCGGGTTACACCGAACCGCAGGGCAGCCGGAAATTCTTCGGCGCGCTGTTGCTCGGGGTGTATGAGGACGGCAAGTTACGCTACGCAGGCCGCGTCGGCACCGGTTTCGACCGCAGCAGCTTGCACGCGACCTATCAACAGCTGGTGTCGCTGGAACAAACGAGCAGCCCCTTCACGCACATGCCGGCCGGCGTGCGCCGTGCCGGAATACACTGGGTAAAACCGCAGCTGGTCGCCGAAATTGCCTTTGCTGAATGGACGCAGGACGGGCTGGTGCGGCAAGCGGTATTCCATGGCCTGCGCGTAGACAAGCCCGCCACGGAAATTAGCCGCGAGAATGCAGTGAGCACGCCATCGAACGGGAAGAAAAATATTAAGCCGGCAACGCATGGCAAGTCGGCTACACCCGCGACCAAGGCCGACAATGATCGCATCCGGAATATCAAGATCACGCATCCCGAGCGCGTGATTGATCCCTCAACCGGTCTCAGCAAGCTTGACCTCGTGCGCTACTACGATGCGGTCGCCGAGCACATTCTGCCTTGGCTGAAGAACCGGCCGGTCTACCTGCTACGCTGTCCGGAAGGCATCGACGGCGAACATTTTTTCCAGAAGCATATCAACCGCATCCCGATCCCCGGCATCGTCACGCTCGACCAGTCGATCGATCCGGAGCATGAACCGCTGATGGTGATCGAATCCGCGCAGGCATTGGTGGGCGCGGCGCAGATGGGTGCGATTGAACTGCACACCTGTAGCGCAACCGCCGACAAGATCGATAAGCCGGACTGCATGGTGTTCGATCTCGACCCCGATCCCGCCTTGCCCTGGCAGCGCGTGGTCGAAGGAGCGCAACTGGTGAAGGTAGTACTCGATGAACTTGGCCTGAAGAGTTTTCTTAAGACCAGCGGTGGCAAGGGCCTGCATCTGGTGGTGCCCCTGGCGCGGCGGCACAGTTGGGACGCGGTGGCGGCGTTTTCGCAAGGCGTGGCGCAGCATCTCGCGCGCACCCTGCCAAAACATTTCAGCGCAAAAATGGGTGAAAAGAACCGGATCGGTAAAATCTTCATTGATTATTTGCGCAACAAGCGCCAGGCGAGCACCGTCGCGCCCTACTCAGTGCGGGCGCGGCCCGGATTGCCGGTGGCAGTGCCAATCGGGTGGGATGAACTGAAGGAGATCGACGGTGCGGCAATGTGGACGATCGCTTCGCTCCCGCAATGGCTCGACGCGCGGCGTAACGATCCCTGGCGCGACTATGGCAAGACGCTTCAAGTTCTAAGCGCTGCGATGAAAAGCAAGCTTGCCGGCCGTTGAGCCGTTACCAATTGACTTGGGTTAATTTGTTGCGCCAACGTCCTGCGTAGCGATCTGAACGCGATAGAATGTTGGGTTGACGATAGACAAACGCCGCTATCTCCCCAAATCATCACCCATCGCAGGAGTACTCATGAAATTCAAATCCATCGCGCTTGCCGGACTGGTTGCCATTCTGGGCTTCGTTACGACCGTCGAAGCCGCCCCGCAAGCCAAGATGAAGACCGTGGCCGAATTGCACAAAAACAAGGCAGCACTGGCCGGCCAGACAATCCGCGCACAAGGCACGGTAATCAAGGCGAACAACGGCATTCGCGGCCATAGCTTCGTTCATATCCAGGATGGTACGGGCGCTGCGGGCACCAACACGCTTATCGTACGCAGCAAGCAAACCGCCAATGTCGGCGACAAGGTCACCATTTCCGGCTTGGTCGTGGTGAATCGCGATTTTGGCAGCGGCTATTTTTATCCCTTGCTGATTGAAGAAGCGAGCATTACGCCGAAGAAGTAAATATCAGAACAGCATCAAAAGAAACCGCCGTCTCGCAAGCCGGGACGGCGGTTTTTCTTTTTGCCATTGCCGATGAGGAGTGCGAATTTTGACACGGGGCTTGTACGGCGATTCTTGCGACGGAATTTCCCGTATCATGGCGCTCCTTCTTGATTTGGAAACATGACCATGTCCAACGCCTGCGGCGTCGATTTCGGCACGTCGAATTCGACAGTCGGTTGCCTCCGGCCCGGCCAGCCTACTCTTTTCCCGCTGGAAGACGGCAAACCGACGCTGCCGTCGGTCGTTTTTTTCAACGCCGACGACCATACGACCAGCTTCGGCCGCTCCGCACTGACCGATTACCTGGCCGGCCACGAAGGACGCCTGATGCGCTCGCTGAAGAGCCTGCTTGGCACCAACCTGATCGACGGACAAACCGAAGTGCAAGGCCGCGCACTGGGCTTTCGCGAATTGCTCGCGCAGTTTGTGCGTGAATTGAAACAACGCGCCGAACAGGCAGCGGGACGGCAATTCAGCCAGGCGGTGTTCGGCAGGCCGGTGCATTTTGTCGACGACGATGCTGCCGCCGACAAGCTCGCGGAAAACACCCTGCTGGACGTAGCGCGTGCTGCCGGATTTGCGGAGATTGCATTCCAGTATGAGCCGATCGCGGCAGCCTACGATTATGAATCCGGCATCGCCGGCGAAGAGCTGGTACTGGTGGTCGACATTGGTGGCGGCACTTCCGATTTTTCGGTAGTGCGACTATCTCCTGCGCGCGCGGGCAAGGACGAGCGGCGCGATGATATTCTTGCCACCGGCGGCGTGCATATCGGCGGCACCGACCTCGACAAGCACTTGAGCCTGGCCTGCGTCATGCCGCTATTGGGACTCGGCACACGTCTGCTTAACAATAACGAAGTGCCATCGAGTTACTATTTCAATCTGGCGACTTGGCACACCATCAATTTTGCCTATACCCAAAAGGTGCGGCGCGAATTGCAAGAGGTGTACCGCGATGCGCGCGAACGCGACAAGCTCGCGCGTTTGCTGAAACTGGTCGACCAACGCGACGGTCACTGGCTGGCGCTGAAAGTCGAAGAGGCGAAGATTGGCTTGTCCGATGCAGACACGATCCAGTTATTGCTCGAACGCATGGCACCGGACTTGGCACTCACGCTTCAGCGCAGCGCTTTCGATACGGCCATCGCGCCGCTGATCGAGCGCATCGGCGTCACGGTCAACACGCTGCTGTGTGATGCCGGCATCAAGGCCGACAGCATCGATACCGTGTTCTTTACTGGTGGGTCGAGCGGCGTGCCGCTGCTACGACAAACCATTGCCACCTTGCTGCCTTCTGCGCGGCGCGTTGAAGGCGATTTGTTCGGCAGTATCGGGGCCGGGCTGGCCTTGGACGCCGCGAGAAAGTTTTCCTGACGCAGGTTGGACGCGATCCATTGCACCTCGACAATTGAAGTTTTCGATATTTATGTCCGTGGACGGAACTCAGCGCTTATCAACAAGTCAATGTTTGCCTGTTTCGTGACTTTGCGTATGCAATGAGGAAATCAATGACCCACACCGTAGCCCCCCTGTCGGCACCCGACGTGTACGATCCAAACCATCTGCTCAATACAATCAAGCAACGCTTGCACCTCGACAGCGATAACGCGTTGTCCCGCAAACTTAAGGTAGGCGGCAATTTGATCAATGACATACGCGAGGGCCGATTGCCGGTGGGCGGATCCATGCTGCTGTGGATGCAGGAGGCGAGCGGCATCGGCATCGATGAATTGCGCCGACTGATGGGCGACCGGCGCGGCAAATCGCGCTTGCGTTTCAGCATTGCTTCGAGTGCACCGGCGTGAACGACTCCACGACGGTGGCCTGCCGGCCGCTGTCGCCGCACCATGTTTCTCTTCTTTTCCTCCCGGCTCGGCTGCCTTGGATCGATCCTCGTTTCACTCTTGCTGAGTGTGCTGCTGCTGTGGTTCTTCGGCGCGTTTTGATTGGGGTCACTCAACTCTCGCGCCGCCGCCAGGAGGTCAGCGCATCGACGTCGAGTGCACCGGTTCGGTCCATGATGTCCGATGCGCGCGCAACCTGTGCGTCGTCATCGGCATCGACACTGAGCTGATAGCTGCCACGCCATACCGGATTGGCATTGCCGTAGGCATCAGTGCGTTCCTCGGTACCGAACAGCTTTTGCAGCGCGCCTTCACGCGGCCCTGCGCCGGTATCCTTTTCATTGAGGATAAAGTTGTTTTCAACCGGGCCGGCCTCGTCCATGCGTGATTCGAGATGCACGCTGTCCAGCGCAAACCCAGCGCCGAGAAGTTGTTCGCGTGCGTACTGTGCTGCGGACAGCGTGTCATAAATCCTGGTTAGCGTAGTTGACATGATGTTGTTCCGTTTGCGTTGCCCATAAATTGCCGAACGGCGAAACGCCCATCGAACATGGGCATTTGCAGATGGGACCGTGCAAACCAGGCGAAGTGCCACGCGCACCGATAAAGGAAGCTGGCGGCGGCTCACCGCCTTCCACTGGAATCGCCACCGGGCAGAAAAAGTTCTTCAATGGGCACGCGCATGTCCGGGGCATCACCTGCTGCATGTGGCGGCATGCAGGATGTGCGCTGACCTGCGCAAAAGGAAATCCCGCCGCCGTGCGCACGGCCAATCGTGAGCGAGCAATCGTAAGGGTCGTCATTGACGGCATCTGGTCCGCGCCGAAGCGTCGGCGGCAACGCATGATAGACGTCCATAGTGGTCTCCGGCAAAGAGGCAGTATAGTTGCCGCTTTTTCGGACACAAGACGGATCTGCGCGAGCAGCGCATGAAGTTTGTATCAATCTGTTTCGCAGTGTGCGGCGTGGCATTGTTGCCTGACCGCAGCACGCACTGATGCTATAGCTGCGCGAACATCACACGAAAGTAGCGCACGATGCGGGTATATCCTGCGCGCGGGCCGGTAAATTTCTCCGACGTTTCGATGACCCTGACTGCATCGCCGGGATTGAGAAATCGCCAGCCTTGAGATTCATCTGAACTGTCACCACCAGTCTGGTAGCAGAGCAGTATCGCGTCGCCATGACGGTCCAGCCCGTATGCGTGTGGCTCTACCGTACGGCAGAAGCCCGGGTACAACAGCTTTATCACATGCCTGCGATCAATCGCGAGCACGGCCAACTGGTTCATTCTTTCATCCTGTTCTCCATGGTACGAATACTTGCGAACACTGTCTTCGTAAGCATTACACGTGCCATGCAGTCCGCCTTCATAGTGCGTGTGTACGCTGGCACCGCGCTCGAACGCATCAAAGGGATGCCGGTAATCGCCTGGCGCACTGTCGTGTTACTTGCTGCACGCGCCGTCAGTCTCCGGTCGGTGAAATCTGGAAGGTGCGCACCTGCTGCATTCCGCGCAACGAGGCTGCAAGAATGGCGGTATTGCGCTCGTCGCTGGTTTGCATGATCATCCGGTATTCGAAAAAATTGCCGTCGTCGGTGATCCGGTAATTCATGTTGGCGACGGTAAAGCCATGGTCCTTCAAGATGTCCCGCAACTGCTGCTCGTTCATTGTTTCGTGGCGGTCAAAACGGATGTAATAGTGCACATATGAATGCGATGGCATGAGCGCCTCGATACGGCGAAATGCGGACAGCACGCCTAACGTCAGCAGCGTCGATAGAATGGCCGGGAAATAGAATCCGATGCCGAACAGGATGCCGATCGCGGCCGTCATCCATATCGAAGCGGCGGTGGTCAGGCCGCGCACGCTGAAGCCTTCCTTGAAAATCACGCCAGCGCCGAGAAAACCGATACCCGTCATGATGCCCTGCGCCATGCGGGTCGGATCGGTTTGGATGATGCCGGCCGATACCCCCATCCATTTCCATTGATACAGCATGACCAGCATGAGCAAGCTAGACGCCAGCGACACCAGCGTATGCGTGCGAAAGCCGGCGGGGCGGCCATGATAGCTGCGCTCCAGTCCAATGATGCCGCCGGCGGCAAGCGCCCCCAGCAGATGTCCAGTAATAATCAGATGGTCCGGGTCCATGTCGATGCCTGTCAGTCAAGCTGAAACACCGAGCATAGGACGAGACATCAATAGGAGTTCTGCGCGACAACAATACTTGATCGTTGCCAGACAGCTTTTTGGCGCCGGGAAGAATCAGTCCTGCGCTTGCGCGAGCAACTGCCGCAACAACTGGAAGTCGAGCGGTTTAACCAGATGATGATCAAAGCCGGCCTCTTCGGCCTGCCGTTTGGCGCTTTCCTGCCCCCACCCCGTCAGCGCAATCATCAGGATCTTGTTGCCGTCGGACATCGCCCGCATCTGGCGCACTGCTTCATAGCCGTCCATGCGCGGCATCCCGATATCCATGACAACGATGTCGGGACGGACCGTCTTTACTGCATCGACCGCTTCCTGGCCGTCATACGCGGTGGCTACGGTAAATCCGCCCGCTTCGAACAGCCAGCGCAACGTGTCGGCGCCGTCACGGTTGTCGTCGACAATCAGTACCCGGCGATTGCTCGCAGCCGCATCCACGCCCTGCGCCACGCCGCTGCCTTCCGTATGCGCCTGTGATGTCACGATGGGCATGGTCATGATGAATTCGCTGCCTTGTCCCGGCCCAGCGCTTTTCGCTTCGATCGTGCCGCCATGCATTTCCGCAAAACGCTTTGCCAGGCTCAGTCCGATGCCGAGACCGCCGCTGCCGTGATTGCGCGCTTGTGTCGTCGTATCCTGCGCAAACATTTCGAAAATCCAGGTCAGCGTGTCCGGCGCGAGTCCAACGCCGGAATCCTTGATGCGGAAGCTGACATTTTCCTGCGCCACTTCGGCAGTGAACGTAATCTTGCCCGGTGCGGGTGTGAACTTGATCGCATTGCCCAGTATGTTTGCCAGGCTTTGTACCAAGCGCACCGCATCGGCATCCAGCATGATCTGGCGCGGTGGCTGCTTCACCTCGACCACATGCTGCGCGCTTTCAAGCTGCGGCGCGCAAAGCTCCATCGCATGCGCAATCACCGCGGACAGGACAACTGGTTCACGCTGCAGAACGATCTTGCCGCTGGTAATGCGCGCCACATCCAGCAAATCATCGACCAGATGCGTCAAGTGTGTGATCTGGCGTTCGACGACGTCGCGCACGCGCGTCACGCCGGATGCCGCCGGGTACATCTGGCCGAGCACGCCCATCGCGGTCCGGATCGGCGCCAGCGGGTTGCGCAGTTCATGCGCCAGGCTAGCCAGGAATTCATCCTTGCGCTGCTCGGCCTCGCGCGTCTGGTATTGGCGCGCACGGGCGCTCAAAGCCGACTGCACCGCGCTGATGAGGGCGCGTGTGCGTACCGGGCGTTCCAGAAGTGTCAGATTGCGCAGGCTGTCCATCACGTTCTGCAGGCCGGGGGAATCGGCGCCCTGCTGCGTAATGACCAGCACCGCGATATCGGACCAGTGCGGCTGCCGCTCGACATACTCGCCGAGCAATTTGAGCGCACCGTCAGTCAGCATTTCTTCCATCGCGAGGACGGCGCCTGCACCACATTCCAATTCCTTCAGGACGTCCTGCAGCGTATCGCAGACGACACCGTTGATATTGGCACTGGCCAGCACGCGCGAAGCAAGTAGCGCGTCCTTGCCGGCCGGCGCATAGAGCAGGACCCGTAATTCCAGGTCATGTTTTTTATTCTTCATGAACATCGCCGGGCAGATCGCTCCTGAGAGTCGGCACGCCTGTCAGAATGCCCTGGAACTGGCGCAGCACGGGGCCCACATTGATCCCCTGCGATGACATGGAAAACCGGCGCAGCGTGCGCTCATGCGGACCGCCGCGTTTCTTGAATACCGAGATCGCTTGCTGCACTTCGCCATCGGTTTCGAAATGCCGCAGCAGGAGCACGTTGTCGGCCAGATAGCTGACATCGACTGACGCACTCATCTGGTGCCCGATAATGCCCTGATGCACACCAACGATGACGGTGACGACGCCGCGCTGCCCGAGGTAGGTAAGCAGTTCATGCAGATGGGTGGTCAGGAAGCGCTCGTCGGGCGTCGCATTCAGGTAACCGTTCAGGCTGTCGATGACGACCACCTTGGCGCCGTCGTCCACCGTCCTGCAGACGGCATCGGAAAATTCGCCGGGCGACAGCTCGGCCGGATCGATTTGCTGGATCGTCAGCAGATTCGCCGCCATCATCCCGCTCAGGTCCAGACCGATGCCGTCGGTGCGGTTGAGCAGCGTGTTGGCCGACTCCTCGAAAATAAACATCGCCGCGCGCAACTGCCGCTTTGCCGCAGTGGACACGAATTGCGCTGCCAGTGTTGACTTGCCGGTTCCCGGCGGACCTGAAATCAAGGTACTGGAACCTTCCTCGATACCGCCGCCAAGCAATACATCCAGTTCCGGTAATCCGCTGGAGAATAAGCTTCGCTCGGTCTTGACGCGCGATTGCGCCGCCACCAGTCGCGGATAGACAACAATGCCGCCATGCACGATGGCGTAATCATGCAAGCCGCCCCGATAAGCAACGCCGCGGTATTTGGCGACGCGAATGCGGCGGCGATCCGCGCCATATTCCTTGGGCGCCTGTTCAAGCGTGATCACGGCGTGGGCGACGCTGTGCACCTGCAAATCGGGACTGGCTGCAGTACGGTCGTCCAGCAGCATTACCGTGCAGGCGCGGCTGGCGAAGAACTGCTTGAAGGCCAGCACCTGTCGCCGGTAGCGCAGTGCATTGCCGGCCAATAGCTGGAGTTCCGACAAGGAATCGAGCACGACCCGATGCGGCTTGAGCGCCTCCACGGCGCTCAGGATCTCGCGCGTGGTGGTGCCAAGTTCGACCTCGGACGGATGGAACATCGAATACTGCTCTTTGGGATCGAGCATGCTTTCGCTCGGAATGACTTCATGGATCTGGATGCCGTCTGTGGGCATGCCATGCGAATCGGCCACCGCGCGCAGTTCGACCGCATTTTCGGCAAGCGAGATATACAGCACGCGCTCGCCCTGCCGGACGCCTTCGATCAGGAATTGCAAGCCGAGCGTAGTCTTGCCGGAACCCGGCTGGCCTTCGATCAGGTACAAACGGTGACATGTCAGGCCGCCGGCGAGGATATTATCGAGACCCGGCACGCCGCTCGAAATAATGGTTTTACTTGAATTATTCTGGTCGCTGGACATGGGAGTGTGGTCTCCGGGTAAATCGGCCGCGCAGCGGCAATGGACGAGGCAAGGAACAAATATACGACAAGATCCGCGCGGACGTTACATTCGCCTTCGTCCGACGATTCTACACCGCAGAAAAGCGCTGCAAATGCCTATCGGAAAAAGGGTGTGCGGAAAATCAAGCAGGAACGGCCTTGTCATGTCCCATCCATGTCGCAGGAAAAAGGAAACGCTTCAGCATCAGCGCTGCCATTTCGCCAGCCGGCACCGGCATCGATACAAAATGTCCCTGCACTTCGTCGCAGGACAAGGATTGCAAAACGCTCAACTGCTCGGCAGTTTCGACGCCTTCTGCGACGATGCAAATATCCAGCGCGTCTGCCATGGAAACGATGGCCTTGAACAAGGCCTTGCCTTCGTTGCCGTCGCATAGCGTCAAGGTGAACGCCCGATCGACCTTGAGCACATCGACATTGAGCCGCTGGAGTTGCGACAGGGAAGAATAGCCGGTGCCGAAATCGTCCACCAGCAATTTGACACCCAATGCGCGCAGGCCATCCAGTTCGCCGAACACGGTATCGCCTTCGCCCGCCATGCAGGATTCCGTCAACTCGACACCAATCAAGGTCGGATCGATATCGTAGTGCGTCATGCACGAACCAAGAAAGTCCTTGACGTCGCCTTCGTTGAACTGCAGTGCCGACACATTAATCGAGACCGGCACCACAGGCAGCCCCTGCAACTTCCACTGCGCAATCTGCGCGCAGGCTTTCTCGATCACGATGCGCCCGAGTTTCAGGATCAGTCCGGTGTCTTCCGCTACCTGAATAAACTCCAGCGGCGGGACCAGGCCGCGCTCCGGATGCATCCAGCGCACCAGCGCTTCGACACTGCACAGCTTGCCGGTGAGCGTATCGACGCGCGGCTGGTAATGCAGCACGAATTCGTCCTGATCGATCGCCTGGCGCAGCGCCTGCTCGCGATTGATGCGCAACACCAGCTTGTCCGATAGATGCGCCTGATAGAAATGGTAACGGCTCTTGCCGGCGGCCTTGGCGGCATACATGGCAACGTCGGCATGCTTCAGCAGGGTTTCGCCATCTTCTCCGTCCTGCGGAAACAGGCTGATGCCGATCGAGGCGCGCACCCGGTGGCCGCTGGAGCGTACGACAGTGAACGGTTCGGCCAGTGCATTGACAATCATCTTGGCCACGCGCGACACGTCATCGAAACGGTTAACGCGTTCCAGAATAATGGTGAATTCGTCGCCACCCAGACGCACGACATGGTCACTGGCGCGAATCAGGGATCGCAGCCGCGCCGCAGCAGCCTTCAGCAATTCGTCGCCGGCAACATGGCCCAGCGTATCGTTGATGTTCTTGAAGTCGTCGAGATCAATGAACAGCACGGCGAGACTGCCGCCACTGTTTTTTGCCTGTTCGATGGCGACCGGCAGATAGTTGTTCAGCCAGTGCCGGTTGGGCAGCATGGTGAGCGTGTCCGCATTGGCCAGGTTGGACAGTTCCTGCTCGTGCGCCTTGATGTCGGAAATATCGCGTATGGTCAGAGCCAGGCCAGCGCCGGAGCGCACCACTTTGCGGTACACCCAGGCCGTGTTCAGGCGGCTGGGCGGCGACACCCGTATTTCATCTTCATAGAAACCCACTTCGAGCGCGTGCCGCAATTTTTCGCAGAGCATTTCGCCGTATTCGCCCGGATACAGCCTCAATACCTGCGCGCCGATCAAGGCCGCCTTGCTGGAGTTGATCATCGCAGCGGCACGCTCGTTACAGTCTTCCAAAATGAAATCGATTGCCGCGCCGCTATGGTCATACATCGGACGCAGCATGTAGAAACCTTCGCGCGCCGCGTCGACCGCAAGGCGGTAGGTTTGCTTGACTTCTTCTTCCTTGTGCCGCCGCCACGCCAGCCGGGCCGACAGCATCGATCCGACAACGGCAAACATGAACAGGAGCAGGCTGCCGGCTGCGGCATAGGCGAGATAGCTGCGCGCAGTGGCGGCATACGACGCATACACATCGGCCTCCGACAAGGCGGCGAGCGCAACCAGCGGATACTTGTCGAGTTTTTTCCACGCGACAATGCGCGAATGCCCGTCTCCGAACTTGTCTTCTGTTTCGACAAGGATGCCGGCAGGGACCTTGAAGACCGGATCGTCGCGATAATAGATTTTCGGCATGCCCGCGTTACCGCCCACTTTGGTAACAAGCAGCGGACCATGGGTGAATCGTGCGGACACGAAGTCGTTCTTTCCGAGGTCGGACTCGTCGTAAAACGAGCCGAGAAAGGACGGCTCCACGGCAACAGTCGCAATGCCGTTGAAGTCACCCGTGGGTGTTACCAATCCACGGGAGAATCGGATAACGGTGCGGCCAAGACGGACGCCGTAGTCGGGCTCGCTGATATGCAAGCCTTTGACCTCGCCCTTCTTGATTGACTGGAAATGCGGCCTGTCGGCAAACGTGACCCTGCGTGCCGACTTGAACGTACTGGTTACGATCTCTCCGTTGCGATCAATGATTGTTGCGTACAGCATTGATCCGCCAGGATAGACGCCGCGCTCGTGCTGGCGCTCCAGATTGAGCGTGCCTTGAGGCTCCTCCCAGTCGAATTTCAGGCTAAGCGTGAGCTGGTCGATCTGGGCGACGGTGCGCTGCAACTGTTCCGCATACGCACGCGACAATGACGCGGCTTGTTTGAACGCCTGGTCTCGTACGGCGGCGCGATCGCGGTCAAGCACTGATAGTGTGAGGACCCAAAGCAGGCAAGCCAGGAGCAAGGCGCAGGCGGGCCACGCACAAATGACAATCAGGTTTTTCCGCAAGAAACCGGGAGGTAGTCCGAATGCGGATTTCGTATACGGCACACCGGATTCGGGGCTTTTCATTCAGCTTGTATCCCGAAGGCAAAATTGGTGAAGCAAAGCTGCCCGGCGCAGGCACAACGAACAGCGCAGCACGAGGATGTCGATGGCAATGGCCGCGTCGCGACGCACGCTGACTGATAAGAAACTATTCTTGGTACTAAGTTCCGATGCAGGACGCCAATATTTACATTGCGTACCGAACGAAGACCGTAGTGGGCGGCTTGGGTCTCAATCAAGTATTGTCGCGCGTCACTGCTCGGACCAGTCGCACGGCAGGTGCGGTAAGTTGGTGCAACTGATGCACGCGATCACCTTCAATCGCTTGCAAGACCAGTTCGTTGATTCCCCCGACCACGGCCATTGCCATATCGGGTGACAGCGGGCCGTTGTGCCGGCCCTTGCTGACGCCGCGCCCCTTGCCATTAATTACCATCAGCATGAAGCCGGCAATTTCTTCATTGACCCGGCGCCGCGCAGCGAGGCCTTCGGGCCCGAGGCCGAGGATCTCGATAAAAAGCGTACGCATCAGCACCGGGTTCTGCGACAGGCAGCCGAAATAGGCAGACATCGCCGTTTCAACCTGGTCCTGCCAGTCGCGCAGCGGATCGATCGCTTCACGCAGAACATTCAGGGCGTTATGGCTGGCCGCTTCGTATAGTGCGATCAGGCAATCCGCCTTCGTTGTGAAATGCTCGTAAAAAGTCCGACGCGACACACCGGCTTCGCGCACGATGTCAGCGATGGTGGTCTCGGCATAACCTTTGGCTGCCGCAGCGTGCGCCATGCCTTCCAGTAAGCGGTGCCGGTGGCTGGCGATGGTCTCAATGTCGGAATCAGAATCGGTCAAGGTTTGCGTCATGTCAGTTATTCTACAGCGGTACTTGACAGTACCACTCATCGCCACCACTATGACGTTCTAGTTGGTACGACCAAGTACCAATAGGACCTCCACTGCAAAACAGGAGCAACCTCATGACTGAACTTGTCGTCCGCCGCTTACTGATCGATCTCGAAACCCCGTTCGCACGCCATTGGTGCGGCGGCGATGCATTCCGTTCCGCCTTGTTCAATGCACTGTCAATGAGCTTTCCGGTCGGTGAGCAATTCTTCATCGACTCGGTGCGTAATGGCTTCAAGGCGCTACCGGAAGACAAGCGCGAGCGCTTTCGCGCCGAAGTGCAGGGATTCATTGGACAGGAGGCCACGCATCGCCGACTTCACGCCTTGTTCAACGGGCAACTGGAAAAACAGGGATTGATTAATGATTGGGCGCCGCGGGCGCAGGCACGGCTGAAGCTACTGGAAGGCAGCGACCCGCGCCATTGGCTGGCGATCACTGCGGCCAACGAGCATTTCACCGCCATTCTCGCGGAATGGATGCTGCGCAATCACCACTGGCTGGATGGCGATGCACGCCTGAAGACCATGTGGCTCTGGCACAGTGCGGAAGAATCAGAACACAAGAGCACCGCCTTCGATCTGTATCAGGCGCTGGACGGCGACCATGATTGGCGCCTCATTTGGATGCGCCGCGTGACCATGATCTTCCTCGGCGATACGCTACGCCAGACGATCAGCAATCTGAAGCGGGATGGCACTTTATGGCAATGGGCCACCTGGAAAAGCGCCGCAAGCTTCCTGTTCGGCAAACGCGGTCTGGTCCGGCAGACCTACCCGGCATGGCGTCAATATTTCCGCCGGGATTTTCATCCGGCGCAGCAGGACAACGAACTCTCACGGCGCTGGCTGAACGATAACGCGGACGCGTATACGCTGGTCGGTGCTGCCTGAACGCGAATGCCGACGCCACGCAGCAGCGCTATTTCTTCCTGCCGACGCCGAAGATGTCTTCCAGCCAGTTCAGGTTGATCATGGGTTCGCCGAAGGGGCGCGATGCGCCCCTCGGTGGATCGGCAAATGCGCCCACTTCGCTATCGAGGGCCGCTTTCGTTTCAACCGCATTTGCCTTCGCCAGATTAAGTTCGACGAAAGCCAGCCGGCGTTCCTCGATCGTTCCTGAAGCACTTGCCGCCGCCAGCCGGTTATAACGCTCCGTTGCATCGAACGCAGCTTCGGCGAGTTCGCGGATGCGGCGTTTCTTTTCTTCGGTCATGACCGTCCGGTGCGCAATCGCATGCGCGAGAGCAAGCCATCGGCCGCCATGCGCGCATCATCCAGTACATGATCCGGCACGAAGCGCAGTACCGCCGGAATACCAAGCGCCAACAGCGTCACGTCGTCCACCCAGCCGAGGATGGCGAGCCAATCGGGGATCAGATCGACCGGGCTGAACACATACAAGCCCAGCAGTACCGCGAGCAACTTCAGGCGGCCCGGCGTGGCGGGATTGCGGCAGGCGTACCACAGCACCAGGATGTCGCGGCCAACGGCCCTGAACAGACGTCCCAAGCGTAGAAACATGGCGTACTCCAGAATTGGTTCGAGAAGACTTGGGCAACCTCAACGCGAAAAAGTGCCCCCGAGACGCGAAGACTTAGCGCATCAGACAGAAATCAGAGCGCAAAGCGGGTGTAACGCGGCTAACGGCATTTTGTTAGACGGCATTATTTCCGCAGGTTAACCATGACCACGCCGATCATCACCAGCACCGCGCCAGCGACAAAGCGGGGATCGAGCGCGTCATGCAGTAGCAACACACCAAAGCCGACACCGAACATCGGGGTGAGAAAGGAAAATACCGATAGCCGCGACGCCAGGTATTGCCGCAACATCCAAAACCACACCAGGTAACTCAGGAACGCCACGATCACGGCTTGGAAGAACAGGCTTCCCCAGACGACGCCACTCATCGATATGCCGTCCGCCTGCCCCGAGGCGACGGCGATTGCAATGAGAATCACCCCGCAACCGCCAAGCTGATACAGCAGTGTGGTCGCAGGCGGCGCTTCCGACAGCGCGGAGCGCCGGATCAACAGCGTCGTCGCCGACCAAAAAATGCCACCAAGCACACCAAGCGCATCCCCCAGCAACACATCGGCCCAGTCGCGCGACTGTTCAGCAAAGCCATTGGAAAACGCAACAGCAATACCCGCAAACGCGGCCAGCACGCCGGCCCATTGTATCCAGCCAAGCCGTTCACCCGGAATTAGCCAATGGAGACCCAGCACGGTGAAAATGGGGGCGGTGTACAGGAAGACGGACATGTGCGAAGCGCTGGTGTACTGCAGGCCGATCGCAACACACAGGAACTCCGTGGCGAACAGCGTGCCGGCTGCGATGCCCGGCAACAAGGTCCCATCGTCAAAAGCCACTTTTTCGCCACGAAAAAGAATCAGGCCTACCACAAGCAAGGCCGCGAGCGCGGAACGCAAGCCGATTTGCATGATCGGTCCCATGTCGGGTGCGGCGAGCTTGACGGCCACTTGCTGCAGTCCCCACAACACGCACAGTACTAGCATGGTGGCAACGGCGAGAGAATCGAGCGGTTTGCGGATCGGCGTCATGTCGGCTGTGATGGGGGTTAGGACCCGCTATTTTATGCGCAGGCGACGTTCTGAGTTGACTGCACGCACTTTTGCGCTGCATCACTGCGCGCGCAGAAAGCATTTCAATTGCCTGAACCAGTTCCGCAACGCCGTCTCTAAGTTTGTCAGAACAACTATGCCGGAGCACAAAACAATGACTGAACAGCAACTCGATGCGGTGACAATGTTGACGACGCAACACCGCGAAATGGAGCAACTACTGAAGCAAGTTGCTGAAGCAACGGACGATGCAACAAAGAAAGCGTTGTTCGTACAAGCGGCTGATCAGCTGACCGTGCACATCAAATCGGAAGAAGAAATTTTCTACCCGGCCGTGCATCGCGCACGCACCGAAGACGACTTGCTGGAATCGCTCGAAGAACATCTGTCGCTTAAGCGTCTGCTGGCCGATCTGCTCGAACTCGAGCCATCCGACAAGGCTTTCGAGCCGAAATTCAAGGTCTTGAAGGAGCAGACTGAACATCATCACCGAGAAGAAGAGGAGCACCTGTTTCCGGCGGTGCTCAAGCTGCTCGACTTGCCGAGCCGTGCGGCGCTGGGTGATGAAATGTTGACACGGCAGGCGCACCTGACCCGCCTGGGTGAGCCACGTGAGGCAGTAAGCAGCGAAACGGCCTCGGCCGCGCCGCTGCAATGACGCAAGGAGGCACGACATGACATTGTGGGGCATCCTGATGATCGCGGCGCTCGGCAGCGCATCCGCATCGGCGCAGACCAGCATGCCAAAGAAGCCGGAGGGGTCGATGAAGATGCCGGCGGACCCCGGCATGCGCACCCTGCCGGATTCATCAGTAAAAACGCCTTCCGACAAAGGCGCCATTGTTGTGCCGCCGACCACGGGTAACGAAGAAATCGTGAAGAGGCCGAAACAGGTGGATCCGAAGATGGATGATGCGACCGGTGGTATCGACCAGAAGAACCGCAAGAAATCCGAGGACAAGAAGTCTCGGTAACTCGTCATGCAACACACGCGCAGCATGTTGATCGCACGCCTGTGGAGTGCGTTCTTGCCCGCCGTGCTGTTCGCCTCCGTATCGCAATCTTTGTTTGCAGCGATGCACGCACCTGCGCGCGTCGTGCATGTGCAGGCCCAGGAAGAAAATAATTCGCAAGGCGAACGTCCGGTCACTGCCGCGATGGAACAACAAGTACGCGCTTTTCTCGACCACTTTGTCGATGCCGACAAGACACCGGCGGAACAGGTCGCGTTGTTTACCGACCAGGTCGAGTATTACGAGCACGGCATCGTCAGCAAGCAGGAAATCCTGCGCGACGTCGAGCGCTACGTGCGGCACTGGCCGCAGCGCCACTATGAAGTCGCCGAAATTTCCTATATGAATGCCGATCCCGAATCGGATCGCATATTCGTCAGCTACACCATCAATTTCGACGTTGCGCGCAACGCCCGCCGGGTCAGCGGCAAAGCCAGCTATGGCGCAGTGATTGTCGATCTCGACAGCGCACCAAAGGTCGAATCGATCAAGGAAAAAATTACCACCCGCCGCACTGCATCAAACGACTGAGGCGAACGCGCGCTATCATGACGCATGCAAGCTGTCCTGTTCCGCCCCCTTGCGCAGAGGAGATGTATGGACGTCGCCCAGCTTTCCCTTCTGAAAAGAACATTCCTGCTTTTACTCGGCGCCGCTTGCGCGGCAACGCTGCCGACGCATGCACAAACCACAGTGAAACTGCGACCGGAAGTCGTGGCAAAGAATCTTGAACATCCATGGGGACTGACTTTCATCGATAACGGCCGCATGCTGGTCACCGAACGCCCGGGCCGCATGCGCGTAGTTCAGTCCAGCGGCGAACTTGGCGCGCCGCTCGAAGGCCTGCCGAAACTCGATGTGGGCGGCCAGGGCGGCCTGCTCGATGTGCAAGCCGATAGTGGCTTCGCGCGCAATCGCCTCATTTACTTTTGCTTTTCCGAGCCAGCCGCCTCGGGCTCGGGCAATTCGACCGCACTTGCGTCCGCGCGTCTGTCTGACGATGCAAAACGGCTGGAACAGGTCAACGTGATCTTTAGCCAGAAGCCCAAATACAACAGCAGCGCACATTTCGGTTGTCGCATCGTCGAGCACGGCGACGGAACGTTGTTCCTCACGCTTGGCGATCGCTTCCGCCGCATGCAGGATGCGCAAACGCTGGACACGCATCATGGCAAGACCGTGCGTATCAACAAAGATGGCACGGTGCCGAAAGACAATCCTTTTGTTAACCGCAGCGGCGCGCTGCCGGAAATCTGGAGCTACGGCCACCGCAATGCACAGGGGGCAACGCTCGGGCCGGACGGCAAGTTCTGGATGCATGAGCATGGCCCGCAGGGCGGAGATGAAATCAACCGCCCGGAAGCTGGCAAGAATTACGGCTGGCCCGTGATCACCTACGGCGAAAACTACGGCGGGGGCAAGATCGGCGAAGGCCTTGCCGCCAAACCCGGCATGGAACAACCGCTGCATTACTGGACGCCTTCGATTGCACCGTCGGGCATGACCTTCCTGCGCAGCGAGCGCTACGGCAAGGCATGGAAGGGCAACCTGTTTGTCGGCTCGCTGAAGTTCCAGTATCTGGCGCGGCTGGAAATGCAGGAAGACAAGGTGGTGAAGGAAGAGAAGTTGCTGCAGGAGTTGAAGCAACGCATACGCGATGTACGCGAAGGGCCGGATGGTCTGCTGTATCTCCTGACCGACGAAAGCAAAGGCCAACTGATCCGGCTGCAGCCGGGGTGATGCTGACCATGCGCGAGGGTACGTGGCGATGAAACCGCTCGCATCGATACCAATCCGGGAATGTGGCGAACCGTTAGTGGATATTCGCAAGCTTGGCGACTTGCAGTATGGTCCGCCGCCGGAATGTCCGGACACCGCACCCGATTACTGCCTGCTTCGGCATGAAGTGTATCGCAGGCTGCTGCGCGTGCAGCAGGCTCTGCCGCCGGGCCTGTCGCTGCGACTATACGAAGGTTTGCGCAGCCTGAAGGTGCAGGCGATGCTGTTCGATGAAGAGCAAGCCCGGGTGCGCCAACGCAATCCGGCTTTGAGCGATGAACAGGTGCACGCTGCGGCAGCGATTCTTGTGTCACCACTCATTCATTCGGACGGCACGTCGAATATCCCGCCACACAGTACTGGCGGCGCGGTGGATATCGAAATTATCGATACGCACGGTGCCGTGATCGACTTTGGCATGGAAGTAAAGGACTGGGTTCATGTCGCGCCGGACTTCTGTGCGACGGAATATGCCGAGCTGACGGCGCCGGCCGCAGCGAATCGCCTGATGCTGGCGCAGGCGATGGAACGCGAGGGATTTGCGAATTACGTCAATGAATGGTGGCACTACTCGTACGGCGACCGCTATTGGGCGCGCCACTACGGAAAGCCTTGTGCCATTTACGGTAGTTGTACACCAGAGATGATCGGCGCCGCACGTTAAGGCACCGTGATTTTCCTTGCAGCGCTGATGCCTTGCGATACATCAAGGTCGGAAGAGTTGTGGAACGGCAAACTCCGTTCCACGCCAACTTCACGAATCACTATGCGCAGCAAAAACCAGAAATTCATGCAACGCTTTCGCGCTCGCCGTGCCAAGGCGGAACGCCTTCATAAAGTGGCGCTGGCATCCATCGCGCTCGGCATCGGTCTGATGTCCCTCAAGGCATTTCTGCACTGAGAACATGCAAATCAGGAAGTCGCGCGCGCGCCGATATACGCCAGCGCTTCTTCCACCTGATCGACCAGGATCAGGCATAAGTCACCTTCAGACAATTCTGCCAGTGCTGCATCGATGGCGACAAACTCGCCCTTGATTTCCTTGACTGCGCGCGCCCGTTTCGCATTGGCCAAGCCGTCGCGCAACAGCTTGATCACTTCACCGTCGCCGCGTCCGCGCTGGCATTGGTCTTCATACAGAATCACGCTATCGAATGCATCGCCGAGAATCTCGGTCTGGCGGCGAATATCGATGTCGCGCCGGTCGCCTGCACCGCTGATGACCACCGAACGGCGCTTGGCCGGCATGCTTTCCACGGCATTGACCAGCGCCTGAATCGCATCCGGATTATGGCCGTAGTCGGCGATCAGCGTCGCGCCGTTGTAGGAGAACAGGTTGAAGCGGCCCGGTGCGCTTTTCGCGTCGCTGACAAAGGACTTCAAGCCGGCATGCACCGTATCCCATGACAGACCAAGGCCCCATGCTGCGCCGATCGCGGCCATGGCGTTTTCGACCTGGAAACCGATCGCGCCGTTGCGCGTGAGTGGAATGTCGGCGAGCTCGATGCGGTGCGTGCGCTTGCCTTCGGCGGCCACGATCGCCGAGCCGTCCACGTACACCACGCGGCGGCCTTGCGCACGATGCATGGTCATTACCGGATGGTGCACGTCGCGCGCGAAGAAGGTGACCGTTCCGGGACAGACCGCAGCCATGTTGGCGACCATCGGGTCGGCGGCATTGAGCACTGCGGTGCCGTTGGGTGCGACATTCTGCACGATCACGCGCTTGACCACGGCAAGGTCTTCGACGGTGGTGATGAAGTTCAGGCCGAGGTGATCGCCTTCGCCGATGTTGGTGACGACCGCGACGTTGCAGCGATCGAAACCGAGGCCTTCACGCAGCACCCCGCCGCGCGCGGTCTCAAACACCGCCGCATCGACATCGGGATGCAACAGCACATTGCGTGCACTGCGCGGACCGCTGCAGTCGCCGGTATCGATACGCGTGCTGCCGATATAGACGCCATCGGTGCCGGTCATGCCGACCCGATGCTTGTTGGCGGTCAGCAGGTGTGCGATCAACTTGACGGTGGTGGTCTTGCCATTGGTACCGGCTACCGCGACCACCGGGATGCGGCCGTCGTCGCCTTCGGCAAACATGCCGGAGATGATCGCTTCGCCCACCGGCCTTCCCTTGCCGAAGGACGGTTGCAAATGCATGCGCAGGCCGGGCGCGGCATTGACTTCAACGATGCCGCCGCCCTGTTCTTCCAGCGGCTTGATTACGCTTTCGCAGACCACGTCGACGCCGCAGATATCGAGGCCGACCATCTGCGCCGCCTCGACCGCGCGGGCGGCCATGTCGGGATGCACATCCTCGGTGACATCGGTAGCGGTGCCGCCGGTGCTGAGATTGGCGTTGTTACGCAGCACGACCAATACCCCCTTGGGTGGAATGCTATCCACGGTATAGCCTTGCTTGGCGAGTGTTGCGCGTGCGATGTCGTCGACGCGGATTTTGGTCAGCGAGGTCGCATGGCCGTCACCGCGACGGGGATCGCGATTGACCTGCTCGATCAATTCGCCGATCTTGTGCTGGCCGTCGCCGATCACTTGCGGCGGCGCGCGCCGTGCGGCAGCAACCAGTTGATCGCCGACCACCAGCAGACGGAAGTCGTGGCCGGTGATGTAGCGCTCGACGATCACGTCGGAGCTGATCGCCTGCGCGACCTCGAACGCCCTCAATACTTCTTCACGGGTCTTGATGTTGACTGCCACACCCTTGCCCTGATTGCCGTCGCGGGGCTTGACTACCACTGGGCCGCCGATTTCACTGGCGGCTTTCCATGCGTCTTCAGCGTCAGTGACCGCGCGCCCGTTTGGCACTGGCACGCCCGCGGCATTGAGCAGCATTTTGGTCAATTCCTTGTCCTGCGCGATCGACTCGGCGATGGCGCTGGTGCGGCTGGTTTCGGCGGCCTGGATGCGGCGCTGGCGGCTGCCCCATCCGAACTGCACCATGCTTCCTTCGGTCAGGCGACGATACGGAATGCCGCGCGCAACGGCGGCGTAGACGATGGCGCCGGTGCTCGGCCCGAGGCGAATGTCTTCGTCGAGTTCGCGTAGCGTTGCGAGCGCGTTCTCCAGATCGAATGGCGTATTGTCGAGCGCGCTGCGGCACAGTTTTTCTGCCAGCTCGAACGCAAGGCGGCCGACCGGTTCCTCGGTGTATTCCACGACGACCTGGTAGGTGCCGGCCTCGACCGTCGCAACCGAGCGGCTGAAGGTTACCGGACAGCCGGCCTGCGCCTGTAGGCAGAGCGCGGCGGCTTCAAGCGCATGGGCAAGCGAAAGCTGCTGGCCGGTGGCCGGTTCGAGAAACTTGATTTCGGGGAAACGCGCACGTAACTGCGGCTCGAAGTTGGGCAAGCCGGTGATATCGCGCTCCGCTTCGGTGCACGACACAATAGCTTCGATCGACGTATGCCGACTCCACAGGTTGGGGCCGCGCAAAGCGCGGATACGCGAGATTTCCATCAATAGTTTCCTTGTTTGCGCGGCGCGAAAAACAATTCCTCAATTCATCGCTTCGTCGATTCGTCGATTCGTCGATTTGCGCGCCGTTCATGCGAGCCTGTCGTGGCAAGCCTTTGTTCTCTTAATGCCGGATCGGGTGCGTGCGCTAAGCCGTTTTCTTCACACCTGCGTAGTCGTAATCGAAGGTCTCGATGCCGGCCAGGATCACATCCGCGCCAATGCCCAGCGCCCAAGCGGCGCCGACTGCGGCAAGAATGTTCTCGATGATATGCGGTCGCTTGTCGATGCCCTGCACCGGCAGCTTGGCAATCTCAACCACTGGCCTTTCGCCCACGCCAGAAGCCAGCACGATGCGGCCGTCGCGCACGAAGACGGCACGGCCGCCTTCGGCACGATGCTTCTCCAGCGGCGCCGAATCGGGAGACATGCTGAAGAAGATCACGCCTCCGTCGCACAGTTCGGCCATGTCGGCCACTCGCGCGTCGGCAGCATTGAGGACCGCGATACCTTCCGGCAGCACGATGTCGACCTGGGTGCGCGCGACCTTGATCATGTCGTCTGCATCCTTGATATACAGGTCCGGCAGACTGGCGTCCTCGGCGATGTTGGTAACCACGCCTACCAGGCAGCGATCGTAGGCCAGGCCTTCGGTCAGGATCGCGTGGAAGCCGTTTTCGAACACGGCGGCCTCGACTGCGCGGTTCATCAGGATGCGATGCGCGGATTGCCAGTTGGCGCAATCGTTCTTGTCCATCTGCCGCTGCCGCAGGAACAGGCCGTCGCTGCAGGCAACGCCAACTTGCGGACCATTCAGCTTCATCATGCGCGATACCAGGCGCGCTACCATGGTCTTGCCGCGGCTGCCGGTAATGCCGACGATAGGAATGCGGCCATTGCTGTCCGGATTGGGGAACAGATGATCGACGATTGCGCGTCCGACGGGACGCGGCTTGCCGGTGGCCGGCTTCAGGTGCATCAGCAGGCCCGGCCCGGCATTGACTTCAACAATCGCGCCACCCTGCTCGTCGAGCGGGCGGGAAATGTCTTCCGCCACCAGGTCCACTCCGGCGATGTCGAGCCCGACAATACGCGCGGCCAGGGATGCCACCGCGGCGACGTCCGGGTGCACGTCGTCGGTCACGTCGAAGGCCACGTTGCCGTTGCGCTGAATCAGCACGACCTTGCCAACTGCCGGAACCGAATCCGGCGTCAGGCCCTGGCGTGTCAGTTCCAGCACGACTGCCGGGTCTTCATCGAGCATCACCCTGTTGAGCGGGAATTCCTCGGTCAGGCCGCGGCGCGGGTCGGTATTGATCTGGCTGTCGATCAGTTGCGCGACAGTCGATGTGCCGTCGCCAACGATGTTGGCGATTTCGCCGCGCGCGCAGGCAACCAGCTTGCCGCCAACCACCAGCAGACGGTGTTCGTTACCGCGGATGAAGCGCTCGACAATGACTTCGCTGCCTTCCACATCCGCAAGATGCCAGGCAGCTTCGATTTCCTCGCGAGTATTCAGGTCGGTAGCGACGCCACGGCCATGATTGCCGTCGGACGGCTTGACCACGACCGGCGTGCCAATGTCCTGCGCAGCGTCCCAGGCGTCGGCCGGGCTGGCGACAATGCGCCCTTCCGGCACCGGCACGCCGCAGGACTCCAGCAGGCTCTTGGTCAGATCCTTGTCGCTGGAGATGCTTTCCCCGATGGCGCTGGTATGTTCCGTTTCGGCGGTCCAGATGCGGCGAGAACGCGCACCGTAGCCAAGTTGAACCAGATTGCCATCGTTGAGCCGCAAGGCCGGGATGCGCCGGTCGGTGGCGGCATCAACGATGTTGGCGGTACTAGGGCCGAGTGCGACCGATTCGGCCAGTTCGCTCAAGGCCTCCACTGTGGCGGCGACATCGTAGACTTGATCCTCGATGGCAGCCATCACCAGATCGCGAGCGGCGACGAGCGCGGCGCGGCTGACTTCTTCGTAGCGCGCACGCACGGTCAGTTTGTATACGCCTCGCTTGCCGGTTTCCCGCGCCTTGCCGAACCCGGTCTGTACGCCAGCCAGGTTTTGCAATTCAATCATCACGTGTTCCATGATGTGCGCCGGCCAGGTGCCTTCGCGCAGGCGCAGCAGGAAGCCGCCGGGCTCGCCGATACCGCAGCGGTGCTCGGCCAGGCCGGGTAGCCAGGTCGTCAGGCGCTCATAGAAACCGGGGATGGTATTGGACGGTGAATCTTCCAGATCGCCGATGTCGACCCATGCCTCGATCACCGGACGATATGTCCAGATATTGGGACCGCGCAGAGACATCACATTGATGATCTCAATGGTTTGGTTGTTCATTTAATACGAGAGGCTGAAGGGTAAAGGGCCGTTGTTGTGAGTTTGGACTGTCTCTTTTTCGCCCTGTGCAAGGAATAACGCTTTTGGACGGCGTTAGTTTACTGAAAGCTGAAAAAATTATCGTGCAGAACGCAATACCAGCAAATAACATTATCGCCTCTCGGTATACTTAGCGCCACAATAGCGCGCGGTTTCACGCTACTTTGCATGAAGAAATTTATATTCTGCAAACAAATGCCCGTCTTTTCGGCGACGTTGTCTGCCCATTCTAAATCTTGATGAACACTGAATCCCTTATTGTGCTGCCATCCAGGCAAGCCGTTCCCGCAACATGGCAGCATGACGTGCAGGCACGTTTGCAGTCCGGCGAAGCGCTCGTGGCCAGCGTGGAGCTGGATCTTGACGCCAATTTGCGTTTTGCCCCCGGCATCGTGGTCGTGACCGACCGCCGCTTACTCGCCAAGGTCGGCGGCAGCGGCGACTGGATGGCATGGCCGTATCGACAACACTTGTCGCTTTCGCATCATGATCATGCCGGCGTCGGCACGCTCGAACTGCATGACGACCAGGGCCGCCTGGCCTGCTGGCGCTATACCTTGGGCCACAATCCCGAAGCGCTGCGTCTGATCGACCACTTCGAAAACCAGCGCGATGCAATCGTCACCGGCTGCCCAGTGCAGGAACCGGAGCAGGCGGTCTGCCCGAGCTGCAAGGCACCCTTGCCGCCGGACGTCGACGACTGCCCGATCTGCACGCGCGAAATGCATACGCCGCCGTCGACCTGGACGCTGTTTCGCCTATGGCGCTTTGCCAAGCCGTATCAAGGCCAGCTGCTGGCCGGCTTCCTGCTGACGCTGGCGTCCACCGCCGCGACACTGGTGCCGCCCTACTTGTCGATGCCGCTGATGGATAATGTGCTGATCCCATATCAGAACGGCCAGAAGATCGATGTCAGTCTGGTCACGCTGTATCTGTCTGGCCTGTTTGGCGCAGCGCTGGTGGCGTGGATACTGGGCTGGGCACGCACATACATTTTGGCGCTGGTGTCCGAACGCATCGGCGCTGACCTGCGCACCACCACCTATGATCATCTGCTAAGGCTTTCGCTGGAGTATTTCGGCGGACGGCGGACCGGCGATCTGATGACACGCATCGGCTCGGAGACCGACCGCATCTGCGTATTCCTGTCGCTGCACCTCCTCGATTTCGCGACCGATGTACTGATGATCGGCATGACCGCGATCATTCTGGTGTCGATCAATCCCTGGCTGGCGCTGGTGACGCTGCTGCCGCTACCCTTCATCGCGTGGATGATCCATGTCGTACGCGACAAACTGCGCTACGGTTTTGAAAAGATCGACAGGGTGTGGGGCGAAGTGACGAACGTGCTGGCCGATACCATTCCCGGCATCCGTGTGGTCAAGGCCTTCGCGCAGGAAAAGCGTGAAGCCGCGCGCTTCCGCGAAGCCAACAAGCACAACCTGCTGATCAACGACCGCGTCAACAAGGTTTGGTCGCTGTTTTCGCCGACCGTGACCTTCCTCACCGAAATCGGCTTGCTGATCGTATGGGCAGTCGGCATCTGGCAGGTATCACACGGCGACATCACGGTCGGTGTGCTGACCGCCTTCCTCGCCTACATTGGCCGCTTTTACACGCGACTCGATTCGATGAGCCGTATCGTATCGGTGACGCAAAAAGCGGCGGCCGGCGCCAAGCGCATCTTCGATATTCTCGACCATGTGTCGAGCGTGCCGGAAGCGCAGAACCCGGTGCATGTGGAACGTCTCGAGGGCCGCATCCATATCAAGGACGTCGGCTTCCGCTATGGCAACCGCGCCGTGCTGCGCGGCGTCGACCTGATGATCCAACCGGGCGAGATGATCGGTCTGGTCGGCCACAGCGGTTCCGGCAAAAGCACGCTGGTGAACCTGATCTGCCGTTTCTACGATGTTTCGGAAGGCGCGATCCTGGTGGATGGCGTCGACATCCGTTCGCTGCCTGTCGCGGAATACCGCCGCCACATCGGCCTGGTGCTGCAGGAGCCCTTCCTGTTCTTCGGCACGATTGCCGACAACATCGCTTACGGCAAGCCGGGTGCGACACGCGAAGAAATTATTGCCGCCGCACGCGCCGCCAATGCGCATGAGTTCATCCTGCGCCTGCCGCACGGCTACGACTCGATGGTGGGCGAACGTGGCCAGACGCTGTCCGGCGGTGAGCGCCAGCGCATTTCGATTGCACGCGCGCTGCTGATCGATCCGCAGTTGCTAATCCTGGACGAAGCAACCTCGTCGGTCGACACCACCACCGAAAAGGAAATCCAGAAAGCGCTCGACAATCTGGTACGCGGACGCACCACCATCGCCATCGCGCACCGCCTGTCCACGCTGCGCCAGGCTGACCGCCTGGTAGTACTGGACAAGGGCCAGATCGTCGAAGTCGGCAAGCATGAAGAATTGCTGGCGCGCGAAGGCGCGTACTACCGCCTGTATCAGGCGCAGCAGCGCCAGGCAGAGAACGAGGCGCTGGCCGACATGGCCGAGGAGATCGCATGAGCAACTTTACCCTGAGCCGCAACGCCTTCGGCAAGCTGGTGTTTACGTCGCCGGAAGGCGTGCATGAGAACGTGGTGCCGGTACGCGCATTTCCGATTGCTGCGCCGGACTCCGGCATTGCTTTGGTCGACGCCGATGGCCATGAACTCGCCTGGATCGACCACCTCGGCGAGCTGCCGGCAGCGACCCGTGCGCTGCTGGATGACGAGCTGAAAAACCGCGAATTCCTTCCGGAGATCAAGCGCATCCTGCGCGTCTCGACCCTTGCGGTACCAAGCACCTGGGAAGTCGAAACCGATCGCGGAACGGCCAGCTTCGTGCTGAAGGGCGAAGAGGATATCCGCCGCGTAGCCCACACGACCTTGCTGATCGCCGACAGCCATGGCGTGCAATTTCTGGTGCGCGATATGGACGCGCTCGACAAGGGCAGCCGCAAGCTGCTCGACCGCTTCCTCTAGGCAAGTCTCTTTCCCCGCCCTTCCGGCGCGCGGCGAACTTCGCCGCGCTGCCATGCCTTTCTTCATAGCAAACTTCGTCTGACGCACGCTGCTGCCGAGCACCATTGCGGCATCGCAAACGGTTTTCGTTTGGGTTCATTCGCGTGCGTTTTTTATCGTATGTTGGATCAGCATCGTCATCTTTGGAATGTAATTCTGCACAGCGGAATTTCGCACGAAATTCGCGTTGCTTGCTTGCACGACGGCGATGCGTGAACAGCTCATCCACATTCGAAAAACAAGGAGACAAACAGTGAGAAAGACCTTTATCAGGAACAGCGCATTTCTGCTGGGAAGTGCCGTCTGGCTGGCCGGCTGCGGCGGTGGCAGCGCCGATACGGCGGCAGCGACTCCCGGCAGCACGCTGCTGGGCATGGCAAAAAAAGTCGTCGCAGAAGAACCGCGCCTGCACGATGAGCGCAGCTTCAACGTGCCGAACCCCATGGCGGCAGCCGATTTTGAAGCCGCAGCCGATGGTTTTCCCGGCTTCAAGGCGCTCAGCGGGACAAGCGCAGAGACCGACCGCTGGGCAGGCGAACTCAATGGCGCGGCCTACCGCATTGAAGTGCCGAAAAACTGGAACGGCAAGCTCGTCATGTATGCACACGGCTACGTCGGTGCGGTGCCGGAGCTGCGCGTTTCAATGCCGTCGATTCGCCGCCATCTGATCGAGAACGGCTATGCGTGGGCGGCGTCGAGTTACAGCAAGAACTACTATGATGTGCGCGCCGGTGTCGAAGACACCAACGCGCTGGCCGACCGCTTCAAGAAGATCGCCGCCGAGCGCGGACGCCAGTTGCGCTCGCCGCACAAGACCTACATCATCGGCCATTCGATGGGCGGCCATATCACCGGCGCCGCGATCGAGGAAGAGACTTACAAAACCGCGATCAACAAGCAGAAATACGACGGTGCTGTGCCGATGTGCGGCGTGATGGGCGACACCGAGCTGTTCGACTATTTCGCTGCCTACCAGTTGGCAGCACAGACACTCGCAGGCTATGGCGATTATCCGTCCAGCAAATTTGCCGACATCGCCGCCAATGTGCGTTCTTCGCTGTTTGTCACCTTCAGCACGATACCGACCGCGCAAGGCATGAAACTGGCGCAGGCGGTGAAAGACCTGACCGGCGGTGAGCGTCCCGTGTTCGCCCAAGGCTTCGGCAACACCGGACTGCAGAGTGTCGTGTGGGGCACCTTCGGCAGCGACGGCACGGTCAATGGCATCCTCAATCGCAACACGCTCGATACCCACCGTTTCGTCTACCAGCTCGATAACAATCCTGCGCAATCCGCGGACGAAGCAACGTTCAATGCGAGCATCCAGCGCTTGACTGCCGCACCCGATGCAAACCGCCTGCGCAGCGATGGCCTACGCTGGATTCCGAAGGTGAACGGCCAGTTCAAGATTCCGGTTGTGTCGATGCATACGCTGGGCGACATGTATGTGCCGTTCAGCATGGAGCAGATTTATCGCAAGCGGGCCGATGCGCAAGGCAGCGGCGACTGGCTGGTGCAACGTGCGATCCGCGCGCCGAGCCACTGCGACTTCACGGTGCGCGAACAGGTGGAAGCCTTCGATGCCATGATTGCCTGGGCGGAGATGGGCATCAAGCCGGCTGGGGACGATGTGCTCACGCCATCCACCGTGGCCAACCCGACCTACGGCTGTGCATTTACGCGCAACGCTGGCGGCGTTGATGACAATCCGGTCACGGTCGGTACGCGTACCGCCATCGCGCCGATGCTGGCGGCTTGCCCGTCGTAATTTTTTCGGCACGCCGATAGAAAAACGCCCGCAATTGCGGGCGTTTTTTACATTGGCTCAAACGACTACGCCCGCTGCGGGTCCGCCGCGACCAGAACGCTGCAACGGATCTTGTCGACGAGCACAGCATCCATCGAACCGCGCCACCAGCGCAGCGCAAACGGCTTGTGGCGCGAGTGCCCGACAATCACCAGCTCCATCCCGTATTTGTTCACGAGGTCGGCGATCACATTCACGGGTTCGCCCACTTCAAGATGCGGCGTGACGCTCAGGCCGGCCTCGGCGAGCAGCTTGCGGCCCGCTTCCAGCACCTGGCTCATGGCCTCCTTTTCGGCCAGTTCCTCGTCCACGGTCGGCACCGCGGCGACGAATTCGCCTGCCAATACAATCGGCGTTGGCGTCACCACGGCGAGCAAATGAATTTGCGCTGCAGGACCGGGTGTGAGGCGTATGCATTCCTGCAGGGCGTGACGGCTTTCCGGCGTGCCATTGTAGGCGACCAGTATCTTGCTATACATGCTTGCCTCCTGTTGTGCTATCGAGAACCTGTGCCGCTCATGCGTGCATCATACATCGCAGAACGCGGGCGGTAATGCGTTTTTCTCAATACTTGGCTCAACGTGCAAGTGCACTTTCGATGTCGCCCAGCAGCTTGCGATCGCTCGGCGTGACGCGACTGGAGTAGCTGCCGACGACCTTGCCGCTGCGGTCAATCAGATATTTGTAGAAGTTCCATTTCGGCGTGGTGCCGGTAATCTTCGCCAGTTCCGCATGCAGCGGATTAGCATCCTTGCCGGCCACCGAGCTTTTGGAAAACATCGGAAATTTCACACCGTAGGTATTGAAGCAGAAGTCTGCGATCTGCTTGCTGTCACCGGGCTCCTGGCTGCCGAAATCATTCGACGGGAAACCGAGTACCACGAGCCCTTTCGGGCTGAGCTTTGCGTACAGGTCTTCCAGTCCTTCGTATTGGCTGGTGAAGCCGCAATAGCTGGCGGTATTGACCACCAGCACCACGCGCCCGGCATACTGACACAGGTTTTGCGGCGCATCGTCCTGCAGTCGGTTGAAGCGCTGGTTCAGGATCGGCGGACACGACGCAGGAGCCGGCGCCGATTGCGCCAGGGCGGGCGCGGCAACGGCAGAGAGGACGACGGACAGGGCGAACAATTTGAACATGGCGGCTTTCCGGCGAACGGTTGTGAGCAATTCATTCTATGCCAAAAATCCTGCGCGGGAATCCGCGACATGCTGCACTGCACGCAGTCGCGTTCCGGATTGTCACTTATTATTCGATATTGACTAAAGTCAACGTTAGCTTGAAGTACCGGTGCGGGCCGGACCGAACCATAAGGATCGACAATGCTGAAAGTGGTGGTAATCGACGGCAATGCCATTTCGCGCAATCTCCTGAGCTCCGTTCTGGTCAACGGTGGTTACAACGTCGTTGGCGGCGCCAACACCAGTTCAGCAGGACTGGCAAACATGATCAAGCTGCAACCGCAACTGGTGTGCATCGATCTTGGCAGCGCCGACGACGAGGGTTTCGAAAAGCTCGCCGTGCTGCGTAGCGGCCTGCCAAAATCGCTGATGTTCCTTGTGTCGGCCAGTTTCGATTCCGCCACCGTGCAGACCGCGGTCGAGCGCGGGGTGCATGGCTTCATCGTCAAGCCCTTCAATGCGGTGACGGTCATCGCAAACATTCGCAATGCAATCATCAAGGTAGCAAAACAGCATCGGCAAAAGACGGTCGACGACAACGCGGCGTAAGACATCCCGTTGAAGTAAGTCACGCAGCTTCCCGTCGCGACACCTGACCCAGCGCACATCCCCTATTCTTTTTTCAATTTGTTGTTCGAAAGAGCAGGCATTATGTCGCGCAAGCCGCTTAAATCCCTCTCTCATCCTCACGTCAAGTCCTCCCGGTCAAGGAAATTGCTGGCAGGACTCCCTACAATGGGTTCGCATAAGAACACGCAGAACGCAGTGCACGCAGCCCCTTGTATTTTTATCCCGGGAAGACGCGTTGGATATGTTTTCCAGAACTTGATGATTGAAAGATAAACCCATGAGAAAGAAAGTCGTATCGGCCGCGGAAGCGATCGCCATCCTGCATGATAGCGACACCCTGTGCTGTTCCGGTTTCGGTAGCAACGGCGTACCGGTAGAACTGTTGCTGGCGCTTGAAAAGCGCTTCCTTGAAACCGGCTCGCCAAAAAACCTGACCCTGCTGTTCGGCGGCGGTCCCGGCGACGGTGCCGAGGGCGGCGTCAACCACCTCGCGCATGAAGGTCTGTTGAAGCGCGTAATTGGCGGCCACTACGGGCTGGTGCCGAAGATCGGCAGGATGGCGCTGGAGAGCAAGGTCGAAGCCTACAACCTGCCACTCGGCGTGATATCGCATTTGTACCGCGACATCGCGTGCGGCTTGCCTGGAACCGCATCCAAGGTCGGCCTCGGCACCTTCGTCGACCCGCGCCTGGAAGGCGGCAAGATCGGCAGCAAGACTCGCGAAGACCTGGTCAGCGTGATCGAACTCGGCGGCAAGGAACTGCTGTACTACAAGACGATGCCGATTTCGGTCGCTTTCATCCGCGGCACCACGGCCGACGCCGAAGGCAACATCACGATGGAACGTGAAACGCTGACGCAGGACGCGCTGGCGATTGCGACCGCCACCAAGAACAGCGGCGGCTTCGTGATCGCGCAGGTGGAACGCATCGCCGATCGCGGCTCGCTCAATCCGCGCCGCGTGAAGGTGCCGGGCATCCTGGTCGATTGCGTGGTGGTGGCGCAAGCGGAGAACCATCCGCAAAACCTGAATGGCAATTACAACCCGGCGTTCTCCGCCGAAGTGCGCGTGCCGCTGGATGCGCTTGACGCGATGCCGCTCGATGAGCGCAAGGTAATTGCACGACGCGCGGCGTTCGAACTGTTGCCCAACGCGGTGGTCAACCTCGGCATCGGCATGCCGGAAGGCGTGGCGGGCGTCGCCAATGAAGAGAAGATCCTGAAGTACATGACGCTCACCGCCGAACCCGGCGTGATCGGCGGCGTGCCCGCGTCCGGCGTCAACTTCGGCGCGGCGGTCAATCCGGATGCCGTGATCGACATGAACCAGCAGTTCGACTTCTACGACGGCGGCGGACTTGACCTCGCCTGCCTCGGCTTGGCCGAATGCGATCCGCAAGGCAGTATCAACGTCAGCCGTTTCGGTCCCAAGCTGGCCGGCGCGGGTGGCTTCATCAACATCACCCAGAACAGCCGCACCGTCGTGTTTGTCGGCACCTTCACTGCCGGCGGGCTGAAGACAGCGATCGTGGACGGACAACTGAACATCGTACAGGAAGGTCGCGCACGCAAGTTCGTCAACAAGATCGAGCAAGTCACCTTCAGCGGCCCCTATGCGGCAAGCACCGGCCAGAATGTGCTGTACGTGACGGAACGTTGCGTATTCCGCCTGACCCCGGAAGGCCTGGAACTGATTGAAGTCGCACCCGGCATCGATATTGAGAAGCACATTCTCGCGCAGATGGATTTCCGCCCGATCATCAATACGCCGACGCAAATGGATGCGCGCATTTTCCGCGATGAGCCGATGAAGCTGAAGGACACGCTGTTGTCGATCAGCCTCGAAGACCGTATGCAATACGACTCGAAGAAAGGCGCAACCTTCTACAATTTCCAGGGCTTGCGCGTGATGACGAAGAAGGATGTCGAGGATATCCGGCACGCCGCTGAAAACCTGTGCCAGCCGATCGGCCACAAAGTAAAAGTCTTCGTCAATTACGATGATTTCCAGATCGACGAAAGTATTGCGGACGACTACTGGGCAATGGTGAAGGACTTGCACGATAAGTACTACACGCATGTCTCCCGCTACACCACCAGCACCTTCATGCGCATGAAAATGGGCAAGGCGCTGGAAAGCCGCGGACTGGCCGCGCATATCTTCGAAACCCAGCAGGAAGCGATCGATTCGGCCGCCGCCTGACCGCCGAAACAGCGCATCCCCGCCATGATGGGGATGCGCCTGCAGCAAACCTATCCAAGATCATGGATGCGGTGTCCAACATGTGTTGAAATGGCCATTTTTTCCAAATGGTTATTGGCGGATGCCTACCAACAGGCAGGCATCCGCCCTCACTGCCGCCGCCAATGGACACCAGCAACGGAAAACGCTTTAACCTTCGCCGCTACTATTCCTGGATCAGCTTCGGATTCATCCTCGTGATCGCCGTTGCGCTCGGGTGGACCACCCGCCGCCAGGCAGTAGCGGAACTGCTGTCATTGAGCGAACAGACCAATGTTGCGCTGGCCACCACTTTTCGTAACTCGCTGTGGCCAAAGTTCGAAGGACTGGTCGGTCAATCCTATTCGCTATCCGCGGCGGATCTGAAGGCCTCACCAGAGATCCCGCTCCTCCGCCAGCATGTTGTCGCGATGATGAGCGATACCGACGTCGCGAAGATCAAGCTGTACAACCTCAAGGGCGTCACGGTGTTCTCCACCGACAGCAAGCAGATCGGCGAGGAAAAACTTAATAATGGCGGCTTTCGGATGGCCGCCGGCGGCCGGGTCGCCAGCGAGCTCACGCACCGCGACACCTTCGATGCCTTCGAAGAGGTCATCGTGAACCGCGACCTCGCGTCGAGCTACCTGCCGATCCGCAACGACAAGGGCGAAGTCGCGGCGGTATTTGAACTGTATACGGACGTTACCCCTTTCGTCCGCCAACTCCGCGATGCGCAACTGGCCGTTGTGTCGACGGTCGTCGGTCTGCTGGCTCTGCTGTACGGCGTGCTGTATTTTGTCGTGGCGCGTGCGCACCGCATCATTCAGTTGCAACGCGCTTCGCTTGAACATACCAACGAATTGCTCGACAGCCGCGTGCGTGACCGCACGGCGGCGCTGGTGGACGCCAACCGGGACCTGAGCGGAAAAATCGTCGAACGCCGGCGGGCCGAGGAGGAAGCGAAACGGCTTCTGATCGAAAAAGATGCCATTCTCGACAACATTGCGGAAGGTGTCGCCTTTCTCAAACACCGCACTATCCTCACTTGCAACAAACGGCTTGAAGCGCTGTTTGGGTTTAACGAAGGGGAGTTTCTCGGCAAACGCACCGATCGCCTTTATCCGCACCGCAGGGTATACCGCGCGCTGGCACGCGACGCATTTGCCGTGCTCCGGAAAGGCATGCCGTTCTACCGTGAAACGGAACTCGCGCGCAAGGATGGGACAAGCTTCTGGGCAGCCATTACCGTGCGCGCGCTGGGTTCGGGCAGATTGCGTGGTGGAAGCGTCTGGGTGATTGCCGATATCAGCGAACGCAAGAAGGCCGAGGAACGCATGCGCCTGACTGCGCAGGTATTCGAGAGCACCCAGGAAGGCGTAACGATCACCGATAGTGATACGCGTATTCTCGCCGTCAACCGCGCCTTTACCGAAGTAACCGGCTATACGGAGGAAGAGGTCATCGGCAAGACGCCGGCGCTGCTGCAATCGGGACGTCAGGACCAGGCGTTCTACGATGAGATGTGGGGCGCGCTCGACCAGTGCGGGCAGTGGAAAGGTGAAATCTGGAACCGCCGCAAGAACGGCGAAATTTTTCCGGAATGGCTGTCGATCAGCGGCGTGCGCAATGATGCAGGTGTCGTGTCGCACTACGTCGGCGTGTTTTCCGATATTACCGAGATCAAGCAGTCGCAGGAAAAGGTCAGCTTTCTTGCCTACCATGATCCGCTCACGCAATTGCCCAATCGTCTGCTGTTCAACGACAGATTGGCTCACAGCATTCAGCGCGCCGATCGCGAACGCAGCATGTTTGCGGTCTACTTCATCGATCTTGACCACTTCAAGAACGTCAATGATTCGCTCGGCCATCATATTGGCGACCGGCTTTTGAAAGAGGTTTCGGCGCAAATGCATGCGCAATTGCGCAAGGCCGACACCATCGCGCGCTTGGGCGGCGATGAGTTCATCGTGCTGGTAGAGGATGTTGACGGTCCGCACGACGGCGCGCTGGTGGCCGAGAAACTTGCCTCTGTCTTCCAGCAGCCGATTTCACTCGATGGCCATGAGCTTTACGTCACCGCCAGCATCGGCATCTGCCTGTATCCGATGGACGGCAGCAATCCCAACGAGCTGATCCGCAATGCGGATGCGGCGATGTACCGGGCAAAGAACCACGGACGCAACCAGTTCCATTTTTACGAACAGGAAATGACTGCGTATGCATTCGAACGCCTTGAGCTGGAATCCGCCCTGCGCAGAGCCTTCGTCAATGACGAATTCTTTCTATGCTACCAGCCGCAAATTGACCTGAAGACGAATGCAGTGGTCGGTGCCGAAGCGCTGGTGCGGTGGCAGCACCCTGAACTTGGCCTGCTCCTGCCGATCCGCTTCATCCCGCTGGCAGAAGACATCGGATTGATCGGGCAGCTCGGCGAATGGGTATTGCGTACTGCCTGCCGGCAGGTGCAGGAATGGAAGCAGGTCGGTTTCGTGCTGCCGAAGATTGCGGTCAACCTGTCGGTCCGGCAGCTGGAACGCAAAGGCTTTGCTGCGCAGGTCGCTGCCATCCTGCGTGAGTACAACATGGAACCGTCGACGCTCGAACTGGAACTGACAGAATCGATCCTGATGCAGAACGACGACGCGTTCGATATTCTGGAAGAGCTTGATGCGCTCGGCGTGCGGCTATCGATCGATGACTTCGGAACAGGCTATTCCTCCCTCAGCTATCTGAAACGGCTGCCGGTGCATAAATTGAAGATCGACCGCTCCTTCATCATGGATATGACCGAGCATGGCAACAATGAAGCGATCGTTCGCGCGGTGATCGCCATGGCCAAGACACTTGGCCTGGAGGCGGTAGCGGAAGGCGTAGAAAGCAGCGAACAGGCCAGTTTTCTGCTGCGCGAAGGCTGCGACCATGCGCAAGGCTATCTGTTCGGGCATCCGGTGACCGGCGACACGTTTCTATCCACATGGTCGTGCGAAGAACGCGATGTAAAGACCGCTTTTGGCTAAATTCTTTCCGGCAACCAATAAATTCAACATCTTGCATTACCGAAAGAACCGGACGGTCCGACACCGGCAAGACGTCGTGCCAATTTGCTTCAGCTAGCTTTTTATAGCCCATCCCCAATAACGACGCGGCTTTCGGCCGGTTTTCTTATACCTGTCTGCAACTGAGGTGTGTTGCAATTCCTCAATGCTGTAGGAAAAATCCGACCCTCTCCGTCCATTCGCCGACACTGCATTTCATCCGTACGCTGATTTTCGGAAACCGAACGCACGTACATAATTCACAACACTGATTTCCCCATCGCAAATACATTCCGCATGGGTAGCGCAGGTTGGCGGTGACTAGCTTTTTCCGGCATGCCCCTCCGGAAACGTTCCCTGAGCCAATACGAAAGCCTGAACAACAATACCTCAACAAGGATTCGCAATGCTGACTACGCAACTCTCTGAAATCCGTTCTTCTTCCCTATCCCTGGCAACGCCGTCCCCGTCCGGAGCGGCATGGCAGCGCCAGGCAAAATTGTGGTCGAGCCTGAAGGAAGTGTGCGACCTCTTGCGCATTCCGGCCAAATTGCCGGTTGATGAATTCCAGTTCCAGCACATGCAGTTCAAGGCAGGCCAGCGCATTCACACGATCGGCCAGCCCTTTGACATGCTCTATGTGGTCAACTCCGGTTTTCTGAAAACCGTGATGATCGACGAACTGGGCAACGAGCAGGTACTCGGTTTCCCGATGAAGGGCGACATGTTCGGCATCGACGGCATCCATCGCAAAATCTATGCGACCGAGACTGTCGCGCTGAGCAACTGCGATGTGATTCTGATTCCATTCAAGACTTTCTCCAGCCTGGGCCGTACCTATCCGGAACTGGAAGCATCGATTTACGGCGTCATGAGCCGCGAACTGGTGCGCGAGCAGGGCATGGTCGGCACGCTGGGTTCGCTGAGCGCGGAAGCACGCGTGGCACGTTTCCTGGTGTTCCTGTCGGAGCGTTTCGCTGAAATGGGTTACTCCGGCACGCAATTCAACCTGCGCATGACCCGCCAGGAAATCGGCAACTACCTCGGCCTGACGCTGGAGACGGTAAGCCGCACGTTCTCCGCCTTCAATGCGATCGGTTTTATCTCGGTCGATCAGCGCGCCATCGTGGTCCATGACCTGCAGTCGCTGCGCACGCTGCGCCGTCTGCCGCCTTCACGCGTTCGCGCCAAGAGCGACACACCCAAAGCCAAGCGCGCACCAATCACTGCGTAATCCTGCTTCACTGCTCTGCCGTGCGATATATCACGTACGGCAGAGCGTCACTCATACCGTCCCGTCTTAAAGCAGCCGCGCCGTATCTGCCGCCGACGCCGGCCTGCCGAACAAGAATCCCTGCAACACATCGCATCCGGCGGCGCGCAGGAAGTCGGCCTGCTCCTTCGTTTCCACGCCTTCCGCCACAACCTTCAAACGCATCTTGTGCGCGATCGCAATAATCGCCTCGGTAATCGCGACGTCATCCGCGTCATACGGTATGCCTTTCACGAATCCGCGGTCAATTTTCAAGCTGTCGAGCGGATACTGCTTCAGGCTCACCAGCGAGGAATAGCCGGTGCCGAAGTCGTCAATCGACAGCGCTACCCCCATGTCGCGGATACGATCAAGCAGTAACACCGCTTCGGGCGGATTGTGCATGATCGTGCTTTCGGTGATTTCGAATTCCAGTCTTGAGGGCGGCAAGCCGCTACGGTCGAGCGCGGCACGGATGGTGTCGAGCAGGTCCCCGGAAGAAAATTGCTTGGCCGATAAATTGACCGCGACGCGACCGAATTCAAGGCCGGCGTCGAGCCATGCCTTGCCTTGGCGGCAGGCTTCCTGCAAGACCCATGCGCCGATCGGCACGATTAATCCATTTTGTTCAGCCAGCGAAATGAAGGTGCCGGGCAAGACCAGTCCGAGTTCGGGATGACGCCAGCGAATCAGGGCTTCCACGCCTGCAATGCGACCGTCGGCGGCCGCAAACTGCGGCTGGTAGTGCAACTCGAACTCGCTGCGTTCAAGCGCGCGGCGCAGGTTGTTTTCAAGCAGCAGTTGCTCGAGGGCCTGGGTGTTCATGTCACTGGTGAAGAACTGGAAGTTGTTCTTGCCGCGCTGCTTGGCGCGGTACATCGCGACGTCGGCATTTTTCAGCAGTGTCGCTGCATCAAGGCCATCTGCCGGATAACACGCGATGCCGATGCTGGCCGTGACGAACATTTCCTGGCCGTCGATCATGAAGGGCTGCGCCATGCTGGCAATCAGGCGTTCCGCCAGATCGGCGGCGCTGCCGCATCCGGGCGGATCGTCCAGCAGCACGGTGAACTCGTCGCCGCCCAGCCGCGCTGCGATGTCGCCATCCTTCAATTGGGCGCGCATGCGCTTGGCGGCGACTACCAGCAACTGGTCGCCGGCCAGATGGCCCAGCATGTCATTCACGGCCTTGAAACGATCAAGATCGATAAACAGCAAGGCGAGCTGGCGATCAGACGCACGCGCTCGCTGAATGTCGTCGGCGAACCGTGTCATCATCCCGCTGCGGTTCCACATGCCAGTCAGGCTATCGTGGCTGGCAAGGAATTGCAGGCGAGTTTCGTCTTCCTTGCGACGCGTGTTATCAGTGAAGACGCCGACAAAGTTGGTAATGCGCTTGTCGGCATCGCGCACCGTCGAAATCGACAGCCATGCCGGATACCATTCGCCGCTGCGGCGGCGGTCATGCATCTCGCCCTGCCAGTGACCGTCGCACGCCAGATGCGCGAGCATCTCCTGATTGATCTCCGCACCCTGCCCGGTCATCATGCGCGACAACCTGCCGACCGACTCGGCGGCATCGTAACCGGTAATGCGCGTGAATGCGGGATTGACCGCTTCAATACGACATTCGGCGTCGGTGATCACGATGCCTTCGCTGGCAGAATCAAACACGCGATTGGCCAGGCGCGACTGGTGTTCGAAGGCGACCTGCTGACTGACGTCGAGCGCTACGCCCATGACTGCCGGTCGGCCCTCGTACTGGCAGGCGCTGCCCTGCACATCCGCCCACACCACGCGACCGTCGCGCCGCAGTGCGCGGTAGGTATAGCGGATGCTCGACACTTCTCCGACAAGGCGTCGCCGGTGATTTTCCGCCAGAATCGGAATATCGTCGGGATAAGTGAGCGACTCGAGCGAGGTGCCGACCAGCTGTTCTGGCGTGTCGTAGCCAAGTAGTTCGGCAGTCTTGTTATTGGCATAGGCGATCTTGCCATCCTGGACAACATACAGTCCAACCAGCGACTGCTCGACGAAATTGCGGAATTTGCGCTCCGATTCGAGCAAGGCGTGATCGGCTGGCGAGACAGAAGTCGCAACGACATACCAGGTCAAAGCACCAAGCAGCAGAGCCAGCAGCACCACCAGCCAATTTGCCAGCAAGGGGGCGGCCAGCGTGACAAGCGCGGCTAGCAGGCCCAGTGCGGCACCGACCCGATGACGCGGCAGGCGCGCCATGTGCTTGTTGAAATTGCGATCAGATGGCCATTCCATAGGTTTATCGGCCCTGACGGGCCGCCATGGCTGAAACGCGAAACGCGATGCGGCACCCAAGCGGACGCCGGCCGGTCAACTGATACATCATCCCCCTCACCCGTTGTTATAGGTCTTATATACAGCCATGGTAACGGCACGGTTGATTGCAGACAACATTTTGTCGCGCGCTTTCTGCCGGTTAGAGACAGTCCACCAAACCGCATATGCATGGGCAACAGGCAAGCATTTCTGCCACATTACCGAAAATCGACGCTGCTACAGGCAAGTTTTTGAAACCCCTATCCGGGATCAAGCCAGCCGGCGTATCAGTGCATCAGGGGCCCAGCACTGCCTTTTTCTTGGCAGATGAAGCAGGAATTGTGGCAGCTTGTTCGGCGACCGATACCGCAAGGTCTTCACTGGTGAGGGGACAACGGCCGGCACGTATATGCATTGCCGGATGGTCGGCAAACAATTCGGCAATCCATTCGACAAATACGCGCACCTTGGCCGACAGGTGGCGGTTCTGCGGATAGACGACATGCAAGGGGACCGGATCGACTGCCCAGTCTTCCAGCAACAGTTCCAGCTGGCCGGACTGCAGGTAGGGACAGATGGCAAACGCTGCTGTTTGCGCAATGCCAATGCCGGAAAGCGTCGCCGCCATGTAAGCATCGGAATCGTTGACTGCGATGTGGCCTGGCACCCGGATCAGGACGCGTTCGCCATTCTTGGCGAAGTCCCACTCGAAGATCTTGCCGGTCTTCGCGGAAAAGTAGTTCACGCAGCGATGCCGGGCCAGTTCGTTCGGATGCAGCGGACGACCGTTGCGTGCGATATAGGACGGCGCGGCACAGGTCACGAAATGCATCATGCCGACGCGCCTTGCGATCAGCGTCGAATCCGACAGCGCGCCGCCGCGCACCGCGCAATCGACGCCTTCTTCGATCAGGTCGACCGGGCGATCGCTGCAGCCAATCTCGATGTGGATATCCGGATAACGCTCGAAAAACATTGGCAACGCCGGAATGATCAGGTGACGTCCGAGCCCGGTCGGCACGTCAATACGCAGCCTGCCGCTCGGGCTGGCACGCGTTTTCGACAAGGCATCCTCGGCATCGCGCACATCGGCAAGGATTGCCAGGCAGCGCTCATAGTAAGCGGCGCCATCGGCAGTCAAGCTGACCTGGCGCGTGGTGCGATTGAGCAGCTTGACCGACAGTTGCGCCTCCAGATTGCGGATCAGCGTCGACACCGTCGCTTTGGGTAATTGCATGTTATCGGCCGCACGCGTAAAGCCGCCTGCATCAACCACTTGCACAAAAACTTCCATTGCCTGCAACTTGTCCATTGCACCACCTCCTGACACAACGCTGTCAGCATCAGCTGCGTACAGTCGCTTCTTTATCGATGACTACCGGAATAACTAGTATTGTTCAAAATCCTGAACAGTCAATTCGAATTGTACCTATTTATTCACATACCAGAACAAAGCTATAGTGCGTTGCATGAACAACCAAGGCATTGCAATCCGATGAACGCGACACGCAAGCAGCAGGCCGGCTGTATGCAAGCGCCAGTTGACGGCCTGACGGTACGCGAACTGGCGATCCAGGGGGCGCATGACAGGCTGGCGGCGCGGCTGTACACGCCGGCCACGACGCTGCAGCAGGACCGCGGACTGATTGTTTTCTTTCCCTGTGGCGGCTTTACCAGCGTCGAACTGGAGGAAGTCGATGAATTCGCGCGCGCGCTGGCAGAACGCACCGGGTGCCGAGTGCTGGCATCGAGCTACACGGTGGCGCCGGCAAGTCCTTTTCCCGCCGCTGTCGAAGACGCACACGCGGTGCTGAAGTGGACAGTGCGCCATCGTGCACGCCTCGGCTGGGACGGTAAGCAACTCATGACAGCCGGGATCGAAGCCGGCGGCAACCTGGCGGCAGTAGCGGCGCTGATGGCGCGCGACCGCGGCGGCCCGACACTGGCCGCGCAACTTCTGATCATGCCGATGCTCGACCCCGGCCTAAGCAGCTGTTCGATGCGCACCGTTGCCGAAGCGGGCGGTGCGGCCCGCGCAGCCGATGTCTGCGCCGCCGGTTATCGCGACTATCTGCCGCGCGCGCAGGACCGCACGCATCCGTATGCGTCCCCCTTGCAGTCAAGCCGCATGAAAGGCTTGCCGCCGACACTGATCCTGTCGGCCGACGACGATCCCTTGCGGGACGAGGCTGAACAGTACGGCGCCAAGCTGCTCATGGCCGGCATCAAGACACTGGTGCGGCGCCTGCCGCCGATTCCACTGGATGAGCCGGATGCCCGATGCAGCTGCGCGCGCAAGGAAAACGCGCTGCAGGAAATTGCGGCATTTATCGCCGGATTGCAGCCCGAGCAAAAAACCGCTTGACCCTCCCGCAGGGGAAGGCTTGACGCTAACGACTTCGAGAAACTTTGCTTTAAGGAAGAACAATATGAAAAACCTTGCCAACCTTTACCCCGCAGCGCGCACCGCGTCTGCCGCTTTTCTCCTCAGTGCCACTGCGGCACTGGTTCTATCGGCCTGCGGCAAGCCGGCTGCGCAGGAGGTCGGCAAGCAGAATGGTGGACCGCCTATTTCCGCTGCCGTCGTTCTCGAAAAATCCATCGTCGAAACTCAGGAATTCTCCGGCCGCCTGGAAGCCGTCGACCGTGTCGAAGTACGTCCACGCGTCTCCGGCTTTATTGCCTCCGTCAATTTCAAGCCAGGCGCGGAAGTGAAAAAAGGCGATGTGCTGTTTGTGATCGACCCTCGCCCGTATGAAGCCGAAGCCAGTCGCGCCGAAGCCGCTGCGCTCGCCGCGCGCGTCAAGGCCGACCTCGCCAAGCTCGAACTCGCGCGCGCCGAAAAATTAATTGCTGAAAAAGCCATTGCTCAGCGCGAAGCCGACGAGAAAACATCCAGCGTGAAAGAGCTCGAAGCGACCGCCCGCGCCGCGCAAGCGGCGTATGAATCCGCAAAGCTCAACCTCGGCTTCACCAAGGTACATTCGCCCATCAATGGCCGCGTCAGCAAGGCCGAGGTCACGACCGGCAACCTGGTCGACGGCAATGTCGTGCTGACCTCGGTGGTATCGAGCAACCCGATTTACGCCAGCTTCGATGGCGATGAAGAATCCTATCTGCGCGTCGGTGCCTTGTCGCGCAAGGGCACGCCGATCACGGTGCGCATCGGCCTGGCCAATGAAAGCGGTTTTCCGCATGAAGGCCAGCTGGAATTCGTCGACAACCGCGTCGATCCGGCCACCGGCAGCGTGCGCATGCGCGCGCTGTTCAAGAATGGCGACAGCGCACTGGCACCCGGCCTCTTCGCCCGCGTGCAACTGGTCGGCGGCAACGGCAACGGTGCTGCATCGAATGCAGTACTGATCAACGACCGCGCAGTGGGGACCGATCAGAACCGCAAGTTTGTGTATGTCGTCAACGGCGAAGGCAAGGCGGAATACCGACCGGTAAAACTGGGTCCGGTGGTCGATGGCTTGCGCGTGGTGCGCGACGGCTTGAAGCCGGGCGAGAAGATCGTGGTCAATGGCTTGCAGCGCGTGCGGCCCGGCGCGCCGGTGACCGCGCAAATGATTCCGATGGAGTCCGATCCGAACAAGCCGGCGCCTGCAAAAGCCGAATCGAAAGCCGACGCAAGTCAGGCAAAGTCCTGATCGCCCGGTAAACGCCGCCTGTCCCTGACGTGTGCATTCCCTTCCTGTCACCCGGGATGGGAAGAGGACGCTCTCACTCTAAAAACGCAACAAGAGAGAACACCATGAATTTCTCAAGATTCTTCATCGACCGCCCGATCTTTGCGGCAGTGCTGTCGATCATCATCTTCGTCGCCGGCGTGCTGGCGATCTTCAAACTGCCGATATCGGAATACCCGGATGTCGTGCCGCCTTCGGTGGTAGTGCGCGCAATGTATCCGGGCGCCAATCCGAAGGTCATTGCCGAAACCGTCGCCGCGCCGCTTGAAGAACAGATCAACGGCGTCGAAAACATGCTGTACATGTCGTCGCAAGCGACATCCGACGGCGCACTGGCATTGACTGTGACCTTCAAGATCGGCACCAACGTCGAGCAGGCGGAATCGCAAGTACAGAACCGCGTGCAGCGCGCGCTGCCGCGCCTGCCGGAAGAAGTGCGCCAGATCGGTGTTACGACCGTCAAGAGTTCGCCCAACCTGACCATGGTGGTGCACCTGTCTTCGCCCAATGGCCGCTATGACGATGTGTATCTGCGCAACTACGCGGTGCTGAACATCAAGGACCAGTTGTCACGCATTCCGGGCATGGGCGAAACGCTGCTGTTCGGTGCTGGCGACTATGCCATGCGTGTATGGCTCGATCCGCAAAAGGTTGCAGCGCGCAACATGACTGCAAGCGATGTGGTTGCCGCCATCCGCGAACAGAACGTGCAGGTTGCGGCCGGCGTGATCGGCGCAGCACCATCGAAGAACGCAGAGTTCCAGCTCACCGTCAACACGCAAGGCCGTTTGCAGTCGGAAGAGGAATTCAGCAACATCATCGTGCGCACCGGTGCCGACGGTTCGGTTACCTTGCTCAAGGATGTCGCGCGCATTGAACTTGGCGCCACCGACTATGCATTGCGTTCACTGTTGAACAACAAGTCGGCCGCCGCCATCGCGATCTTCGAAGCGCCACAGTCAAACGCCTTGCAACTGTCGGCCGACGTGCGTGCCAAGATGGAAGAACTGAAGAAGGACTTCCCGGAAGGCGTCGACTACAGCGTCGTCTATGATCCGACGCAATTTGTACGCGAGTCGATCCGTGCGGTCATCACCACATTGCTCGAAGCCATCGCGCTGGTGGTGCTGGTGGTGATCGTGTTCCTGCAAACCTGGCGCGCGTCGATCATTCCGCTGGTTGCAGTGCCGGTGTCCATCGTTGGTACCTTTGCAGTGCTGCTTGGTTTTGGCTTCTCGATCAACACGCTGTCGCTGTTTGGACTGGTGCTGGCGATCGGTATCGTGGTCGATGATGCGATCGTCGTCGTGGAAAACGTCGAACGCAATATTTCGTATGGCCAGACGCCGCGCAATGCGACGGTGCAAGCAATGAAGGAAGTCAGCGGCCCGATCATTGCCATCGCGCTGGTGCTGTGCGCGGTGTTCGTGCCGATCGCGTTCGTATCCGGCCTGTCCGGCCAGTTCTATCGCCAGTTCGCGCTGACAATTGCCATCTCGACCGTCATTTCCGCATTCAATTCGCTGACTTTGTCGCCCGCGCTGGCGGCAGCGCTGCTGAAGCCGCACGACGCACCGAAAGATGCACTGACGCGCGGCATGGACAAGGTCTTCGGGCCGTTCTTTTCCTGGTTCAACCGCGGCTTCGGCAATGCATCGAACCGTTATGAAAAAGGCGTAAAGGGTGTGCTCGCACGCAAGTCGGCGGCGCTTGGCGTCTATGCCTTGCTGGCAATCGCTGCGGTGTTTGTGTTCAAGGCAGTGCCGAGCGGCTTTGTGCCGGGACAGGACAAGCAGTATCTGGTCGGTTTCGCGCAATTGCCGGACGCCGCCTCGCTGGAACGCACCGACGCGGTGATCCGCCGCATGTCGGATATCGCCAAGTCGGTACCGGGTGTCGAAAACTCGGTGGCCTTTCCCGGCCTGTCGATCAATGGCTTCACCAACGCACCGAATGCGGGCGTCGTGTTTGTCACACTGAAACCGTTCAGCGAGCGCAAGTCGCCAGACATGTCTGGCGCCGCAATCGCGCAGCAGGTCAATGCCAAGCTGGGCGGCATCGAAGACGCCTTCATCATGATGTTCCCGCCGCCACCGGTAAACGGCTTGGGCACCATCGGCGGTTTCAAGATGATGATCGAAGACCGCGGCAACCTCGGTTACGACAAGCTGTACGAGGCGACCCAGACGTTGCAAATGAAGGCATGGCAGACGCCGGAACTGGCAGGCGTGTTTTCTGGCTACCAGATCAACGTGCCGCAATTGTTTGCCGACGTGGACCGTACGAAGGCCAAGCAGTTGGGCGTACCGTTGACGACCATCTACCAGACATTGCAGATCAACCTCGGTTCGTTATATGTGAACGACTTCAATCAATTCGGACGCACGTATCAAGTGAAGGTGCAGGCAGATGCGCCGTTCCGCTCACATGCGGAACACATTGCGCAACTGAAGGTACGCAACAACAAGGGCGAGATGATTCCACTGTCCTCGCTGATGCGCGTCAGGGATAGCTATGGCCCGGACCGTGTGCAGCGCTACAACGCCTACATTTCGGCGGACATCAATGGCGGTGCCGCGCCGGGCGTATCGAGCGGCCAGGCACAGGCAGCGATGGAGCGCATAGCAAAAGAAGTTCTGCCGAAAGGCATCAGCTATGAATGGACGGATCTCACCTATCAGGAAATCCTTGCGGGCAATACCATGGTCTACGTGTTCCCGCTGTGCGTGCTGCTGGTGTTCCTGGTGCTGGCTGCGCAGTACGAGAGCTGGACGCTGCCGCTGGCCGTGATCCTGATCGTACCGATGTCGATTCTGTGCGCGCTGCTGGGTGTCAAGCTGACTGGCGGCGACAACAATATCTTTACGCAAATCGCTTTGTTCGTGTTGGTCGGACTGGCCTCAAAGAACGCGATTCTGATCGTCGAGTTCGCACGCGAGCTGGAAGACCATGGCCGCTCCGTAGTGCAAGCGGCACTGGAAGCCTGCCGCCTGCGTCTTCGCCCAATCCTGATGACCTCGATTGCGTTTGTCATGGGTGTGGTGCCACTGGTGTTCTCATCGGGCGCCGGCGCCGAGATGCGGCATGCAATGGGTATCGCGGTGTTTTGGGGAATGCTCGGTGTGACGCTGTTCGGCCTGTTCCTCACACCGGTGTTTTATGTATTGCTGCGAACCTTTGCGAAGCGTTTTGAAAAACATGTACCGGTGCTCGAATCGCATCCGGATGCGAACCGCCCGGAAGGAGTGGCGTAATGACCAGACAACTGCACACTGCATTGCTGCCGCTGGCGGCAGCCCTGATCCTCGCCGGCTGCGCGGCCCCCGAATTGCGCGCGCCGCAGATCGATACGCCTTCCAGCTTCAAGGAGGGCGCCGACGGACGGTGGAAGCCGGCACAACCAGCAGAAGCGCAGCCGCGCGGCGAATGGTGGAAGGCATTCAACGACAGCACGCTTAATACGCTGATTGATGATGCAACGGCCGCCAATGCGAACCTCGCCGCTGCCGCCGCCCGCGTGAAGCAGGCGCGGGCGATTGCCGGCATCGCGGAAGCAGATCGCACGCCGAACATCGGCGCAGGCGTCGGTGTCCAGCGTGCACGTGCGTCGGCCAGTTCGCTCGGACTGCCGGAGGGTGCGCCGGTTGCGCCATCGACGGCATGGCAGGGCCGGCTGACCGCGAGCTATGAGGTCGATCTGTTCGGCCGTGTCGGCAACAACGTCAACGCCGCACAGGCGGATGCGGCGGCGAGCGAAGCGACTTTTCGCTCGGTGCTGCTCGTCTTGCAGGCGGATGTCGCGCAGACGTATTTTCGCTTGCGCGCCACCGATGCAGAGCTGGCTTTCCTGAACGAGACAGTGCGCTTGCGCGAAGAAAACGTTCGCATCAACCAGCGTCGCTTCGACTTGGGAGACCTCGGCGAACTTGACCTGGCGCGTTCGAAGACTGAACTGGCGACAACACGTTCGGAAGCAATCGCACTCGAACGCCAGCGCGCGCAGTCTGAACACGCGCTCGCGGTACTACTCGGCAAACCGGCCGCTGCCTTCGGCGCGGAAAACAATCCGCTGCTGGCCTCGACGACCTTGCCCGGCATTCCAGCCGGCCTGCCATCTGCGCTGCTGGAGCGACGCCCTGATATCGCCGCCGCACAGCGCGCGATGATCGCCTCCAATGCGCGCATCGGCGTGGCGAAGTCAGCGATGTTTCCGGCGCTGTCCCTGACCGCTGCCGGCGGCGGTCAGTCGGCGGACCTGTCCGACGTGTTCAAGTGGAGCAGCCGTACTTGGGTGATCGGCGCGCTGCTGTCGATGCCGATCATCGACGGCGGCCGCAACAAGGCCAATATCGCGCGCAGCGAGGCGGCGCTGGAAGAATCGGTAGCCAGCTACCGGCAGAGCGTACTGAGCGCGTTCGCCGAGGTGGAAGACAACCTGACCGGCCTGCGCACGCTGGCCGGTCAGGCGCAGGCCATTGATGACGCGGTCGCGTCGGCGCGGCGCTCGGCTGAACTGGCGAACAAGCTGTACCAGGCGGGGCGGTCAAGCTATCTCGATGTGCTCGATGCGCAGCGCAATCTGACGGTGGTCGAACGTAGCGCGGTGCAGTTGCGCGGCACACGCGCGACGACCACGGTGGCGCTGATCCGCTCGCTGGGTGGCGGCTGGTAAGGCAATTTTATTCAAGTGCGACGCCATTGCTGCGGCAATCGCACAAAGGAGACAGGCGCGAGTTTTTAACAAGCGGCAATCGAAATCTGCGCTCGCTGCTTTCAGGAGAAACCAATCGATCTGCTTGATTATTTCTGATTCAGAAATAGTGCATTGCGTCTATTGCTGTTTTTCAAAACTCGCGCGATGGATAGACTGTGCTTCATCGATGAGCACACAGCACTGCGACTCACGAAGGCAGGACCCGACGGGCAGACCAACGCCTGAACCGCCGAGCCCGGAGTCATTTACTTACTTAGTGGAGAAATAAAAATGAATGCGAAAAACCTGATTATTGCTGCTTCCCTGTTTGTCTCCGCCGGCGCTGCACTGGCTGACCAAACCTTCCCGTACGTCGACCACAGCCAGTTCGCCGGCACCAAAACCCGCGCTGAAGTGACGGCTGAACTGAACCAGGCCAATGCATCGGGCAAAGTGGCGCGTAACACCGAGTTCGTTGAGCACAGCAATGTTGCTTCGACCAAGACCCGCGCTGAAGTGCGCGCCGAGTTGGAACGTGAATACAATGCGGGCCACTATGCCAGCAACAGCTCGCCGGAATTTGTTGAGCATACGCAAGTCGCTTCGACCCGCACACGCGACGAAGTGCGCAAAGAAGCAATCCAGTCCGCCAAGGGCAATCAAGCCAAAGCTACCAGCTTTGGCGGTTGATGTCCGGCACAGGTCAGGCCATCTTGCCTGACCCCGTATTCCGGCGACGGCAGCGCGATATTGTTGTGCACCGGCGCCTTGCAAAGAAGTCTCCTCCGCTCTCTCCAAGAGTTGGATTTCCGCCCGCGACTGCAAGGTCCGCGGGCTTTTTTATGTGTGTGCGCAGAGCACAGTCAAACTTCCCTCATGCCGTTTCACCAGTACAACACCGATCGCCTGCGTAAAATGGACGTTTGGGGAGCCCACACGCCATATCGATGAAAATCCAGATCGCATCCGACTTGCATCTTGACCTGCTTGCCTCCCGGTTTTCCGGCTATCGCGTGATCGAACCGACCGATGCCGATGTGCTGGTGATTGCAGGTGACATCCATCGCGGCACGTGCGCGATGAGCGCATTCGCCGACTGGCCGGTACCGGTGGTGTATGTGCATGGCAATCATGAGGCGTATCACGAACAGTATTCCGATCTGGTCGGAAAACTGCGGACAGCGTCCATCGGCAGCAAGGTCCATTACCTCGAAGGCGACGAATATATACAGGACGGCGTGCGCTTTCTCGGGTGCTGTCTATGGACGGATTTCATGCTGTATCCGGACCAACTCGACACCGCCAAACAGGAAGCCGAACAGTGCATGCTGGACTACCGCAGAATCGCGACGGCGACGGGATTGCTGACCGCCGACGATACCGTGCAGATGCACCGGGCGTCACGCGCCTGGCTGGAAGAAAAACTCGATGAGGCATTCGATGGCGTCACCGTAGTGGTCACGCATCACGGACCGCACAGGCTTTCGGTGCATCCGCGCTATGCGGGTTCGCTAGTAAATGCGGCCTTTGTCAGCGACCTGACACCGCTGATGGGCAAGGCAGCACTGTGGATACACGGGCATGTGCATGACAGCTTCGACTACAGGGTGTCAGGTACACGCATCGTGGCCAATCCGCGCGGCTATGCACTGAACCGCAAGCTGGCGGAAGCACCGCAGCAACTGCAGTGGGAAAACGCGGCGTTTGATGCAGGATTGATCATCGAGATCTGATACCGGCGCGCGAAACGATGCGCGCCGGCGCGACATGCACTACTTGAGCGCTTCGGTTGATTTCACTTGCTGGCGGAGCTGGAACTTCTGGATCTTCCCGGTCGAGGTCTTCGGCACTTCGCCAAAAATCACGGTCCGCGGAACCTTGAAGCCGGCAAGGTGCTGCTTGCAGTGCGCGATGATATCTTCCGCCTTGACCTCCAGGCCCGGCTTCACTTCAACGAAGGCACATGGTGTTTCACCCCATTTCGGGTCCGGCTTCGCCACAACGGCTGCGGCCATGATGGCAGGATGGCGGTACAGCACATCTTCGACTTCGATACTGGAAATGTTTTCGCCGCCGGAAATGATGATGTCCTTGCTGCGATCCTTGATTTTTACGTAGCCATCCGGATTCATTACCGCAAGGTCGCCGGTATGGAACCAGCCGCCGGCGAATGCTTCCTGCGTCGCCTTTTCGTTCTTCAGGTAGCCCTTCATGGTGATGTTCCCGCGGAACATGATTTCACCCATGGTTTCACCGTCGGCGGGCACTGGCTGCATGGTCTCCGGGTCCATCACGGCGACTGCCTGCTGCAAGTGGTAGCGCACGCCCTGACGCGCATTCAGGCTCGCGCGCTCGCCGATGTCGAGTGCGTCCCATGATTCATGCTTTACGCACACGGAGGCAGGACCATACACTTCGGTCAAGCCATACACATGGGTAATGTCGAAGCCCATTTTTTCCATGCCTTCGATCATTGCCGCCGGCGGTGCCGCGCCAGCGACCATGGCCTTGACGCGATGATGGATGCCGGCTTTCAACTCAGCCGCTGCGCTTAGCAACAGGCTGTGCACAATCGGTGCTCCGCAATAATGCGACACCTTGTGTTCGCGGATCAGATTGAGAATGCTCGCCGCGTCGACTCTGCGCAGGCAGACATTGACGCCGGCGCGCGCGGCGATCGTCCACGGGAAGCACCAGCCATTGCAATGGAACATCGGCAGCGTCCACAAATACACCGGGTGCTTTTCCAGATCCCATTCAAGGATATTGGACACGGCATTCAGGAATGCCCCGCGATGGTGGTACACCACGCCTTTCGGATTGCCGGTGGTGCCGGAGGTGTAGTTAAGGCAGATCGACTGCCATTCATCGGCGGGCAGTTGCCATTCGAAATTGGCGTCGCCGCTGGCCACGAATTCATCATATTCCATCAGGTCGAGCCGCTCGCCGCTCCCGGTATATTCCGGATCGTCGACATCGATCACCAGCGGCTTGCGTGTGGATAGCGCCAGCGCGCCCTTCATGACCGAAGAGAATTCACGATCGACGATCATGACCTTCGCTTCACCGTGGTCCAGCATGAAGGCGATCGATTCCGCATCAAGCCGGGTGTTGAGAGAATTGAGCACCGCGCCGCACATCGGTACGCCGAAATGCGCCTCTACCATCGGCGGCGTATTTGGCAGCATGACGGCGACCGTATCGCCCAAGCCGATGCCGTGGCGGCTGAGTGCCGAGGCCAGTTGGCGCGAACGCGCATAGACCTGCGCCCATGTGCGTCGCAACTGGCCGTGCACGACGGCAAGCCGGTCCGGATACACGCTGGCTGCGCGCTCGATGAACGTGAGCGGCGACAGGGAAGTGTAATTGGCGGCGTTGCGGTCAAGGCCGGTGTCGAAAATATTAGGCATGGCAGTCTCCAGGGATCAGGCGTAAAAGCGATGGGCGCTCAGTGTTGGGGAAGGATACCGTTGATCTTTTACCAAGGCTATACCGTAAAGTTACGATGCGTCATCGTCGTCTATCCGGACAGAAAGATCTTGCAAACCGCTGCGCACCGCACGGCTATACTGAGGCTTCCCCTAAGCTTTCCAGCATTCGTCATGACGGACATCGATTCGGTAAGAAAACAGCTTTTCCAGTTCAGGGACGAGCGCAACTGGCAACAGTTCCACAAACTGAAAGACTTGATCATTTCGCTCAATCTCGAGTCAGCGGAATTGCTTGAGCTGACGCAATGGAAATCGGATGAGGACCTGTCCTCGCTGAAATCGGACGCCACATTTCAGCAGGCGCTACAGGAAGAATGCGCGGATGTGTTTCTCTATCTGCTCCTGATTGCGAACGAAGGCGGTTTTGATCTGCTGCAGGCGGCCACGAAAAAGATCGAGAAAAATGCCGTGCGTTATCCGGTCGATCAGTCGTATGGCTCCTCGAAAAAGTATACCGAGTTGAAGCAGGATGACCGGAAGCGCTAACGCGCGCGGCGTGCGCTGCGGTCAATTGTCAGAGTCCGCCTCGCTCACGCGGCGTCATGATTTCCGTGAGCCCTTCTTCGCCGCGTTATGGCAAAGGTCCCGATATTCCGGCGACTTCATGGCGCATACGCCCGCAAGTTCTTCCGCCTTTTTTGAATTTCCCCATTTACTGTAGTAGGTGACACGGTGCACCTGGAGCACCGGCGCTTCACGGAAATAACGGAAACTTTCTTCCAGCACCTTTTGCTTCGTCTCCAGCGAGTCCGATGTGTTGTCGAAATAAACCGCGTACGACGTCCATGAACGTTCTTCCAGCCGCGCGATTCGCCGCCAGGTGTCGTCGATTTCCTTTCGGTTTCTTGCGATCTGGCGCGGCGCTTTCAGGCTCGGCCCTTCCTTGAGCAGCGCTTTCAGGAGTTCGGTCAGCGGATAGGCATGGTTCTCCGTCGGCTTTGCGACTGCCAGTCTGGCCTTCTTCAGCGCCAGTTCGTAATCTTCGTTGCCGTAGGCACTTTCCGCTTCCAGCGCCGCCTTATAGTTCTTCTGCAGGCTGACGAACTGCGGTGATTTGCGCAGCGTATCGAGGCCTTTGGGCACTAGCTTTCCTGAAGAGGACTTAGGCTCCTTGCGAACCTCGCTATAGAACTTGTCGGCGTACTCGGCGATCTCGTTAGCCCTGTCCTCTGCCTTCGGATGCTGATACGACTTGAGCTCGTCGAGCGCGGATTGCAGGACGCCGCCCAAGGTGAAATCGGTGTCGACCTTGACCGGGGCATCCTTTTTGGCGAGCGCGACCTGCTCTTCATCCTTGGCGAGGCGATCGAAAAATGCGATCTGAGCCTTCGCGGAAATCTGCAGCTTGGACAGGATGTCGCGTGCAAATTTGTCCGCCGCCACTTCCTGTTCGCGCTTCCACATCGGATGAACGAGCGCATCCATCAGTTGAATCAGGATTTCCTGATTGTTGAGAACGCGCTTGTTCTTTGTCGACAATTTATCGGCGCCGACGGAAGCGCTGTTTTGATTGGCAGTCGACATGATGAACGCCGACAGAATCTTGAGCCGCTTTTGTGCGTTGAAAAAACCATCCGAGTCATGATGGCGAAGCGCGAGATGACCGAATTCATGTGCCAGCAGCACGAGCAGCTCTTCTTCGGAATCGACAGATTCAAGCCATCCCAGACTGATGTAGATATTGTGGCCTTCGGTCGAGTCCGCGGCCAGCGACATCTTGGAAGTCAGGTAGACCTTTGCCGGCAATTCCGGCACCGGTGAAGCCTTGCGCACGCGGTCGAGCAGCTCATTCAAGTAACGCTCCGCCGGTAGAAACGGCACCACGTATTCGGAGACGCGCCGGCTGAACAGATCCGCCTCGGATTCCGCCGCCCAGTTTCGCTCTTTGCTGTCCGTCGAAACAATCTGTGCAATGACCGGCCGCTCGTCCTTTTTCAATGCGTCAGGAAGAATGTTCTTGATGCCGTCCGGTGTTGATGCGCACCCCAACAGTCCCAGGAGGAGCAGCGCCGCAGCCGCGTGCCTGGCGTTCACTTGCAATCCTTTTGGTCAGACGCGCCGCGCGTACCAGCCACTTGTATGTCCTTGGTATTGGCGATGCGGATGCATCCCGGTGCCTTGCGATCCAGGCGGATGCGTTCGGCATCAAGCCATACATTCTGGCTGTCAATCGATACCTCCACGAAGTCACCTGCTTCACGGCGAATCACGAGGTTCATCTTCGCGACGTCGGCGCTGGGAATTTCGCGCAACTTGCTGCGGCCTTCGCTGTCAGCATACAGGGCCAACTGTTTTCCCAATGCGCCAGTAATGCGCATGCCGGAAAGCTCATCGGCGAATGACGCAGCGGCGGACAAACCAACAACCAGTCCCACAATCCAGTGTTTCATTTTGCTTGCTCCTTTTGATGAGATAGCGCTTTCAGCGCCGCAACACCCGCGCTGAAAAATTCGATGAGCTTTTCCCGCAGCTCCGGCACGACCTTCAGGAAGTGACCAAGAATCGGGAAGAACACAAACTCGGTCCATGTGAGCGGACCCAACCCGAAGATTTCAAAGCCGAGATAGAAGATTGCGCATGAAAGCGCCCCCAGCAGCAATACGCGAAGCGACAGGAATTTCAGCTTTTTCCGCACCCAGACCAGGCTTTGCCCGATCTTGTCCCAAGTTGACATTGGGCCCTCCCGCTGTGCTTGTGCGTGGGCGATGAATTCCTTCAGCGCGGGAGGTGGATGCAGGGCGACATGGAATGCCAATAGAACCGGATTGGTGACATGCAGGAAATCGACGGTGGCCAGGTAAGCATCGTCATGATCGCCCTTCCCTTTTGCATGCTGCGCGAGGCCGGCCTTGACCATATCGACAAGCGCGGCCGCAAGACAGATCAGGATCAGCGCGAAAGTCGCAAACCAGGTCGCCGCATTGAATGGCCATTCATGCAGGAAGTCCACATGCTCATGTCGTTTGTAGCCGCTGCCGAAAGTAAAGAGATTGTCGAGCGCCATCGCATGCAGATACACACCGGCGATGGGCCGCTCGGCCACAGGCGAATACACGACATCCTGCATGCCCGCGAGATCGACGCCGATCATGACGACCTTGCCTTCTATCATTTGCCGCATGTCGTTCTCGTCGCCTGCACGCAGAAAACTGATCGGCCTGGTCTGGTGATAGAAGCATTCTGACTCGCCATAGCCAGCCTTGTCAGACACGCCAAGAACCCGCTTGCCGAAGTCCCACAGAACGCTCGGCCAGCCGGGTGCGGCTTCAGCGCATTTCAGGGGCGTGTCGTCTGCAACATTTGACCGCAGCGCTGCATTGCCCGGATGCGGCCGTCCGCCCCATACGAGCGAAAGAGGCTCGGCGTGCTCCGCCGCTATATTCCCGCCTGCATCGATGAATATCCGTGCCGCTACGCTCGCCAGTCCTTCGGCCGCCTGGTTGCGCTTGCCAGGGGATGCTTGCTGATAGAGCCGATATTCCCATGCGGATTGATCGAACTGATCAGCGGGTTTGGGAATGGCCGTCTCCGTAAAGCAGGGCACTGCCGCACCGCCGCCCGAAGGCGCGATACGAGCATCTGCGATTTCAGGGCGGGTGGCAATGCCGTAGGGTTTAAGCGATCCGATGTAGACCGGCACACCGGCTTCGCGCAGGTCGCACCCTGCTTTGACAAAATCCTTCAGCGTGTCGTCGTTGCGCTTGTCGATGAAGAACAGATCGATAAAGACGGCACGGGGGTTGTGCTCGGCGATGGCGGCGAGGCGGCGCGCCCAGAATCGGTATCTGACCGGGTAGGGTTCGTTGTAGGTCTCAAGATCGGGATCCTGCACCAGAATGACCGAGACGAGGTCCTGGGGCGTCTTGGCTTGTGTGCCGGAGAGCAGGTAGGCGGGCGTTTTTTCTTCGTAGCGCTTTGCAAGAACGGGTGCAAGCATCTTGGCGAAATAGCGGACGGCGACCTGTTCGGTAAAGGCATGTTCCGACGCTATGCCGAGTGCAATGGCGACGATAAGATAAAGCAAAAAATAACTGAAGAAGTCGACTACGCGCCGGGCCAGGGTCATTGACCAGTTTTCCTTTTTATTTACGACTATTTTTATGACGGGATCACGATGGCTTGCAGCGCCGCGTTCGCCAATCGCGGCGCAGACCGAGCAAACGCTGCCCAAGGCGCAATAGTTTCCGATAATTAATATCCGGCTGCATCCCATGTTTATAGGAGCGGACTTATCCTGGATCAAGCCTGCATGCTGATTGTTGGGCGTGTGCGGCCCAGCCGGATGAAGAGTCTCTCGACAAGGTAGGCGGCGGCCTTGGCACCGGCAAGTAGAGGCTAACGAGCGATCCGCAGTCGCTGTTCAGGTCGCGTCCAGCTCCTTGTAATAACGAAACACATCATCGTTATTGAACGGTAGCCGGCGCGCCGATTTCAGATAACGTTTGACGCGCGGCCGCGTGGCGACGCGTTCGTGCAGTGCCGACAGCGACAGATAATCCGGTTCCAGCCGCTGCATCGCGCGCGGAAACGCGTAGCGCAGGCCGGCGATCACCTGAAACATCGACAGGTCCGCGTAGCTCAATGATTCGCCAGCCAACCACGCATTACTTTGCGCCTGACGCTGCAGGATTGCTTCGAAATAATCGAAGAATTTCGGCATGCGCGACGCCGTAAAATCCGCCGCGCGCCGCCGTGCTTCCGCTTTTTGCTCGCGGTAATACAGGCTGCTGCTGATCGGATGGTGCGTGTCGTGCGCCTCGCTCACCAGATCGGCGATGGTGAGCTGCAACTGGTGCACCCACAGGCGGCCCGCCTCATCGTCAGGCACAAGATCCAAGCGCAGCCCGAGGAAAAGCAGAATGTTGGCCGTCTGCGCCACGAGCAGTTCACCCGCCTTCAGGAAAGGCGGCGCAAATGGCGCTCGCGCGACCTCGTCCCCTTCCATGAAGCGCAGCATTGCCGCCATGCCCATCCCACCGCGTTCCGACCGACGCGCGACATCGATGTAATCGGCGTCGCCCTCCTCCAAAGCGAGTCGGATGAACTCGCCGCGGCCTTGAATGCCGGGCCAGTAATACAGTTCATATCGCATGGCGTCGTCCTTCGGTACCGGTCTGCGGAAATAGTCACGGAAATCCGCCAGGCGGACATTGATACATCTCGTGCAAGCCGCGCTGTGTAATGCAATAATTGACGTAGAGCAATAAATTTACCGTGCATTGACGGCTCGCAGCCAGGAACGCGGAATGGATTGGGACAGTTTGATATCGCTTGCGCAACAGCAGCCTGAGGTTCTGGGTTCGCACACCGGGAGCCGTGCATGAACATCGCTCGTCATTCTGAAATTCGGCAGGCAGAAGAAGCCTTGCGCGAAAGCGAAGAAAAGTATCGCAGCATCCTGGAAACCATCGAGGACGCGTACTACGAAGTCAATCTTGCCGGCACTGTTGTCCTGTACAACAGCGCCTTCTGCCGCATGCTCGGCTATAGCGCCGGCGAAATGGCCGGACGGAACAACCGGCAATTCCAGACTGCGGAGATGGCCGCACGCTCCTATCAAACCTTCAATGAAGTGTTCCGTACCAGCATACCGGCCTCGCGCTGTGACTGGGAACTGATCCGCAAGGACGGCAGCGTTGTGGTGGTCGAAGGCTCGGTACAACTGGTGCGGGAAAGGGACGGAACGCCTATCGGCTTCTGCGGCATCCTGCGCGACGTGACGTTCTTGCGCCAGACGGAAAAGGCCTTGCGCGAAAGCGAAGAGCGTTATCGCAATATCATCGAAACCATCCAGGATGCGTATTACGAAGTGGACCTGGCCGGCAATATGGTGCTGTGCAATAGCGCATTTTGCCGCATGCTCGGCTACACCCATGCGGAAATGGCAAAGCGCAACAACCGCGTATTTCAGACCGAGGAAGTGGCGGCGCAGGTCTACAAGACCTTCAACGAGGTCTATCGTACCGGCGTGCCGACCGACAGCTTTGACTGGGAAATGATCCGCAAGGATGGCAAGGTGGTGACCGGCGAAGGCTCGGTACAGCTGGTACGCAATCTCGATGGCGATGCCGTCGGATTTTGCGGCATCCTGCGCAATGTCACCGAGCGCCGCAAGATGGAACAGGCGCTGCGCGAGAGCGAAGCGCGTTTTCGCGCATTGACCAGCCTTTCATCGGACTGGTACTGGGAGCAGAATGCCGCAATCCGATTCACGCGCCTGGAAGGGCGTGATGCGAAAACCGGCGGCCTGCGGGCTTTCTTTCTGGACAAGCATCCCTGGGATGCAGGACTGGAGATCGACGTCAATGGTGGCTGGGACGGATTCCGCAGCCTGATTGCGGCGCGCGGCGCTTTCCGCGATGTTGTCATGCATCGTACTCTGCGCGATGGCGCTCCCTATTACATCAGCGTCAGCGGCGAACCGATGTTTGGCGGCGACGGCGCATTCATCGGCTATCGCGGCGTGGCGCGCGAAATCACCGACCAGAAACTAGCGGAAGAACGCATCCAGCACCTCGCTACGCATGACGGCCTGACCGGCCTGCCCAACCGCGTGATGTTCAGCCAGTTATTGAGCAATGCGATTCCCACGGCAATGCGCCGGGGACAAGGTTTCGCAGTGCTGTTCATCGACCTCGATCGGTTCAAGTTCATCAATGACACGCTTGGTCACGACGCCGGCGATACACTGCTCAAGGAAATCTCGGGACGCTTCAAGGATGCATTGCGCGCCAGCGATGTGATCGCCCGGCTGGGCGGCGACGAATTTGTGGTGCTGCTTCAGGACATGGACGATCCGAGCCAAGCCAGCGCGGTGGCCGGCAAGCTCCTCGCGGCCGCGGTCACGCCGGTCATGCTGCAGGGTCGCGAATGCCGTGTCAGCGCCAGCATCGGCATCGCACTCTATCCGGACGACGGCAACGATGAGCAATCGTTGATGAAGAACGCCGACATCGCCATGTACGCCGCCAAGGAAGAGGGCAAGAATAATTACCAGTTCTATTCGCGCAACATCAAGTCGCTTTCGCATGAGCGCCTGGCACTGGAAAGCAATCTGCGCCGCGCACTGGAACGCAATGAATTTACACTGCACTACCAGCCCAAGCGCAATCTCGCGACCGGAGCCATCAACGGCGTCGAAGCGCTGCTGCGCTGGGACAATAACGAACTCGGGTCCGTCCCCCCTGCCCATTTCATTCCGCTCGCGGAAGAAACCGGCCTCATCGTCCCGATTGGCAAATGGGTGCTACGCACCGCCTGCCGGCAGAACGTCGCGTGGCAGCGCATGGGATTGGCGCCGGTCTGCATGGCGGTCAACCTTTCAGTGCGCCAATTCAGCGACGAACATCTGCTCAACGACATCGCCGCGATTCTGCTCGACACCGGCATGGCACCGCAATTGCTGGAACTGGAAGTCACCGAAGGCATGGTGATCCACAATCCGGAGCACGCACTGAAGCTGCTAAGCGCAATCAAGCAAATGGGCGTGCGTCTTGCGATCGACGATTTTGGTGCCGGCTATTCGTCACTCGGTCAGCTCAAGCAATTTCCGATCGACACGATTAAAGTCGACCGCTCATTCATCCGCGACATACCAGGCAATCCGGAAGACAAGGCCATAACCGAAGCCATCATCGCAATCGGCAAAACGCTTGATCTCACCGTGATTGCGGTGGGCGTCGAGACGCCCGAGCAGATGGCTTTCCTGCGCCAGCATGCGTGTAATGAAATGCAGGGCTTCCACTTCAGCCGGCCGCTTACCGCCGATGAGATGGCGACATTGTTACAGGCGCACGCTTGCGTGAAACCGGTCGCGTAAATACGGAACGGCCATCAAGACTTTTGCTACGCCAGTGTGTGGGACTGCTCAATCATCTGCTGGTAACTCAGGCTTTGCGGGATCACGCTATCGTTCGGCTGCAAATCCATGCACTGTATGCCGTGATGAAATTTCAGCGGTTCGGTGTTCTCTTTTTCTTCTTCGGTAAACACGTTGCAAACGATCGCCTTCATCGTCAGGTACGCCTCCATGTTGTGCAAGGTGACGCGGGATGACAATACAATTTCCTGCGCTTTGCCGGCTAGCGGCTGACGCGCCTTTATCAGTGCGCCATCCGCACTGAGATTGATGAGCACGCCCGATTGCTTTTCACGGCTGTCATCCGTGCCAGGCCGCGCAATCGACGCGATGATCCCTGTCTTGATACGGGGCGATTTGCGGATCACTGCGCCCTGTACGACATCGGAATAGGTCAGATGCAGATAGTCGTAAGGCAGCTTGCAAACGCGCACCACGCTGCAATCGAAAGCGAAGGCCTTTTGACTGCTGAAAACGCGCGCGACGATCTTGTCATGCTCGTGCTCCGGCACGTGCATGCCGTTGGACATCGGCGCCGTCACCATCAGGCTGGCATTGTCGAGATAACCGAGAAGGCGGACGACGTGACGTTATACGGGCTCGCAGGGCATGTACTTTTCTGGCGAAAAATGCCTGGAGCGTGGTGATGAATATCGCGTAATCGCCACAGCAAACGCATTCCCGACATGCAGGCATTTTGGCGTGGCAATCGCTGCTGCTGTCTGCCGTGTCGTTCAGTGCACCACGCCGGCGGCCGCCACAAGTTGCACGCCCTGCTCGTGCACCATGACGCGATTGCGACCTTTGTCCTTGGCTTCGTACAGCGCCGCATCGGCAGCGGCAACCAGGTCGGCGGACCGTTGTTGGACGGTCGGCTGCGTCACGGCGACGCCGAAGCTGGCCGTAACGCCGGGCGCAACCCGTGATGCTGCGTGCGGCAACTGCAAATCGACGATTGCCTGTCGCATGCGCTCGGCCAGGCGCACGGCGTCGTCGATAGCGGTGGCGGGAAGCAGCACCACGAATTCTTCGCCGCCGTAGCGCGCAACCAGGTCGGCGGAACGTTGCGGGATTGCGCGCATGGCGGCGGCGATCTGCTGCAGGCAAACATCGCCGGCCTGATGGCCATAGTGGTCGTTGTAGTTCTTGAAGCAGTCGACGTCGGCCATGATCAGCGCCAGCGACTGGCCTTCGCGTCGCGCACGACCCCATTCGAGTTCGAGACGGCGCTCGAATTCGCGCCGGTTGGCAATCTGCGTCAGACCGTCTTCCGCCGAGAGTTTTGCGAGCTGCTCGACAGCATGGCTGAGCTCTTCATTGCGCTGGTGCTCGCGCGTGCGCGCCAGATAGGCCCGGCGCTGGTCCTGGTCCATGCGGAAATTGGCAATCAGGCTGATGACAACAGCCGACAGGCAAAACAGCCAGTTATTGAAACGCACCTCCGGCGGCATGCCCGTGATCTGCGCGAGGGTTGCGCCGTAGACGATTGTCATCGCCACCGACATGATCAGCGCGCTCCTGAAACGCAGGTTCACGACGATGTTCCCGAACAGGACGATCAGGGTGATACCTGTCTGATAATGCTCGGCATTCGGATGGCTGCTCAAACCGGCGATCCACGGCAAACTGAGGCCGGTAATAAGCACGCTGGCGGACAGCACCGCTTCACGCAAGCCGGCGTGCCGGATGCGATATAAAAAAAAGGTGGAGAGCAACAGCATCGGCACCACTAGCAGGAAGCGAATTGCCCAAGCCTGTTGATAAGCGTCCGGGATCATCACACGGTCGCTGATGGCGAAGGCCCCGTAGAGCACGACCGCCGCAAGGCCGGTTTTTCGCATGCGGCGTTCGCGTATGTTATCCATCTCGGACTGGAATGCCGCTTCCATTCTGAGCGAAAACTTTTTGCGCCGACTCCAGAAACTATGGTCTGGCTCGGTTTGCGGCGCGCTGTCGTCTTCGTACGGTAAGAGTTCGCGGGACATGGATAGAGTAAATGGCCTCAATTGCCTGTTAGCAAATACAGCTTATCGTTGCGATCGCCATCCGTCCAGTCCAACCTAAAATTGCTTGATGTACCGCAGGACCAGCAAGCGCTCGACGGCGACATCATCCATGTTGTTCGGATCGCGCCGCACAATGAGCGTCGCACCGAAATTCCCCCTCCATCCTGCCGGCGTCTGATAACTCAGCTGGACGCGCATTTCGCGCCCGAGCGGCACCATTGAGAACACCAGGCGCTCACGCGCCATGCCGTTGCCGCTGGATCGGGACAACACATCCATGGAGATGCGGCCGGCATAGGCGCGCATCGGCTGCGACAGCGACACGCTGAGACGGTCTCCATGCCTGACTTGATCGGCCGCTACCAGCGCGAGCGAGAACGCATTGGTGCGTGCCTTGCTCACTTCCGTAATCAAGCTGTCGCTGCTGCCGCCGCCCGGCGTCACGCCATAGGCTGCCTGGCCGGCAAATGCCAGTGTCGGTGTCAGCATCACGGCGCCGGCAAGTTGCAGCGCGCTGGTGGCGGCGCCAGGGCCAAGCGACAGCGGGCCGTTCGCATAGGAACCGAGATAGGCGTTCGATTCGCGCGTTTGCAACAGCGAGACCGACAAGGCGCCGGCACCAAAGGACTGGGACACTTCCAGCAGTCCCGAAGTCGCTTCTGGCAGCGTGCCAGACGGGGGCAGATAGCCTTGCTGAGAGTCCAGCATCTGATTGAAACCGGTGCTCATCATGCCGAAGCGCAGCTTTACATCACCGACCTGCTGCGCAAGCGCCGCATGCGAGGCACCCGGGACCAGCGCGAAGTAGGGATTCGCAAGCGCGCTCACCTGCGCAAGCGCGAAGTTCTGCGGCAACTGCAACGCGCCGATGCCGAAGTACTGCGGTGCCAGCCCGCCAATGCCAACCGTAAGGTCACGACCTTGCGCATCCTGTGCGCGCAGGGAGAAAGAGGACAGGCGCCGCTGCGTTCCAGCCGTCGGCGCGCGTTCATATGCCGCTGACAGGGCATTGCCGTTTTCCAGTACCTGCTCGGCAACCTCGATGCGTCCGTCCATGCTGCCCATCGCCTGCATCATCGACATGGCAGCGGGGCGGGCAACCGTTGCACCAAGATCAACACCAAAATCACGTTGGAAGTCATCAAGTCCGGCCACGCGCAACTGGCCGGAGGCGGCCATGTTCCATAAGGCGCTGGTAGCAGGCGATGGCTGGGTCGATCCGGACAAGACATTGATGACGCGTCCGTTCAGCGTCGTCGTCGTCAGCGTGCCGACAGGCTGCAATGCTTTTTCAACATTCAGCAGGCCGCGGCCGTACACCGGATCAATGCCGGGAGCGCCCAGATCGGTGGCGGTGACGAAAAGAATGTTGGCGACCTGATCCGCGCGCAATGCCGGCCAGAGTTGCATCACCAGCGCCGCTGCGCCACTGACCACCGGCGCAGCCATCGAGGTGCCGCTCAGGGACGCGTACTGGCCGTCCAGGTAGGTCGAGACAATGCCCACACCGGGCGCCACCAGGAACCATGCGGCGGCGTCTCCGGCACGGTTGGAAAAAGACGCAATACGATTGGCGCTGTCCACGGCGCCGACGGCAATGATCTGATTATTGGCCCAGGCTTCGCGTGCAAATCGTGCCGGCCAGCCGGGATTGGCGGCATGCGCATTGCCGGCAGAAGCGACCAGCAGCATGCCGGCCTCCACGGCCGCCTGCATTGCGCGCGGATCGTAAGGTCCTGCCGCTGCCACGCTCATGTTGACGATCGCCGCCTTGCCGATCGCATAGCGCAGCCCGCGGTCCAGCACTACGGTAGAACCGCTGCCGCTATCGGGAAAAACCTTCACCGGCAGCAGTGTGGCCTCGTGCGCGACGCCGAACATGCCGTGACCGTCGCGCCCGGCGCCGATAATGCCGGCGACATGGGTTCCATGGCCGGCGTGGTCCGTTACATCGATGCCGCCGGAGAGCGCATTGAAGCCCGGCAGCAGTTTGCCGGCCGCAGCGAATTCGCGATGGTTGATGGCGACGCCGCTGTCGAGCAAGGCGATGGTCACGCCGCGGCCAGTGATGGCGCGCGCATAGGCGGCGTCGGCGCGGATGCGGGTGACAATCGATGCGGCATTGCTGCGTTCAATGTCGATCGCGCCTGCCACCACGCCGACATCGGCGGCGCGTGCCGACGCGCTGCAAACCATCAGCACGGCGAGCGCTACGGGCATTTTGAGATTGAACATGATCACCTTTCTCCGGCGTCTTAATCGTGAACGGAAAAAGGGCGGCGCTACGCCGACGGCCAGGTACGATAGCTCCGTCGTCCGACGGATTTACCCTCTAACGCCGTCTGCGTCTGCATGCACACCGCTCCGCCTGCGTGGATGAACGCCATCCCGACAGGTACTGCGTCATATTTCCATTCTGCATCCTTATTTCGGAATTGCAAATGGATTGGACGAACGGAATGCACGGCAAGTCGCCGGCTTGCAACAACATGCACTTATGGCAAGCGCATTGATGCCAATGTCGTAAGCGTTTTGGGAGAAATGCAGCGCTTTATTGTCTGTTTAATCTTGCGTGCGCTGCGACGTCAGATTGTCCGGTTTCCGATCTTCCAGCCACTCGCGCCACACTGCCATGAGGACAGCGATGACGACCGGCCCGACAAACATGCCGACCGGGCCAAACGCGCCGATGCCACCCAGTACGCCGAACATCACCAGCAGAAATGGAATCCGCGACGCGCTGCTGATCACCAGCGGACGGATCAGGTTGTCGACCCAGCTCACGACCAGCGCGCCCCATAGCAGCAGGCCGATTCCTGCCAGGGTTTGGCCGGTCATGAGCAGCCAGATGCCGAGCGTGCCCCAGACGAAAGGCGTGCCAAATGGGATCAGTGCAATGAGTGCAGTAAATGCGCCGAGCAGCACCGGTGCACGAATGCCGGCCACCCAATAGCCGAGGCCGGCCAGCACGCCTTGCGCCAGCGCGGTCAGTACCAGTCCATACAGCACTGCCTTGGTGGTATCGCCAATGGCCGCCAGGTAAGGCTGTGCGCGTGCGCCGAGGAAGCGCCGCGACACGCGCCGCACCTGGTTGAGCAGGCTTTCACCATCCCGGTAGACGAACACGACGGTGAGCACTGCGAAACCCAACTTGGCCGCGTTGCGGCCGACGCTGCCGACCAGGTTGGCAATTTCGCCGAGCCAGTACTGTGCGAGCCGCAAGGCCTCGGCGCGCAGCATGTCGGGATCGCCGGCAATCCGATCGACCAGCTGCTGCAAGCGATTTCCCAGCCACGGAATATTACGGATAAATTCGGGCAGGCGTTGCGGCCCGGCATTCAGATATTCAGACACAGCCTGGTACGCGAGCACGAACTCGGTCTGCAACAGGGCGATCAGCGACAACAGCGGCAGCACGAATGCCGCTGTGAGCAGCAAGGTCATCAGCAAAGCGCTGCTTGTGCTTGCCCCGCGCAGACCTTGCCGCAAGCGTGCGTACATGGGCCAGGTGACATAGGCGAGGATCAGCGCCCACACCACCGGCACCAGGAACCAGTGCAGCGTCATGTAAACAAGCGTGAACAGACCGCCCAGCAGGAGCCAGAGCAGAACCGTGCGCGTAGCGGCGGAAAATTCGCGTGGAATCATGAAATCTCGGGAAAAGGTGCATTCGACGGGATGGCATTATTTTCCGCCTTCGCCGGTTCGGGACAAGGAGGCAGATCAATGGAAAGCGACGGAATCGTCTTCCGCCAAAAAAACCGGGCTGCATCGCAAGGGATGCAGCCCGGTCATTTACTGTACTTTCAGTGGGGCTTCAGTGGTGCATGCGGCGCAGAACAGTGCGTCCGACCCGGTCGACTGCGCGATTGATCGCAACATACATGTCGGGCTCGATATCCTCCGTCACGATGTCGGGAATGCCGCTCATCACGATATGCACGCTGCAGCGTTTGTCGACACCGCCACGCGGCCCATTGACGTCGGCCAGCCGGACGGTCACGTGCTGTACGCGGTCGGCAGCGTGCTTCAGCGCGAACTGCAAACGGCGCTCAGCATGCTCGGCGAGTGCGGGGGTCAGTTGGAAACCTTGGGCATGGACATCGACTCTCATGACAACCTCCTGGTTAGTTCTGTTAGGGGCCATTGCTGTTGGCCTTGATTTCACTTTAGTCCTCGGCGCGCATTTTTAAAATTCGAATATAGTAATATTTCGATTAGGAAAAACCTAACGATTGAAAAGACACCATGAGCGCGCTCAACTACAAGCATCTGCATTATTTCTGGGTCGTGGCAAAATGCGGCGGCATTGCCCGCGCGAGCGAACAGCTGCATTTGACACCGCCCACCATCAGCGGCCAACTCAGCTTGCTGGAAGAAATGCTCGGCTATGCACTGTTCGACCGCATCGGTCGGCGCATGGAGCTGAACGATGCCGGACGCATGGTATTCAGCTACGCGGATGAAATTTTTTCGCTCGGCGAAGAACTCGAAGAAATGCTGCGCCACCGACCCGGCGACCGTCCCTTGCAGTTCACCGTCGGCGTGGTCGATTCGGTGCAGAAATCAATCGCCTACACGCTGCTGGAGCCGGCGCTGAAATTGCCGGAGACCTTGCGCATCGTATGCCGCGAAGGCAAGCTCGCCACCCTGCTTGCCGGCCTGGCGATCCAGACTTTCGATATCGTGATTGCCGACGGCCCGATGCCGTCCAACAGCAATGTGCGCGGCTACAGCCACTTGCTGGGTGAATGCGGCGTCAGCTTCTTCGCCGCGCCGGCCCTGGCAAAGCAGGTCAAGAAAGGGTTTCCGCAAAGCCTGGACAACGCTCCTTTCCTGATGCCGGGCGAAGACGCGGCATTGCGTCCGCGCCTGCTGCGCTGGTTCGACAAGGAACACATTCGGCCACGCGTGCTCGGCGAATTCGACGACGGTGCACTGCTCAAGGAATTCGGCGCTGCCGGTGCCGGCGTTTTCTGCATGCCGACACTGGTTGCAGCACAGGTCAAGAAGCAGTATGGGGTGGTGGAACTTGGCCGCACCAAAGCGATCGGCGAACAGTTCTATGCAATCTCGAGCGAGCGCCGCCTGACGCATCCTGCAGTCGTCGCAATCAGCGCCGCCGCACGGAAACGCACACCGTCAGCGTGAGCCCGGAATTGATTCAGAACAGGAAAACGAAAGGAAGCCCGCACCACGCTTTGCAACTATGCGTCAACAAGAGTAATTTTTCGTTAAAAGCATGTCCGACAACAATGGAGACGCGCACTAGCTAGTGCGAAACAAACGGATTAACGAATTCGAGATAGACCATTGTTGTTGAAAGCAGGAGAGTCGCAAGCGGCACGCGCATCGCAACGCGCGCCAGCAAGTACCGTGATCAAACGCACTCGGCGTCCCCGTCCTGCCGTGCCGGGATTCGCCGTTTTCGCCGCTCATCGGTCACCCGACACATTCGACGGTCGCCAGACCGCCGTCACCTCATTCCCGCAGCAATCCGCCTGTCCGTATCCGCATTTGATGTTACGCCATAAGCGTGCATCTCTTCCTTGCCCCCGACTAAGGGGTAATGAACTTGTATCAATGTTGGCCGCTTCACTCAATGCTTAATGGAATAGAAAAATAATGAAATCGTTTGCACAACTCCGCGTAGGAACCCGCCTTGCTATCGGCATGGCGATCATCCTCTTCTTGTCCTTCATCACTACCGGCATGGCGATATGGCGTCTGCATCTGGTGGCCGAGGAGACCCGCATCATGATGCAGGAACCCTTGGCCAAGGAACGCTATATTGCCGACTGGTATCGCGTTATCCAGAGCGCGGTGCGCCGCACGGCGGCAATCGCCAAGAGCAGCGATCCGTCGCTTGGCGCCTTCTTTGCCGAGGACGCGGCCGCCACGACAAAATTCGCATCCGACATGCAAAAAAAGGTGGAAGACTTGCTGGCATCGGACAAGGAAAGGCAATTGTTCGAAGCGATCAGCGAAAAGCGCAAGGCGTACATTGCGGCCCGTGAAGGCGTCATCAAGGCCAAGGCCGACGGCCGACTGGAAGAAGCGAACCGGATGCTCGACACCGCCTTTACGCCGGCGGCCAACGCCTATCAGGACGTCGTGCAGCAACTGCTCGATAATCAAAGACAGTCCATCGACGCAACAGCGGCAGGCGTCGAGGCGGGCTACCAAGCCGGCCGTCAGGCATTGGTCGCCATCAGCCTGCTGTCTCTGCTGACCGGAATAGCCTGTGCGTGGCTGCTCTCGCGCAGCATTCTTTCGCAGCTGGGCGGCGAGCCACAATACGCGGCGGAGATTGCCAACAGCATCGCAGCCGGCGACCTGGCCATCGCGATCAACACGGCGCCGGGCGACCGCGGCAGCTTGCTGCATGCCATGCAGATCATGCGCGATCGGCTCGCGACGATCGTCGGCCAGGTGCGCAGCGGCACCGACGCCATCGCGTCGGCATCAACGCAGATTGCGGCCGGCACCTTGGACTTGTCCTCGCGCACCGAACAGCAGGCAGCGTCACTGGAAGAGACCGCGTCTTCAATGGAAGAACTGACATCGACCGTTCGTGAAAATGCCGAGCATGCGCGCCAGGCAAATCAGCTGGCATCGACGGCATCCGACGTGGCGCGTAAAGGCGGCCAGGTCGTCAACGAAGTAGTCGAGACCATGGAATCCATCAACACCTCGGCGCGCAAGATCGTCGACATCATCGGCGTGATCGACGGGATTGCGTTCCAGACCAATATCCTGGCGCTTAACGCTGCGGTGGAAGCAGCACGCGCTGGCGAGCAGGGCAAGGGATTTGCGGTGGTAGCGACCGAAGTGCGCAGCCTCGCACAGCGCAGCGCGTCAGCCGCGCGGGAGATCAAGGCGCTGATCGGTGAATCGGTGGACAACGTGCAGACCGGCAGCACGCTGGTCAGGCAAGCCGGCGCAACGATGCAGGAAATCGTCGCCAGCGTGGTGAAGGTCAACGACATCATGGCCGAGATTACCTCCGCCAGCCAGGAACAGAGCGCCGGCATCGAACAAGTCAGCCTGGCGGTTGCCCAGATGGATCAGGTGACCCAGCAGAACGCCGCGCTGGTCGAAGAAACGGCAGCCGCATCCGAAGCAATGAAGTCGCAGGCCGACGCACTGGCGGGTGTGGTACATGTGTTCCGCCTGGAACAGGCTACGCCAAGCGCTGGCTGGTCCGGCAAGGTGGTGGCATTGGCGCCTGCGACGGCCCTGCCGCAGGCAGCAAATAAACAGGCATTGCTTCTGGCTGACGCTGCGTGAAGCAGGGCGATCCACGCCTGTGCGCCGCCTTTCGCGCCGCTGGGCTGCGCCCCTTGTGAAAAATTGATCTGGAACAAGGAATGCAAATCGACCATGCATCACTGTTTCATCATGAAAGCGGCGACACGCTGGTCGCCGTTCGTCCCTGTCTGGAGCGACAGGCGCTTTAACGTACTGACATCATAAAAAGGCAAGATCCTGCGATGCTACCCGCTTATATTTCCCACCCGGAGTGCAGCAAGCATGAAATGGGTGCGCTACATCCGGAATGTCCCGAACGCATTGCGGCTGTCCGCGATCATCTGCTGATCAAGGGACTGCTGGAATTCATGCAGCTCTACGATGCACCGGAGGCAACCGAGCAACAGCTCGGGCGCGCGCATGCCTTGCTGCATGTGCATGAGATCGCTGCCAAGTCGCCGGAATCTGGCTACGCGCAGGTTGATCCCGATACTTGGATGAACGCGCATACCTACCCGGCCGCATTGCGCGCGGCTGGCGCGGCGGTGTTGGCGACCGACCTGGTCCTGCGTGGTGAAGCGCCGGTGGCATTCTGCAATGTGCGCCCGCCCGGACATCATGCGGAGCACGGGGCGGCAGGCGGTTTCTGTTTTTTTAATAACGTCGCGGTCGGCATCCGCCATGCGCTCGACGTGCACGGTCTGGAGCGCGTCGCGCTGATCGATTTCGATGTCCATCATGGCAACGGCAGCGAAGATATCTTCCATGACGACCCGCGCGTGCTGATGTGCTCCACCTATGAATTGAACTTGTATCCCTTCTGCGGCGAAGCGCCGCGCGGCCCGAACATGGTCAATGTTGGCCTGCCGGCGCGTTCCGGCGGCGAGGCCTTCCGTGAAGCGGTTGACCTGGCATGGGTTCCGGCGCTGGATGCATTCAAGCCGCAGATGATTTTTTTCTCAGCTGGTTTCGACGGCCATCGCGAGGATGACATGGGCAACCTCGGCCTGGTCGAGGCCGATTACGAATGGGCGACACGCAAGGTGATGGACGTCGCGCAGCGCCATGCTCAGGGACGCGTGGTCTCCTGTCTCGAAGGCGGGTATGTATTGTCGCCGCTGGCACGCAGCGCAGCGGCGCATGTGAAGGTATTAATCGGCGCAGACTGAACTTCCTTCGCATTCAGGCATCAAGCATTACGCCTTCCTCCAACCGGAGGAAGGCGGGCGGTATATAAAACAAAGATTGACGATTAAGCATGGACAAGCACTACCTCACTCCTCTCTTTTCACCACGATCGATCGTCGTGTTCGCAGGCGACGAACAATCGACCGACGCGCAAACCGGGTACGCACGACAGATCATTGCGCAACTGCGCGACAGCGGCTTTGCCGGCCCGGTCAGCTTCCTTGACATCGGCATGACCGGCACGCTGGGCGACCTGGTGCAATCCAAATCGGACCTTGCCATCATCGCCTTGCCACACGAGCAATTGACCGCCGCGCTGGAAGTCGCCGCCCGGATCCGCAGCAAGACCGCGCTGATCCTGTCAAGCGGTGTCGATGCGGTACTGGCGGCGCAACTGCATGCCATCGCGAGGCAGCACGGCATGCATTTGCTGGGACCGAATTGCATGGGCTTTCAGCGGCCGAAACTGAAGCTGAATGCGAGTGCGATCGGCCCGCTTGCGCAACCGGGCGCACTGGCGCTGGTGTCCCAGTCGGGCGCGCTGTCATCGTCGATCCTTGACTGGGCAGTGAAAAACGGCGTGGGCTTTTCGTCGGTTGTTTCGCTCGGCCCCAACAGCTCGGTCGACATTGCGCAGGTACTCGACTTTCTGGCGGAAGACCGTGGCACGCAAAGCATCGTGGTGTATCTCGAAGGCATTCGCAATGCGCGGCGCTTCATGAGTGCGCTGCGGGCGGCGGCCAATGCCAAGCCGGTGTTTGTGCTGAAGGCGGGGCGCAAACCGGCCGGCTCGACTGCGGCATTGACGCATTCGGGCGCGATCGTCGGCAGCGATGATGTATTCGACGCCGCGCTGCAACGCGCCGGCGCCGTGCGCGTACGCACGCTGGTGCAGCTCTTCACCGCAGCCAAAGGCCTGTCGGCGCGTAATCTGCCGGTCGGCAAGCGCCTCGCTGTCATCACCAACGGCGGCGGGCCGGGTGTACTGGCAGCCGACTGGGCCAATGAACTGGGATTGGAACTGGCAACCCTGCCAGCGGAAAAAGCCGCCGAACTGGCGCTGCAACTGTCGCCGGTCGCGAGCGTGCAGTCCTTGCTCGATCTTGGTGAAGATGCCGATCCCGCGCATTACCGCGCGGCAGTGCAGGCCTGCGCATCGACCTCCGGCATCGATGGCGTACTCGTGATCCTGTCCCCCAAGCCGGACCTGGATACCGGCGCCGTGGCGCAAACGCTGGCCGACCTGCATCCTGACCTGGGCAAGCCGCTGATTACCTGCTGGATGGGCGATGAACGCGCCGCAGGCGCACGGCGGATTCTCAGCGGCGCGGCGATCCCGACCTACCGCACGCCGGAAGCGGCGGTCGATGCGTTCTACAACATCGCCTCCTTCCATGAAAACCAGCAGCTGCTGCACCAGACCCCGCCGCCGCTGTCGCAACTTGCCAAGCCGGATCTGGAAGGCGCGCGCATCCTGATCGAAAGCGTGCTGGCCGAACGGCGCAAGGTGCTGACCGAAATGGAATCGAAGGCGCTCCTGTCGGCCTTCCACATCCCGGTCACCAAGACCATCCTCGCGCGCTCCGGGAGCGAAGCCATCCTGGTGGCGAACCAGCTCGGCTATCCGGTCGCACTGAAGATCGATTCGCCGGACATTTCGCACAAGTCGGAAGTGCAAGGCGTCGCACTAAACCTGCAGAATGCCGCAGCCGTGCGCGACACCTGGCAGGACATGATGGCAACCGTGGCGCGCCTGCGCCCCGACGCGAAGATCAATGGCGTGACCATCCAGAACATGTCGGGCAAGCCGCAGGGCCGCGAACTGTACATCGGCGTCACGTCCGACGAGCCGTTCGGTCCGGTAATCTCGTTTGGCGCGGGCGGCACCATGACAGAACTGATCGCTGATCGCGCGATTGAACTGCCGCCGCTCAACCAGTTTCTCGCACGTCGGCTGATCAATCGTTCGCGCTCGGCGGACACGCTGGATGGATGGCGCGGAGCACCGGCGGCGGACCGGGAATCGCTGGAACAGATCCTGTTGCGCGTGTCTGAAATGGTGTGCGCGCTGCCACAGTTGCGCGGCATGGATATTAATCCCGTGATCGTCGACGCTACCGGTTCGCTGGTGGTCGACGCGCGCATCGTGATTGACCATGCGCCAAGCGGTGCCGACAATTATCCGCACCTCGCGATCCTGCCCTATCCTTCCGATCGCGAGCAGGAATGGCCCCTGCGCGGCGGCGGCTGCTATCTGGTACGTCCGATCCGTCCGGACGACGCGCAGATGCTGCAGGATTTCACGCGCCGCATGTCTCCGGAAAGCCGTTATTTCCGTTTCGTTTCCACCATGCGCGAGCTGTCGGTGAAAATGCTGGCCAAGTTTACGCTCATCGACTACGACCGCGAAATGGCGCTGGTAGCGATCCACCGTGAGCGCAAGCCGAACGAGGAAGGCGGTTTCACCGAAACCGAACGCATTATCGGCGTATCGCGCTACGTCACCAATCCTGACCTGTCCACCTGCGAATTCTCGCTGATGATCGCCGATGAATTCAACGGTCACGGACTTGGCTCGCGCATGATGCTGTCAATCATGGATGTCGCGCGCAGCAACGGCCTCACGCAGATTGAAGGCCTGGTGTTGACCAACAATGCGCCGATGCTGAAGCTGATGCGCAGCCTGGACTTTGACGTGCGCAAGTACGATGAAGACCCAGACTTCCGCTTGTGCGTACGGGTGCTGTAAAGCAACCAGCAAACAGGTACAAGCCGGCGCCGTCCGGCGCATCACAGCGACACCACCCCCTTTGCATCATTGATGCAAAGGGGGTTTTTCATTGTCGCTGCTGTTTCTTGTTGTTTCGCAAGCCGGCACATGTTGAGTTCGATGACACGGATGCAATAATGACGTGACACAACCGGACCCTGCCGCCCGCATGCATCCCACCACGATACGTATCAGCCAAGCGCACAGCCCGTACCGCGTACGGCTGGCTGGTGCGGTGGCTTTTTCGCTCCTGGTGCATGCCTTGATCGTGTCGCTGCAATTCGGGATTCCTGGCATCGGCCTGCCGACACTGGAATCACCTTGGCGCGAGCGCCGCGCGCAGCCGGCCGACCTCAACGTGGTACTGGTCAATCCGGGGCAGGCAAAGGCAGAAGCCGAGGGCAAACCGGCGGAATCCTCCGGCGCTGATGCCACGCGTGTCGCGCCACCACCTTCAGGTGCCACACTGAAACTGTATTCCTCCCCGGATGCGCTGCGGCCAGCCCCGCCCGCGCCCGCCACCGCAACCAAAGCCCGCGCGCGCAAAAGCACTGCGCAGCCCATTGCACGGCGACAGCCGGCACGTGCGAAAAAGCAAACGCCGGTGATCGCGCTCAACGAAGCGCGCAAGGATGCTTTCGTCGTCCCGGCACCCGCGCTCGATGAAGCCACGCCGGAAACCGCTATCGAATATGAGAAGCCAACGCCGACCGTCGCCAGTGCAGAGCCCGTGGTAACCGACATTGCGCCGCAGCCGGCCGGCGAAGACCCGGCCGCAGTGGAAAACGAACAGGCCGCGGCCAAGCGGGCCGAAGAAGCGCAGGCCCGGCTGGCGCGCGAAACCGAAGCCAGACAGCAGCGTGAAGCAGCGGTGCAACGTGATGCGCAAGCACAGGAACAGCGCCTCGCACGGGAACGCGAAGCAAGCCAGTTGGCAGAAGACAATGCGCGCCACCAGGCCGCACTCGCGTTGCAGAAACAGGTACAGGAGCAACAACAAAGGCAGCTGCTGCGCGAACAGGAAGACGCCGCGCAGCGTGCCCTCGAACTCGCCGCAAAACAACGTGAGGAAAAACGGCTTCGCGAAGTCGAGCAGGCAGAACGCGAGGCGTTCGAACTGCAGGCACGCAAGCAGATGGAAGAAACCGTTCGACAACAAGCCATGGCGCGCGAGCGGGAACGCCAGGCCGAAGACTTGGCCGCTAAGGACGAACAACGCACGCAAGCGCTGGCAGCGCGGCAGAAAGCGACGTCCGAAGCGGCCGCTGCACGCCAGCGCGATGTCGAGCTTATGCTGGGTAACGCGCCGCCTTCCGGCAATCCGCGTGGCGCTGACAGACCCTCCGAAACCTCGCCGTTGCCGCGCGATATCGTGGGCGGCGGTCTGACCGGCCGTGCGCTCGACCAGATACGGCGCCCGGACTTGCCGCAAAAAACTGTACCGCTGGCCCGCCCGCAGGACGGCATCGACAATCCGCGCAGGCGCACCTCCATTTTTGGCAATGCGGACAAGGACGTCGGCCTGATGATGTACGTGGAGAGCTGGCGCCTGAAGATCGAGCGCAACGGCAGCTTGAACTACAAGCCTTCGTCCGCTGAAAAGGCGCACAGCGATCCCGTCGTGACCGTCGCCATTCGTAGCGACGGCAGCGTGGAAGACATCGCCATCCATCGCAGCAGTGGACGTCCGGAACTAGACGAAGCGGTACGTCGCATCGTACGCATCAACGCGCGCTACAGTGTCTTTCCGCCGGAACTGGCGCGCCGCTTTGACGTGATCGAAATCCGGCGCGCGTGGAATTTCGATGACCGGCTGCGCATCATGGAAGAAGTGCGCTAAGAGCCCGCGCACGATGCCGCACCGTTGCGAACAGAGCAGCATCTACGTCGATAGTGCTTGGATCGGCAGCAGGCGGGAATATGTACCTTTGGAAAGTTCTTTCAGAGCCGATTTGATGCTCCTCGGCAATCCATCGAGGCGTGCACGCAACAGTCTTGTCAATATGGGATGTATGTCAGGCACCTGACAGAGCAAAGGGATGGAATGCAGGAAAATTGTCTTTTCTCATCGACGACGTTCCTATGCCAGCGTCACGAAAAAGCGGTCTTGCCCAAATCATCAGCCTGTTTGTCGAAGAACCCATACTGGAATACGAGTGGGGCAACGCCGCAGATTTTGATCCGAGTCGCCTGCTGGACGCACTGAGCGCCCAAATGCGGCTGGAAGACGATGCCGCGCTGGCGCACAAGCTGCGGGTGATCCAGCCGGTGATCCGAATGGTCAGAGAAAGAAAACTCTCAATGACGCCGACAATGCTGCTTCTGTGGATACAAGAATCGACAGGCATCACGCTGCGCGAGCTGCGCAAGATGTCCACAGGCGAAAGCGGCCCCTGAATCAGATTAGGCCGCTGTCAGGCTGACAGCGCTCTACAGGCGCGCCGCAAGTTCCGCGCCTTCGCGGATTGCGCGCTTGGCATCGAGTTCGGCCGCTAGTGCAGCGCCGCCGATCAGGTGAAAACGCGGTCCTCCATGACTCTGCTCCGCCGGCATCAAGTCCTTGAGCGAATCCTGTCCGGCGCAAATCACGACGTTGTCGACTTCCAGCACGCGTGGTTCGCCATTGACGCTGATGTGCAGACCGCGTTCGTCGACCTTGTGGTATTCGACACCGCCGATCATCTTCACGCCCTTGCGCTGCAAGGTCGCGCGATGCACCCATCCGGACGTCTTGCCGAGCGATGCGCCGAGCTTGGATGCCTTGCGTTGCAACAGGAAAACGTCGCGCACCGGCTGTTCCGGTGTCGGTGCACACAGGCCGCCATGTGTGCCGGCTTCCAGATCGACGCCCCATTCGCCCAGCCATTGATTCAGCGGCACCGGCAGCGGCACATGTGCGTCGTGCAGCAGGAATTCACTGACATCGAAACCGATGCCGCCGGCACCCACCACCGCGACACGTCGGCCGACCGGCGCGTTATTCTTCAGCACGTCGAGGTAGGACAATACTTTCGGATGATTGATGCCGTCGATCGGCGGGGTGCGTGGCACGATGCCGGTAGCGACGATCACGTCATCGAAACCTTGCTGCACCAATTCCTCACGCGTGATTTTTTTGTTGAGCATCACAGTGACGCCGGTGACGTCAAGCCGGCGGCGGAAATAGCGCAGCGTCTCGGCAAACTCCTCCTTGCCCGGCACGCGCATCGCATAGTTGAACTGTCCGCCGATGCGGTCGCTCGCATCGAACAGCGTGACGTGATGGCCGCGTTCGGCAGCCACGGTCGCCGCGGACAAACCGGCCGGTCCGGCGCCGACGACTGCAATCCGGCGCGCTTGTGGCGTCTTTACATAGACCAGTTCAGTCTCGTGTCCAGCGCGCGGATTGACCAGGCAACTGGCGCGCTTGTTGGCGAACGTGTGATCCAGGCAGGCCTGGTTGCAGGCGATGCAGGTATTGATTTCATCGACGCGGCCGCTGGCAACCTTGTTCACGAATTCCGGATCGGCGAGAAAGGGGCGTGCCATCGACACCATGTCAGCGTCGCCGCTGGCAATGATGTCTTCCGCGTCGGCCGGCATGTTGATGCGATTGGACGCCACGACCGGAATCGAAATCTCCTTGCGCAAGCGACCCGCCAGACTGCGGAACGCGGCGCGCGGCACCGAAGTGACGATGGTCGGCACGCGTGCTTCGTGCCAGCCGATGCCGGTGTTGATGATGGTGACGCCGGCCTGTTCGAGCGCCTTGGCGACGGCGACCACATCGTCCCAGGTATTGCCGCCTTCAACCAGGTCGAGCAGCGAGTGCCGGTACATGATGATGAAATCGGTGCCGACAGCGGCGCGTACCTGCTTCACGATTTCCACCGGCAGCCGCATGCGGTTTTCGATCGAACCGCCCCAGCGGTCCGTGCGCTGGTTGGTGCGCGCACACAGGAACTGATTGAGCAGATAGCCTTCGCTGCCCATCAGTTCGATGCCATCGTAGCCGGCCTGCTTCGCCAGCTTGGCGCAGCGCACGTAGTCGCGAATGGTTTTCAGGATGCCGTTTTCGTCAAGTGCGCGTGGCTTGAACTTCGAGATCGGCGACTTGATCGGCGACGCCGACACGACGAAGGGCTGATAGCCGTAGCGACCCGCGTGGAGGATCTGCATCACGATCTTGCCGCCCTCTTCATGCACGGCCTTCGTGATCTGCCGATGGTTCGGCACATCGAAGATGCTGCTCACCGTGCCGCCAAAAGGCAGCAGCCAGCCTTGCCTGTTTGGCGAGATGCCGCCGGTCACGATCAGCCCGACGCCACCTCTTGCCCGTTCGCGAAAGTAGGCTGCCAGCTTCGGGTAGTGGAAAAAGCGGTCTTCCAGTCCGGTATGCATCGACCCCATGATCACGCGGTTGCGCAATTGAGTGAAGCCGAGGTCGAGTGGCGCGAGCAGATGCGAATAGGTTTGCTGGGTCATTGGTCTCTGTCGGTATTCTGATTATCAAGAGCGACTCAGTCTACCGGATGTATTTTCATTTTTCGTAGTGGCAATGCACTAATTGCCTCTGCGAAGCCCGTCGCGAAGACACGCCGACATTGAAGACAGTAAGAAATCGCGAATCTGATGCCCGCATGCGAAGAGAATCTCATCGAAGCGCTCGGCGAGAAAGGGCGGCGGATGCCACCAGGCTTGGGGCGGAAATCAGGAGGTGGTGATCAGTTCGAGCAGGTGCTGGCGTACGATGTCAAACTCGCGCCGCAAGCCGTCGAGCAGCGGCTCGGCTCCCTGCACCGTGCCTTCACGGCCCAGTCGTTCGAGTTCCATGCAGTGCTTGCGCATGCGCTGCGCACCAAGGTTTTCGATGCTCGACAGAAAGCGATGCGATGCAGAATCCAGCGCTTCCGCATTGCGTTCGGCGAGCGCGCGTTCGATGTTTTGCAGATGCTTGGGCGAATCGTTAATGAATAGTTCGATGATGTCCGAGGCCAGCGTCGGATTGTTTTCGTCCTGCAATTCGATCAACTGGTCGATGCGGCGACGATCAAGGATGGGTTCATCATCACAATTCGGCCTGCCGGTGCCTGCAACGGCGGTCAGCACTGCGCGAATATCATCCAGCTCCACCGGCTTCGACACATACGCATCCATGCCGGCCGCCAGGCATTTCTCGCGATCGCCCGGCATCGCATTGGCAGTCATCGCGATCACACGCGGACCACCGGTGGCGAAGCGCGCGCGCAGGCGGCGGGTGGCTTCCAGGCCATCCATTTCCGGCATCTGCACGTCCATCAACACCACGTCGTAATTCTGGCGCTCCAGCGCGTCCAGCACTTCCACGCCGTTGGCGACGACGTCAGCGCGATAGCCGAGATGCATCAACAGTTGCTGCACCACTTTCTGGTTGACTGTGTTGTCTTCGGCCACCAGGATAGTCAGCGGCAGCGACTCGGCCAGCTTTCCGTTCGGCACACGCGGACGATGCGCGGCGTTTTGCAACGGCTCGATATGCATCGCATGCAACAGAGAATCGAACAGCGCAGTCGGCTTGATCGGTTTATTGAGATAGGCAGAAAATTTGACTTGCGCCATCGACGCGTCGCGCGGCCGATGCGACACCGAGGTCAGCATGATCAGCGGCAGCGAATGTTCGTCGCGGTATTTGCGGATTTCAAGCGCGAGCCCGAGGCCGTCCATCTCCGGCATGCTCATGTCGAGGATGCCGACGTCGAAGGCGTGGCCGTGGCGGACCAGGTCCAGTGCCTCGATCGCGGAGGCGGCCGCCGACGGCACCATGCCCCACAATAATGACTGCTTGACGAGGATGCGGCGATTGGTACTGTTGTCGTCGACAATCAGGACGCGCCGCCCGGCCAGTGCCGAGGAGCGCTCCTGCAAGAAAGCATGCGCCAGCTGCGAGCCGGAGGCTTCCGCCTCGATCGTGAAGGAAAAGGTGGAGCCGTTGCCAACACTGCTTTCCACCCACATGCGTCCCCCCATCACTTCGGCCAGGCGCTTGCTGATCGCCAGCCCGAGGCCGGTGCCACCGTACTTGCGTGTGGTCGACGCATCGACCTGGGTGAATACCTGGAACAGCTCGGACATGCGGTCTTCCGGGATGCCGATGCCGGTATCTTTAACGGCAAACTGGACTTCATGCCTCTGGTCGTCGAGCCGGACTGCGGAAATCGACACGACCACTTCGCCGCGGTGAGTGAACTTGATCGAATTGGACAGAAGGTTGACCAGGATCTGGCGCAGCCGTGTGACGTCGCCTACCAGTGCGGCCGGCACGCTGTCGTCGATGAAATAGGCAAGATTGATGTTTTTTTCGCCAGCATGGGAAGACAGCAGGTCGAGCGACTCTTCAACACAGCGACGCAAGTCGAATGGCTGGCGCTCGATGTCGAGCTTGCCGACTTCAATCTTGGAGTAATCGAGAATGTCATTGATGATCGTCAGCAACACTTCGCTGCTGGCACGAATCGTCTCGGCATAATCGCGCTGCTCGTCATCAATGTGCGTGTTGAGCAACAGGCTCGTCATGCCGATCACCGCATTCAGCGGGGTGCGGATTTCATGACTCATGTTGGCCAGGAACATGCTCTTTGCCTGCATCGCGGCCTCGGCACGCTCCTTGGCCACTTCCAGTTCGCGTTCGTACGCCTTGCGCACCGAAATGTCACGCAGGATGACGGTATGGATGACGCCGCCTTCCACTTCCAGTTTGGAAATCGATGCTTCGGCCGGAAATTCGACGCCACTTTTGTGCATCGCGAAGATGGCACCGCGTTCGCCCATCTTGCGCGCGCTTCTTCCCGACTTGTCAAACGTGTCGATGTGCTGCGAATGCCCCGCGTGATAGCGCTGCGGCAAGAGCATGTTGAGCTTTTGCCCCACCACTTCCTGCGCGGTCCAGCCGAAGACCCGCTCGGCCCCCTGATTGAACAGGATGATCCGCTGCTCGCCATCGACCGAAATGATGGCGTCATCGGCAATGCTGAGAATGCCGTTGAGCTGGGCAGTTGTTAGGTTGGGGCTCGACATGAACGAACTTTTGTTCGGCTTTGTAAAGAAAATGAACAATTATCGTAAACCTTTTTCGCCGGGTTGGGGCGTTGCCACGCTTTCAAAAAGTTACTTGACATTGAGAAACAACGTGCGGCGCGTCGTTCGGCTTGGTTTTTGCTTCGATCTGCGTGCCGGAAACGGTTGCCAGCAAATCTAGCCATATTACGTTGGGCGCCCGGATGCAAGGCGAGACGGCGCGCCGGAGAATTCGCACATGAATGAAGCCTATGACCACAAAGGGACAACGCGCGGTGCCGTCGTGCGATATTGCTGTAAGGCGGGCGCCAACGGACAGGACCATGAGAGCACGACGCAACGTGCGCTGGCAAAAAAACTGGCCGCATTGAAACAATTTGATTTTGCGGGCGATTTTGATGCGGCCCGCCGCTATGGCTGTCCCTTGTATTTTGTACCGAGCGACACGCTGATCGCAGACAATTTTGCACACACCCTGGCCATCCGCGGCAAGCAAGACTTGTTCGGCGGCGTCGTGCCCTACCCCTTTGCAGCAACCAAGACGATCACGCACGGGCTGGCTGCGGCCGGCGCTGCGGCGCCGCACGGCTGGTCGGCGCGCTTTGCGCAGCAAGTGCAGGAGGTGGTGCTGCCTGGCTTTTCCGCTTTTTCGCTCAATGACGCCGGCGATGCCGGTCGCCGTCTGCTGGAGCGCGGCAGCGTGCGCATCAAGCAGGCCGGCGGTATTGGCGGCTTGGGACAGTCGGTGGCAAACGATGCAGCGGAACTGGAAGCCGGGCTGCAGGCGTTGGACGAGCTTGAATTAAGGCGCGACGGCGTCGTCATCGAACGCAATCTGAACGAGGTGAGCACGCTCAGCGTCGGCCAGGCCCTCATCGGCGAGGTGCTCGCCACTTACTATGGCACACAGCGGCTCACGCGAAACAATCGCGGACAGCAGGTCTACGGTGGCTCCACGCTGATGGTGGTGCGCGGCGACTTCGACCGCTTGCTGCAGCTTGATCTGTCGCCAGAGGTCCGCACCGCCATTGCGCAGGCACGCACCTACCATTCGGCCGCAATGGAATGTTTCGCAGGCATGTTCGCGTCGCGTTGCAACTATGACATTGCGCAGGGCGTCGACGATGAAGGCCGCTGGCATTCGGGCGTGCTGGAGCAGTCGTGGCGCATCGGCGGCGCCAGCGGCGCGGAACTGGCGGCGCACGAAGCTTTCCGCGCCGATTCGGCACTCGAACTGGTGTGCAGTTCGACCACGGAAGTCTACGGCGATCACGCCGCGGTGCCGTCCGATGCGACGGTCTATTTCCAGGGCGTCGATGAGCGCGTCGGCGCGCTGACCAAATATGCAAGGCTGGAATCCCATGCCAACACATGATGACAGCATCGATATCGCAGTAGACGGTGAACATATCGCCGGTACCCTTGTCACGCCCGCGACGCAGGTCCCGGGCGTGCTACTGGTCCACGGCTGGGGCGGCAGCCAGGAGCAGTACCTGGCGCGCGCGCGCGAAGTCGCGGCGCTCGGCTGCGTGTGCCTGACCTTCGACTTGCGCGGCCATGCGCGCACGAAGCCGCAGCAGGCAACCGTGTCGCGCGAGAACAACCTGCGCGATGTGCTGGCAGCGTATGACTTGCTGGCCAAACACCGCAGCGTCGATCCCTCCGCAATTGCCGTGATCGGCAGCAGCTATGGCGGCTACCTGGCCGCCATCCTGACCACGATGCGGCCGGTGAAATGGCTGGCCCTGCGCGTGCCCGCACTCTATATGGACAACGGCTGGGAACTGCCGAAGCTGCAGTTGCACAGCGGGCAGGACCTGCGCGCCTATCGCGAGAGCCTGATCCCGGCCGAAGACAACCGCGCGTTGCGCGCCTGTGCCGATTTTGCCGGCGACGTACTGGTGGTCGAGTCGGAACTGGACAAGGTGATTCCGCACGCCGTGATATCCAGCTATCTGGAAGCCTTTGTACGGCCGAAGTCGCTGACCTACCGCGTGATTCAGGGAGCCGATCACGGCCTTTCCGAAGAAGCTTGGCAGCGCGCCTACACCGCGCTGCTGATGAACTGGATGACGGAAATGGTGTTCACCGCACGCGAAGGCGATGCGCCGACGCAGGCATCGACGATGCCGGGCAACAGCTTGCCCGAAGCGCCGCCGACGCCAGGATAGAAAAATTACGGCGATGCAGGATCGTCGGGATCGCGATCCGCTGGCCGCAGTTTCTGCATATCTTCGCGGCTCATGCGATGCGGCCGGTGCGGATCCTCGGCCGGTTCATCCGGCGGCAGGATGTGCTGGTCGCCCGATTGCTTCTGCTGCATCTGGTTACGGTCGGCAGACTGATTCCGGTTTCGATTCGGGTTGTTCATTTTCATCGCAAGCTCCTTTCCTTGACGTGATGAAACGGCACCGGAACAGGATGCGGCAAACGTGCCGGTGCGCCAACCGGTTAGAGGAACCGGGCGGCGGCGAGTTCGACGACTTTTGCTCTGCATGTGTCGTCGACCGAGCGTATCGATTGCCTATCGATTCAGCTTTTCGCTTTCGACTTCCACCCGGATGATATTGAAGCCGCCGTCGTAATAGCCTCGGCTCTCCGCTGTCTCGCGCGCTTCCTCGGTACTCAGGTAATGACCGGCCTGTGACGGGTCGTCGGTCAGGGAGACATCACCGGCGAACGGGTACAGGTAGCCGTCGTGCGTCTTGATGATGTAGGCGTGCATCATTCCTCCTGGCTTTCCATTGGACATGGAAGCGTGCGGCGCCCGCTTCCATGTCCAGTGTAGTCCAGGCATGAAAATGCGTTAACCCGGCTTGCATCAATATGTCGACGTCAGGGCATGACTTCCACGTATTCGTACACTTCGCAGTTGGCGATTGCATTGCGCAAGGCCAGCGGCGCATTGGCATACCAGGCGTGCGGATCATGCCGGTCGATTTCTTCACCAAGAAATTTCACCAGTTCGCATACCGGCTCCACCACCTTGCTGCGATAGTCCTCGTCACGCTGCACATAGGCAACGTGCAGGTTTTTCATGCAATTGCCGCGACAGAATGAATACGCATCGCAGCTACTGCACGGCATGTCCGGATGCGGCTGCAAGGGGCTGCGCGCAAGCCAGTTGTCGACCACGCTGCCGTGCTGCATCGAAGGCTCGTCGGTCATGTCGGGACAGGGAAAGATCGAGCCGTCCGGCAGCACGTTCAGGATGTGCGTGGAGGCACGGCACTGGCTATGCCCGGAGTACAGTTCGCGAGCGCGGTTCGGCAGCACCTTGTTGCGCACGATGCCCATCAGCGGAATGAACGGATAGAGCGTATCGCCGCTGGAAAAAAAGCGTTCAACCAGTTGCGTCAGCACGCGACGCTTTTTCGCGACCGCTTCTTCGGAGTAGGCGACATCGCTCTGCACGAACTGCCAGTACACATAATCGAAGTGCTGCAGCAATTCATCGAGTTCTTCGAAGCTGGTTTCTTCGCTGCCCCAGGTTACCCGTGCCGTCAGCGATCCGCCGAGCCGCTCGCGCACGCCTTGCACGCGATTGATCACCCGCTTGTACACGCCCTTGCCGCGGAAGCCGTCGGTAATTTTTTCACCGCCATCGACTGACACCAGCACATTGGACAGGCGCTCGAGGATGCTGTCCGGCAGGCGGTGCAAGAGCGTGCCGTTGGTTTGCAGCTGAAACCGAAAATTCGGATAGCGCTGCATCACCTGTGCCATGAAGTCGACATTCAAGGTCGGCTCGCCGCCATAGAACGTGACGTATTTCTCATGTTCGCTCAGATGCGTGCGGATGAAGTTGTCGAGTGCCTCGATCGAGTAGCTGACCTTGCCTTGCGAACCGACGACCGCGCTTTCCGAGCAATAGGTGCATTTGAGATTGCAACGCAGCGTGGTGAACAATTGAAGTTCGACACGCTTGCCGATGATCGGGTGTTCGACCGCTTGCGTGGACGACGAAGAAGAAAGGATGGCATTCATTTGTTTTTATGGAACGTAAAGAAGGCGCTCGCGCGCCGAATAAAAAGCTTGCCGGCATGACCCGGCTTGCGGGAAAACTAATGGAGGCTCAGGAACTTCACCGGATCGACGCGCCATTTTTCCGGCGGCTCATGGCTCAGGATACGATCGCCGCCCCCCATGCCCAGCGGACGCGACAGGTCAACTTCCTGCGGTCGGATGTAGGTATTGGATTTGGTGCTGAAGAATACATTGACCTTCGGCGCCAGCAGATCGGTTTCGTGTGCTTCGGTCACAACGCCGAGTCGCCCCGATTGCAGCAGCACCAGTGTGCCAACGGGGTAGATGCCGACGCAACGCATGAAGGCCTGCACGGTCTGCGGGCTGAATTCGGTCTTGCTCCATGCATAGATCTTGCGCAACGCTTCGGCGGCAGTTTCGGCCTTGTGATAACAACGATCCGAGGTGAGCGCATCGTATACATCAACTAGCGTCGTCATCTGCGTCAGCTTGCTAATGCTTTCTCCGGGCAGTTGCTTGGTGTAGCCGCTGCCGTCCATGCGCTCGTGGTGATGCAGCGTGATGTCGAGCGGGATGGCGCCGACCATGCCGGACTTCAACAGGATCTCATGGCCGTCGATCGGATGGCGCTTGATGATCTCAAATTCTTCTTCGGTCAGCTTGCCCGGCTTGTTCAGCACTTCGTCGGGAACGAGCGCCTTGCCGACATCGTGCAGCAGGCCACCCAGACCGGCCTGGTGGACTGTGTCGGCGTCCATGTCGAGCGAGCGGCAGAATGCGACCATCAGCGTGCAGACGGTAACCGAATGCAGGAAAGTGTAGTCATCCTTGTTCTTGATGCGTAGCAGGCCGAGCAGCGCGCCGGGATTGCGCAGAATGGATTCGGTGATTTCTTGCACCACCGGCTCGACGCGTTCGAGTTCGATTGCCCGGCCCAAGCGCACGTCGCACATGGCGTCTCGCACCAAGCGGTAAGCGCGTTTGCGGATCTGCGCGGCGCGCGCCAGTTCCTCGGTGACGGTGATGCGCACCGGCGCCTCGGGTGCATGGCTGGCGAGTTCGATGATTTCCTGTTCGAGTACTGCCTTGGCCTGCGCGGCGGTCGGCGCATGATCGACATCGAGTCCCTTGTCGGTATCGATATACAGTTCGCGGATGCCGGCGTCGGCAATTTTCTGGAGCTGCGTGTCCGTCGACATCAGCGCGCAATTGGTCAGGAACGGGTGATTCATCCATGAACAATTGAAGTCATGGACGAACATCCCGACCTTGAGCTGGTCCAGACGGATTTTCTTGATCATGGCGGGGTCGCGTAACGCTGGCCGGGCGCAGCAGACCGGCCATCATGCCTAAAAGCAACTCACCCGGCCTTGATCCAGTTCAAGCAATAAGAGTTCTGCGTGTGCGTCGATGACATGCGCCTGCACGACCTGTTTCAGATCAAGAAAATTACGGCTTTTAGCAGTTTCGCGTGTCTCATTCCGGGGCGCATCCGCAACGTTCATGCGCGTCCATCCGGTACACCGGCGCAAAGCCCCCTCCTGGCGTGCGGAAGTTGGTGGTCTGGCCTTGGTACAGCCGCGCTGCCAGCCATTGCACCGACCCGCCGTATGCGTAATTACGCACATCGAATTTCAGCGCCTGCGCCGCTTGTTCGCTATCGATCACGCGTTCGCCCGGCGCAACCAGCGCCTGCGCGACATAATCGCCGCCAAGGATTTCCTCCCACACGCGCCTGGTCAGCTTGTCGCCACGGTAAGCAGCACGGCCGCCGTAACCCGCTGTTGGCTTGAAAAACAAACGCCGCCGCTCGCTCCACAGGCGCTCGGCATTGACGCTGCTCACCAGTTCCGTATGCGGGATTGCCTCCACCAGCAGATCGATGGTCGCTTGCGGCACGCCCAGTTCACGCAATCGCCCGGCATCGCTGAGCAGCACGAGGTTGCGCTTGTCGGCATACATTGCATGCGCATGCGGGTGGGGCGTCACCACAGCGGCATTCTCAAGGTAAGCGGCGCGCAACGCTGCGTTGGCCGGCGCGTCCAGCATGAAATCGGTCAGCCGGTTGTACACCATGTCGATGGCGAGATCGCCATGCCACAACACATCGTCACGCATTGTCAATTCAGACGGGTCGGCGATCACTGCCAGCAGGCCGTGGCGTTCAAACAGTTGGCGGAAAAGCATAAATTCCGGGTACAGGTATTGCACTTCCGGCCGGTCATCGATGATCGCGATGCTGCGCAATGCTTGTCCGCGCTTAGCAAGCGCCCATTCATTGCGGAACATGTCGACAATTTGCGCTTCGAGCACGGCGGCAGAACCGGACATCGGCAATGCCAGTTCCACTTCGCGGCAGCAGGCGCGTTGCGCGCGGGCGAGCACCGCATTGAGCATTGCGCCACCGGCGTTGGTGTTGATCTCGATAAGGCCGATCCCCTGCGCATGCACATGGAAATCGTAGCCGAAGAACACGCCCTTCGCGCCCGGATCGTGACGCGCAATCGCCGGCGCGGCGGACATTACCTGTTCGCGAAAGGCAGGCAGCGCGACCACGGATTCCACCGCCGCCACCACCCGCGCCATGCGATCGGCATGCGTGCCGGAGACGAACACCGGATGCGCTGCAAAGACATAGGGACAACGCTCGGCGACCAGCGCGGCGAGGCCTGGACTGCCAAGCTCGGATTCGAGCGCGCGGCGCAAAGCCTCGTCGTCCACGCCGATGCAAAAGCACCCGCGATTGAGAAGGCCGGCTGGCGTTACATCGGCAAGTACGTCGGACATGGTTCCGCCTATCAGGTAGAGTTTGAAGCGCGGGCAAAACGCCTGCGCGGATTACTTTGCGGCAAACACCGGCAACGCGACACCCCGGCAGCAATTTTGTTTTACGAACTGCAACACGTCGTTAAGCGCGCGGTAATCCGCGCGGCAACGCACCATGCGTCCTTCTTTTTCCTGTGTCACCAGTCCGGCGGACACCAGCTCGCGCAAATGGAAGGCCAGCGTGGAGGCCGGGCGTTCCAGCAGCGACTGTAGTTCGCCAATGGTCATGCCGTCGGGGCCAGCCTGCATCAGCAGCTTGAAGAGTTCGAGGCGATGCTCATGGCCGAGGCTGGCAAGTCTTTTGGCAGAAATAGATAAGCTCATAACACAACTATAAAACTAACTTTATAGTTTTGTAAAGCATGCGTCGTTTCGTGAAGACCTTGTCTTGTCGTACATCATGTGCAGACGGGAAATGTTTTCACTTGTAATATCGTAGTAAGTATCCATACTTAGTGTATGGCCATTGTCAACAAGCAAGAAGTTCTTGCGGCTATTGCATTTCCGACTAGACTCCAAACGCCGCACGCTTTTGCGGACCGCACATCCTGCTTTCCATATGAATACAACGAATCCTGCCGCTGACGGAAACGACGAACTGACCGCAGTGCAGACGCGTCTCACGGAATTGCTGGATAGCATCGACGGCATTGTCTGGGAAGGCGATCCTGAAACTTTCCGTTTCACCTTCGTTAGCCGACGGGCGGAACGCTTGCTCGGCTATCGTCCGGAAGAATGGTATGAAGAGGGTTTTTGGGCTGCGCATATCCACCCAGACGATCGCGAGCATGCATTGCGCTATTGCGCGACGCAAACCCTGGCCGGCGCCGATCACGCGTTCGAGTACCGCATGCTGACCGCCGACGGGCGCGTCGTCTGGCTGAAAGACTCGGTCAGTGTGGCCACGCGTAACGGCCGCCCTGTCGCGCTGCGCGGCATCATGGTCGACATCACCGAGCTCAAGCACGCCCAGCAGAGGGCCGACGAACAACTGCACTTCCTGCAGCAATTGGGCGATACCATTCCGAATCCGATCTTCTGGAAAGATGCCACCGGGTGCTATCAAGGCTGCAACGCGGCGTTTGAGGCCTACATCGGCATCGCACGCGAGAAACTGATCGGCAAATCGGTGTACGACATCGCGCCGCATGAACTGGCGGTTGTGTACGCGGCGGCCGACCAGGCCTTGTTCGACAGCCGCACGACGCAGATTTACGATGCGCGAGTGCGCTACCACGATGGCGTGCACCGTGACGTGAGCTTCTACAAGGCGACCTTCTCGCAAAAGGACGGCAGCCTGGGCGGACTGGTCGGTGTGATGCTGGACATTACCGAACGCAAGCGCGCGGAAGAAGCTTACCGCCTGTCGAGTACCGTGTTCGAGAACAGTCCGCAGGGCATGACCATTACCGATGCGCAGACGCGTATCCTCCGGGTCAATCGCAGCTTTACCGCGATTACCGGCTACAGTGCGGCGGACGTGGTGGGCAAGACACCGGCGGTGCTGCAGTCCGGCCGGCAGGAAGAGGGCTTCTACGAATCGATGTGGCAAACCGTCAACGAACAAGGTTACTGGAGCGGCGAAATCTGGAACCGCCGCAAATCCGGCGAAGTGTACGCGGAACACCTGTCCATCATCAGCGTGCCCAACGAAGACGGGGCAGTTGCAAATTACATCGGCATCTTCAACGACATCTCGCATTTCAAGGCGGCGCAGTCCCAGATCGAGCGCCTGTCCTATTTCGACGCGATGACCGGCCTGCCGAACCGCGCGCTGCTGCAGGACCGTCTGCAGCATGCGCTGCACAATGCAGAGCGCCACAATACGCGGGTCGCGCTGCTATCGATCGACCTCGATCGCCTCGCGCACATCAACGACACGCTGGGACACCAGGTCGGCGACCTGCTACTGGCGGCGGTGGCGACACGCTTGCAAGCGGCGATGCGCACGGCGGACACCTTGTCGCGCCATATCGGCGACGAATTCGCGGTGATCCTGGAAGACCTGGAAGACTCGCAGATGGCCGCCGAGCTTGCCGAGCGGCTGCTGCTCGACCTGGCGCGCCCCTTCCCGATTGCGGGACATGAAGTGAGCATCAGCGCCTGTATCGGCATCAGCGTTTACCCGGAAGACGGCGCCACGCCAGAGATGCTGCTCAAACATGCGGACGTGGCGCTGCATCACGCGAAGGACAGCGGCGTTGGCCGCTTCCAGTTTTTCCGCGAAGACATGAACCACGCGTCGATGGAGCGCCTGCTGATCGAAAGCAGCCTGCGCCTGGCCTTGCAGCGCAATGAGTTCCGCGTGTTCTACCAGCCGCAGGTGGAGTTCGGCAGCGGCCGCATTCTCGGCATGGAAGCACTGGTGCGCTGGCAACATCCCGACATGGGCATGGTATCTCCGGTGCGCTTCATTCCGATCGCCGAAGAAACCGGCCAGATCGTTGAAATCGGACTATGGGTATTGCGCGAAGCCTGCCGGCAGACGCAATGCTGGCATGTGGCTGGTCACTCGCATCTGCGGGTGGCGGTCAATGTATCGGCACGGCAATTCAACCAGGATGATTTTGCTGCGCAGGTGAAGCACGTACTGCAGGAAACCGGCCTCGCACCTGACCGGCTGGAGCTGGAACTGACCGAAAGCATGATCATGCAGCGGCCGGAACGGGTCGTCGCGGTCATGGCAGAATTACGCGCCATCGGCGTGAAGTTTTCGATCGATGACTTTGGCACCGGCTATTCCAGCCTGTCGCAGTTGAAACGCTTCCCGATCGACAAGCTGAAGATCGATCAGTCGTTCACGCGCGATATCGGCAATGATGCCAACGGCGCAGCCATTACTCGCGCCATCATTGCACTCGGCCGCAGCATGCGGCTGCTGGTGGTGGCGGAAGGCGTGGAAACCAGTGAGCAGCAGCGCTTTCTAGTGGAGAGCGGCTGTCACAGCATGCAGGGCTACCTGTTCAGCCGCCCACTGCCGTCGAACGACTTCGCCGAACTGCTGGCGAAATATGCACCGACGGCAGATGCGGGCTGGCATATCTAAACAGGTGTGCTAAAACGGTTGACGTAAACCGCTGGGTGCGCGCTGTGCCGCACCTCGCGTGCAGAGGCGCCTACAACGCTTCGTCGGCTTGCCAGGCTAAAGGGCAGCCGACGCGCCAAATCCGTTCCCGCCAAAAGCCTTCGCAGTTTTTTCCCGACCCAGTGCAATCAATTCTTCCGCGCGCCAGAATTCATGGATGCGGCAGGCATTGCGTGGTATTTCGATCGTCACATCCGGTGAATACGCCGCGAGTTTAAGTCGTGCGATGGTGTTCTCCATCGCCTCCATCGAACGCAAAGCGATGTCGATCATGCCGGGTGCCGAGGCCGCAGGTTCGCGCGTGATCTGAAGGCTTTCGATGAATGCCTGGATGCGCTGGCGGTAATCGTTTTCGTCGGGGATGCGGGCACTCGGCGCGGACACCGGCCGCGACTCGTGGCGGCCGCCGAGGTTCACCGCAATGGTCAGATCGGTGCTGTCGTTGAGCGTAGGCGCCATTGGCACCGGATTGACAAGGCCGCCGTCGACCAGCAGGCGGCCACCGACCGATGCCGGAGTCAGCAGCAAGGGAATCGCAATCGACGCGCGGATTGCATCGAACAACTTGCCTTCGCGCAGCCACACTTCCTTGCCGGATTCGAGCTCCATCGCCACGGCGGTAAATGACACCGGCAGTGCCGCAATATCGCTGTCCCCGATCAATCCGCGCAACTGGCCGATCACCCGTTCGCCCTTGAACAGGCCAGCACGTCCGAAGGCTGGGTCGAGCAGCTGCAATACCTCCATGCGCTCCAGCGCAAGCGCCCATTCGGCATAGGCCTCAAGCTTGCCTGCGGCATAAATGCCACCGACCAGCGCGCCCATCGAAGAACCGGCAATCGACCGGATCGCATACCCATTTTCAGTGAGCCACTGAATCACGCCGACATGCGCAAGGCCACGCGCGCCGCCGGCGCCGAGCACCAGCGAAACCGTCCTGGCTTGTTGTGACACGAGATTCTCCCTGATGCCTGCGTTGGAAACAGCTTGTTGTCAGCCTATGTTACCGCGACGTCGGCGGTGCGGTCATCCAGCGTTTGTTCTACGTCTTCGGCAAGCGCACGGTAAACACCGTACCGTCCTGCACAGTAGAGCTGACGCTGATGTCTCCACCATGCGCGCAGGCGATTTCATGCGCGATGAACAGGCCCAAGCCGAGGCTGGCCGGCACGCCACTGTCGTCGTTGGCGTGGGCAAACTGCAACAGCGGATCGAACATCGCCTGCAAGGAAGCATCCGGAATGGCGGGCCCATGATTTTTCACTTGCAGCAGCGCTGCATCCGGTGCGCTGCGCACGCTCAGTGTAATCGGCCGGCCGCGTGCACCGTGCTGCACGGCATTGCTTAACAGGTTCCACAGCAATTGATGCAGGCGCTCCGCATCCGCATCAAGCGTCAGTTCTTCCGACATATCGAACAGGAATTCGCAGCGCGGATGCGCATCGTGCATTTCATCCAGCACGGCACGACAGACGGCGCGAAGATCGCTTGCGGCGCGCGTGATCGGTATGCTCCTGCCGAGCCGGGCACGCGCGAAATCGAGCAGTTCGCGAATCATCCCGCCCATCGTCTCGGCACTGCGACTCACCCGCGCCACCGCTTCGGCCATGCGATCGGGCGGCAGATTGGGACGCGCAAGATACTGGCAGCTCATCGCAATTGCCCCGAGTGGTGCGCGCAAGTCATGGCCGAGCATGCCGATGAACAGGTTGCGCGAGCGCTCCGCCTGCTCTTCGCAATGCGCAATCGACTCCGCCAGCGCCATGTCAATCGCCTCGTGAAAACAGCGCAGCGCATGGAAGCTGTCGACATCCGTTTGCAGTATCTGCTTGGTCCAGAGTGAAATCACGCAGGCGCGCAACGCACGCAACTCGGTGCCAAGCTGTGCCAACTGGACACCAGTGGCAAGGCGCAAGGCGGCACGGGTGGCGGCGGCAGTGTGCGTTACCGCGACGTCCAGACCGGTGCCAGTCCCTGCGTTGCCGCCGGAATCAATGTCCGCAGCAATCGCTGCCAGGATGTGCGGCGCATGGTCATGCAGGGCGAGACGCGTCAGGGTTTCGCCCGTAGGCAGCAGCGTCCTTGCAGATGCAGCCCAGTCCGCCGCGATGGCATCCATGTTGTGTGTGATGAAGGTCGATAGTTTCATCGCATTCTCAAAAATCCCCACGTCATGCGTAAACAATTGCGCTTCCGTAAAGCAGCCAACACTGCCTGTCGGTCATTTTACAAGTTGTTATTGCGACATGCACCCGTAACGCCATTTGTTGAATGATGGCAATCCAGAAGCGCTGACTATTGCCGCTCCTCAAAACAGTAACAGAGATGCACTGCAACATACACCATCATGTATTTAAAATGGAGTCCGATGTCCGCCTATCCGATCCTTATCCGCGCGGCGCGAACCTTGCTGGTACTGCTGCTGGCCCCCGCCGTCGCTTACGCCTTCGACTTCGACGATGTCGCGGCCAAGGCACGGAAGCTAGCGGCAAGCACTTACCAGCAACCGGAAAAAAACGTATCGAAGTCATTGGCCGGCCTGAACTATGACCAATACCGCGACATCCGCTTCGATCCGTCCAAGGCGTGGTGGCGTAATGCGAAGCTGCCCTTTGAACTGGCCTTTTTCCACCAAGGCATGAGCTTCGATACGCCGGTGAAGGTGCATGAGATCAACGGCAAGGCCGTGCATGAAATCCGCTTCGATCCGAAGTCCTTTCATTACGGCGCCAACACGCTCAACCAGAAGGATTTGGCCGGGCTCGGCTTTGCCGGTTTCCGCGTGCACTACCCGGTCAACACGCCGAAATACAAGGATGAAGTATTGGTGTTTCTCGGCGCCAGTTATTTCCGTGCAGTTGGCAAGGGCCAGGCATATGGGCTGTCGGCGCGTGGTCTCGCAATCGATACGGCGCTCAATTCCGGCGAGGAGTTTCCGCAGTTCACTGAATTCTGGATTGAACGGCCGCAGGCTAACAGCAAGGAACTAACCGTTTACGCGCTGCTTGATTCGCGCCGCATTGCCGGTGCCTATCGGTTCACGCTCAAACCGGGCAGCGAAACCGCGATCGATGTCAAGGCAAGGTTATTCCTGCGCGAAAATCTCAGCAAGCTTGGCATCGCGCCGCTCACCAGCATGTATTTCTTCGGTGAAAACCAACGGCCTCAGGTGGAGGATTACCGGCCCGAAGTGCATGATTCCGACGGTCTTGCGATTCAGTCGGGAACCGGCGAGTGGATCTGGCGTCCATTAATCAATCCCCGGCGTTTGCTGGTGACCTCGTTCGTGCTCAACAATCCGCTCGGTTTTGGCTTGATGCAACGCGATCGTGAATTCGCCAGTTATGAAGATCTCGAAGCGCATTATCAAATGCGTCCCAGCGCCTGGGTCGAGCCGAAAGGCCAGTGGGGTGCGGGGCGGGTCGAACTGATCCAGATTCCGACGCCGGACGAGACCAACGATAACGTGGTCGCGTTCTGGGTGCCGGATACGCCGCCCAAGCCCGGTGCGCCTTACGACATCGAATACCGCCTGCTGTGGCAAAAGGATGCGGAACGGCGTCCGCCGCTGGCGTGGGTAACGCAGACACGGCGCGGTCATGGCTGGGTGCGCAAGCCCGACGACAGCATTGCGCTTTCCGTCGATTTTGACGGCCCCGCCTTGAAGAAACTGGCGGTCGATGCGCAAGTCGTTGCCGTTGTCAGCAGCGATGCCAACGGCAAGGTGCTGGAGACCAATACCATCCGCAACGATATCAGCGGCGGATGGCGCATGACCATCCGGCTGCGCCGCATCGACGACAAGAAACCAGTCGAACTGCGCGGATACCTGAACGGCAACAACAACACCCTGTCCGAAACGTGGAGCTACATACTGCCCCCGGAATGAGTCGTGACCCGGCCGCCGTCACAGACGATGCAGATGCATCGCAACTGTGCAATCGCTACCTGGAGCGCCTGCCTCTTTCCCTTGATCAGCGCCGCGCGCTAGCATCCTGCGTCGGCGCTGCGAATCCGCGCGAGGCGATGAGCGAACTGCACGACGCCTTGGCCGGAAGACATGCGCATGACATTCCGGCATACGGTTCCATCACGCGTCGGCTGCAACTTGCGTATGACCGGCGTAGGACGGAGACGCAGCACACCGGCAACATCCGTCGCCTCGATACCGAACGGCGCAAGCAGATGCGCATGCAGTTTGCGCCGCCGCTGCAACGCGCGTCGATGACCCCACATCCCTGGGGGCCGCTCAATCCAGCGAGGCGATGGCTTGCCTCGCTGCTGCGCCGGCGCCATCAATGGACCGATCGCAAGACGGAAGGCGATGCGCGCAAGCCGTGGCCAGCTGCCATGCCGCTGCCGGAAGACGACGTGGTGGACGCACCTGACCCGCGCGGTCGCTGGCAATACCTCGGCAACATCCGCCGCATTGTGCTGCTGGTGCTGATGCTGGCGCAGACGGTCGTGGCGACGTACTTCATGAGCAAGGTGTTGCCGTATCAGGGCGCCGCCAAACTGGAAGTGTTGCTGCTAACCTTGTTTGCAATATTGTTCTGCTGGGTATCGGCCGGCTTCTGGACCGCATTGGCTGGCTTTCTGGTGCTACTACGCGGCAATGACCGCTACGCGATTGCGCGGCATGTCGACGCGCGCGCACCGATCCCGGAAGAGGCGCGCACCGCAATCGTGATGCCGATCTGCAATGAAGACGTGACACGGGTTATGGCAGGTTTGCGCGCCACGTTTGAATCGGTCGCTGCGAGCGGCGACCTGGCGCGTTTTGATTTCTTCGTCCTTAGCGATAGCAGTGACCCGGACGTGCGCAGCGCGGAACTAAGCGCGTGGGCTGAACTGTGCCGCGCTGTCAGCGGTGTCGGCCGCATTTTCTACCGCCACCGCACGCGCCGCGTGAAGCGCAAAAGCGGCAACATTGATGATTTTTGCCGGCGCTGGGGTAGCGATTACCGCTACATGATCGTGCTGGATGCCGACAGCGTGATGAGTGGTGCCTGCATCACGACACTGGTGCGGCTGATGGAAGCCAACCCCGGCGCCGGCATTATCCAGACCGCGCCGACCGCCGCCGGGCGCGACACCTTGTATGCGCGCATTCAGCAATTTTCCACGCGGGTATACGGCCCGCTGTTTACCGCCGGCCTGCATTATTGGCAGCTTGGCGAATCGCATTACTGGGGCCACAACGCGATCATCCGCGTCGCGCCTTTCATGCGCCATTGCGCGTTGTCGCCGCTGCCGGGACGCGGCTCGCTCGCCGGTGAAATCCTGTCGCACGACTTTGTTGAAGCGGCATTGATGCGGCGCGCCGGTTGGTCCGTGTGGATCGCCTACGACGTCGATGGCAGCCATGAAGAAATGCCGCCCAACCTGCTCGATGAACTCAAGCGCGATCGCCGCTGGTGTCACGGCAACTTGATGAATTTCCGGCTATTCACCGCACGCGGCATGCATCCGGTGCATCGCGCCGTCTTCGTTACCGGCGTAATGGCGTATCTGTCGGCACCGCTGTGGTGCCTGTTTCTGGCACTGTCGACCGCCATGCTGGCGCTGCACACGCTGGGCGAGCCGCAATACTTTGTGCAACCGCGCCAACTCTTCCCGATCTGGCCGCAGTGGCATCCGGAAAAAGCGATTGCCCTGTTTTCTGCGACGACGACCCTGCTGTTCCTGCCGAAGATTTTGAGCGTGCTGCGGCTGTGCCTGCAAGGTGCTCACGAATTCGGAGGGCGCCTACGCCTGTTTGCCAGCATGCTGCTCGAAACCGTGTTCTCGATGTTGCTGGCGCCGGTGCGCATGCTGTTCCATACCCGCTTCGTGGTAGCCGCCTTCCTGGGCTGGGCGCTGCACTGGACGTCGCCGCCGCGCGCCGATAACGAGACAAGGTGGCGCGAAGCGTTCGGCAAGCACGGCTTGCATACGCTGCTCGGCCTCGCATGGGGCACGGGTGTCTATTTTCTCAATCCCGCCTTCTTGCCTTGGCTACTGCCGATCGCTGGTGCGCTGGTCCTCTCGATGCCGGCATCAGTGCTGTCGAGCAGGGTGTCGCCGGGCCGGATGCTGCGTCGCGCGCGGCTGTTCCTGGTACCGGAAGAAATGGCGCCGCCGCTGGAACTGCAGGCGACATTCGCCTACAACAGCGCAGCAAAGAAGCAGCCGGATTTCACGGATGCGGTCGTCGACCCGATTGTCAACGCGCTGGCCTGCGCCGGTGGCCGGCCACGCACGCACTTGCCGCCGACCAGCCATGCAGAACGCGAACAGTTGGCGCAACTGGCGCTGCGAGCGGGACCGTCGTCGCTTTCCGCAGCGCAGAAAAACCTGTTACTGGACGACCCGGCGCTGTTGTCACGTCTGCATTTTGAAACATGGACCTCGGCGCAGGCGCATGTATGGTGGCGCGCAGCACAGGAACGCAAATCAGCCAATCAGCGGTGACGCATCCCCGGTAGCGGCGCGTGGTGCACGCCCTTGTGCGCCTTGTCGTGTTCGAGCAGATGGATCACCGCCTTGACGATCGCGAACATCACGGCGCGTTCGCGGCTCGGATGATCGGTGAAATGCACGCAGACCGGCCCGGCCGTCACCAGGGTGTTGCGCGCATCGCCCTCTTCCTTGCCAAAGCCGACTGCGATCTCGTACTCGGTCAGCAACGCACCGCAGGCATGCCAGTCGCGCGTCCATTGCGGCACCGGGTCGGTATTGACCCATAGCGTACCGGCGCTTTCGTAATATTCCTCGACCTCGTGCCCCAGCAATTGCGCCAGATGGCGTTCCTTAGCGACGCAACTGCGGAAATATTCTTCGTCGCTCATGCGCATGGCGAACTCCTTCCGATGACAATGGCATGCCGACCCGGCAAACCCAGCCGCTTTGCCAACAATTCCAATTCAGCATAGCATCCGGTCTGGCATGCCGGGACGACCTTGCTCAAACTTTCCTTCCGGCAATAGATACGTGATAATGACCCGAACACTGCCCGAAACCCCGGCCATGACGACACTCCCCCCGGATCCAATCGAAGACCGCCTGTACGTACTGCGCACGCGCTGGGAGCGCTATGTCGCGGAGGGCCGATTCGAGCAGTTCATCGAATTTGCGGTCGCCGTCAACAGCCTTGCCGAATACTTCAACCGCCTGCGCCTGCCGGGCCTGGTGCGACTGTGCGAAGGCCTGGAAAATGTCGCACTGACCAAGCTGGGTGACCAGTTTTCCCATCCGATTCCGAAGCACGACATTGGCGCGTTGCAGCGCCAGATGGATACGCTGCTCGGTTCCGTTGCGACCTCGCGCCCCTCGGCCAGCGCACGACGCACCGACGAGCCGGCCAGCGCGCCGGAAGTCGACTGGATCAAGCCGCGCGCCGTCTGGATGGTCACCGCGCCGGAAAAGCGCGAGATGGTAGATGCACTGAGCCGCCAGCTCAAGTTTTTTGGCTTCAAGGTATGTGAATTGGACTGGGCGGCCAAGCGCCTGCCGGAAGACATGCCGCTCGCGGTGCTGTTTATTCCTGGCCTGGAACAGGCGGCCGAGCCGGAGTTGTCGTTCATCGCCGCCATCCGTGAGGCATGTCCGGCCAGCCAGTTGTTCTATCTCGGCGTGCAGTCGGCGATCGAGCCGATCGTCGAGCTGATGCGTTCAGGCATCGACGTCACCATCCCCGCCGAAGATCAGCCCGCGATGGTGCTCAACTGCATGCTGGATTTGGTGCAGTCCAACGAACAGGAACAATACCGCGTGCTGATCGTCGAGGATTCACGCGTGGCAGTGGCGCTGATCCAGCGCACGCTGGCGCAGCACGACATCGACACGCAAGCGATCAACGACCCGGCACGATTGCTGGAAGCCCTCGAAACCTACAAGCCGGACCTGGTACTGATGGACATGTACATGCCGCGCTTTAACGGCGTCGAAGCGACGCGCGTGCTGCGTCAGATGGCCGCCTATAGTGCGCTGCCTATCGTGTATCTGTCCGGTGAATCCGATGTCGGCATGCAGGTCGAAGCATTGCGCCTGGGCGGCGACCAATTTCTGATCAAGCCCTTCAATCCCGTGCTGCTGGCAGCCGTGGTCAAGACCCGTATCGAACGCTTCCGTGAAACGCGACGCTCGACACGCCTCGATGGCCTGACCGGCCTGCTCAACCACACCGCAGCCAAATCGCGCTTGCAGGGAATGGTCGACGAGACCGAAATGCAAAGCGCGTTGACGGTCGCCATGATCGATATCGATCACTTCAAGTCGATCAACGACACCTACGGCCATCCGGTCGGGGACCAGGTGATACGCGGCCTGGCGTGGCTGCTCAAGGGACGGCTGCGCTCGATCGACTTGATCGGCCGCTACGGCGGCGAGGAATTCATCGTTGCGCTGCCCGGCGTCGACCTCGCGCGCGCCGAACCGGTGATCGACCGCATCCGGCGCGATTTTGCGGCGCTGCCACATGCGCATCCGGAAGGTGCGCTGTATGCCAGTTTCAGCGCCGGCGTTGCCGCCTACCCGGTCATTCATCACACCGCGCCCGGCCTCACCGAAGCCGCCGACCAGGCCCTGTTGCAAGCCAAGCGACTGGGGCGCAACCGGGTCGAAAAAGCCGGCTAGCAGACTGCTCACTCGATTCGGCAGGGTGCGCCATGCGCACCAGCGCCCTTGCTACTGCTGCAATGGTACGCATGGCGCACCCCACCACTTTATCCGTAGGATCTGCTAGCTCGATTTACACGCCGCAAGCCGCCACAGCGACGTCACTTCCTTGACGCGCGCCGCATGCAGCGCATCGGTTTCATCACTGCTCTTCGGATGCTTCGGACGTACATCGATGCGGTCCACAACCACCAATCCCCCCTGCCCTATCCACGCGAGCAACTGCTCGCGTGAACGCAGCCCGAGATGCTCGGCAAAATCGGACAGGATCAGCCAGCCTTCTCCATCGGGCTCCAGATGGGCAGCCAGCCCGCTCAGAAAACCGCGCAGCATCGCGCTGTCCGGGTCGTACACCGCATATTCGATCGGCGAACTCGGCCGTGCCGGCACCCATGGCGGATTGCAGACCACCAGCGGCGCGCGCCCTTGCGGGAACAAGTCGGTTTGCAGCAGCTCCACCTGAGCGTTCAGGCCGAGACGCTCGATGTTCTCGCGCGCGCAAGCCAGCGCACGCGGGTCCTGGTCGGTGGCGACGATGCGCGCGATGCCGCGCTGCGCCAATACGGCGGACAGCACGCCGGTGCCGACACCGATATCGAAGGCCAGTTTCTTCGATCGCAGCGGCGCCTGCGCCACCAGCTCGACATATTCGCCGCGCACCGGTGAAAACACGCCGTAATGCGGATGGATGCGCGCACCCAGTGCAGGAATCTCCACGCCATTCTTGCGCCACTCATGCGCGCCGATCAGCCCCAGCAATTCGCGCAGCGAGGCCACATAGGCTTCGTCTGCAGGACCGTAAGCCTCGTCGCACGCCTGTTGCACATCAGGCGCACGGCGCAAGGGAATGACGTGTTCCTTCTCAAACGGCAGCAACAGCATGCCGAGCGCGCGCGCGCGTTGCGATTGCGCAAGGCGATGCAGATGGAATGCGTCGGTAATCGATGCGGCTGGCGCGCGCGGCTTCTTCGGCTTGCGCTCGACGCGACGCGCCAGCGCCTGCAGCAACTGGCGTGCATTCTGGTAATCGCCGCGCCACAGCAGCGCGGTGCCTTCGCACGCAAGACGGTAGGCAGCGTCGGCGGTCATGCGGTCGTCCGCGACGACTACGCGCTTGGGCGGCGGTACGCCGGCTTCGGAACGCCAGCGGGCGGAGCGGAGTTCGCCTGCCTCGGTCCAGCTGATAACAGGATGTGCGCTCATCGTGATATGTCTGGTTGGGAAAAAATGCGGCGCATGGCACTGCGCCCGGAACCGGCATTTTATCGCAGGCAGGCGATGCCACGAGCGCGGATGCAACACTGGCATTGCCGAATGGCCATTCGCTGTTAGAATCGTTCGCGGAACCTCTTCGTTCCAACGTCGCTCGGACGGTTCCGGGCGCTTACGTGAAAGAACTCCATGTCCCAATCCGGCACTCCGCGGAGCTTTTCCCGCATCAATCGTCTTCCCCCCTACGTTTTCAATATCACCGCCGAGCTGAAGATGGCCGCCCGCCGTCGCGGCGAGGACATCATCGACATGTCGATGGGTAATCCCGACGGCGCCACGCCGCAGCACATCGTCGACAAGCTCATCGAGGTGACCAAGCGTCCTGACACGCACGGCTACTCCGCGTCCAAAGGCATCCCGCGCCTGCGCCGTGCCATCACGCACTGGTACAAGGAACGGTACGACGTCGAATTCGACGCCGACAGCGAAGCGATCGTCACCATCGGCTCGAAGGAAGGCCTGGCGCACCTGATGCTTGCCACGCTCGATCGTGGCGACACGGTGCTGGTGCCCAATCCCAGCTACCCGATCCACATCTACGGCGCGGTAATCGCCGGCGCGGACATCCGTTCGGTGCGCATGAGCCCCGGCGTCGATTTCTTCGCCGAACTGGAACGCGCGATCCGAGAAAGCTATCCGAAGCCGAAGATGATGATCCTCGGCTTTCCATCGAATCCAACTGCGCAATGCGTGGAGCTGGAATTCTTCGAGCGTGTCGTCAAGCTGGCCAAGGAACACAACATCCTGGTGGTGCACGACCTCGCTTACGCCGACATCGTGTTCGACGGCTGGAAAGCGCCGTCCATCATGCAGGTGCCCGGCGCGCGCGATGTCGCAGTCGAATTTTTCACGCTCTCCAAGAGTTACAACATGGCGGGCTGGCGCATCGGCTTCATGGTCGGCAACAAGGAACTGGTCGCGGCCCTAGCGCGCATCAAGAGCTACCACGACTACGGCAGTTTCACGCCGGTGCAGGTCGCCGCGATTGCCGCGCTGGAAGGCGATCAGTCCTGCGTGAAAGAGATCTGCGCAAAGTACCAGAGTCGCCGCGACGTGCTGGCCAAGGGCTTGATCGAAGCCGGCTGGCCGGTCGATCTTCCGAAGGCGTCGATGTACATCTGGGCGCGCATTCCGGAAGCCTATCGCCATCTCGGCTCGCTGGAGTTTGCCAAGCTTCTGCTGGAAAAGGCCAAGGTGTGTGTATCGCCGGGGATTGGGTTTGGCGAGTATGGCGACGAATACGTGCGCTTTGCATTGATCGAAAATGAAGCGCGCATCCGGCAGGCGATACGCGGGATCAAGACGATGCTGCGGGAGAGAAAGGAAGGAGCTGAGTGATCGGTTTTCACTCCAAAGCCACCGATCAGCTTAAATGGAGATATTAGAATGCAGACGCAGTAAGGTCATACGGCTTGGGAGTGGAATGCATCTACAAATGTGAAACCTATTCAATAAGCTGATCAGAGAATAAGTTCTCTTTTTAAACCAAGACACCCTAACACTTCTGTACTATTCTTGGGTTGCAACGCTTGCACGATCGCATTTTTTCAAATGATTTCTATGGAGGCTTAGGACATGAGCATGATGAGTGAGTTTAAAGAGTTTGCCCTAAAAGGGAATGTGATGGACTTAGCCGTTGGCGTCATTATCGGCGGCGCGTTCGGCAAGATAGTCGATTCCCTGGTAGGCGACATCATCATGCCCATTGTCGGGAAGATGTTGGGTGGATTGGATTTCAGTAACTACTTCGTTCCGCTCTCCGGTCAGACCGCAACGACTTTGGCCGAAGCAAAAAAAGCAGGAGCAGTGCTTGCTTACGGCAGTTTTGTTACCGTTGCCATCAACTTCATCATCCTGGCGTTCATTATTTTCATGATGGTCCGGCAGATGAACCGACTTAAAAGAGCAGCCCCTGCGACACCCGTCGTGCCCGTAGCGCCTGCGGAAGAAGTGACGCTTCTACGTGAAATCAGGGACAGCCTGCGGAAATAAATTCCTCCCGCCAAGTTTCAATATATGTTGGGAGAAGGACTGCTATTCCTTCCTCCCAAACATGCCACCGAGGCTAGCCCCCAATCCGCCTAGCTTGTCAGTCATTCCAGAGCCGCCGCTCATAAGGCTGTCGATCTGAGAAGCAACCGGCGCAGGCAGCTTTTCCTTCAGAAAGCCGACTACTGTTTCCACTGCGGCCGATGCCTTGTCTTCAGGCAGTCCTGTTCTTTCAATCAGACGTTGGATAATCTCGTTCATAGTCGTTCCTAATCGAGTGGTGTGAATCCGGGTGCGGTATTCAAGGTCGTGAACACAACGAACTCGGATATAGGGACGTTACTAGCAATATCCAAAGGTCGATTGAAGCACATCAATGAGCCAGTGCCAGCCTGCTGGCTGAACCCCAAAAGCAAAAATCCCAGCAATTTCTATCTGGGATTTTTGTTCAGGCGCTTGCCTTGAAAATGGCAAACATCCATTTGCCATCAGCAATAGTAAATAAAGGCGTTTATGCATGCCTTTCGTTTTTACTTTCCTGTGTCTGACTCACATTTTTTCATAAAAGATGTTTTTGCGGCACCGGCCAACGGCTTTCCGTTTTTGTCGATGGCCTTAGCTGCGCAGCTGGATGTTTTGCCGGAGGTGCTTCCTCCTTCGCACTTCTTGATAAAGGCAGCTTTTGCCGCTCCGGCAAGTGGCTTGCCGTTTTTACCCACGGCCTTTGCTTCACAACCAGAGGCTGTTGGTGCTGCTGCATTGCTTGTGGATGACGCGGCGGGACTCTGGGCATATACGCTGGCAGAAAAAAAGATTCCGGCTAGTGCAAAGACAAGTTTGTTCATCACAATTCCCTTCGTGGAGTAAGGCGGGGTGCCCATAGATCGAACGTTCCTTGACCGACCTGCGTTGACAATTTATTCAAGCTTTCACTTTGCTTTGCTAAATCTCGATCAACGACTCGATCTTGCCCAGCTGCTCACTAGCTAATGCAACAAATCAGGCGGTAAGCTGGACTTTATCCATTTCTGTTGATGAGGGGGAATACTGCAAAGAGGGAACGCAAGCCCGAAAGGCGCGGTCATTTGATAACCACTCCGCCATGAGAGGTTCATCATCCCTACCTTGCCTCCCGAGCTTACAAATTGGATTGTAGTTTTCGCGCCGCTGTTTTCCAAGCGCGTGTGGCAGTCGGTACAGTTGTTACTGGCAGGCGCAATAGTGGCGATTGGTTCGCGTACGGTGACAGCCATATTGCGGGTCATGGGGCTGTCGCAAGAGGCGCAATTTCAGAAGTATCACCGGGTGTTGAACCGGGCCAAGTGGTCCACGTTGGCGGGCAGCCGACGCTTATTGCTTGCGTTAATCGATGCTTTCATCCCGGACGGTCCATTGCTGATGGGGCTGGACGACACCATCGAGCGCCGACGGGGCGCGAAGATTGCGGCCAAGGGCATTTATCGTGACCCGGTGCGCTCTTCGCACAGCCATTTCGTCAAGGCCAGCGGTCTGCGCTGGTTATGCCTGATGCTGCTGGCGCCGATTCCGTGGGCGGGGCGCTGCTGGGCCTTGCCGTTCTGTTCGGTGTTGGCCCCATCGGAACGGTATTACCTGGATCGCCATCGGCGGCCGAACAAGCTGACCGACCGGGCGCGCCAGTTGTTGCGGCTGGTTAAGCGCTGGATGCCCCAGCGCGCGATCGTAGTGGTGGCCGATAGCAGCTTTGCCGCGCTGGAATTGCTGGCGGCGGTGCGCCGGCAGATTTGTGTGATCACGCGCTTGCGGCTGGATGCGGCCTTGTACGATCCGGCTCCACCACGCACTGTGGATACCCAGGGACGCCCAAGGCGCAAGGGCGCACGCCAGCCCGCGCTGCAGACCGTGCTGGAGGAGGCGGCCACCGCGTGGCGCAAGGTGACGGTGGCGCGGTGGTACAGTCAAGGTGCAAGAAATGTCGAGATCGCCAGTGGCACCGCGGTCTGGTATCACAGCGGCATGCCGGTGGTGCCGCTGCGCTGGGTATTGGTGCGCGACCCGGAAGGCAGGTTTGCGCCACAAGCCTTCTTGTGCACTGACGAAGCGGTGACGCCAGAGCAAATCCTGGCCTGGTTTGTTCAGCGCTGGCAGGTGGAAGTGACGTTTGAAGAGGCCCGTGCGCATCTCGGCATGGAAACGCAGCGGCAATGGTCGGATCGTGCGATCGCCTGCACGACACCGGCGCTCTTGGGGCTGTATTCGGTCGTGACGCTGCTGGCCAGACGGTTATGGCTGGAACGGACCATGCCGGTGCGCACCGCACGCTGGTACCCAAAGCAACAGGCCACGTTCTCGGATACGATCGCGCTGGTGCGCCGCTGGCTGTGGAGCGGCGGGACTTTTCCGATGTCGGAGAAACCACCCGACATGATTAAAATTCCGCGCGCGCTGTTCGAACGCCTGACAGACACGCTCAGCTACGCGGCTTGAATGGATAAAGTCCAGGTAAGAGCACAAGTGGTCTACCCCCGAAAGAGCAATATAGGCTGCAAACGGTAGGTTGCACTCCTTGTCACGCATGTCACCGCTTGGGAAAGCGACAGACACCTTGGGTTCAAAGCGGCCCCCAAACGAAAAAGCCACCGGGAAATTCCTCAGTGGCTTTTTTTAGTTGCAGCACGTTCGGTCCGCCAAACGTCAACACCTTCACTTCAGGCGGCTTTCAATTCTTCATACAGCGCCATGTATTCAATGCTCAGCTTGTGCCGCGCATCGAGATGAATCATCGGCAGTCCGCGGTCATGCGATTCGCGAATCTTGATGGAGCTGGAAATCTTGCTGTCGAAGACAGGCAATCCTTCCGCCTTCAGTTCGTCGACCATGCGCTGTGGCAGGCTGGCTCGCGCCTGGAACTGGTTGACCACGATGCCTTCGATTTCCAGCTTGGGATTGTGGTCGGCCTTGATTTCGCCGACGTTCTGCATCAGCGTGTACAGCGCCTGGCGCGAGAAGTCGTCACAGTCGAACGGGATCAGGCAGCTGTCGGCCGCGATCAGCGCTGATTGCGTGAAGATGTTGTAGGCCGGCGGCGTGTCGAGGAAAATTTCATCGTATTCCTTTGCCAAGTCATTGAGCATGTCGCGCAGCTTGTAGATTTTGTGGCGCGATTCGAGCTTGGATTGCAGCTCGCCAATGGCCGGATGCGATGGAATCAGGAACAGGTTATCGAAGCGCGTCGCATGCACAAAACTGCCGGCCGGCTTCGGATAGAACAGGAAGTTGACCGTCTGCTCGAAATAATCGGCCAGCGTCGGCGTCGCATCCTTGGTCGCTTCACCCAGCAGGTAGCGGCTGGAGTTGCACTGCGGGTCAATGTCGATGAGCAGCGTCCGCTTTCCTTGACGCGCTGCAATAGCGGCGAGATTGACCGCGATCGTGGATTTTCCCACGCCGCCTTTCTGATTGAAAATGACACGTTTCATGCGACGTTCCGATGTGGGTTGAGACTGTCGGGATTCTAACATTCGCTGCACTGCAACAGTGACGAATTGCATGATTTTCGCGCCAGAATGCGTTTCGGCATGGCGCTTTGAGCGAGGGCAAAGCCCTGCGGTTTTTGCGCCGCGCTATGGTTTAAGCGGCCGAGCATTGACTTAATATCACGAGTTTTCGGTGCCAAGTGCTTTACCCAGAGCGTTAGGCAGATGCCGAATGCCATCATTCGGCGTCGAATTCCCGCGTTTTGCACCGCATGAATGTCGTTTCGTCGCAATCCGCTGGCAGCGCTGCGCGCGCGCCGATATCGTTGACATCAGATCACCCGTCAATCCACTTCAGGAGACTGTCATGCAAAACGAACAAGGGAAATCGCGCCGCAATCGTGGTGTCTTCGCGCCGATCGTGCTGATTTTGGTAGGCGTCCTGTTCTTGCTGGACAAGAGCGGCATCATTGATCGCCACGTCGTGTTGCAATGGTGGCCGCTGGTGCCGATCGCCGTCGGCGGATGGTTGCTGACCAAGCGCATCAACCGGCAGAACGGCTGAGCGGGAGATGTCGACGATGGCGTTCGATATCGTCCTCTTTCTGCACGCTGCCGTTCCGCGCGCGGCGCTGCTGCCAGCGCTTGAGCAGGCGTTCGGCATGTCGCTTGAAAGCGCGGACGCCCCGAATGATTTTGCGGACGGTGCCGTTGCCTTGGCCGAGTATGCGGAAGGTTTCGCCGTGGGCGTCGGAATCACCGCGGGTCTTCCGCCAGCCACACCGGTCCGGTGTGCCGTGCAAATGCTTGCCGAGCTTTTGAAAACCGATGTATTGCTGGAAAACGCAGAGCCGCAGGATCGGCTATCGCGATGGCTATTGCTATCGCCGGGAACCGATCTCGCGCGTCCGATGCAGGTGATCGAACTGCGGCACGGGCTCGCGGTCGCTCCAGTAGAGGGCTTGCCGGTTCAGCGTTCCGCCCTTCTTGCGTAACGCCATTCTGGGGGTGTCCTGATTTGCCTCGTCTAACGCTTCTGTCCGAAATAGCGGCCGGAAGCAACGCTTGCCTGATACCGGCCTTCCGCGATGGTCCATAGTTTGCGGCCGCTGGAGGATCGCTCGTCGATCGCTTTCTTCTGCGCTGCTACTGCGGCGCGTGCGTCGCCGTCATCAAGCGCTTCTGCGACGTCGCTCTTGAAGGCGGTACGGAAGCCGTCGGACGACAGGCAGCGTTCGCCGTTCTTGGCGACCACGATGGTCATGGTGTTGCCAGAGCGCGAGAAGCCACAGTCGGCCCAGGCTAGCGCCGGGAGCAGGAGCAATAGGGTGAATAGGTGTTTTGGCATGGTCGCTCACAAATGGGCAAGGCATGCCAAAGGCGGAAGCTTGACTTCGCTTCTGAAGGCGGCCCCGCTACCATGAGAGAACGTGTCTCTGTTAGGCCGGAAGCTTTGCGTCCCGCTCTTTCGAACGGTTTGCCCTGCGGGTTAGTTAAAGAAAGTATAGCAGTTAATCCCGAGAAGTATATCCATAGTGCAACTTTTACAAATTAGCATGATCTCCATCAATGCGCCGCGCAGTTCTCGGCCCTCTGGAATACCGGCGCTGCCGCAACTGCCTGCGCTACGTCAGGATGATGCGCACTTCATACCGGAGACGATCGTTAAGGATCTCGGGCGTCGGACGGGTTTCCGGCGGATACAGGAAGACAAGGAACTGCGCATCGCCGCCCAACGCGTCGCCGATCTTCCACGGCACCACGGCCAGATCACCACTGCGCAGCAAGCCAAGGTAACCATCGTCGCTGTTGACGTGTTGCACCACCTCGTCGGGAGTGCGGGCGAAGAACAGGCGCAGTTCCGGCCCTTGTTTTGAAAACTCGAATAGCGATGCACCGTAGTCCGGCATTCTGCCGTGATAGGCTTGGTTGACTTCCAGTGCATCCGGCATCATGGCGGCTCCTTGTCATGAAACGGCTTGGAGTCGCGCAGCGCTTGAAAAATCCGACTTACGCGCAGCCTTCCCGAAAACGCCGGATCGCTGCAGCAACCATGCCTTCGGTGCTCCCGCTACTGGCGTATTCGGACCGCAAATAGGTGGCGTCGCTGCCGGTGTGCGCGGCCTGATACAGGTGTTCGAGCGCTGCCGTGCCGCCCAGTGCCGCTGCATGCGGTTCGAGTTTGCGCAACGTGGTCAGGATATCTTCACGGATCGACAGCGATTCGTGACTTTTCGGATGCACCAGCGTCCCGTCGAGGCCGAAGCGGCAAGCCTGGAAGCGGTTGTAGTTGTACACCAGATAGTCGTCTTCGGCAGGCGCCGCCTCGTTGTCGTCGAGCAGGTAACGGCACAAGGCTTGCAAATAGCACGCGAGCGCCGCTGCGCGCTCGACAGTCAGCGGCGTATCGCAGACACGCAGTTCGATGGTGCCGTATTCCGGCTTGGGCCGGATGTCCCAGTAAAAATCCTTCATGCTCTTGACGATGCCGGTGTCTTCCATCCGGGTAAAGTAATCGCGGTTGAAGTCGTCCCAGCGCAGCTTGAAGGGCGCGCGTCCGCTGAGCGGAAACGCGAACACCGAATTGAGCCGTGCCGAATTGAATAGCGTGTCGCGCCCCTGAAAATGCGGCGAGGATGCCGACAATGCGATGAAGTGCGGCACATAGCGATTCAGCGAATGCAGCAACAGCAAGGCGTCGTCGCCCGACTCGCAGCCGACGTGCACATGCTGGCCGAACACGGTGAACTGTTTCGCGAGGTAGCCGTACAACATTGATACTTCCTTGAAGCGCGGCTTGGAAAATATCTTGCGTTCCGACCACTTCTGGAATGGATGCGTCCCACCGCCGCAGACACCGACATTGAGCATGTCTCCCGCCTGCACCAGGCTATCGCGTATTTGCTGCAGTTGTCCGAGCAATTCCCCATGATGCGTATGCACGTCGGTCGATACTTCGATCATGCTCTCGGTAATTTCCGGCACCACGTTGCCGGGGAAAGGCTTGCGTGCGAGCAGATCAAGCATGTCCGGACTGGCATCGACAAGATCGAAATCGCTCAGGCTCACCAGTTGCAATTCCAACTCGACACCGAGCGTCAGCGGATGGGATGTGTTGAAGGCCTCGAGCGGCATGGTCTACTCCTCCGTTTCCGATGTTTCATGCGCCATCTTTAGCGCCCACTGGGTCAGGATCGGCCCAAGGATGGCGAGCAATAAGGTCGCCGCGGCAAGCGGTGCCAATTGTTCCATCAGGTCCAATCCCATGTGCCGCGTGCGTACCAGCAATGCCATTACGATGACGGACATCGGCGACAAGGCAATGCCGGTCAGCAGCCCCTTGCGCCAGGTGGTGCCACTCGCGCGCGCGAAGATCAGCACACCGATCAGCTTCGCTGCAAACCGCGCGCCGAGCATGGCGAGCGCAATGCCGATGCCGGAGGCGATTTGCGGCCAGGCGACGGCGGCGCCGATGAAGACGAATAGCAATACCGTCAGCAAGTCGCCAAGCACGCCGAAATTACGTTGCGCCTGCCCCAGCGTCACGCGTCGATGGCGCGTGACAAAACCGAAGCTCAACGCCGCGAGCACCGGCGAAATCTTGAGCGCCTGCGCCAATGCAGTCAGCAGGATCACGGCAAGCGCAAAAGCGATCGTCGCATCCGTTCCCAGCCGCCCCATCTTGCGCAGCAATCCAGGCACGGCAAAACCGAACGCAGTGCCGAGCGCACCCGAACCGAGCAGTACCAGCACGCTGTTTGACACGGCACTCCACAAGCTGCCGGAATGCTGGAAGGTCCAGAGGCCGACGATGATATTGAATACGAATACCGCAAGAAAACAATTCAGCGCCGCCAGGTGCAATGCCCGTTCAGTGACCTGGCCGGAACTTCGCTGCTCATTCACCACGCGCAGCAGTTCTGCCGGCGAGGTTGACATCGCCAGCGACGCCAGCAACATGGCCGGCAGCGGCGCCATGCCGAGCACGTTGGCGGTGAAGAACACGGCGGCGAAAGTGGCCGCCGATTCAAACAGGCCGGTGGCGCCAATCCATGGATTGGCGCGCAGCCAGCGCAGATTGATGCGGTAACCAAACTCGAACAGGATCAGGCCGAACGCGATATTGGCGAGCAGCATGACAGTGGTTTCGCCGGGTTGCGGCAGCAGGCCGGACTGCGCATGCGACAACAGAAAACCGGTCAGTCCGTAGATGCTGATCCGGGGCAATCCAATGGCGCGGTGCACGACTTCGCCCAGCATCCAGGCCAAGACAATCGCACATGGCCAGGCGAGATCAGCGGCGCCGAGCAGGAAATCGGGCATGCGTGCTCCTGTTGTTTAGTCGTCTAGTCGCTTGCACTGGCCGGCGGTGAGCCGGGCGCATTCACACATAGAGCGTGCCATTGTTGCACTTGAGACGACGCGCTCATGATGTCACGTGCCCATGCGGGATGTGCGCCGTGACAACCGGGTCGGGGATAAAAGTCGGCCCGTTTGCTTATCCATCAAACGGGCCGAAAGGGGAACATGAATGACTCAGTCTCCGCAACACATAACCGGTAATTACGCTAGCTGCCGAGGACTTCCATACTGCACCAACAGACTTAGGTGAAACTTAAGCCGGAGAGTGAGGTTGCGCTAGCGCAAGGCAGCTCATGCAATCAACTGCGAAGGCACGCTGCTCGGCGCGGCAGACGCATGCAGCGGAAAAGCGACCGACACCGCCAGGCCGCCGAACTCGGACTGACCGAGCTCGACTGCGGCGTCATGGCGTTCGGCAATCGCCTTGACGATCGCCAGCCCCAGGCCGCTGCCGGTCGGGCTGGTGCCGGGCACGCGGTAGAAGCGGTCGAAAATGCGCGCACGGTCCTGCTCCGGGATGCCGGGGCCGGAATCGTGAATGGAAAGCCGGGCGACGGTTTCGTCGAGGGTCAGATCGATACGAACACGGCCGGCTTCCGGCGTATAGCGCACCGCATTGTCGAGCAGATTACGCACCAGCACGCGCACGCTCTCGGCTTCGCCAACAATGTTGGCGTGGTTGTACGCACCGTATTCGAGCCGAATCTGGCGCGGCATGGCAAGCGGCGCGACATCACCCGCCGCCTGTTCAATACAGGCGGTCAGCGACATCGGCTGGAACTCGGCGGTCTCGAGCGGATCTTGGCGAGCAAGCGCGAGCAGTTGTTCCACCAGCCGGGAGGCGCGATCGACGCCGCCATGCAGACGTGAAATCGCCTGATTGCGCGCAGTTTCATCTTTGGCCCGTGCCAGTGTCTGCACCTGCAATTTCAGCGCCGTCAGCGGCGAACGCAATTCATGCGCGGCGTCGGCAACGAAGCGTTGCTGCGACTGCAACGCGCGCGCTACGCGCGCCAACAGGGAATTCAGTTCGGCCACCAGCAGCGACACTTCCTGCGGCACGCCCTTGGCCGATACCGGGGCCAGCGAATCGGCATTGCGGTTGGCGAGGTCGTGGCCGATGCGATTGACCGGCGCCATTGCCGAAGTGACTACCCACCATGCGGCGGCAAACAGGAGCAAGGACACCGGGATCACCGGCCACAAGGCATGTACCGCGAGCGAGATCGCGTGATCGCGCCGCACTTCCAGCTTTTGCGCCACCTGGATCACGCGCGTGCCTTTTTGCACGCCGTACACGCGCCACTCGCCATTGTCGAGCGTGACATTGGAATAGCCGAGCGCGCCCTGTTCCGGTAGTGCGCGATAAGTGCGCGACTGGTACACGCGCACGCCGTCGTCGGTCCAGATCTGGATCACGAAATCGAAGCCGCTGGTATCCCCGCTGGAGGGCTTGTACCACTCGGCCTGTTGATAGGCGCTGTCCTGAAGTGCCAGCGCCATCTGTTCCATGTGATAGTCGAACAGCTTGTTGGCTTCCTGCATGGCGGCACGAAACGAGGTCGCAAACTGCACCGCGGCGGCGGCGGCAATCGCAACGCCGAACAGCAGCAACAGGCGGATGCGCAGCGAGCGCATCAGGTTTTCTCGACCATGTAACCGAGCCCGCGCACATTAACGATGAATTGCGTGCCGAGCTTCTTGCGCAGGCCGTGGATATAGACTTCCACCGCATTGCTTTCGACGTCGCCGGACCAGCCGTACAGGCGCTCCTCCAGTTGCGCACGCGACAGGATTGCGCCGGGACGTGCGACCAGCGCTTCGAGCACCGCCCATTCACGCGACGAAAGCAGCACTTGACGCTCAGCCGCGGTGACTTGCCGCGTCAGCGCATTGACGCTCACGTCGCCCTTGCGGTAGACGGGCTCGACGCCGCCCTTGGCACGTCGGATCAACGCGTGCATGCGAGCGATGAGTTCTTCCAGATCGAAGGGCTTGATCAGATAGTCGTCGGCACCGCTGTTCAAGCCCTGTACCCGTTGTGCGACCGTGTCGCGCGCGGTGATGACCAGTACCGGCATGGTGTCGCCGCGCCCGCGCAAGCCGCGCAGCACATCGATGCCATCCTTCTTCGGCAAGCCGAGGTCGAGCAGCATCGCTTCGTAAGGCTGCTTGCCGAGAATTGCTTCAGCGGCCGCGCCGTCATTGACCCAATCGACAGAAAAGCCTTCGCTCTCCAGCGCAATCTGGATGTTTTCGCCGATCATGGGGTCGTCTTCGACCAGAAGTACCTTCATGTGTTGTTTCTTTAGACAGCAGGAAAACCGCTTTTCTGCCGACCTCGCGGATGGAATCTGGGATTGTAGGCATGCGCGCCCGCAAGCCGCAACCACCGCGCGCCGTCTTCCCATGAATAAAAAGGCCCGCATCGTCCGATGCGGGCCTTTTCGCTTGTCTCCTCATCTCTTGAGAGATGGATTTTTATGTTGCTGCTGTGCGCGTACTAGGGGTGTATCACGGCGAACGCCCGCACAATGGCGCCGCCGACTCCTCTGTGAGGCGCTTATCGGCGCCCGAAGCGGCCGAAACGGTCCAGTCGTTCGCGCTCGGCACGCTGCATATCGGCAAGCCGATTGCCGGCGCTACGGGCCGCGCCACCATTGAGCGGTCGCTGTTGGCCACTGATGCCAGCCGGTTGACGCATTGCGTCCGGCGATGTTGCTTTGTCTACCATGTCAATCTCCTTCAGGCTCTTCGCATCGCGTTTCGAGATGCGTATGGGGTGTCTGAGCAAAATCTTCCCACACGAAACTTAGGGCAGACTTAAAGTTGCATTTGTGACATATTGACCAAACGCAAGGAAGGGAACGCTTGTATTAGCTATTCCGTTTCCAAAATACTTATTTCGGGTTAAGGAAAGGCTACGCATCTTTCATTAGGATGCGGCGGGAAGGGTTCTTGATTAAACGGTAGGAGGTGCGCAGTGCAGCATTACTACGTCAGCAAGCAGGCTCAGTCGAACGGCAACCACGAAGTCCATGTGCCGCGATGTACCTATCTTCCCGAAGGCGACAGCAGCCAGTATCTGGGTGCCTTCATCAACTGCAATGAGGCAGTGCGCGCCGCCCGCTCGGTATATGAGAAGGTAGCGGGCTGCCAAATCTGCTGTCCATCCGCCGAGGCCGCCTAAACGGCGCAGCGCTGCCTGCGCAGGCATGGCCGCAAACCACACGATCAGTGTTTAGCCGAAACGCCTATCCGCCACGAACGGATTGTTGCGCCGTTCATCGCCGAAGGTCGAGACCGGTCCGTGCCCCGGCACGAAACTGACATCGTCACCGAGCGGAAAGAGCTTTTCACGGATGGAATGAATCAGCGTGTCGTGATCGCCGCGCGGGAAATCGGTGCGCCCGATCGACCCCTGGAACAGCACGTCGCCGACCAGCGCCAGCCTTGCGTCGCGATGAAAAAACACCACATGCCCCGGCGTGTGCCCTGGACAATGAATTACCTGCAGGGTCTGCGCGCCGAAGGAGATGGTATCGCCGTCGTTCAGCCAGCGATCCGGCACAAAAGGCTCGGCCGGTGGAAAGCCGGAGCGCCGTGTCGCATCACCCAGTTGATCGAGCCAGAACTTGTCTTCGATGTGAGGTCCTTCAATCGGCACGCCGAATTCCGTGCGTACGATGTCGGCGCCGGCGCAGTGGTCCAGATGCGCGTGGGTCAAGAATACTTTTTCCAGCGTCACCCCGAGCTGCGCCAGCGCATCGCGCAGACGCGGCACCTCGCCGCCCGGATCGACCAGTGCGGCGCGCTGCGTCTGTTCGCAGATCAGTACGCTGCAGTTTTGCTGGTAGGGGGTGACCGGGACGATGGCGCATTTCATGGCAGGCAGGCGAAATTGGGTGAAGCCGGGAGTATGCCATGACGCAGAATGAAAGCGGAATGAAAGCGCCTGCAGCGCATCACGGCAACGATGTCCTGGCCTGCTTGCGGACAATGCGCGCTGACGGAGGGATCCGGATGCACGGCGTCCATGCGAAGGAAGTTTGCGCGAGGCATCAGCGACCAGCGCCGCTGCAGGAATTGAGCGCTGCAGCCATACTATGACGCGAGCGATGCGAATCGCATTCCATTCCTCCCTAGCGCTTTACTGACAGGACACAGCATGATCGATCTCTACCACTGGACCACGCCGAACGGGCACAAGATGACAATGTTTCTGGAGGAAACCGGCCTCCCCTATCGTCTGATTCCGGTCGACATCGGCAAGGGTGAGCAATTCCGGCCCGAGTACCTGACAATTTCGCCCAACAACAAGATACCGGCCCTGGTGGACCACGATCCGCTAGGCGGCGGTGCGCCGGTCACGCTGTTCGAATCGGGGGCGATGCTGCTCTATCTGGCGGAAAAAACCGGCAAGCTGATTTCTTCCGAGCTGCACGCCCGCGCCGAGGTTTTGCAATGGCTGTTCTGGCAGGTCGGCGGCCTCGGGCCGATGGCGGGACAGATCGGCCACTTCAATGTCTTTGCGCCAGAAAAGGTTCCGTACGCGATCGATCGCTATACCAGGGAAACCAGCCGCTTGTACGGTGTGCTCAACAAGCGTCTGGCAGACCGCGAGTTCATCGCGAACGCCTATTCCATTGCGGACATTGCCTGCTATCCGTGGATCGTGCCGCACAACGCGCATGGGCAGAATCTGGACGACTTCCCGCATATTCGGCGCTGGTTCGATGCCATCGCGGCCAGGCCGGCAACCATACGTGCCTATGGCAATGCGAAGGACGGCTACGCTCGCACTGAAGCGATGTCAGAAGACGAGAGAAAGGTCTTGTTTGGGCAGAGCGGCGCAACGACACCGCGCTGAACGCGGGATGCACAGGCGTGTCCGTCATCCCTGACTGGCGAACTGATCGAACGCGGCCAGTGCATTGGCCGAGTACATCAGCGACGGCCCGCCCCCCATATACACCGCCATGCCGAGGGTTTCCTCGACTTCGGCTTTCGAAGCACCCAGCTTGACGAGCGCTTGCGCATGGAAACCAATGCAAGCGTCGCAGCGGGCAGCGACACCCAGCGCCAGCGCGATGAGCTCCTTGGTCTTCTTGTCGAGCGCACCATCGCGCGTGGCCGCGCGCGCCATGTCGCCGAAGGCGCTCATCAGGTCGGGCTGGTCCTTGCGCAACACTCCGAGATTGGCGGAGACGATTTTGGTCAGTTCGGGGTAGTTCACCGGCGCGCTATGCATTTGCATTCTCCGTCGTTAAATGACAGGAGAAATACTAGAGACAAGCATATCGTCCGTATGTAACCGGGGTTACACAAGCACCGCAGGAATCACGGCGGAGCGCTCATGTCTTCTCTTGCTGCTGCATCGCCAGAGTGATCAGCTTTCGGAAGCTCGATGATGCGAAACGGCGGACGATCCGGATAGCTGCGCTGCAAGAGCGGCTTTGCGACGTTGTACACCGGCGTTCCGTTCACGGTTTTCCCTTCCGGGGATCCACGATGCGCGTGGCCGTGAAAAACAACGTCTACCGGATAACGGATCAGCGGATCTTCAAGCCGGCTGCTACCAAGGAATGGAAAAATCTCCAGCGGTTCGCCCTGCACTGTTGCGACAATTGGCGAATAGTGCAGCATTGCGATGCGTTGCGGGGTGCGCAGCTTTGCCAGCGCCGACTCCAGCTTGAGCGCTTCGTGGATTGCTTCTTCCACAAACAGCTTGATCGCCTTTTCACCCCACGGCCCGAGCGCGCCGCGACCGTAGCCGCCGGCAAAGCCCTTGGCGCCGGCAATGCCGATTCCGTGGATTTCACACGCTTCGCCATCGAGCACGCGTACCCCCGCTTCGCTCAGGATGCGGCGCACTGCCTCTGCTTGTTCCGATTCGACGTCATGATTGCCGAGCACGGCGACGATTGGAATTCTCGCTGCGGCAGCCAATTCATCTGCCAGCACATGCGCTTCTTCCGGCAAGCCATAATCGGTCAGGTCGCCGCACAGCAAGAGTGCATCTGCCGCTTCGGCGGCTTGTCGAAAAAATGAACGCAGCGTGCCCCCTGATTCTTTCGTGCAATGAATATCGCCGACCGCCGCAAAGCGGATTGTTTGTTGTGAGACCACAGTGCGCTCCTCGTTATGGAATCGAATGTCTTGCTGCGCGAAAAGTTATTGTTGATGTCGTACGGCAAGCTGCGTGACATTCCCTGCTTCATTGCCTGCAAGTAAAGTATGAAAAGTTAAGACCCGCGGGAATGCGATGCAGGGCGCCTGGACCCTTCAATGCGAGCGTCCTCGCGGGCACACCAAGCAGCGGGCCACTGCGCCAATCAACGTCTCAGGCACTTCTAATTTATTTTGCGCAGGTACTGAGTAAAGACCGTAACTTCGTGGCATAAGTTTTGCTGATTCTTGTCGTCATGTTCGCGAAAGCCGACTATGGAAAACGCAAGCTCGGTGCCGCACTCCGGCACGCTTCCCGAACCGCCCGTCGCCGCGTTTTACCGGCATGTGCTGGAAACCCTGAATGCATCGGGCGTGCCTTACATGGTCGGCGGCGCCTATGCGTTGAATTGCTACACGGCCATTGACCGGCACACTCGCGATCTGGACATCTTCATTCGGCGCGCTGACTTTGCGCATGCCAGTGCCGCACTGGCGCAGGAAAGTTATGAAGTCGAGCTGACGTTTCCGCATTGGTTGGGAAAGGTGCATGCCGAAGGCGTGTATATCGATCTCATTTTCAGCTCCGGCAATGGCGTCGCGGAAGTGGACGACGCCTGGTTCGAGCATGCAGCGAATGCCGTCGTGCTGGAGGTGCCGACAAGGATATGCCCGCCGGAAGAAATGATCTGGTCGAAGGCCTTCATCATGGAGCGTGAACGCTATGACGGCGCCGACATCGCGCATTTGTTACGTGCTCTCGGCGACGAACTGGATTGGTCGCGCCTGTTTCGTCGTTTTGAGCCGCACTGGCGCGTGTTACTCAGCCATCTGGTGCTGTTTGGCTTTATTTATCCTCCGCATCGCAACTTGGTGCCGGTTGCTCTCATGGATGAACTGATCGAGCGCTTGCGGCGCGAGACCCATTCAGTGCCGCCACAACATGGGATCTGTCTCGGTACACTGCTGTCGCGCGAACAATATCTGAACGACATCGAGCAACAAGGCTTGCAGGACGGCCGTCTTGCACCAGAGGGAAAAATGACCAGCGAGGACACGGCGCATTGGACGCAGGCGATTGCAGATAGTCATCGCAAGCATTGAAATATTTACAGTCCCTCTGCCTAAATTTAATGCAGTAAAAATATTCTTTCCACCCGGAACAAATTGCCCGTCCTGTTGGTCTATCACCAAGACAACATTTTGGTTTTTCTTTGCTTACGACAGGTCATGCGATGAAGTGGTTTTACAAATGGCGACTCAACAAGGTGCGCGCGGAAATCGCGTTGCTCAAAAAATCAACCGAGACGCGTTTAAAGGATGACTACACCGGTCATTCCCGTCTGCGCGTGCTGATCTGCATGGAGCGCAACCTTAGGCAGCGGCTTGAGCGCTATCCAAGCACGGCGAACGAGAAGATTGCGGACGACACCGGGGAGTTGAAGCAGACTTGAAGCGGGTATGTTGAGGTAAACGGGGCTGAGAGCCGGTCCGGCAGGGCAAGTCGACACGCAGATTACCGCCACAATCGGCTCACCCGGCGGAGATAGATTGTTAATGCGTGCCGGTGTGACCGTCCTTTTCAAACCGCTCCAGAATGTAGCGCGTCATGCCGTGCGCCAGCTCCTGTTCGCCGATAAAGACCTTGCCGACCTGTTCGTTCTGGAGCAGCGTGGCTTCGGCCTCGTTGTGCGTGCGGACCAGGCTTTCAATCGATGGATTGAGGGCGCGTGCGATCTCGATCATCTTGCGCACGTGGAACGTATCCGGAGTGGCAATCACGAGGAAGCGCGCACGGGCGATATGCGCCTGGATCAGCACTGCAGGTTCGGCCGCATTACCGGCGACGGCAGGAATGCCAGCCTTGCGCAACTCCTCGACCAGCTCGCGGTTCTGCTCGGCGACCACATAGTGAATGCCGCGCGCATCGAGGTTCGCGGCAATTTGGCGGCCGACGCGGCCATAGCCAACCAGCACCGCTTGTCCGCTCAGTTTTTTCTGGTCCACGCTTGTCGGCAATTCGGCCAGGGGATCGGCACTGCGTTCCAGCCGACGTGCCAATTCGGATCGCGACCTCACCCAGGCCTGCACCGGCTCGATCGTTGCAAACACGAGCGGATTGAGCGCGATCGATATGATCGCACCGGCAAGGATCAGACTTTGTGCATGTTCGGGCAGCAATTGCAGCGACAGCCCGAGCGCGGCGAGGATGAAGGAGAACTCGCCGATTTGCGCGAGGCTGGCCGAGACCGTCAATGCGGTGTTGAGCGGATAGCGCAGCAAGAGCACCAGCACGAAGGCGGCGATCGATTTGCCGAAAATGATAATGGCGACCACCGCCAGTACCTGCCATGGACTATCGACCAGCACGGCGGGATTGAACAGCATGCCTACCGACACAAAGAAAAGGACGGAAAACGCGTCACGCAAAGGTAACGACTCTTGCGCAGCGCGATGGCTCAGCTCCGATTCGCGCAGCACCGTGCCGGCAAAGAATGCGCCCAGTGCGAACGAAACGCCAAACAGCTTGGACGACGCAACCGCAATGCCAACCGCTGCCGCAATGACGCAGAGCGTGAACAATTCGCGCGAACCGGTGCGCGCGACGCGCCACAACAACCACGGAAAAATTTTCCGGCCGACGATCAGCATGAAGGCAATGAACGCTGCGACCTGACTGAGTGTGATCGCGAGCGTGGTCCATAAACCGCCGCCATCCTTCGGCCCCGCGCCGCCAAGCCAGCCGGCCAGCGGCGGCAGCAATACCAGTACCAACACCGTCACCAGGTCCTCGACCACCAGCCAGCCGACCGCGATGCGGCCGTTGATTGAATCGAGAATGCCGCGATCCTCCAGCGCGCGCAGCAGCACCACCGTGCTCGCTACCGACAGTGCGAGTCCGAAGACCAGACCGGCGCCCACACTCCAGTCCCACATATAAGCCATACCCATGCCCAGCAACGTGGCGACAGCGATCTGCAGGATTGCGCCGGGCAATGCAATACGACGCACCTCCAGCAAATCCTTGATCGAAAAATGCATGCCGACACCGAACATCAACAGCATCACGCCGATTTCGGCGAGCTGCCCCGCCAGATGCAGGTCTGCCACGAAACCCGGTGTGGCTGGGCCGATCACGATGCCGGCCACAAGATAACCGACTAGTGGCGGCAATTTCAGGCGTACTGCCGCCATGCCAAAAATAAGACCGAGGCCGAGAGCGGCGGCGATCGTCGAAATCAGACTGATGTCATGAGGCATCGTGCAGGAACATCCTAATGAAAACGGGTTACGACCCTAAGGTCGGGGGAGCGAGACTCGATCATACCGGACGCATGCTGAGATTCCGCCCGTTTTACCGGTCTGCCTCAGACTCGCCGCCAGTGAAGCCTCATGTACTGGCCCATTAAAAATCCTTCCTGAAACTGAATGCGAATCAGTTCGGCAGACCATGCGATGCGAGTCATTGGCCAGTGGCGGCATCTTGTCTTCAAGACAGAAGCACATTGCGCTTTTTGATGCCATATAGCATTACACTGTTAGTGACATCTCGCTATTTGCCGTCCCTAGAAAGGATGCATGAAATGACTGAGGATTGCGCCCCGGCCGTCCTGCCTGCGGCTCCGGATCTGGACAATGCCTTTCGCGTGTTGACGCACCCATTCCAGAGCATGATCTGGCTTTCAGACATACACGGCATGTGCGAATTTGTCTGTCCGTCATGGACTGCCTTCACTGGACGCCCATCGTCGAAGGAACTGGGAAGCGGCTGGGTCGACGCGGTGCATGCGGAAGACCAGCCCGATCTACGCCACCGACTCGACGCGGCAGTGCGCGAACAGCGGGCATTCCGTCTGTTGTACCGCTATCAGCGTGCCGACGGCGTCTATCGCTGGATCGTCAATCACGGCATTGTACGCACGAAGCCAAGCGGCGAATTTGTGGGCCATGTCGGCCAATGCATCGATGTCACCGCGCGCAAGGAAGCCGGGCAGGATGCGCTGGACATCGAACTGTCGCTGGAGCGCATGATAGTGCTGCTCAAGGACACGCGCCTGATCGCCGCCATTGTCGACCGAGAGGGCTGCATCGTGTTTTCCAACGGCAGTCTGGCGCAGCTCTTGAAACTGGACACGAACCTGCCTGCAAACATTCCCTTATTTCGCCACTACATCGCGCCATCCGATCGCGCTCTGCTCAATACCATTTATCCGGACGGCACGTCGGTGGCACAGCTTCCGCCCGAATTCGAGTCCTCGCTGCTTGCTGCCGATGGCGAAGTGCGCCATGTACTGTGGCATGCGATATCGCTGCAGCGATATGACGGCTATGAAGACAGCACCATCCTGATCGGTGATGACATTACCGAGGCACGGCGCGAGGAAGAACAGTTGCGGCTGACCGCGCGCGTCTTCGACAATTCGAGCCATGGAATGGTGATTACCACGCCGGAGCTGCATATCATTTCCGTAAACAAGGCGTTCACCGAATGCACCGGATACAGCAAGGAAGATGCGCTGGGCAAGAGCCCCGGCATGCTGAAATCGGGCCGGCACGACAGCGCGTTCTATGATCAGATGTGGAAATCCATTGAAGAAACCGGGCACTGGCGCGGCGACATCTGGGACCGACGCAAGAGCGGCGATATCTATCCCGAGTTTCTCTCGATCAGCGCAATCAAGGATAGCAGCGGCGCCGTCACGCACTATTCCGCGATCTTCCATGACATCACGGAACGCAAGGCGTTCGAGGAGCGGCTCGATTTCCTCGCCCACTACGATGCGCTTACGACGCTGCCAAACCGGATATTGCTGCTGGACCGAATGAAGCAGTCGGTCGAACGCGCAATCCGCGCCGACAACAAGGTCGCGCTATTGTTTCTCGACCTGGATCACTTCAAGCACATCAACGATACCTGGGGCCACGAGATGGGCGATGCGCTGCTGCAGGCAGTGGCGCGACGCCTGCAAGGCAGCGTACGCGCGGCCGATACCGTTGCGCGCCTGGGCGGGGATGAGTTCGTGGTGCTGTTGCCCGATATCGCGGAGATGCATGTGATCGCGCAGATCGCGCAAAAGATCCTGGATGTGCTGACACCGCCCTACGACCTGCATGGGCAATGTCTGACGAGCACACCCAGCATCGGCATTAGCGTATATCCCGACGATCATCGTGATGCCAGTGTTCTGCTGAAACATGCGGACGCAGCCATGTATCAGGCCAAACACGCAAGGCGCGGCAGTATCCGGTTCTTCCATGATCTCGACCATGAGGCACCGACAGGCCCGTAAGGTCTGCGCCAGACAGACCGTCCGGCCTCGCTGATTTCAGCGCCGGGTGCGCCGTGCCGGCGTCTGCGGCAGCAGCGTGATCCCGTCATTATCCCGGGCGACGCGACCTTCTCGCTCCAGCGTCGCCAGCGCGCGATACAAGGCTTCATGTGTCAAGCCGATCTCTTCCGCAAATCGCTTCAGCGTGCCGTCAGGCTTCCATCTCCCGGACGCATCGCAACGCAAGCGCAGTGCCTGCAGCACACGTTCCGGCGCAGCACGAATACGACCGACTTCGAGGCGCGTGCGTAATCCCTGCACCCGCTGCGCCAGCTCGGACGTAAATGCCCACAAGGCTGCGGGGTCCTGCTTGAGCGCGCGCACCAGCGCGCTCTTTGGATAGACGAGCACTTCGCAGCGCTGGCTTGCAATCGCATCGCAATGGTAGCGGGTGGAAAACAATGATGGCTCTGCAAACAGTTCGCCCGCACGCACCGTGTGCATCGGCACTTCGGTGCCATCCGGTGTGGTGCGCACCAGGCTGATGCGTCCCGTGACGAGCCGGAAAATGCCGAACGGTGCATCGCCTTGCCGGAACAATGCAGCACCGGCCGTCAGCATGCGTACGGTAGGCGAAATACCAGCCAGCTGCGCGAGTCGCAACGGCAATTCCTGCGGTTTGAACCCAGTATTGGGATCGGTATCGGTTTTTTTCGCCATATGATTACAATCATAGGCGATTTGCAGACCGCGCAACAATAATGTCGACGTCAACCCGTATCAGGAGAGTTTGCATGACTAACCGGTTATTCCTCCTCGCACTTTGGATTGCCTTGCCTGCCTTCGCGCAGCAGACGCATCCGCATGTGAAGCATGACAATGCGCAGCACCAGGGCACTTCGCCCTATGCCGCGATGCAGGGCCGCACCATCAAGGCGCTGTCCGAACAACAAATCACCGACCTGCGTGCGGGAAAGGGCATGGGGCTGGCATTGCCGGCGGAACTCAACGGGTATCCGGGGCCATCGCATGTCCTGGAACTGGCAGATGCGCTGGAACTCAATGAGGAACAGCGGCACAAGACGCAGAGACTCTTTGCGCAGATGCAGGCAGAGACTAAGCCCTTGGGAGAAGCTGTGATCGCGGGCGAGCTTGCGCTGGACCGCCTGTTCAGCGCGAGGATGGCGACTGTAGCGAACATGCGCGAAGCAAGCACCGAAGCGGCACGCGCACATGGGGAGTTGCGCGCCGCCCATCTTCACTATCACCTCACCATGCAGGAGCTGCTGACACCAGCGCAAGCCGCAACGTACCGACGGCTGCGCGGCTATCAATAGCCCATCATGCTGCGAAACGAGCAAGGGCATCCTGCCGAGGATGCCTTCGCTTATCAATGGGTTTAGCGCTGTGTTATTGCTGGGTTATTGCTGGGTTATTGCTGTGTTACCGACTGCTCTTTTCGCAGCGTTTATTGCTGCTTGTAGATCCCGCAGTTGACGACCACATCCTCGTAGCGCTCAAAGTACATCGCTTTCGGTTCGATCTGTTTTGTGACCGGATTGACAAACTTGTAGTCCTGCCAGCCTTTGCCCTTGGCCTTGACGATGTCCAGCCGCTCGCGCATGAAGGGCTTGCCGTCGGCATCCTTCAGGTCGATCAGGTTCTTGCCCTGCATTTTGACGTTGGCGCCATGCGCGAGCGTGACCATGTCGAGGTTGTTGATGGTCACGTACAAGTCGCGGTCGCGGAATGGACCGTTGACGTTGTTGACTTCGGCGATGGTTTTTTCCTTGCCGTTTGCTTTCATGAAATCGATTACCCGCTTGACCATGGCGACGGCCTCGTCGGCGCTGCCGTGTTCCGCGGCGGCATGTCCGGCGCCGCTGATGCTGAACATGACGGCAAGCGCAAAGATTTGGATGAGTTTTTGCATGTTTGTCTCCCTGTATGGATTGAAGGTCGCTCCCGCGCACGCTGCTATCGGCGTGTCTTGCAGAGGCACAACGACTATTGCATGCGCCGTGCCAGCATCCATCATTCTTCAAGCCGCTGATTTCATGATGCTTTTTGAAACAGCGAAGCGTAGCGAATGCGGAAAACCGCAATGTTTCGCTGTGCCGTTCGGGTTTTCCACTCATTGCCTGGTTGCGCGGCCATGCCACGCCACCCGCATTGCGGTTGCTGCCATAGGCATCGGGGGAATTTTTTCCGTAACAAGGTGACGTGCGATAAGATGCAGCCCAACGGATACAACACATCGTATCCCCGACACCTGCCTCGCTTCCGTCTCCCGCATGACAAATTACAAGCCTTCGGCGACAACACCTTTGCATCAAAGCCGCACGCGGACCACGTCGCCGGATCGAAACGATACGCTGGCTCGCACCGATGCGGTAGATGCCCGCATGCTGCTGATCATGCGCTGCGTGCTTGCCTTTTCTGCCTTTGCGATTGTCTGCATTGATGCGTCCGAGCCGCAGCATTGGGTCGAGTTGACCAGGGTCTCGCTCGCCATTTACTGCGCGTACAGTGCGTTTCTGGCAATCGCCGCGGCGCGCGTCGGATGGCCGCAGCCGCACCGGCTGCAGCACTGGGTAGATATGGTCATCTATGTCTACCTGGTCACGCTAACCGGCGGCACCAGCAGCATCTTTTTCAGCTTTTTCCTGTTTGCCATCCTGGTTGCAGCCTTCAGTAGGGGCTTCACTGAAGGCCTGCTTGTCTCGGCGGTATCGACTCTTTCATTTTCTGTTGTTGGATTGGTCATTGCCGCGGAAAGCCTCGATTTCGAACTGAACCGCGCACTGTTGCGTGTCGTTTACCTGTTCGTGTTTGGCTACATGATTTCGTATTGGGGCGGCTATGAGCGGCTGCTCAAGCGCCGGCTGGCGCTGCTCAACGAAATCAACAATGCATGGAGTCCGCGCTTTGGCGTCGATCACATGATCGCCAGCAATCTCGACCGGCTCCGCAGTTTCTACCGGGCAGAATCCTGCGTGTTGGTCCTGAAGCGCGCCAACGCCGCACCAGAATGTGTCATGTACCGCAGCCTGGCAAAACAACCTGCCGCGCAGGAGGTACCGATCACCATGACCGAAAAGGCAAGCGACCCGCTGCTGCGCCTGCCGGGCACGCTCGCCGCGTACTACCACGCGCGGCGCGGCGTATGGCGTAACCGGTGGCGCGGCTACGCAGCGTATGACGTGGCGTCGAGGACCCGGTTAAAGGACCATTATGGCGATTGCGAGGGCCTGTCCAACCTGCTCGACGCATCCGCGTATGTGACGCTGCCGTATTGGCAACGGGATGGCTCCAGCGGCAGGCTGTATCTGGTCGGGGGCAGGCGTGGCTTTGATCAGTCAGATATCGACTTCCTGCTGCAGGTGTCGGCCGCAATCGCGACCGTCGTGGAAAACATGACGCTGATGGAAGAACTGATTTCGCGCGCATCGGAACAGGAGCGCCTGAAAATCTCGCGCGATTTGCACGATTCGACCATTCAGCCCTATATCGGCCTGAAGCTCGCGCTCGACGCGTTGCTGCGTGAGGCCGGCCAGGACAACCTGCTCTCCACGCGACTGACCGAACTGACACACATGGCGGGTATGACCATCCGCGATCTGCGCGACTATGCGGCGCGGTTCAAGGACCGGCCAAGCATGCCCGGCGACTTCCTGCTCGATGCAATGCGCAACAAGGCCGAACGCCTGCGTCGCTTTTATGGCATTGATGTAAAAATCGATGCCGTGCTATCCGAACTGCTGGACGGGCGCTTTGCCGCCGAGGTCTTCCATATCGTGTCGGAAGGACTGAGCAATATCCTGCGGCATTCGGCGGCAAAAACAGCCTTTGTGCATCTGGTGTGCGAAGGCCGGCTGCTGACCATCGATATCGGCAATGAAGCCCCCGGCGGCACGCCTGAATTTATGCCGCGCTCGATTCATGACCGAGCAGAGGCCTTGCATGGCGTCACCTTGGTCGAGCGCGACGCGGGCGGCTATACTGTGGTTCGTATTTCAATCCCGCTTTAAAAAATCCTGGCTGAATGAAACCCTTGCAAACCGCGCCCATCCGGGTCTTTCTGATTGACGATCATGCCAGTGTCCTGTGGGGACTGGAGCGTCTGGTGCAAAGCGGAAAGCCGACCATGGAAGCTGTCGGCAGCGCGTCGAGCTGCGATAAGGCGTTGGAATTGCTGGATGAAGCAGCGCCCGACGTCATCGTCCTTGACATGGACCTTGGTCACGAAAGCGGACTCGATGGCATTCCAAGATTGCTTGCAAGAACACAGGCAAAAATCCTGATTCTGACCGGTTTGCGCGACAAGGCAATGCACGACAAGGCAGTCCTCGCCGGCGCGCGCGGCGTGGTGGAAAAAGAAGCTTCTGCGGAAACGATTCTGCTGGCAATTGCCAAAGTCCACGAGGGTCAGATCTGGCTTGACCGTGCTGCGACAGGAAGAATTTTTGCGGCGATGTCCCGCCCGGAATCAGTGCGTGCGCCTGACCCGGAACAGGTCAAAATCGCCACGCTTACCGATCGCGAGCGCGAAGTAGTGTCACATACGGCGACCAATGCCGGCGCCACCGCCAAGGACATCGCATTGGCCTTGCACATCAGCGACAGCACCCTGCGCAATCACTTGACCTCCGTCTACAGCAAATTGGGCGTTGCGAACCGGTTAGAGCTGTTTGCCTATGCCCACCGGCATGGTCTCGACAAGTTCGAGCATGCCGGACGTTAAGCGAGCATAGGACAAACCTCCTATATCGCATAGGCAACATGCCTACGCCCTTTATGTTTCCCTTAGGTTGTTTCACCCCTCCATAAAAGGAGGCAACACTCATGCGCGCTAGTGCATGCAGACGTACTATTTCCCTGATGTTGGAATTTCTTGATCTGAGGCAAGACCTGCATATTGACATTCCTGAATTCAGGAAATGTTGGGAGTAACAAAAGACAGGCACCAGACGAGCGTTCATTACGGTAGTCCTTACCCATTTGGCAAGGACACCGGCAAAACTTAAATAGGGGAATAATCATGGCTGCAAGCACAACCGTAAAAGTAGCAACACTCACAGGCGCAGCGAAAGATGACGTTCTGACCTCCGCTTTGACCGGGCTAACGGAAGACAACCTTTCGGCGAACCTGAATGTCCTGGCCAATGATCCGGGCGCAGCCAGGCTGTTTTCGCTGCTGCAAAGCACAGCCGGCCTGACGTCGACCACGCAATTCCCGGTCGTCAACACCGCTACGACGGCCAACGGCGCAACGATCACGATGAACGCCGACGGCACCATCAGCTATAACGCCAGCACGCTGAATGCTTCACTGCAGAGCTACGGCCTCGGCGAGACCTTTACCGACACCTTTACGTACACTGTGCGCATGGCCAACGGCGCGCTGAGCACCGCCAAGGCGACTGTCCTGATCGCCGGCACCAACGATGCACCGACGCTGGCCAGTGTTGCAAAGGTATCGATCCTCGACACCGCCGCTGACGACACGCCGGCCGCAGCGACCGGCTCGCTTGCCGGCGCCGACGTGGATCATGGCGCGATGCTGAGCTATAGCTTTGCCGACGGCTCGCAAAGTGCCACCAATGAATACGGCACGATCACGCTGGATGCGGCAACCGGCGCTTACAGCTTTTTGGCCGATCCGGACAAGATTGATGCATTGGCAGACGGCGCAAGCGCCAACGCCAGCTTCTCCGTCGTGGTCTCTGATGAGCACGGCGCCAAGTCCGCAGCCGTGACACTGAGTTTTGATCTGGTTGGCGCAAACGATACTGCCGCAATCAGCGGCAATGTGAGTGGTGCGGTGGCCGAAGACGGTGCGACTGGTGCCGCCGGCACGCTGACCGTAGCGGACCGCGATGCAGGACAATCCAGTTTCCAGGCAGCCGGCGCACTCGCAGGCACCTATGGTGACTTTACCTTCGACAACGCGACCGGCGAATGGACGTATGCATTGCGCAACGACGCGGACAACGTTCAGTCGCTGACCGGCGGACAAGCTGTCGCAGACAGCCTGATTGTGACCTCGCTCGACGGCTCGGCATCGGAAACCATTCAGGTTAGCATCACCGGCACCAACGATATCGCAGCATTCGGCGGCGCAGCAACAGGCAATGTGGCAGAAGACGGCAGCCTGAGCACCGGCGGTACGCTGACGGTATTCGATCGTGACACAGGCGAGACAGGCTTTCAGGCTCCCAGCGGAGTCGCTGGCGCCTTTGGTGATTTCACGTTCGATACCACCACCGGCAACTGGACCTATGCGCTGCGCAATGGTGACGCGAATGTTCAGGCATTGACTGCAGCAGCTGGCGCCTTTGACGAACTGGTCATCACCTCACTGGATGGTTCCGCTTCGCAAACGATTCATGTCGCTATCGCCGGTGCGGATGAGCCGGTAGTGATTGTCCCGACCGAGCTTCCGCCGGAGCCAGTCTCGACGGTAAAGAACATCAAGGTTACGCACGGCCGCACGGATGTGAACGCGAACCAGATCGTCAATGGCTTCGACAGCGATGACAATCTGCTCTACGCAAACAACTACACGTTCAAGAATTTCACGACGATCGATACCGACGGCGTGAATGGCGTGGATTCCACCCTGGTGAATTTTGACTTCACACATGGACGCGATTCCGATCCGGTCACCGTCACGCTGGTTGGCTATATCGGACTCACCGCCGATCACGTCCTCGCGACAAACATGGTGTAAGGCAACACCGCATACTGGGGCTGATGTCTTACATGAGTCCCAGTATGCGACCGATTTCCGCAATATAGCGACTGTCCTGCAACACTTCACTCTCCACCCGCGCCGTCATGTCCTGCAGCGAATTGCGGACCGAGTGCAATTTTTCCTTCACCAGCACCTCATGATTGTCGCCTGACGCAAGCACCTGCTTGAGCGTCGCGACTTCCTGCTTCAAGGCCTGCACGTTTGGCGTGTCCGGCGGCGCGCTCGCGAGTTCCTGTTCCAGCGCGGATACAAGACTGTTGACCCTTTCAAGTTTGAATGCCTGTTCCTGTGTTGCGGATGGGGCGGGGGATCGTGTGTCTGGGGAAGTCATGGAAGCAGATCCTTTGTTGTCGTGGCCTCTTAATTGTATTCCTCGCCGTGCCTTTCGGGGGATTGCAGATATTAACGATTTGCAATGTGCATCAATGAGGCAGACCCGGCGGGATCTCCTTAATGCAAGGCCGACCCTGCGCCGGCGTGTTCATGGCCCAGGCCTGATGTTCTTTTCCGAACCAACAGCATTACGCCGATTGCGGCAGCGGCCAGCAGTCCGAGATCCTGCCGCACGCCGAGCAGGAATGCAGCCTGCACGCCCACAAGACTCCACAGCAGCGGGACAACCAGCGGACCGCGCGGATAAGGTGCGGTGCGAAAGGCAAGAATGCCAATGGTGAAAATGGTCGTCGGACACGGCAGGCCAAAGGTAGGCATGGCCGGGTAGGGATGCCCTGTGGCCCAGGACCACGCGGGATAGACCACCAGAGCAAAGACGATCAGCGCACCACCCAGATAGGCATACGCTTCATTGCGCACGGAAAACCGCAGATGCCCCAGGATCACGCCCTGCCACAGGAAGACCAGCGCCCCCGTCAGCGACGCAATCCCGAACGCATAGGCCAGCGGATTGATGGATGAAAAGAAGAGGAAGTGATAGGCAATGCCCATCCAGGCCCACAGCAACGCCAGGACGGCAGACACGACGCGTCCGGACCAGAAGCGCCGCCGCACGACGCACCCGACGGCGAGAATAGCCAATCCGAGAAGGACGACCTGCGCGGGCCAGACGGCTTCGTTATAGGTGCGGAATATGGCGTAAAACTGCTCAACGGTGAACGGAAGCTTCATTTTTCATCCGGCTGTCAAACCGGCCTGCGCTTTCAAAACGGTTTTCCTCTCGTCACCGCAATGTCGCGTTGCCCCTATGCTTGTCTCCGTGAGTTACCGCGATTAGAACGCTCATCGGATCGATCGGCCTATGCCATAAATATGGGATCCGCAGAAAATCTTGATTCAGCACAAGAAAGGCGTTCCCGTCTATCGCGTTCGACGGTGAACGCATTTCCTCAATCAACGGCGGACACGCCCCGACGCCATTCAGGATTCGGTCACCACTTGGCTGTTGAGCAGTCGCTGGAACTCCCCCATCGGCATTGGCCTGCCAAACAGGTAACCCTGATAGAACTGGCAGCCGTTCGCCTCGAGAAATGCAGCTTGCGCGGCGGTTTCGACACCTTCCGCGATGACTTGCAGGCGGAGCGTGTGGCTCATGCTGATGATGGTCTGGACGATTGCTGCATCGCTTGGATCGCTTGCGATATCGCGCACGAAGGACTGATCGATTTTCACCTGGTCCAAGGGCAGGCGCTTGAGATAGGACAAAGATGAATAGCCGGTACCGAAGTCATCGAGCGCGAAACCGACACCCATTTCCTGCAAGGCGTGCATCTTGCGGACGGCATCTTCGATGTCATTGATGACCATGCTCTCCGTCAACTCCAGTTTCAAGCGACGGGGATTGGCGTTGCTGGCCGCCAGCGCTGCACTGATGCGTGCGACAAAGTCAATTTGCCGGAATTGACGCGCACTGACATTGATGGCGAGCACCAGGTCGCGGCTCTCGGGCTGCTGCGCCCACACGGCCAATTGCGCGCAGGCTTTTTCCAGCACCCATTGGCCTATCGGAAGGATGAGGCCGGTTTCCTCCGCCAGCGGAATGAACTCCGCGGACAATGCCATCGGCTTTCCTGCCGGCTGCCAGCGCAACAAGGCTTCGGCGCCGATCACGCGATGCGCCTGATCGACCTGCGGCTGGTAGTACAGCGTAAGCGCATCGGACGCAAGCGCGTCGCGCAGGCCGGCCTCCAGAATGGCTTTCGCCTGGAGCACAGCCTGCATCGCGGTATTGTAAAAACGAATGATGTTGCGACCCGCATCCTTGGCTTGGTATAGCGCGATGTCGGCCTGCTTGAGCAAGACGTCGACCGGCTGCTGGTGACCAAAGAATTGGCTGATGCCGATGCTTGGCGTATTGCGATAATCGCCGGCATCAACGCCACGCAGCACATAGGGCTGATTCAAGGCGACGCGAATCTTTTCGGCGATGACTTCCGCCTGGATGGCGGCGGCCGCTTCGTCAAGACCCAGTTCCTCCAGCATCACCACGAATTCATCACCGCCCAGACGAGCCACCGTGTCGCCTTCGCGCACACAGGACGACAAGCGCTGCGCCACCAGGACCAGCAACTGATCGCCGACATCGTGGCCGAGGGTATCGTTGAGCGTCTTGAAGTGGTCGAGGTCGAGCAGCATCAGCGCACCAAAGCGCTTGCTCCGCGCACTCGATGCCAGAGCCTGGTTGGCGCGATCCATCAATAGCCTGCGATTGGGCAAACCGGTCAAGGGATCGTAAAACGCCAGGTTGCGGATCTGGGCTTCGGCTTCCTTACGGGTGGTGATGTCGGAAAACGCCGCGACGTAATGGGTAACCTGCCCAATGCCATCCTTGACCGCTGTGATGACGAGCCACTCGGGATAGATTTCGCCAGACTTTTTTCTGTTCCAGATTTCGCCCTGCCAATGCCCGGTCTGTTCGATGCATTGCCACATCTGTTTGTAAAATTCCTGGCTCTGGCGTCCGGATTTCAGCACCGCAGGCGTCTTGCCGACGGCCTCGCCGGAAGCGAAGCCGGTCAGATCCTCGAAGGCGCGGTTCACACGCAAAATGGTGCCGCGCGCATCGGTGACCATCATGCCTTCCTGCAACTCGAACGCAGCAGCCGCCACACGAAGCTGATCGTCTGCCGCCTTGCGATCGGTGATGTCGGATTGCGTGCCGATCATGGACAAGGGCTTGCCCTGTTTATCCCGGCTGATTGCCATGCCCCGCGCAAGAATCCATCGCCAGCCGCCGTCCTTGTGCAATGCGCGATGTTCAGTAACAAACGCGACGGTATTGCCATGCAAATAGGCGTCGATATCCGCCTTCACACGCGGCAGGTCTTCCGGACAGATGTACCGTTCCCACTCGTCGAAGCCGCCCTTGATCTCATGCTCCTCGATGCCCAGTATTTCATGCAGCCGAGGCGAGAACACCATCATGTCGGCCTGCAAGTCCCACTGCCAAACGGCGTCGCCGGCACCTTCGAGTGCGAACTTCCAGCGCTCCTGGCTGATGCTTAGCGCTTCTTCCGCCTGCCGTCGCTCGTCGATATCGGAAATGAAGCCATGCCAGAGAATGCTGCCGTCGTCGAGCTTTTGCGGACGCGCATCGCCCAGCTGCCATCGCATGCCTTGATCCCGCATGGCCATGCGAAACTCGTGATGCCATGGCTCCAGCGTGCGGGCGGACTCCTGGATCGACGACATGACGTCCGCCAGATCGTCCGGATGCAGGCATGCGAATACGGCCGCGCCGTCCTCGCTTACTTGTTCCGGCTTGACGCCGTACATATCCCATAGCGCCTGGCTGACAAACGGGAAGCAGGATCGGCCGTCAGGATACTGTCGATACTGATAGATCACACCGGGCACCTGCGCGGATAGCTTGTTGAGCAGGTCGTGGCTTTGCTGCAGCGCTTTTTCGTTACGCTTGCGTTCGGAAATGTCTTGCTTGACCCCGACGAAATGCGAAATGTATCCGGCCGCCCCCTTCACCGGCGCAATGACCAGTTCCTCATCGTACAAGCTGCCATCCTTGCGCTTGTTGACCAATTCACCGCGCCACGCTTTTCCGGACAAGATGGTGTTCCACATGGACTCGTAGTAGGCCTTGTCCTGCAAGCCGGAGGCCACTAGTTCCGACGGCCGATGCCCGACGGCGGTATGGCGCGCATAGCCGGTGAGCGTCTCGAACGCCGGATTCGTCCATTCGATGCGTGCCTGCCGGTCGGTAATCAGCACCGCATTCCCTACTGCTTCCAGCGCAGCGACTTGCAAACGGCTGCGCGCCTCACTAAGGCTGAGTGCGGCGGCGGTCCGGGCACGCTGGCGCAAGCCGGCAATCGTAATGCAGGCAAACAGGATCAGCAAGGCGGAAACCAGCGTGCCGCCGATCAGGTAGCCGCGACGTTGGAGATAGTATGGCGCGAGCATGCTATCGCTCGCCTCGCCGATGATCACGATCAGGCCAAACTCCTTGAGCTGGCGCCACGTGTAGATGCGGTCGATACCGTCGGTCTGTCCGGGACTCTGGAAATCGCCGGTTTCCCCAGCGCCGGCGGCAAAAAAAGGTCTGCCGCTGAGTGATTGTCCCAGACCTTGTTCCGGCGAGCGCGCCAGGATTTCGCCGCTCGACTTGACCAGCGTGACCGCGCCATTCGGGCCGAGATTGATGGTGTCATAGAAGCGCGAAAAATATTCCGGGGCCACTGACATGACGATCACGCCCAAAAAACCCTTTTGCGGATCGAGGATGGGGCGGGTGAACTGGATCGACCAGCGTTTGGACAATCGTCCCAGTACGGGCTTGCTGATGAATAACTCGTCCGACTGACGTTCAAGATGCACGCGAAAGTGTTCGCGGTCTGCTAGCGACACCGGTTTGGCTTGCGGATCCAGATTGCTGTACACCGACATGCCTTGCGCGTCGATTACGCCAACCTGGAAACTGACGTCCTGCACAAAATAATTCTGCTGCCGCACCACCGCATCATGGAACCGTTCCGGCTTGTGCCGCCATTCTTCGCGCAGCGTAAGCAGGGACAAATCAATCCCGCGCACCGACGATTTCACCTGCTCGGCAAAGGCGCGCGACAGGTTGTGTCGGTCCTGGCTGGCGGTACGGATGATTTGCTCGTTCGTATACTGCAACTGGAAAAAAATTCCCGTCCAGATGCCGCCGAGCAGCAGCGCAAAGAAAATGGATAGATGAAGCGGCAGCGCCTTTAAGAACTGCGCGACGTTCCGGGACCCGGCATTGGCCAATGTTCCCGAGAGAGCGGACGTGCTGGAAGCGCCCATCTTAATTAAGCGCGCAGAATAAGTTGCGCGTGGGTTGCGGCGCTGGCCAGAAGTAGGGCGCGGCAGCCCGAACCGTCGCAGCATGCCGGGCAGTGTCGCGGACGACCACCACTTATTGTGCGCGGGGAGTTAGACACGTGCAGTAAGACGGCTTCTTGGTTGACCTGCCGGACAACGGCCCCAGCCGACTATCCTGAAGGATTGGAGAGGCAGCTTGTCGCGGGAATTGCGTTGATTTTTAATCGATGCAACAGAGCCCAAGACCCGTGCAGAAACACGCTTCAGCATTACGTCTCCATTCAATCCTGCGTTGTGGCGACCGGAACACGCGCCCTGACGACACTTGAGTGATAGAAATGTTAATGCTGGAAAGCATCAATTTTATTGATCCAGGTCAAATTTTCCGGACCTGCGTGTGGGACATGGCAGGCCCGGCGTCATGCATCCTTGCGCAACAGATCGACGCGCATCGGCACCTGGAAGAAGGCGCCGTCTGCCGTCATGTAGGATTCAAATTTTTTTCGCACCTGCTCGCGCACTTGCGGTGACAGCGCGTGGTTGGTGTGCGTGACGTTGAGCACGCCACGGTCGAACTGCGCGAAGTCGCGAATGCGCAACGGCGTCTTGAAGAACACCTGCCGCACCAGCGACAGGCGCTTGGTGTCGACCGCGCGTTGCACCGCATCGAAGGCGGCCTTGCGCACCCGTTCCTCGTCATGAAACAGGCGCATGATGTCGTTATAGTCGCCGCCGAAAATCGGCTCCGACAAGTACGCCAGCCCGCCCGGTTTCAATACCCGGCGGATCTCCTCCAGCGCGCGGTCCAGTTTGGCCAGTGGGACATGGTGCAGCGACTTGAACATCATGACGATGTCGAAGCTCGCCTCCTCGGCCGGGATTCTTTCCGCACCGCCCAGTGCAAAGCGCACATTGGGCAGATCGCTCACCTGCAAGTTCTTTGCGTGCTGGATTTCATCGACTTCCAGCGCGAGGATGAACTCGGCCTTGCCGCCTTGCGCGATCAGGCGGGTTTTTTCCGCTTTGCCGCAGCCGAGTTCCAGCACGCGCGCGTGCGGTGGCATGATCTCATCGATGAGCTGCTTTTCTTCGAAAACCGCATCGATATGGGCGGGGGCGAGTTGCATCATGGTGTCTTTCATGAAAACCGAAAACGCAGGAGTCACTGACTCCTGTCATCCCGGGCGCGGGACGACAGGGACGTGTCGGCAAGCCGCTGGCGCGATTGCTTGTGCCAGCTGATGCTTACTTGAAGCCGAGTGCAGCCGCTTCCTTGTTCACTGCATCGACCAGCTCCTTGCCGATGCGGCCGCTCATCTCTTTCTGCACCGGTTGCAGGGCTTTGCGCCACTCCGCCTTTTCCTGCTCGGTCGGCACGTAGACCGTGGTCTTGCCGGACTTTTTGATCGCGTCCAGCGCTGCATCATTGTCAAGCTTTGCGATCGAGTTGGCATACTTGGTCGCGCCGCGCATTGCTTCTTCCAGCGCACTGCGGATATCCGGCGGCAGGCCGTCCCAGAACTTCTTGTTCACGATCACCGCATAACCGATGTAGCCGTGGTCGGACACCGTCAGGTGCTTCTGCACTTCATGCATCTTTTGCGTGAAGACATTCGACGGCGTGTTTTCGCCGCCATCGACCACGCCGGTCTGCATCGCCTGATACACCTCGGAGAACGCCAGCACTTGCGGATTGGCGCCGAGCGCGCGCATCTGCGCATCGAGCACCTTGGATGACTGAATGCGCATCTTCAGGCCACGGAAATCGGCAGGCTTGTGCAGCGGCTTGTTGGCAGTCATGACCTTGAAGCCATTATCCCAATAGGCCAGTCCGGTGATGCCCTTGGGCTCCAGCTTCTGGAACAGGCTCTTGCCAATCGGGCCTTCGGTCACCCGGTACAGGACGTCCTTGCTTGGAAAAATATACGGCAGGTCGAATACTTCAAATTCCTTGGCGCCTAGCGGAGCGAATTTCGAGACCGACGGGGCCAGCATCTGCACCGCGCCGAGCTGCAGCGCTTCGAGTTCTTCCTTGTCCTTGTACAGTGTGCTGTTCGGGTAGAGCTCGACCTTCACGCGGCCGTTGGTGCCTTTTTCTGCCAGTTCCTTGAAGCGCTCGGCGCCCTTGCCTTTCGGCGTGTCCTGCGCCACCACGTGGCTGAACTTGATCACGATCGGGGCCTGCGCGAATGCTGCGCCGGACAGCGTCAACGCGGCAATGCCCATGAGTGCGAAACGGAATTTCTGCATTTGTCTTCTCCTTTGTAATTGGACGGTGCACGCTGCACCGCGTTGCTGCTGGTTACTGCTCATTACTGCTGATTACGATTGATTACCACTGATTGCATCGATCGTTGGCGACCGATAGCGTTGCGCTTCTGCGACGATGTCCTGCGCCTTGCGAATCACCGGAAGGTCGACCATCTTGCCGTCCAGCGCAACCGCTGCACCGTTGGCTGCGGCGGCCGCCTGCAAGACCCGCTGCGCCCATGCGATATCTTCTTCGCTCGGGCTGAAAAACTGATTAACCGCCGCTACCTGCTTCGGATGAATGCATAATTTGCCGCCAAAGCCCAGACGCCGCGCGCGCTGTGTATCGGCGCGTAATTGCTCGGCGTTGTCGATAGCCGTGGTCACGCCATCGACCGGTGGCTGAATGCCAGCCACGCGCGACAGCAGCACCAGTTGCGAGCGGAAATACAGCAATTCTTCGCCCTCGCCGTCAATACCAACGTCAAGCTGGAAATCGATCGAGCCGAACATCAGCCGCTGCACGCCGCGTGTCTGCGCTAAGGCATGCGCATTCCAGAAACCCTGCCCGGTTTCGACCAGCGGCAGAACGAGGCCCGCGCCTGCATCGGTCACACGCAGGATGTCGTCGATGCGCTCGGCCTTGGGCAGCACGATACCTGTGACACCTGGCAGCGCGCACAGCGCAAGGTCGTCGGCAAACCATTCGCTGTCGGCGCTGTTGATGCGCACCAGCACCTTTTTTTCCGACGCCAGCCACTGCGCGACGGCCGCGCGCGCAGCCTGCTTCTCGGCCGGCGGCACGGCGTCTTCGAGGTCGATGATCACGGCGTGCGCGCCGGCGGCGCAGGCTTTGTCAAAACGTTCCGGGCGATTGCCGGGAACAAACAGATAGCTGCGGGCGACGGCGGTTTGCATCATGCGCTTGTCCTGATCAGGCGAGGAAGCGGGTGACCTGCCCGGCCTGCGCCAGACCCCAGATGCGGTCGAACGCCGTGCGCATCTCGGCCGGCGTTGCGGCGCTGCTGAAGTCGGCCAGTCGCAATGCCTTCTGTTCCAATTCTTCACGGCTCAGCGTGTTGCCGGGGTCGCCCTTGGGTTCATCAACACGGCCCGTCAGCGTGCGGCCGTCGGTGGTCTCGACCGTCACCTTGCCGATCCAGCGCGCCGGATAAGCGGTGTCCACTTCGGTGTCGAGTTCCATGCTGACCTTGCCGCGAAAATCAGCGATGCGCGCATCGTTGAACTGATTGTCAAATTCCTTCAGGCCGGCGCGCTCGAATTGCGCGATCAGGCCGAGCACCGTGCCCATCGAAAATTTTGCCTGGTGCACGGTCTGCGGATTGACCACCGGACCGAGCACATCGATCGCGCCCTGATGCACATGCGTGGTCACGCGTGCGATCTGTTCCGGCTTCAGCTTATGCTCTTGCACGACTTGCAGCAGCGCATCAGCGGCTGGGTGCGTATGGCGGCAGGAGGAATGGAATTTGAACGAGGTCTCAGCCAGTGCCCAGCGTTCGCCGAGGCGGTCGGTCAGGCGGGCCGGATCGGCATCCTTCGACATGCCGGCGGCCATGCCCTGCGTGCCTTCCAGAATGCGCTTGGCGCCGGTGAAACCTTCCTTTGCGAGGTAGGCTGCCGTCAGGCCGCTGCCAGCCGCATGGGCGGTGTGCAGTTGCTTGGAGTCGGCGGCGTCGCGCAGGAATTCCCACAGTCCGGCGGCTTGCGTGCCGGCCGAGCCGAAGGCGTCGAGCATTTGCTCCGGGCTCAGCTTCAGCAGATGGCCCACCGCAGCCGCTGCGGCCACGGTGCCGACGGTGCCGGTGGTGTGGAAAATGCGGTAATGCGAACGGCCGAGGAATTCGCCGACGCGGATGCCGACTTCATAGCCGGCAACCGATGCGGTCAGCAATTCGCGGCCGGAACTGCCGAGCGCCTGCGCCACCGCCAGCACCGGCGGGAACACCACGGCGGCCGGATGGAATACGGAACCGTTGTGCACGTCATCCTGTTCGGCGAAATGCGATGCGGCGGCATTCACCATCGCGGCGAACAGCGGCGTGGTGGTGCGGCGCGAAATCAGCACTTCGGATGGGCCGCTGCCGGGCCCCATCAATTGCGCAAAGCGTTCAATCGTTTCTACCGGGCGTGCGCCCTTGCCTGCCAGCGCGGAACCGAACCAGTCGAGGAACAGGTCTTCGGCACGGCGCATCACGGGCGCGGGAATGTCTTCGTAGCGCAGGTTGGCGGCGAAGGTGGCGAGGGTTTTGCTGGGATGGGATGTCATTGTGGCGTTTTCCGTCATGTCAATGTGTGACCGTGCAAGCGGGTACTTGCTTCAATCAATCTTTCAATTAATCTGTTTCAATCAATCCTCGGAAGGAACTATTTCTTTACTAAACCGCTTTCTCTTCGCGCAGCGTTGCAATCGCCTGCGCGTCATAGCCGAGCTCCGCCAGGATCGCGTCGGTATGCTGTCCCAATGCCGGCACCGCATCCATGCGCGGTTCGTACGTGGCCGGTACGCCGGGCGGCCACAGCGCGGGAATTTTCCCGGCCGGCGTATCGACCTCGGTCCAGCGCTCGCGCGCCTTGAGCTGCGTGTGATGCCACAGGTCGTGCATATCGTTCATTTGCGCATTGGCAATCTGGGCGTTCTCCAGCCGCTGGATCACCTGCTCCACGCTCAGCGTGGCAAATTCCTTGACCACGATTGCGCGCAGTTCCGAACGCGCTGCGCTGCGTGCGGAATTGGTGGAAAAGCGCGCATCGGTTGCCAGCCCCGGCTGCTGCAATACCTTCTCGCAAAACGCGACCCATTCGCGCTCGTTCTGCAAGCCGAGCATCACGGTCTTGCCGTCGCCGGTCGGGAACGGGCCGTAGGGATAAATCGTGGCGTGCGATGCCCCGGCGCGCGGCGGCGGCGGTGCGCCGTCGAAGGCGTAATACATCGGATAGCTCATCCACTCGACCATGCTTTCCAGCATCGACACATCGAGGTGCGTGCCGCGCCCGGTCTTGCCGCGCTGGATCAGTGCGGCAAGGATGTTGGTGTACGCATACATGCCGGCGGCGATATCGGCGATCGAGCAACCCGCCTTGGCCGGCTCGTCCTGCGAACCCGTGATCGACAGGAAACCCGCTTCGCTCTGGATCAGCAGGTCGTAGGCTTTCTTGTCGCGATACGGGCCGTCGTTGCCATAACCCGAAATGTCGCAGACGATCAGGCGCGGATACTTTGCCTGCAGCGCCTCATACGACAGGCCGAGTCGGGCGGCTGCGCCAGGCGCGAGGTTCTGCACCAGCACATCGGCTTCGGCCAGCAGCTTGTCGAGGATGACGACCGCGTCACCATGCTTGACGTCGAGCGTGAGGCTTTCCTTTGAACGATTGGTCCACACGAAGTGCGAAGCCAGCCCGCGCACGCGCGTATCGTAGGCGCGCGCAAAGTCGCCGACGCCGGGACGCTCCACTTTAATCACGCGCGCGCCGAGATCGGCCAGTTGCCGCGTGCAAAACGGCGCGGCAATCGCGTGTTCCAGCGTGATGACGGTAATGCCTTCGAGTGGACGCATGCGATTCTCCTTAGAACGAGCGCGGCAATCCGAGGATGTGCTCGGCCACGTACGACAGGATCAGGTTGGTCGAGATTGGCGCGACTTGATACAGGCGCGTTTCGCGGAACTTGCGCTCGACATCGTATTCGGCGGCAAAGCCGAAACCGCCGTGGAATTGCAGGCAGGCATTCGCCGCCTCCCATGATGCATCGGCGGCCAGCATCTTCGCCATGTTGGCTTCCGCGCCGCAGGGCTTGTGCGCGTCGAACAACTGGCAGGCCTTGAAGCGCATCAGATTGGCCGCTTCCACGTTCACGTAGGCCTTGGCAATAGGAAATTGCACGCCCTGGTTCTGTCCGATCGGGCGACCGAACACCACGCGCTCATTCACATACTTGGTGACCTTGTCGATGAACCAGTAGCCGTCGCCGATGCATTCGGCGGCAATCAGTGTGCGCTCGGCGTTGAGGCCGTCGAGGATGTACTTGAAGCCCTTGCCCTCCTGGCCGATCAGGTTCTCTGCCGGAATCTCGAGGTTCTCGAAAAACAGTTCGTTGGTCTCATGGTTGACCATGTTGAGAATGGGCTGCACCGAGAGTCCCTTGCCGATCGCGTCGCGCAGATCGACCACGAAGATTGACATGCCTTCGGATTTCTTGGTGACATCGGACAGCGGCGTGGTGCGCGCCAGCAGGATCATCAGGTCGGAATGCTGCACCCGTGAAATCCATACCTTCTGGCCATTGATCACATAGCGATCGCCCTTCTTCACCGCGGTGGTCTTGATCTTGGTGGTGTCGGTGCCAGTGGTCGGCTCGGTCACCGCCATCGATTGCAGGCGCAGTTCGCCGCTGGCAATTTTCGGCAGGTATTTTTGCTTTTGCTCTTCGGAGCCGTGGCGCAGCAATGTGCCCATGTTGTACATCTGGCCGTGGCAGGCGCCAGAGTTGCCGCCAGAACGGTTGATTTCTTCCATGATCACCGAGGCTTCGGTCAGGCCCAGCCCAGAACCGCCGTATTCCTGCGGAATCAGCGCGGCCAGCCAGCCGGCATGGGTCAGGGCGTTGACGAATTCTTCCGGATAGCCGCGCGCTTCATCGATCTTGCGAAAGTAATCGGCGGGAAATTCGGCACACAGGGAGCGCACGGCATCGCGGATATCCTGGTACTGGTCTGGGGCATGCAACATGGTTTTCCTTTGTTTCTGAATCGGTATTCGGTGAATGCGCTTTTGCAAGCGTTCTACGCGAGCACGGCGGTCGCTTCCATCGTCTGCCAGCCCTGCGCATCTTTTGCCCACAGGCGCACGGTCTTGCCGTCTTCTTCCAGCTTGCCGCACACCGCAAACGGCGCAATGTCGAACAAGGGTTTGATCGCGCGGAAGGAGAACTGTTTCACCGTGGCGTCAGGGAGATTGCGGCGCAACAAATCCATCAGCAATGTTGCGATCAGCGGGCCGTGCACCACCAGCCCCGGATAGCCTTCTACCTCGGTAACATAGCGGCGGTCGTAATGGATACGGTGGCCGTTGAAGGTCAGCGCGGAATAGCGGAACAGCAGCACATCGTCCGGCGTGATTTCCCGTTGCCATGTCTGGTCGGTCGGCGCGGCAAGCGGCTTGGGCACAGGGTCGTCCGGCCTGGGGTTGTCGCGGTACACGATGTCGTGTTCTTCGGTTAAGGCGATGCCTTCGGCGTTGCCGATTTCATGCCGTACCAGCACGAACACCAGCGAGCCGCTTCGGCCCTCCTTATAGCTGACATCGACGATGCGCGACACACGGGTAATGTCGTCATCGACACGCAAGGGGTGATGAAATTGCAGGCGTCCGCCGGCCCACATGCGGCGCGGCAAAGGCACTGGCGGCAGGAAACCGCCGCGTGCCGCATGGCCGTCCGGGCCGAGTTCGGATTGCCGGTGCACCGGCAGGAAATACAACCAGTGCCAGAGCGGCGGCAGCGGGTCGCCATCCTGTGGCAGCGCATCGCCTCGGTCCAGCGTCGCCGACAAGGCAGTAATCGGGGTATGCGTAATGCGGTCGGAACGGGATTCGGTGCGGCCGAGCCATTCGCGCAAATAAGGCATGTCCATGATGAGTCGACTCCTGGCGTGGAATTCGGAGCGCGCGCGCCGGTAGCGGCGGCGCAGAAAGTCGGTCTTTCCGGACGGCAGCCGCTTGTGGCAACCCGCCGAACAAGCCGGCAAAGGTAGGCCGGGTTATCGGAAAGACACGAGGCTAGTGTGCGGGAAGGGAGGCGTTCGCACAATTTGGGATTGTGGAAGGGGGACTTTGGCTGGGGTTAACCCCGCAGGCGCCTGCGGCGTTGCGGGCGGACGGCGGCAACCGAATGCGTCCGCCTTCTATCCGGTTATCGACGCCCTAGGGAATCAGGCACCAGCCACCCCGCTATCCTTCACCAGCAGGGCTACCAGCTCTTTCGCAAAATGCGGCAGCAACTGCATGCTGCGCACGCAAATCTGCAACTGCCGCAATGCCCATTCATCGCTCAACTGCACGATATGAATCGCCATGGTCCTGGCGTGGCGCCGTGCCGAGGATTCCGGCAGCACGCCGATACCGGCGTTGGCTTCGACCATACGGCACACTGCTTCAAAATTGCCGGCCTGTATCCGTATCTTCAGCGGCTTGTTCAAGGCTTCCGCCGCGCGCTTGACGAACGCATGGATCGCGCTGGATTCGTGCAGGCCGACATGGTCGTAGCTCAGGGTTTCTTCAAAGCTGGTCACGTCCGTCTGCGCCAGCGGGTGCGTCAACGCTGTCACCAATACCAGCCGGTCTTCACGGTAGGGAAGGATTTCCAGCCCTTCGGTGCGCACATTGCCGGCGACGATGCCGATGTCGGTCTTGCCTTCGCTGACCGCGCGCACAATGTCATGGCTGAGGCGTTCGCGCAGGTCGACGCTGACATCCGGATGACTGGCAAGAAAGGCCGGCAATACCGCCGGCAGGAATTCCGTGATCGCGGTGGTGTTCGCAAACACCCGCACATGGCCTTTCATGCCTTGCGCATATTCCTGCAATTCACTGCGCAGGTATTCAAGCTGCTGCAACACCAGTCGCGCATGATGCACAAAGGCCTGTCCCGGTGGCGTCAGCGTGACGCCCTGGCTGGTGCGGATCAGCAGCTTGCTGCCAACGCTATCTTCCAGGTTCTTGACGCGCGTGCTGGCGGCGGGCAGTGACAAATGCGAACGTTCCGCGCCGCGTGTCAGGCTGTTTTCTTCGGCGATATTGACGAAGAGGCGAATGTCCGTGAGATCAAAATGAATGGCCATGGAGAATTCCGGGCTGACGGCTCGCGTCAGTCCGGATCAGGTTCGGATGGGCAATACCGGATTGTGGCACAAAGCCGCACTCGTGCTCCGTCAAGAAATACACCACGTCTGTCTTGACAAAGCACGAGGCCTGCCTCGGCCTATTTTGCAACCGGCAGTGCCGCCTTTTCCCACGCCAGCATGCCGCCCTGCACGTTGTGCACCGAAGTAAACCCCGCTTTGGTCAACAGATCCGCGGCACGCGCTGAGCGGCTGCCGGAGCGGCAAATGACGACCACCGGCTTGCCTTGGTACGCGCGCAGTTCGTCCAGGCGATTAGGAAGCTGGCCAAGCGGAATCAAGACGCTGTCCGGCGCATGACCAGCCGCGTATTCATCCGGCTCGCGCACATCGAGCAGTAACGCGCCCTGTTTCTTCATGGCCTGCCCCTGCGCCACATCGACCGTCTTGACCTGTGTGCCAGTGCCTTGCGCGGCAACGTTCAGTGCGCAGCACGCGGCAAGGACGAAGCTCGCGGCGGTCCGAAAAATACCTGACTGCTTTTGCATGATGTTGGGCTCCTTCAATGAGACGCACAGCTTGCGCCTGGATTTGCATGCGCGTCAATACATCAGATCGTGACTTGGCTTGTTCGTTCGGAAAGGGCCGCTTGCCACGCTCCTGCCACACGATTGCCCTTCCCGTCGCCCGAGTAATTCGCTCGGATTCTACTTCGACATACGGTGGTATGATCCGCACGCATAGGTCGCGTTCCCGCTTCTTTCCTTCTTGCATTGCTCATGCTGCAACATGGTTTTCATCTCAAGCCGGCTCGGTCGCGTGCGCATCCCATGCAAGCTTCCTTATTTTATTAATCCAAATTAATAATGCAGAGAACTGATATCGCAATGCTCGGTACGGCGCGCATTGCGAAAGGACCGCAATGAAAATTTCTTCCTGGGCGCTGGTATTCGCCGGCTGGCTGATTGCCGCAATGTCTGCATTGGGCGCGCTGTTTCTCGGCGAAGTGATGGGCCTGACGCCATGCGTATTGTGCTGGTATCAGCGGATTTTCATGTTCCCGCTGGTATTCGTCCTGGCCGCCGGGTTGTTTCCATTCGATCCGAGAGTACTTCGCTATGCGCAACCGCTGGCAATCGCCGGCTTGCTGGTCGCGGTATATCACCTGCTGCTGGTCGCGGGCATCATTCCGGAAACCGCCACCCCGTGCACCAAGGGCGTGCCTTGCTCGGAGGTGCAGATCGTCTGGTTCGGATTCCTCACGATTCCGCTGCTATCCGTCATCGCTTTCGTTGCGATCAACGCATTGCTGATCGCCACCCGCTTCACCACACATCAAGCAACTCAACCCAAAATATCCACATGAAACAAAAGAACATTTTCATCGCTTCGGCCATTGCGCTGATCCTGGCCTTCGTCGCGGGCGCATTCATTTACAAGAACAAGCAGGCCGAGCAGGCCGCGCAAACCGCCGCCAGCAACAGCGAAGCGCTGGTTCGTTTCCATTCGCCTACCGTCGGCAATGCGGCAGCACCAGTGCATATCGTCGAATTCCTCGACCCGGCCTGCGAGACCTGCCGCGACTTTTATCCGCGGGTGAAAGAATTGATGGCAGCCAATTCCGGCAAGATCAAATTGTCGCTGCGCTATGCCCCCTTCCACAATGGCTCGGACCAGGTGGTAAAGATGCTGGAAGCCGCAAGGAAGCAAGGCAAGTACTGGGAGGCACTGGAAGGCTTGCTGGATGCGCAGCCGTACTGGGTCGCCAACCACGCGGCGCAACCTGATGTCGCGTGGAAGGTGCTGGCCGGCCTGAACCTGGGGCTGGACATGGACCGCGTGCGCGCCGACATGAATTCGCCGGACATCGCCAAGACGATTGAGCAGGACTTGGCCGATGCCAAAACCCTGAACGTGACCATGACGCCGGAATACTTTGTCAACGGCAAGCCGCTGCCGCGCTTTGGCTGGGATGAGCTGAAGCAACTGGTAGCGGACGCCTTGGCCGCCGCCAAGTAAAACCGGCGGCAATCCGGACGCCGCCCCGCGCGTCCGGAACTGCGGCAGCGAATCCCCCTCTATCAGTTTCAGCGTATGCACCGCGAATCCGTGTTGCACGATAGAGAAAGATGCTCGCGATATCAACACCATGCACGTAAGCCGGGGCGCCATCACCTTACCGTCACCACTCCAGCGCCGTCTGGAGGCCACCGCGCGTGGCTTCCTGCATGCGGACCGTGGCATCGACGCCGATTTTTCCACGCCAGCGGGCGAGCCAGCCCTGAACGGTCCCGATTCTGTTTCATGGCAGGTCTTCAAGAATCCGCTCTCGCTATTTATCGGCGGTGTTACAGCAGTCATCCTTGAACTAGCCGAACCGCGCGTGCGCAGCGGCGTATGGAGCAATACGACATTCCGCCAGGACCCGCTGCAACGCATCCGGCGCACCGGGCTGAGCGCGATGATGACTGTCTACGGCGCGCGCAGCCGGACGGAAAAAATGATCGCCCGCGTCACCGCCATGCACGGGCGCATCCAAGGCATGACGCCGGACGGAAAACCTTACCGCGCCGACGATCCCGAACTTCTGCACTGGGTGCATGCAACCGCCAGCTTCGGGTTTCTGGAGGCCTATCACACCTATGTGCACAAGCTGGACGACATTGCGCGCAACCGCTACTACCGGGAAGGCGCGACCTCGGCTCGCCTGTATGGCGCATCGGCTGCACCGGCCTCGCAGCACGAGCTCGATACGCTGCTCGTGACCATGCATGAGAAGCTGGAGTCGTCTTCCGTCATCTTCGAGTTTCTCGACATCGTGCGCCGCGTGCCTTTGCTGCCACCACCGGTGGCAAGGTTTCAGCACTTGCTGGTCAAGGCGGCCATCGGCATTCTGCCCGTCGGCATACGCGAACGCCTCGAACTGGGCGAACAATGGAATCTGCATCCCTGGCAACACCGGATGATCCAGCGCTGCGGTGCGTTGATCGACCGCATTCCCCTGCACTCCGGGCCGGCGGTACAGGCGTGCCGGCGATTGGGTTTGCCGGACGACTATCTCTATACGAAAACAGTGAACTGATTGTCCTCCGTACATTCTTGATCCCGCTCATACATCACCGAGCTTGCCCCGCATCGGCTGAACTTCAATAGAAGCGGCTTATCCGACTGACGAAGCGCCATGTTTTGCGCTGCTGAAAAAGTGTGCAGGCAATCTGGAGTGCGGATGGACAGGATCGATGCAACAAGGCTTGCAAACCAGAACAAAATCACGCTGATTGCGCTCTACGGCTGCACCATCTTCCTGAGCGCTTTCCTGCTGTTCCAGGTGCAACCCGTTTTCGGCAAAGTCGGGTTGCCCTGGCCCGTGGACCGACGACTACAGCAGCATTTATGCCATGTTGAAGTAGTTGGAGGAGGCGCTACTTCGCCCACGATGGCAGCCACTGCAAATACCAGGGCAAGGCCTTGCCCTCGGCCTGCTTGCGTGCAATCGCGTCCGCCACCAGGGTCGGCAGGACCTCGCGCGCGCCGCCAAAGAGTTGCCAATGGGCGTAATGCAGGTTCTCGCACCATTCCGGATTGATGACGCACACCGCGGCGCCGGCCTTGTGCGCGGTCTCGACGATGGCCGCGCCGGGGTACATCTCGGCCGGTGTGCCGATGACCAGCACCAGATCTGCGGCAGCCGCCACCGATTCCGCCCTGGCGATGATCGCCACGTCGGGCAACTCTCCCAGCCACACAATCGCAGGCCGCAATTGTCCCGCGCAGTTCGGGCAGGGATGGCGCAATGCGTCGTAACTGCTCACCGTGCCATGCCATGCGCAACGCGTGCATTTCAGCTCGTCATAGCGGCCGTGCAGATGCACGACATCGACGCAGCCGGCCTGCTCCAGCAGAAGGTCGACATTCTGCGTGACATGCGTGACTGCCCAATGCTGTTCCATCGTTTTCAGCGCGGCATGGCCTGCATGCGCTTGTGCCGCATGCAGATGGCGACCCTGTTCGATGTACCAATTCACCGCAAACGCCGGATCGCTCGCGAATCCGTCTGCTGTCGCGACGCGCCGCACCACATTGCCCGTCCATAGATGCTCGCCCGCGCCGCGATAGGTTGGCAGGCCAGAGTCTGCCGACATGCCTGCCCCGCTGTAGACAAGGATGTGCTTTGCATGGACGAACTGCTCAAGCAGCTTGCGATAGGCGGCGGGTTCGAGCCCGAAGGTGGCGGTGGCAGCGGTGCTGGGCGTCCTCATGGCTCGATCCACTCAGCGCGCCAGCGGATTCGGCGTCGGTTCGGCGATCTTCGTCAGCAGGTTGTGATCCGTATGATGGAAGGGATCTTCCTTCCCGCGAATCATCATCACCGTGTCTTCGTCGTATGACCACGTGCCATCGGCGTTGATCGTCACCTTGATGCGGTACTCCACCGTATTGAACGCATACTCCAGGAAGGGATTCGAGCGGATGCCGAAGCTCGCCGACTCGCGTTGCGCAAGCAGTTCAAAACTGGTCGCATCGGCGCTCGCGCTGCCCGACGCCATCGCGATCTGCCCGCGCGGTATCGCCAGCGTCTGGATGACGGCACCGGTCGCAGGCTCCCACAGCCAATAGCCGACCTGATCGTGATAAGTCTTCACCTGGTCCGGCTTGGTCACGTGCGTGTGGTAACGCAAACCGTAGAACAGTTGCGGCCCGTTGGTGACGGGATCGATCGGCTGCAACTCGATACGTTCATGGAAAGCCTGCTGGCGCGGGCCATCGATCTTCGGCTTCACGTCAAGACCACGCGTGCCTTGCCAGACACCGGCCATGCCGCGCAGTGGGCCGAGATTGTCCAGGGTATTCACGTCGACGTTGGAAGGTTCGGTATAGATATCGGTGGGGAAGTCGCTCATGGATCGTTCTGATGGTCATCGATGCGGTGCTGACGGTGACCAATTGTAGAGGGAAAAGCGTGGTGTTGCTCGGTGCGTTTCCGGTGCCGGCACAGTCTGCAGTCACCCTTTCGACGCAGCAGGAATTCCTTGATGTAGATCCTTGCGTCGGATAAGCAGGGACAGCCAATATCCCACAGGAATCACTGAAAGCACCTGAACTGTGCGAGCTCACACGGCCCTGGTGCGGCAACCGGCAACGGCGAACCGGCGGACGCCATGGTATGCAGCCATGCGGCCTCTATCAACGAAAAGGACTGTCCATGCTTTACCAGATCCATGAAAACAACAAGATGTGGATGGCGCCCATGGTCAATGCGGCGCACATGTCGTACATTTTTTTGACGAACCCGGTGTCGCCCTTTGCGTATCTGCCTTTCGCGCGTCGCATGGCGGCCGGCTACGAACTGCTGTACCGCATCGGCAAGGACTATGAAAAGCCAAAGTTTGAAATCGGTTCGACCCTCGTAGGGGACACGGCCGTTGCAATCGTGAAGGAAAATGCGGCAAGCAAGCCCTTCTGTCAGTTGGTCCACTTCAGGAAGGATCTGAGCACGAAGGAAGCCGCCGCACTGAACCAGCCCAAGGTATTGCTGCTGGCGCCGCTGTCCGGGCATCACGCCACGCTCCTGCGCGACACGGTCATGACGCTGTTACCAGAACATGACGTCTATATCACCGACTGGATCGACGCCAAGATGGTGCCGCTGTCAGCAGGCGAATTCCATCTGCACGATTACATTTACTACCTGCAGGAGTTCCTGCGCCTGCTCGGACCGGACGTGCACGTCATCGCCGTCTGCCAGCCAACCGTCCCGCTGCTCGCCGCCGTCTCGCTCATGTCCACCGAAAAGGACCCGAGGCTGCCCCGTTCCATGTGCATGATGGGCGGCCCGATCGATACCCGCAAATCGCCGACCGCCGTGGACCATCTCGCGACGGAGCGCAATCTCGACTGGTTCAAGAACACTGTGATCCATACCGTGCCGCCGAATTACCCCGGCCACGGCCGCCGCGTCTATCCCGGCTTCCTGCAGCATTTCAGTTTCATCGCGATGAATGCCGCGCGCCATGCCAAGAGCTATCAGGAGTTTTATGAACACCTGGCGCAAAGCGGCGGCGACAAGGTCACCGAACATCACCGCCGCTTCTACGACGAATACAATGCCGTGCTCGACATCCCGGCAGAGTTTTACCTGGAAACAGTGCAGGTGGTTTTCCAGGAATCCAATCTCGCGACCGGCACCTGGGTCGTCGAAGGAAAACCAGTGCGCCCGCAAGACATCAAGGACGTCGCGCTGCTCACCATCGAGGGCGAATGGGACGATATCACCGGACGCGGCCAGACCAAGGCAGCGCATCATCTGTGTTCTGGCATCCCGAAATCGAAAAAAGAACACTACGTCGCGCCTGAGGTGGGGCACTACGGGATATTTTCAGGGCGGCGCTGGCATGAGCGAGTCTGTCCGAAGATCGCGGAATTTATTCGGATGCATTCTCGGGCAGGGAAAGCTAAGGCGCAGGCGTCTTAATGAGACGGCTTCCCACAGCGAGCCACCAAGTGACCGCCTCGCCGTCGGAGCGGTGCGTGGGCCGCCAGTCGCTTGGCAAATTTACAAGCTAAAAGCGGCATTGAAAAGGCGGCTTGACGCGGAATGTTGAACGCGCCAGCCGCAGAAACGTCGGTTCAGCAAGGCCTCCCCTTTTAGAGCGCCTGACAAGACTTTCAGAGCTAGGCGCGGCGCCGAAGACAGTACGACGGTACGGCGAGGCGCTGCAACCCAGCTCGGGAGATGTTGTCAGGCGCTCTTCATCGTTGCGTACTCGGCGCCTTACAGGGCGGGGATGAGTACCTTGTCAATCACGTGAATCACGCCGTTGCTTGCTCTGACATCGGTTGCGATGATTCGTGCAGGGGTGCCGCTTGTATCGCTGATGGTCGGCGGCGTCCCGGCGTTGATGGAAATTGCTTGGGAGGCAAGCGTGTTAACCGGCGTGCCGAACGGTATTTGTGAGGCGAGCACTTGCGCTCCCACGACATGATAGGTCAATACCTTCGCCAGTTGCTGGCTCGTGAGGCCGGTGGGCGCTGCGGAAAATGCGGTATTGGTCGGAGCAAAAACGGTGAACGGACCGGGCCCGGATAAGCTTCCTTGCAGGTTTGCCCCAACGACCGCGCTCACCAGTGACGACAGTTGCGGATTGATCTGCGCCATCTGCACGATGTTCAGGACGCCCGGCGGCACCAACACCTTGTCGATGGCATGGATCACGCCGTTGCTCGCCGCAACATCCGGCGCGATGACGTTTGCCGTGGTCAGTGCGGCATCGGTGATTGACACAGCGGACTGACTGCCAGTGAGCGACAAGGCGGAAGGCTGCCCTTCAAAGGCATACAGCGTCGTCTGTGCCGATAGCGGCGCTGCGGCGAGATCGGAAGCCTGCTTGATGCTCGGCAGGACGTGGTAGGTCAGGATGCTTTTCAAGATCGCGGGTGGCAATGCGTCGACCATGGCGGCCGCGTTCGCAAAACCCAGACTTGTAGCGAACCGATTGAATGCGGCGTCGGTCGGCGCAAAGACCGTCAGCCGGGCATTGGTGTCGGCCAGTGCGGTTCCCAGCTCGGCTTTGGTGGCAGCAGCCAGTAAGGCAGTGAAACCGCTTGTTCCGGCGACTTTGTCGATCGTGGGCGACGTGCCGGCTGGAACGCTCGCCGCGCCGGTTGCCGCCGGCGCAGCGCTAGGCGGTGCCGCCGATTCCGGACTGTCATTGTCGCTGCTGCCGCAGGCGGAAATCAGGACTGCGGACAACAGCGGGAATACATATTTCGTGAATCTCATGGCGGTCTCCTGCGAAGTGATGGTGAGCAATACGTTCGGATTTCAGGCGGTGAATGACGTCGCCCGGCATCAAAAGCATAGAAGGCTGCATCAGGGGTCGTTTGATATTTCTCAAATTGGACGTCGTTTTGTCCAAGACAAACAGACATTGCCAATGGAGATTATTATTCGATGAAACCATCTCCCAAAATGAAACGCCCGGTGTGGGAGGCACCGGGCGAAGCTCCTTTGCGTTCTCTTTTGCGACGATCAGGAGCGTGACAGCTTGCTGCTGGTAAAAATCGTGTAAAGAGCGGACAAGCCAACCAGTGCATACACAATGCGCGAGAGGAGGCTCATTTCACCGAACAACGCCGCCACCAGGTCGAAGTTCAGCAAACCAACGAGCCCCCAATTGAGGCCGCCAATAATGAGCAGGCATATTGAAATCCAGTCGACGGCATTCAAACGGCTGGTTCGGACAGCGTGCGGCCCGGAGCGCCGTTCGGGAAGATGGCGTCTTTCAGGAATATGACCTTCAACAGTTGTTGCCATGGCTACTCTCCTTGTGTCGTTACGAAAACTGCGCAATCACGACATGCCTCTCCGGCGAGCAATTGGATCGCCGGACCGTGCGCACAGGTGTTACACATGGACTGCTCCGATGCGGGAAGGTTCGATAAAAAAACCGTTTTGTCTTGGACAAATAATCCACTACAATCAATTTCAGCAGATGCTCCGGTACTTTTAAAACCATGGATAAGCACAGGCAATGTCCTTTCCCCAAAAAAACGATCTGAACATTAGTGCGGTGGAGCGCGAGACAGGACTGTCAAAGGACACCTTGCGCGTGTGGGAGCGACGGTACAAGTTTCCTTCGCCAACGCGGGACGCGTTTGGCGAGAGAACGTATCCGCCCGAGCAAGTCGAAAAACTTCGTTTGATAAAAGGGCTGATGGACCATGGTCACCGGCCGGGCAAACTTGTTGGCGCCGATGCGAACGTTCTGCGCGACATGGCGGCCGGCCCGTCGACACGAGAGACCACCGTCGCGCTTGAAGAGGGGCGTAAGGATCTGCAGCACTACATGACGCTCTGCAAGGAGCATCGCGTTGAGGCGCTGCGCCGCGAACTGACGCAATGCCTCGTGAGGAGCGGAATGCATCGTTTCGTGACTGATGTGATCGCGCCACTCACCACAATGATCGGCACGCATTGGGCGAGCGGGCATCTCGCCGTCTTCGAGGAGCATCTGTACACCGAATCGGTGCAGATGGTGATGCGCAATGCCATCAGCACCATTCCATCGCCGGACAGGCAGGCAGGACCACTCTCGCGTCCCCGCATCCTGCTGGCGACCATCCCGCATGAGATGCATGGCCTCGGCTTGCTCATGTCCGAAGCGATTTTTTCCCTCGAAGGCGCAAGTTGCATTTCGCTCGGCGTACATACACCGGTCATGGAGATCGCGCAGGCAGCCAAGGTGCAAGCGGCGGACATCGTGGCACTGTCTTTCTCCGTGTCTGCGCGGACCACGCATGTGCTCACAGCGCTGGCAGACTTGCGCGCGGAATTGCCACCGTCAATAGAAATCTGGGCCGGCGGGAGTTGTGCGGCTTTGCGGCGCACGCCAGCGACGATCAAAGCGCTGGACCTGCAGGATATTTCCGTTTCCCTGGCAGACTGGCGCAGAAGAATGTTGCCCTGATTCGGCGCATCGGTGAGCGAAACACCGACGTTTGCCAGGATCCCGCGCGGTTAGCACCCGATGTGAGGCGCCTTTATTGCCGATCGCTGCATTGCTTCCATTTGTTCAGGCGCGTTACGGGGCCTTTCCGACCCCGGCCATGTATCGACCATGCGCACCGGTGTTTGTACTCACCAAAGGCAAGGAGAGAAACATCAACGAAAGATCGACTGGCTTTCTATTCGCGTCACCTGGCACGCGACTAGACGATCTGTCATCTTCGTTTCGCGGACACCAACCCAGCGCTCTGCGAAGATCGAACAGGGCAAACCCTTATTCACCAAGCAAGCACGGATCCGTAAGCTGCCGCCGGGTCATCCCGCCTCCATGGGAAAACTTTATCCTTCACACTTCCTACAAAAACCCCTTTCCACCGCCTCCGTAATCTGCCTATACTGATCAGACGCAACTCCAAGTTGCCTCCGCAATTTAGCCGGCGCCCAAAAAACGCGTTGCATCCCTTCACGGAGAGCGCATATGAATCAAACCGGCACCTTGTTCGATCAATTCGATTCTCGCGATGGTAGCGGGAACTTCCATTTTCTCGCCTATCCTTCTCACATCCTGGTCTGGTCCTGCGACAGCGCAGGCAGGTGCGATTTCGTCAGCCCATCGTGGCAGGAATTCACGGGCCGCGCACCGCAGCAGGAGATGGGCCATGGGTGGCGCGAGCGGGTGCATCCGGATGATTTGCCCACGCTGACACTCGCGCTGGATGACGCAATCCGCGAGCGGCAAGGTTTTCGGCTGCTGTACCGCTATCGGCGCGGGGATGGAATCTATCGCTGGTTCATCAATCAGGGCATGGTGCGCACCACGCCTTCGGGCGAGCTGGCCGGGTATATCGGGCAATGTTTCGATGTCACCGCCTATCAGGAAGGCGAGGTCGAGCTGGAGCATTCGGCGCAGCGCATGATCTCGCTGCTGCATCAGACGCGGCTGATCGCGGTGGTGCTGGACCTGGAGGGACGCGTTCTCTTTTCCAATGGCAGCCTGTGCCGGCTGTTGCAGTCGGGCGGTGCGGAGCTGATGAATCGCCGCCTGTTCGAGCGGCATCTTGCACCCGGCGCGGATAGTCTGTTCGACAAGATTTATCCGGGTGGCGCGCAACTGGCGCAGTTTGCGCCGGAATTCGAAGCCGAGATGCTGACCGAGCGTGGCGAACGGCGCTTCGTGCTGTGGCATTCGATCGTGCTGCATGAATATTCCGGCAAGGTGCGCGGCACGATCCTGATCGGCGACGATCTGACCGAGGCGCATCGAATGGAAGAGCATCTGTCGTTGACGGCGAGCGTCTTTGAATCCACCAACCAGTCGATGGTCATTACCGATGCCTCGGCCAATGTCATCGCAGTGAACCAGTCGTTTACCGATCTCACCGGCTACACCAGGGACGATGTGGTGGGAAAGAATCCGCGCATCCTCAAGTCGGGCCGGCACGACGAGGCTTTTTACCAGCAGATGTGGAAGAGCATTCGCGACACCGGGCATTGGCGCGGCGATGTGTGGGACCGGCGCAAGGACGGCAGCATCTACCCGAAATTCCTGTCCATCAGCGCGATTCGTAATGAACAGGGCGAGGTCACCAATTATGCGGGGATTTTTTACGAAATCTCGGAACGCAAGGCGGTCGAGGAGCGACTCGATTTTCTGGCGCATTTCGATACGCTGACCGGGCTGCCAAATCGTTGCCTGTTGCTGGATCGCCTGAAACTGTCGGTGGAGCGCGCGATTCGCGATGGCACCAAGGTCGGGCTGTTGTATCTGGACCTCGATCACTTCAAGGAAATCAACGATAAATTCGGTCATGCCACCGGCGACTATCTGCTGAAGGCGGCGGCGGAGCGCATGCAAGAATGCATTCGGGCAGCGGACACGGTGGCACGTCTGGGCGGCGATGAATTCGTGGTGCTGCTACCGGATATCAAGAAGCTGAGTGCGGCCTCGCAGGTGGCGCAAAAGCTGCGCAGTGCGCTGACCCAGCCCTACGAGATCGACGGGCAGACCATGCTGGCGGTGGCGAGTATCGGCATCAGCATCTATCCCGACGACCACCACGAGGTAGAAGTCCTGCTCAAGCAGGCGGATGCGGCAATGTACGAGGCCAAGCAGGCACGTAACGGCAGCTTCCGTTTTTTCCACGAGATTGCCTTGCAGGTTTCCGGCAAGTAAGGAAGGCCCCGGAGATTTATCCGGGGTACTTTCCCCCGTGCGCTTTTGCTTTCCCGAGCGAAATTACCGTACAAATCCTTGGCACACGGTAACCGAAAATGGCGCAAAGCCATTCCATGTCGAGTTACAACAAAAGCTGCCGATAAAAAAATTTCCTTAGCGGCCTTTCGCCGCAACTTTTTTCAGAAACCTTCATCCAACTTCTTTCTTCTCTTCCAATCGGCGTCCGGTTTGACGTTGGACCGGCGTATCACCGATCGATCCCATGACCAAGCCAAACACTGCCGACGAGGTCGGCATGGAATATGTAGGCACCATCATCGAACGGTTTCGGGATGCGCTACTTGCTGACTGGATGCAACAGTTGAAGTCGCACATCTTGACGCTGGACACTGGTGCAGAAACCGCACTTCGCCAGCAATGCGCGCAGTTCCTGCATCTGCTCGCGCAGGCGACAAGGACTGCCGAATTCGACAATATCGATGGGCGCGAATGGGAAGAGATGCGGATTTACCTCTCGGAAATCTCCCGCTTGCGCGCCAAGCAGGGGTCGACACCGAGTGAAACCGCAACCTTTGTCTTTTCCATCAAACAGCCGCTCTTTACGCAACTGCGCGCCGAGCTGGCCAAACAGCCACAAACGCTGGCTGAGCGCACTTGGACGGTAAGTACACTGCTCGACAAGCTTGGCTTGTTTACCATTGAAGTGTTCCAGAAGAGCCGCGACCAGATCATCGTGCGCCAGCAGCAGGAATTGCTGGAGCTGTCGACGCCGGTGGTCAAGCTGTGGCAGAACATCCTGGCATTGCCGCTGATCGGCACGCTCGACAGTGCGCGTACGCAAGTCGTGATGGAAAGCCTGCTGCAAAAAATCATGGAGACCGGCGCGGCGATTGCGATCATCGACATCACCGGCGTGCCGATGGTCGATACGCTGGTGGCGCAGCATCTGCTCAAGACAGTCAGCGCGGCGCGCCTGATGGGTGCGGACTGCATCATCAGCGGCATCCGTCCGCAGATCGCGCAAACCATTGTTCATCTTGGCGTCAATCTCGAAGACGTCACCACCAAGGCCACGCTTGCGGATGCGTTCATATTGGCGCTCGAACGCACCGGAGCCTCGCTCACTACAGCGCCAGCCATCGCGGTGCCCGTCAATGGCCAGCACATGCCGGGGATGTCGATGAACGGCGCGTCCGCCTCCGGCATGCGGACTTAGGCACCACATGTCCATGGAACGCATACCGATCCTGCGCATGGGAAATCTGCTGCTTGTGACCATCCAGGTCGACATGCATGACCGGTTGGCGACGACGCTGCAGGACGACTTGATGAATCGCATCGTGAACGATGGCGCGCGCGGGGTGCTGATCGACATTTCTTCGCTCGATTACGTTGATTCATTTATCGCGCGGATGATCAGCAATACGGCTTCCATGGCGCGCATCCTGGATGCGACCACGGTGGTGGTCGGCATGCGGCCGACCGTCGCCATTACGCTCGTGGAGTTGGGATTGCCGCTCAATGGCGTGCGTACCGCATTAAACGTGGAACGCGGCATGGCACTTCTGGAGCATTGCTGAGTGTGCGCGACGCCATGCCCCACTCTCTCCTTTTCAGCGACAACACGACGGCGGGCAAGCACGCTTCTTCCGCATCGGTCGGTGCACAGCCGTTGCGCACCGAACACGATCTGGTCCGGCTGCGCACGGCAGTACGCGAGCTGGCAGTCGAAATCGGCCTGAACCTGGTGGAACAGACAAAGATGCTGACCGCCGCCAGCGAGCTGGCGCACAACACCCTGCGCTATGGCGGCGGTGGCGACGTCGAAATTGCGATCCTGTCGCAGGAACAGCGGACGGGATTGCGCGTCACCTTCACCGATCGCGGTCCGGGTATTGCGGATGTTGCGCTGGCGCTAACAGATGGCTATACCAGCGGCACCGGCCTCGGTTACGGCCTCGGCGGCGCCAAGCGGCTCACGGACGAATTCGAATTGATCACGGCGCCAGGCGAAGGAACGACGGTGATTATCACGAAGTGGAAGAAATAATGCAGGAAGAAATGGTTCCTGCGCCCGATACGCAGCACATGTATCCGATAACGCATGCCAGCGATATCAGCGCCGCGCGGCGCTGTGCGCTCAGCCTCGCGCGCCAATCGGGATTTGACGAAGTCGCGCTGGGAAAGCTGGCCATCGTCGTCACCGAAAGCGTCACCAATATCCTCAAGCATGCGGGCAGCGGCAAGGTCATTCTTACCCTTGTCGCATACGGCGCGGCGCATGCGCTGGAAGTGCTGGCGCTGGACAATGGGCCGGGTATCAGCAACCTCGCATCCTGCCTGCGCGACGGCATGTCGACCACCGGCACGGCTGGCACAGGGCTAGGCGCGATCCGTCGCATGACTGACTACTTCGACGCCTATACTTTGCCCGGAAAAGGATCAGCGTTCTACATGCGTGCCTTGTCCGGTGCAGCGGCCGCACACGCGCCTGCCGCACCCGCTCCTGTCCTTGAATACGGTGCGGTGTGTGTGCCGATGCGCGGCGAGTATGTCTGCGGCGACGCCTGGGCCATTGAAGATCGCCCGGCGATGGTACTGGTAGCCGATGGCCTCGGACACGGGCCCGACGCTGAGAAGGCATCGCAGGCGGCGGTGCAGGTGCTGCGCGCGCATGCCGACTGGACGCCGCTGCGTCTGATCGACGCTGTCCATCAGGCGCTGGCCGCCACGCGCGGTGCCGCCGTCGCTGTAGCGCAGCTTGCGGCCGACGGCAGCCAGATGCATTTTGTCGGCATCGGCAATATCAGCGGCATGGTCGTCACGCATGAGAGCGCAAAAAGCCTGATATCCCACAACGGGATCGCCGGCCATAACATGCGCAAGGTGCAGCAGTTTTCTTATCCGTGGTCGGACGACACGACCTGCATCCTGCACTCGGACGGTCTGAGTACGCACTGGGATGTGCGAACGTATCCCGGCTTGCTGATGCGGCATCCGGCGCTGATCGCCGGCGTGCTGTACCGCGATTTCGCACGCGACCGGGATGACGCGACCGTCGTGGTCTTCAGACAGGCAAGGCCCACGTGAATCCAGCGATCCATCAACAGGTAGCCATCCTTTCATGAACCATCGCATTCTGACCGTCGTCATCAACAGTGAGCAGGATGTTGTCGATGTACGACGGCGCGCGCGGCATATCGCGCAGCTGGTCGGTTTCGGCCCGCAGGATCAGGCGCGTATCGCTGCGGCCGTTTCGGAAATCGCACGCAATGCATTCGTGTATGCCAGCGGCGGACGCGCCGAGTTTTCCATTGAGGCCGATGCCACCACCTTGCTGGCAATCCGCATCAAGGATTCCGGCAAGGGCATTCCGGACTTGCCCGCCATCCTTGCCGGTGGCTATCGGTCCCCGACCGGATTCGGGATGGGCATCCTTGGCGCACGCCGCTTGATGGACGAGTGCGACATTGATACCGGCGCCGGCCGCGGCACTACGGTAACGCTAAAAAAACTGCTGCCGGACGAGACCCTGTTCGACAAGACGCTGCTCGCGAGCATCGGCGAGCGGCTATCCGCCAGCCTGGCGACCGATACCGAGGCCGAAGCCAGCCTGCAGAACAAGGAGTTGCTGCAAACCCTGGCTGAGCTGCGGGTACGGCAGGACGAACTGATGTCGCTCACGCGCGAGCTGGAAGACACCAATCGCGGCGTGGTGGCGCTCTACGCGGAAGTGGAAGAAAAGGCCAATCACCTGCGCCGTTCCGACGAGATGAAGTCGCGGTTCTTGTCCAATACCAGCCATGAATTGCGCACCCCGCTAGGCTCGATACGCGCGCTGGCGCAGTTGCTGCTCGACCGCGTGGACGGCGACCTGACGCCGGAACAGGAAAAGCAGGTAGGGTTTATCCAGCGTGCCGCGACCGATCTGTCGGAACTGGTGAACGACTTGCTGGACCTGGCAAAGATTGAAGCCGGCAAGGTCGACATCAAGGCGTCGTACGTAAGCGTCAATGCCTTGTTCAGCATGCTGCGCGGCATGTTGCGTCCGCTGGGTACCGATAGCCCGGTGGAGCTGATCTTCGAGGAGACCGACAACGAGCTCTCGCTGCAAACGGACGAGGGCAAAGTGTCGCAGATCCTGCGCAATCTGATTTCGAATGCCTTGAAGTTCACCACGACGGGCGAAGTGCGTGTCATGGCCAGCTGCAACGTGCACGATCGGACGATGCGTATTTCGGTGACGGATACCGGCATCGGCATCGCGGCAGCCGACATGCAACTGATTTTTGAAGAATTCGGGCAGGTGGAGAACCCGCTGCAAAAAAACGCGAAAGGCACCGGCCTCGGCCTGCCCCTGTGCCGCAAGCTGGCCACGCTGCTGGGCGGTTCGATCGAGGTGCATAGCACGCCGAACACCGGTTCATGTTTTTCGCTGGTGCTGCCCATGCAGCCGCCTCCGCAGCTTGCCGCATCAACGGCAGCCGCAACGCATGAAGACGAGCATGGTTCCGGGTACGCTGCCGACGCCATGCCGCCGTCCTTGCATGTCGCCCTGTCCAATTCGCATTCCGCCCGGAGCCCATAATCCCATGCTGCATGCCACCCCACTCCAGTCCGACACCCTCATACTCAACGTCGACGACCATGATGGCGCGCGCTATGCGAAGACGCGCATTCTCCAGCGTGCCGGTTTCAATGTCATGGACGTCGCCAACGGCATGGACGCACTGCGCTTCGTCAAGGAACGCAAGCCAGACCTGGTGCTGCTCGATGTCAAGCTACCGGACATCAACGGCCTGGAAGTCTGCCGCCGCATCAAGGAAGATCCGGCGTCATCGATGGTGCTGGTGCTGCAGACGTCGGCTGCGCTGACGGGACGCGCGGACAAGATTCGCGGGCTGGAAGGCGGCGCGGACAATTACCTCGCCGCGCCGATCGAGTCCGACGAGCTGATTGCGAACGTCACCGCGCTGCTGCGTCTGAGCAAGGCGCAGCGCGACCTGCTGGAAAGCGAAGAGCGCTTCCGCCAGATCGCGGAAAACATCGGCGATGTGTTCTGGATCTTCAATGTGGGCACGCCAGGCCTTCTGTATGTCAGCCCGGCCTATGAAACCATCTGGGGCTGCACCACCGCGTCGCTGCACGACAATTTCCAGGGTTGGCTCGACGGCGTGCACACGGAGGACCGCGCGCGCGTGCAAGAGGCGTTTGAACGTCTGCTGCATAACCAGCCTTACGACGAGCAATACCGTGTGATGCATCCCGACGGCAGGACCCGATGGGTGCGCGATCGCGGCTTCCCGATCAGGAATACCTTTGACGCGCTGTATCGCGTGGCGCGCATCACCAGCGACATCTCCGCAAAAATGCATGCCGAAGAACGCACCTTGTACCTGTCCCGGCATGACAGCCTAACCCGTCTGCCTAATCGCAGCATCTTTCATGAGGAACTGGATCAGGCCATTGCCGCGGCAAGAAGCAACGGCACGGCGGTCGGCTTGCTGCTCATCGATCTGGACCGTTTCAAGGAAGTCAACGACCTCCTCGGCCATCACACCGGCGACGCCTTGCTGCAGTGTGTCGCGACGCGCCTGCTCGGCAGCGTGCGCAAGTACGATGTGGTCGCGCGCCTTGGCGGTGATGAATTTGCCATCATCTGCAAGCACCTCGAAGACGTCAGCGATGTCGAGCGCCTGGGGAACAAGCTGGTCACTGTACTGGCGGACCCGTTCATGATCGACAAGCGACAAGTCTGCGCCGGCGCCAGCATCGGCATCACCATCTATCCCTTCGATACGGAAGATCCGGTGCAACTGCTGAAGAACGCCGATCTTGCGATGTACGCCGCCAAGGGCAGCGGCCGCTCTGCCTATCGCCTGTACTCGGAACAACTCGATTCCGGGGCCAGGCGGCGGCGCGCGATCGAAGACGGCATACGCACCGCATTGCAGACCGATGCGTTGACACTGCATTACCAACCGCAGTTGTTCCTGAACAGCCACAAGCTGTCCGGCGTGGAAGCGCTGCTGCGCTGGGAAAATTGCGGAATACCCTCACTGACCTCCAATGAGATCATTGCCGTCGCCGACGACACCGGCCTGATTGTCGAGGTCGGCGAATGGGTGCTTCGCCATGCTTGCCGGCAGCGGAAGATCTGGCAGGACGCGGGCATGGAAGACCTGCGCATTTCGGTCAACGTCTCGTCGAAGCAATTGAAACACCCTGCCTTCTTCGATCTGGTCGAACAGGTATTGCAGGAAACCGGCTTGCCGGCGCATTGCCTCGAACTCGAAATCACCGAGCGTCTACTGATGGAAAACAACCAGGGCAATGTCGCTCTGCTGCAAGCCTTGAAAGACAAGGGCATCTATATTTCGGTCGACGATTTCGGCACGGGATTTTCATCGCTTAGCTATATCAAGCATTTCCCGGTCGATGCCTTAAAAATCGATCAGATCTTTGTCAGCGGCATCCCGCAGGACCAGCATGACGCCGCGATTGCGTCAGCCATCATCGGCATGGCGCACAGCTTGAAAATGGGCGTGGTTGCGGAAGGCATCGAAAGCGATGCCCAATCCGATTTCCTGCAATCGCTCGGCTGCGACACTGGACAGGGTTACCTGTTTTCCAGACCGGTATCGGCGGATGTTTTAAGTGCGAAGTTATTAAACGGACAGTGGGCGCACTAGCCATTGTCGCAACAACCCGATGCGCAACGCTTGCGATTCCGACAAGCGATGCGACGTTAACGTTGTGTGTTGCCGACAGTATTGCAGTCGGCATTCATATTGCGTTTGCCGGCCTTGCAGCTCTGCGCTTTTTCATAGCAGAATTGACTTAGGACAACATTCCGGCATAGAAGCTCATGTAATTTTTCGCGTCCTGTTTTTCGACCTTGCCAACGCAAGGTCCGGCAGTTGCAAATTACCTGGTGATGCATGCAAGCGGTGTTGCGTTATCTCCCTCAACCAGGAACGTGCCCTTATGTTCACCAATCTTACGATTCGCTCACGCCTGATTTTTGTTATCGGGTTCCTCTGCCTGCAGTTGGTCGTTGGCGCCATTGCCAGCATTCTCGCGCTGGGTTCCTCCAGCGATGCAACAAAACGAATCTACGACGATCGCCTGGTCGCAGTGGGGCAACTCGATCAGGTGGTGCGCCTGCTGAATGTGAATCAACTGGCAGTTGCCAAGGCGGTCACGGGCGATCCGGCCGTTTTTGGCAAGCAAATGGATGAGGTGGACGCGAATATCCAAACCATCGCCAAGGTGTGGGACGCCTACATGGCGACCACACTCACGCCAGAGGAAAAAAAGCTCGCCGAGCAATTCACGGAAAGCCGTCAGAAATTCCTCGCCGATGCACTCAAGCCGGCGATGAATGCGCTGCGCGCGCAGGATGTGAAAAAGGCCACCGAGATCGTGCAGGGACCATTGACGCAGTTATTCCTGCCGGTCCGCGCAGGCATCGATTCACTGATCAAGCTGCAGCTGGATGTTGCCAAGACCGAGTACGAGAATTCGCAAAGTACCTATCACACGGTCCGCCTGACGGCCATCATTGGGGTATTGTTTGGCTTGCTGCTCGCGACCGTCGTCGGCATCTGGCTGATTCAGGCCATCAGCAAACCGCTCGAAGCGGCAGTGAAGATCGCTGGCGCCATCGCCACCGGTGATTTGACCCAGGCCATCCAGGTCAAATCCCGTGATGAAACCGGTCGTCTCATGCAGGCTTTGAAGGACATGAACGAGAGCCTGGTGAAAATCGTCAGTCAGGTGCGTTCCGGCACCGATACGATTGCCACTGCCTCCGGCCAGATCGCGGCGGGCAACCAGGACCTGTCCTCGCGCACCGAAGAGCAGGCCAGCTCGCTGGAAGAGACTGCGTCGTCGATGGAAGAATTGACCTCGACCGTGAAGCAAAATGCCGACAATGCGCGCCAGGCGAACGGCCTGGCCATATCGGCTTCCGATGTGGCGAGCAAGGGCGGCGCCGTGGTATCGCAAGTCGTCGATACGATGGGATCGATCAACGCGTCGTCCAAGAAGATCGTCGACATTATCAGCGTGATCGACGGCATTGCATTTCAAACCAATATCCTGGCCTTGAACGCCGCCGTGGAAGCCGCGCGTGCCGGTGAACAAGGCCGCGGTTTTGCGGTGGTCGCGACGGAAGTGCGCAGCCTCGCGCAGCGCTCGGCATCCGCCGCCAAGGAAATCAAAACCTTGATCGGTGACTCGGTGGAGAAGGTCGATATTGGCGCCAAGCTGGTCGATCAGGCCGGTGCAACGATGCAGGAAATTGTCGATAGCGTGCGGCGCGTCACTGACATCATGGGTGAAATCACCGCCGCCAGCCGGGAGCAGGAAGCCGGCATCGAGCAGATTAACCAGGCCATCTCGCAGATGGACACCGTGACGCAACAAAACGCGGCGCTGGTAGAAGAAGCCGCTGCGGCGTCGGAATCGATGCAGGACCAGGCAGCCAGCCTGGCACAAGTGGTAAGCGTGTTCAGGCTTGATGACCGGCAGCACGCTGCGTTGGCATCAAACGCATCGCAGCGCAGCCTGCCGCAGGCCAAGACGCCAACAGCCAGGAAAGCACCGGCACCCATCAGGAAAAGCGCGCCGGCACCGCAGTCACGACGTCTTGTGAATGAACCGGTAAGTGGCGACGAATGGGAGCAGTTTTAATCACGGCAGTACGGCAGTCATAGACAGGCACAGGGGGATACCGCGTTCCCCCTTACCCTCACACCAGCAGTGGCCGGTGCAACAATGGCGAGAGCGCCGCCGACGCCTGCGGCAAGCCGTAGTAATAGCCTTGCGCCGACAGGCAGCCGATGGACTTCAGGAAGCCGGCCTGCTCGTCGGTTTCCACGCCTTCTGCGACAACTTTTAAATGCAAGCCTTTTGCCATGCCGATGATGGCACGGGTAATCGCCATGTCGTTATCGTCGCGGCCGATGCCGCTGACGAAGGAACGGTCGATCTTCAACGCATGGATGGGGAAGCGCTTCAGGTACGACAGGCTGGAATAGCCAATGCCGAAATCGTCAACCGACAGCTGGATTCCCATTTCGCTCAGTTGCCGCAGTATCGCCACGTTGGCCTCGCTGGGTTGCATCAGCATGGTTTCTGTAATCTCCAGATCGAGCGCGCTTGCGGGCACCTTCGTCTCGCGCAGGATGCGCTCGACCAGCGTGGAAAACCCCGGCTGGAATATCTGCCGCACCGACAGGTTGACCGCCATGCGCATGTCCGCATAGTCGTCGCGGCGCCAGCGCGCGAGTTGCGCGCAGGCTTCGCGTAGCACCCATTCACCGATCTGCAGAATGAGCCCGCTATCTTCAGCAATGGCAATGAACTGCTCTGGCATGACCATGCCGTCCTCACGGTGATTCCAGCGCAGCAGTGCTTCCGCGGAAAAAATGCGCCGGCTCTGCATATCAACTTGCGGCTGGTAATGCAGCATCAGCTCTCCGTGGGCGACCGCATGGCGCAACTGGCCTTCCAGCGTCATGCGATGCTGAATCGCGACATTGAGCGCCTGCGTGTAGAACTGGTAATTGCCGCGGCCGCTTTCTTTCGCGTGATACATCGCGGTGTCGGCGGCCTGCATCAGCGCGGTCGTGCCGTCGCCATCGTGCGGATACAAACTGATGCCGATGCTGGCGCCTACATGCAGCACATGCCCTTCGGCTTCGAAGGGCAACTCCAGCGCCCTGATCGCCTTGTCCGCCACCCAAGCCGCCTCCTCGCTATGGTGAACAGAAGACAGTACGATCACGAATTCATCACCGCCCAGGCGTACCAGCATATCGTTCTTGCGCAGGCAGCCCTGCAATCTGCGCCCGGCCGCCTGCAGCAGCATGTCGCCAACATGATGGCCGAGCGAATCATTGATCCGCTTGAAATGATCAAGGTCGATGAACAGCAGCGCGACCATGTCCTGATGCCGACGCGCATGGGCGATGGCATGATTCAGGTTTTCTTCCAGCAAACTGCGGTTAGGCAGCCCGGTCAGCGCATCATGATGCGCCATGTGGCGGATGCGGTCTTCATTTTCCTTGCGCTCGATCGCGATGCCGGCGATGTGCGATGCCAGCGACGCCAGCCGCAAGTCTTCAGGGTGTGGTTCGCGCGGCTCGGCGTAATACATCGCAAACGAGCCGAGCATCTTGCCCGTGGATGAAAAAATCGGCGTCGACCAGCACGCGCGCAAGCCATGTTGCGCTGCTACTTCGCGATAACTTGCCCATAGTGGATCACAATCAATATCCGTCACGATGACCGGCTTGCCGGTGTACATGGCGGTCCCGCAGGAACCGGCGTTCGGCCCGATCGGTTGACCGTTGACAGCGCGGATGTAGGCGGCAGGCAGGTTAGGCGCGGCGCCATGCCGCACATGAATCCCATCATCGTCGAGCAAGAGCACGGAGCCGAGCATGCCGGGAGTATGCGACTCGATCAGCGCGATCAGATTTTCCAGCACCTCTTCCACCGTAGCGCCGAGAGCAATCATTTCCAGCAGCCGATTTTGGCCGGTGCAAATCCCCTGCGCTTTTTTATGTTCGGAAATATCGCGCATGATGGCAGCAAACAGATTCATTCCTGCGTGCTGGAATTTTCCCAGAGAAATTTCTAACAACAAGGCACCGCCATCCTTGTGCAACGCTGTGATCTCAATGCGCTCGCTTGCCGCAGACGTGTGATGGATGCCGAGCATGTGACGCAACGCTGATCGGCCGGCATCGCGCAGACATTCCGGCATCAGCAACGCGAGATCGCGCCCGATCAGCTCAGTGGCGGTATAGCCGAAGCATTGTTCGGCGGAGGGATTGGCGTAGGTAATCACGCCCTTGTCATCGAGAATCAGGATCGCATCGCTGGCGGCCTCGGCAGCCATGCGGTAACGGTCTTCGCTGTCGTTTGCACGGCCGGTGCGCCTGGCGCGTGTCAGGTCGATCATGAAGGAGATGGCTTTGTCGTGCGAGCCGCTGAACAGACTGCTGCCGGTCAGCACACCGATGCGCGCGCCATCGGATCGCAGGATTTCTTTTTCATACGGCCTGACACTGCCGGTCTGTTGCAACTCTTCAAGCGCAAGCGATTCCATGAGACGGAATGCAGGCGCAGTCAGGTCGGCAATCTTTATTTTTCCCGATAGCAGGACTGGCTGCGCATAACCGGTCATTTGGCAAAACGCGTCATTGGCATCAAGGATGTTGCCGTTCAAATCCCAGCTAAGCATGCCGATGACAGTAGCGTCCGCCAGTTGCCGGAGCGGTTCGTCGTTGATATGCACTGTGCCAGTCATAAGCTTCACAGCCTTCCCCCTTGGCATCGCCTCGCGATCAGATCATCAACTTTCTTAGACAGTACCGAATAGCAGTTAGTTGTGAAAATTATCAGCGCAGATGATGAAGACCCGAGTGCCTTCACTGTCGCGATTGAACGCCCCGCTCGGCCGGCGCCTTTTTTTCCGGATCGTTTTCCGTTAGCGGAGTGGGATTCCCTGCCGCATCCTTCACCTGTTTCTCTAGCGGATCGCCATGTCTCTTGATTTCCTCGGTTGCGGGTTGTGCAATTCCTTCGCTGGGCGAATGCGTCGTCATGATGCGGTTCCCTTTCACTATTGCCTGCGTCAACAATTGGCCGGCACATTAAGCCGGAAGCGAAAAGGCCGCCGACCTCTGAATACAGTCGGCGACCGGTGTGCGAACCTTGCTTGCCACGTTGGCAACGGCGTCCGGAAACAGAACCGTCTAACCCAGTCGAGGAATTTCCCGGCCACCACGTGAGCCTTGCCGTTGGATGCACATGACCGGTTCGCTGTTATGGATGAGGTGTGTGCGTCGGATGCTTACGATGCCGACGTTCCTCCCGCACCTGCGCCAGCACCCGCTCCGGAGGCCGGTGGCGTTGCACCCGGCGTTGCAGCGGGAGTGGTGGCTGGCGGTATTGCCTGCGCCGTGCAGGTAAAGCTTTGCGTGCCACTGCCTGTGCTGCCCGTGCCGCCCGTACCGCTGGTGCTTTGTGAGCACATGACGACCTGCTTGTTGGCGACATCGATAAACCATGCAGCACCCCCGGTGGCGGTGCTGGTGGTGCCACCGCTACCGGCGTTGCCGGACGTGCCTACCAACGGAATGTATGGAAGGGAGGATGTGCTCCCTGTTGAAGGTGCCGGCGTCTGTGCGATTGCAACGGCCGAGGGGATTGCGATGGCGGCAATCAAAAGAGGAAGTGATTTCATTTGCTGCTCCTACAAAAAAGGTTTAGTCAAAGCAGGTTAGACGTAACTTTTAGTATGGCGAGCGCGATTCGAATAGCAATGTGATGCCGGAAGATCCCGCTGTGGCATTGATCCGCAGCAGAGAGAATGTATCTATCGTGAGGTGTGCACTATGATCGTTGCCCGCACGATTGCTGAGTGCGAGAAAATCATGCGGCGTCAGAGGAAGGCGATGGACAAACGATTGATAGGCTGCATCCGTTTGATGACTATCCGCAGTGCTATTTTTTTAGGCAGGCACATTTCCACGCCTGTAGAGATGGCGCAGTGAACACATCCGGGTGGAAAAATGTTGTGCCTGAAAAATCCGAATGGAAAGCGAGTGGAAGCGGTGTGAAATTGGATTGAAAAATGCATTGTGACGCACGCAAGGTGCAGCTAAGCACCCTGCGCATACACCCACTGTTTATGCCGCCGACAGTGCCCTATCCAGATCTTCGATCAGGTCGTCGATATGTTCGATGCCGACTGACAGCCTTAGCATGTCTTCCGACACACCGGCCTTGAGCAGCTCGTCCGCATTCAATTGTCGATGCGTGGTGGACGCCGGATGCGTGGCGAGCGATTTCGCATCGCCGATGTTGACGAGGCGCGTAAATAATTGCAACGCATCGAGCACGCGCGCACCGGCCGCACGCGGGTCGGCCTTGTCCGCCGTCTTGAGGCCGAAGGACAGAATGCCGGATGCCTTTCCACCCATGTACTTGTTCACCAAGGCATGGTCCGCGTGATCTTCCAGGCCAGCGTAGTTGACCCATGAAATCTTCGGATGCTTTTTGAGGTGGCGCGCGATGGCGATCGCGTTGTCGCAGATGCGGTCCATGCGTAACGCGAGCGTTTCAATGCCTTGCAGGATGAGGAAGGCATTCATCGGCGAGATTGCCGCGCCCATGTTGCGCAAGGGGACCACGCGCGCGCGGCCGATGAAGGCAGCCGGCCCGAGCGCTTCGGTGTACACCACGCCGTGATAGGAAACGTCCGGTTCATTCAGGCGCTTGAAGCGGTCCTTGTGTTCGGCCCAGGGAAACTTGCCGCTGTCCACAATGGCGCCGCCGACACTATTGCCGTGGCCGCCAAGATACTTGGTGAGCGAATGCACGACAATGTCGGCGCCGTGTTCGAATGGCCGGCAGAGATAGGGGCTAGGGACCGTGTTGTCGACGATGAGCGGAATGCCATGCGCGTGCGCAATCTCAGCGAGGCGTGCAAAATCCGTGACATTGCCCAGCGGGTTGCCGACCGATTCGCAAAAGATGGCCTTGGTGCGCGCGTCGATCAGCGGCGCGAAGCTATCCGGCTGGCGTGAGTCAGCGAAGCGTACATTGATCCCCATCTGCGGCAAGGTGTGCGCGAACAGATTGTAGGTGCCACCGTACAGCGTGCTGGCGGACACGATGTTGTCGCCTGCCTCGCAAATCGTTTGCACCGCATAAGTGATGGCGGCCATGCCGGACGCCACGGCCAGTGCGGCGATGCCGCCCTCCAATGCAGCGATGCGCTTTTCCAGCACGTCTTGCGTCGGGTTCATGATACGGGTGTAAATGTTTCCCGGCACTTTGAGGTCGAACAGGTCGGCGCCGTGCTGCGCGCTGTCGAACGCATAGGCAACGGTCTGGTAGATCGGCGTGGCAACGGCCTTGGTGGTCGGGTCCGGCGCGTAGCCGGCATGCACTGCGAGGGTTTCGATTTTCATGCTTGTCCTGTGATGTGCGGAATGAATGGAAAATTGTATAGAAAAATGGGAACAAGGTACGCACGCGCGGTGCGCGCCTTGCTCTTCATGGCCCGATGGTTCGGCTCAAGCTGCTCAGCTGACTTTCGGCAAGCGCTCCAGCGCCGCCTTGATCTCTTCTTCGGGATACGCAAAGTCCTGCAGCTTGCCGCTGAAGTAACTGTCGTAGGCGCCCATATCGAAATGACCGTGACCGGAAAGGTTGATGAACAGGGTTTTTGCTTCGCCGCTCTCCTTGCAACGCAATGCCTCATCGATACAGGCGGCAATTGCGTGGCTTGATTCCGGCGCGGGGATGATGCCTTCCGCGCGGGCAAACTGCACGCCGGCAGCAAAGGTGGCGAGCTGCGGCACGGCGACGGCTTCCAGCAGTTTCTCGTGATAAAGCTGCGACACCAGCGCGGAATCCCCATGATAGCGCAGGCCGCCCGCATGGATCCCCGGCGGCATGAAGTCATGGCCGAGCGTGTACATCAGGGTCATCGGCGTGAGCTTGGCGGTGTCGCCAAAATCGTAGGCATAGTGGCCGCGCGTGAGCGTCGGGCACGACGTCGGTTCGACCGCGACCAGGCGCACGTTCTTGCCGGCGGCCTTGTCGGCGAAGAAGGGAAAGGCTGCCCCGCCAAAGTTGGAGCCGCCGCCGCAGGGTGCAAAGATCATGTCGGGATAATCGCCGGCGAGCTCGAACTGCTTCTTCGCTTCGAGTCCGATCACGGTCTGGTGCAGCAGCACGTGGTTGAGCACGGAGCCGAGCGCGTAGTTGGTATCGGCGCGCGAGGCGGCTTCTTCCACCGCTTCGGAAATCGCGAGGCCGAGCGATCCCTGGTTATCGGGATTTTCCGCCAGCGCGGTGCGCCCGACGTTGGTCATCTCGGACGGACTCGCGAACACTTCCGCGCCCCAGGTCTGCATCATCGAGCGGCGGTACGGCTTCTGGTGATAGCTGACCTTGACCATGTACACGCGCACTTCGAGGCCGAACATCTGGCCTGCCAATGCCATCGAACTGCCCCACTGACCGGCACCGGTTTCGGTGGCGATGCGCTTGATACCCGCTTCGGCGTTGTAGTAAGCCTGCGCGACGGAGGTGTTGACCTTGTGCGAACCGGCAGGCGAGACGCCTTCGAACTTGTAGTAGATCTTGCACGGTGTGCCGAGCGCGGCTTCAAGGCGGTGCGCGCGGAACATGGGCGTAGGACGCCAGAGCTGGTAGATTTCACGCACCTTGTCGGGGATCGCGATCCAGCGTTCGGTTGCCATCTCCTGCTCGATCAGGCTCATCGGGAAAATGGCCGCCAATGCTTCCGGTCCCAGCGGCTTGCCGTCCGGCCCCAGCGGCGGCGCGGGACGATTGGGCATGTCTGCCACCACGTTGTACCAATGGGTAGGAATGTCGGCTTCGTTGAGCAGGAACTTGGTTTGCGTCATGCGTAAATCTCCGGGCTGGTTGTTGTCATTGGGTGCGGTAGGCGTGATCGGATGCGGATGGCTATCCTGCATAGGGTGAAGCGCATAGTACGGCTTGTCATAGTTCGGTTTGCAGATCGTCTTCGGCCGGCGGGGAAAGGCCGTTGGCATCGGCCCGCAAGCAGCCAGGCGTGACGAATCACCGCGTCACCGGACACTAGAGCAGGCTTTGCGTGGGTATAGCGGTCGCCTGGTCCAGGACCGCTATCCGGCGTTCGTCGAACATGCCCTCGAACTCTTCCGCCGGTACCGGCCTGGAGAACAGGTAGCCCTGCCCGTAGTCGCAGCCTATCTGCTCCAGCAGGCGCCGCTGCTCTTCGGTCTCAACGCCCTCGGCAACGACCTTGATGCCCAGCTTGTGCGCCATCACGATCATGGCTTCGTACAGCGCCATGGTTTCGGAATTTTCAGTCAGTTCCAACGCAAAGGACCGGTCGATTTTCAGGTAATCGATATCGAGCTTGTTCAGGTAAGACAAGGAAGAATAGCCGGTGCCGAAATCGTCCAGTGAGACCTGCATGCCCATGTCGCGGAAGCGCAGCAACTGATCCTTGACCGCGGTCGTCGTGTCAAGCAACAGCCCTTCGGTGATCTCGATGATGATGCCGCTGGTCGGCACGCCGAGGCTGTCCATATGCTCGAACCAGCTCTCGTGTCCGATGCCGCCGTTGCGGTACTGCACCGGCGAGGTGTTGACGCTGATCTGGAAGTCGGGATCGAATTGTTGCCAGTGTGCGAGCTGCCGGGCTGTTTCACGGAACACCCAATCGCCGATCTCCACAATCTGCCCGGTGTCCTCCGCAATTGGAATGAATTCCGCCGGACTGACCAGACCGCGCGAGGGATGCTGCCACCGCAACAGTGCTTCGGCCTTGCACGTCCTGCCGGTTTGCAGGTCGACGATGGGTTGGTAGAACACCTTGAACTGCCTGTGCGTGATTGCCTTGTGCAGATCGCCGGCAATGCGACGGCGCGCCTGCGCCTTTTCCTGCATCGACGGCGTGAAGTAATGGAAGCGGTTGCGCCCCTGCTCTTTTGCCGCATACATGGCCTGGTCGGCATTCTTCAGCAAGTCGTCGATTTCCGTCCCGTCATCAGGATAGAACGTGATGCCTACGCTGGCAGACACATAGGCGGCTTCTTCTCCCAGCACAAACGGCTCCGACAGTTTTTGCAGGATGTCCGCGGCGACACGTTCCGCATGATCGGTGGACGCCAGTTCACCGAGGATGACTGTGAATTCGTCGCCGCCCAAGCGGGCCACCGTATCCGATTCACGCACGCAATTCGCCAGCCGCAACGCGGCCTGCCGGAGCAGGTTGTCGCCCACCGCGTGGCCGAGCGTATCGTTGATTTCCTTGAAGCGGTCCAGGTCGATGAACATCAGCGCCATCGATAGCCCTGCACGATGCGCCTTCCTGATTTCCTGCTCAAGCCGATCACGGAACATCAGGCGGTTGGGCAGGTGGGTCAGGGAATCAAAGTTCGCCTGTTTCCAGACCAGGTCTTCGGTTTTCTTCTTTTGCGTGATATCGGAGAACAGCGCGATGCGCCGATACACCGATCCGTCCGGATGATAGGAAGTATTGATGGTCAACCATTCCGCATACAGCTCGCCATTCTTGCGCCGGTTCCAAATCTCGCCCTGCCAATGGCCGGTGGTGCTGAGCGCATGCCACATGTCCTGGTAAAACGCCCGGTCGTGACGGCCGGAACGCAGCAGGCTGATGCGCTGGCCGAGCACCTCCTCGCGCGGATAGCCGGTGATCTTGGTGAAGGCCGGATTGACGTCGATGATATAGCCATTGATGTCGGTAATTGTCATCGCTTCACTGCTGTGCGCATAGACCAGCGCCGCCAGCTGCATCGATGATTCCGCCTTCTTGCGCTCGGTGATGTCGAGCATGATGCCGATGGTTGCCTTGCGCCCGTTGAGATCCATGGTGGAACCGAACACCTCGGCATCAAAAATGGTGCCATCCTTTTTGCGCGCATGGCGCTCGTAGCGAACGCCGCGCACATCGCCGCGCACGCGTCGCTCGATATTCATCTCGACCATCATCCGGTCGTCTTCCGGTACCAGGTCCAGCACTGACACCGACGATGTCATTTCATCCGCCGAGTAGTCGAACATCTGTGCCATCTTGGCATTCGCAAAATGGAACTTCCCGTCCTGCGCAATGTAGACGCCTACGACCGAGTTTTCCGCCAGGCCGCGGAACATGGCTTCTGCCTGCACAAGGTTGTACCGCTCCTGCTCAATGCTGCCGACCAGCGTGCCGATGCGCTGCGCCGAATGATTGAAGGCCTCGGCAAGCACGCCGATTTCGTCGTGCGACTGGAAATTGAGCCGCACATGATAGTTGCCGTCGGCGAGCTCTCTGCTCATTGCGGATAGTCTGCGCAGCGGATGCACAATCTGCCGCCGCACCAGCGTCGACACCGCGAACAGCACCAGGATATCGATCAGCAGCAACGCATAGGTTGCATTGAGCGCCCGCTCCTGCCGCTGCTGCGCATCGCCGGTCATCGACTGCATCAGGCGCTCGGCATTGATCAGCATGCGCATCGATGCATCGTTGATTTGCGCAAGTTCCACTGCGCCAACGGTAGTGGCCGCCGTCATTTCCAGCGCCTCGACAATGTCCTTGCGGAATACCGACCAATCGCGCCGGATGGCGCTCAGTTCGTCGGCATAAGCGCCCGACATGGTCTTGACGTCGTAGCCGAAGGCACGCCCGCCCTTCAGGAGCGCTTCCAGCGCAATATCGAATTCATGGATGTGTGATTCGGCGGCGACCTTGCCGGGGCTCCAGCCGTTCAGGGCGGTCACGGTATCGAGCGCGATTTGCTGGCTCAGGTAACGCAGTTTCCCGGCCACGTTGAGGGTGGCGGCAAGTCCATTCGATTCTTCCAGCGTGGTACGCACCACAACCACGTTGGCGACGGCGACCAGCAGAATAATGGCGAACACCGCGCCGATTTTCTGGCTGATGGAGCGCGGAAACGGCAGCCGGATGGGTCCGGCTGCGGCTGGCGTCGGAAGCAATTTATCTGGCATAAACGCGGCTTCTTCGTGGATGACTCTTCATCAAACCGTCGTAACGCGAATACTGCATCGAGATGCAGCACATGATTCTTATGGCTCTGCCTTTGCGACCAGCTCGATCGCTCGTCAGCGTCTTTCTCTGGTATCGCCTGCCAAGGGATCGCCGAGGCTATGCTGGTTGCTATCTATTGATCAAATAGATAACGGGCACGCTATATGGAGTCTAGCCATGCAGCAATAAAGGGAGACATGATTTACATCAAGAAATTGCAAAAGACGCTCTTCGGGTGGCGTCTGCGCCATGCTACGTGGACTCCGCCGTTCCAGTGCGTTCATAGATGAAGGTACATCGGGCTGCGCCACGTGCAATGGTGTTCGGGACCTCTGTCCCACGGTGGAACCGCATTTCCCCGGAATACGCATTGAAGACCACCTCATCCGAGCGGCAAAACGCCTCGGTCAGTCGGCCGTTTCCCATGTCGCAAAACGCCTCGAAGAAACGGCAGCGCGTGATATGCAGGGACACGCGTTCCTGCGCATGCAAGATGCCATCATTTTCATTATGTCGAATAAAGCCTTCTGCCATCTGCGCTTCATGTTCGCGGTGGAACCAATCCCATGCGCGCGGCATTCCTGCGGGACGCAGGTAAGCATTGCGCTGCACCGCGCAGCCCAACGCGAAAAGGAAATCATGCGCAGTTCGGAACGCCACCTCTTCCCCGAACTGTTCCTTCAGTAGCTTGTACAGCACGCCGACGAGCAGGAAAGTCTGCTTCACTTCCTTGACACCGGCGTCGTCGCCAGGTCGGGAGAACGTTCGCCGGCACACAGGCGCGGCCAACAGCATGTGGAAAATGAACGGCACGCGTCGCCATCCAAGCAAGGGCTTGAGGAAACGATCAAGAAGCGCTGGCACGACCTGGAGCAGTATCCGGCGTCGGCGCTTTCTCTCGATACGCGGATCGAGCCGTCTTGAGGAAGCTGTGTTAAGCATGAAGGCCGCCGTTTTTTTCAATCCCTTGGCGTGTACGTGGCTGCCAATCACCGTTGATCGCTGTGCGTCATTTCAGTTTCCACTCGAAGGAGCGCGGTGCTGCTTCGCCGGGGCGGCTGATACGCAGTACGACAGTCGATGGGGCTGGCTGCAAGGCATTGAAACGCAGCACGCCTTTTCGATGGTGGCCGCTGGGTGGATCGCCCTGCCACGCTAGCGGCGCTACCTGCTTGCCGTCTGCAGCGACCAGCACTGCGTTTTTCAGCAGGTCGTCCTTGAGTTCCTGCGAATGCGTGTCGAACACCGCTTCAAATTCCCAGACAGGACCCTGCAATTTCAGCGGCGTCACCTTGACCGTAACGCCGGACTGATTACTGCTCTGAGCAGGGAGGGCTTGTGCAGCCGCAGTGCCGCTGCACACACCGAGCGGAATGAGTGCAACGAGCAGCAGGCAACCGCGAAGTGTCAGGCCAGACATTTTTCATGCTCCTTGGTGGCTTGTAAAACCTTGTTGCCGACGTACGCGACGCCGGCGAGATTGAACAGCAATCCAACCCAGAACAATTGCACCTGGAATTGCGCGGCAAAGGCAACCAATCCCGTCGCGCCGAGTACCGGCGCGATATTGGCCAGGTAATGCGCACAGCAAGAAATCATCGCCGCTGTCGACGTCGTCCCGGATGTTGCGACGATCGCACCGGATTTCTTTTCTGCGCCAACAATCGCGCGCAGGCGGGCAAATAGCCCCACTTGAATGCCGAAACCCATGGCAAGCGGCACAATGAAATACCAGAACTGCAGAAACTGTTCGACCGTGAATGCCCATCCCGACACCAGCGTGAGCACGCCGAAATACACGCCGAGCATCAGGAGACAGGCGAGCGCGCCGAACAGCGCTGGCCGCAGCTTCATGGTCCAGGCAGCGTCAGTCATTTTGATGTTCCCCGCAAGCGCAGCGCATTGGTAATGACCGACACTGAGCTCAGGCTCATCGCCAACGCCGCGATCATCGGCGACAGCAGTTGCCCGGTGAACGGATAGAGCACGCCTGCCGCCAGCGGAATGCCGAGTGCGTTGTACACAAAGGCAAAGCCGAGGTTCTGACGCATGTTGCGCACGGTCTCGACCGACAGGTTGCGCGCCCGCGCAATGGCGCGCAGGTCGCCCTTGACCAGCGTTACATGCGCGCTGTTGATGGCGACGTCAGTGCCGGTGCCCATCGCCACGCCGACATTCGACTTCGCCAGCGCCGGTGCGTCGTTGATGCCGTCACCCGCCATGGCGACCACCTTGCCTTGCTCTTGCAGATGCGTCACCAGTTGCAGCTTGTCCTGCGGCTTGACCTCGCCATAGACTTCGCTGATGCCTAGTTTTGCAGCAACGGACTTCGCAGTCGTGACGCCATCTCCGGTCGCCATTATCACTGTCAGGCCGGCGTCCGTAAGCGTTTGCAGCGCTTCGGCAGTGGTGCTCTTGACCGGGTCCGATACCGCCAGCAGGCCGACCAGCACGCCGTCAGCGGCAAGGTACATCACGCTGGCGCCTTCGTTGCGCAAGTCTTCCGCCTGCGTCACCAGGCCATGCCAATCCACTTTCTGTTGGTCCATCAGCGCCGTGTTGCCGAGTGCAATGCGCCGTCCTGCCACAACGCCACGCACGCCGATGCCGCTCGATGATTCAAAGCTTTCCGGCTTGTCCAGCGCCAGTCCTTGTTTGCGCGCTTCGGCGACGATGGCATGCGCGAGCGGATGCTCGCTGCCCTGGTCGATGCTGGCGGCGATCTGCAGCACATCCTGGGCATTGAACCCGGCTGCCGGAACGACGCGATCAAATGCTGGCTTTCCTTCCGTCAGGGTGCCGGTCTTGTCAACGATCAGGGTATCGACCTTGCGCATGCCTTCAATGGCTGCCGCGTCACGGAACAGGATGCCTTGCGTCGCCGCGCGTCCGGTTGCGGCCATGATCGACATCGGTGTTGCCAGGCCGAGCGCGCAGGGGCAGGCGATGATCAGCACCGCCACTGCGTTGACGAAGCCGTAGACCCAGCTCGGTTCGGGCCCGAACAGGCCCCAAACCAACAAAGTGAGCAGCGCAATGCCGAACACGGCGACCACGAAATAGCCAGCCACGACATCGGCGAGGCGCTGCATCGGTGCGCGCGAGCGTTGCGCATTGGCGACCATTTGCACGATCTGGGAGAGCACCGTCTGCGACCCGACCTTCTCGGCGCGCATTACCAGGCTGCCGCTGGCATTGATGGTGGCGCCGATCAGCTTGTCGCCGGGCCGCTTGGTAACCGGCACCGGCTCCCCGGTCAGCATCGATTCATCCAGCGCGCTTTCGCCCTCCAGCACGACGCCATCGACCGGCACTTTTTCGCCGGGGCGCACGCGCAGCATGTCGCCGAGATGCACGTGCGTGAGCGGCACATCTTCTTCGCTACCGTCGCTATTGATGCGGCGCGCGGTCTTGGGCGCCAATCCGAGCAGCGACTTGATCGCGGCGCTGGTTTGCGAGCGTGCCTTCAGTTCCAGTATCTGTCCCAGCAAGGTCAGCGAAATGATCACCGCCGCGGCTTCGTAGTAGACACCGATACGTCCATGCGCGACAAAGGTGGACGGAAAAAACTGCGGCGCCACCGTGGCCAGCACGCTGTAACCGTAAGCAGCGGCCACGCCGGTGCCGATCAGCGTCCACATATTGGGACTGCGGTTCTTGATGGATTGCACGCCACGAACGAAGAATGGCCAGCCCGACCATAGCACCACGGGCGTACTGATTGCCAGTTCGACCCAGCTCTGCGCCGGGATGCCGCCTTCGATGATTTGATGGCCGAACATTGCCATGACAGCGACGAGCACGGTCAGCGGCAAGGTCCACCAGAAACGACGCCGAAAATCGACCAGCTCCGGATTTTCTTCCTCTTCCAGCGACGGCATCACCGGTTCTAGCGTCATCCCGCATTTCGGGCAATTGCCCGGTGTCGGTTGGCGGATCTCCGGATGCATCGGGCAGGTGTAAATCGTTCCTTCCGGCATGAGCGGCGCCGGTTCAGCGGCGGCCGGTTTTACATAGGAAGCTGGCGCCGCCCGAAACTTGTCCATGCACTTGGCGCTGCAGAAATGATAGGCAGTGCCCTCGTAGTCGATGGTCTTTTCCGGATTGGGCGCGACTTTCATTCCGCATACCGGATCGGTATACGGTTTGTCAGTGCCCGTTGCAAGGACGGCGGTGTCACCGCCATACGGATGCTCATGGTGATCGTGATGGTGGTGCGTCCTGTCATCCATGATTTTTTCCATGATCAATTTCTCCTTGCTCTCCTTGCCTCACTGAGGCCCGGCCGCGACATTGTTGCTGCGGAATGCAGGTATAAACGCCGGCGTGCGTCGCCGATACTGTTCGTACTGCGGCCCGAATGCGGCAAGCATGTCGCGCTCCTCGGATGTTGCCAGCCGCGCATAGACAGCGACCAGCACAGGAAACATCGCCAGCGTGACAATGGTCGGCCACTGCAGCAGGAAGCCGAACATGATGAGCACGAAGGCGACATACTGCGGATGCCGGATGCGGGCATACACGCCGGTGACGGCGAGGCGCTGATGCGTCTGCGCGTCGTACAGCATGCGCCACGCAGACGACAGCATGATGAAGCCGCCGAAGATGAAGATGTTGCTTAATATATGGAAAGGCCCGAAGTGCGGATTGGTCTTCCATCCGAACATCATCTCGAGCAGATGTCCTGCATCATGCGAAAGGAAATCGACGCCGGGAAATTGCCTGGACAGCCATGGCAGCAATAAATAAATAGTCAGCGGAAACCCGTACATCTCGGTAAACAGTGCGACGATGAATGCCGAGAAGGCGCCGAACGAACGCCAGTCGCGCGAACTCTTGGGCTTGGTAAAGCTGAACGCAAAGATAATGAAGACCAGCGAGTTCAGAATAACCAGGGACCACAGACCATAGGCAGGCGTCGTGTTCATGATTCCTCTCCCTCCGGCTTGCGTGCATGGCTGTGCTCATCGTCACGCGCTTGCGCCCGACTGCCGTGGTGTCTGTGGCCGCCGTGACCATGGTGAAACAGATGCATCAAGGGACAGGCCAGAACAAGGAGATAAGGCAACGCGCCCAGCAAATGCGCGCGATGTTCGCTCCACAGGAAGAATGCCGCAACAGCAAGGAATCCGATCAGCACCCATCTTCCCCATTGTGCTTGCGGCGCATGGTCGCTTCGATCATGGTGGTCCATACCAACCTCCGTGTTCACGTAAGCAATGCCCTGCGATGACAGCTTGTTGCTACTATTCCAAGCTGTGTTGGTTCATAGTAGGGAGCCGAATGACAAAACAAAATGACCCAGGTCAAACATCTCGGAATCAGGCGCCGTCGCACACGCCAGTGGCGCTGATGTGCATGCAAGCATGCCGACGCCGATTGCTACGGCATCATCTTGCAGCTCAACACCGGGTACCCTGCCGCGGTGACGGCATTGGCCACCGCGCTGCCATCCGCACCAGTACTTACCTGCACCGTCTTGCTGGCAAGGTTGATGTCGATCGATGCCTCGCTGTCGACGGACTGTATGGCCTTCTTGACGCGGCCGGCGCACCCTCCGCAACGCATCTTTTCCACCAGAAGTTCGACCATGGTGTTTCTCCTTTAGTGTCGGTAATGTCACTGTAGACCTTGCCCCGATGGGAAGGTCAAGGGCCTTTGTCATCGTGGCGGGAAGAAAATTTGAACCGCAATGGGGAGAGGGAGATAATCGCGCTTATCTCGATAATTGCGATAAGCGCAGAATTATTGTTGCCGCATCGCGATAGAACGCGCATTGCCGGAGGCAATCATGCATACCCTTCCTGCCATGCCGAGTCTTACACGGCATTATCAAACCACTGCCTTGGTGCCCGCCCCGGTTGAGCAGGTCTTCGCCTATGCCGACGACCAGACGCAGCTTTCTTCGCACATGAGCGAGTCATCCACCATGATGGGTGGCGGCAGCATGCATATTGAATTCGACGAGGGTCACGGACAGCGCGTCGGTTCACATATCCGCTTGTCCGGACGGGCATTCGGCATTGCGCTTTCGGTCGAGGAAATCGTGACGGAACGCGATGCGCCGCAACGCAAGGCATGGGTGACCGTTGGCCAGCCAACGCTGCTGGTGATTGGACCCTACCGGATGGGTTTTGAGACGAGGCCCGAAGGCGAACGGACGCGGTTGTGCGTCTTCATTGATTACGCGTTACCGCAGGGACGGGCAGCGCGCTGGCTGGGCCATCTGCTTGCAGACTATTACGCCAAATGGTGCACGCGTCAGATGGCAACCGATGTCGCGTCCCATTTCCGTTCTCATGCGCACAAAACATCCGTTTCCTGATGCGTACGCCGGAGCGGCAATCAATGAATGTGGCTGGTTGACCGCGCCGCTGGTGTTGACTTAGCGCGCCGCTTAACGACGCCCAAGGCGCCCGTTGCATTGACCGTGTTCACGCAGGGCCTGTTTGATCTGATCGAGCGCGGCCACCCAGTTGCCCGCCTCCGGTTGTCGAAACAATCGGACGCTCGGATACCACGGCGTCGTGGCCTGTTCGAGGCCCCAGCGCCAGTCGGGCGACAGGCTGACCAGAATCCAGGTAGGAATGCCGAGTGTGGCACTGAGATGGGCCACACTGGTATCGACCGTGATGACCAGATCGAGTTGCTGCACCAAGTTTGCCGTATCCCGGAAGTCATGAATGAAAGGTGCGAGCGATACCGCATTGGCGATCGGCGCTTCGTCAATCTGCAGACTGAAGAACGACACATGCTCGATGTCGTTCAATCCTTGCCAGAACAGCGCCTGCGGGATCGACCGTTCGGCATCGCGTTCATGCGCGCGACTACCCTGCCAGCACACACCGACCTTGAGGCCGGGCGCGTCGGCAATTGCCGGCAAGGGCTGGATCGGCACATGCAGCGCCAGCGGCTCTGGCACGCGCCGTTCACCGAGGACCTGCGGCAAGCTCATCAGTGCAATGTAGGCGTCGAAGTCTTCCGGCAGCGGCCTGCCATCGTCGGGCACCACCACGTCGATGCCGTCGACGCCGTCAAACAACGGCGCAAGCGGCGCATGGCAGACCACCATGGTGCGGGCGCCGAGTTGTTTGCATGCGGGCGCGTAGCGCAAGAACTGGATCATGTCGCCCATGCCCTGTTCCGGATAGATCAGCAAGGTCTTGCCGTTGAGCGCGGCGCCATCCCATTTCTGTTTACCGACGAGCAGATCATGCGGCACCACACCCGGCAGGTCGAGGCGCGCTTCGTGGTCAAGGAAGCCTTCGCTGTTCCGTCCCAGAGTCAGGTAGGTCATTGCGCGATAGTAGCGGGCAATGCTGAGCGATGGTTGCTGCGCCAGCAGATCGCTCCAGATCTTGATCGCCTTCTCATACTGCCCGCAGCGCGCCAGCGCGACACCCTTGTTGAGCAGCGGCTCAAGCGCACGCGGGGCGAGTTTGGCAGTCAGCTCAAATGCATTGATCGCATGCGCATAACGCGCCATGGCATTGAGCGTTATGCCACGACCGAAATGGATTTCCGGATCTTTCGGCGCGATGCGCGCGCCAAGATCGTAGCAGGCTAGCGCGTCGGCCAGACGCCCGGCCGAACGCAAGAGATTCCCAAGGTGGTAAAACGCCGGCAGGTAGCCTGTATCGGTCTTGATTGCTTTCCGATACAGGCCTTCGGCATCGGCGAGGTTGCCGCCGGCGCCAGCCGCGTTGGCCTGCTGCGTCAGCAGCTCGGCAGATTTGCGTTTGCCGCCCTGGGGCTTGTTGAACACCTCAGCCGCAGGCGCCGATCGCGCCGCATGCAGTGCAGAACTCGCAGCCATCCTTCTTGATCACCGTGCTGTTGCCGCATTCGCGGCATAGCTTGCCGTGCATGGTCGGCGCTGCTTTCGCGGGATGCGTCGGCTCGTCGGTCACCACGCCCATCGACTTCACCGGAAGGCCTTGCTCGGTGAGGATGCCGAGCATCGCGTAGCGATGGATCACGAGCTGCGCAATGTAGGCGACAGTCGATGGATAGCTGGTCTGCTTTTCGCTGCCCGGCACGCGTGCGAAGAAATCGCCGCGTGGTTCCGCGTAGTTGAGCAGCTTGCGCAGTTTCATGCCGATCCAGGCCGGGTCGACCACGCGCATGTCATGGCTGAGCAGTTTGCACAGGCCGTCGAGCGTATGCGGATGACCGCCGGTAAGCCACATGCTGTACGGACGGCGAGTGCCGTCGGGCATCTGCAGTTCCTTCAGCATCAGCACGAAATCATCTTCGGTGGATGGGTTGCGCACGTCGGCCACCCAGGCCAGCGTGCCATCGGTGCCGGTCTTCGGTTCATGTGGTGCGAACAGGGCGTCAAGCACCGGTGTCGGGTCATTCTCCTGCTTGTTCAGCGCACCCAATTGGTTGTAGCGGAATTCGACGAGCTTGGCGAAGGCGGCGGTCGCGCTCGGCACTTGCACGATCTGACCGTTGGGCGGCATCGGCATCTCGAACGGATCGCCGTAGGCGTTTGCCAGCAGCGCGAGGCGGCGGCGCAGCCAGCCGCGGTCGTTGGCGCGCATGTCGGTCGACAGCGTCTTGGCGATGGCATCGAGGCCGCGCGGCGGCTGGCCGCCAAGCACCCAGACTTCGAACGGGAGACCGGCGTGGTCGCTAACGGCGACGGCAAATTCGCCTTGCGGGCTGTCGATGATTTCGCTGATCCATGCCGATGCACCGGCGGGCAGGCCGGGACGCGACGGCCAGCGTAGCGAGGCGAGCACCGGGGTCATGGCCAGTTCTTTCAGCACCAGTCGTTTGTCCTGCTCGGACAGCGTCATCGGTTGCGGATTGGTGGCGGCGGTCGGCACTGACAGCACTGCACCCAGCACGCCGTTGGGACGGTAGGTGGTGATGCCCTTCAGACCCTGACGCCAGGCTTCCATGTACAGGTCCTTGAACTCTTCGTACGGATAGTCTTCCGGCACGTTGACGGTCTTGGAAATGGCGGCGTCGATATAGGGCGCAACCGCAGCGACCATCAACATGTGGTCGCTGGCGCTGATGTCGAGCGCGGACACGAAGGCTTCCGGCAAATTCTTGATGTCATGGCCGAGCGCGCGGTAGACGCGGTACGCATGGTCTTCGACGGTGTAGTCCTTCTTGCTGCCGTCCGGCATGCGCTTGGTGCGGTTGTAGAACCAGGAGAAGGCCGGTTCGATGCCGTTCGAGGCATTGTCGGCAAATGCGAGCGAGATCGTGCCGGTCGGCGCGATCGATGTCAGGTGAGAATTGCGGATGCCGTGCTTGCGGATCTTTGCCTTGAGCTCATCCGGAAGGCGCGAAGCGAAACCAGCGACAAGATATTTGTCGGCATCGAACAGCGGAAACGCGCCGCGTTCCTGCGCCAGTTCGACCGAGCTCTCATAGGCGGCGTCGCGCATCACGCGCGAGATGTCGGCGGCGAGTTCGCGACCGAGTGCCGTGTCGTAGCGCACGCCGAGCATGATCAACGCATCGCCCAGGCCAGTGAAGCCAAGACCGAGGCGACGCTTGGCGTCGGCTTCGCGCGCCTGCTCCGGCAGCGGCCACTTGGTGGCGATGAGCACGTTGTCGAGCATGCGCACGCCGAGCTTGGTGACCTTGGCCAGCAGGTCGAAATCGAACTTCGCTTCCTCGGTGAACGGATTCTGCACGTAAGCGTTCATGTTCAGGCTGCCGAGGCAGCAGCAGCCGTAGTCCGGCAGCGGCTGTTCGCCGCAGGGATTGGTCGCTTCAATGTACTCGCAATAGGCGAGATTGTTTTCGCGGTTGATGCGGTCGAGATAGAGCACGCCCGGCTCGGCCGCGTTGTAGGTGCTCTGCATGATCAGGTCCCAGATCTCGCGTGCCTTGACCTTGCGGTACACCCACTTGCCATCGTCGCGCAGGAACGCGCCCTTGCTCTTGAGGTCGGCATTCGGTTCGGTCTTGTGCGCGAGTTCGAAATCGGCATCGGTTTCGACCGCGCTCATGAAGGCGTCAGTCACGCCGACCGAGACGTTGAAGTTGTTGAGCTGTCCCTTTTCCTGCTTGACCGTGATGAAGTCGAAGATGTCCGGATGATCGACATTGAGCACCGCCATCTGCGCGCCACGCCGCGCGCCCGCGGACTCGACGGTTTCGCAGGAGCGGTCGAATACTTTCATGTACGAGATCGGGCCGGATGCGCTGCTGCCGGTGCCTTTCACCATTGCGCCGCGCGGACGGATGGCGGAGAAGTTGTAGCCGACGCCGCCACCGCGACGCATCGTCTCTGCCGCCTGCGCCAGCGCCGTGTAGATGCCCGGCTTGCCGGCGACATCTTCAGTGATGGAGTCGCCGACCGGCTGCACGAAGCAGTTGATCAGCGTGGTCTGCAGGCCGGTGCCGGCGGCGCTGGAAACGCGGCCTGCCGGAATGAAGCCGTTCTGCATCGCCCACAGGAAGTCTTCTGCATATTTCTTGCGCAGCTTCGGCTGCTCGATTTCGGCCAGCGCTTTCGATACGCGCGTGAGCACTTGGTCGATACTGGTTTCGTCGCCTTTTGCGTATTTCTCGATCAACACTTCGGTGGAGATATCTTGTGGCTCCGCGAGTGCGATGACGGCGCTTTCCAGTTTATGCATGAATGACTCCTTGAGGCCGGCTTGCGTATGCCGGCAGATCTGATGACGGGATGGTTGTGATGTATTCGGGCCTTGCTGCGCCGGTGACGGAATGTTTTTTCATGTCAGCGGACGATTGGGGGTGCTGCGCGATCCAAGACCATAATAAAACTCGAAAGCAAACCTGCGTTCATGGGTGTCTCGTTGGTCTTGGTTGGAATACGCGCGAGGCTGGCCGTTTCAATCGGCTCGCAAGCGTACTGCATGCGGGCGATTTTCTGCAAGGTGGACGTGAGATTCACTGTGTCTTGCAGGCATTGTGTGGCGGCTAACCGTCGGCCATTCTAGCGAGGCGCAAAAGCACCTCACCTTGATTCAGATCAAGTATTTTCGGGTCAACGGAATGTGCCTTGATCTGTCGGTAAAAGCCGCGAAATCCGGGCTACGCAGACGGCGATTGTTTGCGCGTTTGCGACAGAATGTCCGCGCAATCCAGCGTGACGGGATGGCTGCCTATTCCTTCTTCCAGCGATTGTGGCCGACATATTCTTCCCAGCTCAGCAATCCGTCCTTGTCCTTATCGTACTTGGCGAAATTGTCAGCGATGTAGGGAAAAACCTTCACTTCCTCGGGTGAGAGCTTGCCGTCCTTGTTGGTGTCGGCGGCATCGAACTTTTCCTGCGCCTGCTTGGCCGCCATGCGCGCCATGTCGCCTTTGCGGCCTTCCTGGTCGAGCTTGGGAACGACGGTCTGCGCTTGCGCCCAGCCGCATGCAGCGAGCAGTACAAAGAAAAGGAATGAGGCTTTCATGATGCGCTCCTGCTGTTGGGTGAATTGCGCATCATCGTACGCGCACGTGCCGCTTTGCTCCAGCACCAAAATCAAACGGGCAGAAAAAAGCCCGCTAACCTTGCGGTAGCGGGCGAAATCCAATTCTAGGAGAGAGTTGGAGGAGACAGGCGAACTATAGTCCCGCTCTTTTCCAGTGTCTGCTTTATTGTGGTGATGAACGTTATACGAGTCGCTTATATCTTTGGTAAAACAAGGCACTAGCGCGCAGCGCCGTACGACATGTGACGTACAAGGCCAAGAATTGGCCTGCAATGGCAAGACGCCGCAAAGCGCGCGGCGCGCCAATTTAATCGCCCAAAAGAAAAGCCCGCCAGGCTTGTGGCCGGCGGGCTGGTGTCTCCTGTCCATCCTGCATGTGGATTTTTTTAGTGAGCGAATATTACACTGAACTGATGAAAATTGGGATAAGTCCACCGTCCGCCGTTGTAAATTCGCCATCCATACGGGCATAAAAAAGCTCGCCGCAGCGAGCTTGGTGTCATACAGGAGTAGATTCCTGGATCCCTTACCTATCTGGCAAGTGGCCCCAGTTGTGTGAATCTGCTCTTGTATTCGTACTCGTGTGTGTTGAGTGCGTAAGTGAACTATAGACCTTGTGCTGACATTCCACAAGTAAACTTTCCACGAAAAACGACATTCTTTCAGGATGATAGGAAAGTATCTCAATGTCATTTATGAAGTTGCAAGCCGCCGGCGCGCACGCGCGAAAACCGGGGCGCGCATTTACCAGCATCGTCTGCGCATCCATGTTCCAATAGCGGTGTCCCTTCAGGAGTGAGCATGCCCCTCATCATCCAGCACCGACGCGTCAATATCGTCACCGTATATCGCAATGAGTCGATTCCCGAACACTGCCGACCGGGCGACATCGCGCTCAAGCAGGAGGAGGACGGCTGGTGGGTACACTTCATTGGCGAGAATGGCGAGATCGACAGCTACGATGCGCCCTTCGAAAACTATGACAAGGCGATGTGGACCGCAAAGGCGGCGGCAGAGTTTTCCACGGAATAAACTGGCTGGTCATGGCGCACGTTCAGCAACGGACTTGACCTGGAACAGAAAATCCGCAAATTCAAAACACGCGCCTGCCAGGTCGGCATTCCGTCACAGATAATTTCAATGCAATGGTCTCCATGCAGCCTGGCGCCAACATACCGCGGCGGCCCGTAACAAAATAACTCTCCATGTCCCGCTCGACCTTTCGCTTCTTCCTGTCCCTGTCGGCCGCCTTGCTCCTGGCCGCGCTGGCCCTGTCTGCGCACGCATCGCCTGAACTATTGCTTGAGGCAGACATTTCCCCGAGCGAAGTGCGGGTGCAGGAACAGGCGGTGTACCGGCTGCGCTCGCTGCATATGGCCAAGGCCGGCGAGGTAACGATCCACCCACCGTCCGCCCGGCTGGCTGACCTGCGAGAAATCGGCGAGGAACGGGTTTATGAGACATGGCGCGGCAATCGGCGCTATCACGTGCATGAACGCAGTTACGCGGTATTTCCCCTTGCCGGCGGCACGCTCGTTCTGTCAGGTGCCGCTGTCACGGTGGGTGCAACAAAAGCGCCCGCTGCACGGCCGGTGCGGCGACTGGAGGCGCCCGTGCGCCACCTGACCGTATTGCCGATCCCGACCGTGGCCGACGGCGCCCCATGGCTACCGGCCAGTGCGCTGACCTTATCGGAGACATGGTCGCCGGCAGACGGCAAGTCACAACGTCGCACCATCCGCATCGAAGCGCTTGGCATCGACGCCGCACATCTGCCGGCGCTGCAAATGAACGGTGAAGGCATCACGGTACAAGCGGAAGCGGCGCGTGTGGAAAACCGCTTTTCTGGCGAAACCAACGTCGGCATACGCGAGCAAAGCTTTCTCATCACACCGACACACAACGGCCTGGTGGTCGTGCCCGAACTCTTGCTGCACTGGTGGAATGTCCGCGCCGACCTGCCATCGCTCGCCATGCTGCCGGCGCGCACCTTGCATACCGCCGCGCCCCTCGATCCTGCCGATGATGACGGTGCCACAGATGAAGCCACGACCCCGATCGCCCTCGTGGTCCTCATGCTGTGCGCACTGTTCCTGTTCGCCGGGCAGCAAAGAAAACGCCTGCACATCGCCATCAAGAAACTGCGCACGCGCGGCACGGTGGCGGATACAGCGGTACTATGACGGCTGCCTGCCGATAAACAAGGAACACCGCAATGAACGCCCTCAAGGCACTGAAACGCATTCTGCTCTGCGCCGCGCTGCCGCTGACACTGATGTCCTGCGCGCACATCGGCAATCCCCACGCGAACCATCCGCTGATAGGCTCGGTATGGGATGTCGCGGCGCAGCGTTTCGTCGATCCGAAAGAGGTGATCCAGCGCGCGACCGCAGCGCAATTCGTGCTGATCGGTGAAATTCATGACAACGCCGAGCACCATCGGATTCAGGCGCGCATTCTCGGTGAGATCGTGCGCAGCGGCCGCCAGCCGGCGCTCGTGATGGAGCAATACGACACCGATCAGCAAGAAAAGCTCAACGCGCTCGTGCGCGGCGAACCCGGCGCAAAAATGTCGGGACTTTCGGCATTGATGCGCAAGACCTGGGACTGGAAATACTACGAGCCGATGGTGTCATATAGCGTGCAGCAAAAGCTGCCACTCATCGCCGCCAACTTGTCGCGTGAATCCTTGCGTGCGGTGGCCCGTAATGGTTACGAAGCGCTCGGCAGCGGAGAAGCAGACCGGCTGGCACTGGAGGCGGTATGGTCGCCGGAAAAGCAGGACCAGCTTGTGCACGAAGTCACGCTCGGCCATTGCGGAAAAGTGCCGGATCACATGCTGCAGGCAATCGCAAAATCGCAGCGCGCGCGCGACGCGGTGATGGCGGACATGATGTTGATGTCGAAGAAGAACGGCAGCGTCGCGATCTTCGGTCGCGGCCATGTGCGACGCGACATGGGCGTGCCGCTCTATCTGACTGCACGCGCACCGGACGCTACGGCGCTGTCGATCGGCTTGATGGAAGTCCAACCACCGACCGATCCGGCCGCCTATGCCTACGGGCCGCTCGGCGCGCAGCACGACTACCTCTGGTTCACCGGACGACCGCCGCGCAAGAGCGATCCCTGCGACAGCATACCGGCGCAACCGAAAGCGAATAGCTGAATCATTTTCGCCACGATACTAGCGCCACACCGGTACAGGTAATCACGATGCCAGTGATACTGAGCACACTAGGCACCACGTCGAACATCGCCCATTCCAGCAGCACCGCGACGATCGGCGTCAGGAACAGCAAGCTGGTGACCTTGGCCGCATGACCGCGGCGCATCAACGTATGCAAGGCATTCACTGCAAGGATGGATGCGAGCACGACAAGAAACGCAATCGACACCAGCATCTGCCAGCTCCAGCGCACCGCGAATCCTTCCACGCGCCACGCCAGCGGTGCCAATACCAGCAGCGACAGCATGAACTGGATGAAGGCCGCACTGCGCAGGTCTGCCGCCTTGCAAAAACTGCGCTGATAGAGCGTACCGATGGTGATCGCCGCCAGCGACACCGCCACCGCAAGAAGACTTGCTGCGGTGACCGCCTTCACATCGATCTTGTGCCATACCACCAGCAGCACGCCGGCCAGCCCGAGCGCCACGCCCAGCCATTGCGGCATGCCAAGCCGTTCGTCCAGCATGCGATGCGCATACACCGCGGTAAACAACGGCTGCGTCGCCAATAAGAGCGCCGTAATGCCGGCCGACATGCCGAGATACTGCGCATAATGACTGCCGCTGAGGTTGACCGCATGCATCAGCAGCCCGGCCACGCAGATATGGAAGAATTCGCGCCGATTGGTCGGCCACGCCGGACGCGACAGCAGCAGCCAAGGAATCAGGCAAAGCACGCCGAAGCTGTAGCGCAGGGTGAGGAAGGTGAAGGGTGGCGCATAGTGCATCCCGGTCTTGCTGGCGAGGTAGCCGGACCCCCACACCAGGACAAAATACCAGGCAAGCGCCGTGTCGTAACGGCCTTCGGCTTGCGGCATGGCGGAGCGAAAAGAGATCATCGGCACGGACAGGGTTTGGGTGCCAAAAGTGTACGCGGATTCGTGCTCTTTCGGTCTGCGTACGAATACCCATTGATGCAGCGGCAGCGAAATCCACGCCAAACTGCAATAATCGTCGCCTTGCCTTCACAGGAAAATCGCACCATGCCTGAAACGCAGTTCGCAGACATTTCATGGAAAGGCCGGCCTATTTCACTGGAGTATCAATGGGTCGGCGCCGCACACGCCTCCTCGTCGGTGGTGGTTTTCTTGCATGAAGGACTGGGTTCGATCAGCATGTGGCGCGATTTCCCGGAACGCTTTTGCACCGAGAATGGATTGCGCGGCCTGGTGTTTTCGCGCTATGGCTACGGACAGTCGACGCCACGTCCGCCCGAGGAAGCGTTACCGGTGAACTATCTGCACGCCCAGGCCTACGAAGCACTGCCAGCCATCCTGTCCACGTTGAACGTGCAGCGGCCGTGGCTGTTCGGGCATAGCGATGGCGGCTCGATCGCATTGCTTTATGCCGCACGCTTTCCGGAGCAGGTTGGCGGCATCGTGGTGATGGCGCCACACATCTTCGTCGAGGACATCACCATCGACGGCATTCGCAAGGCGCGCGATGCTTATGCAAGCACCGACCTGCACGCGCGTTTGGCGCGCCATCACATCAATGCGGAATCGGTATTCCGTGGCTGGAATGATGCGTGGTTGAATCCTGCATTTCGCGCCTGGAATATCGAAGACGAACTTCCCAACATTCACTGCCCGGTACTGGCAATCCAGGGTGAGGGCGATGAATACGGAACGCTGGAACAGATCCATGGTATCGCCCGGCTTGCACCTCGCGCGCAGGCCTTGGCATTGCCGGCCTGCGGCCATTCCCCGCATCGCGATCAAGCCGAGGCGGTGAGCCGTGCAGCGGGCCGCTTCATTCGGGAAGCCTGACGCTTACTTGCCTTGCAGGTAGACGTTATCGTCGAAGGTCAGCACCCACGCCGGCCGGTAGACCGTGAAGATAGTGAGCAGGAAACCGGTCAGGAAGGACTCGCCCCATGCGAGCAGCAGCATGTAGGCAATCGTGTCGACACCGATCGGTACGGTGGCAAGCAATGCCTGGTGCACGCCGAGGGACAGTAATCCCGCCGTCGCCAGCATGATAAGCGCGCCAAAAAAACCATTACCAAGCAGATAAACAAACATGTGATGCGGCAGGAAACGCGCGGTGGCGCGCATTACCGCCTCGCCGCAGTACGCCGGCAGGATCGCCATCAACAGTATATTGGCCCCAACGTTGCCCCAGTTGGCATCAAACGTAATGGTATAGGCCAGTACTGACAGAGCGGTTCCCGCCATCGCGAGTCGATGTCCGAACATCAATACGAAAATCGGCACACCCATCAGATGCAAAGCGACGCCGTTTTCCAGCGGAACACGGAAGCGCCACAGCAGCGGCAGCGCAATAATTGAAAAACACCATGCTGAAAATGCGCCCGGCGCATTCAGGCTGCGCCATGACGCAGTTCTGGCATTGTGCAGGATGATTGCCGCCGATACGACGCTTGCCGCGTACCCAATAGCCGGCGGCAGGTCCGAGAAAAAGATGCTCATGCATCATTATAGAGAACCGATCGCTGCCGGCCAGCCGTCTTTGTGCCCGGTCAATAAAAAAGCCCGCCGAAGCGGGCTCTTCGATTGCCGCCATGCGGCGAATCAACCTTCCTTCTTCAGGCACTCGCTCATGAATTTCTTGCGATCGTCACCCTTTTTACCCTTGGCATCGGCATTGCAGCTCTTCATCTTGTCCTGCTGCGCCTTTTGCGCTGCGCTGACCTTGGGTTTGGCACTCAGGCATTCCTTCATGAAAGCCTTGCGTTCATCGCCCTTCTTGTCGGCCGCTTCCTTGTTGCAAACACCCATTTTGTTCTGTTGCTCGGTAGCGGCAAATGCCGGATTGAACATGACCGGCAATGCCAGCAGGAATGCACATGCAATTTTTTTCATTGTCATCTCCTTTAAGAACGATACAGGGTGAAATAGATTGGAACTACCGTCTTCATTACAGCACATTTTCAGGCTGGATTGCGTAAATGTTGGCATCCTCCGGCCTTGTCTTCAGTCGAAATATTTGACCAGCTTGTCCAGTTCGCCCGCAGTCTTTTCCAGTTTTTGCGACGCAGCCCACGCCCCCTGCACTTCGCCGCGGTTCTCGACAATCAACATCGCAACCTGGTTCATTTGCGCCACCGTGTCGCTCATTGCAAACGCCTCGATCCGCATGGCTGCCGCCAGATCATGCGCGCGTTGCGCCAGGTCACGATCGTCATCATCCATCGGCCCTGCATCGGCCGCCGTTTCGTCCGCCATTTCAAGCAGGCTTGACGATTCATGCGCCAGCGGTGCGCATTCTGCGCCGATACCGGCATGCTCAGCCAGTGCCATCATCCGTTCCGCATCATCGGCCAACCGGTTAAGGCCATCGCACGCCAGCGTCGCTGCGTCGACTGTCTGGTACACGCGATCGTGCTGCTCTTCCGAATGCTGCGCGAGATTCATCATGGTCTGGTTGAGCGTCTGGCATTGCGCACGAATTGATCCGGAGGATTGCCGGATTTCGTCCATCATCACCTTCAGATGCAACTGCATCACCGTCACGCCAGTCATCACGCGCCCGGGTTCGCCATAACCGGAAGTATCGCTCTCGCCGGACAGGTTGCCTTCGGCGATGCGTTCCAGCGCCCCTACTGCCGACTGCAGCGGTAGCACGGTCGCGCGGAAGAAGTACACGCCGGCAAACAGCAAAGCCAGGCAGCCGAGCGAAATGCCGATCACTGCGACAATGCAAATCAGTTCATTGCGCTCGGCAACGCCGGCGAAATTGTTTTGTGCTTTGCTGGACAAGAAGCCGAGCAAGTCGACGGCACGCCTGTTCGCCTCGTCGTACAAGGGATTGACGCTGTCGCGCATCAGCGCATCGGCCCTGGCGTAATCGCCCTGCTCCAGCGCCGCTTTCGCCGGCAGCAAGCCTTGCTCGACGTAGCGTGTGCGCGCGATCCAGTAGTTGTCAGCCAGCGCGCGCTCAGCATCGTTGCGCGCGAGCTTGTTGTAATTCGCCCAGAGCGCGTCGATTTCGGTCTTGTTGCGCACCAGCAGCGCCAGATGTTCCGCTACCGGCGGCGCTGCTCCCCTCGCCTGGTCTGGGGCGCTGTCGCGCAAGGCGAGCGCAACCTGCGCGCGATTGTCGGCCATCAGGAAGTTGATGCGGCCGATCGATTGCACCGGCGCCATCTGCTCAAAGTACAGCCCGCGCATCGCGGTGCTCGACAAGGTCAGGCCGGTAATGCCGAGAATGCCACCGGCGATCATCATCAGGGTGACAAATATGATGCCGAGCGTGACGCCGTTCTTGACTGACAGAAAGCGTTTCCAGCCACTACCGCTCTGATGCGGCACGCGACCGCTGCGCGCGGCTTCCGCATACAAGACTTCGGCATTGGGAATTTCTTCCCTCGCAGGCTTGGTACGCACTGACATGTAGCCGATGGTTTCGCCATTCTTGCGCACTGGAACCACATGCGCGTCGACCCAGTAATGGTCGCCGCTCTTGCAGCGGTTCTTCACCAGACCGCGCCACGGCAAGCCTTGCTTCAGCGTGTCCCACATATCCTCGAACATGATCGGTGGCACGTCCGGATGGCGCACGATGTTGTGACTGCTGCCAACCAGCTCTTCGCGCGAGAAACCGCTCATCTCGACGAAGGCGTCGTTGGCAAATGTAATGATGCCTTTGGTGTCGGTGCGCGACACCAGCCGCACATTGTCGGGAACGAGTTTTTCCTGACCGGTGACCGGCAAATTTTTTTTCATGACACACCTCGCGCCAATTGAATTTTCATTATTTCGTCCATAGCCGTTTGATCGTCACCGCGGCAGAGCGGCATTCGGCAAACGGCACCATGCTGACAATTTCGTAGTTCGGATTCGCGGCCTCGCGCCGCAGCGGTTCCAGCAACGGCATGCCACGCTGGTCGTACACGGTGTACATCACCGCATCGGCAGGCTTGTGGGTGCAATGCTTGATGACCGCGATCTCGCCGCTCTTCAGCTTGACGATGGAGCCCGGCGGGAAAATGCCAATTTCCTTGATCATCGCCTGAATCAGATCCCCGTCCAGGCTCACATCCTTCTGCAAGTAGATATCGCGCAATGCATTCTGCGCGAAATGTTCCTTGGCGCGATAGGGGCGCGGCTTGGTCATTGCGCTGTAGGTGTCAGCGATCGCCAGCACGCGGCCGCCACGGCAGATACCATCGCCCTGGATGCGGCGAGGATAACCGCCGCCGTTCAGGCGTTCATGATGCTGTTCCACCGCGTCCAGCCAAATCTTGTCCTGCACGCCGCCGCGGCGCAGGATTTCCGCGCCCATCAGCGGATGTTCGAGCACCACGCGCTTGAGCGACTCGGGCATGGCGCCTTCACAGCGGTCGAGCTCGTCCTGAACGCTGAACATGCCGATGTCACGGGTCAGCGCCGCGCACACCAGCGGCAGGCGCTCCTCCGCCTCCATTCCGCCGCGACGAGCAATAAGTTCAGTAAGCACCGCGCCCATGACCTGATGCACGATGATGTAGGGATTGACGTAATCGAGATGCGGCGCCGCCAGCGAACTGGCGACATCGTCCTTGCACAGCATCTGGATTTTCGAGGCAAACTGCCTGGTCCGCGCCAACAGATCAATCTGCTCCGGCGTCTTTAGCGCAGTGGCAAAGCTGTGCTTGAGGTTGAGAATCAGGCTACCCATCTGGTCGAATACCGGCATTGCTTCGCCGGGCACGCGTTGCGGCGCCGCCGAACGCGGTGGCGCTGGCGGCCGGTCGGCCGCGGGTAGACCGGAAGTTCCCATCACCGCGCGCCGCTCGATGATGCGATCGACCTGTTCAGTCATGGTAATCACAATCCCTTTGCGCAGCAGCAACCGCCCCTCGGGGTCATACACCGAAAAGGAGATGGGTTCGCCGAGTTTGATGTCAGCGTGAGTGATCTGGCGCTTGGATGGGAACATGGATCATGGACCGCGCTTCAGCATGAAGCGGACGTTGATTCCATGATACGAGAGACGCAATTATTTACAGGCAACAATTTGAGCAAAATACTTGCTTTGGCTCATGTTTTTTTAAATTTTAAGTGCCGCGCGGATGAATTGCCAAAGCGATGCGGCACGGGCGGGATGCGATGCGCGGTGCTTGTGACATAGCGGCCACCGTATGTATTCGCACAAGGGCAAACTGCATGGAAGTGGATCGACTTGAAACCGCAAAGAAAATCGGCGCGTCAGCGGCAGGACAACTTTGCGGCGCGGCGCCATACCTTTTTCGCAATAACGGTCGCCCTCCTCGCCGACGGCTCTAAGGCATCCTGCCGGGATTCTCCAGCCTGCGCGGCCAGGCGGTCCCAACAGGTCTCCTCAAGCTGGTGTCCTTGTCTGCGTGCAGAGCTTGGCGTTCAATCATCGTCGTCATGATGATGATGGCGTCCATGCCACCCGTGACGCCGGTGCTCGCGATATCTCGGCGGTTCCTGCTCGACGTAATAAACACGTTGCTCGATTACGGGGACGGGCTGTGCAAGGTACTGCACGCGCTCACGGAACACGGGTGTCTGGACCTGCTCCATCACCGTCCGGCATCGCTGTACGGTCTGGTAGGCCGGCGCGGCGGACGACATGCGGTCGCCAACCACCGCGCCCGTCATTGCACCAACGGCGGTAGCGACTGTGCGTCCATTGCCCCGACCGACCTGGTTGCCGATGATGCCGCCGGCAAGCCCGCCAACAATGGCACCGCCATAGCCTTGACCTGACGCCTGGACAGGAACCTGCTCGTTCCAGCATTCCTGACGCGGCTGCGCGATAGTACGGTATTCCGTCGCCGTCGCCGTCGCTATCAGCGGCACGGCGAGGATGAAAAAAACAATGGATAGCTTGTTTGACATGATGAATTGCGTCCGCGATCGTTTAATGACTTACTGATTGCGCTTCGCGATCTCGTTGCCGATATAACCACCACCGACAGCGCCGGCAATGGTCGCCAGCGTGCGTCCCTTGCCGCCGCCAACCTGGCTTCCCAGCAAGCCGCCCACGACGGCGCCTACACCGATTCCGACCGGGCTATTTTGCGCAACAGGCGGTGGTGCGGGTTGCTGATAGACGGGAGCAGAAGCGACAGAGGGTGATGGAGGTGCCGTGTCTGCCTGCGCATACACTTGCGGCTGGCTGCGATGTGCCATGTGCTTGCGACGAACGGTGGGTGCCGGTGCGGTATGCGCGGCCGCCGCAGTGGCGGTTGCAGGCGCAGCATCCGACGCAGGCGCGGCAACAGGTGCGCCACTTGGAGCCACCGCGGCGACAGGCTGCGCGATGGTGCCATGGGAAGTCGGCAGGATGCCGGCGATCGCTGCGGCACCCAGCAGGCTGACCAGCATGACAGACGCCGCTGCGCCGGCGATCAAAGGGTGAATGTGGCGTGTTGCTGAAGTATTGATTGCGTCCATGTCGATTCTCTCTGTAATGCCCGATTGCACAGGCCGATACCGATCTAACGTTCGACACCTCTGCCAAGACTTTATGGCTTTGTTTCAATCGTAAGCAGACGTAACCGGAAGCGTGGCGCGACCTGGCAAGACACCAACCGCAGCGAGCGCGGCGTGCGTACAGGCTACCGACCTCGATCGGTGGACGTCCTGCCGTCTGGCGCGCTGATCATGTGAAACGTCGCTGCACCGGCTGCCGCGGCACATAGCGGGCCAGTAGTGTCGTCGAAAGGGAACCCGTTGCGCAGGGGATGAAAGCCGGCGTCATGTCGGGAACGACAGGAAGCATCTGTTACAGCAGGCAATATTGATGGGGGAATTTGGCGCGCCTGACACGATTCGAACGTGCGACCACTGCCTTCGGAGGGCAGTACTCTATCCAGCTGAGCTACAGGCGCGGTGAGGAATGCGGAAGAGGCATGAAGGATACCGGTTTTCCGGTTCGGCGTCCATGCGAAACGGCTGTTGCGAGGCGGCAGAGGCCTAAGTATTGCGTCCACGCGGGCTTGAAGCGACCGATCAAATCGGCACAGGTTGGCCGTATTCACTGAAATTCCACTTCCCCGGCGGACTCGTCTGCCAGCGTTTGCAGGCAAAAGCGTGCTTTCGAGGGCGCCGGGATTTCGTTCCAAAGCATGATTTTTCCGACTATAATCAAGGGTTTTGCGAGGTATTGCGCCGCTGCATCAGGAAGCCTCAGGCGTAAAACGACCTCCCCACCGGTTTTCAAAATGCACTGAGGGAATAATGAGCGACGCACACAACGAACACCAATCCGCAATCAGGACACCGAAACAGCTTATCGCAGCCGTGACTGCCGGTTTCCTGGTACCGATCATCTGTATCGTCCTGCTGGTTCAATACGTATCGAATGGCGAAAAGGTTGGCGCAGGTTCCGACGGCCAGACGCCGGAAGCGATCGCCGCACGCCTGAAGCCGGTAGCCGATCAAGGCTACACGCTGAAAGACGCAAGTGCGCCGAAGCAGCTGCAAGCCGGCGATGCCGTCTACAAAGCGGTCTGCGCCGCTTGCCACTCTACCGGCGCAGCCGGCGCACCGAAAGTCGGCGATGCCGGCGCATGGTCGGCCCGCCTCGCACAAGGTCAGAGCACGCTGGTCGGCAATGCCATCAAGGGTGTGCGCGCCATGCCGGCCAAAGGCGGCAACCCGGATCTAGATGATGTCGAAGTCGAACGCGCTGTGGTGTACATGGCTAACCAGTCGGGCGGCAAGCTGAAGGAGCCGGCGGCGAAAGCTGGTGCTGCACCGGCCGCTGCTGCAGCTTCCGCACCTGCACCTGCTGCTGACGCCGTAACCGCTTCCGCTACGGCGCCGGTCACATCCTCCCCGAGCGAGCAGACCAAGGCCGCAGCGGGAGCAGGCAAGGCCGACGGCAAGAAAGTCTATGAAGCTGCCTGCGCGGCATGCCACGGCGCCGGTATCGCAGGCGCACCAAAATTCGGCGACAAGGCCGCATGGGCGCCGCGCATCAAGCAGGGCCCGGCAATGCTGTACGAGCATGCGATCAAGGGCTTCCAGGGCAAGGCAGGCATGATGCCCGCCAAGGGCGGTTCTGCTGCATCGGATGATGAAGTCAAGGCCGCTGTCGACTACATGGCTTCCGCTGCCAAGTAAGCACACGGCGAGGCACGCTTCGCTGCGCAAAAAAGCCGACCTGAGGGTCGGCTTTTTTATTGCGTGCTCATCGGCAATTTATTGCCCTGAACTTCGATACACCGGCTGCTGGCCGTATTGAGGATTCGACTGCGGCATTGGCTGAGTCTGCGGCGCCTGCGCGTTGGCCTGCTGCTCGGCGACAAAGACTTCGACACGCCTATTGCGCGCGCGGTTGGCGTTGGTGTCGTTCGACGCCAGCGGCTCATGTGAACCGCGACCGTCGATATTGATACGATTCGAGGCAACACCGCGCGAAACCAGGTAGTCCCGTGTATGCGCGGCGCGATTCACTGAGAGCGGATTGTTTATCGCATCGCCACCAGTGCTGTCAGTGTGGCCCACGATATTGACGCGTGCATAGGGATTTTCCACCAGGCCGGCAGCGAATTTGTCGAGAATGGGACGGAAGTCCGGCTTAATGTCGGCGCGATTGGTGTCGAACGAAATGTCGGACGGAATGTCGAGTTTGAGTCGGTTGTCAGCGGTTTGCGTGACCTGCACGCCAGTACCCTGTGTGGCTTGCTCCATTTGCCGCTTCTGCTGTTCCATGCGGCTGGACCAGATGTTGCCGACGACTGCGCCAGCAGCACCGCCGAGTGCCGCACCGGTAGCAGTACGGCGTCCGCCGCCTGGCCCGGTCGCCGCACCAAGGATCGCGCCGATGCCAGCCCCGACGCCAGCGCCAGTGGCCGTACCGCGCTGGACTTCATTCATGTTGGCGCAACCGCCGAGTACGACGACGGCGGCAAGCGTGCTTGCAGTGATTTGTTTGCGCATCATGCATTTCCTCGCTTGTGTGAAAACAATGTTTTGACACAGCGTAGACATGCAAGTTCGACAAGTTACAAAAGCTTAAACTTGATCGATGGCCACATGGGCTCAGGGCGTGGTTACAGTGCTTTCTGGCGATTCCGAGACGTTTGCCAAGTTCTTCTTTTTCTGGCGCAACAGCAGCGCAACTAAGCCAGCAGCAGCGCTGGCATAGATAGCGCCCCGTGCGGCGGTCTTGACTAAGGATTTTCGTTTTGCCAGCGCTGAAATCCCACCCATGACGATAGGCAATACGGTTTGCAGGTTGAAGCCTGGAACGCCGCTGAAGTTGCGCTTCTTCAGGATAGAGAATGCCGTTAGCGCCACTTGGTGCAATGCTGCCTTGCCGAGCGAGTCCGGGCGCAGGCTGGCTTCGGTCGCCTGTTTGGCGAGAATCACTTCGGCACGATAGACGGCGCCTTGGGCGATCAGTTGTTTTTTGCGGTCAGCGCGATTCATCATGCGTGCTTTCACAGCAATGCGTCCTGGTCTTTACGCAGTTCCGCCATGGTCGCCGGCATCGACAGCTTGTCTTGCGCCAGCAGGCTGCGCGCAAACATCAGGATGCCGGCCGCCAGCAGCGTATAGATCATGGCGACCAGCAGCAGGATCGTCCAACCCATCGATTCCCAGGTCAGCACGACCAACAGTGCAGTCCAGCAGCCGAGCGCGAAGATTACCGCGACAACGCCAAGCGCGCCGATGAACAGCAGCCTGGCGAGGTTGTCGCGCACTTCGCCGAGTTCCAGCGCGGCGAGTTCGATACGGCTCACCAGCAGGCCGACCATGTTCCTGGCAAGTCCACCCAAGCCTGCAATGAGGCCCGGGCTTGCGCTGTAGGGCCCCGCTTGTTGACGATCCATGTACGGCTCGGCTTTACTTGCGTGAAACCAGCAGGCCGACGATCAAACCGACGCCGGCGGCGATGCCGACCGCCTTCCACGGATGCTCGTGCACGAATTCATCGGTGGTTTGCGCGGCGGCCTTGCCTTTTTCCAGCGCGACGGCTTGGATTTCCTGCGCCTTTTCCATGGCGCCGTCGAGCATCACCAAGCCCTTGGCACGCAGTTCATCGGCTTTTTCACCGGTGGCATGGCCGGCTTCGCGGAACAATTCTTGGGCGTCCTTTACCAGGGTTTTCATATCGTTCCTCACGGTTTTGATGTTGGTGGTCAGCATGGCGAAACTCCTACGATGAAATGAACATTGATGCGTCGCGATTGCCGTGCAAAACGTGCGCATGACACATTGGTGCGCGACAAAAATTCTTGCTCTATTTATCTCAGGTAATGTCCAAAATGTAAAGCCTTCACGATCAAGCGGCGGTGGCATTGCGCTGTCGGTTCTTTTCTTTTTGATGCATGTCAGGCTAAGGCGCCTCAGCTATATTTGCTTGCGTGTTGTTGTAGGCTAACGCGAATGCCGGGCGCGCGCTCGGCCCGATGCGCTCCCATCCGGCGCAAAAGCGGGGATGGTGATGCGCGCATCACTTCCTCAATTGGAAAGGGTGCGGTCACAAATCGATGCCGCCAATAGGGACGGCGGCGGCCTTGTCGCTGGATGCGGTCAGCGTTCTCATGACAGCGCGCTCATGAAGAGTATCTGGATGTTGCGCAGCATGTTGAGCGTTTGTCGCCGGCTCAGGATTGTGGCCTGGCTTCCATGTATTGTTCCACCAGGCTGACGATGGCTTTCGATTGGTAGGCACCGGCAAGCTGCTGCAAGCGCTCGGCAAACGGGCGATAGGACGCATCTGTCTGAACCAGTTGTTGCGCATACTCCCGGATGTCGCGCATGTTGCCGGTCATGGCGAGCTGGTACAGCTTTTCCATTTCCTCCGCGGGCGGCGGTAGCGGCCAGCCTTTGCCATGACTTGCAGCGCCGGGCTGCACAGACGGTTCGGCGTGCACCCAGTCGAGCCCGAGATGCGTACCAAGGTACTGCAGCAGTTGCGCCTGGTCGACCGGCTTGGTCATGAACTCGTCAGCACCGGCGGCTGCGCTGCGTTCCCGCTCCTGGGTCGTGGAACTGGCGGAAATCACGATGATCGGCACGGCACGCAAGGCGTCCATTGCGCGGATGCCAGAGATGGCGTCAACGCCATTCATCACCGGCATCTTGAAGTCCATCAGGATCGCATCCGGCCGATCGGCTTGCGCCAGCTCCACCGCCTGCCATCCGTTCGCTGCTTCAGCGGTATGAAAGCCGAGCGAGGCAAGCAGCTCGGCCAGCATGCTGCGATTGGCAGCGATATCATCGACAATCAGGATGGTTTTCGGCGGCCCCTGGTAGCCGATGATGTCATGTTCGACCCGGCTTGAGACGGCCACAGGTTCGGCAATCAACAGCGTCAGATCAAAGCTGAATGCGCTTCCTTTGCCGGGCTGGCTGGCGACGAGGATCTCGCTGCCCATCATGCGCACCAACTGACGGCTGATCGACAGGCCCAACCCGGTGCCGCCGAAGCGGCGCGACGCGGCGCCGGCCTGCTCGAAGGGCCGGAAGATCCGTTCGAATTGGTCTTCGCGCAGGCCGATGCCGGTATCGCACACTTCGAAGGACAGCCGCACATGCGTTCCGTTGACTGGCGCGTGACGCAGGCGCAAGCCGATGCCGCCATGGTCGGTAAACTTGACGGCGTTGCCGAGGAGATTCAGCAAGACCTGACGCAAGCGCTTTTCATCCATCATGACGCTGGACGGCAGATCGGGTGCGGCATCGTAGATAAGCGTCAACCCTTTCTGTTCTGCCTTCACGCGAATGATGTCGACTACCACCTGCATGAACATGTGCAGATCGATTGCGCTTTCATACAGCTCGAATTTGCCCGCCTCGATCTTGGACAGGTCGAGCAGGTCGGTGATGAGGTTGAGCAGATGTTCGCCGCTCTGCTGGATGGTGTTGAGGTTGGCGAGTTGACGATCTTCGAGATTCTGGTCGCGCTTAAGAATTTGCGCGTAGCCGAGCACTGCATTGAGCGGCGTGCGCAGTTCATGGCTCATGCTGGCAAGGAAGGTGCTTTTGGCCTGGTTGGCGACTTCGGCGCGATTCTTGGCGATGGTCAGTTCGGCAGTACGTTCGCGCACCAGTTCTTCCAGATGTTCGCGATGCTGCTTGAGTTCCTTCTCGGCCTGCATGCGCCGCTCGATATCGCGCTCCAGTTCCCGGTTCTTGCTTTCGATTTCCTCGAACAAGCTTTGCAACGCCTGCCGCGTGCTTTCCAGGCTGACGCCGAGACTGCCGAGTTCATCGCGGCGATCCCACACGAAAGCTTCCGACAGTTCGCGTCGCGCCAGCCGCTGCGATTCTTCCATCAGCCGCCGCAGCGGCACCAGCAGCCGCACTTGCAGCAGCGACACAATCAGAATCAGGCTCAGCAGCAATTGACCCAGTACGATCAGTGCAAAGGTCAGGCGGTCGCGTGCGATTTCGGCATCGCGCTGGCCGCTGTCCATCTCGACGGTCACGTAGCCGATCACGTTGTTGTTGTAGACGACGTTGCGATCGACCGTGGACTGGCGCCCCTTGCGCCGTTCCCGAAACTCCTTCGCCAGGAAGGCGCCGAACTTCTGGTCGCGCACCGTCAGCGCCGTAACGCGTTCGTCGCTCAACAGCGATTCGAACAGGGGGCGGCCGGCCTCCTGGCTAAGGTTCCACAGCGGCTCCTGCATGCCAAGTGCCAGAATGTTGGCGAGCCGGTTATGGTCGGCAGCGAGCTGCGCGGTCAGTGCCTGTTCGCGGCGTTCCAGCGTGACGAGGCTCGTGACGGTTACCGGAATCAGCAGTCCAAGAATGACGGCCAGCACGATGGAGGCGCGCAATTTCAGCTGCATGACACCTGTCCGTTTCTCCGTGGCTTTTGTGCGACGACTGTCACGCTTTTCCGTCCCGTGGTCCGGTTTGCACTGTCCCCTCGTGCCAGTGTAGTAAGGAGGTAAGTTAATGGCGATACTAAATTGTTAACCCTACCGTGAAGACGGTCAAATACGTTCTGCGCGGCCTCACATGTTGAGGGGCGCAAAGCCCTGGCAGACATTGCGGCCGACGCATTGCACGCGGCATTCCGCCGGCACAGTATCGCGTCCGCCATGGAAATAGTGCCGTCGGCGCACCTCTGCGCAATGGCGCTGCGAACAAAAGAGAAAGTCACCGGCCAGATCGAACCGTTACCAGGTTTCAGTCATAGCAATTTCTTCTGGCCTGCGGACTGTGCTTGTGCGGGCTTTCGTCCTCGTGACGCTTATGCGCCCTTGTACCGCAACTCGGCAATGCTTTCGATGCTACCGATGCTGATCGTCACGGGGTTACAGGCGAGTGAGGTTTGTGTCGGCCGCCAGGCGAACAGCCATTCCTTTTCTGCGGCGCTATTCCGGTTTTTGGAAAAAGCATCGCCAAGCGGGCTTGGAATGCCATAGGAAATCGCCGCATCGATGCCGGCCCAACTTGGTAGCAGTCGTTGCGCCGCGCGATGAATGCGTTCGCCGAATTGCTCCGGGTCATGGATCACCAGGCAGCAGTCTGTGCCTGCAAAGGTATCGAACAGGCTTTCATCCCAGGCACTTGCCAAGCTAAGCGTCAGGTAGCCGGCATTGCCCGCACGTTGGCCGAACGGCAAAATTTGGTCGCCTCCCGGGCCAATGGCCTGGACCGGCGGTTGCAGCCGGAACTCGCCGAGTTGCAGCGAGCGCTCCAGCCATTGGCGTTGCGAATAGCGATATAACTTTGGCGGGCGTTGAAATGCGGTAGCGAGCATGCGGGATGGCACTGAATTCATGAGGGAGTAAGGCGTTAAGGCGATGGAAGGATGCCGCCATTTAAACAGATTAACGGGGCGACGACAAACCGCACAATGCGTAATACGAACAACACGAGGCAGCGTCCATAGCACGTGCTTGCGTATTTCCGTTATCATTCCTGGAGTTAAGCTTTCCCTGCGGCCTCAGCATGGTCGCTGGCATTTCAAGAACAGGATTTATCATGCATCGTTCCCTCTCCATTGCATTATTGTTGTGTGTGCAGGCTGCATCAGCGGCCGCAGTCAACGTCGGCGTCAGCGTCGCCGGCGAAATCACCCCTGGCGTCTATGGCCGCGTGGACATCGGCAACGCGCCGCCACCGCTAGTCTACCCGCAGCCGGTCATCATCATGAAACAGCCGCGTCCGGTTGCCATGGCACCCGTGTATATGCATGTGCCGCCAGGCCACGCGAAAAAGTGGGACAAGCACTGCCACAAATACAACGCCTGCGGCCAGCCGGTCTATTTTGTCAAATCGGCCGAGTACGAATCCGGTGGTAAAGGCAACAAAGGGAACAACGGACACAAGGGAAACAAGCACAAGCACGATTGATCCCTGGCGTTTTGGACGGATAAAAAAGCGGCCCGCGGGCCGCTTTTTCTTTCTTCGCAAATAAGTGGCTGCTTACTTGCCCTGCGAAGATGAGCTGCTGCTGCCGCCCATGCCACTGCTCGACGCGTCGCTGCTCGTGCCGCTGGAGCCGGCCGAGGACGTGCCTTTTGCTGCGGCAGAAGAGCCGGACGATTTTGCTTTCTTGGCTTTTTTGGATTTCTTCTTGGCTTTCGGTTTTGCATCCGTCGTGGCATCAGTGCTGGACGCACCGGAAGTCGCTGAAGGCGAGGACGATGTGCCGCTGGTGCTGCCAGTAGCGCTAGGGCTGGACGATGAAGAGCCGGAAGTCGTATCAGTCGAGCTGCCTGATGTGCCGGAGGAGCTGCCGGAAGTGCTCGGCGTGGCCGATGAACCCGAACTGGTGCCGGCTGATCCAGTGCTGCCGGTGCCAGTGGTGGACGAACCCGATGCGCCGCTGCCGCTCGTGCCGGAGGCGCCCGAGCTGCTGGTATCGCTACCTGAACCCGATGCACCGGACGACGAAGTACCGCTGGCGCCGGACGATCCCGATGCGCCCGGCTGTCCGGAGCTCGGCGGAATCGAGCTGGAGGTGCCACTGCCGCCTGCCATGCCGGCATCACTGCCGGTTCCTGCACCAGTTGCGCCGGTTGCGTTCTGCGACTTGACGGTCGGCGAGCCTGATGTACCGCTGCTGCTGCTCGACTGCGCCAGTGCGATGGACGACACCGACGCGACCATGACTAACGACAATGAGCGTAGAGTGTTTTTTAGTGTCATGAGTAACTCCTTAAATTAGAAAATAGGCATCATCGATGCAGCAGCTTGGATGCAAGGCCTGTGCGGTTGTTCAGCAAGCTTCTTGCTGGTTCACTGCGAAACTCGTTAAATTTTTTGCAAGTCTTTGAATATAAAGACATTTTGACAATGTAAAAATGTGTAACGACTCCTTGCGAAATGGAGGAACTTACAATGCAGCGATAGGCCGCGCGGTTCAGCGACGCGAAGCTGTTGGGGTGAAACAACAGGAAGGACCAAAATCCTTTTCATTGCGCCAGATTGTGTTCGTATACTGAACGGTCGTGCTTTTATTGGCGACTTACAACAATAATCCTACGGAGACAATATGACGATGAACCGACTGCTCGGCAGCCTTGTGCTGCCGGGCTTGCTCGCGCTGCTCGCACTGCAATCGCCTGCGGGCGCCCAAGGTGTTACCAACGACGAAATCCTTCTCGGCCAGACCACTGCCTTGAGCGGCCCGCTGGCCGAACTTGGTCAGGACACCGCGAACGGCTCGAAAGCCTACTTCGATTACATCAATACAAAAGGCGGCGTGCATGGCCGCAAGATCCGGCTGATCACGTTGGACGACGGCTACAATCCGGAAAAGGCGGTCGCCAACGTCAAGCAACTGATCGAGAAGGAGCAGGTGCTATCGCTGTTCGGCGTGATCGGCACGCCGGCGAATATGGCAATCATGCCTGTCATCAAGGAAGCCGGCATTCCGAACTTCGGCCCGGCCAGCGGCTCGGATGCGGTGCGCGTGCCGTTCAACCGCCTGGTGTTCCACACTGGCCCAAGTTATGCCGATGAAATCGACAAGATCGTCGAGCACCTCACCGTGCGCGGCATCAGGAAAATCGGCGCGGTTTACCAGAACAATGCGTTCGGCAAGGAAGGCCTGGTCAACCTGGAACGCATCACGAAGGAACGCAAAATGACGCTGGTGGGCGCGGCCAGTATCGAAAGCAGCGGCGACGATGCCGATAAGGCGAGCGAAACGCTGGCGCAGGCCGCGCCGCAGGCGATCCTGATGATCACTGCAGGCAAGGCCTCTTTTGACTTCATTAAGGCGCACAACAAGCGCGCGGTCGGCATGCAGTATTTTGCGTTGTCGGTAATGGCATCACAAGCGGCGATCAAGGCGCTCGGTAGCGATGGCGTAGGCGTGGTGGTATCGCAGGTTTCGCCCTTCCCGTTTTCCGCCACCAGCGGCATCGTGCAGGAATATCAGCAGGTGATGAAAACCATGGGCGTGAAGAACTGGTCGTTTGCGTCGATCGGCGGCTTCATCAGCGCCAAGATCTTCGTCGACGGGCTGAAGCGCGCCGGCCGCAATCTGACGCGCGAGCGTCTGATCGACGCGCTGGAGACCATGGGCAAGATTGACTACGACGGCTTCGTGATCAACTACGGCAGGAACAGCCACCTCGGACATCGCTATGTGGAGCTGACAGTGATTTCCCGCGACGGACGTTTCCTGCGCTGACAACTGGCGTCACCGCCGCCGCTTTCACTGATCCATCTGCGGCTGTGCAATGGTGCGCAACTGGAATCGACCATCGTTGTTGAACAGCCAGGTTTCGGAAACCTCAAGCTGGCCACGTCGCAACAGGTGCGAGGCCGGCTTGGGAAACGGTGCTGCGCTGCGCAGGCTGGCCAGCGCGGTCGATTCAGTCTCATGATCGCGGTTGGAGCGCATGATTTCACTACGCACCAAATGGCCGCGCCCGTCAACAGCGTAGCGCACCACGATCACGGAACGCAGCAATGCCTGCGGCCGTCCAGCATAGACCTTCGGTGCGTTAGCCTCGGAAATGCGCAGCGCGATGTCGCGCTTATAGTCGTCGATGGTGCGCGCCGCCGACATGATATCGGCTGGCATCTCGGTTTTTTTCTCGGTCCGCGTCGGCTTGTCGGCGTTGCGGGCAACCGGAGTTTCGTCGGAACGAGAGGCACATCCGGCGAGGACGGCCGCAGCAAGCAGGATCGCGATTCTGATGTTCATGTGAGCATTGAAGCAAGTCGTTGAATAAGGATCAGCATCGAGACTTCTGGCACGGCGAGGCAGGCTTGCTGACGTCAAACTGCATTGATTCAACATAATTTAGACCACTCCATAACGTGAAGCAATCTTACCCTCCGTTACAAATCGGGACCTTACATTGTAATTCGACTATGGCGACATAAGCTGCATGCATGCGCCGCCTGATTATCGTGTTCTTGCTTTGGAGCCCCGCCATGCACGCCCAGGAAAATGTCCAGACTGTCCATGCCCATGCCCATCGCATCAGCCGCGACGGCCAATCGTTTTTCGAGGTCAATGCAACCGGATTCGTTCGCGTCACGCCGCAGCAGGCGTGGCGCGTGCTGACAGACTATGAGCGATTGCCGGAGTTCGTGCCAGACTTGAAGACCGCGACCGTACAGTCGCGCAATGCGCAGGAAGTCGTCCTCGAACAGACAAGCGAAACTGGCTTTCTTTTTTTGTCACAGCACGTGCATATGGTGTTGCGCCTCCGCGAACATCCTTTCTCGTCCATTGAGGTCACGCTGATTTCAGGCGACATGAAGTATTACACCGCACATTGGGAACTGGAAGCTGCGACGCAGGGCGGCATCAGCGGCACCCGTGTCCACTTTACCGGCGCGCTGGAACCGGATTTTTTCGTGCCGCCCTTGGTCGGTAAATCGATCGTTCAGGCCAATGTGAAGAAGATGGTGCAAGCGGTCGTGTCCGAGGTCGAGCGGCGCGGCGCGCATTGAACGTGGCTCAATCAAAACGGCGTAGTTTCTTGAACTGCTCCGTCGCCCCCACCAGCGCCGCCGCCAAGCCGGGCTCATAGCCCGAGTGCCCTGCATCGTCGATCACCTGGAGCACCGATCCCGGCCATGCCGCGTGCAGCCGAAATGCCGATGCCGGCGGACACACGACGTCATAACGCCCTTGCACGATGACCGCCGGCAAATGGGCGATGCAATCGATGTTGCGGACCAACTGATCGTCGCTGAAAAATCCTTCATGCAAAAAGTAATGCGCTTCCAGCCGGCCAATGCCGATGCTCACGTTGTCTGACGTGACATCCGCAATGGCATCCGGATCGGGCCGCAGGAACAGGCAGCGCCCCTCATAGCGGCTCCAGCTGCGCGCGGCCGGCACGTAGACAGCAGGATCGTCGCTGAACAGCCGCTGCGCATAGGCTTGCAGCAGCGCACTGCGTTCGTCCGGTGGAATTGGCGCGATGAAATCAGCATGCACTTCCGGAAAGAACCAGCGGATGCCATCGAGAAACCAGTCGATTTCCGGCTGCGTGCAAAGGAATATACCGCGCAGCACAAACCCGAGGCAGCGCTGTGGATGCGCTTCGCCATACGCGAGTGCCAGCGTCGAGCCCCAGGAGCCGCCGAACACCAGCCATTGTTCAATGCCGAGCATGATGCGGATGCGCTCGATATCGTCAACCAGCAGCGGCGTTGTGTTGTTGCGGTATTCCCCGAGCGGGGTCGACTTACCGGCGCCGCGCTGGTCGAACAGCACAATGCGGTAATGCGCCGGATCGAAGAAACAGCGATGCAGCGGCGACAGGCCGCCGCCGGGTCCGCCGTGCAGAAACAACACTGGTTCGCCCTCCGGGTTGCCGCACTCTTCCCAATACAGCGTATGCAGGTCATCTACCGGCAGCATGCCGTGGCGGAAGGGTTCAATTGGCGGGAACAGGAATTGGGCGGCGGGATTTGTCATGGCATGGACGCGGGAGCGATTGCGGGATCGGTTCATTGTAGCCACGTGGAAGGCGCATGGGCCCCGTTTTACGCAATTCGCACCCTGCTTTCCGCGTTTCGTCGCAAACGGATGTGCAGCCGGCCCGGCGCTCATCAGACTTGCACTATCCAACATCAATAAAAGGAGAACAACATGCTGCAACAAATCTTCATGAAAACCCCGCTCTGGGTCTGGCCACTGCTGGCCTTCCTGCTCTATCGCGGCGTCGCCGCCAGCAAGGACCGTGAAGTCGGCTTGAGCCGGTTGTTCATTATTCCGGCCGTGATGCTGGGATTGTCGATCCAGGGCATCGCATCCACCTTCGGTACCAATCTGGCCGCAGCGCCCGTCTGGTTCGGCTTCATGCTGGTTGGCACATTGATGGCGTGGCATTTTTTTGACAGCAGCAGCGTCAGCGTGCTTCCGGAAAAAGGCCGCGTCGCCTTGCGCGGCAGCTGGAGCCAGATGGCGCTCATCATGGGCATCTTCATGACCAAGTACGCCGTGAACGTAACATTGTCGATGAATCCGGGCCTGAATCAGCAGCTTGCCTTCGCTGCCATGGTTTGCGCGCTCTACGGCGTGTTCAATGGCGTATTCGTCGGTCAACTGCTGCGCATTGTGTCGATTTATCGAGGCGGGCTAGTCACAACGCATAAATTGCTGTAGACTTCAGCCCCTTCAGACGTGGTGACAAACGTCGCGTGCACCAGCTTACCGGGCATGAGCAGTTTCAGGAGTGGTAGTTCAGTCGGTTAGAATACCGGCCTGTCACGCCGGGGGTCGCGGGTTCGAGTCCCGTCCACTCCGCCAGACTCGGCTTGATGCAGTTTAGTTTGAACAGCATCAAGCACTCAAAAGCCCCTTCACAGGGGCTTTTTTGTTTTTACGCGTTTGATTGCCTTGCTTGTAAAGCGGGCATCCACTGAATCCGATGCACATGGACAAGCTGAGCTGGATCGTTGAAGTGCAGTATTGGGCCTACCGCGTGGGGGGCTATGTCATGCTGAATCTCATGGACGATCCGGCCTGGCTCGCAATGATGTTTTGCTGACGTAAGGCGGCAGGACGAAAAAAAACGAACCGGATGGTTCGTTTTTTTTCGTCCGTCGAAGGATGACGACAATTACGCCGCTTTTTTCTGCTGCTCTTCCCCGCCCAGTGCTTCCACCAGTTCCGCAATCATCTTCGCCAGCTCGCCGGTCATCAACGCGAAATCGGTATCGAAGCGTTCGTCCTCGTTCTGCGTGGACGACTCAGTGTTTTCCTTCAACACGTCCAGCGCGGCGACACGCTTGATTGCCAGCGCTTCGGTCAGCACGAAGGACACGCGGTCGGCCCAAGTCATTGCCAGGCGGGTGCACTGCTTGCCGGACGCGATGTGGCGGCGCACGTCCTCGGGTTCGAGCGTGTGGCGCACGTAGCGAACGGTGGCCTTGCCTTCACCGGTCGAGCGCAACTCGGTGTCCTGGTCGACGGTAAAACCCGCAGGCGCTTCGTCGGCGGCCAGCCAGTCGGTCATTGCCGACAGCGGCGAACGTTCGGTGCGCAGTGTTGCAAACGGCAGCGTCTCCAGCGATTTCAACAACAGCTTAAATACTTCATCGGCCTTTGCCGCCCCGGCGGCATCGATCACCAGCCAGCCGTTGACCGGATCGATCCACACGCGCGTGCTGCGCTGGATGCTGAAGGCGCGCGGCAGCAACTCATCGGTGACCTGCTCCTTGAGTTCCTTCATTTGCTTGCGACCCGGCTTGAAGCCTTGCTGCTCCTCCAGCTCTGCAGCGCGTGCCTTGGTGACCTGATTGATCACAGTGGACGGCAGCAGTTTTTTTTCGGTGCCGAGCTGCAGCAGCATCTGGCGGTTCACCGTATGCACCAGCATGCCATTGTCACGCGGCGATACCCAGCCCTGCGTCTGCATGTCCAGACTGGTGCACGGCGCGAAGGCCTGCGGCACGAGCGCAGCTTCGAGTTGTTCGGACGTCATGGTCCATGGAGCGGTGAGACGGTAGATCTGGAGATTCTTGAACCACATGGTGCGCGCCTGAAAAAATGGGAGCGGCCATTTTACCTGCGGAAGGGTGCGGAGTCAGTCGCCTTGTGAAGTCAATACCGTTGTTTCTTCGCCAAACAAGCCGAGCTGATTAAAGTACTCGTCTTCTTCCAGACGCACACCGACACCGAGCAGTCGCACCGGCCGGTGTCCGCGTTGATGCGCTGTTTCCAGCAGCTTGCGGCACAGTGCGACATCTAGCGTACTGCTCACGCATTCAGCGGTGGTACGGCGAAAATCATCGAAGCGGATCTTGACGAACAATTTGTGAATCTGACGCTCTGCTTTTGCGCGTTGCACCCGCTGTTGCAGTAGTTCGATCAGCGCTTGCAGCTCCAGCAGGCAGGCGTCGAGATTCGGCAGGTCGACCACATAGGTTTCCTCGACGCTTACCGACTTTCGCTCCTGGCTTGAACTGACTTGCCGCTTATCGATACCGCGACATAATCCGTACAGTCTGCCGCCGAACTTGCCGAAGTGATGCTGCAACTCGGCGATCGACCATTGACGCAGGTCGGTGCAGGTAAACGCGCCTAATTTCTTGAGTTTCATCGCGGTGACCTTGCCGACGCCGAACAGTTTGTCGACGGGCAGCACCGCAACAAAGTCGTCAATTTCATGTGGACGGATTACGTACTGGCCGTTCGGCTTGTTCCAGTCGCTGGCAATTTTGGCAAGGAACTTGTTCGGCGCGATGCCGGCTGATGCGGTGATGCCGACCGTGTCCGCGATGCGTTGACGGATTTCCTGCGCGATCAGCGTCGCGCTGTTCTGAAAATGCGGCGAGTCGGTGACATCGAGATAAGCTTCATCCAGTGAAAGCGGCTCGACCAGATCGGTGTAGTCACGGTAGATCGCGAGAATCTGTTTCGAGGCCGCGCGATATTTATCCATCGCCGGCGGCATCACGATCAGGTCGGGGCAGCGCTGCAAGGCTTGCGACGTTGCCATCGCCGAACGCACGCCGAATTGTCGCGCCTCGTAGTTGCAGGTGGCGACTACGCCGCGCTGATCAGGTCGCCCACCGACCGCCAGCGGTTTGCCGCGCAGCGAAGGATCGTCGCGCATTTCGACGGCGGCATAGAAACAGTCGCAATCGCAGTGGATGATTTTTCGAAGCGGAACGGTCACGGTGCGAAGCTCGCGTGCAGTAAAACACAGTGCGCTTCATTCTACCGGCGTGCCGACGTGTGTGCTTACAAGAAATGGAAAGAACATGCGCATCGGATGCGACAGACTCCGTCGCAGAATGCATTTTTTTCACCGTACACTTCATCGGTCGACCGCGTCGGTTGTGTTTCATGAAACCGTCATCGAACCGTGCGGCTCAGATAAGGACGCTAGCAGTGCAAATCAAATACAAGTACGAGACGTGGAAAGCCGGGGCACTTCCTTAAAGGATTCGGCACGTGCCGCAAGCGGCAGCAACGCATACCGCGAAGACAAAGCGCCACCGGCATTTCTCGCTGGAGAGTGCTTACGCGCTCTTACTTGCCGGAGGAGCTGGCGCCGTCGGTATTGCGCTGCACGCCAGGAGCGTCGCCGGAGGCTTTCAGCGCAGCGTTGGCTTCACGCTTTTCCGCCTTGTATTCCTGCTTGGCCGCTTTCTTGTTGGCCTTGTAATCGGCCTTCGCCTGCTTGCGCGCTTCACGGCGCTGTACATACGGATCAGCCGACCCGCTCGCGCTTTGGCTTGAGGTGACGGTGCTGGTCGCGCCGGCCGGTGCAGATGTCGCGGCCGGTGTCGTCGTTGTCACGGTGGCGCCTGAGGCACCGCTGCCGATGGTGCTGCCGGCACCGGAACTGGTGTCGGTGGTGCTAGTAGACGGCAAGGTCGTGGCAGAGGATGGTGTCGTCGCGCTCTCGGTGGTTGGTGTTGACGATTGTGCTAACGCCACGTTGGTCATGGCGATCAGCGCGGAACCGAAAAGTATCTTGTGCAGTGTTGTCATATTGGACTCCTGAAAAAATGTGGGACTCGATGACGCTACGTCTTGCGCGCGTCGCATCGAAAGGCCGCAATGGCGCTGGTGCACGGCTTTCGTTACACGACTGACAAGAACACGAAAACGAAAGTTCCGCTTTTCTTTCTTCACTGCATGTCTGTAACAATTAGAAAGATGTTGCAACGACGAAAATGCATTCACGCATCGCGCAGGAATTGCAGCATGGCGGATAAATTTACACAAAGGCGCATGCGTGGGTGCAGTGACCGCCGGATGCATTCCCGGCAGGCGCTCGCCTACGCACGATTTGCGCGCGCGGCATGCTTATTGCACACCTTGCTCTTCCTGACTTGGAAGGAGCACATCATGGCAAGCAGTACCTTGGACCCTGACAATATTCCTGAACCGGATCGGCAACTCGGCAAGGGGCATGGCACCGACGCGCTCGGCCCGAGCGATATTTCGGACAGCGGCAGCGACGTGCAGGGCGGCCTGCGCTGGACGAACGAGGCCGATATCGGACTCGACAAAGGCACCAATGAAGATCCTGACAGCGGTCGCCGCCAGCGCAGTGCCGGGCCGGATCTGGGCGATGCGAATCTCGACAGCGATACCGACTCCGTCGGCACCGGCGAGCACGCAAGCGCCGGCCGGGACTCAGACATCGAGGCGGGAAGCGACATCAACGTTGACCGCATTGACGATATCAATCTGGAAGACAATCCGGATATCTTCGATAGCGACGCAGCGCCGCCACGCCCGCGCAACCCGCCCGGATCGCAAGCACGGCGTTGAACATGCAGGCGCCGCATGACGCCGGATCATCTCCCGATGCCGGCCTGCTCGATTGCGTGGTGATCGGGGCCGGCGCGGCCGGACTGACGGCGGCGATCTATCTCGCACGCTTCCACCGGCGCATCGCGGTCATCGACGGCAGAGCAAGCCGCCTGCTGTCGATTCCCACGTCGCACAATTATCCCGGCTTCATTGGCGGCATTCATGGGGAGGAATTGCTGGCGCGATTGCGCGCACAGGTGGCTGAATATAACGTCGATATCTACAACGGCACGATAGAACAACTGGAGCGGCTGGACGATGGCAGTTTCATTGCGCACTGCGGCGCGCAGCAATGGCATGCGCGTACGGTGATCCTTGCCACCGGCGTGGTGGATGTCGAGCCGGATTTTCCGGATGTAAAGCAAGCGGTCGCCAAAGGCTGCGTGCGCTACTGTCCGATCTGCGACGGCTTTGAGTCTTCCGGCAAAAGAGTGGCCGTCATCGGCCGCGGCAAGGGCGGCCTGGGCGAGGCGCTGTTCGTAGGGCATTTCACGCCACACATCAGCTTGTTTTCACTGGCCGACCCGCCGCATCTCGACGATGCAGAGCAGCAAAAAGTCCGTGCCTCAAGCTTGCGGGTGGTCACCGATCCGGTCGAGCGGCTGTCCTTCGACGACGCGGGCGTGATGCAGGTGCAGTTGCGCAGCGGCGCGCAGGAACACTTCGATGTCATTTACGTCGCGCTCGGCACCATGGTCAATTCGGGCATGGCTTTGCTGCTCGGCGCAAAATCCATCGGCAATGGCGAGTTGCTGGTCGACGCGCATCAGCAAACCTCGGTCGACGGCTTGTACGCGGCGGGCGATATCGTGGCGGGACTGAACCAGATCACGGTGGCAATGGGACAGGCGGCGGTGGCGGCGGCGGCGATTCACAACCGGCTCAATGCCTGGCACGATTGACGCGGGACACGCGCTTTACAGGTCGCCTTCTGATACCAGAAAGTCAGTTACCAGCACTTCCTGCACCTTGTCGGTGTGCAGCGTCAGGTTGCTGGCATCGCGTACGGTATTTTGCAGTGCCGTCAAGCCGCTTGCCGAGCGCACGCGCACCGGGTCGGCTTCCAAGAGCACCTGCTTCGTGATCTGTTCGAGCGCAAACTTGTTTTGCGACGCCCACTTCGCATCGGCGGCGCTGGTCCTGATGGCAAACGAGGCGGACATGGAATGGCCGTCGCGGCTGATCGCAACTTGCGGCAATCGGAGGTAATTGATTTCCCGGCTTTGCTTGTCCGCATATTGCAAATAAAGCCAGACCAGCACGAAGCCGACGGAAATTACGGCCATCACGCTGCCAATGACGTACAACAGATGGTGATCGCGCGCGGGTTTCGGCATGTCAAAGATTCGGAGAGCGGACAGAAGGCGGACGCGCCATTTTACATGGGCGATCTGTAGCCTAGCGCCCACACTGGCCGAAAGCGGCGAAAAGTAAGACGCTTGTAAGCTTTGAACAACACGATAAAACCTGCGACTTTTCCGCCTGTTGTCCTTATTTCATCGGTTGTGGTTTCGACCGGCCATGCGTGGAAATCGACCAAGTCAACCGGACCGGACATTGCGCGTCCGGATCTCCACACGACACGCATCAGGAGCACGGCATGCAAGCGGAAGAAATCATTGCGCATATCGATGAACAGAATCGCAGCCTGCTTTACGGACACAAGGATTTCAATAATCTGACGCACGCGGAAGTGCTGCACCTGATGAACACCGCAGGCATGCGTGGTTTCCGTTTTGGCAGTGAAAGCGCCTTGTCGCTGGTGCAGAGCAAGCTGGTGGTCAAATATATCAGCGCGGCAGCATCGAACGCAGCCTAGGTCGATCATCTGCCGCTAGGCAGTTTTTTCGGGCTGGACCAGAATCCACGGCTTTACGACGACCGTCCACAAGGCGGCATCCGCCTCCAGCCAGGCACTGGCCTGCGCATCGCTGACTCTGCCGACACGCTCTTCCGCCATCCATTTTTCTACTGCCGATTTGTCGTCGCTGGCGATACTGACGGCGACATCGACCAGATCGAGTTCTTCGCTGACGGCAATGACCGTGCCGGCGGCAAAGAAGCGTAATAATTCGCTCCATTTTGCGCACGCGGTTTCTCCGTTGATCCGGGCGCGGAGAAGGTCGCCGTATTGTGTGCTGTCGTTCATCGTCAGTAATGTGGTGGCCGGTCGTTTGCAGGGCCGCGCTCGGTGGCGGTCTCGCGCATTTCCTTGATTTGACGCGCAAGTGCGGCGCACAGCGTTTCAAGTTCGTCGATTTTTTTCTGCTGCCGGTAGATGGTTTGATTGAGATCGTCCACCATGTCTTCCTGGCGCGCGATTTTGATCTCGATGTCGACCAGGCGGTCTTCGCTTGTCATTGCTTTTCCTTGTGATTGGCGTGCGAGGCGGTCGATGCATAAGCGCCGCCGCGCGACGCGTATTTTACGCCCGCAGCAGGAAATCCCGTGAGCAAAGGGGTGCTTACAGCGAGTACAGCGGCTTGCTGCCCGCCTTGCGCAGGCAGGCCTTGACGAAGTCGTTCTGGTGTTCGCTGGCGCGCCGTGGTTTTTGGAACACATCGGCCGCTGCCGCTAGCAGGAATTGCGCATCCTCGTCGTCCTGCACGAACCAGCGCAGATGCGGCGGGAAGCGCTGGATCAGTTCGATATCGTCGCGAATGCGGCTGATGAAATCGGTTTCGCTCATGCCGCTGTCGCGCGCCAGCGCGGCGTTCTTGATGAAGTCGCCAGCCTCCATGCATTCCGTTGCCTCCGGCTGACGCGCCATTGCAGAGGCGGAAAACAGGAGCAAGGTCAATCCCAGCAGCGCAAGGCTGGCGAGCCAACGTTGCGCCTCGTGCTGTTGCGGCGTTTGCGCCACCGATGCATGCCGACGCATAAGTCCTCCGTACCTGATTGGCCCACGGGAATAGGACTCGCTGTCCGCCAAAAAATCCCGAGCCCGGCGCTTCTGACGCTTGCCCATTGCGACAGCTTATACTGCGATTACGGCATTGCAAGCACGTCTTGCAGGCAAGCATGGATTGCTGCATTGCGACGAAAACGCGGCGCAGCATCCGCAACAGACTATGAAAAGAGGAATGCGATGAGGTCGACCAAAGCCAGCGCCGCCGTTGCACGTCTCAACGCGCGCGACACCAGTTACCGCTATTCGATGGGCATTACGGGCAGCGGATTGTTTTACCTGCTGCGCACGGGCCCGGGCGCCGCCGCAGAAAAGGCAAGCGAGGACATGGATCTGGATGCGTTCGTTGAATTCGTGAACAAGACCGGTCCGCAAAAAAAGCTGAAGATCAGCAAGTACGATACCGCGTTTGAAAAGCAGCTGACTGGAAAAAGTCGTGGCGAATAGCCGAACTGGTGCGCAGGGCGGATCTGATAGCGCCGTCCTTCGCAGGCGGCCTGATCCACGCTGTTTTAGTCGTGCACAAGCGTGCGGATTGCACGCGAGAGTGCGACTTCGCCCTTAAGCATCAGCTTCTCGTGGTTGTTTTCCAGATCTGGCTTGCGGTACAGGTAATTGACCATCATGCCAGCGGATTGCCGTGATCCCTTGTCCGACGTGTCAGCCAGCCAGTTGATGCGTTCGATGCGCGCACCATTGACCAGATGGAAGCGCGCGACCGGATCGCGCGGCAGCGCATCTGTTTTTTCCTGCACCAGATAGCGGGCGCAGGCTTCGAGCAGAACGGGCTGCAACGCAGCTGACAATGCCGCGTCGGTCTGCCAGCTTCCCGCGGCAAGCAGCTCCACCACATCCGTCAGCGCAATGTCCTGCGCGGCCTTGTTGGCAAATGCCTGGCGCACCTGCGCGAGACAGGCATCCTGCCGCTTCAGCCAGGACATGAAACCCGGGATCGGCGACAGCGTGGAGAAGGTCTTGATATGCGGGAAGTCACGCGACAGATCATCCACCACGCGTTTAATCAGGAAATTGCCGAAGTTCAGTCCGCGCAATCCTGGCTGCGTATTCGATATCGAATAGAAAATCGCGGTAGTCGCGCGCGCCGCTTCCAGCGGCGGCCGCGATTCGTCGAGGAGTACCTGGATGTTGTCCGAAAGTCGATCGGTCAGAGCAACTTCGACAAAGATGAGCGGCTCGTCCGGCATGCGCGGATGGAACAGGCCATAGCAGCGCCGGTCGGAGTCGAGGCGGTTGCGCAAATCGGTCCACGAGCGGATCTGATGCACCGCTTCATACTTGATGAGCTTTTCCAGCAGTGCCGCCGGCGAGTTCCAGCTGATGCGCTGCAATTGCAGGAAGTCGACGTCGAACCAGGTGCTGAGCAGCACATACAATTCGCTTTCGATGACGTCAAGTTCGGGCGTGTACTTGAGCAAGCGCAGCATGTCGTCGCGCATGTCGACCAGGAACTTCACGCCTTGCGGTATCGCGCTGAACTGGGTGAGAATTTTCGAACGCGACGAACGTAGTGCCTCGCGCAATGCCATCTCGGCGCCACCGCGACGCGGCAGATCGGCTGCCCCGGTCCAGTTGCGCAAGGCCGCTTCCACCGCCTCCTGCTTGGGGCCGAATTCCAGCGCCAGCAAGCGCAGAAAGTCGCGCCGCCCATCGTCGTTCAATTGCGAGTAAATCTGCCCAAGGTCCACCGCACGCTGCCGTGCCGATACGACACCGCCACGTTCGGCTGCGCATTCGGCGAAGCGCTGGCGCAGATTCTTCAGTTCGCCGGACGATAGATGCCGTTCGCGTTGCTCCGGCGCCGCGCCCAGCAATCGGCCAAACAGTTTGCGCGCGCCGGAGAGTAATGAAGAGGTGCCGTTTTTCGGCTCTGCGTTGACAACGGTATCGACCAGCATGCCTGCCTTTCGAACGAAGAATCAAATCCTGTTGGACGATTGTAATTCCGAGTGCTTTTACGTGCAGGACAAGGCGCGGTCGGATTGCGCTGGAACAGATCGTTTGTTGTTTTTTGTATTGCAGCCCGCCGCCGGCGAAAAAAAACGCGCCCTGAGGCGCGCTTTTCATACCGCAGGCAAAGCCCGCAGTGGATCAGAAGCGGTGACGAACGCCGACATTCAAGATTGACGGATCGCGACCTGCGGCGGCAGCGCCGTTCAGGCTGGCAGCCGATTCGTTCTTGGTACGTGCATACGAGGTGTACAGGTTGGTGCGCTTGGACAGATCGTAGGTGTAGCCGAGAGCGATCTGGTCGGCATCGCGATTGGCGCCGATGTCGTCGCTGCGACGGATGTAGGACGCGAGGATGCGGCCTGCACCGATCGGTGCGCTAACGCCGATCATGGCGTCGTCGCGGTCGATCGAGGTCACGCCGGCGGCCGTATCACCCGAGTTGCGCGCGTAGGCAGCGTGCAGCTTGGCGACGCCGAAATCGTAGGTGCCGCCCAACAGCGTGGTCTTGGAATCGCCTGTTGCGACGCCTGCCGTTGCCAGGTTCTGGTCATGGTGCGCGAGGATGATGCTGAACGGACCCGCTGCGTAGCCGAGCGACAGACCGACGTGACGACCGATCGAGTTGCTGCCGGCGACTTCGCCAAGGCTGTAGGCGATCTGGCCGGTAAAGCCGCTCAGGTTCGCGGACGTGAAGTTGATCGTGTTGTCTGCGCGGTCGCCGTAGACGTTGAAAACGTTATCGGCGCGGCCTGCGAGACCGAGACCAAACGGATCGACGCCTTCGATAGCTGTGCGGATCGGATTGTACTGACGGCCGAACTTGAGCGCGCCGACGCTGGCGCTGCTCAGGCCGACGAATGCCTGGCGACCGAATAGGCGGCTGCCTTGGCCCAGTGTGCCGTCGTCGATGTTGAAACCGTTTTCCAGCGTGAAGATGGCCGACAGTCCGCCGCCGAGGTCTTCCGTGCCCTTGAAGCCGATGCGGCTGCCGGATTGAATGCCGCTGTCCAGACGCGTCGTGTTGGTGGAACCGTTATCGATACGGCTGATACCGGCGTCTGCAACGCCGTAGATCGTCACGTTGGTCTGTGCGGAAGCCACGCCTGCGATGGCGCCCAGTGCTGCAAGTGCGAGAAGCGATTTTTTCATTTTGAATTTCCAATTATTGAACCAAGGTCCGAGATAGGTCGGCATGGCACGGTACTCGCGCCGGCCGGACAAAATCAGACCGCCTCGACTCTAGCACCCGCTTCTTTGAGCCTGTCTTGACCCAGCTCACTTTTTTCCGAGCGGATATGCTGTCGAGTCCATCGGTCGGCGTGCTCGGACCGCGCAATGCCGCCTGAGCTGGCGCTTGCCGGTGGACAGACGCAATTCTCGGCAAGTCTCATGACAAGCTGATGACATTCGCAACAGCGTGGCGATGATGCAACACGCTGTGATGAAACAGCCATGCCGACGTTGGCTAAGATGCTGCTGGATGGATGGCTGCTACTGGTTCCGGCCACACCGCCATGGCGGCGTCGATCGTCTTATCGAGCGTCGCACGGCTTGCCCCACCCTTCGCAAACACCGCCAACCCTGCTATCAGGGTGCTGAACAGCGCCGCAAGCGCATCGCTGCTGACGTTCTTCGGTAACTGTCCCTCATTCTGCGCGCGTGTAATCCGCGCTTTCAACAGCGCTTCATTTCCCTGCATTGCCTTGCGCAGCGCTTCTTCGACGGCAGGCGGCGTCGTCACGCCGCCGCAATCCGCCATGCCATTGATGATGCAGCAACCGCCGGGATACTTTGGATTCGCCAGCATGTCGGCCAGTGAATGCAAAAAGCCCGCGACTGCACGCCGCCCGTCGGGCTCGGCGTTGAGCTTGGCGACATGCTCGCCTGCGCATAAGGCTGCATAGCGATCCAGCGCCTTGAGATAAAGCGCTTCCTTGTCGCCAAACGCTGCGTACAGGCTTGGCTTGTTGAGTCCCATCGCCTCGGTCAGTTCGGACAGCGACGCGCCCTGAAAGCCGTGGCGCCAGAAGACGTCAAGCGCCCGATCCAAGGCTGCATCCTTGTCGAAACTTCGCGGTCGTCCGCGTTCGCTGCTCATGTCCAATTCCTCGTTGCTGGTGTGGTTGACAAATATTATACCGATCGGTACATTACATACCAAGCGGTACAGAAATGCGCCGCGATAGGGTAATTGCCGTAACGCATCACCTACTTCATGGCTGCCATGCATTCCGCTACGCAGCCGACATGGCAGTCCAACAAGGAGAACAACATGCAAAGACTTAAAGGCAAGACCGCCCTGATTACTGGCGGCACCACGGGCATCGGGCTGGCAACCGCAAAACTGTTCTTGCAGGAAGGCGCCCGCGTGGCGATCACCGGCCAGGACGCACGACGCGTCGAGGAAGCCGGCGTGGAACTCGGGGCAGGCGCGATTGCCATTCGTGCCGACGTCACCTCCGCCGCGGGCATGGCGTCGGTCGCCGCGCGCCTGCAGCGTGAATTCGGCGGTCTGGACATCGTTTTCGCCAACGCCGGCATCGCCAAGCCGGTGCCCTTTGCGGAAGTGGATGACACCAACATCGACGACCAGATCAACGTGAATTTCAAAGGGGTGATCTACACCGTGCAAACGATGTTGCCGCTGTTGCGCAAGCCTGCCAGCATCATTCTCACCTCGACCACGTTGACCGAGCAGGGTGCAGCGGGCATGAGCATCTATTCCGCGACCAAGGCGGCGGTGCGCTCGCTGGCGCGCACGCTGTCGGCGGAACTGGTAGAACAAGGCATCCGCGTCAACGTGGTCAGCCCGGGGCCGATCGAGACACCGATCTACGGCAAACTCGGTTTGCCGGCGGAAGCGGTGCAGGAAATGGCCGGCCAGATTCTTGGCAAGGTGCCGGCGGGGCGTTTCGGTCAGGCCGATGAAGTTGCGAAAGCCGTTTTGTTTTTGGCGAGCGACGATTCGTCGTACATGCTGGGTGAGAACCTGCTGGTCGACGGCGGGATGGCGACCTTGTAAGCGGTGCGCGTGGGCACGGGGTGCCCACCCTTCTCCTGCGTCGGCAGCGTTTATTTAACGCGGCATGCCGAGATAAAGCTCTTCCACCTTTTTCCTGGCCCAATCGGTTTTCCGCAGGAATTTCAAGCTGGACTTGATACTCGGTTCGCTGGTGAAACAGCGGATGTCGATCCGCCGACCCAGCTCTTCCCAGCCGTAATGATCGTGCAGGCGTACCAGCATTTGCTCGAGCGTGACGCCGTGCAGAGGATTGTTGGATTGCGCGTCGGACATGGCTTCAAGCCGCCTTCGGCTTCGACAGCAGAGCCTTCAGATTTGCCAACCGGTTCTGCGGCGTGATCTTTTCTTCTTCCGTCGGCACCGCGTCGCCCTCATCGAGCTTCATCTCCTTGATGAAACGCGACACATCGCAGTTCACGCTTTCGCGCGCGCGTTTGCGCTTTTTGCACCAGGTGACGTGCAGACTGCGTTGGGCGCGCGTGATGCCGACGTACATCAGGCGGCGCTCTTCCTCGATGCGCGCAGCCAGCGTGTCGATCGGCGCGTCGGGGTCGCCCTTGTGCGGCAGGATGCCCTCCTCCACGCCAACCAGGAATACGTGCGGAAACTCCAGACCCTTCGAGGCATGCAAGGTCGACATGCGCACCGCGTCGGGTTCTTCGTCCTTCCCTTCGAGCATAGTCATCAACGCAACCATCTGCGTCAGTTCGAGCAGGCTCTTTTCTTCATCATTGCCATCCTTGCCGCCGGTGCCCTTCTCTTTCAGCCACGTGGTGAAGTCGACCACGTTCTGCCATTTGCTCTGCGCCTGACGATCGTCGAAGGTGTCGTACAGGTAGTACTCATAATTGATTTCCTTCATCATTTCATCGAGCAGCTCGGCGGCGTTTTCACCGCGCTTGGACGCGCGTGCTTCGAGGCCGTTGATGAAGTTGCAGAACTCGCGCAAGGGGTGTAGCTGGCGATCAGCGAGCTTGCCTTCGATACCGCCCTTGAATACTGCTTCAAACAGCGAACATTGCCACTGGCCGGCGAAGGAGCCGAGCACTTCCAGCGTGGCCTGGCCGACGCCGCGCTTGGGCGTGGTGACGGCGCGAATGAATGCAGGATCGTCGTCGCCGTTGGCAACCAGGCGCAGGTAGCTCACGATATCCTTGATTTCGGCACGGTCGAAAAAACTCTGGCCGCCGGAGATGGTGTACGGAATGCGTTCCTTGCGCATCGCCGTCTCGATCACGCGCGCCTGGTGATTGCCGCGATACAGGATCGCGTAATCGGAGAACTTGGCACGACGCTCGAACTTGTGCGCGGAGATCATGATGGCGATCTGCTCCGCCTCCTGTTCGTCGTCCTGCATCGCCATGACCTTGACCGGATCGCCCAGGCCGTGCTCTGACCATAACTGTTTATCGAACAGCTTGGGGTTGTTGGAAATAACCGAGTTTGCCGCTTGCAGGATGCGCGTGCTGGAGCGGTAGTTCTGCTCGAGCTTGATCACTTTCAAATCGGGAAAATCGACCTGCAATTGCTTGAGGTTTTCGATGGTCGCGCCGCGCCATGCGTAGATCGCCTGATCGTCGTCGCCTACTGCGGTAAACATCGGTTTCTTGCCGATGCCGGTGACCAGCAATTTCACCAGTTCGTACTGGCAGGTGTTGGTGTCCTGGTATTCATCGACCAGCAGGTAACGCAGCTTGCGCTGCCAGCGATCGCGCACCGCTTCGTTGTTGCGGAACAGTTCCACCGGCAGGCGGATCAGATCATCGAAGTCGACGGCCTGGTACGAGGACAAGGTTGCAACGTAGCTGCGGTAAATGCGCGCGGCCTGCGCCTCGTCTTCAGTGACAGCCTGCTTCAATGCCGTATCGGGATCGACGAGACCGTTCTTCCACAAGGACATCGCATTCTGGATGCGGCGGATCAACTGCTTGTCGGTGGTAATCGCGAGATCCTGTACCAGCGAAAAGCAGTCGTCGCTATCCATGATGGAAAAGCGGTCCTTCAAGCCCAGCTCCTTCGCTTCGCGCCGCAAAATCTGCACGCCGAGCGAGTGAAAAGTGGAGACGGTGAGATGCTTGGCTTCCTTCGGATTCTTCAGCAGCTTGGCGATGCGCTCCTGCATTTCCAGCGCGGCCTTGTTGGTGAAGGTGACCGCCGCGATGTTGCGCGCATCGTAGCCGCACTGCTCGATCAGGTTGGCGATCTTTTGCGTAATCACGCGCGTCTTGCCGGAACCGGCGCCGGCGAGCACCAGGCATGGGCCATCCATGTAATGGACGGCTTCGCTTTGCGGACGGTTCATGCCGGTAGGCGCGTTAAAGGGAGCGTGTGACATGCAGAAATCGGAGGCGGAAAAGCGTTTCATTTTAGCAGCGCACGACGCTCCGGGCCGCAAGCTTGCCAGTTCGCTACCGGAATAAATCGCTTGAAATGTAACGCCTTCCGTGCGCTAGCCAGCGGCAGCGCGAGCCGGTGCCTTCAGGCGTGCGCGATACTGGCTGGGCGTCAGGTCGAACCATCGCTTGCAGGCGCGGCTGAATGTGCTTTGCTCTGTGAAACCCAGCAGGAAGGCGGCTTGCGACAAGGCGATGTGATGCTGGCCGAGATAACGCTGCGCCAGTTCGCGTCGCGTGTCGTCAACGATCTGATGGAAGGACGTGCCCTCTTCCTGCAAGCGCCGCTGCAGTGTGCGCTCGCTCATGCAGAGCGCGCTGGCGATGTCGCCGCGCATCGGGTCGCCTTTTGGCAGCCGGCCGATAATCAGTTCGCGGATACGATTACCGGTTTTGGCGCTGTCCAGTTGGGCCAGGCGTTCGACGGCGTAGCGTTCATGCATTTCGGCCATCATTGGATTGGATGCCTGCAGCGGCAGAACCAGGTCGGCATGCGAAAGCAGCAGGCGATGGGCTGGTGCGTCGAAGCGCACGGGGCACTGGAAGACGTCGCGATACGCGCGCACATCGTCTGCGGCCGGATAAGCGACTTCTACCGCCAGTGCTTGCGTCCGTCGTCCGGTGGTCCAGCGAAAGAAAGTCAGCAGGGTCGCCAGTACGAATTCGATCCGCTGCCGGGGCAGGGGCCGTCTGCCACCCGCTAGCTCGATCGTCACCCAATACCCCTCCGCCTGTTCGTGCAGGCTGATCGTGACGGCGTCGCTGACGATGCGCTGATACCGCACCAGGCAGGACAGGCCCGCGAGCAGGTTCTTGCCGGTCATCATGGCGTAGGCAACGACGTCGAATCCGGCAGGCTGCACAACGTCCGACAGCGCGAGCCCGATGGCCGGATTGCCGGAGCGCAGCGCCGCCAGTTCCCACAGCAGGCTGATCTTTTCCGTTGCATAGCGCGTATCCGGATCGTCCAGCGCAGCGAGGTCGATCTGCGCCTCATCGCACAAGGCGTGAACGTCCAGGCCGGCGCTATTGAGCCGTTCCACAATCGCCCTGACCCAGGACGCGGACGTTGTCTGTTCGTTCATCGCTGTCTCCTCCGTGTGCACAATCTTAATGCAGGCAGGTGCGAGAACACAAAGACTGTCAATTCGATCAGCGATGTGGGGTCTTGAATCGGGCAGATTGTGCGGGGCGTGGGGCTGAATTGCCCGAAGTTCTACAGATTTCACCGTGTCCACAATTCGGTTGAGCGAAGGTGTCATGCGTGCAAAGCGGATATCGAAGAATTCACGCGGAAGCTGATCAAGAGGCTTTTAGCCGGCGACTACGGGACCTGTGGTGGCATGACGACTTTCGGCCATGAGCCGTCATACGAGGCATGATGTTCTTGCTCAATAGCGGCCGTTCAGTACGAACTTGGCAGATCAATGGGTGAGGAAACACCCCGGCCACCCTTATTCAAAACATGCGCATACACCATGGTGGTCGACACATCGGCATGGCCAAGCAGCTCCTGAACCGTCCGGATGTCATAGCCGGCCTCAATCAAATGAGTCGCAAAACTGTGGCGAAAGGTGTGGCTGGATGCCCGCTTGGTCAGCTTCGCCGCCAATACCGCACGTTTGACCGCGCGTTGGATGGTTTGCTCGTACAGATGGTGTCGGCGAACGATACCGGTGCGGGGGTCGGTCGATTCATGATCCGAAGGAAATGCCCAATACCAGCTCCATTGCGTGCCGGCAGAAGGGTACTTGCGCTCCAGCGCATCTGGCAACATGACACCGTTGCGGCGGTACAGGCGATCCGCCTCATACAGCGACTTTGCATATGCCAGCTGCTCCCGCAACGGTTGAACCAGGGACAGCGGCAGCATCGTCAGGCGGTCCTTGCCGCCTTTGCCACGCCGGATGGTAATCTCCCTTCGCTGGAAATCAATTTCCTTGACCCGCAACTGGGCACATTCCATCAATCGCATGCCGGTGCCATATAGCAGCCTTGCGATTAGCAGATAGACACCGTCCATCTGTGCAAAAATCCGGTCGATCTCCTGGCGAGTCAGCACGGTGGGCTGGCGCGGCGGCTTGGACGGTTTGGGCAAGTCCTCGATCCAGGGCAGTTCCACTTTCAGCACGTGCTTGTAGAGGAACAGCAAGGCGCACAAGGCCTGATGATGGGTCGAAGCCGAAACGCTTCGTTCATTGGACAAGTAGGACAGGAAGGCGTGGATTTCGGATCCTCCCATATCGGCGGGATGGCGGAGCTGGTGAAAGCGGATATACCATCGGGCCCAGTACACGTAGACGCGCTCGGTACGCAAGCTATAGTGCTTGTCTCTGAGGCAACGTCGCAGTTGGTCGAGCAGTTTCGGTGGTTGCCCGACAGCAGCAGAATCAGGGGCGATTTTCACGTTAATTAACACTGTATGAAGATACAGTATTGTGCGGTATGCTAGACGGCATGCGGCTTGCGAAGGATCAAGCGAAATGGTTTATCGGGCACTATCCTGTTTTAACAGTCAGGCCAAGCCTTTGAAATCTAGTTAGGCGGCACAGATGGATCATAAGGAGCTAATCCAAATGAAGGCAGTAAATCTCTCTGAAAAACTCTCAACCTTCTCAGGCCATTGGCAGCCACGGACCGTCGGCACGTTCAATGATCTTGATTTGATGGTTGTGAAGGCGAAGGGCGCATTCAACTGGCACAAGCACGACGACACAGATGATTTTTTTCTAGTGTTGAGTGGACGCGTGACCATCGAAATGCGGGGTGGGAGTGTGGAACTAGGGCCGGGAGAAATGTTTGTGGTTCCTAAGGGCGTCGAACACCGCCCGGTTGCGGAGGAAGAGGCACACATTCTTCTAATTGAACCGTCAGGGACGCCGAATACAGGCGATGCAACGACGGCCGCACCTCGACGGGTTGTCTAGCATGGAAGGGGTGCCGCCTAACAATTCATTCAAGCCAAAGCCGCTTCGCGGCTCGGCTTAATTCAGGTGTTAGGCTTCTTGAAGAAGGAACTGCATGGACATCGGTCTGCTCGTGCTGCTTAACATAAGTACTGTGCCGTTTGTGAGCGAGTTTGAACACATCACGTGTGATCACAAACAGAAAGCTAAATTGGTCGCGGTACTTGCTCTTCGAAACTTCCGAAAGCAAAGATGGGCGTGGGGATTTGGCGTGCTATGGTTGCTTTTCCTCGCGCTGGCTCTAGCTCCAAGTGCATCTGGCAAGACTTATCCAGTCACACCTGGCGCGTTGGCATCTGTCGTACTGTTGCAGATCGGTGTGTGGGGCTATGCCGCATACCGTGCCAAGCGTGCACTGTCTTCTCACAGCAAATGAACGCAAGAACCGTTGGTCATAGCCTAACGAGCGGTTCGACGCCGACGCTACGCGCTGGTCAACCTAAACGCTAGGCGTAAAGCGATGCGTCATTGGAATGAGCAAAAAAACCTTTGTACGCTCAGCCCATGCAATGGCGTAAGGGAACAATTCTTGGTATTGGTTTGGCGGCGTGGATGTTCTACATCTCCATCGACGAATGGCTTAATGGGGATAATTCTTGCAGTGGTAAGAGCTGCGGACTCGTAAATCTATTAGCGGAACTCGCGGGAGTTTCACAAAGCGTAGCAGAGGCGCAGTATTTCGCTGCACTCTGCTTAGTAATGCTCATGATCGCCTATCAAATATGGCGCCATCGATGAAACCCCTAACTCATATTTGGACACCGACACGCACGCGTGCCGATCAAACTAAGCGGTAGACCCTTCTTCTCGTATGACGTTACGCTCTTTGTCTTCGCAAATTATCGGCTTGCTTGGCTGGTTACTGATCGCCTTCGCCACGGCAGCGGTGGGGGCGATCGCTTCCATTGACGCCGCATCTTTCTATGCTCAGTTGAACAAGCCGTCGTGGGCGCCCCCAGCATGGATGTTCGGCCCTGTGTGGTCCGCGTTGTATTTGCTCATGGGGGTTGCCGCGTGGTTGGTGTGGCGCTCATCGGTTTCCAATAGGGCAGCACTGATTTTGTTTGGCGCGCAGCTTGCGGCAAATGCGCTTTGGTCATGGTTGTTCTTTGCCTGGCACCGTGGCGCGCTTGCGGCGGTTGAGGTTCTCGTTCTGCTGGTGCTTATCGTGTGCACCGCAGCCGCCTTTTGGCGCAGCAGTCGGCTTGCTGCGATGCTGTTGGTTCCCTACTTGCTGTGGGTAAGCTTCGCATCGTTGCTTACGTGGACGGTATTGCAAAGCAACCCGCATCTTCTGTAAAACGTACTCCGACCGGCAGACCTACCCTCGATTGAACCGACACCTCTGAGATGACTGTGCCATTAATAGGCGTAGCTCACTTCGAACGTTGAACGGCTGCTTTTGGGAAGTGGCAAGGACCGCTTTGGGTCGACTTCGGTCATTGAACTAACATTTCGGTTCGGCCGCAATCGGCCGATTGTGTTGAAAAACTTTAGAGAAATATCGGTCGGCTATCGATAGAGGCGAACTAAGTCGCTGGACGGCGGCAAAAGCTGCTGTTTTTAATGGACTAATTTGTTCGACGACTCATAGTGCTGCGCTCCATTCGACTTCGATATTTGCTGCAGGATTTTTCAACAGAATCGGCCATTTCCGGACCTTCGCCTACCTCACCAATCTGCTATTGTTCCGACAACATTTTAGTTCGCTTTTTACACAAAACCACTTCGTATAACGTCGGCGCGCAACACTTATGCCGAATAAGTTATCACTAATGTTGTAGAAATTATTTGCAACCTTTTAGTTGCATTTAATGAGAGGCAGCTCCATAATCAATGCGCAACCAATTGGTTGCGCAAAAGGAGATTTCACATGAACCACTTTCAGCAAAGCCTCCTCATAGCAGCTAGCCCAGATGCAACGTACGCGGCGTTATCAACGATAGACGGCCTACGCGGCTGGTGGACCCAGGATTGTGCGGGCGATACCGGTTTCGGCGGCACCATTCAATTCTGCTTTGGGAGCGTCTCTAAGGAGATGCAGGTCGAACGCGCTGATCCAGGGCGTGAAGTGCACTGGGTCTGTACCCACGCTTGCATTGACGTACCATCGCTTTCGCGCAAGGATGAGTGGGTCGGCACCAAGATAGTATTCCGTCTATCTGATATAGGCCCAGGAAAAACGAAACTCCACTTCGAGCATATCGGTCTTGTACCATCGTTCGAGTGCTATGGCATGTGCGAAAAAGGCTGGCGACATTTCCTCAGCAGTCTGCAGCAGTATCTTGAAACGGGAACGGGCAAGCCGCACCTCACGCAAGCCCAATGTCAGGGAAGGAGCCTGCCAGCATGAGCGCTGTTATCAATACCGACCGCATTGAACGCAGCATCCTTATCAGCGGTTCACGCGAACGCGTCTGGCGTGCACTAACGACTGCCGAGGAATTCGGTGCGTGGTTCGGCGCGGACCTTTCCGGCCAATCCTTCAATCCGGGCCAACGTGCGCGTGGACCGATGACTATGCCAGGGTGCGAGGGTCTCTTTTTTGATGCGGTTATTGAGCGCATTGAACCGCAGAATTTTCTTTCGTTCCACTGGCACCCGTATTCAGGCGAGCCGACGCTGGACTACACTGGCGAGCAGCCAACTCTGGTTACCTTCACGCTCAAAGACGCACCAGGCAAAGGCATTTTGCTGACCGTAGTTGAATCAGGCTTTGGCATGGTGCCTGCGCATCGCCGGAAAAGGGCATTTGAGATGCACGGCGAAGGCTGGGATTTCCAATTGCAGAATGTGGCGTGCTATGCCGGAACCTAGGGTGAAAGACTCTGCACCTGTGGGCCGCTCGATAGCAGAAATTGCTGGGTTGAGCGAGACGCTGGCTCCGACATTTGCCGCTCTGGGTGACCCTACGCGCCTAAAGCTCGTGGCTGTACTTTGCGAGGGCGGGGCTTACTCGATATCGCAATTGACCGAGACCACCGATATCAGCCGCCAAGGCGTAACCAAGCATCTCAATGTGCTAGCCGAGGCTGGTGTCATAAGTGACCTAAAATCGGGCCGTGAACGCCTTTGGCAGCTCGAACCAAATAAAATTGATGAAGCCAGGCTCGCTCTGGAATCCATCGAACGTGAATGGGAGCAAGCGCTTGGGAGGCTTAAGAGCTTTGTCGAGAAAAACGATTGAAGCCGATGGATGAATCCCCTTAGTGTCGTAGGCAGTGTCAATCCTTACAAAGACAACATTTGTACATGCGCTTCTGTGCGAGCGAATGACAACAAGGGGACGACTACTCGAGATCATGGCAAGATGGCGATAAGCCACTAATCTTTAGTAAGCAGCCGGATCAGGATTGCGCGCGAATTGGAAAGATCGGCCAAAAGGCGACGGTGAGCGAAGCTGCATACCAGCCACACCGACGCGGCGGCAGAAAATGGAAATGCAGGGCAGCAAAGCAGGCGAGTGCTGGATAATTGTTTTGCGCAAGAGAATGGTAGATAATTCCCGCCCATGAACGACATGACACAACTCCCCCCATTTCCTGACCGTCTCTCGGTCGATCCGCACAGCCCTTACTACAATGCGGCTGTCCTCGAGCACGATGTTGGCATTAATCTCGATGACAAGGAACGCACCAATGTCGAGGAATATTGCATCAGCGAAGGCTGGATCAAGGTTGCGGCCGGCAAGGCGCGTGACCGCAAGGGTAATCCGATGACGATCAAGCTAAAAGGAAAAGTCGAGCCTTTTTACCGATAACGACTTTATGCCTTACGCAACATAAGAAAGAATGGAAGACGCCGCCTGCGACATAGAAGCAGGCGTTCAATCAGCCCGCTATCGTTTTCGGCGAGCGTTTCACGAACGAGCCGCACGGAGATTTTTAAATTGACCTCCGCACACAAAACGTCGGACACCTCCAGAAGAAACCGTTCCGAACACAACTCGTTGCTCGACAACGACGATTTGCACGTGACAGCTTAATCGTTGAAAAACGACACGGCTATGTCCGGTTTCGAGGAAGCCAACTGACTGGTTTGGGTCGAGGTTGTGTGAAAACGCCTATTTTTCGGTACACGAATTTGCGCTGCCAGCGTCAAACGGATAATTCCATTCCACAGGGAGATCCGGATGAAGCGCTTCGTTGAAGGTGTCGATCGTACCCAGAGCGTTCTGTTGCCCGAAACGCTGGACGATTACGTCGCTGAAGATAATCCGGTGCGCGTCATCGATGCCTTCGTCGACACGATTGACCTTGCGGCGCTTGGCTTTGATGGCATGCAGCCTGCGCTAACTGGCAGGCCTTCCTACCATCCTGCGGTGCTGCTGCGCATTTACATCTACGGCTACCTGAACCGTATCCAGTCAAGCCGGCGCCTGGAGCGCGAGACCGCGCGCAACATCGAACTGATGTGGCTGACTGGTCGACTGACGCCCGACTTCAAGACCATTGCCGACTTCCGCAGGGATAACGGTGATGCGATCCGGCGGGTATGCAGGGAATTTGTCCGTCTGTGCCACAAGCTCAACATGTTCGAGGGTGGAGAAGTTGCCATCGACGGCAGCAAGTTCAAGGCGGTCAATAACCGGGACAAGAACTATACGCAACGTAAGCTCAAGGCACGCATCGAGCAAGTCGAGGACAGCATCGCCCGCTACATGGAAGAACTTGACCGGGCCGATCGGCAGCCCGAGCTCGTGCCAAAGGTGCGCGTCACGCACATCAAGGAGAAGATCGCATCGTACCGGCGGCAGATCGAGGACTTCAATGCGCTGGGTCGTCGCCTGGAACAGGTTCCTGACCAGCAAATCTCTGAAACCGATCCGGATGCGCGCTCAATGTCCACCAGCGGCCGTGGTACCGGCATGGTCGGCTAAAACGTGCAGACTGCTGTCGATACAAAGCATCACCTGATTGTCGCGCATGAGGTAACCAACGTCGGTCATGATCGATCCCAGCTTGCCTGCATGACTGAACTGGCACAGGAAATGATCGGACGTAAGAATCTTGTCGTGATGGCAGATCGTGGCTACTTCAGTGGTGTCGAGATCCTGGCAAGCGACAAGCGCGGTGCGATACCGCTGGTGCCCAAACCGCTGACTTCCGGAAGCCGCGCCAAAGGACTGTTTGACAGGCGCGACTTTATCTACATTGCGCAACGCGATGAATACCTCTGTCCGGCAGGACAGCGCGCCCCCTGGCGCTACAACAAAACGGAAGACGGCATGGTGTTCGGCAGGTACTGGTCATCGTCCTGTCCGACCTGTTCACTGAAGTCGCGCTGCACTGAAGGAAAGTATCGCTTCATTAACCGATGGGAACATGAAGATCTGCTGGAGCAGATGCAGAGCCGACTGATCAATCGCGCGGACATAGCGAGAGTGCGTCGAAGCACGGTTGAACATCCCTTTGGCACGCTCAAGGCATGGATGGGAGCGACGCATTTCCTGACGAAGAGGCTGCCGAAGGTACGAACCGAGATGAGCTTGCACGTCCTGGCATACAACATGAAGCGGACGATAAATATCCTGGGAACTGTGGCGCTGATGAAGGCGATGAAGACATAGGCCGACTGACCATGAAGGTCGCTGGTTTCTCTTAGACCTTGCTGCAAACCTCTGACTAATCGAAGCAACTACCGTTTTCACACAGCCTCGGTCGTAAACGGACCAAATACATCAACCAATGTCAGGCGCCAGGAAAGAAAAAGGCACCGAGAATTCGGTGCCTTTTTCTCTTTACGGATTTTCCGATCGCGTTACAGCCCGCCTACGCGGCCTTCTTCTCGTCACGCAGTTCACGCCGCAAAATCTTGCCGACATTGGTCTTCGGCAGTTCGTCGCGGAACTCGATGTACTTCGGCTTCTTGTACGCGGTGAACTGTTCCTTGCAGTAGTCCATCAACTGTTCCTTGGTGAGATTGGGGTCCTTGCGCACCACGAACAGTTTCACTGCTTCGCCGGAGTGATTGTCCGGCACGCCGACGCACGCGCATTCGAGTACGCCGGGATGGGCGGCGACCACGCCTTCAACTTCATTGGGATACACATTGAAGCCGGACACCAGGATCATGTCCTTCTTGCGGTCGACGATCTTGACGAAGCCGTGTTCGTCCATCACGCCGACGTCACCCGATTTGAAGAAGCCGTCCGGCGTCATGACCTTTTCGGTCTCGTCCGGGCGGTTCCAGTAACCGACCATCACTTGCGGACCGCGGATTGCGATTTCACCCGGCTGTCCGATTGGCACCGGCTTACCGTCGTCATCAAGGATCGCGACTTCGGTGGACGGAATCGGCACACCAATGGTGCCGAAAAGTGCGTCGATATCTGGCGAATTGGAGGTTGCTACCGGCGACGTTTCCGACAGGCCGTAGCCTTCGAGGATGGGCTTGCCGGTGACTTGCAGCCAGCGGTCGTTGACGGCCTTCTGCACCGCCATGCCGCCGCCGCTGCAGCTTTTCAACATGGAAAAATCCAGTTTGGCGAAGTCGGCATTATTGAGCAGGCCGTTGTACAGCGTGTTCACGGCGGGGAACATGTTGAATTTGTACTTTGCCAGTTCCTTCACGAAGCCGGGAATGTCGCGCGGATTCGGGATCAGGATATTCATGCCGCCGGCGCGGATGCCGAACAGGCCGCAGGCGGTGAGCGCGAAGATATGGTACAGCGGCAGTGCACAGACGATAGTGACCGCTTCAACCTGAGGCGTCTTGTTAAGGGCGGGTTGTGCCCATGCCTCGTTTTGCAGCACGTTGGCGATGACATTACGGTGCGTGAGCGTGGCGCCCTTGGACACACCGGTGGTACCGCCGGTGTATTGCAGGAAGGCGATGTCGTGCGGCGTCAGCTTGACCGGCTTCAGCTTCTTGCTACCGGCTTCGGCCAGCACGCGCTTGAAAGTCACGGCATCAGGCAGCGAATAGGCCGGCACCATCTTCTTTACCCTACGCACCACGAAGTTGATCAGCATGCCTTTGGCGCCGCCGAGCAAGTCGCCCATGCCCGTCACAATCACATGCTGGACCTTGGTCTTCGCGAGCACCTGCTGCAGCGTGGTCGCGAAGTTTTCCAGGATGAGGATGGCCTTGGCGCCGGAATCGTTGAGCTGGTGTTCCAGTTCGCGCGGCGTGTAGAGCGGATTGACGTTGACCACGGTGTAACCGGCACGCAGCACGGCGGCGATCGCGACCGGATATTGCAGCACATTGGGCATCATGATGGCGACGCGGTCACCCTTTTGCAGGCCCTTGCCTTGCAGCCATGCGCCGAGTTTTTGCGACAGGATGTCTAGTTCTGCATAGGTCATGAACTTGTCCATGCAGACGAAGGCATTGCGCGCGGCATAGTCGCGGAACGCGTCTTCCAGCAAATGCGCAAGCGAGTCGTATTGCGTCGGATCGATTTCGGCAGGAACGCCTTTGGGATATGACTTGAGCCAGATCTTGTCCATTGTTTGTCTCACATCTCTTTGGTTTGAATCGGCAGGGCCGCTTATGAGTGGATTTTTTTAAATTATTGGTGGAAGCATGCTATTGAGCCGCACGCGTGCGCGCAAGCGCTCATCGGCATGTTGTCTCGCCGGGTCACAAGAATGGCCGCTGCAATCAAACCGATCTGTCGCAGTTTATGGAACAAATGCCATGTGGAATCGAAACGTGCCGATCTCCATTGCGCCATTATTAGACATGCGTATAATAATTTCATGGCCCGCCCTTCGCAGAACATCGATCAACGCCTGTTGCAAGCCGGCATGGAGCTGCTGCCCCTCACCGGATGCCGCGGTCTGTCGGCGCGCAAGCTGACCGAGCATGCGGGCGTCAACCTCGGCATGCTGCACTATCACTTCCGCAGCAAGGACAATTTCATCCGAACCCTGCTGCAACAGATGTATGAACAGATGTTTTCGGAACTGGTGCTGAAAGCACAAGAAGGCGTGTCGCCACTGGAAAACCTCCGCAATGCGGTGCAGGTAATCGCGCATTTCGGCCGCACGCACCGGCAAATGCTGGTACGCATCGGTGCCGACGCACTGGGTGGCGAACAGGTAGCGATGGAGTTCCTGCAAGCGAATCTGCCGCGCCACATCGGTGTGGTGGCCGGCCTGATCGCCGAGGGGCAGCGCAGCGGCCAACTCGTGAAGGCACCGCTGCCGCAGATGATTGCCTTCATTGCCGGCGCGGTGATGGCGCCGGTGCTGCTGGGCTCGGCGCTGCTGGAAAACATGGCGCTGCCGGCGGAGGCGAATGCCACGCTGGAACGCGAGGTACTGTCGAAAAAAGCAGTCGAGCAGCGCATTGCGTTTGCGCTGCGCGGCCTGTCCGAAGGAGATGTCTCATGAGCACGCGACGCGCGTTGATCATCCTGTTTTCTCTGCCAGCGCTGCTGGCGGCTTGCAGCGACAAGCCGGCCGACTATTTTCCCGGCTATGCCGAGGCGGAATACGTGCGGCTGGCAACGCCAATCGCCGGCACGCTGGTCAAGCTGCATGTGCAGCGCGGCGATACGGTGCAAAGCAATGCGCCGGCCTTCGCGCTGGAGCAAGACAGCGAACGCGCCGCGCGCGAAGAAGCGGCTTCGCGCGTGCAGCGGGCACAGTCACAACTGGCCAACCTGAAAAAAGGCCGTCGTCCGGACGAGCTGGCAGCAGTTCAGGCGCAGCTTGCGCAGGCTGACGCCGCGCTCAAGCTTTCCACCAGCAATCTCGCGCGGCAAAAACAACTGGTAGCGGACAAATTCATTGCACCGATCCAGCTCGATGCAGCACGCAGCGCGGTCGAACGCGACCAGGCACGCCTGCATGAATTGCGTGCGCAGTTACGGGTGGCCAATCTCGGTGCGCGTCCCGACGAAGTCGACGCTGCCCATCAGGAAATGAAAGCAGCCGAAGCGCAACTCGCACAAGCAGAATGGCGCGTATCGCAAAAGACGCAACGCATGCCGGTTGGCGGCGCGGTAGCCGATGTGCTGTACCGCGAAGGCGAGTTCGTGCAAGCCGGCAGTCCGGTCGTCAGCGTGCTGCCGCCGCAAAATATCAAACTGCGTTTCTTTGTGCCGGAAGCCACGCTCGGCACGCTACGACTCGGCCAAACCGTGTCGGTGCAATGCGACGGCTGCAAGGCCACCGTGCCGGCAAAGATTAGTTACCTGTCCAGCGCGCCGGAATACACGTCGCCACTCATCTACAGCAAGGAAAACCGTGCGGCACTGGTGTTCATGATCGAGGCACGCCCTGCGCCGGAACAGGCGGCAACGCTGCATCCTGGACAGCCGGTCGAAATCCGGCTGACCCAACAATGAACGACGCGCCGGCCATCATCGATGTGCGCGGCCTGACCAAGCGTTACGGCGATCGCACCGTGGTTGACCATGTCGACATGCGGGTAGCGCGCGGACGCATCTACGGCTTTCTCGGGCCCAACGGCAGCGGCAAGACGACTACCATCCGCATGTTGTGCGGTTTGCTTACGCCAGACGAGGGCGACGGCACCTGCCTTGGCTTCGATATCCGCAAGGACGCGCGGAAAATCAAGCGGCAGGTCGGTTACATGACCCAGAAGTTCGGCCTGTACGAAGATCTCAGCATCGAAGAAAACCTGGCCTTCATCGCACGCGTATATGAAGTACCGAATGCCACGCGCAAAGTGCAGGAAACCCTGGAGCGCCTTGGCCTGGCAAGCCGCCGCACGCAACTGGCAGGCGCATTGTCGGGCGGATGGAAGCAGCGGCTGGCATTGGCCGCCTGCCTGCTGCATGCGCCGCAATTACTGCTGCTTGACGAGCCGACCGCCGGCGTGGACCCGAAGGCTCGGCGCGAATTCTGGGACCAGTTGCATGAACTGGCCGCCGATGGATTGACGGTGCTCGTGTCGACGCACTACATGGATGAAGCGGAGCGTTGCCACCACTTGGCCTACATCGCCTACGGCCATTTGCTGGCGCAGGGCACCGCAGCCGAGTTGATTGCCGGTGCACATCTTGTTACTCGCTCCATCACCGGTGACGGACTGGCCGACGTCGCCCGTGCGCTGCATGCGCAACCCGCAATGAACGTCGCCTCCTTCGGCACTGCGCTGCATGTGAGCGCCGGATCGCAAGCCGAACTCGATACGGCGCTCGCGCCATTTGCGGCAAGCGGACTGAATATCACGCCGATCGACCCCAGCCTGGAAGACGTATTCATCGCACTGATGCAGAATTCAAAGGACAACTATTCCTCATGAACTGGTCGCGCTTTCTCGCCATCCTGATCAAGGAGTTCCGCCAGATCCGGCGCGACCGGCTGACCTTTGCAATGATGGTCGGCGTGCCGATCATGCAGCTCATCCTGTTCGGCTTTGCGATCAATACCGATCCGAAACGCCTGCCGATGGCGGTCGTGCAGGCAGACCAAAGCGAGTTCTCGCGCAGCTTGATTGCGAGTCTGGAAAACTCCGCCTACTTTCGCGTCACCGAACGCCCGCACAGTGAAGCCGAAGGCAACCAGTTGCTGAATGCCGGCCGCGTACAGTTCCTGCTCGTGATCCCTCCGGATTTTGCACGGCAACTGGTGCGCGGCGAACGGCCAGCATTGCTGCTTGCCGCCGACGCCACCGATCCGGCGGCATCGGGCAATGCGCTGGCTGCGGTCAATGCGATCGGCAGGCAGGCACTTGCGCGAGATCTGAATGGTCCCCTGCGCGCGCTGCAGCCCATCGATGCGCCCTTCGAGATCCGTACGCAGCGCCGCTACAACCCGGAAGGCATGTCGCGCTACAACATCGTGCCCGGCCTGATTGGTGTGATCCTGACCATGACGATGGTGATGATGACCGCGCTGGCGATGACGCGCGAACGCGAGCGCGGCACCATGGAAAACCTGCTGGCGACGCCGGTCAAGCCGCTGGAAGTCATGGTGGGAAAAATTGCGCCCTACATCCTGATCGGCTATGTGCAGGTGATCGTGATCCTGGTTGCCGCGCACCTGCTGTTCGATGTGCCAATGATCGGCAGCATGGCGCTGTTGTCGGCGGCGCTGGTCGTGTTCATGGCGGCTAACCTGGCGGTCGGCTTCACCTTTTCCACCATTGCCCGCAACCAGCTGCAGGCGATGCAACTGACCTTCTTCTTTTTCCTGCCATCGATGCTGCTGACAGGCTTCATGTTCCCGTTTCGCGGGATGCCGCGCTGGGCGCAAATGATCGGCGAAGCCTTGCCGCTGACGCATTTTCTGCGCATCGTGCGCGGCATCATGCTGAAGGGGAATGGCATGGCCGAGATTGCGCCGGAAGTCTGGCCGATTGCCCTGTTCATGCTGGTCGCCGGCATCATCGCATTGCTGCGCTATCGGCAGACACTCGACTGAAAGCGGCTGCGCCGCGACTCCCAGTGGCCGCGTCTTCAAAAAAGCTGCTTCAGGTCAAGGAGAATTTCCCCCGGATCAGCGATCCTCTCCCCGCAAGCGGTGTTGTCTGAGACACATCGCTTTGAACGAACAATCCTTCGCGCCATGCAGTGTTCATCGGTCCACGGGCAACATGCCTGCATCGCAGCGGCTTTCATGCAATCAGAGATTCCGGGGCAAGGCTTATGGCCGATTCAGTAACAGGCAGCAGTTCGTCAGCCACCACCGTCGCGGCGGGGGGCACGCCAGGCGAGATCGAAACAGCGGGCGACCAGGACTGGTATCGCATTCCCATGACCAGCGGCGTCACGTATACGATCCGTGTCGCCGCCACCGGCGCAACTGCCAGCACTTTCGACCCGCTTATCCTGGGCATTTTCGACACCAATGACAATTACTTCACCGGATTCAATAACGACGGCCTGATTTCCGGCCCTTACCGGCACGATGCGATGACCACGTACTCGCGGCCTGTCACCACGCCGGCGACGACGGTGGACTACTGGGTTGCCGTTACTGGCGATACCCGCACCACCGGTTTCTATGACATTTCAGTGTCCACCAGCAGTATTACGACGGATAGCGTTACGGCGGATACCGCAACGACCGGCGTGGTGACCGCCGGTGGCGCCGCTGTTGCAGGCACTATCGACAACGCTACCGATGTCGATTGGTTCAAGGTGACACTGACGGCCGGCGCAACCTATACGATCCGGGTGCGTGGCCTTACGGCTGGAGCGGGCACGCTTGTGGATCCCACGCTTACCGGCGTGTACACCAGCAGCGGCGCGTACATTACCAACACGTATGTTGACGATCTCGACACGCGCGATGCTGCATTGACCATGACCGCGCCGTACACCGGTACTTACTTCATCGCGGCGGACGGCTGGAGCACTTATACCGGCACTTACACCGTCGACGTGTCGGGCGCGGCACTCAGCGACGTGCCTGGCAACACCAGCAGCACCGCCACGCTGGCGATTGGTTCCAGTACCACGGCCTATATGGAACAGCCGTACGACCATGACTGGTACAAGGTCAGCCTGACGGCCGGCACCACGTATCAGTTCACGTTGTCGGGCAACGGCGCCAACAACACGCCGGTCATGCACGGCGTCTTCAGCGCAACAGGCAGCTACCTCGGCGCGTATGCGGCTGGCATTCTCGGCTCGCAAACCTCTGCTGCCAGCACGATTTTCACGCCGTCGGTGAGCGGCAATTACTTCATCGATGCGTTCTCGGTTTATGAGGGCACCTATACGTTGTCCGCTGCCCAGGTGGCAAACGACACGCCCGCCAATACGACAACCACGGCAACCGTGGCCGTCGACGGCTCCGTCGTGGGTGAAATCGGCGGCGCTACCGATATCGATTGGTACAAGGTCACGCTGGTCGGAGACGCCACGTATGTGATCAAGATGCAGGGCAAGCAGTCCGGCTTCGGCACCCTAGAAGACACGATTATCTCGGGTATCTACGACAGCACGGGCAAGGTCGTTGACAATACCTTCTCGGACGATACCGACGGCAACGAGGCATCGCTGACCTTCCGGCCGGCCACGTCAGGCACCTATTACATTGCAGCCGACGGCTATGCAAGTTATACCGGCACCTACAAGCTGAGCGTTACGTCGGTCGCCGGCGATGTGCCGCAAACCAAGGCAAGCCTCGCTACGGTCACGCTGAATACGCCCACCACGGTGACCATTGACGACGCCTCCGATACCGACTGGTATGGCATCAACCTGACCGCGAACACCACGTATGGCATCCGGCTGCAAGGCGCGCCAACCAAGCGCGGGACATTGTCCGATCCGGTGCTGGTCGGGGTCTACGACAGCGCGGGCAACCTGGTTCCGGATACCTTTGTCGACGACGCCCGCAATCTGCTTAATGCCTATCTGTCGTTCACACCGACAGCAAGCGGCAAGTATTACATTGCCGCCGACGGCTATGACCGCTTTACCGGCACAGTTCGCCTGGCGGTGACGACTGACAATATCGGCATCACCAATGGAACATCAGGAACGCTGACGCCGGGTACCGCAGCCGAGGGCACGATTGATGCCGCCAACGACACGGACCGCTATGCCGTGACGCTGGATGCGAACTCGACCTATTACATCCGGATGCAGGGATTCCAGAACCGCAACGGCGATCTTTCCGATCCGCATATTTCCGGCATTTTCAACTCCGGTGGAACGACGGTGGGCCCGACCGAGATCAAGGATGCGGTCGGCGCCGACGTCGTCGTTGGCACCGATTCCTGGTACAAGGTGGCCGTTGGCGCCTCGTCAGTGACCTACTATGTGGACACAACAGGAAATGCTGGCACTGACGGCTCTTTCCTGCTCACGGCCGACAAGGATATTGCGGGCAGCCAGTCAACCACGACAACGCTTGCCGTGGGCAGCTCCCTGGTCGGCATGATTGACGAAGGCGCGGACACGGACTGGTATTCGATATCCCTGCTCGCCAATACCAGTTATGCGATCAAGATGGCCGGCACGCAGGATGGCAATGGCACATTGGTCGATCCTTACCTCAACGGCCTTCGCGTCTCTACGACGCCGACCACCATTATTGGCGGCACCAGCGGCACGACGATCGACAACAATGCCGGCCGCGACTCGGTGGTCCGGTTTATCCCGGGGGCCAACACCACCTATTACATTAACGCCCAGAGTAGCGGCGCAACCTTCGGCACCTATGTGATCAGCCTCAGCACCGAGGTGGGGAATACCTCCGCGACCGCCGGCGCCGTGACGGTGGGCGGCTCAGTCAACGGCATGATCGAGGACACGGCCGATATCGACTGGTTTAGGGTGCACCTGCTTGCCAATACTTCCTATCTGGTCAAGATGCTCGGTGTGGAGACCGGCGTCGGCACGCTCGACGATCCGCTGATTCCTGAAATCCGCAATTCGTCCGGTACCGCAATGACGAACGAGGTGATCACGGCGGTCGGCATGGACGCGTATGTGCGCTGGGTGCCAGGTTCGGAAGCGGATTACTTCATTGAAACACAGGGCGGCGGCACCGACTACGGCACCTTTGTTCTGAGCGTGGAAACGGAAGTCGGCGGCACCGCCGCGACTGCCGGGACGCTCACGATTGGCGGCAGCGTGAACGGCAGAATTGACGATGGTACCGACGCCGACTGGTACAAAATCAGTGTCACTAACAATAACGGTTATCTTTTCAAGATGCTGGGCTCCGACACCGGCGCCGGCACGCTGATCGATACCAATATTCCGGCGATCCGCGATGCTTCCGGCAACGCGCAGACCACGAACTTCACGGCGACGGCGGTCGGTTCGGATACCTATGTCTACTGGACGCCGACTGCGAACGGCGATTTTTATATCGACGCGCAAGGCGCCGGCAAGACAGGCAGCTTCGTGCTCACCGGCCAGACGGAAGTAGGTACCACAGCGCTAAGCGCTACACCGGTCACGGTAGGCGGATCGGCAACCGGCACGATCGACACCGCCGGTGATTCCGACTACTTCAAGTTCGCGCATTCCGGTAGCACTGGCTATCTGATCCGTATGACCGGCGGCACCCTGAGCACGCCGACCCTTGCCGGGGTTCTCAATACGAGCAATGTAGCGCAGTCTGGCGCAGTGATCACGACATCCGGCGCCGATTCGCTCATGCGCTGGGCACCCACCAGCAGTACCGCGGCCGATTTCCTCATCGATGCAGAGGGCAACGGATCGATCGGTACCTACACTATCAGCGTGCAGACGGAAGCGGGCGGCGCAACTACGAACGCGTGGACCCTCAATATCGGCAGTTCGGTCAGCGCGGCGATTGACGACACCACGGATACGGATTTTTACAAGGTCACGCTGGTTAATACCACGAGCTATATCTTCAGGATGAGCGGCGTGAGCAGCAACGCCGGCACGCTTGCCGATCCTAGAATTTTCGATATCCGCGACGCCAGCAACGTGCAAGTGACAACCGAAGTGGCCTCTGCGTTCGGAACCGATTCGATTGTCCGTTTTGCGCCGGGTACTGGCGGCACCTTCTATGTGGATGCGCAGGGTTCCGGTGGCATCGGCACCTACGTTCTGACTGCGCAGACTGAAGCAGGCAGTACCTTCACGAACTCGCAAGCGATCACGCTCGGCACCTCAGTTTTTGGCGCGATTGACGACGGTGCGGACACGGACCGGTACTACTTGACATTGACTGGCGGCACTCGTTATCGGGTGCGCGCGGAAGGTGCTGACAACAGTGGCGGCGCGCTGACGTTGATCGATCCCTATATCAACGGTATCCGTCTTGGCACAACGTCGACGGCGATCGCAAACACGACGCAAGACGGTGGCGGTACCGGGCGAGACGCCTATGTCATCTTCACCCCAGGAAGCACTGGCACCTACTCCATTGACGTCGACAACGGGGTGTCTAACGCAACCGCGATCGGCACCTACAAGCTGACCGTCGAACTCTGGCCGTGACACCATGACGGCTCCGCGCGACTTGCGTCTGCTGGTTGCCGGGGCCTCCCAGAAGTGCTTGCACGCAGGCGTCGACTGACGCTTTTGTGAGCAAAAACTTTCCCCATTTTGAGAACCCTCTCTCTCGAATTGATCCAGAGCAGGGATTTCCGAGTTCGCGCGCACTGCCTATTGGCATGGCTATCCGTTCACGGATAATTCTTGGCGGATACATAGGTTTTCAGGGCGGACCCAATGCTACCGACCTGTCGCCGCATCTTGCGCACGGCTTATCGGGACGCGAAAAGAAGCAAAAAGAATCGACATGCATCTGTGGTTTTGCAAGGCATCGCTCCTGTTCTCCGGGTCCATTGCGCCTGCCGCCGTCCATGCCAATTCCAGCATCCGGAGGATGACCGGCCATCCTGCTTTATTCTGACGAGGCTGTTCCCCTGATGTTTCGCACAACGCTCCTGATGTTCCTGATTCTGCCTGCCGTGCTTGTGCTCGGCGGCTGCGCGCACGAGGTGCGGGGCGAACTGCATTACGACCTGCGGCCGGAAGGCCAGCGCAGCGATATCGTCTGGCCCAAAGCGCCCGACAAGGCGCGCTTTCGCTATGCCGGCGAACTGGTGGGCGAGCAGAATTTCCAGCGCAATGTGAAGACAGACGCGGCCTTGGGCAATGCCATGAAATGGCTGGTCGGCCTGGTGGAAGACAGCACGCCGCTGATGCTGCAGCGTCCGCAGCATGGCATGGTCGGCGATAACGACCGTGTCTATGTGGTCGATGCCAGCCGCAATGCGGTGCTGGTGTTCGATCCGCAACCGCCGGAAGACAGTCCGTCCGACAAGGACGGCGGGCAATTGCTGGTCTGGGATGAGCTTGGCAACGGCATGCGCCTTGGCACGCCCGTATCGCTGGCGCAGGTATGGAATGGCGACATCGCTGTGTCGGATTCCAAATACGGCGTGGTATTCCGGCTCAACCCGCAAGGCAAATTTGTCGCTGCCATCGGCGAGAGTCAGTTGGAGCGTCCGACCGGCATTGCGTTCGATAGCAAGCGCGGGCTGTTGTACGTCGCCGATACGGCGGCGAGCAGCATCAAGGTATTCGACGCGACCGGCGCGCGCGTCAATGCGATTACCAAGGCAGGCGATGCCGAACTCAATGCGCCGACGCTCATTTCGATTGCCGGTGATCGCCTGTATGTCACCGATACCCTGAACAGCCGCATCGAAGTATTCGACCTCGATGGCCGGCATGTGCGCAGCTTCGGCGAGCGCGGAATCTATGTCGGCAACCTGACGCGGCCGAAAGGCGTGGCCGTCGGCGCCGGTGGCATCGTGTATGTGGTCGAGTCGTTTTACGGCCATCTGCTGGCGTACAACCAGGACGGCCACTTCCTAATGGGGATCAATGGCACCGGTTTGAAGGATGACCGGTTCAATTTGCCTTCCGGCGTATGGACGGACAACAAGGGCCGGGTTTTTCTTGCCGATATGTTCAATGGACGTGTCGTGGTGTTCGACTTCCTCGGCGACAAAAACGAATAACAATGGAATTGAAGAAATCATGAACGCAGCACTGGATCAAAATACTGTTGAGCGCTTGCAACTGGCCGAACGCATCCGCGCGATGTTCGCTTCCGGCGTGGAAGGCGATCCGGCACCGTTCGATCAACTCGCGCTCGATATTTATTCCTATCAATACCGAAACAATCTTGCCTATCGCGCGTATTGCGACGCGTCCGGCAAGAGCACGGCGAATGTCACCCGCTGGCAGGACATTCCGGCCTTCCCGACCGACAGTTTCAAGACCGAACTAGTGACCTCGTTTCCGTTCGATGAAGCGGTGATGGCCAACCTGACCAGCGGCACCACCGCAATCGTGCGCGGCCAGATTTTCCGCGACGAGATCGGCCGCGAACTGGTGCTCGACGCCAACCGCATCATGACCGGCGCTTATCTGTTTCCCGACTTTGCCGCCGGCCAGCGCTGTCGCGTGCTGATCCTCGCGCCCAGTCCGGAAATGGCGCCGTCGATGGGCATGGCGACCGGCATGGATGAAACGCGCAAACTGTTCGGCACGCCCGACAGCCGCTTCCTGCTCAGCCACAGCGGCATCGATGTCGCCGCGCTGGTGCAGGCGCTGTCCGAATCGGAAGCCAGCGGCGTACCGGTGGCAATGATTGGCTCGACCTCGGCCTTCGTGTTTTTCTTCAATGCCTGCAAGAAGCGCGGCGTGCGTTTCCATCTGCCGGCCGGCAGCCGCATCGGCGACGGCGGCGGCTATCGCGGGCGCTTCGGCGAAATGACGCAGGAAGACTACTTGGCGCTGGCCTACGAAGTGCTCGGCATTCCGGCCGCGTACTGCGTGAATGTGCTCGGCATGGCCGAAAGTTCGACCGGCTTTTTCGACAACACCTTGCGCAACGCGGTCAAGGGCGCGACAGCAAAACGCATGCGCCCCAACCCGCCTTGGGTGCGCACGGTCGCAGTCAGCTTGGATGACTTGCAGCCATTGCCGCCGGGTGAAGTCGGCTTGCTGCGTCATTACGACGCGGCCAACCTGCCGACCGTGCTGGCGGTGCAGACCGACAACCTCGGCTTCACCGATGAAGCGGGCAACTTCCAGATTGTCGGCCGCGCGCAGCGCGATGCGGTGGGCAAGGTCTCACCGATGCCGAGCGAACGCGTGGTCGGCCCGATGGGCGACAAGCGCATCTTCCGCGTGCTGGAAGCGTATGTGAATTTTTCGATCCGCTTCAAGTCGGGCCGGCTCAAGCCGCGCACGCCGATGGTGCCGCCGGCCTGTCCATGCGGCGAGCTGGCCGATTCGGCGATTGCCGATACGCCGGATGAAGCGCTCGAAGCAGCACTGACAAAATAATGAAAGCAGGGAATCACATGGGCAGCATCGAACACCCGATAGCGTTTGTGCGCAAACCGCACGCTACCGGCGAGCGCAGAACGACATTGACGAAAAAAGTAAAACGCGTTGCGCTGGTCACGGCGCCCTATCACTCTGGCGTGGTGGAATCCGCCGGCACCTGGCTGAACCTGGGCTTCGTGTATGTCGCTGGCGCCCTGCGCGCAGCTGGCTATGAAGTCGATTACTACGACGCGATGGCCTTGTGGCATGACGAGGACCAGATCCGCCAGCGGCTGGAAGATTTCAAGCCGGATGCCGTGGCCTCTTCCGCGTTTACCGCTGCGGTATTTGCCGCCACCGGCGTGCTGCGACTGGCGAAGAAAATCAATCCGGACATCGTTACCCTGATGGGCAATGTGCACGCCACGTTCTGCTACGACGAGATGCTGAACGCCGACCATGACGTGATCGATTTCATCATCCGTGGCGAAGGCGAACACACGCTGGTCAATCTGCTCGATTGCCTGAATGCCGGCGACGATCCGTCCAAGGTGCAGGGTCTGGCCTTCTGGCGCGACGGCGGCGTGGTGACCACGCAGGCGGCGCCGATGATCTGCAATCTGGACGCCTTGCCGACCGCATGGGACTTGGTCGAGTGGCCGATCTACAAATACCGTGCGAAAAACGATGCGCGCCTGGCGATCGTGTCGTCCTCGCGCGGCTGCACGCAGAACTGTTCGTTCTGTTCGCAGAAGCTGTTCTGGCAACGCGGCTGGCGCACGCATAGTCCGGAGCATTTCGTCGATGAACTGGCGATGCTGCACGATAAGTTTGGTGTGAAGGTGGCGATGCTGGCCGACGAAACGCCGACCATGGACCGCAAGCGCTGGGAAAAGATCCTCGACCTGCTGATCGAACGCCAGACCGGCGTGAAGCTGCTGATGGAAACGCGCGTGGTCGACATCGTGCGCGATGCGGACATCATGGACCGCTATCGCCTGGCCGGCGTGGAACATATCTATGTCGGTGTCGAAGCCGGCGACCAGGCTACGCTCAATCTGTTCCGCAAGGGCACCAAGACTGCGCAGTCGAAGAAGGCGATCGAGCTGATCAACCAGGCGGACATCGTGTCGGAAACGTCGTTCGTGCTCGGCATGCCAACCGACACGCCGGAATCGATTGCGCGCACGGTCGAGCTGGCCAAGGCATACGACCCGGACATGGCCTTCTTCCTTGCGATTGCGCCGTGGCCGTATGCCGATCTGTATCCGGACCTGAAAGATTACGTCGCGACCAAGGATTACAGCCAGTACAACCTGGTGCAGCCGGTGGTCAAGCCGACCAACATGACGATTGCGGAAGTGGAGAAGGAACTGGCGATGGCGTCCAAGAAATTCTTCATGCACAAGTTCGAGAACATTGAAAAGCTCACGCCATGGAAGCAGGAATTCATGCTGTCGGTTTTCGACATCCTGATGAACCATTCCTACCTGTCGCACCAGATGAAGGACATGGCGACGCAGAGCAAGAAGATGCCGGAATCGGTGCGCAACATGATCAAGAACGTGAAAGCAGCCAAGCGCGCGCTATCGAACGAGCCGATTGCGCCGCTGCCCTGATAAAAAGAACGGGAGACGGTTTGGAAAAACAAGGTCAAGAAAAGGGATTCCGCTTGCGCGGCGCGCTGCAGGCGTTGGTGGCGACGCTTGCCATCGCTGCCGCCGGCGTCATTGGACTGGCGATTGCTGCGCCGACGCCAAACATTGCGATCACGGCGCATAACCTGTCGAAAAACGGCTCCGGCAACGTAAAAGCCGATACCGAAACCCAGATCTGCGCGTTCTGCCACACGCCGCACGCGGGCAGCAGCAGCCTCACCGGCCCGCTGTGGAATCGCAACTCGACCAATGCGACCTACACGCGCTACACCTCGTCGTCGATGGATGCGCTCAACATCCTCGACGGCTTCACCAATCAGCCGGCGGCCAGTTCCCTGCTCTGCCTGTCCTGTCATGACGGCATGGTCGCCGTGGGCAGCGTCAATGTGCTCAATGGCAAAAGCCAGACCATCAAGCTCAACAACACCGATGACTACAAGATGCCGCCCGGCAGTACCGGCGCACTCACCGGATTCACCCGCCTGCTCGGCACCGACCTGACCAACGATCATCCGATTTCGGTGACCTTCAACGATGCGCTGGCGTCGATGGACGGTGAACTGACGCGCATGACATCGAACAACGCGGATGCGCGCGACAAAGTCACCGGCAATATCCTCGGCGTGCGCACCAGCACCTTCAGACCGCTGCTGCCGCTCGCACCCACCGGCTTTGCCGGCACCGGGCAGGTGCAGTGCGCGACATGCCACGATCCGCACATCACGAACGAAAAATTTCTGCGCTTGAGCCGTTACCAGATCGGGACGCCGACCGGTGCGGCATTCAGCGAAAGCAATGACCAGATCTGTCTCGCCTGCCATCCGAAGCTCAACAAGGTTTGGGCCGAATCGGCGCATGCCAATCCGACTACCGCGGACGAAGCCTATCTGGACGACGCGGCGGTACGGCGCGGTTTTAACAAAGGCACCACGGTCTGGAAAGCCGCCTGCCTGAACTGCCATGACACGCACACCGTGCAGGGTGCGCGCCGGCTGCTGCGCGAAGGCGTGGAAAGCGGTATCGGCGGCACGACTGCAGGCAGCTACCGCCTGGGGTCGGCCATTACGCCGGCCGACACAACCTCTTCTATCGAGAATACCTGCTACCAATGCCATGACCTTTCGACCAGCGCCACGCGCGTGATCGGCACGGTCGCCGGCAGCAGCGTGCCGGATATCCGCACCGAGTTCAGCCGTTTGGTGCGCATGCCAATCTCGACCACTGAGCAATTGCGCAACAAGCGTGAAGTACACGACATCGTCGACGCCGACTTCATGGAATCGCCCGAGCTGCTCGGCAAGAACAACCCGGAGAACCGGCACGTCGAATGCACCGACTGCCACAATCCGCACCGCGTGCGCCGTGCCAGCACTTTCTATGGCACGTCATCCAATCTGGCAGGCTCGGAAGGGTCCAAGCGTACGCATAATGCTGGCGGCACGACGGCCTTGAAAGGCGCGGATGGCAACGTGGCGTCCGGCGTGCTGCGCGGGACGTGGGGTGTGCAGCCGTTGTTCGGACCGACCACGTCCACCTGGCCGCAGTTGCCGTCCACGTTCGATGTGAAAAAAGGCGATGCCGGGTTTGATACCTCGACCGACCGCAACAAGACTTACCTGACGCGCGAATACCAGTTGTGCTTCAAGTGCCATTCCAACTACTCCAACAGCGACGTCTTCGCGAACTTCCCGCCGCTGGGCAATACCTTGGGCGGTACCACCGGATCGCCGCAGCAGCGCAACTACCTGACGCGCTATACCAACGTAGCGGCGGAATTCGGATCGGTTCGCGCGACCGACCCGCCATCGACCGGCACCGACCAGGGTGAATACGGCAATGACACGTTGTTTACGCCGAACGCATCGCCTCCGGGTGGCGGCGACAAGAACCACCGTTCCTGGCATCCGGTGATGTGGCCGACCGGGCGTACCAACCAGGAGCGCACGAACACGGACAGCTTCACCAATATCAAAGCGCCGTTCAACACCCAGGCCAATATTGGTTATCAAACCATGCACTGCTCCGATTGCCACGGCGACCCATCCGGCTGGACGACGGGCACCGGGCCTAACGGGAACACGCAAGGGCCGCACGGTTCGAGCGAACGCTTCCTGCTCAAGGGAAAATGGGAACCGGGATCGCGTTACAACACGCTGAGCAATTACGGCTTCTGCGGCAATTGCCATGACCCGAAAGGCGGGGCCGGCGGATTCAAAACCAGCGAGGCTAGCCATAACGGGCAGTACAAGAGAAGCGCGCCCTGCAATTTCTGCCATATCGCGGTGCCGCACGGCTGGAAGAACAAGGCCTTCCTGGTCAACCTGAGCTGCGTCGGAACAGAAGGCGGGTACGCACCGGGCTGCACCCCGGTGTCGGGTTCGAACTCTAATCCGTATACCAATCCGCCTTACTATGTCGGCGCCATCCTCAAGGTGACCACCTGGCAATCCAGCACCCAATGGGATAACGAAGGAAACTGCTTTGGCGGCCGCAGTGGCATGGAAACCAATTGCGGCGAATGGCAATGACGACTGCGCGCGGCATGCTGCCTGTCATGGTGCGCGCATTGGCGTCGAAGCATCTGATGGTGGCGTTTTTCTTGCTGATGGCCGCGGTCGCTCTCGGCATTGCATATGGGCTGTTGACGCCGTCTCCTGCGGCCGTCGTGCCGCTCGCATTGATGGCGGTAAACCTGACGGCAGCGATCGCAAGCAATGCGCGCTTTCGCGCCGATTTGCCCTTGCTGGTGTTTCATCTCTCGCTGCTGGCGTTCACAGGATTGGTAGCGATCGCGTGGCTGACTAATTTTGATGGACTGGCAAAGGTATTGGTGGATAGGCACTTTGCCGGCGACGTGCAAATCACGGCGCACGGTGCGCTGCACGGCAACGGTGTGCGCGCGCTGCGCTTTACCAATGAGGGATTCACCGAGACATTCGACGGCAGTTACCGGCATACCCGAAACCGGGTTCGCTTTGCCGCCGCCGGCGTGATGCACGAAGGCGTCATTGGCGACGACCGTCCACTGGTGCTGGATGGCTACCGGATCTATACCCGGGCGCGCGGTTACGCCGCGAACCTGCAGTGGGAACCGGACGACGGTGCGCTGCAATTGACCTCGGTGCAATTCGGGCCGCTGAGCAAGGATGGCTTCACCCAAGGCACCCAATGGCCCATTCCGGGTGGCCCGCTCGTATGGATGTCCTTGTCTACCGAAAAGGAGCAACCGGGGCCCGGCATGACGCGCGAGAACCTTGGCGTGAAAGAGGCGCGCAACAAGCTCGTCGTGCGTCACGACGAACGCTTCCATGACCTGGAGATCGGCGAATCCATTGCGCTGCCGGGCGGCCGCCTGCGCTATGGCGGCCTGAGTGCATGGATGGGTTATCGCATCATTTACGACCCAACCAAGCCATGGCTGGTCGGCACGCTGGCCGTAGCGATTGGCAGCATGTTGTGGTTTTACGCACGCCGACTGTGGCGGAGCTGGGATGAAGATTGATGCGGCCGCTGCCGGACACGATGAATTTCGAGAGTGATGAAAAGCCTTGATATGAAAACCTTGACGACTGTTCTTTGTCTGCTGGCCTGCGGCGCCGCATCTGCTGCATCTGCCGCTGCGCCTCAGGAATTGCCTACATGGACCGAGCCGCTCACCGGCGCTGAATTTGTCTTGCTGCCCAAGACCTGTTTCCAAATGGGCTCGGCCGAACTGATCGACCCGCCTTGGGATTCGGCTTGGGGGCGCTTGGGTTACAAGGGCAAGCTTGCCGAAAATGAGCGTCCGAAACACGAAGTATGCGTCGACCGTTTCTGGATGGCGAAACGCGAAGTCACCGAAGGCGACTGGCACAAGGTGATGGGTGGCGACGCGCCGAAAGGCAGCGAACGGCGTGCCAAGGTCAATGTGACATGGAATGAGGCAAACGAGTTTGCCGCCAGGTTGAGCGCCCAATCGGGTGGAAAAATCCGTTTGCGCCTTCCCACCGAAGCCGAATGGGAGTACGCCTGCCGCGCAGGCGACAAGAGCGAGGGTGTACTGGAACCGCAGGAGCTCAACGCGATAGCGTGGTCCGGCGAATCGATCAACCGCCGCTATGAGGCCAGCGATACCGGCATGCTTGCGCCGAATGCATTCGGCCTGTACGACATGCTGGGCAATGCATGGGAGTGGACGCAGGACAGCTATCAACCCGACAGTTATGCGCGTCACACCTTGTACAACCCGAAAGTGCAGGTGGAAGGCAAGCCGCGCGTAATTCGCGGCGGTAGCTATCGCACGGAACATTACCAGGTGCGCTGCACCATGCGCAGCCGTTACGAATCGGGCCGCACGATGGATACCATCGGCATGCGCCTCGTACGCGAACCTTAAGGGAGAAAAACATGCGATCTTTCATGATTGGCGCGATGATGGCGCTGGCGCTTCTCCTAGGCAGCAGCGCGTCGCGCGCGCAAGCCTTACCGCAAGAAGTCATCATCAACGGCGTCGAGTTTGTTCATGTGCCGGAAGGTTGGTTCTGGTACGCGATCGACGGCGGCACCTGGAAAGACGTTAGCGCGTACAAGGTGCCCTGGTACCGCGACGTCAAGATCTGGCTCGACGGCTTTTACATCGGTAAATACGAAGCACGAGGGCGCGATCTGCTTCGCTTCTTCCAATCCGGCGCATCGCAAAAGATTTCACAGTATGCAAGTGGTGAGGCGCGCGGGTGCGCAGTGCGCCGCCGTCCTAACGGTGAGTGGTACCTGGGCAATCCGGAACGCGACCTGCCGGCAACGCATGTGTCGTGGGAGCTGTCGGTGGAATTCGCTGACTGGATGGGCTTTCGCTTGCCGACCGAGATGGAATGGGTGAAGGCAGCGCGCGGCACCGACAAACGCATCTGGCCATGGGGCAATGAGTATCCGGACGACACCTTTGCTGGCTACGCACAGGGTTCGGATTGCCATGCCTTGCCAGTCGATTACTTCCGCAATGGCGTATCACCCTATGGCGCCTACAACATGGGTGGCAACGCGATGGAGTACGTCACCGACTGGTACAACGAAGACTACGATGCCGCGCTGAAGGACGGCATGCGCAATCCGCGCTTGCCGGAAGGCGGCACATTACGAAACGGCGAAATGCCGGCACAGATGAGAAACCTCAAGGGGGGTCGCTGGGGTTCCAACGCCGATGGGATTCATGTCCACGTGCGTCGCCAGCAGACGCCGCCCGATAACTTCATTTGCTTCGGCGTGCGCTTTGCCATCGACGAAGCCAGCGTGCGCGCGCATCTGTCGAAGGGCACGGCGACGGTCGTGGCGCAAGGCAAGCGATGAGCACGGTATCCACAAGCACGACCGCAAGCACACCGGCAAGACGCCGGCGCGACTACCGGCCGCTTGGAATCGCCTTGGTACTGGCCTCAGTGGTGGCAATCGGCTTGCTGGTCGAGTTCCTGCCGGGGCGCGGTGTCGGTGTCGATGATGCACCGCCGCAGGCAGCGCCTGCACCCGCCGGATTCGATACCCTGCGCGGTATGGTGGGGGAACAGAAAGAAGAACAGACGCCGGTCGAGAATCCGTCGGGCAGCGGCGATACGGTAGCAGCACAACGCAGCGCCGAGATCAACAAGCTGCTACGCGCAGCGGAAAAGAGCATCCGCGCCAGCCGTTTTGACGAAGCGATCGCCACCCTCAACCAGGCCGGCCCGCTTAATCCCGAACATGCGCCAACCTATCTCACCATGGGCCACGCGCTGGCCGGCAAAGGCAAGTATGCCGAGGCACGCCGCTACTACGAAGCGGCGATCAATTTTGATCCGCTGTACGCCGATGCGTATTTCGGCCACGCGGCGGCATCGGAACAGCTCGGCGACCTGGAGTCGGCGTTGGGCGGCATGCGCAGCTTCCTGCACGTGGTGAAGAACCCGGACCCCATGCGCTTGCAAGTAGCGCAGGCGCGTTCGGCGATCTGGGAATGGGAATCCAAACTGGGGCGCGGCCCCTGGGGCAAGACGCGCGGCATTCCTCCCGGTTTCACCGAGGCGGAACTGCGTCGCGACGGCAGAGGCATGGGCACCAAGATGCCGATTCCGGGCACCGAGGGCCCGGACGGTGTGAGCCAATACGAAATCAAGTACAGCGACAAATTCAACCTTCACAAACCATGAACCTTCTGCAAATCGAACTGGTCTCCTTTTGGGTATCGGTGGTCGGCTATTCCTTCGCCACTGCGCTGGCGCTCTATGCGCTGGTTTTTCGCAAGCAGCCGGAACGCACCGTGCTCGGCCTGATGGTCGCCGCGTGGCTCCTGCACACGCTTGCGATTGGCGCACGCTGGATGCGGCTTGACCATCTGCCGGTCGGCAATACGTTTGAAATGCTGTCGGCCAACGTATGGGGCCTGGCAGCGGCAGTCGCGCTGGCGTACTGGCTGTTGCCACGGTTGCGCGCATTCGCCGCGCTGGCGCTGCCCATGGTCATGCTGCTCATGGCATGGATGCTGCTGATCCCGACTGCCGATTCGTCGCTACCGCCGACCTATGACACCGTCTGGCTGTTCATTCATATCGGCTTCATCAAGGTGTTTCTGGGTGCGGCGCTGGTCGCGCTCGGGATCGGCTGCGTCGTGTTGCTGCGCTGGGCCGGCATCGGCACCAGCCGCTTTGCGCGCATGCCGTCTGACAGCGCGCTCGACAAGACGGCGTATCGCTGCATGGCGCTGGGGCTGATCTTTGACACGCTGGGCATTGTCGCCGGGGCGATATGGGCGCAGGACGCATGGGGCCAATACTGGTCCTGGGACACGCTGGAAATCTGGTCGCTGCTGACATGGCTGGCGATCGGCCTGACCTTGCATCTGCGCGCCTCGTTCCGCACCGCACCGGTCGTCAATGCGGTGATGATTCTCGCGACCTGGTGCATTTCGTTTTTCACTTTCTTCGGCATTCCATTCGTGTCGACCGCCCTGCACAAGGGGATGATTTAGCAATGACCCTGCACGACACCTTTCGTGCGCTGCAGGGGCGACTCGATGCCGAGGTGCTCGGCCAGCCGCAACTGACCAAGCGCCTGCTGATCGCGCTGCTGGCAGATGGCCATCTGCTGCTCGAAGGGCCGCCGGGACTTGCCAAGACGCGCGCGATCAAGGTGCTGGCGGCGCTGGTCGAGGGCGCTTTTCACCGCTTGCAGTTCACTCCCGACCTGCTGCCGTCCGACCTGACCGGCAGCGACGTGTTTCGGCCGCAGGATGGGAGTTTCCATTTCGAGCGCGGCCCGCTGTTTCATGAATTCGTATTGGCCGACGAAATCAATCGCGCACCGGCCAAGGTGCAGTCCGCGCTGCTGGAAGCGATGGCTGAGCGCCAGATTACCGTTGGCCGTTCAAGCCATGCGCTGCCGCCCTTGTTCATGGTGATGGCCACGCAAAATCCGATCGAGCATGAAGGCACCTATGCGCTGCCGGAAGCGCAGCTCGACCGTTTTCTGATGCAGGTGCAGGTCGGCTATCCGGATGCGGCGGTGGAACGCGACATCCTCGCGCTTGCACGCAATGAGGCACGCCGGGGCGACCATGCGCTGGTCGAACCGGTTGCCACGCGCGAGCAGGTGTTTGCGGCGCGCCTGGCAGTGCTCGACTTGCATCTGTCACCCGATCTGGAAGACTACATCGTGCGCCTGGCCGCAGCCACACGCGCGCCACAACAGGCCGATGCTGCGCTTGCCGGCACAGTGCGCTACGGCGCCAGCCCGCGTGGCACGATCGCATTGGAACGCTGCGCACGTGCGCATGCCTGGCTGGCAGGTCGTGACTACGTGTCGCCGCAGGACATCCATGCGGTTGCCCCCGACGTCTTGCGGCATCGCGTGCTGCTCGCCTACGAAGCGCAGGCCGACGGCATGACGCCGGACCAGTTGATCGCCACGCTGCTGCAGCGAGTGCGCGTGCCATGAGCATGAGCGATGCGCCACTGAACGGCGACGGCATTGCCGCGTCGCTAGCGGATCTGGTCGCCTTGCGCCTGCAAGTACGGGTTGGACGTGCCCGATCCGTACCGGCGCTCGCCGCGCTGCCGGGTGGGCGTGTCCATGCGCGCCTGAGCCGCGGCATGGAGTTCGCCGAGTCGCGACCCTATCGCCCCGGCGATGATGTGCGTTGCATCGACTGGCGCCAGAGTGCCCGTCGCGGCACGCCGTACACCAAGGTATTCCATGAGGAAAGCGAGCGTCCGGTGCAGCTGCTGGTCGATCTCGGCCCGAGCATGCGCTTCGGCACACGGGTCGCGCTCAAGTCAGTGACGGCGGCGCGCACGTCCGCCTTGCTCGCATGGCAAGCTGTCGCCGATGGCGACTGCATTGGCGGCATGGTATGCGACGGCCAAACGCACCATGCATCTCGGCCGCAGGCAAGACATGCCGGCGCGCTGGCGCTGTTGCAAACCGTCGTGCTTGCCTCCGCACATACACCGGTGGCGTCGGCAAAACCGCTGAAGGCGGCAATGCAGGCCTTCCGCCGCAGCGTACGGCCGGGCAGTCTTGCATTCGTACTGAGCGATTTCGATGGCCTTGATGCCGGCATGGCGCGCGACCTCGGCGCAATCGCGCAAACCAGCGATCTGGTACTGGTGCATATCCACGACGCATTCGAGGCCGAAATACCGCCGCCGGGAATCTACGGCGTTACCGACGGCTACCAACATGTCTCGTTGGACTTGCGCACGGACGCAGCACGGGCGGCGCATAGCGCGCCATTCATCGCACGCCGCACCATGCTCGGGGAGCTTGCCCGGCTTCACCGGCTCCGCGTGCTGTCGCTGGCAACGCACGAAAATCCGACCCGAGTGCAGGACTGCCTGTGTTCCCTCACCCATCGATCGGCATGACCCCCCAGGCGCTCGACAGCTTGCGCGATGTGCACCTGCCGCCGGAGCCGCTGTTCTGGCAAACCCCGGTGTGCTGGATCGCGCTGGTTCTCCTCATTGCGTTAATCAGCTGGGCCTTGCATCGCGTCATCCGCCGCCGGAAACTGCGTGCGGCATTGCGTAGAGTGTCGGCGCTGATGACGGCGTATCGACGTGATGGCGACACGGTGCGGCTCGCACGCGACTTGTCCGGATTGCTTCGCTCTTATGCGAGCGCACGGTTTCCCCAGGCCGGCGTCGAGGGACTGGTGGGGCGTGCATTGCTGGACTTCCTCGATACGCACGGCGGCAAGGGCGCCTTCCGTTCCGGCGCGGGCGCTGTGCTCGAGACCTTGCCTTACCAGCCGAGCGGCATAGCCGATGCGGCCGGTCTGGTGAGCGCCGTGCGCGCATGGTTGCTGGAGAATCCGCAATGAGCTTCGCGTGGCCCTGGCTATTCATGGCGTTGCCGCTGCCGTGGCTGCTGCGCATGCTGCTTCCACCTGTACCTGTCGCGGCCGCCTTGCATGTTCCACATCTTGTGCCAACGACGGAAGCGACGCCCTCGCGCGCAGGCGTGCTGCCATGGATTGCCGCGCTCGCCTGGCTGTCGCTAGTGATTGCGGTGGCGCGTCCGCAAATTCCCGACGACACCGTGCCGTACGCATCCAGCGTGCGCAACGTGATGCTTGCATTCGATGTATCGATGAGCATGGCGACGGCGGATCTGCAGCATGAGAACAGACGCGTGGAACGCCTGGATGGCGCACGGCTGCTGGCCGATGCTTTCCTTGCGCGCCGCCAGGGTGACCGCGTCGGGCTGGTGGTCTTCGGTTCGCAGGCATACCTGCATACGCCGTTGAGCATCGACCTGCATGCGGTGCGCAGTGCGCTGGGCGGTGTGCAGACCGGCCTTGCCGGACGAGAGACGGCGCTGGGCGATGCGATTGCGCTATCCGTGAAATACCTGAAGGACTTGCCGGAAAATGCGCGCGTGCTGGTGCTGCTGACCGATGGCGCCAACACAGGTGGCACGCTGACGCCCGAACGCGCTGCATGGCTGGCGCAACGGCATGGCGTGAAGATTCACGCGGCGGGAATCGGTGGCGCTTCGGGGCTCGATGAAACGACGCTCAAGAGCATCGCGGCGCAGACCGGCGGTACGTATACGCGCGCCACCGACGGGGCGGCAATGTCCGCGTTCTTCGAGCAGCTCGACCGTGTCGAAGCCATCCAAATGGCGCGCGGCGAACGGCCGCTGCAGGAACTGTATGTGTGGCCACTGGCGTTCGCCTGCTTGCTTGCCGCCGCGATTGGATGGCATGGCCGGCGCGAGGGCGTGGCATGAGCACAATCCTGCCTTGGTTATCGCGCCCTGCATGGTTGCTGGCACTACTGCCACTGGCCTTTTTCTTCTTGCGCAGGCCGCAATGCGTTACGCCATGGCAGCGTGTGGTCGATGCACATTTGCTCGCGCACCTGCTCGACGCTGGCAAGGCAGGCTCGCGCTCGCAGCGACTGGCACTGGGCCTTGCATGGCTGTGCGCGGTGATCGCGCTATCCGGACCGCGCTTCGATACACCGACAACGCAATATGCAGCGCACCGTAACGCACTGCACGTGCTGGTCGTCGACCTTTCGCCCGCTGCCGCGCCGGGGCTGGGACAGGTTAAGGCCAAATTACCCGCCTTGCTGCGCGCGCTCGCTGGCGCTGAAGTTGCCCTGCTGGTGTACGCCGAGGAACCCTACGTCGTCGTGCCGCCCACGACCGACGCCGGTCTCATCGCACGCTTCATTCCGGAGCTGGCGGCCGACGCAACCCCGATACCGGGCAACCGGCCCGAGCGCGCTTTGCGCATGGCGGCCGACATGCTCGCGCGCAGCAAAGCGGCGAGACGCAGCATCCTTTGGGTCGGCGGCGCGGGCCCGACCGAGATGCCTTCCGACATCAAGGATGTGCGTTTATCCCTGTTTCACGGCACGGCAGTTCCCACGCCCGCCATGCGCGCCGCAGTTGAACGCAGCCAAGGACTGCTGGTGACATTGCCGAGCCTGGATGAAGACGTCCAACATCTTTCCGGCGCTCTGTCGGGCGGCAGCTGGACGACGGTATTGAGTAGTTCGGCCACCGGCGCGGACAGCGGCTACTGGCTGTTGTTGCCGCTCTTGCCGCTGGCGGCGTTGCGCTTCCGGCGCGGCCTGCTGGGTTTGCTGGCGTTCTGCCTGTGCACTGGCCTGTCCATTCCGTCTGCCGACGCCGCAGATCGCGCCGACCGGGAAGCCAGGCGACTTTTCGATGCAGGCCGATACGACGAATCGGCTGCGCGTTTTTCGGACAAGCGCTGGCAGGCGCTGGCGCATTATCGGGCCGGACGTTTTGCGGAAGCGGCACGGCTGCTGGAAGGCCAGGAAGATGCTGATTCTCTCTATAACCGCGGCAACGCGCTCGCGAAGCTCGGCTCCCTGCAAGAGGCGCTAACGCTCTATGAGGCATCGCTGCAACTGCGCCCGGGCGATGCGGATACCTTGTACAACCGCGACCTGATGCGTCGGCTCTTGAATTCAAAAAAAGACGCCAATCGCAACAACACGGACGGCGCCGGTCAGGCTGGGGCACAAAGCCAACGCGACGCAGCGCGCGTCGCGGAGCAATGGCTGCGCAGCGTGCCGGATGAGTCGGCCACGCTGCTGCGCCGCAAGCTGCAGATTGAACACCAGCGCCGTGCCAGCGGCAGTGCGGAGCGCGCATGGTGAAGCGGTTCTTCTGCGTATTGCTACTGGCGTGCGCGATTCCGGCATTCGCCGCTGACAACCTGCTGCTGGAAGCTGAGTTCGACGTGGAGCACGTGCCGGTCCAGGCGCAGGCAGTCTATCGACTGCGCTTCCTGCACGCAGTGGACGTGCGCGACATCCAGATTGTCGGCCCGAGGACGCAGCTCGCCAACCTGCGCATGATCGACGAAGGCCGCGTCTATGAAGCGCGGCGTGATGGCAAGCGTTATCGCGTCCACGAGCGGCGTTATGCGGTATTCCCGTTCGCCAGCGGCACGCTGGAACTGTCCGGCGCGTACGTCACTGCGCGCGTTCCCGCACCGTTGCACGGCGACTGGCAAAGCGTACGGCTGCCGATGCCGACGCGGTCCCTGCGCGTGTTGCCGGCACCGCGTGAGGCAGACGGCCAGGCATGGTTGCCGGCCGAGGCGCTGACCCTGACCGAACACTGGGCAGCTGCTGCCGACGGCGCACAAACTCGCACCATCCGCATCGAGGCAAGCGGCGTGGAAGCATCGCAGTTGCCGGAACTTCGCATCATGATTCCCGGTATGGAAGTGTTACCGGGTGCGCGTAGCCTGCATCAGCGTTTCAGCGGTGAGCGTGCCGTGGCAGCCAGCGAACAGCGCTTCGTGATGTTACCGTCGAGCGCAGGAGAGTTTGCTGTGCCGGCCTTGCACGTTCGCTGGTGGAAAGCGGACACCGGAACAGCGATGCTTGCGACGCTGCCCCAACGCACAGTGCGCGCATCGCCCGCAGGGGGGCAAAAGCCGGTGATAGAGAAGACCGCTTCCACGGCTCTGCTTGCCAGCGGTGTTACACGCTTGATGCTTATTGGCGCCGCGCTATGCGTGCTGATCCTCTTTGTCAGCCGTCACCGCGCATCGCTGCTGCATGCATGGCATTTGCGCCGCGCGTGCATGACAGGTGATGCGCGCGGGGTACGGGACGGCTTGCTGGCGTTGGCTGGACGCGGCGCGATGAATGCGCCGCTGAGCCTGAACGCACTGGCGGAAGGCCTGCATGGACAGAGCGCACGCGACGCTGTACAGGCCTTGGAGCGCAGCCTGTACGGACCTGCCGCCGGAACATGGTCGCCGCGCGCGCTGGCGGATGTGGTTGCCGGGGTCCGGCGCGATGTGCGACTTGCGCGCCGGCGACGCTTATTTGCTGGCGACGAGGTTAAACGAAGCGTCGGCGAAGCCAATCATGTCCTTGGCGGCGGCAATGTCGGTCGCCGTGATGGCCTGCGCAATGGCGGAAGTTCGGGTAAGCGCTTCCTCGGCTGAGTTATAGACAATGCCCTGCTGCACGGCAAAAAAGTCGCCCATCGCGATCTTGTTGTCGAGCAGCTGGGTGACCGTCCCGGTCGCCAGTTCACCGCTGCCGGAACGCGCAGCGTCGAGCATCGCCAGCACCAGCGCGCCGCGCGAAATGCCGCCCTTGTCGATGCGACTGGCCCACTTCTCGATATCTGTCGAGGCCGGCGCCGTCACGCCGCTGCGGCGGAATACGTTCTTGTACACCGCAGCAACGAATTCCGAATTGAGCATCGATGCGCTGTAGCCGGAAACAGCCGGCGCCTGGACCGCTTCCGCAAGCAGGCTGTCGGCGATCTGCGTCATGCTCTGGCCGGCCTGTAGCCGGTCGATACCTGCACTCAGTGTGTCCGCGTCCGGTACCCGGTTGAGAATGGCCATGGTCAGTTCGATCAGCGGATTGAGTCTGGCGCTGCCGAGCGCAAGCGCCTTGTTGCCGATACCGAGATTGATCGTGATGTCGGCAAAACGGATGGCGTTGGCGCCGCTGACCGTTGTCGGGCTGTTGGTGCGCCTCTCTGTCACCGTAAAACCGGTCGCCGTGCGCGCGATGCTGTAGTCACCGCGTGTGCTGGAATACGTGGCGACGCCTGCCAGCGAAGGGGTGGATGGTACCGCTGGCGTCGGCGCGGTGCCGGTGCCCGGTGCGGTCGCACCTGTGCTCGTCGATCCCCCGCCGCCGCCGCAACCTGCAATCAACATGGAAACGGCAATAGCGATGGCGCGTAAGTCGAATTTCATACAAATCCCTGTCTGGATACGGATTGCGCCTCAACATGCATTGCCAAGGCGAGCCCGCAGCCTATTTCCCGGCGGGATTTTCTACATTGATTCGAGTCAACTTTTTCGACATGCGGGCACGCGGCAAGCGATGCGCCGGGCAAACGATCATGCCTGTGGCGCCTGTACGACGGCATTCAGGTTCATGGTCAGCAGTGCACCCTTTTTCGGCAGGTCGGCAACGCAGATCACGGTGCGCGCCGGCAGATGATCGTTGAAGACCTCGCCGTACGCGCGATTCATCGCCTCGAAGTCGTCGACATTCTTCAGGAATACGTTGACGTGCATGACGTGCTCCAGGCACGCACCGACACTATCGAGCATGGCCCGGAGGTTTTGCAGGATCTGGCGCGACTGTGTGTAGGCGTCCGGCCCGGCCATTTGTCCGGTCGATGGGTCCACCCCCGGCGTGCCGGAAATGTTGATAAACGGTCCGGCCTTCGCGATATGACTATAGGGGCCGATCGGGGCCGGTGCGTTCTCGGGAATAAAGGTGTCGACTTTCATGGTTTTCAGGTTCCTGTGGTGGGGGCGGCGATCGTCAGCGAGAAGGGAGATACGAGATGCGAGATGCGACAGATTACCGGCATCATCTGGCCGGCAATAGATACAGGACGTGACAATTGTTACCAGAACAGCGCTACCGTACCCCGAACATGGCCATCCCGTTGCGGTAAGCAATCTTTTCCGCTGCCTCGCGCGGCAATTCGCCCAGCATGCGTCGATAGAATGCGGCCAGTTCCTCCACCTGTCCCCAGCGCGGCGTGATCCATGCGTCGGTGCCGACCACGAAGCGGTCCGGGTATTTCAGCATCAGCGCCTTCCAGCGAGGATTCAAGGCGCCGTCCTGCTCGACGTCCATGCGGTAGGACAGTTCGCCGACGATGTTCGGATACTGCGCAAACATTTGTTCCACCTTGTCGAGCGGTGTGCTCATGCCAGTGTGTGCCCAGATCAGTTTCACGCCCGGCGCATGGCGCAGGATGCGTTCCACCGCGTCTTCATCCGAATGCGCATGCAGCCACAACCCGCGTTCCTTCGCGAGGCGCGCGATCTTCGCCATGTAGGGCGCGTCCGCATCGGCGCCGAAGATATGGAACTCGCCGATACCGCGATAGATGGCGCGCTGCAGTTCCTTTTCCACATAGGCTTCGACGCCGCTGTTGTTGAACCAGTCGTAGCGATCCGGCTGCACGCGGTAGGGCCGCAGGAAGGGCACGATGACGATGTCTTTCGCTTTCTGCGCGATCAGGTCGAGCGTGCCGTCGCTCGGGCGGCTGGTGGCGAGCACCGCGCGAATGCCAGCTTTGCGCCACAACGCGATCACCTGTTCCGGCGAGATGACGGAACGCGCTTCGGCGTTGTAGTGCATGTGCGCGTCGAACAGCGGCAAGGGTTCTTCCGCGCGGGTGGCGCCGAGCAGGCACATCGCGGCTAGCGCAAGCGCAAGCCGTTTCATTCGATCACCCCGAGTTTTCCGCTATGACTGCCCATGTACCACAGGCGTCCCTTGGCATCGACGATCATCTTGCGTATCCCTTCGTTTTTGGTGGGCAAGGCAAACACGCGGAATTTTTCGGTGCCGGGGTCGAACAGCGCGACAGTGTCGGTGCCGATCTCGTTGAGCCAGACCTTGCCTGCGCCATCGACCGTGACCGCATACGGCTTGCCCGGTTCGCCAGCCGGTGTGTCGTAGCTCTTCAAGACCTTGGCCGTTTTCGCATCGATATGGGTCAGCTTGCCGTCGCCGTAACGCACCACCCACAACGTGTTGTCCGGTGCGGCGGCAATGCGGCGCGGCAGCGATCCCCGCCCAAGGTCAATTTCGCTGACCTGCCCGCTCGCTGCATCGATACGGCCAACGCGCTGGCCACTCGCCTGACAGAACCAGACATTGCCCTGCTGATCCATCGCTAGTCCGTAGGGGCCGTCGCGCGTGGTGAACTCGGTCATCTTTCTGTTCGCGCGGTCGAAGCGCGTTACCTTGTCGGCCGACTGGTTCGTAAACCAGAGCGCATCGCGGCCGTCGAAGATGATGGTGTGCGGACTGCCGCCGGACGGCGTCTTGTGCGCGATTATGTTGCCCGGCTGGCCGTTGGAAAATGGAATTTCGAGCAGCGTGCCATTACCGTTGCCGGTCATCCAGACTGTGCCCTTGTCATCCACGACAAGGCCGTGCGGACGCGTGCCTTCCGGCAGGTTCCATTCATCGAACTTTTGTGTGGCGGGATCAAAGCGTGCGAGCTTGTTGCCATGCATCACGGCGATATAGATCTTGCCGTCAGGGGCGGCGGCCGGGTCGCGTGCGAACTTGGGCGTAGGCACCGGCCATTCGGACACCTTGCCGGTGGGTTGCGAGACGCCGGGAGCAACGGTGTAATTGGAGCCGCCGGCGCTTGCCAGCAAAGGCAGCAGAAGTGCCAGCGAAAGAATCAGTGACAGAACGGTTCGCATGCGGCGCTCCTTTCTCGGAACGCCTATTGTGACGCATGCGGCGCCTGCTTGCACAAAGCGGCGTCAGGCGCCGCCCCGCTCGGTCAGGCAGCGCGTTTTGGTCGTAACAGCGTTCCCGTCAGCAGGCGCGCAAGCCCGACCGGGACGCGGCTGCGATAGTGCGCATAGTCGAAAATACGCGGCAGATCGACACGGATACGGCATTCGCCGACCGCCTCGGCCAGCACCAGCCCGGCATTGGGAACGGTGTACATCTGTCCGGGGCGGAGAAAGACGTCGACGGGCTGCTTGTAAGCGGTGATCCACACCACGCCCGATACGCAATGGATGCGGCGCCCTTCGGCGGCGACCAGCCGCAGTGGATGTTCGGCGTGCAGTTCGCATTCCACCTGACTCTTCGTTGCTGCCAGTATCTTCGGTTGCATGGCGTTCTCCTTTCGTCGTCGATGAAGCAACAGAGTACGTTGATGCAGTGCAGCGCGACAGACGCAACGAAATGAAATTGTGACCATCACAGTCGGCGCTTCCGGAAACTGTTATGCTCAAAAAACCATCGAGTTGTATCTTGGTCCGGCCCTGTTCCGGCCGCACAATCACCGCATGTCCGCCCAAATCAACCTCTACGAGCACCTGGCCGACGAACTTGGCGCACTGATCGCCAGCAGGGTATTCGCACCCGGCGACCGCTTACCGTCGATCCGCCATCTGTCACAGCAGAAGCGGCTGTCGATCAGCACGGTCATGCAGGCGCTGCGCCTGCTGGAAGACCGCGGACTGATCGATGCGAAGCCGCAGGCGGGTTTCTATGTCCGGCATCGCGCGCGCAATCTTGTCTGCAATACCGAGCCGGGCGGCTTGAAGGAACCGACCTATGTCGGCATCAACAATCTCCTGATGGAAGTCCTGCGTGCCAACAAGTCGCCCGACGTGCTGCAGCTCGCGCTATCCTGGCCGCCGGATGAATTGCTGCCGGTTAAGCGCATGCAGCAGGTAATCAGTTCCGTCACGCGGCGCCGGCCGGAGCTGCTGACCATGGACGGCTGCTTCGATACCAATGAACCCAACTTTGTGCGCCAGGTGATCCGTCGCGCGGTCGACTGGGGCCGTATCGATCCGCGCGAAATCATCGCGACCAATTCCTGCACCGAAGCGATGAGCCTCGGCCTGCGCGCGGTAGCCAAGCCCGGCGATACCATCGCCATTGAATCGCCTACCTATTTCGTGCTGCTGCAGTTGATTGAAAGCCTCGGCATGAAGGCGCTGGAAATCCCGACCGATCCCAAGACCGGTTTGTCGATCGATGCGCTGGAGCTGGCGGTGCGCGAAGGACTGGTGCAGGCCTGCATGCTGGTACCGAACGTGAATAATCCACTCGGCTGCGTCATGCCCGAAGAGAACAAGAAGCGGCTGGCCGCACTGCTGACGCGCCACGACATTCCGCTGGTCGAAGACGATGTCTACGGCGATCTATGCTTTTCCGCCGAACGGCCATGGCCGGTGAAGGCGTACGACACGTCCGGCCATGTGCTGCTGTGTTCCTCGTTCTCCAAGGTGGTCAGTCCGTCGGCGCGCGTCGGCTACATCGTGGCTGGCCGCTACGCCGAGCAGGTCGCCTACCTGAAAAACGTATCGAGTGGCGGCACCAATCATTTTACGCAGGCGGTGCTGGCCGAGTTCGTCGGCAGCAGCGCCTACGACAGCCAGGTCCGCAAGATGCGGCGTTCAATGGCGCAACGTATCGCGCGCATGTCGGATGCGGTGTCGGAAGCGTTGCCCGCGGAGTGTTCGATATCGGCGCCGCAGGGCGGCTTCGTGCTCTGGGTCGAAATGCCGGAAGCGGTGGACGCGCTCGCACTGCACGGCAGCGCCATTGCGCAAGGAATTGCGTTCATGCCGGGCCCGCTGTTCTCGGCTTCGGGCAAGTTTGGCAATTACATGCGGCTCAACTGCGGCAATGTCTGGTGCAGCGAGGTAGAAAATGCGGTGAAGCGGCTGGGCGTGCTGGTGCATGAACATCTGCACCGTCCGCGCCTGCGCAGCGCGGTGCTTGACCGCTCGCCATGAGTGGCAAACGGCGGCCCTTAGCACGTCGGCGCTACCGCCGGCAGACGGACATGATATGGTGGTATCCGGGTATCGCCGCATTAACGGGCGTTGATCCGTTGCGCGATCGGATGGGTAGCAGACTTTATCGCGTCGTTGGTGCCGGTGGCGCGATCAGCAGTGGCAGTGTGCGGCTCCCACAGCCGGTAGATGCCGGCCACGATCAGTGCTACACCGGCGACCAGCAGCAGCACACCGAGGGCCGCGCCGACACGTTCAAGCAGACGCAGGTGCATTCGCATCGTTTTCTCCAGCTGGACATCGTATTCGAGCCGCTGGTTCGGCGACGCGAGCACGAGGTAAGCCTTCCGCATCTGTTGCAGCCGCCGTTGATCTTTCTTGGGCAAAGGGCGCATGCGCGTCGCAGCCAAATGCTGGTCCAGGCTGTGGCGGTAACTTAGCTCGATGTCAGCGCGCGTGGCATGTCGATCAACGCCCAATACCTCATAAAGTGTTCTCATGCCGGTCAGGTTCCGATTAGATCGGCGCACTTTATCGAAGGCGGGATACGACAACAATCCCGCGGATATGGGAATTGCGGTGCCTGTGCTGGAATTTGTCGGCGTGTGTTGGCGTGTATTGGCGTGTGTTGGAGTTTGGCAACGGTGATGATTTGGCTGGCTCGCCAATTTACTGCCATTAAACCTAGTCCTTACCTTTAGCGTTCTTAAGCTGACGGCACCAGTGTTGATAGTGGCGAAAAAGTTCCGACCCGAACTATCCGTTACCAGGACGGCTCTACGCGATATCGGCGCCGTGCACTCTTTACAAACCGGTGTATTGCAACCACACTGATGTAATAATTGACGAACATCAATACTCCGTTCCGTTTTGCTTGACATACAAGAAACAATTCCATGGCTCAAGATAACTCGATATCGATTGCCGACCTGCATTTCCTGATTGCCGAAGACGATGAATTCCAGCGTCGCTGGCTGCAGGTCATGCTGGCTAAGCTTGGCGCGCAGCATATCGTCGAGGCGGAGAACGGCGAGATTGCGCTGGAAATCCTGCAGGCCAAGGACAGCCGCATCGACATCAGTTTCATCGACCTCAACATGCCGCGCATGGACGGCGTCGAGCTGGTGCGGCATCTTGCCAACGGCGATTGCCGAACCTCGATCGTGCTGACCAGCGCACTGGGTTCGGCACTGTTGTTTTCGGTAGAGACCATGTCGAAGGCGTATGGCATTGACCTGCTCGGGACTTTTGAGAAGCCTGCCACGCCGGAAGTGCTGCAGGGACTGATACAGCGTTACCAGCCGCCGGAAGTGCGTCGCGCGAAGAAAGCCTTGCCGGTATTCACGTTGCAAGAGATCCGCGACGGGATTCGCGCCGGACAATTCGAACCGTTCTTCCAGCCCAAGGTGGAACTGGCCACCGGCAAGGTCAAGGCCGTCGAAGCCTTCGTGCGCTGGCGCCATCCGCAGCACGGCATTGTGACGCCTCCCGCCTTCATTCCGGTACTCGAAGCCAGCGGTCACATGGAAGACCTGACCTGGCTAGTCGTGGAACGCGCCGTGGCCGCCTGCCGCATCTGGCACGACCAGGGTCTGATGCTGTCGGTATCGATCAATCTTTCCGCAACCTCTCTTGCCGAACCTGGCCTCGCGGAAAAAATCCTCGCGCACATCGGACAGCACGGCATCACGCCGCAATACCTGACCATCGAAATTACCGAGCTGATGGCGATGACCGATGTGCCGGTCTGCCTGGAAAACCTCGCGCGCCTGCGCATGAAAGGTTTCGGGCTATCCATCGACGATTACGGTACAGCGCATTCCAACGTGCAGCAATTGTTGCGCATCCCCTTCCTCGACCTCAAGATCGACCGCTCCTTTGTAGCCGGCGCATCGCAAAACCAGCAAATGCACATCGCGCTCAGTTCCTGCCTGGAACTGGCACGCAAGCTGCACCGCAATTCGGTCGCGGTCGGCGTGGAAACGCGCGAGGATTGGGACTTGCTGCGTGACCTCGGCTGCACCTATGCGCAGGGCTTTTACATTGCCAAGCCGATGGAACGCGATGCGGTGCCCGGATGGATCGAGGAGTGGTCCCAGTTTTTCTAAGCAGGTGCGCAGAATACTTCGGGATATCGACGCGGTGCTGGCCGGATGCGCCGCAACGCGCGAGGACTGCCGCCGCGTTCGCCACCGCCCCAGCCGCAGACACGAACCATTTATTTCGCGCCGGTACGTAAGCCGCTGCATGTAAAGCGCGCGCGATAGCGTTACACTGCGCGATTGACTCGACCGAGTAACGCATCATGAAATTCGCCCATCTCATTGAAATCAACGACCCGCTTAATCCTTTGCTCGATCGCCTGTCGCGCGAGCAATTGTGGCGCGGCCTGGTCTTGCGCGCGGAAACACCGGAAGCCTTCGTTCCCCATCTGGACCGCTGCCGCATTCTGGAGCGCGCGGAATTGTCTGTCTCGCGCGAATTGCACTACGGCGACCTGATCGTGCGCGATCAGGTGACTTACACGCCGCTACAGCAGGTGGTCTATCATGTGCCGCCCCAAAAAGGCATTCCCGAATCGCGCCTGACGATGACCATCGAAGAACCGGAAACGGAAGTGCTCTTTGTGCGCTTCGAATATGACGATGGCGCCAGCGAGGCGGAAGATACCCGCGAAGCGTTTTACAACGACTTCCGCAAGTCAGCCTATACCGAGTCCGATATCGATACGGTGCGCACGATACGCGAAATGGCGGAAGCCGGAAAATTGGGCGACTGAGCGGCGCGACGCCGCCGCAAGCCAAGGTCGCTTCGATTCGTTGGAAAATGGCGCGGGGAGTCACTGCAATTGGCTGCAGTGACTCCCCGCTTTGCCCTTCCCGATCACCGGGAAGGAACGTCAGACGGTCAAGCTTCCATCAATGCCGGTGCCGGCCGGTCACTCGCTCCGCACCATAACGCACCGCATCCTTCACTTTGTCCCAGGCGCTTTCCGGGTGATTGCGCTCCCAGTCACTGCGCATGTCGGGTTCGGCATCTTCCCAGCGGTAATTCTTGTAGCGCTCGGTGCCGGCCATGGTCGAACCATAACGATAAGCGGCGTCATAGTCTTCATAGCGCCCGCCACTCTGGCCATAGGCATTCTGGAAGTGTGTGCGGTAATCGGTATCGTCCACGGTGCGGGAGGTATCCGATGCGCCCAGCTTCTCGACTTCGACGTCGGTACGACGCACGGTGTCATTGATGTCGGCAGTCTCTTGCGTGACTTCCTTGCCAACGACCACTTCCTCGACCACACGTGCCGTCTTCGAGACGACCGGCTCCTCGGCCGTTTCACGCAGCTCGACAGAGCCTTCCTTGAACGCTGCCATGTCGGCTTCGGTTGCCGGCTGGTTGACTGCGTGGCGTTCCACGTTCACGTGCTCCTCGCGCAATTGCACCGTTTCATGCACCGGCTTTTCCGTGACGCGCGTATAGACCCGCACGCCGCCCCGCTGCACCGCACGCTTGCCAACCTTCAGCTCTTCCTCGACAACCGGTATACGGGTTTCCTTCCCGGTGGTATCGCGTCCGATCGTGCGGTCACCTGACGTGGTGTCGGACTGCATGTTCAAGCCGGCACTGGCCGTGCGTCCCTGACCATACGTGGTCCGGTCCTTCTCGATTTCACTGTCGGTATACATCGGGGCGGACTCGTCGTAGCCGGTCCAGCCCTGGCTGCGCCATTGGCTGGAACGCTCGTCGATATCAATCGGGTTGTAACGGTTCATCACATCGACTGCGCGCTCGCGTTGCTCTTCACTGTCGGCATTGACCGTCAATACGCAACTGCCGCGCCGCACTGCTTCGGAATACACATCGTGCTCGCGTGCATCGTCGTCATCCATGCCGAACAAGGAGCGGAAGAAATTGCCGATGGCGGAACCGCCGCTTGCCGTGTCGTTGGTCGTGGTGCTTTGCCCGGTCGTGCTCGTGCTGCGGTCGGCGTCGGGACTCAATTGCACATCACTGCGCGAAAAGCCGGCGGACAGCAATTCGTTCATTGCATTTTGTGCCTGAGCATAACTGTCGTACACGCCTACTACGGTATTTTCCATGATCAAGTATCTCCATAAAAACGCGGTTATCCGGTACGTCGTCCGGTGTCGGCCATCCCGTCGGGAAAAGTGACGCAGGCATAAGCCGTGCCCACTGTTCTTTGTGCGGAATGGCTCATTGCTTCCTGCCTTCATCGAAACGTTCTGCCGTCACCTGTTCTGAACGGAGCAACACGGTTTCCGGCATGCGCACTTCTTCACGATGACGGGTGATGCGCACTTCTTCCTTGAGCAGCAACTGCTTTTGCACTACCAAGACTTCTTCCAGAACGGGCACCACGAGCGTGTCGCCCTCGTAGCGCATCTGCGGCATCTCGTCGTCCGCAATCACGCGCCCGATCTGCACGTGTTCGACCTCCAGATGGTCGCGCAGCAGCGGCTGATCCAACACTTGCTCGCGCTCCGTCACGGTCTTGTTGATACGCACGCCGCGACCGGTATCGATGACGCGCTTGCTCACATGCGCTTCTTCTTCCATCACCGGAAACGTCATCTGCGTCGGACGATGATGATGCTCGTCGGTGGGGATACTGAACGTGAACGGCAGACGATAAACACCGTCGGCGTCCGGCGCCAGCAGACTCACCGGGACCAGCACTTGGGTGCCGCCATCAAGGCGCACCCACGCTTGCAGATCGTCGCCGGTCTGTTGTGTCGAAACGATAGACGCCTGATTACCGGCGGCATCGATCACGCGTGCATCGACCAGCCTGTCGGCCGCCCGTGAGGTGTCGCCGCTGTCAGAGAATTGCGCCATAGGGCCGGTGTTCCATTCTGGTCAAAGAGCAGAACGGGTATGCAAGGAGCGGGCCGGACTCGCGCCGTGGCATAAACGCGTTTATGCCAGCGACAGCACGCGAGTTTTTACCGCTTCTGCGGAAAAAATTACATGCGCCTTTGGCAACGCGGCGGCACCGAACTAATGCGATGCCTTGCGCTCTTACAGGATCATTGCTCAATCAAGGAGGCAGGTGTGGCAACAATCATTGCAGGCCGATTCCAGCAGCAATCGGCAGTTACGGACACCATCGACGAACTCGAGCGCGCCGGATTCCCGCGCGAGCGCATTTCGGCGTTCTACGTTAATCCTGCCGGGCAACATGACGCTTATCCGATCGGCGGCGATCATGGTCATTCCGCCGGCGCGAAGGAATCCGACAAAGGCGCAGCGATGGGCGCGGCAGCGGGCGCTGCGGTGGGTGTTGCGGCCACTCCTTTTCTCGGTCCGGTGGGCACCGTCACGGGCGGCCTGGTCGGCGCGCATATCGGCGGCCTGGTTGGCGGCCTCTCTAAAATGAAGGAAAAGGGCGACACGGGCGATGCGGCGCAGGACGTCGAGAACGCCACGCCGGTGCGTCATTCCGGCATGTTGGTCGCCGTTGCCGTGGATGATCAGGAACATCACGATCATGTAATCAATCTGCTGCGCTCACTTGGCGCTTCCGACATCGAACGCGCGCAGGGCACCATCGAAAATGGCGATTGGGTGGATTTCGATCCTTTGTCGGCACCGGAATTTCTGCAATATGCACCGGAGCAGTCGCAACCGAGCGGACCGCATCAGCGCGCCTGAACGACTCATCAGCGTGGGGAAACCAAAACATCGCCGGGTCGACAACAAGGCAACGCACGCAGCGGCATGTTGTCCGACGCGCTATCCGTCGATGTGCGCGATCAAGGGCAGATGATCCGAAGCAATGCGCGCCAGCGGCGTTGCGTGCACCTCCACATGCACGAGCCGATGGCGCGGCCGGATCCAGATCCGGTCCAGCGCGAACAACGGTCTGCGCGACGGAAACGTTCTCGGTGCGGGGACGGCCTGGAAATGCGACACCAGCCAGCGCAATGAGCGCCCCCACGCAAACCATTCATTAATGTCGCCCAGCAGAATCACCGGCATTTCTTCCGTATCGAACATCTGCAACAGCTTGCGAATCTGCGCGCGTCGTTCGCCGAAACGCAGTCCCAGATGCGTAGCGACCACACGCAGCAAGTGCCCGTGGCAATCGACGTCTGCGTCGAGCGCACCGCGCGCTTCACGGCTGCCGAAAGACAAATCAATGCAGCGCATCGACACGATCGGATAGCGGCTCAACACGGCGTTGCCAAAGCGCCGCTCCGGCAAGTCACACGCCGGCCCTTCGGCTGCGACAAAACCGGTCGCCTTTTGCAACGCTGCCAGTACGTTCGGCGTCTTGCTGCCGCCGAGCGGCACTTCCTGCAATGCAATGATGTCGACATTCATTTCACGTAAGACGTCGGCGACGCGTTCAGGAGAAAACTTGCCATCACAACCGACCGCGCCGTGGATATTGTAGGTCGCAATCGTCAACGGCCACGGATCAAGATCGGGTTTGATCAGCGGGATCGGTGGTGCAGTGTCGATAAGTTCATCCATGAGCATTGTGGGCGCTGTCTTCTTTCCTTTTGAGGAGCCGCTGCAATCCCATTGCAAGCGCGATGATCAAGGCCGCAACCGTGGCCAGCACGGCCACGGTGCCCGGACTTGGATTGCGGATCGCTTCCGCCAGATGGTGCACAAAGGTAACGGTCATTGTGATGCCAGGAAGCATGCCGAGCGCCGTCCCGATCAGGTAATCTCGAAAACGGATATGCGATGCCCCTGCAACGATGTTGACGACGGTAAACGGCGCCACTGGCAACATGCGAATCACGACCATCGCCAGAATGCCGCGCCGCGCGATCCGCTTGCTCAGGTTGTTGATACGCGGGCCTAGCATTTTTTGCACGGCATCGCGCCCCAGCCAATGGCCAATGCCATAGGCCACTGTCGCGCTCAGCAAGGTACCGCCCATGGCATAGAAGAAGCCGGTGACCGGACCGAACACGATGCCGGTGACGGCAATCAACAGCATGACCGGGACCATGACCAGACCCGCCGCCACGTAGCTGCCGATGACGGCGATCGGCGTAAACGGCAGTGCTTCCAGATTGCGCGCTACACCGACCAGAGCCGCAAGGTTGATCCATTCGCGCAACGGCGTCCAGCGCCACGCAATGGCCAACAAGGCGAGCGCGATGGCCAGAAGGCCGACACCAATCAGGCGGCGCGGTACCGGCTTGCGCGCTTCTTTCGGGACGAATTGCTCGACCAGCTCATCCGGGTCGATCGGTTTTTCCGGGTCGAATAATGCCTGCTCCGGAATCAATGCATCCAGCTCCGGCGTGGTGCTAGGGTTCATCGGCCGCAATGTCCGTTCCGAATGCTGCAGTGCTGCCACCGCTTGATGCAGGCTGTTGCGCGACCGCACTTCTGTATCGACCGCTTCTGGCGCGGTATCGAGATGTTCTGCCAGCAGGCGGCTTCGCAACCACGAGATCGCGGACCGGATGCGCGGTGCATCGGGGCCGCACGCCTCGATGGTGATGTTGCATTCGGTATCCAACGCCATTGATCGGCTGCTCAGATTGGCGGAGCCGACAGAAAACAGGGCATCATCCACCGCAAACACCTTGCTGTGCACATTCAGGCATTGTTCTTTCAAGCCCGGAATATGCGGACAGACCATGCGGTACCGGTCATAGCGGTCCGCTGCTTGCAGGCGTTTGTGCGCGCGTGCGCGCAACACGCCCATAGTCGCCTGCTCCAGCCAGCCGCTCTGTGTCTGCGGCGATATCACCAGCACTTCGGGCCCGTCCGCTTCATCGAGGCGGTCGGCCAGCGCGTCGGCAATCATGCCTGAGGTGAAATACTGGTTTTCGAAAAACAAATGGTGGCGCGCAGCCGCGATGGCATCCAGATGCAGTTGCCGCACTTCATGCACGCCTTCTCGCCCTTCGAACGCGGGTTCGGTGCGCGAGATCGCAATGTCGATATCGGCCAGGTCGGGCTTGACGTCTGCCGGCCAGCAATCATGCACTTCGTCGCCCGCCCCATGGACGATCTCGCCGCCGGCACGCTGCCAGCGTGTGCGCGCCAGGTCGGCAAGCGCCCGCGCAGCATCGCCGTCGACCATCGCTTGGACGTCATGAAACGGCCCATACGGCTTGGCATCGGCATCGCGCCGCAACGGATCGGCGCAGGCATGCGCCGGCGTATCCCAACGGCTGCGGGTGATATCTAGACCGCCGACGAACGCAACGCTGTCGTCGACAACCACGATTTTCTGGTGATGCGAGCCGCCGATCGGGTGCTGCGGATCCATGCGGAAGGCCAGCCGGTGATGCGTCCGCCAATCCAGCTTGTACACCGGCAACCATTCGCGCTCCAGTGCGTACAGCATCGCGAAGTCCCAGTTCAATACATAGGCATGCAAACCGGGGCGTGAAGCCACGACGGCATGCAGGAAATCACCGAGTGCTTCCGGATAGCCATCGTTCGCGCCTTCCGGCACCAGCCGCGTGCGGCTGTCGATGTCCCAACTGAGGATATAGATGCTGTGGCGCGCATTGCGGATTGCCGCACGCACTGCGCGAAAATAGGCGTCCGCGTCGACCAGCATGGCAAAGCGCTGTGCATGTTCAATGCGCCAGCAATTGCGGCCCGGCTGCAGCAGCGGTTGCGCAGGCAATACGGTATCAATGTGCCCTTCGGGCAATGGCATGTTCACGATGTCGAATGGAAAAAAGCAACTTCCTCATTCGACGCGCGGCACTCCTGTTAGTTTCTGGGCACGGTATTTCCGTTCGGCGCGCGGCGTGCTGCCTTAGCCCAACAATTCGTACTTGCCGCCGCGTTCGAGTGCGCGCTTGTACGCGGGGCGATCATGAATGCGTTTGAGAAAATCCATCAGCTTTGGCCGCGACGCATTCAAACCGCCACGCATGGCCGCTGCCTCCAGCGGAAAACTCATCTGCACATCGGCGGCGCTGAATTCCTTGCCGGCAAACCAGCTACTCTTGCCGATCTCCGTTTCCAGATAGTTGAGATGGCGTTCGATTTGCGGCGTGATGAAACTGCTTTTCGTCCGTTGCGCGATGGCCTTCGCAAACGGTTTCACGATGAACGGCATCGGTCCCTTCTCGATGCGATCAAACACCAGCTTCATCAGCAGTGGCGGCATCGCCGAACCTTCGGCGTAATGCATCCAATAGGTGTAACGCAAGCGCTCCGGTGTGCCATGTTCGGGTGCGAGACGGCCCTTGCCATAGCGCTCGACCAGATATTCGAGAATCGCACCCGATTCGGCAATGGTCAGGTCACCGTCGCTGATCACTGGCGACTTTCCCAGCGGATGCACCTTCAGCAAGGATGGCGGCGCGAGCATCGTCTTGGGATCGCGCTCGTAACGCTTCACTTCATAGTCGAGGCCAAGTTCCTCCAACAGCCAGAGCACGCGCTGCGAACGGGAATTGTTAAGGTGGTGAACGATGATCATGAGGGCGAATAAAAAGTGGAGAAAAGCCATTCTCCCATGAGAACCAATTCATCGCCCTGTTCACCCCTGTTGATGCACCATGCACCAGCGGTCGCTGGCGGTGGCGCAGCACGCCTACCGCAGCGACGCAATGAACGCATCGACGGCATCCGTATAGCTGCCCGCCGTGCCGAGCTGCATGTTGATGTCGCGATGCGACAGGTGCTGTTCGGAGACCTGCACGCGTACGCCGAGCGACTGCGCCTTGTCGGCGAATTGATGCGCCTGCGTGCAAGAGGTCTTGCGCTCGGCCGAACACACCGCCAGCATCGGCGTCGCGCCGCGCGTCAGATGATGATAGGGCGATACACGCAGCCAATACGCCGGGTCTGATCCGAACGCGCGGTCAAACAAGGGAAAATGCCGGTTCTCCATGACCTGTACCACATCAAGCGACGCGCCGTCGAGCAGCACGGATCCGCGCCATGGCATCGCGCCCAGGCGCTGCGCGCGTTCCGGCGCCGCACTCAGCAGCGCGATCAAGTGCGCGCCGGCAGAGTGACCCATCAGGATGAACCTGGACGGATCGCCGCCCCACGACGGCGCATTGCGTTGCGCTACCCCGATCGCACGCGCCACATCCTCTGCCTGCTCCAGCGGCGCGGCATCCGGCAACATCCGGTAATTGGTTGAAATTACGATGAAACCCTGCGGTACCCAGTGACGCACCTTGTTCTCCACCACCGAACGCATCGCCTTGTCGCCGCGATTCCAGCCGCCGCCATGCACCATGAAAATGACTGGCGCATTCTGCACGCCCTGTGCATTGTTTGGCAGGTACACATCAAAGCGCTGCGCGTTGTCTCGGCCGTAGGCGACATCGCGCACCACTTGCACACCCGCCGGCAGCTTCGCGCCGGCGCGCTCCTCGTCCACCTCATCGTCTTGCTCTTCCTGCTGCGCAGCGCGCCGTTCAGCGATGCGATCGCGCAGCGGACCGGCAGTCGTCGCATCGGCGGCGCTGGCTAGCAGCAGCAGCGCAAGGAAAGTCCGCAAGGCTTTTTTCTTTTCGGAATGGAGCATATCGACCTCGTCATGGAAAGCCGATCGGCGATCGGCACCCATCCAGCGTAGCCTCACCGCGACGCCGGGTTCAAGCGAGGATTTGTATCGGAACGTACCCGCAAGCGACAGACTGTAAGAAGGGCGTTTGCTCTTGTGAAATATCAAGCAGGCGGCACGCCATCGAAGAAGTCAACCAGCCCGGTGTCCAGCGAATACTCGGCGCCGACAATGAGCAGCTCACCTTTGTCGATCAGCTTTTCGAGAATCGCCGAGCCGTGCCGCAAGTGGTTTGCCGATACGCGAACGTTGGCGCGTACCGCCTGATCGACCAATGCATCATGGTCATGCCGCAGCTCTGTCGTCAGCAGAGATTCCACCGCCGGACGCACCCGCTCTACAATCGAATGCAGATGCGGCGATTGCTGCGTGGTCGGCCGCAAGACTTCTTCCAGCGTTGCCGTGATTGCGCCGCAGCGCGAGTGGCCAAGCACCACCACCAGCGGAATGCCAAAGCGCTCCGCGGCGAATTCAACACTGCCGATCTGCGAAGGCGCGACGATGTTGCCGGCGATTCGGATCACAAACAGGTCGCCCAATCCCTGATCGAACACCAGTTCCGCCGGCACGCGCGAATCGGAACAGCCAAGGATGATCGCAAACGGATTTTGTCCATCGACCAGTGCGTTGCGGCGCGACTGGTTGGAGAGTGCCTGGCTGCTTTCCAGGTCGGATGCGAAACGGCGGTTGCCTTCGCGTAGACGTTCGAGTGCTTGGTATGCTGCATTCATTTCTTGTCCTGCCTTGTTTAGGAAATTCGGTAGTGCATGTCAGTAATGCCATTTTAACGATGCGTTGAGAGATGAACCAAGTCTTACGTATTCCTACGCATGGTTTATGGCAATGCCAGCGATTAGTCTGGAACCGCTTTACCAACATGTAACGAATATACCTAAAGGAGACTTCAATGCGTACGTTCAAATTGCTCGTTGCACCGATTTTCAGCCTGGCATTCCTGCTATCCGTCTCGGCCGGTGCTGCCGATACCGCTCCCGAAAAACCGGTAGGCCTGACCGGCACCGCTGAAGCCGTCGGTGCGGTGGATCTTGCCGCGCACAACATGCCCGGCGCAATTAGTGATTATGAGCTGCGTGCCAGAACAATCGGGCTTGCACCCGGCGGCGCAATTCCGAACCATCCCCATGCAGGACGTCCGGGCATTGTCCGCGTCATCAAAGGCAGCGTCATCGAATACCGGGGCGCAAACGAACGCGCATTGAAAGCAGGTGACGTCTGGTATGAAAATTCGGATACGGTGCACTGGTTCCGCAATCCGAGCAGCACCGAGTCGGCTGAACTTTGGGTGGTCGACCTGGTGCCCAAGAAGAAATAAGGCAGCCAGCCGACAGGCTTGTACTGCCCGGTCAAAGCCGATATAAAAAATCCGGTTTTTGAACCCTTGTCATCCCTGGCTGGCCTCGGGATGACAGCGGTCGTTTTTGACGCAGCAGGATTAGCAGGCCATTGAGATCGGCAAGACAAGCGGCAGCCATCCACCGCAAGAACGCGATGATCGCGTACGCCGCATCGGCATTACATCGCGCAAACACGCCGCGCAAAGGCATCCACTTCGTCCCAGTCCGTAAATTCCACCACGGTCCGCGGATCGGTAGGGCCGTTTGTCATCCACATAATGAATCGTATGATTTGCCGGTCCCGGAAACAGTATTTCTGATAGTCGATCTTGCCTGCGAAGACTGCCAATGCCGTCGGTTGCCACGACGTCTTTTTTTGAAATTGCTTTAGGTAGGGATTGGTTTCCGGCGTGTTCTTCCCGGTCTTGCGCGCGACGACATTGACAGAGAAAAAGGCACTGGGTTTACGCGCCAGAATCTTTTCGTTCTTCGCAATGAAATCGTATACCTGGGGGCGATGCTTGCCGTAGCGGATGCTTGCGCCAATCACGATCTTGTCGAACCGTTCCAGGTCCACATCGGGATCTTCGTCAACGGAAACCAGCCGTACGCGGTGGGCCTGTTGCTCGATCACCTGCTGTAAACGCCGGCAGATTTTCAGGGTGTGACCGTCGGTGCTCGAATAGACGATAAGGACGCTTGCCATTCTTTGCCTTGTGTTGCCGTTGCAGCTTGTTCGTTTTTTCAAGTTGGCAGAGTAGAAAAGCGCAACGCCGGTCGCATGAATAACTTCAATGTCGCGCTGAGTTCCACGTTCTTAGCTGCCCTGCTTTGCGTGCATAAAAACCGTGCCGATGGATTTTGCACCTGGGGCGGCGATTGTCATCGCCCAACCGCCCGCCGCCATGAAGCACGCAGTAAGAACAAACGGCATGAAGGTCCGTCGCACGGCCGTGGTGAGCCAATGACGCTGTTCAATGCCGCGCAGGCGGCGATAAAGACTGGCGGCGAGCACACCATCGACAAGCAGTTCAGCAAAAAGAATCGGCGCGGAATAGATGACGAATAAGGACGATAAGGCGACTGCCGCCACCAGGATAATAGCGACCAGCGGAATCGAAAATTCCTCGGCCTGTGTTGCCGCGCCGAGCGCCTCTCCCACCGAATCAGCCATGCCTTCCGCTGGCGCATCGCTTCCGTCCGGGGTCTCGAACCATCCGCTAGCGCCGCCGCCATCGGCCTCCCCTCCCTTGCCGGCAAATATGGATTCATTTGTCGCGCCCGGCGAGCTGCGGCCTGACGGGATGACGGACGGATCTGCAAAGTCCACGTAATCCTTGCCACTCGTGCGCAGCCACAGCCACAGCAGGAAAAGAAAGACCAGATACGCAAGACCCACAGCCGCCGGATAGCGTATCCACATCGCATTGACACCCGCATGAAGCATTCCAACAGACGCGAGAAAACCCGCTGCGCCGGTAAGCGTGACGAGCAAGAACATTTGCAGACGGGGGAAGCCGTCGCGTTCGATTCTGCGTCGTGCGCGGCTCACTTCTCGATGGCGAAGGAATTCAGTTTGCATGTGGCGACAATGGCAGGCAGTACAGCTTTGGCAGCGCAGTAGGTTGGGCTAACGCTTCATCAGCCCAACATCGGCACCCACAACAGCCACAAAATTCATTCATTGAATGCGGCCTCATCAAAATAGCTCCAAGCTTCATTCACATTTTCTTTCGCGATTTCCCGATGAATGGATGAATACGGCCAATCCACCGCCTTCGCGACGTAGCCATGTTTCACAGGATTGTAATGAATGTACGCCACATGCTTTTCCATGTCATCGTCGTTCCTGATCTGATGCTCCCAATACCGCCGCTGCCATATGCCACGCTCGCGTTTCATTTTTCTGCTGCGCCGTATTGCTTCGGTTTTGGGGAGCGCCCGTGAGAATGCGGCTTTGATCAAAGACCAGCGCAGCGGAAAATCCGCGTCACCTTCCGGCAGTCGCCAAATGGCATGCAAATGATCCGGCAATACCACCATCGCGACGATTTCGAAAGGATAGGATTGCCGGATTTTTCGCATGACGCTGCGGAGAACATCGATGCGTTCAGTGAGGAGATTGCTTTTTCGATCGGCGAGATTGACAGTGAAAAAATAGGTGGCGCCGGGGATGTTCGCTCTGCGGTATTTCATTGAGGCTATCTCGTTGAATGTTGGGCTGATGAAGCGTTAGCCCAACCGACCGTGCTGCAGGCTTTTCCCTCATGCCATTCCTATCGATCAGTCCCTTGTACTTCGGAGGGAGTCCATATACAACAAGTTAAATAACATATCTGCCAAGTGAATTGCGTCGGAGCTTCCGTGCCCAATCTGGTGCTTCTTTAGGTTCTGGCTTATTACCATTGAAATCAACTAGTATTTGCACAGCACCGCTCTCTTTCATCCAATGGACTCTGCCATTTCTTGCAAAGATAAGTCTGCCTCTTTGGTCTCGCCCTGACCATTCCGCACCTGGCACCTCGTTGGTGGAAACATGCTGCCTAGCACTTCCCCACGCCACTTCCAAACCAACCGGCAAATGGTCTGGGTGGGGGGCGACTTCACAGCCTGAACCAAGTACGACCTTGTTATTATTTTCAAAATGGCCTCCTCCACTCCACGTACTTCCCCAAGGCCATAGTGCAAGAGCAGTCAGCCATGGCGAACGGGAAACGCCGGTCCACGCATTCGTATAGCTTGTCCCAGTACGCCGCCCTTGGTGAACGAAATACACCAGCAACCTGCCGTCAGGTGATAAGTCACACCTATCAGGATAGATGCGTCCTTTAATCCATGCACCAGACTCAAATTTATCGCGGCGCGTATCCCACTGAATGAGGTGAAACCATTCAGAAGGGCCGCGGGCAAAGATCACCGCCTCGTCCGCTTCCTTAGCGAAGATAACGAACAACCTCGGACTAACGTGCTTTGTAGCCATTTAACGTTTGAGATGACCTGCCGCGAAGCGGTTGGTGTCGATTGGCATGTTAGGCATCATTCCGATAAAAACTCATCAGACCTGCAGCAATGGCGGCACAAAAGGCGAAAGGAGCAACCGTCTCGGTTTCCGCACTTACTACATATATACCTGCGGCTGCTCCGCCGGTGACAATAGACGACAAAACCGCCGCCGCCTGCATATTCGGAAATGAACGATAACTTCGGTCGGTTGAAAATTGATCAACGCTGTAATAGTGACGAAAAACCGGCAACCGGGTAATGACCAGTGAATGAAAGGCTACGCCATAAGAAACGCTTAGAAAAAATTCGATCGCCCCAAGTGCCTCCCTGTTCAAGCCTGTAAACCAGTTAAACGCCGCGCAAGCCGCAGCTGAGAAAGCAATGTATTTGACGTAGCGACTCGAAATCATAGCTGCCTAACGTTTAGGTTGACCAGCACGTAGCGTCGGCATCGAACCGCTCGTTAGGCCATGACCGACGGTTCTTGCGTTCATTTGCTGTGAGAAGATAGCGCACGCTTGGCACGGTATGCGGCATAGCCCCACACACTGATCTGCAACAGTACGACAGATGCCAACGCACCGGGGGTAACTGGAAAAGTCTTGCCAGATGCACTTGGAGCTAGAGCCAGCGCGAGGAAAAGCATCCATAGCACGCCAAATCCCCACGCCCATCTTTGCTTTCGGAAGTTTCGAAGAGCGAGTACCGCGACCAATTTAGCTTTCTGTTTGTGTTCACACGTGATGTGTTCAAACTCACTCACAAACGGCACAGTACTTATGTTAAGCAGCACGAGCAGACCGATGTCCATGCAGTTCCTTCTTCAAGAAGCCTAACTGTTTAGTTATACGTACAGCCCTGTCCGATATGCAAAGAGGCCGTCTGATAACCGTTCTCTGTCAGCCCTCGGAAACCCGCACCTAGCCTCGTTATCCAAAAGGCGTCGGGTTAAACGGACAATAAAAACTCGAAATACGCTACGCAGTGTATCCCGCGAATTTCCATCAAACAAGATAACATCACCCCCTGTAAAGCAGCCGCAACACGCCCCGACAACCCACCTCAAATATCCACCGGATCCACCTCCAACCCCCACTTCACCCGCGCCTTCATCTCACGCAGCACCACCATCCACTCCTTCAAAAACGCCTGCAACGCCGGCCGCGAAGGCGACTCCACCAGCAACTGCGCACGATCCACATTCGCCACCCGCGTCATGGTCATCGGTATCGGGTCATTGATCGTAATCCCCTCATGCACAACGCATTCGCTCGCCTGCTTGAGGAAGTCGAGCGCGATCTGCAATTCCTTCGCTTCGGCGCGCAGCAACGCCTGATACATGAAGGGTGGCACACCGGCCTGCTGGCGTTCAGCAAGCAGTTCACCGGCGAAGCGGTCGTAGTCGTGCGACATCACCGCGCCATACAGCGGATGCTGCGGGTAGCGCGTCTGGATCAGCACTTCGCTGGCGTTGCCGCCTTCCTTGCGCCCTGCGCGTCCGGCACGTCCTGCGACCTGCATCAGTTGTGCGAACAGGCGCTCGCTGGCGCGGTAGTCGTGCGAGAACAGTGCGGTGTCGGGATTCAAAATGCCGACCAGCGTGAGGTTGCGGAAGTCGTGGCCCTTGGCGACCATTTGCGTGCCGATCAGGATGTCGACGTCGCCGCGATGCACGCTGTCGAAGGCGGCTTGCGCGCTGCCTTTCAAGCGCGTGGAATCGGCATCGATGCGCATCAGGCGCGCCTGCGGGAAGATTTGCTGCAAGCCTTCTTCCACGCGCTGGGTGCCGCGACCCAGCGGTTGCAAGTCAACGTTGCCGCAGGTCGGGCAGGATTTGGGAATGCGCAGTTCCAGGCTGCAGTGATGGCAGCGCAGCCGGTGCTCCGGTTTGTGCAGCACCATGAACGCGGTGCAGCGCGGGCAGTTGCCGATCCAGCCGCAGGCGTCGCAGGCGAGTACCGGCGCGTAGCCGCGGCGGTTAAGGAAGAGCAGCGATTGCTCGCCGCATTCGAGCCGTCGCTTGACGGCGCTAACGAGACTTGAAGTGATGCCGTCGGCGGGCTTGTCGCGCTCCATGTCGATGAGGCGCACCTTTGGCAGTACCGCGTCCTTGGAGGCGCGTTCGCGCAGTTCCAGCTTCTTGTAGCGGCGCGATTGCACGTGCTGCCAGCTTTCCAGCGAGGGCGTGGCGGAGCCGAGCACGATGGGGATGCGCATCTGGTGCGCACGCCATACCGCCAAGTCGCGCGCAGAGTAGCGCAGGCCTTCCTGCTGCTTGTACGAGGGATCGTGCTCTTCGTCGATGATGATGAGTTTCAGGTGTGGTAGCGAGGCCAGGATGGCGAGTCGCGTGCCGAGGATGATGCGGGCGTGGCCGAGGTGGCCTGCTAGCCAGCTTGCGAGGCGTTCGCCTTCGGCCAGGCCACTGTGCAGCGTCGCGACCGGCACGCCGGGGAAGCGGGCGCGCACATTGGTTTCGAGCTGCGGCGTGAGGTTGATCTCCGGGACCAGGATCAGGATCTGTGCATTCTGTTGCAGCGCGTCGGCGCGCGCGAGGATTTGCGCGGCCGCTTGCAGGTAGACCTCGGTCTTGCCGCTGCCGGTGACGCCGTACAACAATGTCGGCGCAAATCCGTCGGCGCCAGCGATGGCGTCTGCCGCCGCCTGCTGCGCGGGATTCAATGCCGGTGCATCGACGGGATTCGGATCGTGCGCAGGAATGCCCTTGGCGATCTTTTTCAGCGCGCGATCAAGCGACACGGTTTTTTCGGCGCGCAGGTTCTTCGGCAGGCCGGGCACGGCGACTTCGCCCAGCGGACGCTGGTAATAGTCCGCGGCAAAGCGGCACAGGTCCAGCCACTGCTGCGGCAGCGGCGCGAGCTGGGTGCGCACTGCGATGGCGTCCTTGAGCTTCTCCAGCGGGACGTCGCTGTGCTCGCGTACCCCGACAATCAGGCCGACCACTTCGCGCCGGCCAAAAGGGACCAGCACGAGTTGCCCCGCCTGCGGCACGGCCTCGTTTTCGGCGTCGCCGGTCCAGCGGTAGTCGAAGCAGGTGTCGAGTGGCGTGTCGAGTGCAACGTTAAGGAAAAGTATGGTCACGTACTTAATGTAATTTTTGAAGAAAGCCGCTAAAGCCACGTTTCATAAGGACTTTTTGAGTAATCCACAAAGTCTGTGGATAACTTTGTGGACAAGCTCCCCTTGACAGGCGGAAACCCCAGATTCCATGCGGGTTCCGATACATTGCACCTTTGAAACGCAAAAAAAATCCGCTTTAAAATCAATCACTTAAATTGTCAAGATGTTGACAATAAATATTTCTTTTCAAAATAAGTTGTCGCGCCGCATAAGGCATGAAGCAATGCAACCGTGTGAATAAGTCGCGAAAAATTCCGTCTAATCACTTCCTTTTTGGATGACAAGTGTTAACAGAATGCTTCTTTCTTGGATGATAAAAATGTCAATCGGCAAGAGCTCGTCGTGGCGGCCTGATGCATGTCAATAAAAAGCCTGTGCGCCAACATCCATTCTTTCAGGCAACTGTTAATGTAAATATTAAAGAGTTGATCTAAATACCCGTTTCATAAGCGCTTTTTAATCTATCCACAAAGTCTGTGGATAACTTTGTGGATAAGCGCCTATTGACACCTCGCAGGCCCTGATTTTATGCGGGTTTCAATAGAATGCTAAATTGAAAAGCAAAAAATAAGGTCTTTAAAATCAACCACTTGCAAATTTGGTGCAAGACAGAAAAATTAATTTAAATAAATTTTTATGCTGCTTTGCACCATTTCACTTCTGTGAATAAGCCGGAATAAATGGTCCGAAAGTGTTTCGCTTTTGATGGTTGTCCACAGCGGCTAAAGCACACAGGGTCGAACCGTTCAATTGCCTGCGCGCATGGCGCGGCTCATTTCATGCACGGCGTCAACCAGCACCGTGACCGCTTCGGGCGGCGTGAATTGCGAAATGCCATGACCGAGGTTGAACACATGGCCGTTGCCCGCGGCCGGCGTGCCATAGGATTCCAGCAACTTGCGCACTTCCGCGCGGATCTGTTCCGGTCCGGCAAACAACACATTCGGGTCCAGATTGCCCTGCAGCGCAACCT